>PPYF01016676.1_pt1 | contig 217878 bp, 187 predicted proteins | sample 1559871 | NCBI WGS metagenome assembly PPYF01 (sample SAMN08240021, study PRJNA423297) | Human gut metagenome, whole genome shotgun sequencing project. | reverse complement strand
ATTATAACTTTTATTATTCAATAACGATGATTTTTCAGAATAAAAAACCAATAAATTATTTTTAATGGATTTTAAAACTAAAAGGTTATTTTGAAATATTGCGGTTAAATTTAACAGTATGAAAAACAAGAAATTAATTAGAAAATTGAAAGCATTAACTTACTAAGAAATAGACATAATAAAATTAAATAATGCTGTAACCAAATAATAAAAAAGAACTATATAGAAATTAAACCTTCATAATGGAATATTTTCTGATTAGACAGAATTAATATCATTACATTGTATTAACAAAACAACTTTTTAAGATAAAAATTAAAAACTAAAATTGTAAAAAAAACACAAAAAGTATTTCAATTTGTAAGATATGTTTATTTTTTATTTACTCAAAAAATCATAATTTAAATTTTACTTTTTTTATTTTTTCAATAAGAACTTTAAACTTTATTAAAAAAAATAAACAAATTAAGAATATGCCCCATTCATTCTGTTTGTATAAAAACAGATACATTTAAATCGTTAATCAGAGAAATTTAATTTTAGTAAATAAAGTATATTATCTTTTATTCACACTATTATTCATATCAACTTTAATGAGAAGATTATCTTAATCACAGTTGCAGAATTTTATTTAGTTTAGATACCATTACGATTAAGATGAATGTTAAAAATTCACCATGGAGATCAGGATTTCATTATGGAACTTACCTTTTTAGGCACTAATGCAGGCGTACCTTCTAAAGATCGCAACGTCACCAGTATGGTGCTTGATTTACAAAATAAACAAAAAAGTCTGTGGATGTTCGATTGTGGAGAGGCGACCCAGCATCAGATCTTACATAGCCATGTAAAGCTATCACGCATTAATAAGATTTTTATTACCCATTTACATGGTGATCATATTTTTGGTTTACCCGGACTACTCTGTAGCCGTTCAATGGGGGGCACAGAAAACCCGTTAACCATTTATGGGCCTACAGGCATTAAGGCATTTATAGAAACAGCCCTTACATTAAGCCAATCTTATCTCACTTACCCTTTAGATATTATTGAAATAGAACAAGATGGTTTTCTTTTTGAAGAAGAAGGTATACGTGTAAGTTGTGGCGCATTATCACATCCTGTCCCCTGCTTTGGTTATCGTCTAGAAGAAGACAATAAACCAGGTAAACTCAATGCTGACAAGCTAGAGGCAGAGAATATCCCTAGAGGCCCTTGGTATAAATTATTAAAACAAGGGAAAACCGTTACACTACCTGATGGACGGATCATAGATGGAAAAGATTATCTAAGCACAGAGATCAAAGGCCGTTGTATTGTGATTTTTGGCGATACACAACCAACGCCTAATGCAGTTAAACTCGCTGAGAATGCCGATGTTATTGTCCATGAAGCAACCTTTAAACATGACATGGCTGATAAAGCCAATAGTCGTGGACATTCAAGTACCATACAGGCAGCTGAGTTAGCCAAAAAGGCGAATGCTAAGCGACTAATCATTACCCATATCAGTAGTCGCTATTCACCTAAAGAAACCCCCGAACTATTAGCGGAATGTCATACTATATTTGACAATACACAAATCGCCAGTGATTTTGAGACATTCAAACTTTAACTAATACTAAATCAAAATAGAGCAACGATAGCGACTCTTGAGATAGTATTAATCGTTGCTTTTATTCTTTCACAGGATATTGCTACTCAGCAGTCGGAATGAAATCGTGTTTGATCTTACCGTCTTGCAAAATGAAATTGACTTTACCATCCCAAAATTCGGCTAAAAAAACATCTTCTGGGTTATCTATATGTTGTTTTTTCATCTCTTCGTTTAACCAATTTTCATCTCGTTCTATCTGCTCAAGTTCAGAAGTTCGGATAACACCATCTTTCATAATAATGATAGAGGGCATTTTAGCACCATCACACACCACCGTTATTTGTCCATCAGGTTCAATTTGAGCATAATTAACTTCTTGAAAAGAATGAATTCCTTGGGCATGTAACCTAGAAGTGATATTAAGAATATCAATCTTATTTTTCTTCTCAGTAATGTTTTCCATAATAAATCTTCCCTTTTTAATAATCGGGATCGGATTACCTATCGCTACTGCTCGGAAAAAATTAAATTTTTTACTGATATAATTGAGAAAAGAAATAAAAAATACACCTATCAAAAAGACAATAACATATTGGTAAAGCGGGATTGCATCTGTGTAAATAACCCCTCCCATAATCCCCCCTAAAACAAAATTACCAATAAAATCAATGGGAGTTAGTTGAGAGAGTTGTGTCTTCCCTGAAATATTCATATGAGCCAAAATTATTGTAAAACCAATAATAAACTTGATAACCACAAGCAGATAATATTCCATTTCTTAAGCACCTTTGCAAAACGATTCACACTGTAATTATAAAGCATAAAACATACCATTGAGAGAAATCTGACAGATATTAACCTTACAAATCTAATATATTTGACTAGTGGTAATCACTTAATATACTTAACCTTGTTGATTTTCAGACTCTCACTATACTTATTTTATTGGGAGTTAAGATAATATATAAAATATCAACTCAATAACCTCTCGCTTTTAATACTAGTTATGCGAGATATCATCGATATGTTTTGGATACATTCTCTGGAGAGAAACATGAACAAAAAATTACTGGCATCTTTAATTCTAGCAGGTCTTGTTACCATTACAGCAGGTTGTGATGATTCATCGAAAAAAGTGGATGAAGGTATTGATAAAGCAAAAGAGACAGCAACCCAAGTAAATGAAACGGCTCAAGACAAAGCAAAAGAATTAACAGATCAAGCTAAAGAAAAAGCCGCTGATTTAAAAGAGAGTGCATCAGCGACAGCTGACGAATTAAAACAAGATGCGGCCAAGCTAAAAGAGCAAGCTGAAGATAAAGCTGCAGAGCTTAAAGCACAAGCCGATCAAAAAACCGATGCATTAAAAGAGAGCATTGCACAAAAAACAGATGAACTAAAAGATTCTGCAAGTGCAAAAGCAGATGAAATCAAACAAAGTTTAAATAATGAAAGTGACAAACTGGCTGGTAAAGCAGAAGAAGTGAAACAAAACGCTAATACCACTGCAGATAACTTAAAACAAAATGCTAGCGACAAAGCAGCGCAACTAAAAGAAGATGCGGCTAAAACCAGTGATGATGTAAAACAGCAAGCGCAAGATACTAAAGATAAAGCGCTTGATAAAGCCGATGAGCTAAACGATCAAGCAAAGCAAAAAATTGATTCTCTAAAGGCTGATAATAAATAATTTCATTTCAGAAATTTTGATGTTGAAAAAGCCAGTAATATTTTACTGGCTTTTTTTGTGCAAAAAACAAACAGGAGTTGATCGATTAAGCAAAAAATGTAACCATACTATCCTTTTTTCAACAGGAGAAACCTATTAAAGCGTCAAGACGCTGACTAAAAACATATGATAATGAATTGATTTAATTGTAATTTTCTTCACCTTACGGAAAAATATAATTTATTTCCGTTCTTTTATAAAGCTTCAAGATCATCTGATGTTTTATTCAAATTTTCTTACAAACTTTTCTTTCCTAGCGATACCACTAACATGCTAGATTGCAATATCGAAAAGTCTTGTCTAAGAAAAATAACAAAAATAGGTTAACTATGAGCCAACAAAATGAAATCACACCAAAAAAAATTAGGATGAAAATTAATCCTCCCGTATTTTACACCTCCGCAATACTTATTATGCTCGTCGTAGGGTTTTCAGCGCTATTTCCTGAACTCGCTAATGACAAGCTAGGGCACCTTCAGGAAAACCTTTTCACCAACGCGAGCTGGTTTTATATTTTAGCCGTAGCATTGGTTTTGCTGAGTGTGACTTATTTAGGGCTATCGCGCTTTGGCGAAATAAAATTAGGCCCTGATCATGCTCGTCCACATTTTAGCTATTTTGCTTGGTTCGCGATGCTGTTTTCAGCAGGTATGGGTATTGGGCTGATGTTCTTTGGTGTCGCAGAACCCGTTATGCACTATTTAATGCCACCCACAGGGGATGCGCAGACGATTGAAGCCGCCAAAGAAGCTATGCGTTTGACTTTCTTCCACTGGGGATTACATGCTTGGGCTATTTACGCCATCGTGGCATTAATTCTGGCGTTTTTTAGCTACCGCCATGGCTTGCCATTAACGTTACGTTCCGCCCTTTATCCTATCATTGGCGACCGTATTTATGGCCCTATTGGGCATGCGGTAGATATTTTTGCTGTGATGGGCACCGTATTTGGTGTCGCAACTTCACTGGGTTTTGGTGTTCTACAAGTTAATGCCGGTTTAAACCATCTATTCGATATTCCAATTAATCCAACCGTGCAAGTGGTTTTAATTGTTGTTATCACCGGGCTTGCTACTATTTCGGTTGTCTCTGGATTAGAAAAAGGTATCCGTTTTTTATCCGAGCTTAACCTTGGTTTAGCCGTTATTCTTCTTTTATTAGTCATTATTCTTGGCCCTACTGTATTGATTTTAAAATCGTTTGTTGAAAATACAGGGGGCTATTTATCAGAAATAGTGAGTAAAACGTTTAATCTTTATGCCTACGAGCCAAAATCAAGTGATTGGTTAGGTGGATGGACACTGCTTTATTGGGGCTGGTGGTTATCGTGGTCGCCTTTTGTCGGTATGTTTATTGCACGGATCTCCCGTGGTCGTACTATTCGTGAGTTTGTTGTCGGCGTACTCTTTGTTCCAGCTGGCTTTACCTTACTTTGGATGACTGTCTTTGGTAATACCGCTATCTATTTAATTAAAGATAAAGGTGCAGAAGTTCTTGCGAATATAGTACAACAAGATGTGTCATTAGCACTGTTTGAATTTTTAAATTATTTTCCATTCTCATCAGTGCTTTCCTTTGTCGCAATGCTGATGGTCATTGTCTTTTTTGTCACCTCAGCAGACTCCGGTGCAATGGTGGTTGATACCCTAGCGTCAGGAGGAGATTCAGAAACCCCTGTATGGCAACGTATCTTCTGGGCTGCATTAATGGGTATTTCAGCCATTACCTTGTTATTGGCAGGAGGTTTATCAGCATTACAAACTGTCACCATTGCCAGTGCGTTACCATTTGCCATCGTGCTATTGGCATCAATTTATGGATTAATTAAGGCATTGCGAGTGGATGTTTATAAGCGAGATAGCCAACAGATGACGACTATCGCCCCACCGGCTAGCCGTAATCCTATTCCTTGGCAACGTCGATTAAGAAATATTGCTTATTTTCCTAAACGTTCACATGTAAAACGTTTTATGGAAGAAGTCGTTAATCCTTCCATGGAAATGGTGTCGGCTGAATTAAGCAAACAAGGTATTCAATGCTATATCCATGACGAAGAAGAAGATCGCATCGGCTTTGAAGTGGACTTAGGTGAGGATATGAACTTCTTTTATGAAGTACGATTACGATTCTATACTCAACCCGCTTTCGCGCTAGCAGGCTTAACGGATGAAGAAAAAGATGAAGAGCATAAATACTATCGCGCTGAAATTCATCTCAAAGAAGGTGGGCAAGATTACGATGTCATGGGCTGGACAAAAGAACAAATTATTCATGACATACTCGATCAGTATGAAAAACATATTCACTTCTTACACGTATTAGGTAAAAGGTAATTTCACCTATTACATAAAAACAAAAGAGATGATGGTATAACATCATCTCTTTTTTCTTGGTGCACATATGTTATTTTTCAGTTGAATGACTATTTTCTGGATTTAACGCTATCAGTTCTTTCAGTAAGATAGATAAATGTTGCAGTTTTTCTGTAGAAAACTTTTGTTCGAGTAATTGGTACCCTTCTTCTATCTTAGGCTGGATTTTATCATATAAATTTTGCCCATTGGTTGATAGAGAAACGAATAATTTACGTTGATCACTCACTGGTTTTAATCGACAAATTAGCTCATCTCTTTCCATTCTAATCAAAATACCTGTCAAACTTGGACGCAGGATACAGGTTTTTTGTGCTAATTCGTGAAAATCGATAGAGCGCTTATCAGCAAGAACTCGGATGATCCGCCACTGCTGCTCTGTCAGATTATGCTCTTTAAGAACGGGGCGAAAAAATCCCATCGCAGATTCCCGTGCTTGCAATAGCGCGATTGTTAATGACTCATGCATAATCAGAAGCTCTTTATTGATAGATAAATTGATGAAAAATCACTCAATCTAGCCGGTGAAAATTATAACTCGTTATAGTTATAAATGAATAATATTCTAAGAATAGACTTTTTATTACAATTAATCATATTAACAAATAAATAAACTTGACTCAATTTCTAACATTTTAGGCTATTTTAGCAATTGATGACCTTAGTGCTTTTCTCAGACAAAACCGCGTAATATCCCCAAAAAATAACAGGATAATATGTGTCATTTCGTGTTATTTATCAGCAAACTAGGCTAAACCACCTGATTTACCTATCGCTTTTCTTGACTTATTAGGAATAATAACAACCAGCGATAAGGTTGTCTCACGACTTTTTGAGATAAAGTTAACAGGTTGTAACAAAGAAAGATTGATCTCTTGGCTAATGCGAGGTAGCGTTACGGCTTTAAATTCACACAGCAAAGAAATCAGCAAGATCATTACAACTTTGTGAAGCGGCACTAGTTAGATAAATTCTGATTTTCTAACTAATGGTTATTTTAAGTGAAGACGCCCACAGATGAGAAGTCTGGCAGTAGGAGTAAAAAATGTCTGATGAAAAACAGGCTAACCCACTTTTTCGGGATGCAATGGCAAGCTTAGGTGCTGCCGTTAATATTGTCGCAACTAATGGTGATGCAGGATGCTGTGGTTTAACAGCAACAGCTGTATGTTCAGTTACCGATACTCCACCGACAGTGATGATTTGCATCAATAGTAAAAGCCAAATGAATAGTACGTTTCAAGAAAATGGCAAATTAAGTATCAATATTTTAAATCATGAACAAGAAGAGATGGCTTGCCATTTTGCCGGTATGACAGGTCTGGCAATGGCTGATCGCTTTACCCAACCAGGATGGCAATATGGCGCATTGCAGCAACCGATATTAACCAATGCACTCGCTAGCCTAGAAGGTGATATTTACGATGTACGCCAAGTAGGTACTCACTTTGTTTATATGGCTGAGATAAAAAATATTGCGGTTCGAGAAGATGGCGATGGCTTAATTTATTTTAAGCGTCGCTTCCATCCCGTTAAACATAAATTAGTCACAACCACCGCTTAATTAGCTAATATTAAAAACAAAAACGCACTTTATTATTTTGAAGAGGGTATCAATTTAAATCCTTCATTATTAATAAAGGCGTTTTTATTACCTTTGTTAAATTTTAAATAATTACCCGCACTTCATGCATATTTATTTCATTTTATCCTAAAATAAAGCTATCAGCGTTTTATTAAACTATTTTTAACATCTGTTTGTTATAAAAGAAATTATTAAAATTATAAGAAAACTTTTTCTTTAGAAAATCAATTAGTCACGATATAAATAACCCTTCCACTCTATTTTTATGCTTATATTTTATCAGCTTTATTAAGCTTAAAATATAAACAAAACAGGCTCTTTTTGGTGATTATTTATACCAAAGATCAATTAAATCGCTTTAATTGAAAATAAATTAATGACTATTTTTTTCAATCTGGTATTAATCTTACTAACAGTGTGATCAACCTTTGAGAAGTCATTCTATCAATATATTAGTCTACCGGACTTACTGATCACCATCTTAAATTTGCAAACATCACTCTAAATACAACAGATAATGTTATCAGGGTGTAACATTCATCGTGAATTTGAGTAAATAGCATCGTTGTTGAAAATAAATAATAATTAGGGGCATTAAAGATATGGATAAACCCGCTAAAGTCGGTTTATTACAACAGCCTAAACCATTCTTTATGATTTTCTTTGTGGAATTATGGGAACGTTTTGGTTACTACGGCGTACAAGGTATTCTTGCCGTTTATTTTGTTAGTAAACTCGGATTCTCTCAAGAACAAGCTTTTATTACTTTTGGTGCATTCTCCGCATTAGTTTATGGGCTTATTTCTATTGGTGGTTATGTTGGTGACCATCTATTAGGTACTAAACGAACCATTGTTTTAGGGGCTATCGTATTGGCTATCGGTTATTTTATGACCGGCATGTCAATTATGTATCCTAATTTAATCTTTTATGCTTTAGCCACTATCGCAGTAGGTAACGGTTTATTTAAAGCAAACCCAGCAAGCCTATTAGCTAAATGCTATAAACCTAAAGATCCCCGTCTTGATGGTGCATTTACACTATTTTATATGTCGATTAATGTTGGTTCATTAATCTCCTTATCTATTGCCCCCGTTCTTGCCGATCGCTACGGCTATGCACTGACTTATAATATTTGTGGTATCGGCTTAATAATGGCCATATTGGTCTATTTTTTCTGCCGTAAAATGGTCGTGAATATTGGTTCTGAGCCAGATCACCTGCCAATGAATTTCAACAAACTGCTATTAGTTATTGCAGGCTCTGTCGCTATGGTCTTTATTTGTGCATGGTTGTTGCACAATGTGATGATTGCTAACATCGTTTTAATCAGCTTGTCTATTGTTGTGGTTATCATTTATTTTCGTGAAGCCTTTAAACAAAAAGACAGAGTGGCACGTAATAAAATGTATGTTGCATTTGTTCTGATGTTAGAAGCTGTTATTTTCTATATTCTCTACGCTCAGATGCCAACCTCACTTAACTTCTTTGCTATCCATAATGTTCACCATACCCTGTTAGGCTTTGATATTAACCCGGTGAGTTTCCAAGCATTAAATCCATTTTGGATCATTATTGCCAGCCCTATCTTAGCAATGGCTTATAGCCATTTTGGCGCGAAAGGCAAAGATTTATCCATGCCGGCAAAATTTACCACAGGTATGCTTTTATGCTCATTAGGCTTCCTAACCGCTGCCGCTTCAGGTATGTGGTTTGCTGATGCTCAAGGCTTAACATCACCTTGGTTTGTTGTACTGATTTATCTCTTCCAAAGTCTAGGGGAATTGATGATCAGTGCATTAGGCTTAGCGATGATTGCCGCTTTCGTACCGCAATATATGATGGGCTTTATTTTAGGTATGTGGTTCTTAACACAAGCGACGGCTTACCTGTTAGGAGGCCATGTAGCAACCTTTACCGCCCCACCTGAAGGTATTACCGATCCACTACAAACACTGCCTATTTATACTGATGTGTTTGGCAAAATCGGTATCGTTACCTTAGTGGTTGGCTTGATTATGTGGGCAACAGTACCTTTACTAAACCGCATGATGAAAGAAGAGAGTAAAATGATTAAGTAAATAAGCAAACACCTTTGCTTATCACAGACAAAGCGCCTAGAAAGGCGCTTTTTTTATCTCTTATAAAAACGCTTAGCGATTAAATCTTCTACAACCTTAATCTTTTATTATTTATGATTAGTGTTCTTCTCTTTTTTTCTTTTTTCTGGTTTTAATCTATCTTATAAATAGTACCTTTAATTGAAACTGACAATATTTAGCATTGTCTAATAATCAATATTCATGATTAAAAACCAATGATTGGTAATAGGAGCAGATATTAATGAATGATAAAAATAAGCTAGCAGCCGCATTATTAGCTATTTTTCTTGGTGGGCTAGGAATACATAAATTCTATCTTCGTAAAGTAGGAATGGGGATTTTATATCTCATTTTTTGCTGGACGGGGATACCCGCTATTATCGGTTTTATTGAAGGAATTTATTATCTGTGTATTTCAGACCAAACCTTTAATGACAAATATAACCGAAATTAAATAGCCCAATACCATCGTACCTAGTGCTAACAACCAACAAAAAAACCCGCATACTAAGCGGGTTTTTTAGGTGTATTACAATAAAATTGTATTACAGAACATCAATCGCATTTAGCTCTTTAAATGCTTGCTCTAAACGAACAACCATTGATGTTTGACCATGACGTAACCAGTTACGTGGATCATAGTATTTCTTGTTAGGTTTATCAGCGCCTTCTGGATTACCTAATTGGCTTTGTAAATAGCCTTCGTTCTGTTTGTAGAACTGCAAGATACCGTCCCAAGTTGCCCATTGAGTATCGGTATCGATATTCATTTTAACAACACCGTAGCTTACAGCTTCTTTGATTTCTTCTGCAGATGAACCAGAACCACCGTGGAAAACAAAGTTTAAGCTATTGTGTGGCAGATTGTATTTCTCTGACACATAGTCTTGTGAGTTACGAAGAATTTTTGGTGTTAATTGAACGTTACCTGGTTTATAAACGCCGTGAACATTACCAAATGATGCAGCGATAGTGAAACGTGGGCTGATAGCATTTAGTTTTTCATAAGCGTAAGCAACGTCTTCAGGTTGGGTATATAGCGCAGAGCTATCCATACCTGTGTTATCAACGCCATCTTCTTCACCACCAGTACAGCCTAATTCGATTTCTAAAGTCATATCGATTTTAGCCATACGCGCTAAATATTTAGAACAGATTTCAATATTTTCTTCTAATGACTCTTCTGATAAGTCAATCATATGAGAAGAGAATAGTGGTTTACCTGTTTTCGCATAGTGTTTTTCACCTGCATCTAACAGACCATCAATCCAAGGTAACAGTTTTTTCGCACAGTGGTCAGTGTGTAAAATAACAGGAACACCATAGTATTCTGCCATTTGGTGTACATGGTGAGCACCAGAAATAGCCCCTAGGATAGCCGCTTGTTGTGGCGCTTCAGCTTTAAGACCTTTACCTGCGATAAATGCAGCACCACCATTAGAGAATTGAACAATAACAGGAGAACGCACTTTCGCAGCTGCTTCTAATACAGCATTAATTGAGTCTGTACCTACGCAGTTAACTGCAGGCAGAGCAAAATTATTTTCTTTTGCTACTGCAAATACTTTTTGTACATCATCACCAGTGATGACACCCGGTTTTACGAAATCAAAAACTTTAGACATGTAATAAGATCCTATATTTGGAACAGGCAGAGTTTTACACTCTACCTGTATGAGCGTGACTTAATTACTGTTTAGCGCGTTCTTCCAGCATAGCAACCGCAGGAAGTTTTTTACCTTCTACGAATTCTAAGAAAGCACCACCACCGGTTGAAATGTAAGAGATTTTATCTGCGATATCAAATAAATCGATAGCCGCTAATGTATCACCACCGCCAGCGATAGAGAAAGCATCACTATCAGCAATCGCTTTAGCAATCACTTCAGTACCTTTACGGAAGTTAGGGAATTCAAAGACACCCACAGGGCCATTCCACAGAATGGTTTTTGCGTTTTTCAGGATTTCAGCTAAACGTTCAGCAGTCACATCACCGATATCTAATACTTGTTCATCATCTTTGATGTCATTTGCTGATTTCAGTACAGCTGGCGCTGTTTCTGAGAATTCTGTCGCGACACGGACATCTGTTGGTACTGGAATATCGCATTTTTCCATTAATTTTTTCGCATCGTCAACAAGGTCTGCTTCATATAATGAACGACCTACAGAATGACCTTCTGCTGCGATAAAGGTGTTAGCAATACCACCACCAACGATTAATTGGTCAGCAATTTTTGATAATGAATCTAAAACTGTTAATTTAGTAGATACTTTAGAGCCACCAACGATAGCCACCATTGGACGCTCTGGTTTATCTAATGCTTTGCCTAATGCTTCAAGCTCTGCTGATAACAGAGGACCCGCGCAAGCGATATCCGCAAACTTAGCAACACCGTGTGTTGACGCTTGAGCACGGTGAGCCGTACCGAATGCATCCATGACAAAGACATCACATAATGCAGCATATTGTTTAGACAGCGTTTCGTCGTCTTTCTTTTCGCCTTTATTAAAACGAACGTTTTCAAGTACAACTAATTCACCTGCATTAACATCAACACCGTTTAAATAGTCTTTTGCTAGGCTAACGGGTGCAGATAATTTCTCTTTCAGATAGTCAACAACTGGTTTTAAAGAGAACTCTTCGTTGTACTCACCTTCAGTAGGACGGCCTAAGTGTGAAGTTACCATAACTTTAGCGCCTTGTTTTAAAGCCGCTTCAATAGTCGGTAATGAAGCACGAATACGTGCATCTGAAGTTACTTTTCCATCTTTCACTGGAACGTTCAGGTCAGCACGAATTAGTACTCGTTTACCGGCCAGGTCTAAATCGGTCATCTTAATTACAGACATGATGAATCCTCTCATTGATTCTCTAAAATTTAGTAATCTTCTGTTCAGTACCGCGCATTATCACATAATGTGCTATTGCTGAGTACCGTCATTAATACATGATTATTTAAAACCAGTTGCAGCCATAGCTAACGTCGTATCAAGCATTCGGTTAGCAAAGCCCCATTCATTATCACACCAGACTAACGTTTTAATCAGATGCTGCCCACTGACTCTTGTTTGTGTACCATCAACAATGGCACTATGAGGGTCGTGGTTAAAATCTGTTGAGACTAATGGCAATTCTGTGTAATCCACTATACCACGAAATGCGCCAGTTGCTGATTTTTGAATTAACTTATTGACATCTAACACATTTACAGCATTTTTTACCGTGACACTTAAATCAATTGCTGTCACATTAATTGTAGGAACTCGTACAGAAATTGCCTCGAAATGATCTTTAAATTTCGGGAAAATCCGTGTAATACCGGCAGCTAATTTGGTATCAACCGGAATAATCGATTGTCCTGCGGCTCGTGTACGACGTAAATCTTTATGATATGCATCAATAACAGGTTGATCATTCATCGCAGCATGGATTGTCGTCACTGTACCTGACTCTATACCAAAAGCATCATCCATCATTTTAATAATCGGGATAATACAATTTGTGGTACAAGAAGCATTAGAGACGATGCGGTGCTGTTTTTTCAATTCATGTTGATTAACACCGAATACCACCGTAGCATCAAGATCTATCGTTCCCGGATGAGAAAAGAGCACTTTCTTTGCCCCTTGTGCAATATGCGCCTCACCATCGGCACGAGATCCATAAACGCCACTACAATCAAGTACCACATCAATACCTAACTCACCCCAAGGTAAGTCTGCAATATCGGCATGATGGAAAAGACGGATTGCATCATCACCTACTTGCAATAAGTCATTATTAACACGAATATCCCAAGCAAAGCGACCATGGCTTGAGTCATATTTAAGCAAATGAGCAATACCTGTTGCATCAGCCAATTCATTTATTGCAACAACGCTTATTTCAGCCCGCTTTCCAGATTCATAAAGCGCTCTTAACACATTACGCCCTATTCGACCAAAACCGTTAATAGCAACTCTAATTGTCATGTAACTTCCTTGATAACTCGTAATTATGCAACCGCCTAGAATAATCGAGCAATTGACTAATCAACAACGATAAATCAAGTAAAACTAAAAAATGTGCGGTCACCGACATTTTTAGCACAACTGAAACGGTTCAGCTTATTGGTGTTCAGATTACGAGAAATGAGAGAAAATCGCAATAGCAAAAAAAGGGGGAAGCATAAAAAAAGAGCACATCTGAGAAATTATTCCCAAAAATGTGCTCTTGTTAACATTTATTGATTATTTAAGTAGAGTTTTTGCCTGTGTAACCACATTTTCAACAGTAAAACCAAACTCAGCAAACAGTTCGTTTGCAGGAGCAGATTCACCGAAGCTATGCATACCGACAATCACACCATCAAGACCAACATATTTAAACCAGTAATCCGCGATACCCGCTTCAATAGCAACACGAGCTTTAACCGCTGCAGGTAATACTGCTTCACGATAATCAGCATCTTGTTTATCAAATGCATCTGTTGCTGGCATTGAAACCACACGGACTTTACGGCCTTCTGCTGTTAATTGATCGTAAGCATTAACAGCTAATTCAACTTCAGAACCCGTAGCAATAAAGATAAGTTCAGGTGTACCGTCACAATCTTTCAGGATATAACCACCCTTCTCGATATTAGCCAGTTGCTCTGGAGTACGTGGCTGTTGAGCAAGGTTTTGACGAGAGAAGATGAGCGCAGTTGGACCATCTTTACGCTCAACAGCGTATTTCCATGCTACTGCTGACTCAACTTGGTCACATGGGCGCCATGTACTCATATTTGGTGTTACACGCAGACTTGCCATTTGCTCAACAGGTTGGTGAGTAGGACCATCTTCACCTAAACCGATAGAGTCATGGGTATAAACAAAGATACTGCGGATTTTCATCAGTGCAGCCATACGTACCGCATTACGTGCATATTCCATAAACATCAGGAAGGTAGCGCCGTAAGGAACAAAACCACCGTGTAATGCAATACCATTCATAATGGCAGACATACCGAATTCGCGAACACCATAATGGATGTAGTTACCGGCTTTATCTTCATTTAATGCTTTAGAGCCAGACCACATAGTTAAGTTACTTGGTGCAAGGTCAGCAGAGCCTCCCATAAACTCAGGTAAAACTTTACCAAACGCTTCTAATGTATTTTGTGATGCTTTACGGCTAGCAATACTCGCTGGGTTATGTTGCAACTGTTCAATAAAGGCTGTTGACTCTTTTTCCCAATTTGCAGGTAATTCGCCAGACATACGACGTTTAAATTCAGCTGCTAATTCAGGGAATTGTGCTGCATACTCAGCAAATTTAGCGTCCCACGCAGCTTCTTTTGCTTTACCAGCTTCTTTAGCATCCCACTCTTTGTAGATCTCTTGTGGAATTTCAAAAGGACCATACTCCCAGCCCAGAGCTTTACGAGTTTCTGCAATTTCTGCATCACCTAATGGTGAACCGTGAGAATCGGCAGTGCCTGCTTTATGAGGAGAACCAAAACCAATGGTGGTTTTGCAAATTAACAGTGAAGGCTTATCAGTAATTTGTTGTGCGGTTTCAATCGCAGCTTTAATACTCGCTGCATCATGACCATCAATACCACTAATAACATGCCAGCCATACGCTTCGAAACGTTCAGCAGTATTATCAGTAAACCAACCATGTACTTTACCATCAATAGAAATGCCATTGTCATCGTAAAATGCAATCAGTTTACCTAACTGTAAAGTACCTGCTAAAGAGCATACTTCGTGAGAGATACCTTCCATCATACAACCATCACCCATAAAGGCGTAGGTGTAGTGATCTACGATATCGTGACCAGGACGGTTAAATTGAGCCGCTAATGTGCGTTCTGCGATCGCAAAACCTACTGCGTTAGCAATCCCTTGACCTAAAGGACCCGTGGTAGTTTCAACACCTGGGGTATAACCATATTCTGGGTGACCCGGTGTTTTAGAATGCAGCTGACGGAAATTTTTTAGATCATCTAAAGAAACTTGATAACCAGACAGATGTAATAAGCTATAAATCAGCATTGAAGCATGGCCGTTAGATAAAACAAAACGGTCACGATCTGCCCAGTGAGGATTAGTTGGATTATGATTTAAAAAATCACGCCATAATACTTCTGCAATATCAGCCATGCCCATAGGTGCACCAGGGTGCCCTGATTTGGCTTTTTGCACTGCATCCATGCTTAAAAAACGGATCGCATTTGCAAGGGTTTTACGAGTGGTCATTTTCTACTCCAAGTCGGATAAAAAGCATCTAGATAGCTGATTCTCTCAATGCGGGCAAAAAACCGCAATATAAAAAATCCACAAAGGTGGCTATCGTAATCAGTGAAAATCAATAATTCTTTGATTTAAAAAGCATTTATTACGATAAACGCGGAAAATAACATTACACCACCACATTGTTGCGCAACAAAAATGAAAAATGACTTTTATTTGCGCAATTAAGAAGTATCTTATTAAACCTTAGCTTGATACGACTAATCAAGCTAAAATTACGTTGCTGTTTTATCCATCAAATCAAATAAATACTAAGCTATTTAATTTTCCCACTGTTAATGGTCACCTACCAACACCTAACTTGAAAACATTCAGATGATTACTAGCTATTTTTTCAACTAACTGTTCAAGCGGAAAATTAACGGCCGGAAGGCTTGGAGAAAATAGATGTCGAGTAGTTTTATAAGGGAAAATATTACCTTGCTTTAATATCTGCTCCCTTATTCTTAATGGGCTAAACGCTCGTCCATTCTGCCAATCATACACAGTTATGCGTGTATCAGTGTAATCAAGCAACACACAAGGAATATAAGTGAGAGCAAGATGATGAGCGACTTGATACCTATGATTACCGTCCATAATAATTCCGGTCTCTTTTTCAATGGGTATAGGTGTTGTCCATCTTTGGCAACGGACTATTTCCTTAGTTAAAGCTTCAACATGAGCCATGTTGACTTCTTCTGAAGGACGGAGCAAGGCAATGGGATATAACACGACATCATACTCCATATTTACCTCCCCTCTTTTTCCAAATCAATCATATATCCCGGCTGATATGAGATGGGTAGAAATTCTTGATGTAAACGACGGAATGTGTCATCAGGATCAAGATCAGCAAATAATTGGGGATGTATCCACTTAGCTAGCTGCTGGATAGCAATAACATCATAGGGACTATTATAAAACTGATGCCAAATAGCAAAAAATGCGCCACGACGGCGAGCGTTACTATCAACATAAGCAGGGCGAGTCGTAAACCATGCGAGTCGGTGTTTTGATTGTTGAATATTAATCCCCGGCCCAAGTGGGATCCACTTTCCACCCGGCACAAATGCCTGAAAATTGCCGCTGGTAATAATCACAATATCGGGATTTGCAACAACCACTTTTTCTGGATTTAGCGTAAAAAAGGTTCCCGGAGCAAGATTGTCGGCAATATTATCCCCCCCCGCTATTTTAACAAAACGGCCAAAACTCCCTTTACCAAAGGTCATACAGCACTCTTCTGAATAACCCCCAAGACGCTCTAAAAATACTTTTGGCAATGCCCCCTGTAATTGTTCAACTCGAGATGTCACTCGTTGTAACTCTTTATCACGGAATGTTAAATAAGCTTCTGCGCGATCTGGTTGGCCAAATAATTTACCAAATAACGTCACTGTTGGAGGAATGTGTGCAATAGGATCATAGCGAAAGTCGACATAAACAATGGGAATACCCGCTCGGGCTAGTGCAGCTTCGTGTCCAGCATCAACAATAGTATTGCGTGCGTCCATATTCATGATGATGACATCAGGTTGCAGATTAATCGCCTGCTCTATATCAAACGTTCCTTGTTCGCTGCCACCAAAGGTAGGGATTTTTGCCAACTGTGGAAATTGTTGTCGGTACTGTTGCCATGTGGCCGGATCGGACTGTATTAAATCTTTTCGCCAAGCGACTATCCTTTGTGCTGGATTTTCTTTATCAAACATAGCCACTAAATAAAGCTGTCGTCCTTCCCCCAAAATGACGCGCTGTACCGGTAATTTGACATTCACGGTTCTGCCAAGTAGGTCAGTAACAGGTGTTACAACTTGCTGTGAGTAAGCCATTGATGAATACAACAATACAATAGAAAATATAAATCGTAATATCATGATTAATAACCTATTTTTGGTTAGTGTTTTTTGAAGAGTAACTCATTTTCAGCGTAATAATTAAAGTAATGCAATACATCACCGCCACACACAAAAACAACGTGGTCAACCCAGGCCAAACAAGTATTCCGCCCCCCAGTGCAATGCCAACCATAGAGGCAAACTGGCTAATACTTTGCACCAGCCCCAAAATATAACCCTGTTTACTTTCAGCGGTTGAGCGAGATATTAATGCGGTTAATACTGGCGTTGTTGCCCCAAGAAGAATGCCCCACAAAAAATAAAGTCCGATAAACCAGCTTATTTCTCTTACTGCTGCTAGCAGTAAGGTCACAATAAAACATCCCGCAATGATCCCCACCATTCGATAGAGTGCATGAGATATGTTGTGTGCTTCAAACCATCTTGCCCAGAGGGAGGCTGAGACAATCACACCTGTAGCCTGCAATCCGTAAGCGACCCCTGTTAACCAGTTAGGGGCATTAAATACGCTACTGACATAAAGAGAAAAAGGGGTTTGTGTGATCATGCGGCTCATTAATAACAAACCCAGTACGGTAAGTAAGCCAACAATGACGCTGTGGTTAATTGATGATATCGCTTTTGCTTTATTTGTTGAGGAAGTGACGCAATTGGATGAAGCGTGGCGCGGTAAATCATTCGGTAATATGAAAAAAACCAGTAGTGCACATAACGTACAAATGATAAATGCCCCGAAGTTTATCCAAAAGAAACTCAGTAAATCGAGGATGGCCCCACCAGCAATGGCTCCAGCTAACGATCCTGCATTGGTAGATACTTGTAACCATGCCAAAAGCCGAGTACGTTGTGCTATGGGGATCATGGCAATACCATAAGCTTGAGCAGGTGCAATATACCCCGCACAAGTTCCCTGTAAAAAACGTAGTAGCAGTATTACCCAGACATCATTGGCAAAAGCTAGCCCCAATTGCGTTAATGCAAGCCCCATCAGTGCACGGATCATCATCACTTTATTGCCAGTTTTATCGCCTATTCGTCCCCAAAAGGTACTGGTTAGCATAACGCCCAACATAGGTGCGATATACACGCCGGTTCCCACGATACTCAGTAGCTCTGTCGACGCCATACTTTCGAGATGAAGCGGCCAAAAAGGGCCACTCATTTCCATGGCTCCCATTGAGAGTAGCTGTACGATAAATAAAAACTGGACAATAAAAATGACACTGCCGGTAACACGCATACTATTTCACCCTTATTATTGGCCAATCCATTGGGAGCTGAGGGTGAGGCAAACTTCCTCCTATATAACCACAACACCAATCATATATTTCTCTTATATAGGGTGTTGGCACTCGAAGACGTTCTCCAAGAGCAACAAGAAGCGCTAGTCCATAGGCAATGTCTTCCTGAAAAACCCGATGTTGTTTGTCAAAAATATAACCATGGGATCGTGCTGTAGAAATAAGAGGTAAAGGAATACCCTGATAGGCCTTATTCGTTCGTAACACACTGAGTAATGTTCGCGGATCAGCAATTGAGTCCGCATATGCGGCTACTATTTCCTGCTGTAATGGTTGCACGGAACTGAGATTAATCCCCAATACAATTTCTGCTTTATTACATAACGCTTGATTCTCCCTATCACAGCGGGCAAGAAAATAGGCACCCAACTCGGGGCAATCGTTCCACCAACATGGAATACTCTCAAAAGGCCTATTGTGCCACTGTCCCCATGGACCGATAAGGCCATAGATAACAGAGCTGTGCATAATAGGATTTCCAGGCGTTAGGGTAATTTCTAGATAATCGGTCAGTAGCGTAATAGGTGAGTCATAAAGTTGTTTGAGGTAATTGAGAAGAAGATTGGCATATTGCGGTTTTTCTCTTCCATGCACAGCTACATAGAGTTGTGATTTTCCGCCCCCCATTCTGACACTTTTTCCCGGTTGCAGATCAAATGCAATATGGGGAACATCTTTCATTCCCCATATAACAATATTGGGTGCATCGCCTAACGTTTTTTCAGCCAGCCAGTCAAAGCCAGCAAAACCGGGAATGGCGCCCACAAAGATGTTTTTATGTTTCGGCAGTATTGGCGCCATACGTTGAAGTAAACTTTCACGTACATGACTTGGTGTCGTAATAATGATGATATCTGCCTCAGAGCACGCCTCATCAATGGCTTCTGTCATCCTAACCGAGCGGGTTTTAATAACTTGACCATCAGGCATCACCGCCTGAAGTTGATGATCATTTTCTTTATATGCTGTCACAGCTTCTGAGCGACTGCTGTAAAGAGTGACGTCAATCGCAGGATTTAAGCTAAATAAAATTGCCGCAAGATGCCCTGTACGACCGGCTCCACATAGTGTTACTCTCAATTTCTCATTTGGGATCATCTGCTATCCCCCAAACAAGTTGGCAAAGAAAACCAATTATCAAGTTGTTCCCAGACTGACTCCGATATTAAATTTCGCTCTTTAAGCCATGTGTCATTAAAAATCGTCTGCAGATATTTTTCACCACCATCAGCCATAGCAAGTGCAACATTTCCGCAAATTGTACTATTGTTAATCAACTCCAGCGCTTTATATACCACTCCCCCTGTAGAGCCACCAACCAGTAAACCAAAACGACGAGCAAGGTAACGAGCCGTTTCAAAAGCACATACATCAGAGACTTGTTCGCCATAATCAATACAACTGTAATCCAACACTAACCCCACTGTATCGCCTTGTGGGGTGCCTGTACCTGATTGATAGTATGGTTTACCGGGTTTTCCGAATACGATGGAGCCTTCCGGCTCTACGGCAATGGTTACAAGTTCTGGATTATGAACCCTTAATCCATGGGCTATCCCTGTCATAGAGCCCCCCGTACCTACACATCCAACCCACGCATCAATTTTGCCTATCTGACTAATAAGTTCACGTACCAGATCTGCATATCCTCCCGCATTGGCTGCATTATCTGATTGATTCATAAAGATAGCGCCGGGAATTTCATTGGCGATTTCAGCCGCCATACGTTGGCGTTCCACAACAGCAACTTCATTTTCACCATAGTCGCCTTTAACGTAGCGGATCTCAGCACCCAAAGCGCGCATGATAGCAATTTTATCTTGGGCAGCATGGTGATCGACCACCGCGATAAATCGAAGCCCAAATTCGATAGCAGCGATTGCCAACCCAATGCCAGTATTTCCTGATGACGACTCCACAATTGTACTACCAGGCTTGATCTTTCCAGATTTCAGTGCCGCAACAACCATATTTCTCGCCATGCGATCTTTCATACTGCCTCCGGGATTATTTTTCTCCACTTTGATATAAAGACGCGTATCCGATTGCAGCAGCGGTAATTGAATGATAGGAGTATTACCAATTAAATCAGTTACTTTGCTAAAAACCATATTAAAAGTCCTTAATTATCAATGGTAAATATAGGTTTTTGATGTGAGTTTATGACCGCAGTTAATCTTGTGGGCAACGGATGCCGATGAAATTGATTTTCCAGTAAATCCATTTGGTAACCTGCGGTATTAGCAAATATCAGTAAATCACCTGGCTTTGGTAGGTGTGCAAAAGCGATCAAACGATTGGTGATAACATCGTCGTCCAAACAGCTATGGCCTGCAATCCAAGCATTTCCAGCAGAAGAAAGTGGCTGATGGTTATTTTGATAAATATGGAGAGGATCACTTAAGAATTCAGAATTAAACCACGTTTCACATGCGCTAAAACTAGTTCCTTCGACAAAAATAACATGTCCGACATGATCATATGGACGAACTCGACAGACACGAAATACACTGATCGCACTTTGATTAACCAAGCTCCTTCCGGGTTCAAGGCAAAGTGTTAATCCTTCCTCAATTAATGCATCACAAACTCTTTTGCCTGTGGGATCGACTCCGGTTAGAAACTCAGTGAGCCAGCCTTGGGCATTTATCTCTCCACCATATGGATAGAAAGAATCAGGAATTCGTCGAGTACGATAGTCTTTATGTGTTTGCGTAGAGAGCCATTTCTTATAACAATGACTGTCTACATACTGAACAGGTAACCCTCCCCCAATATCGATAATATAAGGGGAGTAACCCAAAGCACGTGCGTAGCTAATCAAGGGTAAGGTATCAAAAAAAGCCTTGATCCTAGATACCGAAGAGTAACCACTAAGATGGAAATGGAATCCATCAACCTTTACTTGGTCACTATAATTAAGTTTCTCAAGCGCTGTCATGATCTCAGCGGATGACATACCAAAACGACTGATATGATTAGACTCAGGACGAAAACGCAACAGTATACTTATACGTCCTGATGGACTTATCCACCTTGTAGCAAGGTGAATAAGCTCGTCCATCTCCTCAAGTGAATCAATAACAATCCGTGCCCCTTGCACTATTAACGCCTGTAAAAATGCCGTTGTTTTGGCAGGGCCTGTAGCACACAACTCTGTACCTTTACATCCCGCACGAATAGCATCGTTGAGTTCATATAGGCTAGATACATCCGCCCCAGTTCCCGCAGCAACAGCGGCTTGTAATAATGACTGTGATTTATTGACTTTAACCCCATAATACAAATTGGTTTGTATACCAAATGTTTTGGCGACTTCGACCATGGCATTCACGTTCTGCTCCACAGTATGAGGCCAGACAATATTAAGGGGTGAACCATATATCTGTGTTAAATGAACAAGGGTATCAGGGGATGTCTCCAACCAACGGATAATAACCGGATCGATATAAGGGGGTAATATTTGGGTTATAGCGATCTGCCAAGATTCATTTGCTCGGTAATAAGTATTTAACAACGAAGACATATGGAACCCTCTTAGAAGTCAACATTTACCGAGGCAAGGAAAGTACGTGGTGCTCCCTGTGCAATAGTGGTATATGACGCTACGCCAGACCAGTAATGGTGATTAAATAGATTCTGTACATCAAAACGGAAAGTGGTAGGCGCACCATACACACGTGTTTTATAGGAGGCTCCCATATCTACCGTTGTCCAAGAATTGATAGACTGTGTATTTTCCTGATTGACATATTGCTTTGCGCTATAATTGACATAACTGTTTAATGACAATCCATGCAAAATAGGAAGATCATATTCCACCCCTACATTTGCTTGTAGAGGAGAAACACCAACGGGTTTGTTACCACGGATATCAGATTTAGGCGATTTGATAAGTTCGGCATCAATAAGAGAAAGATTGCCTGAGATTTGTAAATTATCCAGCACCTGCGCTGAAAGATTAACTTCAACGCCACGATTTCGCTGCTCACTATTAGCATTAAATATATTATCAGTGCTGTCGATAGCACCACTAGGCTTGGTTATCTGGAAAAGAGCCAAACTGCTTTGTATTCCCGCATTATCATACTTAACCCCAACTTCGTACTGTCGCGAGCGGTAAGGACGCATCACTTGGCCGGCATTTTTTGCAAAACTCGGCGCTATATCGCCTTTGCTTAACCCTTCAATATAGTTGGCATAGAGCGAAACAGACTCTAAAGGATGGTAAACCAGCCCCAACATTGGCGTCACCGCTGATTCATCATAAGTGGCCGAACGCTGTCCATTAGCCATAAAGTTATCGGCTTGCACTCTTTGCAAACGTATCCCGGGGATAATATCCACACTGCCATTCAATATGGTCATGATGTCCGAAACGGCAAAGCTAGTTAATTGACTAGAAGATACTTTGGGAACGCTTGCTGGAGACGATGGTAGGGTAACATCGACTTCTAATGGTGAATAAATATTAGAAATCACCTTTTGTTTTCCTACATTACCCGCAACAGCAAGGCGGTCATGATAATAGCTGGCCTGTAATGTCATCTGATGATCAATAGCGCCCGTTGAAAAATAACTTCTGACACCGGTTTCAAAAATATAACGATGTACATTAAAGCGATAATTAGTGATTGCCGATTCAACATCTCCATTGTCGTTAATAATCTTTGGGGTTTGCTCAGAGATACGTGAAACGATTGAACGACCACCACCGGCATTCATGAAGAGTGTTAGATTATCGTTAAGCTCGTATGAACTGTGCAGTAATACGCCCTGATCGCGGGTGTTCCACCACATCCCTTTTTGGGCAATATTCCGTCGACCATTAGGGGCCTTAGGAACATCGATACCCGCTAAGACAATAAAAGGACGATTAGGTGATTTGACATATTGATATTGATCGAATAAATCAACTGAAACAGTGAATCCATCTTTTCCATAGTCAAGAGCGAGTGCACCTAATGCCGTTTTTTTATGAGTATTATCAAGCGCCAAATCTCCACCACTACCACCACCATTAAATCGGACGCCCCACATTTCACCGTCTGGGGTTACCCACAATTTACCTACATCTATATAGGCACCAAGTTGATTATCAGATCCCCAAGTGGTGGTAATCTGTTTAGTTCCCTGACGAGTAGGTCTTTTCGTCACAGCGTTAACAACACCGCCAACGCCGCCATTGGGGGAGATACCATAAAGCCCCGCACCAGGCCCTTTTAGTAATTCTATTCGCTCTAAATATTGAGGTAATAACTGATAATTTGGCGCTACACCATAAACACCATTGAGGGCAACTTCACCAATATTACCTTCCCCGATAGGGAATCCTCGGATCATAAAGGAATCAAGAATACCACCTGACGGAGATGTCACTTGAACGGATGGATCATCTTTTATTACATCGCCAAGAGTTTTAGCCTGTCGTTGCTCAATATATTTCGAGGTATATCCTTTAATACTAAATGGAATATCTTGGATATCTTTATTTCCCAATAAACCTATGTTGGCTTGTTGTGATAACCTACCTTTAGTTTGGGGGTTAACGCGCTCTGCGTTAACAATAATTCTCTCTTCCGCGCTGACGAAATCAGGAATTAAACTTGCTGCAATAGTCAATGCTAAAAAATGTTTGTTTGTGATCATTATTATTCTCTCAGATCTTAGAGTTATCTACTTGTTCACCAGCTAACGGATTGTTAAGTCCATGCTGAAGACGGTAATCAGTATATTGCTGTAAATGCATGCTCATTAATGAGCGGGTATACCAAGGGTGGTGGAGAAAATGTTCACGCTCTTTGTGCCAAAAATCCGCCTCTACTCTGGGTTGAAGTGCTTTAAACACAAGTTCAAGCTCTTCGCCGATCACAGTCCATATGCGGGTATCAGGGATGTCATAAAGTTGAGTTAAACAAAGCGCAATTTCATGTAAATGGCTGACAAGACAAGCATCTACAACGAAGGTTCTGACAGGTTCAATATCATCTTCAAACACCGTGGGTAAAATGCCGGGCCAGATATAAGGTTGAAGCTCATAACCTTGCTGGCGCAGTGCTGGAGCCCAACTGCGTCCATCACCAAAATCACGAATAAGCATAGTGACCGCACGACCGGAATCATCAAACAAAACTTGCGTATTTTGTTGGTGTGCCTCAAGGGCAATGCCATAAATTAAATACATCGCTAAAACCGGTTTCAGTATGACTTTGGTATAATTACGAAACCATGTTTCAGGTAAGTCGCCTGATAATGCGATCAGCTCGCTAATAAGGGGTTGGGGTTTATGTGGGAGCTCAGTAAATAATGATGCAACTGTGATAGCGATTAAATTATCGTTTCTTTCCCATGCTTGCGTATCACGAAATACGACCGAGAGAAACTTACCTTCAGCGTCATCCATACGCACGTTATGATGAAAATGCCACGCCACTTCTTCTCGGAAAAAGTCCAGCTTGCCATCAAAATCCTTATCCACCCGCAAAATATCCTCAATAATCGTACTAATACGTGGCCCCATATGAATAGATTTGGCTTGAAGGCTGCGCATTTCGCTAGTCATCCAGATAGCAACAGGTAATTTGATAAAGGGTGATTTAGATGCGGTAGGAAGCATGGTTCTAAACGACATGGATGCCGCAGTCTCAAGTTGAGGGCCTAATGGTAGAAGAATGCCTTCATCTATTTCTTTTGAGAAATGCGCAATGATCCAGTGTTCAAGATGCCAAGGATGCAGAGGAATAGGTAACCATTTTTGTGGGTTTTGGTGTTGGCTTGTAAGCCACTCACACCATTTATTCCAAACGGTTGGAAAAGCCGATGAAAACCATTGATGGATATCCTGAATATGGGGCATCTTCTCACAATAAACCATATCGGTTTGTATGGCTGCGATGCGCAGATTAACTCGTGCACCAAATTCAGCTGATAGTGCGACAATATCATCATCGCTTAAACCGGGTCTAGATTTCCAAGTTGGGTAATAAGAATGACCTTCAAGAGCGCCCCACTGATCGAGAAAAGTTGCACCATCACGCCGACTGTAATGACGTGTTATCCATTCAATAAAACAAGATGTTCCCTCTTGTGCCATCTCATTAGAAATCGTATCCCGCCACTTTGACCGATGTGCTCTAGCTAATCGATCATTATGGATACTGTTTGCTACATCTTTATTGAATTTTGTTATTCCCTCCGTTGTAGGGGTGAAACTAAGCTCGTTTTTCAGTATCCCCATAAGTTCTTCATGGGATTGCACCATTCGGTGGTGACCATCCATTGATTTAAGGATAATATCACCGCGATTAATAACGGTATTTGCAGGAAAAACGGTCGTTTGATTAAATTGAAGGATATGTATCCCATCAGAAAGCGGGTACTTAACGTTATTTTCATCATTAAAAACTTGCAGTTTATTATCATCCAATAATTTTTCTGCAAAAAGACAGCGAATGATACGAGCAAGGGCATTACGTGTTGAAAAATCTGTTTGTATAGCAGTTTGTTGCCCTGCAATACTCTTTTTCTCTACCGTCTCCATCATTTTTCTCCCAAAGAAATAAGGCTTAAACAATTAATTTAAATTTATCTATCTTGGGGGGTTACTTAACCTTTTTTTACTTTTTCGAGCGTCTTGAAAAAGGTTGATGAGTAAGCTACCATCAGAAAATGATGGTGTAAATAATAATCAATCTCATTCTCATAATTATTCGTTTTTATGGAAGATACATTATATTTATTACTAAGGTAGGTAAATATGAACGAAGAGATTAGCTATCTGTTTGTCCCTGCTAATAAAAAAGTTATGATTTCCAAAGCGTTAACTTATGGTGCAAATGCGATCATTCTTGATCTTGAAGATGCGGTTCATCCTGATGAAAAACCGCTCGGACGTGACAACATTCAAAATTGGCTAACGACAATAAATAACACCATCATTAACACCAGTATATATATCAGAATAAATCATCCTAAAGAGAAAGAATTTAAAAACGATGTTGATCTATTAAATTCATTAAATGAAACGCTAATGACAGGAGTAATGATCCCAAAACTGGAAGATGCGGAAATACTTTCCTATATAAAATCAAAACTTCATCTGGCTATATCAAAGCGACCATTTATAGGCATTATAGAAACAGCGCGTGGAGTGCACCATTGTGAAGAGATTGCCAATAGTGGTGTAACGAGATTAGCATTCGGCTCATTAGATTACTCACTAGATATTGATTGCCAACAAACAGCAGAAGCGTTGCTATACGCAAGAAGCCGAATCGTTATCGCTTCACGCATTGCCAACCTTATCTCCCCTATTGACTGTGTCACCCCTGAATTTTGCACACCTAATACATTATTAATGGATGCCAACCATGCTCGCGCTCTTGGATTTGGCGCTAAACTCTGTATTCATCCAGATCAAATAGATACTGTTAATAAGGCATTTAAACCTACTGAGGAAAAAATTAAATGGGCGCAAGAAGTGGTTAAGCAATCAACAGCCAGTTATGCTTTTCAGATTAATGGGGAGATGATTGATTTACCTTTAATAAAACAAGCCACGCGTATTATCAATGGTAAATATAAACCAAATTGAATCTATCAAAGACCACCCAAATAAGTATAGTCATCATATCAAATACAATTATTTGAGTGGTTTAAAAATGCTATATATCATTTATCCTCCCATCAATTAATACCTGGGGATGGCCTCTAGAGCATCGTTCAATACGGGCGCTAACGCGATAAACATCGGCGAGTATTTCTGGTGTGATCACCTCAGTTGGTAAACCATTGGCAACTAACTCCCCATTTTTAAGCATTAATACATGCTCTCCATGGCGTAATGCAATATTAATATCGTGAACAACAACCACAGTAATCATATTACGTTTCTTGGTTTCTCTCGCGATTAATTCCATCACATGAAACTGATAATTAAGATCGAGTGCGCTAAGTGGTTCATCTAGCAATAATAAACTTGGTCGTCGAATTAGTGATTGAGCAAGCCCCACCAATTGTTTTTGCCCACCGGATAATTCGTCAAGATATCGCATAGCTAAATGTGAAATTCCCAGTTGTTCTAATAGATCTATAACTTCACCATTCGCTGAATGAGAACGATGTTCACCTAAAGCTCGTCTTGCAACCAGAATTGACTCCAAGACACTCAAATGAACACCCGCAGGTAGAGTTTGTGGCAAATAAACTACCTGCTCTGCTCGTTTAGAAAAAGAGAGGGAGAGTAATTCATCATCACCAAGAAAAAGCTTTCCTTGTGCGCTATTAAGCCCAGCAAGCGCCCTTAACAACGTCGATTTACCACTGCCATTAGGCCCCAAAAGAACAGTAATTTTCCCTCGTGGAAGCAGTGAGACCGTTAATTCTTTAATTATTTCTCGCTTCGCATATCCCGTAGAAAGCTTTTCAATACGCAACCCAGCATTCAATCCCGTATTCATTATATTCTCCCGCGATGACGCAAAATGATACTAACAAAGAAAGGGATACCCACAAGAGAAGTCACAATTCCCACCGGAATAATCACACCAGATAAAAGGTTTTTGGAGACTAAAGAAGCTATCGATAATACCAATGCACCAATAAGGGCACTTGCGGGCAAATAAAAACGATGATCTTCGCCAACCGTCATCCGAGCAATATGAGGTGCGACTAATCCAATAAAACCTATTGGGCCAACAAATGCCACCGCCAAGGCAGAAATGATGCTAATACGAAGTAATGTTGTTAGGCGTAAGCGTCTGACGTTGATCCCAAAGCTCATCGCACGATCTTCCCCTAGACGAAGTGCCGTCAGTTTCCAAGCATTCATCAATGACAAGGGGAAGATAATCACTAATACAACCAATAAAATGTATAACTTATCCCACGATGCCCGATTAAGGCTACCCATTGTCCAGAACACTAATCCCTGAAGCGTATCTTCATTAGCGATAAATTGCATAATGGAAACAGCAGCATTAAAAGTAAACACTAACGCTATGCCAAAGAGAATAATTCCAGAGGTAGAAACTCGCATCCAACGTGAGATAAAGTCCAGTAACAACGTTGCCAGTAATGCGAAAATAAACGCATTAACTGAAATAAACCACTGAGCAGGAACCCCCGGAATACCAATCCCTAAAACAATCGCTAAAGCAGCACCAAAAGCAGCGGCAGAAGAGACGCCAAGCGTAAAGGGACTTGCCAGCGGGTTATTGAGTATAGTTTGCATTTCAGCACCCGCTAACCCGAGTGACATTCCAACGACAACCGCCATAAGGGAGTAAGGTAGCCTGATATCCCACACAATAACCCGAGTGCCAGCATCGGCAGTTTCTGGCGATATTAGTGTATTCCACAGTTCAGTCAGCGATAATCCTGAAGGCCCTAAAGTAAAATCAAGGATCAAAACGCTACATAACACGCCCCCTAATATCATTAAGTAAAAGAAACGACGAAGTATCTGTCGCTGATATTCCTTCACTACCCTTGCTTTTGTTGTTTTACTTGAGTGTTGTTTAGACGCTCTATTTTCGCTCATTGAATGTTAGCCTGTTAGTTACCCCACGCTAGATATAAGAGATATTATAGCAAGCTAATGCGAATTAAAACTATAACGATAATAGTTACTATTCTCAATAACAAGATGTAATAGGTAAAATAAAGCTACCAGTTGATATGAATTGCTCTTATTTAATAGCAAATAAAACTTAAACATTTCAACAGATACTTTATTCATCACTAAAGCTCAATTACCCATGATGATCCTATAGCTAATGACTAGCCCAAAAAAACAACTAAAATGAGTAATGTGTCACATACCATTGCATCATATGAATTAATATTTCAATTACAATATAATAACTAGAGTTATAATTTCTTTGTGTATCTTTATATGCTATAAAAAACTATTTTAAAATCATAAAGTAAGATATTAAAAGGCAAAAAAATATTGATATAAACGATCAATAAAACACACAATGATAGTTAAAAGCTATCAAAAAAGACAAAACAGATCGTTTTAAACTATTTCCACTGCTGGCTAATTTACCCTACCCTTTCCTTCCAACAACCCAGATGCTTATCCTAATAATTTAGGTATACCCTTTATTTTATTTCAAAAAAACAGGTGAAAGGTGTTAATGAAATATAATACAGTAAACATAAATGTTCGTGTTGGTTCATTTATTAGAAGACATAGGACACTACTAGGTATCTCAGGGAAAAGCCTAGGAAAAAAATTAAATCTTTCCCAACAACATATTTCTCGATTAGAACGAGGACAAACAAATTTTACAATCGAAATTATTTTATATTTATTAAATGAATTGGATAAGACAATATTTGATTTAGTTGCTGAGGTATTTTATGAAGATCCCGGTGAAATTTTAACTGAATACCAGCGTCAACAACAATTCAATACTGAATTAACACTAATAAACTAGACTGCATTTAACATCAATCTATTTTACTGGAATTAATTTAAGTCTTAATATGATTTAAATTTACTATTTATATTATTTTGAATTATTATTTAATTACATAAAGATTGGATTATATATGCTTAAACGTCTTAACTTTATTTTAATTTATTCTGTATTATCATTAATAAGTATAACAACATCAGTCTATGCTTCACCTTCTATTGGCATTGGTAGTATGTATGATGTTTTTACACCAGAAACCCAAAGCCTCACCAAGCGCGTATATAACACAGGAACATCTACTGCGTTTGTTCGTGTTGAGATATTGGAAATTGATGCTGATCCAAAAATGAATCAGCGTGAATCAGCACAAAAAGAAATTAAAGAAGGTTCATTAACGCAAGAACGGCTGATTGTCTCCCCATTGAGATTAATTATTCCACCATCAAGTTTTCAGTCAGTCCGCATACTATGGCCAGGGGATAGAGAAAAAGAACGTTATTTTAGAATTCGTTTTACTCCCGTTCTTCCTGAAGAAAATGATGGTTTTGGAATGAGCAAAGATGAAATAACACAATACAAAAAAAATGCATTGGATGTGGGAGTTAATGTGTTAACTGGCTACGGCAGTGTGGTTGTGATGCAAGCTAAAAATCCCTTATTTAATACCGTTATTGATGACACAAATAAACAAATTTCAATAAAAAATAAAGGAAACGCCACCATTATATTGGATAATATCCGTTATTGTGAAAATATAAAGTCACACTGTGAGAATAAAGCGCGAGAAATTATCTTACCAGGAAGAGAATTTGTTCTACAAAAAAAAAATAAATAATAAAATTAACTTTGTATTAATCGAAGGTGATAAATCTAACACGTTTAATTATTAATATTAATCTAAACAACTAATTTAAATTTCAGTAATCGCAAATAAATAGAGTTTATTTGTTTTATTTTTTATCAATCATAATATATGAGGTATTTCTAAATGTTAAAAAGATCATTATCCATTATATTTCTATCTTGTGGCGCCTTAGGTTCAATGGTAGCTCACGCAGCAGATGAACAACGCTATGCTATCGATTTAACGGCAACTATTCCTACAGAATCTTTTCAGGTTATCCCTGTTGAGAGTGGTTGGATAAACCAAACACAAGAAATGGCTTTCGATTTAGGCACCCGTAAATTACAAGATTTCACCAAGCAATTTCAATATAAAAACACCTCTGGGGGTATTCAAGCAACTTTAACAAATACTGACTCAAAGGGTACCGCAATCTTATCAAATGGTAATGATACCATTCCATTAGCAGTCATTTTTAACGGCGTAACACTCAGTAAAACGCCTAGCACTGTAGTTAATGCTGATGATGCCAAAACAGGCGGTCGTACCAACCTTCGTATTACACAACAAACAGATACCCCTCTAACAGTAACAGGCTCTTTTACAGGCCAAGTAGCCATGGTTTTTGAGCCTGTAGTTGAGACTCCAGTTGAGCCTGAAAGCTAATAAATTATTCAACTAAGGGGGCTCTTTAGAGCCTTCCTTCTTGCTACCTAGGCTAACCACATTTCGTTCTGATAAGAATATTTTTGTGCTTATTAAGCATCGGAACGCTTTTGTTACATAAGTATACAGTGATTTAGTGAGTATATGTGATATGAAAGTATTATTTGCATTAATGTTAATACCAGAAATAGCCTTAGGATCAAGTGTATTCCTGGCAAATAATACAATAAAAATACCGAGTGAATTTAAGCAATATTTTTATAACTCAGAAATTGTTTCTCAAGTGTATCTTAATGATTCTCCCCTTTTTGAAGCTGTCTTTTCACTTCATGAAAATGGACAAATTAATCTCTTGAGAATTTTAGATGAAGAACCTGATATTAAACCGCAAGTTAAAAATGAATGGGCTGAGATTTTACAAAAAGGCATCTCATTAGGTGCTTGTGATGCTTCCTGCCCCGCAGGACTCGTCTCTGCTGAATATCGACTAGATAATTCTTCATTAAAATTATTTACTTCGCACTATGAAACTGAACAAGTGAAAAGTGATTATATCTATTTGCCTAGCGCTTTGCCAAATGGTGTCATTATGCACAATAATTTGTCAGCCGTTTCAGTGCATTCAGCAAAGACCTGGAATTTTAGTTCATCCGTAATTTCATCTCTTTTCGGCTGGACGCAAAATATATCACTACAGTCCTATGGCTCTAGTCAGGCCAACCAATCACAAGAAACCAATATTTATGCGCTATACACCCAAAAAGAATTAGCCGGTAGCTTTATCCGCTTGGGCATTTTTTCTCCAGATACGGATAAAGGAAATGTCGAAACCAACGGATTTAATACAGGCTCTGTCGCCGGAGTGATGTGGGGAACATCAAATGCATTATTGATAAATAACGAAAGTGTCAGTGCCTCCCCTATTTATATCACGGCCGCCAATCAAGGGATCGCAGAAGTATGGCTAGATAATCGGCTCATCTATTCACAACAACTGCAACCTGGCATGCAAGCCATTGACACACGGCGTTTACCTAGTGGTATTTATAACATAACAATTAATACCCTTGAAAATGGTAAAGTTGTGGATACTCAAACGGCTCAAGTATACAAACCGCTAGGGTGGCAAAACCCTAATCAAAAATGGCGTTTGAATTTATGGGGAGGACAAAAAAAGGATTTAGTTCTTAGTAGTAAGAATACAACTGAAAATGATAGCGCATTTATTGGTGGCGGAGCCATAGATTACTTATTCACCCCCCGTGTCATTTTAGGAAGTAGCCTCTTGATATCGGCTGATAACTATCAACTCAGTGCAAGATCAAATATAACATTATCTTCTGATGATAGTTTTTTTGCTCAATACACCCTGACTAATGAAGATACCCGAAAAAATTCAGGCGTGGATTTACGCTATTACCGAACACTTTCACCGGGGAATTCAATGAATGTATTTTGGCGTCGAACTTCCAATCAAAACTATCGTTTAACAGAGTCGTCTCAACAAGTAGGAAATACTTGGGGAGCTTCACTATTCACCCAATTACCTTGGTCTAGTTCACTGACATTGAATGGACAATATATGAAAAACCCATCAAGAGAAGGAGTTGAGATTGATACCGCATTGACAACAAAAGCGATTTTGGCTAATCGAGATGTTAATTTTCGGTTAAGTGCGTATGACCGCCCTGGGTTTAATCAAAAAAATCGGGAGCAGGGTGTGGCACTAGGCGTCAGCCTGTCAGTAATGCCGAGTGCAAAACATACTTTATCAGTAGATGCAGGTATTAACGATAGCAATAGTTATTCTAGCCTAAATTACCAATGGCAACCCCAAGATGAAGGGGCTGTTCGTTGGTTAGGTGCAGGAATATCACAAAGTAGTGAAAATACACTCATTAGCGGTAACGGCGCCTTGGAAAGTCGAACACTTAGTGGTGATGCATATGTCCAGCATTACGTGCAAGACAAAAGCACAACAACGGGGATCAACATAAGTCAAACACTGGTGTTGGGTGAAGGAAATTTTGCGGTGAGTAGTGGCGAACGCAGTTTAGGGATGGAATCGGCATTTATCGTTGACTTAGAGTCAGATGATCCCGATATGCAAATTGTCGCCTCAGACAGTATCAAAGAAACAAAATTATTTCAGGGACGAAATATCATTCCTACTGATATCTGGAAAAATGAGCCTATTCATTTTTACAGCATGGGTACAAATAACGGCAAAGTTTTTCCTGAGTATGAATCGATAAATATGAACCGGGGTAGTGTGAAATATTTAAAATTAAAAGCCGTCAAAACAACAGTGCTGGTGGCAATGCTACAAGATAACTTTGGTCAAATATTAAAGCATCGTCAGGTTACTAGTGATATCAGCAGTGGGATTATTAATACAGAAGGCGTTTTGACATTAGATTCAGGTATTAATAACCAAAAATTAACGGTCTTAGGCAATAGTCAATCATCGGCGTTATCGTGTCAATTACCTGATGTCCTATCACCAGGAAAAGACGTACAGTTTTTCCCAGTTATTCATTGTTCACCAATAGGAGATATGTAATGCGCTATTATCATTACATTCTTGGCACTGTTATGCTCGCAATGAGTGCGGTTGTTAATAGTGCAACGATTAATTTAACCGCAAAATTCACCCCCGCAATAAATAACAGTAATAGTGATGGTATTTTTACAAATACAACCCCCAGAAGCGGATATTGTTCTCGATGGCCAAAATATTGCGATGCTAATGATGTCAGTGTTTATTTGCCGTTAACAACAACAATTTCATATCCTATTGTTGCTAAAAATAAACCTCGTGAAGGTGCTTACTTTAATTTTCCTAAAACCCCTAGAATACTTACAGTAAGAAATCAGAATACTGGTGAAACATTTGACGTTATATTTAGGGTTACTAGTTATTCTTCACAACTTACAACAAATAGCAGTTCATCTAGTTGGGATGAAGGCAAAGATTTTAGCGCACCTCGGGGAGGGGGCTGTACTTTTTATACTCCTTCATGGGGAGGAGGGTCAGGCTCAGGAAGCTGGATCCAATTTATTTGGAAAACATCAAACAACACTTCACCCTGTTATAAAATAAGTACCATAAACAGAACCGAACCTCACCGATTTTATGACATGAGCATGGGTTATTCATTAGTGGCTAAAGATAACTTATTAACCGTAGGATCAGGGACCTATAAAGGGAAATTATCATTTACTGTAGGACCAGGAGGCGACTTTGATTTTGGCGATAATTACCAAGCCAGTGACAGCGTTGTTGATATCAATCTCATTCTTTCTGTTAATCATGATTTAATCGTCACTACAACGCCTGAAAGTCGTGCGTTATCATTGCAACCTTGTAGCGCAGGTAAAATTTGTACCGAAGAGCAAGGAAAGCAAAACTGGGAACGTTGGATGATAACGAAAATTACACCTCAGCTTACTGCTCGAAGTGATTTTTTACTGTCTTCAACAGGTGCATTTACGACTTATATACAATGCCAATATGTTCACGGTGAAAATTGTGCCATAAAAAGTGACAATAATGGTCAACTGGTTCCAGTAAAAGCGTATTTGAGCTTACCAAATAATATTATTAATCAGAAAACCAATAGCACGGTTACACGTGCGCTAATGCCAATCCATAAGGATATAGTAAATAATACGTTTTTAACAAAAGATATTGGAAGTAATCGTAAGGGGAATATTGATTTTCTGGTAGCGCAACATGATGTCGATAAAATGCTTTTAACAAGACCTGATACTTACCGTGGAACGGTTACTATTATTTTTGACCCCCAAATATATTAGGATGACCATAAAAATGGTGAGATTATCAATACGAAATATCCAAATCTGAACGGACGGGACTCGAACCCGCGACCCCCTGCGTGACAGGCAGGTATTCTAACCAACTGAACTACCGCTCCGCGTATCCTTTCGGACGAGATGAATATTACGAATCTCTTACCTTGTCGTCAACTATTTTTCTAACAAAAAGATGCGTTTGGATAGTTTTTAATCTCAACACTCTATTTATATCACTTTACCTTTATGCAGTTTCATCATTCGAAGCAGGAGCTGGACGCCATAAACAGTGGCCTCCTTTTTTCACCACTAAATCTAACCGAGCTTCGTGCGCAACTAACTCTTCTGCAGAGGCTTTTATTACTCTTAATCCACGCACTGGTCGTACAATACGTTGTATATCATCCCCTTTTTGCTCTTCGCTCGGTTCACCTTCCATTGAAAAAGCTAATGCGGTTTGCCCACCGGTCATAGCTAAGTAAACATCAGCGAGGATCTCGGCATCTAATAATGCGCCGTGCAGTGTTCGTTTGGAGTTATCAATTAAATATCTGTCACATAACGCATCTAGATTATTGCGTTTGCCAGGAAATAACTCCCTTGCCATAGCAAGGCTATCGGTTATTTGGCAAAAAGTTTCTGTGAGAGGAATATCACGGTTAAGCTTCTGAAACTCATAATCCATAAAGCCGATATCAAACGAGGCGTTATGGATAATTAATTCTGCACCACGAATATACGCTAAAAACTCATCCGCTATTTCTGCAAATGAAGGACAATCTTCTAAAAATTCGTCACTGATCCCGTGAACTTCAAAAGCTTCAGGATCAACCAGTCTTTCTGGTTTTATATAAACATGGAAATTTCGCCCAGTTAAGCGACGATTGATAACCTCAACGGCACCAATTTCAATGATATTATGGCCTTCATAGTGAACGCCCAGTTTGTTCATACCGGTTGTTTCGGTATCTAGTACAATTTGTCGTGTGATTGGAGTGCTCATAATCCGTTTTTATGTCAGACTTAGGGTTAATTTTTCGTATTACTTAAAAAGGATAAGTCGCCTTTATGCACAAGCAGGTAGAAATATTCACCGATGGTTCATGTTTAGGCAACCCAGGTCCTGGTGGTTATGGTGCAATTTTACGCTACCAACAGCATGAAAAAACCCTTAGTGAAGGTTTTTTTATGACCACCAATAACCGCATGGAACTCCTTGCTGCTATCGTAGCATTAGAAGCGTTAAAATTCCCTTGTAAAATTACACTGACTACGGATAGCCAGTATGTCAGACAGGGAATTACCAAGTGGATACATAGTTGGAAAAAACGCCAATGGCGTAAAGCAGATAAAAGCCCTGTGCTGAATGTTGATTTATGGAAGCGTCTTGATAAAGCCATTGAGCGTCATGAAATTGAATGGCATTGGGTTAAAGGTCATGCAGGCCATGACGAAAATGAACGCTGTGATGAACTGGCCAAAGCGGCCGCGCAATCTCCCACAAAAGAAGATACTGGCTATCTAGAAAGTCAACAAGATAAAACCTGAGAGTAATAACGGCAGATAGTGATATTAATCAGGTCGATTACGTGTAGCGCCTAAAACTCTGCCTTTTACACTCATACGCGGTAATGCAAACTTCATCGCGGTGGGTGTTAAAGGAAGCGTTCTTTTACGTGCTAATATTAAATTTAAACATCCCCCGACATGATAGCGCTTACCATCACGTTTTACGGGACGGGAAAATGGCATAATCTGGAAGTTCTGTTGTGTTATCACTTCATAATTAAGCACACTTAACCAATCAACTTGGCGACGAAGTGAAAACATCCGACAATAATAGGGCTGTTTATGCCGTAAAATAGGCGTACATTTTCCTATACCTAATAGGCTGATAGGATTAAAACTTGATAGGATGATCCAACCGTCATCCACTAATACACGATCGGCTTCTCTTAATAACCAATGAGGATCTGCACTGTAATCTAAAACATGAGCCATAAGACAGACATCAACCGATTTATTTTCAAATGGCAGATAATTGAGAGACGCCATAACATCTGTGTTTGTCGTCGTTGTAGTCACGTTAACTTGATGTGAGACCATACTGGATTTAGTATCGAGTTCAGCACTAAGTTGACCTAATTTAAGCATATGAAAACCGTATATTTTCGGCCACCAATTTTGTAATCGCAATTCAATTGCCATACGGTAATATTCTCCCCAAGGAATATTACGCCAAGAGCTTGGCATACAAATTGGTTTTCCCGAACGCGCTGCTTTCATCGTTTAACCCTTTTATATTTATAAGTAAGGTAACTTTATGGAGCTTATCAGAATTCCCGCTTTATCCGATAACTACATTTGGCTATTAAGTAATGAAAATAGTGAATGTGTGATTGTCGATCCTTCCCAAGCCAAACCGGTTATAGACATCATCTCACAACGTTCATTAACACCTGTCGCTATTTTGTTAACTCATCACCACGAAGATCATGTCGGTGGTGTTGCTGGGTTGGTTAGTAAATATCCTAACATTGAGGTTTTTGGTCCACAAGAAACACAAACTAAAGGCGCTAATAAAATTATTCATGATCAAGAACACATTATTGTTGATTCTTTTTCTTTTTTAGTCATCGGAACACCAGGCCATACATTAGGTCATGTCGCCTACTATAGCGAACCTTATTTATTTTGCGGTGACACGCTATTTTCCGGCGGTTGCGGACGTTTATTTGAAGGTAGTGCACAACAAATGTTTAGCTCATTACAAAAGTTAATGGCATTACCTGATAACACCTTAATTTGTTGTGCCCATGAGTATACATTAGCTAACTTGACCTTTGCGCACCATATTATGCCAAAAAATCCTGATATTACCGATTATTTAAACCAAGTTACTGAAATGCGCCATCATTTGCAACCAACAGTGCCGATAACACTGAAAAATGAAAAGAATATTAATCTTTTTCTAAAATCTGACGATATTGATTTACAAAGAATTTTAGGTATAACTTCTAATACTTATGCTCCAATAAAGACATTTACAAAATTAAGAGAATTAAAAGACAACTTTTAGTTCCTATCGGTTGTTTTATTTGGGAACACTAGTATTATTTAGGGCAAAAAACACACAGGACTAATTTTCGAACATGAAGACAAAAGTGATTTTGTTCTCTATATTGCTATTGGCGGGTTGCCAGCAATCTAAGAGCATAAAACCCGATTTGTCTGCGATAACACCCACATCTTTAGGGACTTCAACTTCTTACCAACCACAATATGATATAAAAACCAATTTGTGGGGTTATGTAGTAAGTGAATTAAAAATGGATATCCCTGACAATGAAAGGATTTCGCAGCAAGAAACTTATTTTTTAAATAATCCAAAACATATACAAACCGTTGCATTACGTGCAGAGCCTTATATGTATTGGATTATTGAGGAAATAGAAAAACGTAATCTACCGATGGAGCTTGCACTGGTTCCGGTGGTGGAAAGTGCGTTTAATCCTCATGTCACCTCTTCAGCTAAAGCGGCGGGCTTATGGCAATTTGTCCCTGTCACAGCTAATTATTATGGTCTAGCACAAAATCAATGGTATGACGGTCGCCGTGATGTTGTCGCTTCTACTAATGCAGCCTTAGATTTGCTTGAGCGCCTTTACATTATGTTTGATAGCGACTGGCCTTTAGCATTAGCCGCTTACAATGCGGGCGAAGGTCGTGTTATGCAAGCGATAAAAGCTAATGAGAGCAAAAACCTACCTACCGATTACTGGTCACTTTCATTACCCAAAGAGACCATGAATTATGTGCCTAAAATTCTCGCCTTAAGTAAAGTTATCCGTGACAATGAAGCCGATATCACTTTCCCGAAAAGTAACTATCGCGATAAATCATTAGCCGCAATTGATATTGGCGAACAGATAACATTAAGCAAAGTCGCTGAACTTAGCCAATTACCTATTACAACCGTAAAAGACTATAACCCTGGCTATAAGCGCGGGATCACCGCACCAAATGGCCCTCATGTTATTTTACTTCCTCGTAATAAACTTGCGCAGTTCCAAAATGCGTTTGCTGACGAAGCGATTTTAAAGACCATCCGTTTAGCGGTCGCTAAAGCCAATCAGTCGATTAAGCAAGAAGGCATTTATAAAGTCCGCTCCGGTGATTCATTTTATGCCATTGCTCGACGTTATAATATGAGCGTAAAAGAGCTACAACGACTCAATGGATTAAGTGCAAAGAGTACCCTATTAGTTGGGCAAACATTAAAAATTCATAATGCAGGTAGTGTGAACAATCGTCCGACAGGCAAACCAACCGGCGCTTCACCAAGTTACTATAAAGTTCGTCAAGGTGACTCTTATTACAGTATTGCTCGTCGTCACAATATTAATCTTAAGCAATTAATGAGCTGGAATGCTGATATCAAGATGTTAAAACCGGGAACGCAATTAACGCTTTACTTAAAAAAATAGTTTTTAGCGCCTTGATAAACAGTTAACGCCATCTAACTATCGAGCGGATAGTTAGATGGCTGTTTACTTTATAACATTTTAATACCCATCATTTATACTGATTAAGCAACGCAATAAATTCACTGATTGGCTCCGAATAGTCATGTTTATCCATATCAAGTTCAACAAGGCAAAGTTTATCTTGATGCACTTTTAATAAAGGTAATACGGTTTCTAACGCTTCTAGACTATCCACTTTCACACTATAAGCATCACAATTAAATAGCTCAGGTAACTGTGAGTAATTCCAGTTTTGGATATCATTAAAGGTATCTTTAGGCCCGTAAAAGATCTTTTCAAATGCGTAACCTTGATTATTAACAATAAAAATAACGGGATTGAGTTTTAAGCGTAATAAAGTAGAAAGCTCTTGTGCAGTCATTTGAAATGCACCATCACCAATAACAACAAAGGCACGTCCTTGGTTTTCTAATGCAAGAGTAACACCTAATGCGGCGGGTAAAGTATAACCAATGGATGCCCAAATATTACTGACCACTAATTGACTGTTACCAGAAAATATATGATTAACAGCACATAAAAAAGCATTACCTGCTTCAGCAAGAATAACCGAATTATCATCAAGGACTTTATCTAACAGAAGAGGAATAGAATCTATTTTTATCAGTCCTTGCCAATCAGGCGGTACTATTTTTTGCGGTAGTAACGCTATGTTGTGGGGATAAATATAGTCAAGGGCTAATAAGGCGTTAGGCATATCGAGTAAAGAAACGCCATAAATCTTCTCTTCCTCTATTAAGCTATAAGTATCATAAAATTGATAGCAATTTTGTGTGGGAACGTCGAAGGTAAATCCCGCTGTATTAACTTCATCCCAACTCACCCCAAGACTAATAATTAAATCAGAATTTATAATATAATCTAAACCTTGTGGATTAGATAATTCACCAAATAATATTCCACCATACTGTTGACGCCCTTCATCAACAACCCCTTTACTTCCCCATACAGTAAAAAACGGCAGATTAGTTTTTTCTAATAAATTCTCAACTTGTTTTCTTAATTGGTAACGTGATACTTGTTCGCCAATAATAATACATGGTGATTTTGATTGCTTAATTTTATTTTCAAGAAGAGTAATAACTTTATTTAAATCGTCGGGATTACTTTGAGGTAATGTTAATTGTAATGGTAACTTTGGTTTATTAACTTTCATCACACCGACATCCTCTGGTATTAATAAATAAACCGGATATCGATAACGCCACAATGTTTCTAATACTCTATCAATTTCTTCCGTCGCATTGTGATATGTTAATACAGCCGTTGTTTTTGAAATATGGCGATACATTTTTTCAAAGGCATCAAACCTACCCGTCGCTAAACAATGATGTAATGTTTTTCCTTTCTCTTGCTTTGACTGAGAAGGCGCGCCAACAATATGAATAATGGGAACCTGCTCTGCAAATGCGCCAGCAACACCATTTATCGCACTTAACTCCCCCACTCCATAGGTTGTACACAGAGCAGAAAAACCTTTGATCCGTGCGTATCCTTCACAAGCATATGATGCATTTAATTCATTACATGCGCCTACCCATTGAATATCTTTATCATTATCAACAACACCAATAAAAGGTAAATTATAATCGCCGGGAACACCAAAAATAGTTTTAATTTCTAACTCTTTTAATCTTACTAATAAATAATCTAAAACTGTAATCATAACCTGTACCTACTATTTTTATTAGAATAAAGAATGAAATTAAAGTATAGGTACAATTTGTTTTTTTTCTAATTTGATAAAATTAAAAAAATTAGAATAATTAAAATAAAAAAACTAATTTAATTAAAATAAAAAAGGTACCTATTTTTATAGATACCTTTTATTTATTAATTAGTAATTGTAATTATAACCAGAAGAACCAAGCAAAGAGAGAGATAACTAAGATACACACAAGGTTAAGTACCCCACCTACACGTACCATCTCTGTCTGTTTAATATATCCGGAGCCAAATACAATAGCATTGGGTGGCGTTGCCACTGGTAACATAAAGGCACATGATGCACCGATACCAATAATCATCGTTAACGCCATAACAGGCATGCCTAAAGCTTGTGCCACCGTTGCAAAGATAGGAACAAGTAACGCAGCACTGGCGGTATTACTGGTGAATTCAGTTAAAACAATAATAAAGGTTGTTACAGCAAGAATAATGACAAACCAATGGCTGTTACCAAAAGTATCTTTCATAAAATCAGCCATAACCAAACTTGCACCAGAAGATTGTAAAATTGCGCTCAGTGTTAAACCACCACCAAACAGCATTAATACGCCCCACTCTGTATTTTCCTGAATTTGGCTCCAACTTGCTACACCCGTCACCCCGATAACAATAGCGGCACTGACTGCAATGACGGTATCTAAATCTTTCACACCACCGAAAGCGCTACTGATAAAGGAGCTAAAGATCCAGCAAAATACCGTTACTAAGAAGATAATCATGGTAATAACACGTTTGTTATTCCACTCTAACACTTCTAATTTCAGATCAAATTTATGTTTTAGGTTAGGACGTAGCATCAGGTACATCACAATAAACATGATAGGCAATAGCACTAACATGATTGGAACACCGTACTTCATCCAAGTAATAAAATCTAAATTTAGTTGAGCAGCAGCAATTGCATTTGGCGGGCTACCCACCAACGTACCTAAACCACCGATACTGGCACTATAAGCAACACCTAATAGTACGAAGACGAAAGTATTACGTTCTGAACGAATATCTAAGTTAGATAAAATCCCTAACACTAACGGTAACATCATTGCCGCAGTTGCCGTGTTACTGATCCACATTGAGAGTAATGCCGTTACCCCAAAAAGTAATAAGACAGCAATGGAGAGCTTGCCTTTAGCAATCATCAGTAAGCGGTTAGCGATTAAGCGATCTAATCCTTGAATATGAAGCGCTGTTGCTAATGCAAATCCACCGAAGAATAAGAAAATAATCGGATTAGCAAAAGATTTTAGCGATTCATTGGTGTTCATTAACCCGAGCACTACCGCAAGGATTGGAATAAACAACGCTGTAATAGTTACGTGAATAGCTTCTGTCAGCCATAACACACCCACAAACACCATTAACGCTAAACCTGCATTAGCTTTTGGATCGTAGGGTAAAAATTCTAGCAATAACAGCAGTAGTACAACGTCGATTGCTAAAATAATTAACCCTCGTTTGTTTATCGGGCTTGATTTCGCCGATGGGGCTAAATTGGACGCATCCATGATAATACTCCACATTAGCTGACGTGAACATTAAGTTCACTAAGCCATAATTGTTAACGAAATAGGTTATATGTGAAATATAAAAACATTTCACTCCATTGAAAATGTGCAAAAGTTATAATTGGGATCTGATCCACGAGAATTAACCGATTTATTAATAAAAGAGTAAAAATTGAACACTATTTTCTCTTACGCATCACACTTTTTATTCCATTGTTCTAGTGTAAATATCCTACTTTCCCTATCTAGCGCCAAAAAAAATGGGTGAACAATACATTCACCCATTTAAAATTAATAAATCTTTCTAATCGAAATTACGATTATGCTTGGCCTTTAACTTCTTTCAGACCATTGAAAGGTGCTTTGCTACCTAATGCTTCTTCGATACGGATCAGCTGGTTATATTTAGCAACACGGTCAGAACGGCTCATAGAACCTGTTTTGATTTGGCCTGCTGCTGTACCTACTGCTAAATCAGCGATAGTTGCATCTTCTGTTTCACCAGAGCGGTGAGAGATGATAGCAGTATAACCTGCGTCTTTCGCCATTTTGATAGCAGCTAACGTTTCTGTCAGTGAACCGATTTGGTTGAATTTGATCAGGATAGAGTTAGCAATACCTTTATCGATACCTTCTTTTAGGATCTTAGTATTAGTTACAAACAGGTCGTCACCAACCAGTTGGATTTTGTCACCAAGTACTTTAGTTTGGTATGCGAAACCATCCCAGTCAGATTCGTTTAAGCCATCTTCGATAGAAACGATTGGATACTGTTTAGTCAGCTCTTCTAAGTAATGAGTGAATTCTTGTGAAGTGAAAGTTTTACCTTCGCCTTTCAGTTCGTAGTTACCAGTCTCATTGTTATAGAATTCAGATGCAGCACAGTCCATAGCCAGAGTTACATCTTTACCTAAAACATAACCCGCAGCTTCTACTGCTTCTTTGATAGCCGCTAATGCAGCCGCATTAGATTCTAAGTTTGGCGCATAACCACCTTCATCACCTACCGCGGTGTTCATGCCTTTTGCTTTCAGCACTTTTGCTAAGTGATGGAAGATTTCAGAACCCATACGAACCGCTTCTTTCAGAGTAGGAGCGCCAACAGGTTGGATCATAAACTCTTGGATATCAACGTTGTTATCAGCATGCTCACCACCATTGATGATATTCATCATTGGTAAAGGCATTGAGTATTGACCGTGAGTACCGTTCAGATCAGAAATATGCTCATACAAAGGCATACCTTTCGCTGCAGCAGCTGCTTTTGCGTTTGCTAAAGAAACAGCTAGGATTGCGTTTGCACCAAAGTTTGATTTGTTTTCAGTACCATCTAAATCGATCATGATTTTATCGATATTAGCTTGGTCTTTAGCATCTTGACCCAAAAGAGCTTTAGCGATTGGTCCATTAACAGCTTCAACCGCTTTCAGAACACCTTTACCTAAGAAACGTGACTTATCGCCATCACGTAATTCTAAAGCTTCACGAGAACCTGTTGATGCGCCTGATGGAGCCGCCGCCATACCAACAAAACCACCTTCTAAGTGAACTTCAGCTTCAACTGTTGGGTTGCCACGAGAATCGATAATTTCACGACCAAGTACTTTAACGATTTTGGACATACGGTTTTCCTCTGTACAAGTTAAATTTCCGAGAAGAGAGATACGCGCTCTCTTCTCACATATCCTATTTTAGCAAGCCTTTTTGGTAGTCAAAGGCTGCTTTCACAAAGCCAGCAAATAACGGATGGCCGTCACGTGGCGTTGAGGTAAACTCAGGGTGGAATTGACAAGCAACAAACCAAGGATGATTTGGATTTTCAATAATTTCCACCAGCTTGTTATCAACTGAACGACCTGCAATACGTAAACCCGCATCTTCGATACGTTTTAACAGTAGATTATTCACTTCATAACGATGACGATGACGCTCTGTAATCGTATTTTTACCATACAGAGTACGCACTAAACTATCGCCACTTAAATGACAAGGTTGTGCACCAAGGCGCATTGTTCCACCTAAGTCACTATTTTCTGTACGCACTTCAAGATTGCCATTCTCATCACGCCATTCAGTAATAAGCGCAATAACTGGGTATTTACAATCAGGTGCAAACTCTGTGGAGTTAGCATCTTCCATATTGGCAACATTGCGTGCAAATTCAATCATAGCCACCTGCATACCTAAACAGATGCCTAAATAAGGGATTTTATTTTCACGTGCATATCGAGCTGCCATAATTTTGCCCTCAACACCACGTTCACCAAAACCACCTGGAACTAAGATTGCGTCTAACCCTTTTAGGATTTCTACACCACGAGTTTCCACATCTTGAGAATCAATTAATTTGATATTTACCGCAACACGGCTTTTGAAACCACCATGTTTTAATGCTTCAATCACTGATTTATAGGCATCTGGTAATTCAACATATTTACCAACCATACCAATGGTAACTTCGCCTTCAGGGTTGGCTTCTTCGTAGATAACCTGTTCCCATTCAGACAGATTTGCCACTGGGCAATCTAAGCTGAATCGTTTACAGATATAATCATCTAATCCTTGCGATTTCAAGAGTGCAGGGATTTTATAAATGGAATCGACATCTTTTAATGAGATAACCGCTTTCTCGGGAACATTACAAAACAGTGCAATTTTGGCGCGTTCATTAGCTGGAATAACGCGATCTGAGCGACAAATTAATGCATCTGGTTGAATACCAATCGAGAGTAACTCTTTTACAGAGTGTTGCGTTGGTTTGGTTTTTACTTCACCCGAAGCCGCTAAATAAGGCACTAATGTTAAGTGCAGATAGAAAGTATGCTCACGCCCTACTTCTGCCGCCATTTGACGGATAGCTTCTAAGAAAGGAAGTGATTCGATATCACCGACAGTACCACCAACTTCAACTAACACGACATCATGACCTTCACCGCCACGGATGATGCGTTCTTTGATTTCATTAGTGATATGAGGAATAACTTGGATAGTAGCACCAAGATAGTCACCACGACGCTCTTTGCGTAGCACTTCTGAGTATACACGGCCGGTCGTAAAGTTATTACGACGCGTCATTTTCGTGCGAATAAAGCGCTCGTAATGGCCTAAGTCAAGATCAGTTTCAGCTCCATCGTCAGTGACGAAGACTTCTCCGTGTTGAATTGGGCTCATTGTACCTGGATCGACGTTAATATACGGATCTAACTTCATCATGGTGACATTGAGTCCACGGGCTTCTAGTATAGCTGCTAAAGAGGCTGCGGCAATGCCTTTACCCAGAGAGGATACGACCCCGCCGGTCACAAAAATATAATTCGTTTTCATGCTGAACCTGAAAGTTTAGGTGTATTTGGATGATGGATATAACTGGACGGGAACACAGTATACCCGAACCTTATTTTCGCTACAAACATTCTTAGTTGTATAAAGTTCTTTTTCATCACATTACTTATCCGTTTAAACACGAAAAAACAGTAAAAATTCAATCAACTAAACCCGTGAAAATATTTCTCAAGCATTTTAGCTTAATCCTTTCAGCTAAGATATCACTTTTAAAGAATAGATGCTTTATTTTTTTCACGATATAAAGTGTAGCAGGTTTCGTGACATATCTTTTGCTTATGATCATGCTTTTAATTTTTTTGAGGTTAATCACACTTTTTAGCAAATCAAATGCAACAACAATATTTAAAGCCACCTAAAATAAAAAAAGCGAAATTACCTTTTATAATTTCGCCTTTTATAATTTTTTATAAAAAGTGAGCAAAAACAATGAGATTTCATCTATTATTTTTCGCACTTAATGTCACAAAAACAAATAATGATGAGTCATTCTTCACTCAATTTCTTTTTCCTTCGCTTTTTGCCAACTGATCTCCATCTCTTCTAATGAAGCATTTTCTATGTTTATACCCTGCTCTGTGAGCATTTTTTCAACAAACCTAAACCGTTGCTCAAATTTACGACAAGCTCGATTAAGTGCCTGCTCTGGCTTTTGTTTTAAATGGCGCGATAAATTAACCACAGAAAAAAGCAAATCCCCCAACTCATCCTCAATACGTTGATCATCTCTAGGGGCTTTTTTCACTTCTGCCATCACTTCATCTATTTCTTCATACACTTTATCTAATACAGGAGAAAGCTCGTGCCAATCAAAGCCAACGGAGGCACAGCGCTTTTGTATTTTCTCTGCTTTCATCAGTGCCGGTAAAGTAGCAGGAATATCATCAAGTAATGAATATTGTGCTTTCGCTTCACGCTCTTGAGCCTTGATTTTTTCCCAACGATGCTTTTCAGTCGCTAAATTATTTTCATTTTCTGTAGCAAAAATATGTGGATGACGACGTTCTAATTTATTGCTGATAGCTTCGCAGACATCATTAAAATCAAATAATTGCTGTTCTTGCGCCATTCTGGCATAAAAAACGACCTGATAGAGTAAGTCCCCTAACTCCTCTTTAAGTGCGCTAAAATCTTTGCGGGCAATAGCATCCAGTACTTCATAGGTTTCTTCTAATGTATAGGGGGCTATGGTGTCAAAGGTTTGTACCCTATCCCACTCACAGCCTGTTTGAGGATCACGTAATTGCGCCATAATGGCTAATAAACGTAAAATTTCACGGTTTTCTGACATTATCTGGCCTTGTATATAAAAGTGATCGTTATGTCGAGTTAACAAAATTTCGTAAAAAAATGCCAAGACACATTGTGCTTGGCATTTTATCCGTTAAGGTGACCAATGTCTTAATGAGAAAAGCGTTTGGCTTCTATGACATCAGGTAATTGATTGAGTTTCGCTAAAATACGCCCTAATACTTGGAGATTATAAATCTCAATATTCATATCAATGGTCGCTATTTGTTGCTTCACATCACTGCGGCTACTAACTCCCAGCACATTCACTTTTTCATTAGCTAAAATAGTGGTGATATCGCGTAATAAACCACTACGATCATTAGCCACAACCCGCACCACTAATGAATAACCACTTGAGTAATTCTCACCCCACACCGCATCGACAATACGCTCTGGTGCGTGAGAAAGTAACTCAGCTAATTGATCACAATCTGCACGGTGAATTGAAATACCACGTCCTTTGGTAATAAATCCAACGATATTATCGCCCGGAATAGGTTGGCAACAACGTGCGATATGATGCATTAAGTTCCCGACACCCTCGACCACAATACTGCCACCACCTGACGTGGTTGTTTTTGGTGTAGCCGTTTTATTTTCTAATGAGCGTAACGCCTCTTTGTCTTCATCTTCCGCTGTGGCTTTATTCAGCTTACTTTGTAAGAAATTGACTAATTGATTGATACGGATATCACCAACGCCTATGCCTGCCAGCACTTCATCAAGACTATGGACGTTATAACGAGCAATCAGCAGTTTTTCTGCTTCTTTCATATTAATATCAAGCGGCGCTAATTCATTATCTAAGATTTGGCGGCCTGCAATAATATTTTTATCGCGATCTTGTTTACGGAACCAATTGTGGATCTTCGCTCTTCCACGACTGGTTGTCACATAACCAAGATTAGGGTTTAGCCAGTCTCGGCTTGGATTAGGGTGTTTTTGAGTAATAATTTCAATTTGATCGCCCATTTGTAGCTGATAGCTAAATGGAACGATGCGCCCGCCGATTTTAGCACCAATACAGCGATGACCAACATCACTATGAATATGATAAGCAAAATCTAATGGTGTCGAGCCTGCAGGTAAATCAATCACATCCCCTTTTGGCGTAAAGACATAGACGCGATCATCAAATACTTGACTACGTACTTCATCTAGCATTTCACCAGAATCAGCCATCTCTTCTTGCCATGCAATTAATTTACGTAACCACGCAATACGATTTTCATAACTTCCCGTCCCGCCTTTGGTTGTTGCACCAGTAGCACCTTCTTTATATTTCCAATGCGCTGCAACACCTAATTCAGCATCTTCATGCATCTGACGAGTACGTATTTGGATCTCAACGGTTTTACCTTCAGGGCCAAGTACTACCGTATGAATAGATTGGTAACCATTTGGTTTTGGATTGGCAACATAATCATCAAATTCATCGGGTAAATGACGAAAATGAGTATGTACAATACCTAAAGCGGCATAACAATCTTGTAGGCGTTCGACAACAATACGTACCGCACGAACATCAAATAGCTCATCAAAGGCGAGATTTTTTTTCTTCATTTTTCGCCAAATACTATAGATGTGCTTGGGACGTCCGTAGATATCGACTTCAATATTCTCTTGCTGCATATAACCACGCACCGTACTGACGAAATTATCAATATACTGTTCGCGATCAATACGGCGTTCATGCAGTAAATTTGCAATTTGCTTATATTCATCAGGATGAAGATAACGGAAACAGAAATCTTCAAGCTCCCATTTTAATTGTCCAATCCCCAATCGATTGGCTAATGGTGCATAGATATTAAAACACTCTTTTGCCGCTAAGACTCGTTCATCCTCAGTGGCATCTTTCACTTCACGTAAATGGGCAATCCGCTCTGCGAGTTTAATAACTACACAACGAAAATCTTCTACCATAGACAATAACATACGGCGTACATTATCGACTTGTACTGAGCTAGTTTCGTTGGTATGTGTCGCTTTAAGCTGGCGAATAGCATCCATCTCCATTACGCCACGCACTAAATTCCATATCGCCTCACCAAAATGTTCAGTGATAACTTCCTGGTTAATAAGATCTTCTTCAGCAAGTGGGAAGAGAAGTGCTGCCCTCATGCTATCTTTATCCATACTGAGTGTCGAAAGAAGTTCAACCATCTCAACACCGCGCCATAGCAACAGTTGCGCATCTTCACGGCCCAGAACAGTACGATGACAGTATTCCCAGGTTTGCATGATTTCACTCCCCGCATTCGCATGAGTTAAATTCAAGCTATTAACCCATTTATCAACGGCAAACTCCCCTGCAGGTGTTAAGTGAGCACTTCTAACTGCAACCATATTCTCTCCCTACTCGATATAAATCTTATCTGCGACTTATTGAGTGGCTATCTGTTTATTTGCGAATAAACAATGCCATTGATTCCAGATGCCCTGTTTGTGGAAACATATCCAACATTCTTAACTGGGTTAGCTGATATCCGGAATCTAATAATATCTTACTATCTCTGGCTAACGTGGTCGGATTACAGGAAACATACACAATTTTTTCTGCGGATAACGTCACAATATGTGACATCACTTGTGCAGCTCCCGCTCTTGCGGGATCTAGCAGAACTTTATTAAATCCTTCCTGTGCCCAAGGCATAGCAGAAAAATCGGCGGATAAATCAGCATGCCAAAACTGAACATTATCTAATTGATTAAGTTCAGCATTTTTTTTCGCCATTGCCACCAGTGCAGGAACACCTTCGACACCAACGACTTTATCAACACGCTTTGCCATAGGTAATGTGAAGTTACCCATGCCACAAAACAAGTCTAGTACGCGATCGTTTGGCGATAAATCGAGCCATGCTATCGCTTGAGCAACCATCTTATGATTTATTTCATCATTAACTTGAATAAAATCCGTTGGTGCAAAGTGTAATTTTAGACCCTCTATCTGATAGAAGGGTTCCTTCTCAATCGTTGTTAATTGTGCGATCTCACCATTATCACCCGCCAGATATATCATCACTTGAGCGTGATGAGAAAAATCATCTAACAATTGCTTATCACCCTCAGATAGCGGTGATAAATGACGCAAAATCACTAATGGCCCATTATCTGCTAACACTAATTCCACATGACCTAAATCACGCACGACAGAGAGTTGCTTTAAACACTGCCACAGTGGCAATAACAGTGCATTAAGTTGTGGTTTTAATACTGGGCATTGGGTGACCATCACTAAGTCATTAGAAAGTGCTTGGCGAAATCCCATTACCAAACCCTTTTTAGGGTGATAACGTAACCCTAATCTTGCTCGGCGCCGATAGCCATACTCCGCACCGGCAATAACAGGCTGTGCTGAAATGACCACATTAGTTTCACGTTTAATAAGATGTGATAAAACCTCAGCTTTAGTGGTACGTTGCCAATCAATAGGCACATGTTGTTGCTGGCACCCACCACAATGTTGATAGTACTGACAGGGTGGTGTCACTCTTTCTGGGTTTGTGGTTAATCGTGTGATCACTTCTCCCTTGGCAAACTGGCGTTTTTCTTCGGTCAAACGAATGCGTGCAGTTTCTTGTGGAAGTAATCCTTTAACAAAAATGGTTTTGCCCTCAGCATGAGCAATACCTTGACCGTTAGCATCCAATGCATTAGCGGTTACCGCCAAGTTTTTTACCTGTTTTTTAGCAGGACGTTTTTTAGGGGAATAAAACTGCACCATAGTATTAAATTTTATGAATCTATTGCGGATTAACTCTAAAACAGCCTAGTTTGACATTTTCACTCCGCAAACAGAATTAAGTGTTTACTAGACCATTTAGAATAAGATATGAGGAGAGTATACCATCGAACAAGTTATTTACTTAACTGATATAAGCAATATTTTTATGAAATCGAAAAATATTTTTATGCTAACAAGTAGAAGTACTCTTTTATATAGATTTAATATTATTCTATAACTAAAAACTATTATATATAACGTTTACATTGAATATATTTACAATTAATAACAAATATTTTCTGTTATTTTAATAACGCGTAACTATCTCTAAGAAAAATCTAAAAATTATCATTAATCAATATGATAGATATTTCAATCGATTACACATTAATCACATACCATTAATTTTCTATATTCTTCATATGCATAATGGTCGGTCATACCACTGATATAATCTTGTATCAATCTTGTACGATAATAAAACTCTAAGGTTTTTCCCTCTTCACTATTAATATCGTAAATTTTTTCTAATGCTTCATTATAAGCAAGCTTATGTTTAATCGAAAGCTTATGATATAAACGCGTCTCAATAACATAATGAGGATGTTCATTATATTTATGTAGTCTTAGAAAATCATCGGTCGATAATAAAAGCAATGGCTTATAAATATCCAATAACCCACTGATCACTCGATAGCCCTTCATTTCAAGCTCTTCAACTTCGGGGTGACTAAATACCCACTTTTGCGCCACTCGTTTTAACGTTGCCAATAAACGATGTTCAGCACTCTTTCCTTCCAGTAAAGCGTGGTTAAAGCTGCCCTCATAAACTTGAGGTAAGTTCTTGATAAAGCGATAGGCGGTGTAAGGTACTAGTTTTCCGGTAATATAGACGCGCAAATACATAAAAAATTGATCTTGCATGCTACGCTTAGCTTCATTTTGATCAACTTTCTTAAAAGCTCGATTAACAGTGATATCAAACAGATCACCTTCTGTTACCGCACCACTTTCACTCCATGCATTTTTTAATAACTGCACTAAACGATTGATATCAAAAATACCTTTTTCTACCGCATCATCTAAATCAGCAATACAATAAGAAATATCATCTGCCGCTTCCATAATATAAGTCAGAGGGAAACGACAAAAATCTTTCATTGCAAGTTTCTCTTGTACTTCCTTAACAAATTCAGCCTCAGACCAGTAATAACCTGGTTTTTTCATTAAATAGCTAAATTCTTTCGGCGTAGCACCTTGCCAATAAGCTGGACGTGTATATTTTAAAACACAGCCAATTTGCGCATAGGTTAAATTGAGTTTTAACAAGTGATGCGCCATGCGAATTGCCTGAGCATTGCCTTCGAAATGGCATAAGTCTTGACGTAAAGTCTGTTTTAATTCATTTAAATGTCGATCTGCTGAATAGCGAATAGGTAAAAAAGGACAATTATCAAATTCTATGGAAGCATCAGGTGCTAACACCTTACGAAACCAATGTTTAATTGCAGCTTCACCAAAATGACCAAAAGGAGGATTGCCAATATCGTGCATTAAACACGCCATTTCAATTAAACTTTCAACGCTATCAATCCGTTCATTTAAGCCATATTCTTCTAATTTATTATGCTTTTTTAGTTCGCCGATTATTTGCTTAGCGATATAACGGCCTATTTGTTGTACTTCCAGCGAATGGGTTAATCGACTTCGTACCGCCGAATTTTGCTCTAATGGAAATACCTGTGTTTTTTGTTGTAACCGACGGATCGCCGCTGAATTAATAATACGCCCACGATCGCTTTCAAATTGGCGCGAGATCTGCATTTCATCATCAATATCGATATCACTGCTGTTATATTTGCGTTGATAATTTAACTTCAGTTTAAAATCGATCATTTCTATCCTCTTTCTGGTATCGATGAAACGAATTCGCTGCGTTATATCGTGTTTTTGCGATAAATGATAAACTCTTGGTTAACGCTATATATTATTAACCTACAAGGGAGTATGACACAATGAGAGTTGGCGTAATAGGTGCAATGGAACAAGAAGTCAAACTTCTGCGTGAACAAATTGAAAACTGCGAAATAGTCTCTCGTGGTGGTTGTGAAATTTATACTGGCAAAATCAATGGTGTAGATGTTGCATTACTAAAATCAGGTATTGGTAAAGTGGCTGCCGCCATCGGTACCACACTATTACTTGAACATTTTCGCCCTGATGTTGTGATCAACACCGGCTCTGCAGGTGGGTTAGATGCAAAATTAAATGTTGGCGATATTGTCGTATCAACAGAAGTACGTTATCACGATGCCGACGTTACTGCTTTCGGTTATGAACCAGGACAAATGGCACAATGCCCACCGGCATTTATTGCCGATCCCAAACTGGTCAATATTGCTCAAGAGTGTATTGGATCACTAAAATTAAATGCCGTGCGTGGATTAATCTGTAGTGGCGATGCTTTTATTAATGGTGCCGAGCCATTAGCACGTATTCGTCGTACTTTTCCAGAAGTCGTCGCTGTTGAGATGGAATCAACCGCTATTGGACATGTTTGCCATCAATTTGATACACCTTTTGTTGTTGTTCGTGCCATTTCAGATGTGGCAGATAAAGAATCGCATTTAAGTTTTGATGAGTTTTTATCTGTTGCCGCACAACAATCAAGCTTAATGGTCACTACTATGCTTGATAAATTAAAAACAGAGACTCAGTTTTAATTTATTTAATCGATAAGCCGCTTAACAAACCCGTCTCTCTTTTAGCTCAGCAGGTAAGATAAAAATAGACGGGTATATTTGACTATAAAGACGAGAAAAATGCGTTTCTTAAACACTTTTGCACTGCTGCTAAGCCTGATATTGACACCTTGTTATGTTATCGCAGCCACTCCCGCACAACGTGTTATTACTTTATCCCCGTCTGCCACGGAAATGGCTTATGCCGCAGGTATGGGAGAGAATATGGTTGCGGCGAGCGCTTATTCTGATTATCCACAAGCAGCAAAAGATCTCGTACAAGTTGCCGACTGGCAAGGCATTAATGTAGAACGCATTTTGCTATTAAAACCTGATTTAATTATTGCATGGCCAAGCGGTAATCCTCAACGACCGCTCGATCAGTTAAAATCATTAGGTATCCCTATTATTTACTCTGATCCACACAGTATCGAAGAAATCATTGACGATCTTACCCGACTTTCTTCTTACAGCACTCATCCTGAAGTCGCTTTAGCAAGTGCACAAAAATTACGTCAGCAATATCAAGAATTACAGCAAAAGTACGCTTCAACGACGCCTCATCAAGCGAAGAAAAAAGTCTTTATTCAGTTTGGTATGCAACCCCTATTTACGACATCAAAACATTCATTACAAAATGAGATTACCGAACTTTGTGGCGGCGAAAATATTTTTGCGAATAGTGCAGTTCCTTGGCCACAAGTCAGCCGCGAGCAAGTGATCAGTAAAAAACCTGATTTGATTTTATTTAGTGGTAAACCAAACCAAGTTGCCGCAATACAACAATTTTGGCAACCTCAACTAGATATTCCTATTATCGCTATTGATGAAGATAGTTTTAGCAGACCAGCACCACGTATTATTTATGCGGCTCAACAGATTTGTGAGGCTATCGCAATCCACTCATTTTAAAGTCAATTAACTATTTAAATGAAGATTGAAGAGGTTAACAGACAATAGTCGTAGGCAAGCTGCAACACAACCAATAACGTGCAGTGAGCGGAGCATATATAAAGATGTGGGGATTGCTAACGCCGTGGCACGGCAGCATTGCCACGACGTCAAATAATATAAAAATCAGATACTAAACGATGAACCACAACCACAAGTGCTTTTCGCATTAGGATTGGTGACGATAAAACGTGAGCCCTCAAGGCCTTCAGTATAATCAACACAGCCACCCACTAAATACTGCAAGCTCATTGGATCAATAACTAAGGCAACGCCTTGTTTTTCTATGGTCATATCACCTTCATTCATAGCATCATCAAAGGTAAAACCATACTGGAATCCGCTACAGCCACCACCGGTGATATAAACACGTAGACGCAGATTTGGGTTTTCTTCATCCGCAATTAGATCTTTTACTTTATTTGCAGCCGCATCTGTAAATTGTAACGGCAGAGCCATATCATCACTCATTGTTCACTCCAGACTGGATAATCCAGTAAAAAACAGCCAGCAAAAATTGATGCTTCTTGCTGATATAATGTGATGATTATCTAATACCTGCTCTTAACCTTCAAGTTTGTTGTGGACAAAATGCACTTTTTGATACACAACTTTTCATTATTAATGAGTGCCAACTCGAACAATAACAATGATAAATCAAAATGTTGTTGTCGTGTATTTGGCTTCATCTGCACTGTGCTTTAGAATAGGCGTTAATCTTACGCTCACCCATCATTAGGAGTCTGACATGAGCAAGTCTGAAACGCTTTATAATCTCGCACAACAAGTGATACCTGGTGGCGTCAATTCACCGGTTAGAGCATTTAACGGTGTTGGTGGCACACCGCTTTTTATTGAACGTGCTAATGGTGCGTATATTTATGATGCCGATGGACGTGCTTATCTTGACTATGTCGGTTCATGGGGACCGATGGTATTAGGCCACAATCACCCCGCTATTCGCCACGCTGTAACTGATGCGGTGCAAAAAGGCTTAAGCTTTGGTGCTCCTACGGCTGCTGAAGTGGAAATGGCAAATTTAGTCACTGAGTTAGTGCCTTCGATGGATATGGTTCGTATGGTGAACTCAGGTACAGAAGCCACCATGAGTGCCATTCGTCTTGCTCGTGGCTACACGGGTCGTGACAAAATCATTAAATTTGAAGGCTGTTACCATGGACATGCAGACTGCTTATTAGTCAAAGCAGGATCTGGTGCATTGACGATGGGACAACCAAACTCTCCAGGCGTTCCTGCTGATTTTGTTAAACACACTTTAACTTGTACTTACAACGATTTAAATTCAGTACGTCAAGCATTTGAAAATTATCCGGAAGAAATCGCCTGTATTATTGTTGAACCCGTTGCCGGTAATATGAACTGTGTTCCACCTAAAGCCGATTTTCTACCGGGATTACGTGCATTATGTGATGAATTTGGTGCATTACTGATTATTGATGAAGTAATGACAGGTTTTCGTGTCGCATTAGGCGGCGCACAAGCTTATTACGATATTGATCCTGACTTGACCTGTTTAGGTAAAATTATAGGTGGTGGCATGCCTGTAGGCGCCTTCGGCGGACATAAAGAAGTGATGTCTCAATTAGCCCCTATCGGTCCTGTCTACCAAGCGGGAACATTATCGGGTAACCCTATTGCGATGGCGGCGGGTCTAGCTTGTTTGCAAGAAGTTTCACAACCGGGAGTTCACCAAACACTGGATGAACTTACCACTATGTTAGCGAATGGCTTACTTGAAAAAGCACAACAAACAGGTATCCCTATGGTAGTGAACCATGTAGGCGGTATGTTTGGTTTATTCTTTACCGATGCCAAAGAAGTGACCTGCTATCAAGACGTAATGAACTGCGATGTCGAACGCTTTAAACAGTTCTTCCACTTAATGTTAGAAAAACGTATTTACCTCGCTCCGTCGGCTTTTGAAGCAGGCTTTATGTCTATCGCTCATAGCAAAGAAGATATTCAACGTACTATCGATGCGGCTGAATATGCCTTTAGCAAAATGAAAGCGTAATCTTTCATTACTTAAATAGCATTTATTGCTGGTATTGCTGGCAAAAAAATATCCTCCGCGATTGCAGGAGGATATTTTTTATCTCAATAGTATTGTGAATAATTACTCAGAAAACAGATCGCGTAACCATTTAGGCGCCGCACTATCGTCGCCGTCGCTCTCTTGTGGTAACGGTGTACAGAGGCTATCAGGATCTGCTGTCCACACAGGTAATGTACGCACGCCGCCACCATAACAAACAAAGTTACCTTCAGCATTAATCGACATCTGTGCTATATCTTCTGGTACAGGTGGATTTAATGTTAATGGTGTTTGATTTTCTAAATAATGACGATAAAGGATCAATGCCCCTGTCGATCCTGTTAAGTTAGTTGGGCCATTATTATCACGTCCCATCCATGCAATAGTGACTTCTTTACCATCAATACCCGCAAACCAGCTATCACGTAAGTCGTTGGTGGTTCCGGTTTTACCTGCAAGGTTATATTGACCAAATTTAGGTTTTAATGCTCGTGCTGCTGTACCTGAATTAACCACCTGTTGCATACCAAACAGTGTCATATATGCTGCTTGTGGAGAAACCGTTGTTTCTGCTTGCGGGTAGCTTTGATAAAGCACCGTACCATCTTGGTTGATAACGGAGCGCAATGCCGATAATTTAGCGCGATTACCTAAACTTCCGATTGTTTGGAAAGTTTGCGCCACTTCCATTGGAGTTAAGTTTAGTGCGCCAAGTAACATCGCTGGTACTTTTTCTAAATTTTCTGCAGGGGCACCTAGTTTGATCCACGTTTTGATCACTTGGTCTAACCCGACTTCTAAACCAAGATTAACCGTTGGTACATTACGTGATGTAGCAAGAGCATCCACCAACATTAATCGCCCTTTATAACCACGATCGTAGTTACGTGGTTGCCATGGTTTTCCTCCCGGAATAGGCACTGAAATAGGTTCATCCGCCAACCAGGTATTTAAACGAAAACGCTCAGGCTCACTTAATGCGGTTAAATAAGTTGCCGGTTTTGCTAATGAGCCAATTGAACGACGAGCGGACATGGCACGATTAAAACCGGCATATTGTGGTTGTGAACCGCCCACTAACGCCCTAACCTCACCACTGAGGCGATCTACAACGACCATCGCGCCTTCGAGATCGTTGATTTTGCGTGTTTTACGTAAATCAGCAACTCCCGTTTCTACCGCTTTTTCCGCTGCATCTTGTGAAACAGGATCAAGCGTTGTAAAAATTTTAGTCCCCGATAAATCTTTAACCTGATCACCTAATTTAGTTTGTAGCTCTTGACGAACTAACTGCATAAATGCCGGTTGTGGCGTTAGCGCTTCGCTACGAGGTTTTACTCCTAAAGGACGTGCGCTTAATACATCATAAAGCTCTTGATCGATAATTTGTTGGGTCTGTAATAATTTTAGTACCACATTACGGCGCTCTAATGCAGCCTTAGGATTGCGCCATGGATTGTATGCAGAAGCCCCTTTCACCATTCCAACCAATAATGCTTGTTGATCAAGACTTAGTTCATCAACAGGTCGACCAAAATAGTAAAGGCTAGCCAATGGAAAACCACGAATTTGCTCATCACCACTTTGCCCTAAGAACACCTCATTAAGATACAGCTCTAAAATACGATCTTTGCTATAGCTCGCATCCATAATAATCGCCATATAGGCTTCATTAAGCTTTCTTTTTAGCGTTCTTTCATTGGTTAGGAATAAGTTCTTTACTAATTGCTGCGTTAAAGTACTTCCCCCTTGTACCGCTCTACCTGCGGTAAAGTTCGCTAACACCGCACGACCAATAGAATAAATACTGATGCCATCATGCTCATAAAAACGGCGATCTTCCGTAGCAATTAATGTATCGACTAATAGTTGAGGAAATTTATCTCTTGCTAAGAATAGACGCTGTTCACCATTAGCCGATTGCATCATAGTGATAAGCTTAGGATCGAGGCGGAAGAAACCAAATTGACGCTGGTTATTCATATTGGTGATACTCACCAATGAGTTTTGTTCAAAGGTCAATTTCGCTAAAATTTGCTCTTCGCGACCATCTGGAAAATCAAACGGTCGACGTAACATCTCTATAGTGCCATTTTTAACCACAAATTCCCCAGGACGGGTGATTTTATTGACATGGCGATACTGCATACCTTCCAGTAAGCTTACCATCTCTTTTTGGCTATAGTTCATGCCAGGTTCTAAATTGACAGTACGTCCATAAACGGCAGCAGGCAATTCCCATACATTACCGTCAAGGCGCTCTTTAATTTGGGAATATAAATAAACACCATAGATGCCGACTAAAACCGCAACCACAATGGCGATTTTAACAAATAACCAAAACCAAGAACGCCTTCTATTGGTTTTCTTTACTGGTTTTTTCTTTCTACTCATGAACAGTTTCTCTCATTAAAACCTCTTCACCACACCCTTAGGGTAAAGAAGCCTAACATTGTCGCTATTTTTCCAAGCTATCCCACAGGAAAGCTCTCAAATTGTTATTCAGCACGTATATATACGCGCTAACTCCATTTTTTTACACGTCGAGTGGGGGCCGTTGTTGCGGGTGAATCTGGCCACAAATGTTTGGGATATCGCCCCTTCATCTCTTTTTGTACTTGTGTATAGCTTCCGGCCCAAAAAGTAGCGAGATCTTGTGTTTTTTGGATAGGTCGCATAGCTGGAGAAAGTAACTCCATCACTACAGGTAATTGCCCTTTTGCCACAATAGGACTTTGTTTTTCACCATAAACCTCTTGGATCCTGATAGCAATAATCGGCGGATTATCTAAATCATACCTAATCATCACTTTAGTGCCCGTTGGAGCAATATAGTGTGTTGGGAACAGCTCTTGCAATAATTGTTGCTCATGCCAAGTTAACTGATTTTTAATTATCCCATTAATATCCATTTGTAGCAGTGCCTTAAGTGATTGGGTATCGCCTAATTCAGGTTGTAACCACAATTCTAATGAGTCTAATAAAACGGCTTCATTCAATACAGGTAAATTGGCCTCAGGGCACCACTTTTGCGCTAAAGCAAGGCGAATAAACAGTTGCTTGCTCGCTTCACTTAAGGGTAGAGCACTTAATCCTTGTTTACGTAACCAATTTAATAATGCCGTTTGCATTTGCGCTTTATTAGGTTTATCTAATGGCATTTGGCTAACGGTTAACTGGCCTAATTGGCGCTGTTGCCACGCAAGAAGTGTACCGCGCTTTTCATCCCATTCAACGGTGGTATTATCTTGTATCAATTCCAGAAAGATAGAGGATACTTCATTAATATCAATAGGTAAGGCTAATAAAATTCGCACATCCGCATAATGTGCATTTTGCAACAACAATGGTGCTAAAATCCACGGCGATTGGCTCATTGGTTGAGTATTATCCATCATTGCGCCTTGTCCATTAGCGAGGCGAAATCGACCTTGATTATCACGGTTTTTGGCTATTCTATCTGCAAATCCGACACTCAATAGTGATGCTAATAATTCTGGGCGACATTGCCCTTTGCATTGCTGTAATAGCTGTTTTTCACGCTGTGACCATTGATGATTTTTCTGTTGGATCAGCCATTCAAGATTAATCTCTCTGTCTCTTGGTGGCTGTTCTAAAATGGCACACAACCTTGCTGCGGTAGCAAGATGATGCTCACTTTTTTCACTAGCATAATCTAATATTGCCGCCAATCGGGGATCGATGCCCCACTGTGCCATACGTACTCCCCGCGAGGTTAATCCCCCTTGATTATCAATGGCACCTAATCGTTGCAATAATGTTTTAGCTGCGTTTATTGCTGCTGGTGTAGGCGTATCTAACCAAGAGAGTTGGTTTATATCACGACATCCCCATTGCAATATTGAAAGCCATAACGAAGAGAGATCACTAGATAAAATTTCAGGTACTTGGTGAGTTGCCCCGCGCTCAGCTTGTTCCTGACTGATTAAGTGCCAACAAATTCCGGCTTCAAGACGTCCTGCCCGCCCCGCTCTTTGCGTTTGTGAAGCTTGACTTATTCGTTGGCGCAATAAGCTTGTTACACCACTTTTTAAGTCAAACTGGGCACGTTTTTCAATGGTACTGTCGAGCACCAAGCGAATACCTTCGATTGTTAAACTGGTTTCTGCAATATTTGTTGCTAATACAACTTTGCGATATCCCTTTTCTACAGGCTCTATGGCCTGTTGCTGTTGTGCTAATGAAAGTGCTCCATAAAGTGGAAAAATTAAGGTGTGTTTATCCACTTTGTCAGCTAATAATTGCGCAACTTTAATAATTTCTGCACTACCGGGCAAAAAAACAAGTAAAGAGCCCGTCTCTTGTGTAAGCAAACGTCGCGCCATCGTGGCAACTTCTTGTTCAAAAGGCAGGTGTGATTGAATAGGATAATAATGCCGTGAAACAGGATAACTGCGCCCTTCAGAGCTAATCATTGGCGCATCCGGCAATAGTGAAGTTAATTTTTGATTATCTAATGTTGCAGACATCACTAAAAGGCGTAAATCATCACGTAATCCTGATTGCACATCTAATAGCAGTGCTAACGCTAAATCTGCTTGCAAACTCCGCTCATGAAATTCATCAAGTATCACTAAACTTACACCTGTCAGTTCAGGATCTTGCTGTAACATACGTGTCAACACCCCTTCGGTGATCACTTCAAGGCGCGTCTGCTGACTCACTTTACTTTCAGCACGCATGCGATACCCCACCGTTTTACCCACCTCTTCATTGAGTTGACTTGCTAAACGATAAGCGATGCTTTTTGCCGCAATACGCCTTGGCTCTAATAAAATAATTTTGCCATCAAATATATTTTGTTGAAGCAAATACAGCGGCAGTGCGGTTGATTTTCCCGCCCCTGTGGGGGCGTGAAGTAAGACTTGGGGACATTGTTTTAATGCAGTAACAACAGATCCTGCTACCTCAAAAATTGGCAATAGATGCACACAAGCTCCATAACTGATTAACTTTCTCTGTGGCTCATTGTAGCATTAGCCCTTTATTAAAGGACGTATTTTCACCGGGGTGATTATGAAATTTGAACAACCACTACAATCTGCCACTTTATTAAAACGATACAAACGTTTTTTAGCAGACGTAGTGACGGCAAATGGTGAAGAATTCACGCTCCATTGTGCTAATACGGGTGCGATGACGGGATGCGCAACTCCAGGTGATACAGTTTGGTATTCCACGTCATCGAATGTCAAAAGAAAATATCCTCATAGTTGGGAATTAACCCAAACTCAATCAGGTGATTGGATCTGTATTAATACCTTAAGAGCTAATACGATCATTGCCGATGCGATAGAAGCTGGCGATATTCCAGAATTATCTGACTATGATGAGATAAGACGCGAAGTGAAGTATGGCAGTGAGAATAGCCGTATTGATATTTTACTTAAGTCAAATCATAAAGTTGACTGCTATATTGAAGTGAAATCGGTCACTTTATTAGATGCTGGAATGGGCTATTTTCCTGACGCTAAAACAGAGCGAGGTCAAAAGCACCTTCGAGAGTTGACCGCTATCGCAAAATCGGGCTTAAGGGCTATCTTATTTTACGCTGTCCCCCATACTGGCATTACACAAGTGTCTGTTGCTAAAGAGATTGACCCTAAGTATGACTTATTGCTAAAACAAGCATGTGATGCTGGGGTTGAAATTTTATGTTATCGCATCAATATTAGTGAGTACGATTTAACAATTGGAAAGCAATTACCTTTTATTTCAAAAGGTTAATACATTTTCATGGTGTTGGTTAAGTATTTTTTAACTAAAATGGCCTTTTTACTTGCGTGCCTTCACATCATGAGAAAACTTATTAAAGGAATAATTGCTATCCGCGCGGGCATCTGCTATTTATAGCGCCCTATTTTTTTCCCTTCCTATTTAAGGTGGGGGATTATTCAGAAAATGCGTATGTAGGAGAAGCATTATGCAAGAAGGGCAAAAGCGTAAAACATCGTCCATGAGCATTCTCGCTATTGCTGGCGTTGAGCCATATCAGGAAAAACCGGGCGAAGAGTACATGAACGAAGCCCAATTAGCGCATTTTAAGCTAATACTTGAATCTTGGCGCAATCAGCTCAGGGATGAAGTCAACCGTACCGTCACTCATATGCAAGATGAGGCGGCCAACTTCCCAGATCCTGTTGACCGTGCTGCACAAGAAGAAGAATTCAGTCTTGAGCTGCGTAACCGTGATCGTGAACGTAAACTCATAAAGAAAATTGAGAAAACACTGAAGAAAGTTGAAGATGATGACTTCGGCTTTTGTGAGTCTTGCGGTGTTGAAATCGGCATCCGCCGTTTAGAAGCTCGTCCAACAGCCGATCTCTGTATCGACTGTAAAACATTAGCTGAAATCCGTGAAAAACAGATGGCTGGCTAATTAATGAGTATAGCCTCAGTACTTAGGTGCTGGGGCTTTAATCTAAACGTTAATACCCAAGATGACAGTGTGTATTAGGCATTTAGTGCCATTATTAATAAACCAACTTTGTTTTGGTGGTTTGGTTACAGCATTGGCTCGTTATCTTCAAGCTGACACAAATTATGAGCGTTGGCGCTTTCACATCAATAATATCATCCTCCAATTAATACTTCTTGATACAATAACTCAGACTATTCGCACTGTGATGACGATGTTTATTCACATAAAAGAGAAGTTATTTGCGTATAATTCTATCACTATAGCTGATGGCCATAAGCAAGGAATAATATTGATGGAGCACATTTTCTTACCTCGTCAACCGTTGCTGTCAGGCAAGATTATTCGTTAACATTATGATGAAGATGCACAATAACCCACACAAAGCATTCTCAAAAAATGTTCAGTAGGCTATGATTAGCCGCTTAATTTTTTAATTATTAGATTTAATTATTCGAGGTGTCATATTTTTAACCGAGTAGCGCATTTCTGCCGTAATTTGCTAGGACGACAAACAACATCGTCAGATACAGAATCGGTAGCGAGTGAAAGGCCTGTCACTGCATCTGACCGACCTAAAAAAGAAACACAAACGACTGTGCGTCGGCGTCCTGCCCTATCCGCAGACCGTCCCCGTAAGAACAAAAGTAATAACGAAAAGGCGAACGGGAGTGATTTGCCAATGACTGTGATCCCAAGAGATCAACACCCGATTTCGCGTAAAGACATCAGTGATAACGCACTAAAAGTTCTTTATCGTCTGAATAATTCAGGCTTTCAGGCTTATTTAGTGGGTGGTGGTGTACGCGATCTATTATTAGGGAAAAAACCAAAAGACTTTGATATTGCTACCAATGCAACGCCAGAAGAAGTTCGTCGATTATTTCGTAATAGCCGCTTAGTAGGTCGACGCTTTCGTCTAGCGCATATTATGTTTGGCCCCGAAGTGATTGAAGTCGCTACTTTCCGTGGCTCTCATGAAGATCATGAAACATCCGATCGCAATCAGTCACAACAAGCACAAAGCGGTATGTTGCTGCGCGACAATATCTTCGGATCGATTGAAGAAGATGCTATTCGTCGGGATTTTACCTTAAATAGTCTCTATTACGGCGTCGATGATTTTGCTGTACGTGATTATGTGGGGGGCTTGGCTGATCTTAAATCAGGTACTATTCGTTTAATTGGCTCTCCTGAAACTCGCTATCGTGAAGATCCAGTTCGGATGCTAAGAGCTATCCGCTTTGCCAGTAAACTGGATATGCGTATCGCACCGGAAACTGCAGAGCCAATTAGCCAATTAGCACCACTATTACGTAATATTCCTTCAGCACGCCTATTTGAAGAATCGCTGAAATTATTACAAACAGGACATGGTTATAAAACCTATCGGTTAATGCGCCATTTCCAACTCTTAGAGCCTCTTTTTCCATTAGTTGCCTCAAGGATCACTGAGCAGCAAGATACCCCAATGGAAAGAATGATCGAACAGGTGCTAAAGAATACCGATTATCGTATTAGTAAAGAAATGCGCGTAAATCCGGCATTCTTATTTGCAGCAATTCTATGGTATCCCTTAGTGGAGCATGCCGAAAAACTGGCTCAAGAAAGTGGACTGTCTTATTACGATGCTTTCTCAATGGCGATGAATGATATTTTAGATGAGCAATGTCGTACTATTGCGATCCCTAAACGTATCACCACCACGATGCGTGATATTTGGCAATTACAGCAGCGTTTACCTAAGCGTCAAGGGCGCCGAGCCAATAAACTGCTTGAGCATCCTAAGTTCCGTGCAGCATTTGATCTACTGGAATTACGCGCTAATGTACAAAGAAATCCTGATCTGGAAGCATTAGCCGCTTGGTGGGCTGATTTTCAGGTTTCAAACAATACACAACAACGCTCTATGGTCTCTGAATTAGGTCCAGGCCCGGTACGCAAAAGAACACGTCCTCGTAAACGTCCTCGTCACCCTAATGCAAAAAATAATGCACCAAGACAAGAGAACAAACATGAGTAAGCAACAACAGCGTGTGTATATTATTCTGGGCAGTAATTTAAACTCACCAGAACAGCAAGTAAAATCGGCGATAAAAGCGATTAGTGAAATCCCTAATACTACACTGATTGCCCAATCACCTTGGTATCGCACACGCCCTATGGGACCTCAAGATCAACCCGATTATCTCAATATGGCTGTCGCCGTTGATACTACTTTAGCCCCAGAAGAGTTGCTCGACCATACACAAGCAATTGAACTTGCCCATGGTCGTGAAAGAAAAGCAGGTAATCGTTGGGGACCTCGTACCCTTGATTTAGATATCATGTTATTTGGTGATCAAGTTATACAGACCGAACGTTTAACTGTGCCTCATTATGGACTTAAGGTGCGTGAATTTATGCTTTATCCATTGGCGGATTTAGCACCTGAACTTTGTTTCCCTGATGACGGAGAACGATTAGCAGACAGATTAGCGCTCGTACCTAAAAATGGTATGGAAAAGTGGTGATACCACATAATAAGCGTGTTTGATGTTAATGGTTGGTGCTGTTGACTGACAGTATCAACCCCGTTCACAACTCTCTTGTACTGTTCCTTTATCGCGTTATCCCTCCCCATAAGTGATAAAATACGCCCTTCCCTCCCGCCTGTTATATCACCATTTCTAATTCTTGGATAAATATCAAAATATTTTTTATTTCTATTTTTTATTATTCAATTCACGACTTTTTCTTCGTTTTTAGTACGTAGATGCTATAATCAGCAGTTAATGTTTTTTATTTATGTCATATTCTCTTTAATAAACAAATAATTAACTGACATAAATAACTCAATTTACACGCAACACGCCATGGAGTTTATTATCATGAAGCCGGTTACGCTATCTACGCTCAATCGCTATAAACAAGAAAAGAAAAAGTTTGCCACTATCACGGCTTATGATGCTAGCTTTGCTCGTCTATTTGCCAATGAAGGTATTCCTGCCATGTTAATTGGTGATTCACTCGGTATGACACTACAAGGTCATGACAGCACATTACCTGTCACCGTTGAGCAAATTGCCTATCATACCCGTTGTGTAAGAGCAGGCGCCCCTAACGCTTTCTTAATTGCTGATATGCCTTTTATGTCTTATTCCACTCCAGAGCAAGCCTGTCTTAACGCAGCTATTTTAATGCAAGCGGGAGCGAATATGGTCAAAATTGAAGGAGGAAGCTGGCTTATTCCTACAGTCAAAATGCTCACTGAACGCGCAGTGCCTGTTTGTATTCACCTAGGCTTAACCCCTCAATCTGTTAATGTGTTTGGTGGCTATAAAGTACAAGGTCGAGAAGAAGCTGCTGCAGAGCAACTTAAGCAAGATGCTATGGCGCTTGAAGCCGCAGGAGCACAACTAGCTGTATTAGAATGCGTCCCCGTTTCCGTAGCAAAAACTATTACCGGATCACTCAATATTCCCGTTATCGGCATTGGTGCCGGCAATGTCACTGATGGACAAATTCTTGTGATGCATGATTTATTAGGTCTAACACCTAATGCCCCTAAATTTTCTAAAAATTTCTTACAAGAAGCTGGCTCCTTACCCGAGGCTGTCAGACTGTATGTTCAACAAGTTGAACAAAAACTGTTCCCTCAAGAACAACACTCATTTAACTGATTTATCATTTAAATTCATTAAAATAGTTTAAAGGAGTCACGCTATGCTAATTATTGAAACAACGCTTATCTTACGCCGCGAAATTAAGCGACTAAAACAAGAAGGTAAACGCATTGCATTGGTTCCGACCATGGGCAACCTGCATCAAGGTCACCTAAAACTGATAGAAGAAGCGCGTATTCATGCTGATGTGGTTATCGCCTCTATTTTTGTTAATCCAATGCAATTCGATAGAGAAGCCGATTTAGCAAACTATCCACGAACCCTACAAGAAGATTGCGAGTTACTGCGCGATAAACATGTTGATATTGTCTTTGCCCCATCAGCGAAAGAGATGTACCCAAATGGGATGGAAAACCAAACGATTGTTGAGGTTCCAGTACTTTCTTCTGTGTTAGAAGGCGCTAGTCGCCCAGGACATTTCCGCGGTGTAACAACCGTTGTAAGTAAACTATTCAACCTTGTACAGCCTGATGTCGCGCTATTTGGTGAAAAAGATTATCAACAACTGCAGATCATAAAAAAAATGGTCAGTGATTTATGTTTTGATATCAGTATTATTCCAGTCCCTATTGTGCGTGATAAAACAGGATTGGCATTTAGCTCTCGAAATCGTTTGTTATCAGATAATGAAAAACAACAAGCCCCTGTGCTTTATCAAGCTATGCAACAGATAGCCGAGCAATTAAAATCGGGAAACCTTGATGTTAACCAACTATTACAAACTGCCAAAGCAACCCTTGAACAGCAAGGCTTTCGTGCTGATGAATGTTTTATTTGTGATGCACAAACACTAGCACCACTTAGCGAAGAGAGCCGATGTGCCGTTATTTTAATGGCAGCTTGGTTGGGTAACACTCGTTTAATCGATAGCCAACAAGTTAGCTTAGTCTAATGAATAATTAAAAATAGGAAACACAACAATGCTACGCACCATGTTACAAGGCAAACTTCATCGCGTAAAAGTCACCCAAGCTGATCTTCACTATGAAGGCTCTTGCGCGATTGATCAGGATTTTATGGATGCCGCTGGTATTCTTGAAAATGAAGCCATTGATATTTATAACGTTGATAATGGTGAACGTTTCTCTACTTATGCCATTTGCGCAGAAAGAGGATCTGGTATTATTTCTGTCAATGGCGCAGCCGCTCGCCGTGCTGCTGTAGGTGATCGCTTAATTATTTGCTCTTATGTTCAAATTCCAGATAGCGATGCGCGTAGCCATAAACCCAACATTGCCTATTTTGAAGGCGACAATGAAATGAAACGCATTGCTAAAGCCGTTCCCGTTCAAGTCGCTTAATCTGCCTATCCCCCTTACAAATGGAGGTTCCCTGTTTGTGAGGGGTAATTCTGCCCTGCTAATTGTCTCGATTCAATACGCTAAAAGCGAGAGACAAAGCGCAAAAGCGTGTTTTTGCTCCCTTTTTTCTCGCATAACTTCCTGTAGCTTGTTATAAAACAGATAAATATTACCTAACAATGCTTAGCCTAATAAAAATATGATAAACGTTGCTCTCATCGATGATCACATTGTTGTGCGTTCTGGGTTTGCACAACTGCTAATGCTAGAGCCGGATATTAATATTGTCGGTGAATACGCAAATGGCCAAGAAGCTTGGCCCTATTTATTAAATGATAATATTGATGTGGCGGTGATGGATCTCTCTATGCCTGGAGAGAGTGGCCTACAATTACAAAGTCGATTAAAACAAAAACGCCCTGATTTTCGGACAATTATTTTAAGTATTTATGATACCCCCGCATTTGTACAAAGCGCTTTAGATTCCGGTGCCCATGGCTATTTAACTAAGCGCTGTGGTCCACAAGAGCTCGTTCAAGCAGTACGTGCTGTGTATCAAGGGGGCTGTTATCTCTGTGCTGATGCCATGAAAGCACTTCGACAGACACCAGAAAAAGAAGATGCTTTACATAGTTTAACCCCTCGCGAAAGAGAGATTTTTAATCTGCTAGTACAAGGTATTAATGTTAAAGCTATCGCCGTACAACTGAATCTCAGTCATAAAACGGTGCATGTTCATCGAGCCAATATACTGGGTAAATTGAACTGTGAAACAACCATTGATTTAGTCCATTTTGCATTAAACAACCAGTTAATCACCGGAACACTCTAACATGCAAAGAGGCGCACGTTTTTTTCTTCAATCTCTCTTTTTATTGTTGACCTACTCTTTACTCTGGTTGTCACTTTGGGTGATCAGTTTTTATCTTAGTCATAATGGTCAACAAGCCGCACTTTTTTTACCTCAAGGCTTACGGCTAGCATTATTTATTTTACTTTGGCGACGTTTTTGGTTGCCGATGTTATTGGCCGAATGGGGGCTTTATTACTGGCTAACTCAACAGCAATTAATTACCCATGTAACTCTTTATCTCTCACCTTTAATCAGCTTATTGGTCGCACTAGAAGTACAACGGATCTGGTGGCGTTACCCACTTTATTGGCAACGGTTAACCTTACTTATCGCAGCGGTCGGATTTAATAGCCTATTACAAGCCTTCCTACTCAGTTTTTTTCTCACGACGTCCACCAGCGCAATATTTTTGACCTCAATAACAGGTGGTATTTTATTAGCTCCCTTTGTTTTTCTACTTTATGAATATTTACGCGAATTACAAAGTCGAGTATTAATCGCCGAAATCACCCCAGAGCCACCATTGCGTACCTCCTTATTAATGTGGGTATTTCTCTTTTGTCTTATTGGATTAAGTGCACAATTCTTTCTTACCCCAGAAATTGAACGCTTATTAGTTATTCTGGTGTTTATTCCTAATGTTTTTATGGCTTATCGTTATGGTTGGCAAGGGGGCGTATTATCCGCGTTGTTAGGTAGTTTAATGATTACCTTTGCTAGACAAGTAAATGGTGCTTTTGCCGATTTGCATGAATTAGAGATGTTTTTAACAACCCAAGCCTTAATTGGTATTGGTTTAGGTATAGCTATTAGTCGCCAGCAACAACTTGCCAATAATTTACGTCATTATCAGCTACGTTTAGAGCAAGAGTTACAAGCACGCCGAGCGTTGATGGAACAACTAGTACATACCGAAGAAGATGTTAAAAAAGCCATTGCTCGTGAATTACATGATGAAATTGGACAAAATATTACAGCTATTCAAATTCAGTCAATGTTAGTAAAAAGAAGTGCAGATAACGATAAAACACGTCAGTCAGGCGAGCAAATTGAGCGATTAGCCCAACAAATACATCAATCTACCCGACAACTGCTACGCCAACTAAGGCCGCCTATTTTAGAAGAGATGTCATTAGAGAAGGCACTACACCATTTAATTGATGAGTTCTCATTTCATGAAAATGGTATTCACTGTCATTTTCATTATGCTCTTGAAACAGAGCCTGAAAGCGACACCATTATTTTTACACTCTACCGACTAGTGCAAGAACTACTCAATAATATCAGCAAACACGCTAATGCCAGTGAGATCCACATTTCGCTTACTCAACATCAAGCACAATTACGACTGGTTGTTCATGATAATGGTATTGGCATTTTGCCTACACAACCTAATAACGGTTTTGGGCTACGAGGTATTGAAGAGCGGATCTGCGCATTGGGGGGAGAATGGGAAGTAATTAGTCAGCTTGGTACTAAAATAATTGTTAACTTACCCACAAATTCAATAGAAAAGCGTGAAAACTAGGAATTAGTCTTAGTCATCTACAACCTTCTCTCATTCTTTTTAACTGCATTTTTCTTACATTGGCAATATCAGAGAGGATGTTATGTTAGGTAAAAATTCGGCATCAATAAATAAGACCTATGATTTTTGGCGTAAAAATTTAATGTTGTCGATGATCATTGGCTATGCCACGTTTTACCTGACTCGTAAAAGCGTCAATTTTGTGATGCCCGTTATGCAAACGGAACTGCATCTAGATAAAAGTGATATTGGCTGGATAGCCAGCCTGTTTTATCTCACTTATGGTCTATCAAAATTTCTCTCTGGTATTTTCCATGACCAATACGGCTACCGTTGGTTTATGGGCGCAGGTCTGGTAATGACAGGGGTGATGAATATTATTTTTGCCTACTGTTTATCCTTTCCTGCCTTGCTTTTAGTCTGGGCACTTAATGGTTTCTTTCAAGGATGGGGTTGGCCCCCTTGTGCAAGGTTACTCACCCATTGGTATTCACGTAATGAACGCGGTTTCTGGTGGGGATTATGGAATATCTCCATCAATCTTGGCGGGATGAGTATTCCCCTTTTAACCGCTTGGTTGGCAACCCATTTTAGTTGGCAAATAGCCTTAGTTATTCCCGGCCTAATAGGTATTGTTATGGGTTTATGGCTTTGTATGCAACTAAAAGGAACACCAGCAGAAGAAGGGTTACCCACAGTAGGTGTATGGCGGCGCGATATTTTTGAATTACGTCAAGAGCAAGTATCGCCTCCGACCCCTATGTTAACCATTTTGAAAGAAAGCATCTTATTTAACCGAATGATCTGGTTACTAGGTTTTTCTTATATTTTAATTTATCTCATCCGTATGGCGATAAATGATTGGGGAAATATTTGGTTATCAGAAACCCATGGCGCTAACTTGTTAAGTGCTAATGCCATTCTTTCTCTTTTTGAGATGGGTGGATTGTTAGGCGCGTTATGTTCAGGCTGGGGCTCGGATTTATTATTCCGTGGTCAACGAGCACCAATGATATTGCTGTTTTCACTCGGGCTTTTTATCGCAGTAACAGCACTTTGGCTAATGCCAATTCATCATTATGCATTGCTTGCAGCCTGTTTTTTCAGTATCGGTTTTTTTGTGTTTGGACCACAGATGTTAATCGGACTTGCTGCCACAGAATATTGTCATAAAAACGCAGCAGGTACGGTAACAGGCTACTTGGGATTGTATGCCTATTTAGGGGCTGCAATAGCAGGTTGGCCATTAAGTCAGGTCATGGCGCATTATGGTTGGACTGGGATGTTTGTATTATTAACCAGTGCTGCGGCCTTAATGGGACTACTACTAATGCCATTGCTGATCGCTGATGTCAGTAAACGTGAGCATTTAGTTGGCCCACTTTCATTTTCCGATGACGACACATTTAAAAGGTTCTGAACATGAAACTGAAAACTCTCTCTACACTTGTTGCCGCCGGCTTAGCTCTTTCTACGGTAAGTTTATCCACCAGTGCCGCGGGTCGCTTAGTGGTTTATTGCAGTGCCACAAATGCGATGTGTGAAGCTGAAACTAAAGCTTTTGCTGAAAAATATGATGTTAAAACCACTTTTGTTCGTAATGGCTCCGGCAGTACATTAGCGAAAATAGAAGCAGAAAAACGCAATCCACAAGCTGATGTTTGGTATGGCGGAACAATGGATCCTCACTCACAAGCGGGTGAAATGGATCTGCTAGAGCCTTATGTATCCCCCAATCTTGATCAGATCATGCCACAATTTCGTGATCCGGCTAAACGCAAAGGAAACTACTCTTCTGCGGTTTATGTCGGTATTCTAGGTTTTGGTGTCAATAAAGATCGTTTAAAAGAGAAAGGTCTACCTATTCCGACCTGTTGGAAAGATTTAGTCAAACCTGAATACAAAGGTGAAATTCAAATCGCTGATCCACAAAGTTCGGGCACTGCATACACTGCATTAGCAACTTTCGATCAATTGTGGGGAACAGAGCAAGCCTTTGATTATCTGAAAAAACTAAATACCAATATCTCTCAATATACTAAATCAGGTATTGCACCAGCGCGTAACGCCGCCCGTGGTGAGGCCGCGATTGGTATCGGCTTCTTACACGACTATTCACTCGAAGTTGAAAACGGGGCACCACTAGAGCTTATCTCACCTTGTGAGGGCACAGGTTACGAAATTGGCGGTGTCAGTATCATCAAAAATGCCCGTAATATGGATAACGCTAAGTTATTTGTAGACTGGACACTCTCTAAAGAAGCACAAGAAATTAGTTGGAAAGAGGGTAAATCTTACCAAATTCTCACCAATACCACGGCTGAGTCTTCCCCGATGGCTTTGAAATTATCAGACTTAAAACTGATTAACTACGACATGGATAAATATGGCGATAGTGATGTTCGTAAGGAGCTGATAAATAAATGGGTTACCGAAGTAAAAATGGGTAAATAGCCTATCAATAGGGCGAGAGATGCTCTCGCTCTTTTTTTTACATAATAATAATGAGCTTTACTGTCGGGGGATTTATGTCTCACACACTCGCTTTGTCTGAAAAAAAGAGGTGGGATCCCATATTTTTATGGGTCCTGATTGCATGGATGGCATTTATATTAATGCCTTCATGGAGCCTTGATTATGGTCTATTTGATTCTACCGCAGATGAATTACTTACCTCTTATGGCTGGAGTAACTTAAATATCAGTCTGCTCTGGTTTTTACTTCCCAGCATACTATTAATTCGTCCTTTACATCCTGTAGGGCGAGAAAATCGTATTCGCCACTATTTTGATGCAAGTTTTGCCTTTTTCTGCGCCTTTATCACTATTGTTACCGCAACGATGGAAGGTCGTGGTCTGGGTTATTCGGTTATCGTGCTATTTATTTCATTAGGAATGATAGCCAAGCATGCTTTAACACGCTTAGAGTGGTTAGGGGGTGATAGCTTTGTGATTGGCTCATTAATCACAGTTATCGCCTTAATCGGTGTTTTTATTATCTTTCCAAGTGTCGCTATCTTTATTCCGATGTTTCAAGATAGTGCTGGCAATTTTGCCCCCTTTGAATTTATAGCCATTCTCAGCCAAGCCCATATTGTTCAGGTGATGATCAATTCAATCTTACTGTCTATCGCAGTTGGTATTGGCTGTACTTTTTTTGGTTTGATCCTCGCCATTTATACATCACGTATTGCAGTAAGATCAGCGATTATTGGTCGAGTATTTTCTATTTTACCTATTGTCACTCCCCCTTTTGTTGTGGGTTTAGGTGTGACCTTGATGATGGGACGTTCAGGTTATATCACTGAATTTTTGGCAACTTATGCAGGTTTAGAAAATACCAACTGGTTATATGGCTTTACGGGAATTTGGCTTGCACAAGTACTTGCCTTTACCCCTATGTCTTTTATGATCTTAGATGGTGCAATTAAAACAATCCATCCGTCATTAGAAGAGGCTTCTTATACCCTTAGAGCTAATCGCTACCAAACATTCTTTCATGTTTTTATGCCGTTACTAAAACCAGCATTAGCCAATGCCTTTTTGATCGTTATAGTGCAATCACTGGCTGATTTTAGTAACCCATTGGTGCTAGGTGGCAACTTTGACGTGATTGCCACTCAAATTTATTTCTATATCACCGGCTCTCAACTTGATTACCAAGCAGCAAGTACCTTAGGTGCTTCACTGTTGGTATTCTCATTATTAGTGTTCTGCATTCAATATATGTGGATTGGCAAACGCTCATATGTCACGGTGTCAGGTAAATCCTATCGTGGTGATGTTCAACCATTACCCACCTCCTTAGTAACCTTTGTCACTAGTGTGCTGGGTATTTGGGTTATCTTTAATATCTTACTCTATGGCAGCATTTTCTACGGCAGTTTTACGGTTAACTGGGGTGTGGATTACACCTTAACCTTTGATAACTTTATTAAATTATTTGGTCAAGGGATGAGCGACGGCGCATGGCCATCATTACTTGATACCTTACTTTATGCGGGTATCGCAGCACCTATTACCGCTATTTTAGGGCTTTTGATCGCCTATATTGTCGTGCGCCAAGATTTTAAAGGTAAAAAGAGTATCGAATTTACGACCATGCTCTGTTTTGCCGTTCCCGGTACTGTTGCGGGGGTCTCTTATATCTTGGCATTTAATGATTCGCCGTTTTATTTAACAGGAACGGCAGCCATTGTGATTATCTCAATGACCATGCGTAACGTGCCCGTGGGAATACGAGCGGGTATTGCAGGATTAGGGCAAATCGATAAATCGTTGGATGAGGCGTCATTAAGTTTAAGAGCAAATTCCATGCGAACTATTTTGTATGTGCTATTGCCTTTATTACGCCCCGCTATTTTATCCGCTTTAATTTATAGTTTTGTCCGCGCAATAACCACCGTCAGTGCGATTGTATTCTTAGTGACTCCTGAAACTCGCGTTGCTACCGCTTATATTTTAAATCGTGTTGAGGATGGTGAATACGGCGTCGCAATTGCCTATGGCTCGATTTTAATCATCGTGATGTTGGCTATTATTTTCTTATTTGACTATTTGATTGGCGAAGCCCGTGTTTCACGCTCTAAAGCCAAAAATGCACAGTAATACGGAGTATAAATCATGACACAATCACATTTCGTTGAACTGAAAAATATTGTTAAGCGTTTTGGTACAAACACGGTAATTGACACTCTCAGTTTATCTATTCCTCAAGGAAAAATGGTTTCGTTATTGGGGCCATCAGGTTGCGGTAAAACGACAGTACTACGCTTAGTAGCTGGATTAGAAAAACCAACAGAAGGTAAAATTTTTATTGATGGTGAAGATGTTACTGATCGCTCAATCCAACAACGTGATATTTGTATGGTGTTTCAGTCTTACGCCCTGTTCCCTCATATGTCCTTAGGTGACAACATTGGTTATGGCTTAAAAATGTTAGGTCGCCCAAAGGCAGAGATCAAACAGCGAGTGGCAGAGGCTCTAGCCTTGGTAGATTTAGCAGGATTTGAAGATCGTTTTGTCGATCAGATTTCAGGCGGTCAGCAACAACGAGTGGCATTAGCTCGTGCTTTGATCTTAAAACCCAAAGTGCTGTTATTTGATGAGCCATTAAGTAATCTGGATGCTAACTTGCGCCGTAGCATGAGGGAGAAAATTCGTGAATTACAACAACAGTTTAATATCACCTCCCTGTATGTTACCCATGACCAAAGTGAAGCTTTTGCCGTTTCCGATATGGTGTTAGTGATGAATAAAGGCAAAATAATGCAATTAGGTTCACCACAAACTTTATATCGCCAACCGGCCTCTGAGTTTATGGCAAGTTTTATGGGAGATGCCAATCTCTTCCCTGCTACTCTAGGGGCTGATTATGTGGATATTTTTAATTATCGCTTACCTCGCCCCGAGAACTTTAACAGCAACAAAACCGAAATTAGAGTGGGTGTCAGACCTGAAGCTATTACCTTATCTCAACAAGGTGAAGCTTGTCAGCAATGTACAATAATCCATGTCGCCTATATGGGACCACAATATGAGGTGACTGTTGCATGGCAAAATCAAACATTGTTATTACAAGTGAATGCAACCCAACTTCAACCTAATGAAGGTGATAGCTATTATCTACAAATCCATCCTTATGGAATGTTTATCTTGGAATAATGGCTTTTATTTTAGTGAGTGAGGCACCCAATGGGTGCCTCTTTTTTTATCGTTATAAACTACAGCATCTTCCCCTGATGTGACATCCTGGTGTAAATACAGAAGTGATATTACAGATAAGCTTATAATCTTATCCTTTTGTTTTATAATGTTATTATTTGTTTTATTGTTATATGGTTGCTATTCCCCTTGCGCAAGATATTTTTGCATTTCATCAGTTGGCACCATACCGCCCCCCGTCGCCCATACTAAATGCGTCGCATTGTGCATTTTTTGACTATCAAGTGATAAACCTTGTAGATAGTCTTTAGCTTGAGAAACATGAATAGCCCCTGTCATTCCTGCTAAAGCGGAAGGCTCTAGCTGGATCCCTTCTTCTTTGTTTAACAAGCTCAATAAGTTATATAACTCTTGATCATCAATGGTGTAATAGCCATCAATCAAACGCTCCATTGCCCGTCCAACAAAGCCAGAGGCTCTACCTACCGCCAAACCGTCAGCTGCAGTAATATTGTCGATACCCACTTCTTGAACAGAAATACCATCATGTAACTGGGTATACACCCCAAGTAACATACAAGGAGAATGGGTTGGCTCAGCAAATAGACAATGTACTGCATCACCAAATGCCAGTTTTAATCCAAAAGCAACACCACCAGGCCCTCCGCCTACACCACATGGCAGATAGACAAACAGAGGATGTTCACTATCGACCGGAATATTAAGCGTTTCAAATTGATGTTTTAAACGCAATCCAGCGACGGCATAACCCAAGAATAATGTTTTTGAATTTTCATCATCAATAAAGAAACAACGAGGATTTTTTTCTGCCTCTTTACGTCCTTGTTCAACTGCAATACTGTAATCTTGCTCATATTCCACAACATTAACACCATGAGCTCGTAGCTTGTCTTTTTTCCATTGACGAGCATCCGCAGACATATGAACACTAACGCTAAAGCCCAGTTTTGCACTCATAATGCCAATCGACATTCCTAAGTTACCCGTGGAGCCGACGGCAATACTGTATTGGCTAAAAAATTTGCGGAATTCATCAGAAAATAATTTTTCATAATTATCCTCTGTGGTCAGAAGCCCGGCCTCTATGGCTAATTTTTCAGCATGAGTGAGCACTTCATAAATCCCCCCGCGCGCTTTAATTGAACCAGAAATAGGTAAGTGGCTATCCTTTTTCAAACGCAATTGTCCCTCAATAAGGGTGTTATAGCGCTTTTCTAGTGCCTCTTTCATTTGAGGGATATCCACAACGGCTGATTCGATGATCCCCTCAGTTGATGCGGTTTCTGGAAAGGCTTTCATTAAATAAGGTGCAAAACGTTGTAATCTTGCCTGTGCATCCATCACATCATTTTGCGTTAAACCTACATAAGGAAGTCCCTGGTCAGTTGAGGTAACATTGGGGTTAAACCAAACCACCTCTTTTAAATCCACTAAATCACGTACCAGTGGATAATCATTTTTTAATTTATTTATATCTATCGTGGTCATCGTCATTCTCTTTTATATGACAAAAGAAAGCATAAAAGTGCCCCCTAATGCCACAAATGAAGCAATAAAGGTCGCGATACTATAAAAACGGAAAGTTTCGCTTAATGTGGCATTACAATACTGTTTTACTAACCAAAATAGGGAGTCTGTGACAATCGTACAGCCAATAGCCCCAGAGCCAATTGCCAATGTAATAATTTCAGGGCTAATATCTGGATACATTGGCATTAATGGTGCAACGATAGCGGTCGCCCCCATCATAGCAACCGTTGCTGATCCTACTGCTGCATGCAGAATAATCGCTACTAGCCAAGCTAATAAAATAGGATGCATATCCAAATTAGAGAGGAGCACCGCCAATGAATCGCTTAAACCACTCCCTTTTAAAATGCCGTTAAATGCGCCCCCAGCACCAATAATTAACAAAATATTGGCAATAGAGCTAAAACTATCTTCTGTTTTTTTCAATAGGGTACTCATGCCCATATTACGGCGAATACCTAAAATATAGTAAGCAACAAAAGCAGCAATAAACATTGCCGTAATCGGGTTACCAATAAATTGTAATGCAATATAAACCGAAGTACCTTTTTCCATATTAAGCTCTGCGGCGGTCTTAATCAGCATCAGAACAATAGGTAATAAAACCGTAAATAATGTCGCCCCAAGTGAAGGTAAATCTTTTTCTTGACGAATTTCCATATCAGAAAATGCTTCTGGTACGGTTTTAAAAGGTAAGCGCTCACCCAATACTTTTAAGAAAAGAGGCCCGCCCACTAATGAGGCTAATAATCCAACAGCAAGACCGGCAACGATCACCGTTCCCATATCGGCCCCTAACTCATTAGTGACAAAAAGCGCTGCAGGGTGTGGAGGAACAATACAATGCACGGCCATTAATGCAGTACATAAAGGGATGGCGAGTTTTAATAATGAGGTGTTTGTTTTTTTAGCAATAGAGAATGCTAATGGAATAAGTAGCACTACCCCTACTTCAACAAACAGGGTAATACCACAAATCAGTCCCACCAATACCATAATAACATCCGGTGATAACCAACGGCATTTTTGTAAGGTGATACCGATGCGCTCCGCCGCCCCCGATATTTCCATCATTTTACCGAGAATAGTACCCAAACCAATAATGGCGGCTAAAAATCCCAGCGTTCCCCCAATCCCATTTTCAATTGCACTGACCATTTCTAATGGGTTCATTTTCATTGCCATACCGACAAAAAAACTGGCAAGTAGTAGTGCTAAAAATGGATGAAACTTAAGTTTTATTATAGTAAAAACAATGAGCAAGATACTTATAATCAGAGTACCTAGTACCCATAGTGTCGGTTCCATAGATCAATCCCTAATTTTTATTTATTGTTAAACATATTGAATATTAATCATTCGACACTTACAAATGATGAAAATAGATACTAAGATGAATTCAATTAAGCCAAATAGGTGATCAGATGCACAAATATTTATCATTTAGATTTCATCTTGGCTATCTTTCACCTTAACATTAACTTGATTATTACCTTACGTTACTAATAATAATTAAATGAGAATAAAAAATGTTTGGATCTTCTAACGTGATTTTGAGAAATAAGCGCTTATCCAGTTATCAATTAGCACGACTTCACACTTTTGAAGCAACGGGACGGCATTTATCATTCGCTTTAGCCGCAGAGGAATTGTCCTTGACGCCTAGCGCGATCAGCCATCGTATTAATACACTAGAGAAAGAATTAGGGATAAAGCTATTTAATCGCTTTCATCGGCGTATTGAATTAACCGAAGAAGGTGAACGTATTTATTGGGCATTGAAAAAAACACTTGAAGATATTAATCAAGAGATTTTAGATATCTATAATCAAGAAATATCTGGCGTATTAACGGTGTATTCTCGCCCTTCTATTGCGCAATGTTGGCTTGTACCTCGTATTTCTGATTTTACTCAACGCTATCCTTCTATTGAATTAAACTTACTTACTGGCAATGACGATATTAATTTTCGTGGTTATGGTATCGATCTCGCTATCTATTTCGATGATAAACACCTGAAAAATCTCTATTGTGAAGATTTAATCTCAGAATCAATTATTCCTGTTTGTAGCCCTGAATATGCTGCTCGCCATGAATTAGTAGGTAATATCCATCACCTTGCTAATTGTACTTTGTTACATGATAGACAAGCTTGGAGTAATAACTCTGATTTTGATGAATGGCGCGCTTGGAGTGAATATATGGGATTAGGATTATTTCCAAATAAAAGTAATATTTGTTTTGATCGCTCTGATTTAGCTGTTATTGCTGCCGTTAATCATTCCGGTGTCGCAATGGGGCGTAAACGCTTAATTCAAAAACAACTCGCAAATAATGAATTAATAATCCCTTTTGATAATTGTGAGTTTTTTTGTGCACAACGCTATTATCTGGTTACCCGCGATGAAAAGAGTAACGCTAAAGTACAACTTTTTATTCAATGGCTGAAAAAACAGATCTTACAAGGGATGTGATCTGACAAAATAACAAAGAGATCGGTTTAATCTAAACCGATCTCTTACTCATTGGATGATGGTGATGAAATTAATCCGCTAAAAAGTGTTTATCTTCAAGGACAATTAATGGCTCAATATCACTGTCTTTTTTTATCACTAATGTCGGATCAGAGCGTAAGCAACAACCACCATAATGTCCATCTACCGTAAAGGTACAAACCTGAATATATCGGTTAGACACTTTTGGTAAACACCATAACTCTTGATAAATATTTTCTTGATGTTCAAATTGACCACTGGTTTCACCTAATACATTTTCTTGGTGATCAACTAAACCAATATTACTACCACAGCGCCCAGCAATAGGTTTAACCGCATAACCACTCTGCGACAAACGTGGGGTTAAAGTGAACTCAGTATCGAGTAGATAAGGATTATCTGGGAAAAGTTGCCACAAAATAGGTAATATCGCTTTATTACTTGGAATAAGTGTCCAAAGAGGTTCAAAAACCGTGATTTCAGGGCGTAAAAGGACATCAACTAAACGAACATCTCCCGCTGGATCACCAATACGAATAGGAATAAGTGACTGTTGTTCACTCTCTTCTCTAAGTTGATCTAACGCGGTTTCCCAAGCCCATGTTTTCCACACACATTCAACAATACGTTTATCACCATCAATTAACTGACCACGACTATTCCAATGCAACTCTTTTAATCCACGCAGAATTTTGCTGCTATAACCGGCTTTAGTCAGTGCTTGTTGCATAAATCGAGCATGATAATCTTCTTCATTATCATCATCTTGAAGAATATGTACAAATGGCTTCGCATCACTGTGTTTCCATGCATCTGATAACGCATCTAATAGACGTTCCCCCGGGTTATAACCTGCTTTAATGCCACCCTGTTTAGCCCATTTTTCAATAATTAATCCGGCTTCAGTATGGCAAGATGCAGAATCAGCGTTATATTCATACACCTTGATACCGCGCTCATCCATACAAAAATCTAACCGTCCAGTGATCATTTGATGACGTCTATTTTGCCATGATAGGCGGATACGGGGCCATAACACTTCAGGGATCGCAAATAAACGCAGTAAATTATCGTCTTTCAGCACTTTTTCCGTTGCATGCAAATACATCAAATGCATTTCATTGCTAGCACGTATAAGTTCATGCTCAGCACTTTCTGAAATAGTGAAATATTCATAGCTGTCTTGATTAATCGTATGACCGTGCTGTGCTAGCACATAGGCTTTTTCTAACGGATCGCTTTCATCTAGCCATTTTCCAGCAAATTGCCCCTTGTTGGCTAATTTAGCCTCATGAATAGCTAACAATTCAGGGGCAACTTTAGGTTGAGGTAAACTGTAGGCATTAGGTTCTGTTTGGATCATCCAGCCTAGCAAGATGGTATTATCAAAGGTATCTTCGATAAAATAGCCATTATCACTCACTTTAAGCGGTAACTCTCGTGTCCATTGTTGACCTCGCGGTAACCTAGTGTGGATCACATTTTGTTCTGCAATACGGATTTTATCTTCTAATACTTCGGTAATAACCGCCACATGACCGGTGACTTTAAACTCTCCCCCTTCTTGCCAAATAAGCAACGCTCCTACCGTCGGTGGCTGTTTGCTGCCATTTGCAAAAGCTTGCAAGGGTAAAATATCGTCATCAATTGTTCTCCGTAAGAAACGTAACGAGAAGATCTCATAGGCCATTCCCACATCAGTAAAAACAACCCCGTAATGTAAATAGAGAAAACGGCGTGCAAATTCAACACATTGCCACTTATGCCCCATATACTCATTACCAATATAACTACGGAATGAATCATTAGCGGCATAATCTTCTTTATCTATACTGCTGTAATCTGAAGAGTAAATCGCAACACCACCTGCTGCATAACCGAGTAATGTTCCAAATGGTTCATGACGAATGATCTCTTTTACATTCATAATCTCGACCTTGACGATAATTAGGTAATGACTCTGTAATACTTATAATCACCATGTATTATAAGTAACCATCTTAACGCTATCGTCTATCTGATGTGAATGTAAATTTATCAATTTAGATAAAGTAAAAATAATCGAGTTGATTCGATGACATAAAGCTGATTGCGGATTTGACCTGACAAAAAAACTCAAAAATAGTCTGTTATAAATAATATATAACGCCTATTTTTGAGTGTAATCAGTCAAAGAGGTGTTTATCATTTGTTATTCTCCTTTCTTATTTACTCCTTCTCAATCATAAATGCGAGTCTATATAAGTAGAAAAATTGCGTTTATACAATATATAGCACTCTCTATCAAAAAAATGCCGTTTTTCATTCTGCCAAAGTAATTTTTTTTAACATAGGATAAAAAATTAATTATCAATAATAATTTTGTGACTATAAATAATTTACTCAACTAACCGATAACAAAAAGTATGAATTTGACTCATTCAAGTAGGAGAGCTTGAGCTCGTTAAAATTCAGCTTAAAAAACATTGATATTTAATGAAATATTATCAGTAGTTGATAGGAGGAAAGAGGTCACCAATGTCAAAAGTTTATCCTATTTCTCAAATTATTGGACATAAAATTCGCCAACAGCGCCAACACTTGCGTTTATCCGCTAAAGCAGTGGCTGAAAGAGTCGGCGTTAGCCAACAGCAATTTTCACGCTATGAGAATGGGCTATGTAAAATTGATGTTGATATGCTCTTCCTTATTGCTAAAGAATTAAATGTTACACCAACCGCTTTTCTTCCTTCACCGCTTAATGAAGATCCTATCGCTTCTTCCAGCGCTGTCACCCAATCTAAGCTATTTTGGAGTGCACAGAGTCAAATTTAATGATCTAATATGGAAATCAGTGATTGCTCGTCTTTGTCAGATAGTTAATAAGATTTCCATCTATTCTCTTTAACACTATGATTTTACTTAGTATTAAAAAGCAAACCTATTGAGTATATTTATCTATCATTTCTTAATAACAAAATTTTTTCTTTTAAAAAAGAGTTAGTTAATCTTATTTTTATCCTTTCCCACTTCAAATTAAACGATATTTTTCTTACATAAGTTTCTGCTATTTTTGCTATAAATCATGTTAATCTTAATAAGAATAATAACAATTATCATTCAATATATAAGGATTAAACATGAACTCTCGTTATGTGCGTGCTCTCACGTTGTTATCATTAATTCCCACTTCTGTCTTCGCTCTTGAGTATCCCGTAGGTCAACCAATTATTAAAAATGGCATGGAAATTCAAGGTGTCTATCTACAACCTATCACGATGGACACAGAGGAAGGCCATCATGCAATGAAGCACCTACCTGCTGATAAAGCTGATATCCATTTAGAAGCAGATATTCATGCTGTTGAAGATAATCCGAATGGTTTTGCTGAAGGTGATTGGATCCCTTATCTCACTGTTGAATATACCGTGACTAAATTAGATGCACCGGAGAAAAAACAGCAGGGAACTTTTATGGCCATGGTCGCCAGTGATGGTCCTCATTATGGTGAAAACCTAAAATTAGATGGCAACGGCCAATATAACGTTACCTATAAAATTTACCCGCCTTCTTACAATAAAGATGTCGTTTTTGGTCGTCATATCGACAAAGAGACGGGGGTAGCCGCTTGGTTCGAGCCTTTTGAAGTGTCATGGGATTTTAACTATAGCGGTACTGGTCGTAAAGGCAGTTACTAATTAGCTTAATTATTGATAGCCCTGTGTATAGGGCTATCTCCTCTGTTTTGTTAAGTGAAATTTCAATGATTAAACATCTCTATCAATACACGCTATTACTGCTATTAATGATAGCAAGCTCTACTTTAGCCGCAGAAAAATACACCGTTGAATTAGAAATGAAAGAGGGGGAACTGATCCCTCGAGTTTTAAATGTTCCTGCTAAAACTCCTATACGGATCAAAATTCGCAATACCGGTAGTAGCCCCGTTGAATTTGAAAGCACTCAATTACGTAAAGAAAAAGTATTAGCGCCTGGGGCAAGTTCTGTCGTTGTGATTGCGCCTCTAAAACCTGGACGTTACACCTTCTTTGATGATTTTCATCTGTCTCACCCTCAAGGTGAAATCGTTGCGACTGAAAAGGCTGAATAAATATGGGACAAGTTCTATTTGTTGTTTGGCGAGAAAGTTTTGAAGCTCTGCTGGTGGTAGGGATCATTTATGCATGGATAAAACGCTCTCCTACCCCTAAACAAGGTATGAAATATCTCTGGGGGGGAGTAATAGTAGGAATACTACTCTCTATTCTTTTAGCTCTTAGCATTTATGGGGTATTTAGCTCCTTAGAAGATATCTGGCAATCTCTGTTTATGATTATGATGGAAATTATTGCCTGCCTATTAATTGTTCAGATGGTCTATTGGATGAACAAACAAGGTAAATCACTAAAAGCCAATATCGAAAACGAATTGACACAAAAAACGCAACAACAAAGTGTCTGGGGGATTTTACTGATCATCGCCATTGCCATTGCGAGAGAAGGCAGCGAAGTGGTTGTTTTCCTATCAAGCCATATTATGGCTCTCACAGCACAAACCGCGTTGCCTTTCTTGATTGAAGTATTCATTGGCCTATTGATAGCGGGACTAACTCTATGGTTATTTTTGCTAACATCAAAAATGATTTCTTGGCGTAAATTCTTTGTTATTACCGGATTTTTACTGCTTTTCCTCGCCGTTTCCTTGCTATTAAAAGCAGTAGAAGAGATAGCTAATCTACTTATTGAAATGGATATTGAATTACCTGACTTTTTGATTTATCCACTATGGGATCTTAGCCATATTCTGGATGATTCAAGCATTTTTGGTAATTTCTTAGTTTCATTCTTTGCTTATCGCTCGCAACCCATTGGTTTAAGTGTCGTTACTTTTATTGTGTTTTGGTTGGTGGTCGCACTGTTATTTAAACAAGGGGATCGTCATGCCAAATAGCGCCCTATTGAAAGGTGATCATATTGTCATCTTGCTATTGATATCACTATGCTCTTTTTCTGTTTCTGCAAAAAAAATCATTCAAGGCATTACTCAAGATAGTGAAAATATTGTTGTTGCTAAAGGGGATATTCCCACTCCTGAAAAATTTACAACCAATATTCTTAACTACCGGCAGAAAGCTGTTGATCAGTTGACCTTAGTTGAAACTGCATTAAAAAATGTCATTGTTAACAGTGAAAAAAATCAACTGACTGATGCCCAACTCGCCTATCAACAAGCGCATTATCACTATGAGGTGATCCGCCCGATTATTGCATTGTTTGGCGCTACTGAACGCCTATTAAATAATCGGGCTGATTTCTTTCTTGAAAGAGAAAACTCGCCCCGTTTTAGTGGATTTCATTTGGTTGAATATCAACTCTTTAAATTAGAGGATATGCAATCGTCAGCCGAGTCAGCCAAAGCACTGTTAAGAGGCATTAGTGATCTAAAAAAACGCTTAGCGATTGAAGATATTCCCATTGCTAAATTAGTGCAATCTGCAGGTGATAGTTTAGAGCTGATTTTAACCGACAAATTAGCCGGCATTGAAAATCAATATGCAAAAAGTGATCTGGGGGATGGGTATGCCAATTTATACGGTTCACGCCTAATCATTGAGTCTCTATCTAACCATATTCCACTTCAGGAATATCAATCACTACGCAAACAGTATGACACTATTAGCAAACTATTTTTAAAATATCAGCGAGATGAAGAACTATTCCAGCCTTTAGATACGCTTTCTGATAGTGAGAAAGCAGTGCTCTTTGCACAAATAACACAATTAGCGGAGCAAGTTGCACAATTACGTAACGTGCTCAATATTGATGTCTATTATTACTATAAAGAAGCATATGGTGAAAAATAAAACTCTGTTTAAATCACTCCTCACAATCCCCGTTAACCACCATAAACGTACAACGTTAAAATGGTTAGGCGGTAGTTTACTGCTTGCCAGTATGGGCGCAAATGCCATCGAAAAAAACAAGTGTTCACCAACACTTCGTTATCAACGTGCTATTAACTACTTAGGAAAACATCAAGCTGGGGTTATCACGCCAGAACAAAAGCATGCTTCATTTATTGCACTTGATTTAACAGTAACAACCCCTGAGGAAGTAGAAAAAATTTTCCGAACCTTAACACAGCGGATTGCTTTTTTAACACAATCTCGTGAACTTAAAGAAAGTCATAATCCTCACCTTCCCCCCGCAGGATCCGGTATTTTAGGTAGCCAATTATATCCTGATGAATTAACCATCACAGTGGCGTTAGGGGATAGTTTTTTTGATAATCGGTTTGGTTTTCAAGCTCATAAACCCAAACGCCTTGAAGCAATGAAACCCTTCCCCAACGATCGCTTAGATCCTAAATGGTGTGGCGGTGATCTGTTACTTCAGCTTTGTGCCAATAGTCAAGAAAGTATCATTTATGCATTAAGAGATATTTTAAAATATCTTTCTGGGCAAGTGCATGCACGATGGAAAATAGATGGTTTTCTACCTGCTCGTGATATTGATAATCAACAAACGCCAATTAATTTATTTGGTTTTAAAGATGGCACAGGTAATGCCCCTGCCACTGACACTCATTTAATGGATGATTTAGTGTGGATCACCGATAAACAAAATGAACCGCAGTGGTGCTTAGGAGGTAGCTATCAAGCGGTGAGACTTATTCGTTTTGCCTTGGAATTTTGGGATAGAACACCTCTTGAAGATCAGGAGAATAACTTTGGTCGTCATCGTGCAACAGGCGCGCCGATAGGAATGAAGCAAGAAATGGACTCACCTGAATTTGAGCAAGATCCTCATGGCGACAGGATACTCTTTGATTCCCATATGAGACGAGCAGAGCCCAGAACCCCCGAACGTTATAGTGCCAAACTGCGTCGTCGCAGTTATAGCTACTCATTAGGGCTAACGCCGTCAGGGCAATTAGATATGGGGCTTGTCTTTGTCTCATTTCAGAATAACCTTAAAAAAGGCTTTATTGATACGCAAAAGCGTTTAAATGGTGAACCGTTAGAGCGCTATATAAAACCTTTTGGTGGGGGTTATTACTTCGTATTACCCGGCGTCACACAAGCAAGCGATATATTAGCTAAAGGACTATTTACTTAAATTTTGCTATTTTCAAATACGTTTACTTTTCCAGTAAACGTATTTGATAAAAATATTCGCAATATTAAGATAAAACATGGCGAATTTTTGCTTTTAATGCATTACCTAATTCTATTTGGTTTTCAGGTTTAATAAATCCCATGGTCAATGCGGCTGCGACCATTTCACCTTTCCTATTAAATACAGGACATGCAATAGATTGAGCTCCAGGAATACCTTCAGCGGGTTGTTGGCGAATAGCAAAACCCTGTTGATGTATACTGTTTTTTTGCTGTATTGATAAATCAGCATCAATTTCTAAATGACTAAAGACTGCATAAGTCGCGCCTGCCGCACTCAATTTATGTGGAACGGGTGTATTTGGCAAAAAATCAATATCGACATGTTTAAAACTACGATTATATCTCACTAAATAGAGCTTCTTACCTTGAGCAATAACAAGTCCTGTTGACATATTATGCTCATCTCTAAATTCACAAAGTCTTTGATTAATTTCATCAACTAAAGAGAGGTTTGTGTGTGTTGCCTCAGCTAGCATTATAATTTTGCTACCTAAACAATACTGCCCTCCTTCACTCTCTTGATAGAGCATGTCACTGCGGCAAAGAGACACTAAATATTTATGTAGACGACTTTTTGATAGTGAGCATGCCTTAGCTATCTCAGAAGAGCGTGCAGCACCTCCTTGAGATGCTAAAAACTCTAAAATAGTCACTGCGATATCAACAGAGTTAACCCCTTGAGAATTCTGCATTTATTTCTCCACGCCTAAGCCGTTATTTATCTTTATTTATGACGATATTTATTTGTTCTTTTTTTATCTATTTTTATAGTTATTCACACTAAAAATTTTATGAAAAATAAGAATATAAATCATTTTCTGTTGATTATCTTCTTTATTTATCCTCGAATGATCTAACTCAAGTTTATTATTGATGAACTGAGTTTATATATAGTTAACATTGTTATGTGTGAGAATGTCCTATGTATAAAAATAAACAGTGGGAATTAGATAGAAGAACGCTATTAAAAGGAATGGGAGCTATTGGTTTGGCAGCTCTTTCCCCTAATGCGTTTAGCCTAGCTAATGAAAATAAACCCATATTTAACCAGAAAACTCGGATAAAATTATCTGAATATCAAACTTTTCAATCCACCTGTGCAATGGAATGTCTCCATTGTAACCTAACCGCTTTTACTCATCAGGGAAAACTAATCAAAATTGAAGCTACAGAAGGCTTTAATGTCAAATGTTGTTTACGAGGAATTAGCCGAACTAAATGGGTATATCATAAGGATAGACTCACTACACCTTTGCTACGTGTTGGCGAAAAAGGTAAGGCTGAGTTTAAACCTATTAGCTGGAATGACGCTTTAGATCTTATCGAAAAAAATATTCGAGAAACTATCGATAAATATGGCAACGAAGGGCTTTTTATTTCTACTCACGCTGGAAATATGGATTCCATCAAAAACGATATGGGTAAAGCCTTTTTCGACTATTTAGGCGGTTCTACAAAACAAGCCGGCTCTTTATGTTGCTCTGCGGTTACTGCAGCTATGATCCCTATGGTTGGCCTACGCTATGCAGATACGCGTGATACGGTAAAAGATAGCCGTTATATTCTATGTTGGGGCAATAACCCAGCAGTAACTATGCACGCCTACTTTAAAAATTATAATCAGGCTCGCCGTAATGGCGCCAGAATGGTAGTCATTGATCCGCGTTTTAATGAAACCGCAGCCAAAGCTGATGAGTGGATCCCCATTATTCCGGGTACCGATACCGCCCTTGCATTAGGAATGATCAAATTAATCATTGAAGAAAATCTTACAGATAAACCTTTTTTGCGTGCCCATACCGGAGCGGTGTATTTAGTCGATGAACAACAAAAACTACTACGTGATTCAGCTAGTGATAAAGATAGCTATTTAGTCTTTGATACCCTAACTCAGCAAATTGTTCGCCATGATACCCCCAATATTGTACCGGCGTTAACTCATGATGAACTGCCAAATAAAATAAATTACACCACCGTTTTTGAACAAATCTATTTACAAGCTAAACCCTGGACTATCGAAAAAACCAGTAAAGAAACAGATATTCCACAAGAGACTATTATTCGTTTAGCTCGAGACTACGCGACAATAAAGCCTGCAATGATTGTACAAAATATGTCTGGCGCACAACGCACTGAATTTGGTGCCTATGTTGCGGCAAGCCAGTTTTATCTTGCTCTATTAACCGGCAATATTGGTAAAAAAGGCGCGGGTATTTGTGATGCCGGTGGCGTGCGTCAGATGGCAAAATTTAATCCTATTATTCCCCCAGCACCAAATGTTAAACCCATTAATCCCATTCCTGTTGCAAAAGTGGGTGAATGGATAGTCAACGAAAGACCCCACCCGATTAATTTCTGGTGGATCATGACAATGGGGGTGATGACACAATTACCCAATACCAATATGGTACGTAAGGCGCTAAAAAAAGTTCCTTTTGTTGTCGTAGCTGATAATTTAATGTCATCAACAGCGCTTTATGCCGACTTAGTACTTCCAGTGACAACCATTTTTGAAGATACAAGTTTAATGGCTGGTGTGCGTAGCCAATATGTTCAATTAATGGAAAAAGCCGTTGAACCACCAGGAGAAGCAAAGCCTGATTATTGGATTTTTGCCCGCCTTGCTGAACGCTTTGGTTTCGGTGACGTATTTAATCAACCTATTGAGCACTATATTGATACTTGCCTCGCGGGATCGGGGATTACGCGAGAAATGCTAGAAAAAGGGCCTGTACGACCTGTAGAAGGCGATTGGATCCCATTTAAAGACGGAATATTTCGTACATCAACCCAAAAAGCACATTTCTTTATTGAAGAATGGCAAGATAAAAACTACTCCCCTATAGTCACTTATTATCCAGTAAAGGAATCGACAACAGGCTCCCCTGAATTAGCGAAAAAATATCCGTTAATGGCTGTGCAACGTAAGCTAGCACGTAGTGTTCATTCAAGCCATGGGATGAATGAATGGATTTTAGAAGTACAGCGTAATCAACCCAATATTTTAATACATCCTAATGATGCGTTATCTCGTGGAATAAACAATGGTGATTGGGTGTTTGCTTTTAATGATAGAGGTGAACATAGAGCAATAGCCGTTGTCACCACTCACATAAAACAAGGTGTTGTTTCTCTTGATAATGGTTGGTGGGAACAACAAGGGGGGAGTAGTAGCCATGTAACCAATGACCATGTTGAACCTTTAGGTAATGGTCATTGTTGTAACAGTACCCTAGTTAATGTAAGACGGGAGGCATAATCATGGCTAAAAAACAGTATGGTTTTCTGATTAATAGTAAAGATTGTTATGGCTGTCGCACTTGTTCGATGGCTTGTAAATCAGAAAATGTTACCCCTCCAGGAGTCTTGTGGCGTAGAGTACGCGAATTCAATGAAGATCTACCCAATGCGCAAGCTTTTATCACTATGTCCTGTAATCATTGTGACGATCCACAATGCTTAAAAGTATGCCCTGCCGATACTTATACTAAGCGAGCTGATGGGATTGTGATACAGGATCATGACAAATGTATTGGTTGCCAAATGTGCATTATGGCATGCCCTTATAATGCGCCGGTTTACGATCCTGTAGAAGGGAAGACCAGTAAATGTAATATGTGTGCCGATAGAATAGACGAAGGCTTAAAACCTCGCTGTGTTGAATCTTGTCCAACTGGTGCCATTGAGTTTGGCGAAATTGAAGATTTGCGCCAAAAACATATCACAAATTGGGCATTATTAGAAAAACGTTATGGGGTTCCTGATCATACCATCAGTCATCCTAATATTGTCATTATTGGTATGGAGGATTAACCATGCATGATTATCAAATGCCTTTGGTTCTATTCACCGTAATGAGTCAATGGGGGATCGGTGCCGTACTTGCCTTATCTCTTTATCAATGGCAAACACAAAACTCCGCCATGTTAAGCCCCAAAGCGTTACGTACAACGATTGCCCTTATTTGGTTAATTGAAGTAATTGGTTCTTCTATGTCAATGGGACACCTAGGCGATCCTCTCGGCGCTTATCGCTCAGTACTTGGTGTTGCTCACTCATGGTTAAGTCGTGAAGCTATTGCCTTTGTTATGTTAAACGGTTTAATTTCCCTCTGGGCATTAGCAAGTTGGCTACAACCAAATAAAATACGCCGTAATAGCCTACTAGGTCTGTTCTGTGGCCTTATTGGCTTACCCGTTATTTTAATAACAGCACAAATTTATTATCAAATGCAAACACATGCGTTATGGCATACCCCCGCAACACAAATAAGTTTTATTGGTACGGCCCTATTATTGGGTTTTGGCTCTGTTATTCCTTGGTTACAGTTGCAAGGTAAAAAAACCATTCATACATTGCATTTCGGTGCTTTTATCGGCTTACTGTTAGTATTGATGGGATTAGTAATACGAGTTCAAATTTCAGGTGCTAACGTAGCGAGCTTATTGTTATGGTGGCAAGTCATCGCCAGTTTAATAATAGGATGTGTTATTATCACACTATCTCGTAGCTCTTTGTTTACAAAGGCTTTAATATCAATTATTACTATTTTTATCCTTTTTAGCGGTGAAATCGCCGGCAGAATGCTATTTTATGGCAATGTGATGTCCCAATCACCTTGGTTTTAATTTTTATTTTCCCTAACATGAGTCCTATTTATTTTGCCCCAAATTTATTTGGGGCTTTTTTATACTTCAAACAACATTCTTTTTAAGATATTAAGTGACATATCAATATTCTTTTTCTCTTTGATGAAATAATCATCTAGCTATCTTGAATAATAATAGGCAAAATTAACATCAATGAGTTAGCTAAATTCCCTGTTTATTATTAGAAAAGAGAGCGCTTCACATGACTGGATTAATTATTACCATCGCGTTATTGGGTCTTATTTTTTATTATTACAACCGTATTATCTCTATGCGTGAAGCGGTTATCTCAAGTGAAACAGAAATATCGGTACAACTCGACCGTCGTGGTAAAGTGTTTGATAGCTTATTAGCTACAGTAAAAAAATATCTTAGTCATGAAGCCGATGTTTTTACTAAAATCACCGAATTAAGAGCTAAAACACAAAGTAGCAATAACCAAGAAGCAAAAGCGGCAGAAGATGAGCTATCAAAAATTGTTTCAAGTGGTGCGATTAATGTCGCTGTTGAAAACTATCCTGAACTCAAATCAGATACTATCATGGCTAATTTACAAGAAGAGATTGTCTCAACGGAAAATAAACTCTCTTTTGCTAAACGTGGCTATAACCGTACCTTAGAGCAATATCGTGCGTTTATCGCCTCTATCCCTGCGGTATTTATTGTGAAGATTTTTCCAAGTCTCGTGATTAATAAAGAATACTGGCGTCTTGATGAAACAGCGATTAAATCAGAAGAAGCGCGCCGTATTAACTTTGATTAACACCACGCACCATAGCTTATACATAAAATAATACGGTAGATATTATTGGAGAATAATAAATGGATTTCAGAAATGTACTGCGAAAAAATGCCATTCGCACTCGGTTTGTGATAGTCACCTATTTACTATTAATGCTAATGATCGGCTTATTAGTTGATAGCGCGATAGGTGCCAATCCTCATTTAAGTTTAATTGATAATATGCTGGCATTTCTGACATTCCAATCACTGCCTATTGCTTCATTGATTATTGTTGCCATTTCAATTGTGTTGCTGATTATTGTTCACTTTAAAGGGCATAAAATCATGTTGACGGGCATGAAAGCGCGACTAATTAATCCTGAAGAGCCATTAAATGCCCAAGAGCGACAATTATTAAATATCGTGGAAGAGCTTAGTTTAAGTGCGACTTTGGGCTATATCCCTAAGCTTTATATTTTAGATACACCAGAAGCCAATGCCTTTGCTGCCGGCTGGTCTGAAAAAAATGCCTTTATTGGTGTCACTCGTGGGTTGTTAAATCAACTTAATCGCCAAGAAATACAAGCCGTATTAGCCCATGAAACAGGTCATATTATTCATGGTGATACCCGTTTAACGCTGTATGTGGGTATTTTAGCAAATGTTATTTTAACGATAACAAATATCTTTGGTAGCCGCTTATATATAGCCTCTGGTAACCGTGGTGGTAAAAGTAATGATGCCGCCAGTAAAGCACGATTGATTTTAATTGTACTCAACGTTGTTTTACCCATTATTACTCAAGTGCTCTATTTCTATTTATCGCGGACACGTGAATATATGGCAGATGCGGCAGCGGTTGATCTTACCCAAGATAATCAATCAATGATCAATGCACTAAAGAAAATTGCAGCACAACACGAAACTGAAAATTTTGAAGATGGCTCTACAGGACGAGCATATCGCAAAGCAGCCTTTATTTTTAATAAGGGAGACTCTCTTTTTTCAACCCATCCTTCGATTGAAAATAGAATAGCAGTACTCGAAGGGAAAAAGACTTTTTAAACCAACAGATTAAAACAAAAGCGTTTATCCATTATTATGGAATAAATACATGAAATAAACGCTTTTTGATTATTCTATCATCATAGGATTGCTTAACGCTGTTTTTCACCATGATGAAAAATAGCCGTGCGTAGACGCTCTTGCTGTTCATAACGCTGAGCAAAAGCTATTGTGTTATCTTTACCTAATTCCACCAGCAATTCGTTCATCGTTTGTATGCTAGCACTGGCAATGGCCTCATCAACCTGCTTAATCACTTCCTCATAATGAGACATAATTATTCCTCTTTTCCTATAAAATACTTATTAACTATCATATAACAAGAAAGGAGACGTTCTGTATTTTTAGTCATAAAAAAAGTGATTAAATGGAATTAAGTGGTCTATTTTTGGTTTCTTTACCTAATAACATAACCGCTAGTACCGCTATCACAATGGAAAGGCTAAAAATAAGAAAAATAGTGCTTATGTCAAATTGATATTGCACTAAATAGCCTACCATCAGTGGCCCTAATATTCCGCCAATACGGCCTATTGCCGTCGCCGTTCCAGCGCCTGTAGCTCGTATACCATCAGGATATTGTTCTGGGGTATAGGCATATAATGCCCCCCACGCACCTAAATTAAAAAATGATAACAACATACCGAACACTAATAGTGTGGTTGTGGAATCGGCTACGCTAAAATAGTAAGCGCTAATCGCGGTGCCTGCTAAATAGGTGATTAACACAAATTTACGACCATAACGTTCAATAAACCATGCTGCGGTAAAATAGCCCGGTAACTGAGCGAGTGTCATGATCAACACATATTGAAAGCTTTTAATTAAACTAAAGCCTTTTAACATTGCGACACTCGGTAGCCATAAAAAAATGCCATAATAAGAGAACACCACACAAAACCATAATACCCACAACATCAGTGTTGAACGGCGATATTGAGGTGACCAAATCAATGCCATTGATTGGCGAAGAGATAAACGATTTTGTAATAATAACTGCGTGGAACTGGGTTCTGGTAACTTTGAACGCAAATAGAGTGCATAAACTGCGGGTAGTGCGCTCAATAACATAGCCATACGCCAGCCATAATCAGGAATAATAAAATACGCTATTAACGCGGCAATTAACCACCCTACCGCCCAAAAACTCTCTAATAAAACAACAATACGACCACGCTCATGAGCTTTAACACTTTCACTCACCAATGTAGAAGCAACGGGTAATTCTCCGCCTAAGCCCATACCAATAAAAAAGCGTAAAATTAATACCACCATTAAGGAGCTTGCTAATGCAGTTAAACCGCAACCAAGGCTAAATAGCAGCAACGTTAAGATAAATACCGGTTTACGACCTTTTCTATCGGCCATAATGCCAAAGACAAAAGCGCCTACGGCCATACCGATAGAATTAATACTGCCAATCCAACCTAATTGCGCTGCTGTTAATCCCCAATCTTCTTTTAACGCCGTTAATAAAAAGGCGAGAAGCCCCACATCCATTGCATCGAAAGTCCACCCCATTCCGGCAATACATAACAATTTACGACGAGAAAGTACCGTTGGTTCTTTTGCTGTTTCGCTTGCCACTGCCATGCTTCTATCCTTTACCATCCCAAAGTTATTTGTTTAGTATACTAAACAAAGAAATTAGACTTGTTAATAGCAAAAGACAAATTTAAATAAAATTTAACATAACTGAATGAAATTTAGCTAAAAAAAATCGGCATCTGTTGTTTCAGACACCGATTTTAATTTTTATTACCTTAAACACTAATTTGTAGATTAGCTTCTTAAACCGCGACCTTTTTCAATTAAGTACCAGGCTACGATATAAAACACGGCAATAAACAGGCATAGTACCGTGATTGTCACCGTTAATGACACATCAGTGATCCCTAAAAAACCATAACGGAAACCGCTTATCATATAAACAATCGGGTTTAATTTAGAAACACCTTGCCAAAATGCAGGTAATAAGGAGAGTGAATAAAACACACCTCCTAAATAAGTTAATGGCGTTAAAACAAAGGTGGGAATAATACTAATATCATCAAAGGTTTTCGCAAAAATGGCATTCAACAATCCTGCGAGAGAAAAAACAATCGAGGTCATTAATAATGTCACCACAACCATTGTCCAAGAGTGTATCTCTAGTGGTACAAAAAATAGTGAAACCAGAGTGACCAATATCCCAACACAAATACCACGGGCGACACCACCACCCACAAATCCGGCAATAACAACATGGGTCGGTACTGGCGATACTAATAATTCTTCAATACTACGTTGGAATTTAGCGCCAAAAAATGAAGAGGAGACATTAGCATATGAGTTTGTGATCACCGCCATCATAATCAAGCCGGGAACAATAAACTGCATATAATCAACACCGCCCATATCACCAATACGCTTACCAATTAAGTTACCGAAAATAACAAAATAGAGCGACATCGTGATAACAGGAGGAATTAAAGTTTGTACCCAGATACGGCCAAAACGGGTCACTTCTTTAATCCAAATCGTCTTGAGGGCTACCCAATACAACTGAATCATTCCCTCTCTCCTTTTTCTGTTTCTGTATGATCTTCATTAACTAAATGCACAAATAACTCTTCAAGGCGGTTAGCTTTATTACGCATACTCAAAACTTGAATACCTTGTGCATTGAGCTGAGCAAAAACCCCATTCAATCCTTGCTCTCTTTTCACATCAACTTCTAGTGTTGATGTATCGACTAAACGATACTGGTAATTTTGTAATTCAGGTAACGGACTTTTTGCTGCTAAGTCCAAAATAAAGGTTTCAGACTCTAATTTACTTAATAAACCTTTCATACTGGTGTTTTCAACCAGTTCACCACGCTGAATAATACCAATATTCCGACACAGCATTTCTGCTTCTTCAAGATAATGTGTGGTTAATATAATAGTGGTGCCCTGTGCATTTAAATGTTGTAAAAACGTCCACATTGAACGACGTAATTCAATATCTACTCCCGCCGTTGGCTCATCGAGGATCAGCAATTTAGGCTCATGCATTAATGCACGCGCAATCATTAAACGCCGTTTCATTCCCCCAGATAAAAAACGTGCTCTATCATCTTTTTTCTCCCATAAATCTAATTGGGTTAAATACGTTTTTGCACGCTCTAATGCCACTTTACGTGGTACACCATAGTAGCCAGCCTGATTAAGGACAATTTGTAATACGGTTTCAAAAGGGTTGAAATTGAATTCTTGTGGCACTAATCCGAGTTGTCTTTTAGCATTAACCATATCGGTATCAGTGTCATAGCCAAATACTTTGACTTTACCACTGCTCTTATTCACCAAAGAGCTGATAATCCCTATGGTGGTCGATTTTCCTGCACCATTAGGGCCTAATAGCGCATAAAAATCCCCCGCTTCTACGGTTAAATTAATTCCTTTAAGCGCTTTGACACCATTATGGTAAGTTTTCGTTAACTCGGTTAACTCCAATGCATAAGTCATAAGTGGAAATTACCTTTTATCAACTGCATTATTCAGCATTGACTGAGCTGAAATCAGAAATAGCTATTCAACTAAGCCTTACTCCCCTGAGTGCAAATCAGGATAGGTATAGAAAATGGGCTTAGTTCAATAGGATCAAAATGGAATAAGATATTCTAGAGAAAAATAAGACGTAAATAAACCGTTTTACAGATAATGCCTCAAACAGATAAATAAATTTTATTTAACTATTTTAATAGTCAACAGAGCGAACACTGCAATTACTGATCAATAAAAATGACGATTAATTGTAGCTATTTTCCAGTATTAATCTCAATAAAAAGCCAATAATAACTAAATGTTATTATTTAGCCTGTTTGATAGCAATAAATTTATTGGCCTTATTACTCAATCTGACTGATAGATATTATCATGCGCTTTATTACCTCCAATAATTTATCAATAAAAAACGGACAGATACCGTTAACAGGTTTTATCCTCATCATTCGCCAGCCCAAATAAACATTAATATTTTTTATGAAAAAATAATTACCCTCGATTATTCAAAATAAGAATAATCGAGTTAACAATCAGTTATCTTTTTATACATTTGATTTACATCAAATAATGTGTTGATAAATTCATTAAACAAATACTGTAAAAAGTTCTATCTTATTTGAAAGCAAAAATAGACAAGCAATTAACTGTCACTTGGCTCAAAAAAAGCCTTCTGATTCATTTAAAAGTAATGGTATAAAAATACCCTTTCTTTATTGAGCTTAAACATCCAACAATAACACTAAAGCTATTTCGTGTTGGCCTACTGTCAGCGCAAATGGTGGGAAACTGAATTTACAGGCAGTCACATCATGATGAGAAAAATTGAAGAACTGTTAGCCAACAATAAACAATGGTCAAGTTCTGTTACAGAAGAAAACCCGCAATTTTTTAAAGAGCTGAGTAAAGGCCAAAAACCTCATTTCTTATGGATTGGTTGTTCAGACAGCCGCGTCCCCGCTGAAAAATTAATTAATGCCGCCCCTGGTGATTTATTTGTACACCGCAATGTGGCAAACCTTGTGATCCACACCGACTTAAACTGTCTTTCTGTTATTCAATATGCCGTTGATGTCCTACAAGTTGAGCATATTATTGTTTGTGGTCATTATGGCTGTGGTGGTATTGAAGCTGCTATTGAAGGGACTGAACTGGGCTTAATTAATAACTGGTTACTGCATATCCGTGATATCTGGTATAAACATAGCTCCATGTTAGGTGAACTCGCACCACAAGATAGATTAAATTTACTCTGTGAACTTAACGTGATAGAACAAGTTTATAACCTTGGTCACTCAACTATTATGCAAGCCGCATGGAAACGTGGACAAAAAGTGATGATCCACGGTTGGGTTTACGGTTTAAACAATGGTGAATTACACGATTTAGATATCACCTCAGACAGTCGTGAAAAACTAGAACTCTCTTATCGCCAAGCTATTGCAAAATTAAGCCATCCACGTTGATTTTCTAATATTAAACCCGCCAAAGCGGGTTTAATATACGATATAAATCAACAAGATTATTCATCTAGTAGCGTTACGTGACCAATATAAGGTAGGTGACGATAACGTTGTGCATAATCAATGCCGTAACCTATAACAAACTTATCTTCAATAGAGTAGCCAATCCACTCTACTGGCACATCCACTTCACGACGTGATGGCTTATCAAGTAGCGTACAGATAGCAATAGAGGCAGGCTCACGTAAACTTAAAATCTCTTTAACACGGTTTAAAGTATTACCTGAGTCAATAATATCTTCAACAATCAGAACATCTTTACCACGAATGTCTTCATCAAGATCTTTAATGATTTTAACGTCTCTTGTTGACGTCATTCCATTACCGTAACTTGATACTGTCATAAAATCGACTTCATGTGGCACTTCAATTTCACGACATAAATCCGCCATAAAAATAAAAGAGCCTTTTAATAAGCCAATTAAGACCAAATCGTGTTTTTCTTGACGAGAACGATAATGTTCTGTGATTTCACGACCTAATTCAGCAATACGCTGTTTGATCTCTTCTTCAGAGATCATGACATCAACAATATGTTTCATGATTTATTTCGATTGGGTTAACGGGGAAAGCAACCGATTGTACCAGAATTTCTATCATCATGCGACGTTGTCAATGAAGGAAAATAAGGGAATAAAATATTAGCTTTACTCCCTTTGCAAACTTTTATCGCTAATTTTGTTACTTATTACAGTAAAAATTATCGACTCACCGTAAAGCCCGCCATCATTCCTGTATCTTCATGTTCTAATAAGTGACAGTGAGCCATAAATGGGTGTTCCTTTGTCGCTAAATGGTCAAATTTTACAAGGATCTCGCTAATTTGCCCTTCCACTCTGACAATATCTTTCCAACCTTGGCGATGTTTTTCAGGTTTACGCCCATTTTCCGATAAAATACGAAACTGTGTTCCGTGAACATGGAATGGATGTAACATCATGTCGCCACGACCAGAAACCAGCCAGCGTTCATAAACCCCTTGTTTAACATCAAATGCAGGTTCGGTCATTGAGAATGGGATCCCATTGATGCTATTTGCATTATAAATATCGACATCCGCAGAGCCATGGCCGCAATTCATGCCGCCCCCCATCATGCCATTTCCATTGCCCTGACGCATATGACTCATACCGTGGTGAATTCCCGCTAACGCTTTATCACCGTAACGCTCCGTTAGCGCCATCATACCTTGCATATCTAAACGCATATCCATACGTAAATGTAATGAACGTGTCGCAATATGACTTAGTGATGGTAATGCAGGAATTAAGGCTAATTGATCAGGTAAAATACCCACCGCTTTTTCTGCTGAAGGCAGTAGACGTAATACAGGTAATACATTATCAAATGGCGCTAATACCATCCCCATTTGTCGGACAGGTAAAGTGACAATATCGAAATCACGTCCATCTGAAGTATCAACCAGTACTTCAAAACGCTCCCCCATTAAAATAGGGAGTTCTGTCACTTTGACTGGTTCCGCTAATAACCCACCATCGCTAGCAATTACATACATTGGTCGGCCATCACTGGTGGCTAAATTAAGACTACGTGCATTACAACCATTGAGGAAACGTAATCTAATCCAACCTTTTGGTACAATGTGTTGCGGTTGAATCGCACCATTAGTGAGCATCATGTCGCCAAACCAACCTACTGCAGCACTCATCACATCAAGTTGATAGTCAATTTGACCGTTACTGTCTAAGCGTTTGTCTTGTAAAATAACCGGTAAATCATCCACTCCCCAGCGGTGAGGTAACTTTCGCTTGGCCGTTTCGTCATCCTCGATGATCACTAATCCCCCTAACCCCATTGCCACCTGTTTTCCGGTGATCCCATGAGTATGGGGATGAAACCAACATGTCGACTCCGCTTGATCTGGCGTAAAAGTTACTGTTCGTGATTTACCCGGTGCGATAGTTGCTTGAGGACCTCCATCTTGTTCACCACTTATCTCAAGACCATGCCAATGCACCGTCGTAGTCTCTGGCAGCGTGTTATTGATCTCAATAGTAACAGGTTCACCACGTTTTAATTTTAATGCTGGGCCTAATAAGCTACCGTTATACCCCCAAGTAGTTGTACTTGCTGTAGCAGTAAACTGGGAAACACCTTGTTGGATATTAAGAACAATCTTTTGTTGTTTGTCTGGGCTAATTTGAGGTGGAATAGCGAGTGAAGGCGTGTTAGTTTGGGCGAATGCGAGACGGCTCCAACTTGGTAATAGTGTGACGGCGCTTAATGTTGCCCCTAATTTTAAAAATTCACGACGTTGCATAATGTATTCCTTTGAATAAAATCAATTACTCTATATTTGTCATAATTAGGTAAATAAATTTATCGATAAACTATTGAGCAATGCTAAAGTCTCCCCTTACTGGAAGGTCAAATAGAAACCACACAAAGCAACGGGTCTTTGCAAAACTTTTAACTTAATTAAGTCAAATAACAAATCTTGTGAAATCATCACATATAGGAATGTCACCACTAATGAAAAAAATGTTCGCTTTGTTCTGCACTATTATTCTTTCTTTTGCCACGCTTTTTTCTTCTAGTGCAAAAGCACTCACTTATACTCAAGCAGAAGACTTAGCTGATTTAACCGCGGTATACCTGTTTTTAAATAATGATTGTGGTTATGAGCAGATCTCAAAACAAAAAATAGAACGAGCGCTGATTATTTTTTCACAATCTCAGCAGTGGGATGTCTCTAATTATTCAATGCTCCCAATGAGCAAGCTTAATGAAGATAGTTATCAGGATTTAAAAAATATACAAATTGCTCATAACAAAAAATGTCAACTACTAGCCCAAAAATCACTTAGCTTACTAAACTATTAATTGTATAAAAAAGCCACTCTATCAAACTGATACAGTGGCTTTTCAATTTATTATATCTGTCGATATCTTATTGTTATTGCTATTTTACTCACGTTTTCTTTTCTGCTTTCGTTCACTGTAAAACAAGGCAATAGAAGGAATACTTTGAATGATCAACATGCGCAATATATGATTCGACATCACAAAAGCCGCATCGACATTCATAGTGATCGCGGCAAATGTCATTGCTTCCATACTTCCCGGTGCCCAAGCTAATACCAGCGTTGTCCAAGGTGCCCCTGTTAAATAAGCCGCGCTCAATGCAACGATCACCGTTAAAATAACGTTGATAATGACCACCTGCACAGAGGAAAAAGCATTTTTAATTAACGAAGCAAAAGGAAAAACCACAAAATGTGCGCCAATATTCATCCCAATTAACACCATGCTGAGTTCATTTAATAGCATTGGAAAAGCAATCGGCTCACTGACAAAAGATTGTACCAATATTGCACTGCCTAATGATGTCAACATAAACGGTGCTGGAAAATGAATTTTCTGTAATAAAAGCCCAGATACTAGCCCTAACGCGACAATTAATAATAACCACATCGATGACAACAGTGTCATTTCAGGTAATGTAAACTCCGTAAGGGTTGCTTTATCTGAGCCAACAATAAATCCAGCCATAATAATCAATACGATTAAACGAATAGTATGAGAAATAACAATTTTTTGTGGTGGTGTTTTGGTATGATCTGTTAAAGCAAGAATAGCCGCCATCGCGCCAGGTACAGCGCCTAACATAGCCTCTTCTTTTGTCCAACCAATATGACGATGAAACCATAAGAAACTGACAACAAATTGAATGGCTAAACAAATAACGAGGATAATCAAAAGAAGCACTAAATTATCCGCACTCCCTAAATGTACTTGGTTAAACATCAATCCAACAGAGGTGCCTAAGGTCAGTTGGATAAAAGTCAGTGTATGCTTAGGAACAGAGAGCTGCCATTTAAAACGATAAGCAATAATAACCACGACGATTGGCCCAAACATCAACGCCATCGGTAGACCAGATAATGTTAATAACCCACCAATTAGTGCACAAAACAGAATTCCCGGTAGTTTTTTTAAAAATGACATGTTGTGTTATCCAGTTTTTTTAATTATGGTATCAATCCTATCACTGGTATAAATATTTAATAAACAAATAATGATAATTTAAATATTATTTTTATTAATATTAAGAGCTAATTATGTCATTAAAAATTACTACCACCCCGACGACGAATGAAATCAACGAAATTTATGAAGGCTTATTAACACATAACCTTCAGTATATTCAGATGGAGCAATATACGCCCTTAGCCGTTTTTAAAGAGGAAAATGGTAAAAAAATAGGTGGGATCACTGGTGATATATTAGGTAATTGGCTACGTATTCGTTATCTATGGGTTGATAAGGCCTATCGTGGTAACAATATTGGTACAGAATTACTGCAAGCAATGGAAAATACAGCTAAAAAGAAAGGTGCCAAATATGCTGAGGTGGATACTTTTAGCTTTCAAGCCCTGCCTTTTTATCAAAAGCAGGGATTTGAAATTTTTGGCACCTTAGAAAATTATCCGATTAGTGACAAAAAATATTATTTAAACAAAGTATTATAAATATTTTACACTATAAAATATTTATTTTCCTTATTCAGATGAGAACGCAAAGTCGCTATCTATTATGTTAAATCCATCTACATTTAATTGTGTAAATACTTGATCTTCAATTAATTCAACAATATCAGCATATTTTATATCATCTTCTTTTAAATTACCCTTATTTATATTATCTTCATCTAGTTCTGTTTCTTCCTGAATATAAGTTAAATTATATATTCCTTTCCCTATTAATTTACCTTGTTCTATCTCTTTCAGAAGAGGAATTAAAGTATATATTTCGTTCGATTCTAATTTACCTAGTTCTAACCCTTTCAGAATAGGAATTAAAGTATATATTTCTTTCAATCCTAATTGACCTAGTTCTATCTTTTTCAGAATAGAAATTAAATTATATATTTCTTTCGATTCTAATTTACCTAGTTCCATCCCTTTCAGAATAGAAATTAAATTATATATTTCTTTCCATTCTAATTTATCTAGTTTCATCCCTTTCAGAATAGAAATTAAAGTATATATTCCGTCCCATTCTAATTTATCTAGTTCTATCCCTTTCATAGTAGAAATTAAAGTATATATTTCGTTATCTTCTAATTTACCTCGTTCTATCTCTTTCAGAATAGAAATTAAAGTATATGTTTCTTTTCCTCCTATTTTATCTATTTCTATTTGTTCCAGAATAGAAGTTAAATCAGATATTTCATCGCCTTTAACATATTTATTTAATTTTCCCTGAATAATTTCACTTACTTCAGAAAGATTACGTTCAGAATCTAACTTGACATTATTAGTACTATTAACTCCATCAAGATCATCATCATCCCACTCAACCCCCCCCACAAAATAAGCGACATTATCATCTGTTCTTTTATCTATTATTATTTCTTTACCACCATAAAACTTATTTATATATTCTTCAATCCAAATATTTTGCACTTTTTTAAGTGAATACTTATATACGCAATCAATATTCGCTTTATTAAGAATTTCATCCATTATACTTTCTTCATAAAGAATTTTATTCATTATTTCCCGTAACTGTACTGGAAATTCTTCTTTAAGCTTCTCTACCTCTACCATAAGAGGAAGATTATATTTTGAAACACAGACTAGAAAATTTATTTTAGACAGAAATTTTTCTTTCTCCTTATTACTTGAAAAATTAGCTAGTATTCTTTCATTGCTATTTTTAAATCGAGTTTCATTATCATACCTTACCAACACTTCATTAAATATTTTTATAACATCTTCTTTTTTTATTCTTTCAACTCTTTCCTTAATAATATTTTTAAATTCATCCGCCAGATGATTATAATCTGTATTTGATGAATTTCGGCAAAAGGCCTCCGCTCGTTGCAACTCATTTAAATAATTGAAAAAACTATATCTATCTTTAAAACTTGAATTTTCATTCTCTATTAAAGAGAGAAAATGGTTTAGGTTATGATATTCAGCTGTAATTGTAACTATCTCATCTTTTTCCCTATCTACTGTATCTTTTTTTGTTAGTTTATTATTAAAATCATCCACCTTACACTTTAAATATTTCACCTTCCTATTTAAATCAGTAAGTGTTTCATTATATCTATTTAAATTCCCATCTCTATTACTTATTCCCATTCTACCGGTTTGGCTAATTGCAAAAAACATTGTAAATCGTTCCATCATATGAATAATTTTTTTTATAAAACTGGGCTTAGCCGTTGTATTAGAAATATCCTTTATTTTCTTTGCAATAGTTACATAACATGATTCTAAATAATCTTTCTTAGTAGATAAGACTATTCCCTTATCAAATACATCAATACCATTAACTTTATCCATTTTATTGCCCTTACATTAATAAATTAACTGTTTATTTTATTCTTTTTATCAATTTATACTTACAAAAATAACACAGTAGTAATTAATTAATCATTTACAATAAAAATCACATTAAATTTAAAATAGAAACAAAAAAAGATATCAAAAATGATATCTTTTTTTAGTTTAATGATTTGTATTCCGCTGGAATTTAAAAAATAACTTATCGTTTAATCATTCTTTTAAATCGTTATACACTGTTGCTCTTGAAACACCGAGATATTGCGCAGTAATTTCCATCGCTTTGCGAAGTGAAAGGTAACCTTCATCCTGTAAACACAATAGCAATTCGCGTCGTTGATGCGGTTTCAATGCTCTTGGTGTCACTGAATAAGTCGCAGAAAATTCATCAATACGTTTTTTCAACGAATCTTCTGTTACTGAGCTAAAAGTTTCAATGATATGATTTCCCTCTTCAAGAGTCGAAAATTGATTTAATACCATTTGTAAACCTTTAATCATCGATATATCAATATTTAAACATAAAGCAGCAACATAATTGCCTTGTTTATCTTTAATACCAATCGATGTACTTTTAGCTGTTCTACCATCAGGAAACTGATTAGGATAGTTTGCAACAATTTGTGGAAAATCAGACGATTCAATCCTTGCCATACCTAGCTCAGTTGCTCTATCCCCCACTTTTCGACCTGATAGATTATTTTCAATAACCATAATGGTATTTTCACTATCGGTCAGATCATGAAGTACAACTTCACAAAAAGGCGATAATGTTTTACCAATGCCCTGTGCAATATATTTTAGTTGTTCTACCAGCCACTCTTGGTCTGCAGTTTTGTGTGACATAACGATCCTACAATAGCTAAAACGTAAATGATTTATACAATTTTAACCGATTTATTCAAATAATTAATCGTTATCTATCGGAAAATCTGACTTTGCCTGATTTAAAATAGCTTTAGCCATCCATTGGGTCATATCAATGACCTGCTGATCATCCATTTTCCAGATATCTTTCATTACTAAAAAAACTTCAGAACCATAAATAAGTGAGAAAGCTTTTATCACTTTATCCCACATTTCTTGCGGATAATGCGCTTTTAATGGTTCGATGACTTTAAGTAAGATCTCTTTACGATGACCACGAATAAATCGTTTTTCTGTATATTCGCTTGATTGCCGCTCTTTAGCCCACTGCTGTAATGAAACCTGCAATGCGCCACGCAACGCCCCTTCATGTTTAAACATTTGTGGATAAGCAAGATTGAGCAACGCAGTAATACGCTGTTGTGTATTATCTTCTGGAGTGGGCTGCCATGCAATGATCGGTGCTAAACTTGCATCAACAGTAGCACTAATTAAATCACTTTGAGTGGGAAAATAGCGATACGCCGTTGCCCTTGAAACACCAGCATGTGCTGCAAGCTCTGATACGGTAGGTAACATCCCTTGTTCAAAAAGTTGCAATGCCGTTGTCACCAATAATTGGTAGGTTCTTTTTCGAGTACCTGACATTGTATCTATTTCATTACGACTAAAACTCATAAAAATTCCTTCGCTATTACTCCACTTTTCGTGGCTACTATACTGATTTTAAGAACTATTCTTAATACGATTAAAGTTTACTTTAGGCGATTGAGTGTACCTAAGCGACATTTAAAAGAGAAAAAATAAAAATAATGAGACATGGGTCTCAAAATAATGCTATTATAAATGAAACTCAAGTCTCATTGTGATTATAATCTACACGTCAATAATCATAAAAGGTAAGGGAAGGCTTATGAAACAGTATGCTGGCTTCATTTATATTGCGACTACGCTTGATACTAAAAGCGCTGAAATTTTTTATGTCAGTGAATTAATAAAAAAAGCAGGCCTTCCTGTCAAAACCGTAGATTTGACAACCAAACCTACAGCATTAGAAAGAGAAGCTGACGTCACAGCTGCACAAGTTGCTAGTTACCATCCTGATGGAAAAAACGCCGTGTTTTGCGGTGACCGTGGAAAAGCTATCGCAGCAATGTCCGTCGCTTTTGAACGTTATTTAACCCACTGTGACGATGTCCTCGCTATTTTAGGATTAGGCGGCTCAGGGGGAACGGCATTGATTACACCAGCAATGCAATCTTTGCCCATTGGCGTACCTAAATTGATGGTATCGACTATGGCTTCCGGTGATATCTCCGGATATATCGGCGCTAGCGATATTTCAATGATGTACTCCGTAACAGATGTATCCGGCTTAAACCGTATCTCTCGTAAGGTATTGAGAAATGCGGCCAACCAAATTGCCGGTGCTGTTTATTTTTACCAAGAAGAAAATAGTGTTGATAAACCGGCTGTTGCATTAACAATGTTTGGTGTAACTACGCCTTGTATTCAACAACTGACTAAAAAACTTGAAAATAATTATGACTGTTTAGTTTTCCATGCGACAGGGAGTGGCGGTAAAGCCATGGAAAAACTGATAGACAGCCACTTACTTCATAGTGTTCTTGATCTAACAACAACCGAAGTATGTGATTATTTATTTGAGGGTGTCCTTGCTTGTGATGAAGATCGTTTTGGTGCCATCGCCCGCACTAAAACACCTTGTATCGTCTCTTGTGGCGCGTTGGATATGGTGAATTTTGGTCGCCCTGCTACCGTACCTGAGAAATATAAAGATCGTCATTTCTATCACCATAATTCGCAAGTCACCTTAATGCGTACAACACCAAGGGAAAATCGTCAAATGGGGATCTGGATCGCTGAAAAATTGAATCAGTGTGAAGGCCCACTGACGTTTATTTTTCCACAGGGCGGTTTTTCTGCTTTAGATATTGAAGGGGGGCCATTCTGGGATCCTCAAGCAAACCAAGCATTTTTTGATGCATTTATAACAACATTTAAAGAGACCGAGACTCGTCAATTAGTCATCAGTCCATATCACATAAATTCTGCTGAATTTAATCAGCAAGTTTATGATTTACACCAGGAACTTATTTGTTAACCACGGAGAAAGAAGTATGACTTATTCACGTGAAGTATTACTCAAAAAATTTAATGACATGATCGCACGTAAAGAGCCTATTATTGGTGGCGGTGCGGGAACAGGTCTTTCCGCAAAATGCGAAGAAGCAGGCGGTATCGATCTGATTGTTATCTATAATTCAGGTCGTTATCGTATGGCGGGTCGTGGCTCTCTGGCAGGATTATTAGCCTATGGCAATGCCAATGAAATTGTTATGGATATGGCAAAAGAAGTATTGCCTGTTGTAAAACAGACACCTGTGCTTGCCGGGGTTAATGGTACAGATCCATTCTGCAATTTTGATAAGTTTTTAGATGACGTTAAAGCCATCGGTTTTGCTGGCGTACAAAACTTCCCAACCGTTGGTTTAATTGATGGTAACTTCCGCGCTAACCTAGAAGAAACAGGTATGGGTTATGCTCTTGAAGTAGAGATGATCCACAAAGCACATGAAAAAGGCTTACTCACAACACCTTATGTTTTTAGTCGTGAAGATGCCATTGCAATGACACAAGCCGGTGCAGATATTATTGTTCCTCATATGGGTTTAACCACTGGTGGCAATATTGGTGCAGAAACAGCCGTTACTTTAGATGATTGTGTCGCCCTTATTAACGATTGGGCAAAAGCAGCAAAATCCGTACGTTCTGACGTAATTGTACTTTGTCATGGTGGCCCTATAGCAACACCAAAAGATGCGCAATATATCCTTGATAACTGTCCTGATTGCCATGGTTTTTATGGCGCAAGTTCAATGGAACGTTTACCAACAGAAGTCGCTTTAACTGCAACAACAAAAGAGTTTAAAAATATTAAACGCTAATCTCAAATCATCAAGTTTGCCTAAGCGTTGATCCTATTGCCCACATCATGTGGGCAATATTTTATTTGCAAGAAGCCTAACTGATTACACCAGTTTTGCGATTAATGTAGTTAAATCCCCTGCTAAAAAATCAACGGGGGGAATTTCAATCACAGTATAGGCACCCGCTTGTTGTTTCATACTTGCTCTGGCTGCAGAAACCATAAATTGAGATGTTAATGCTGGATTATTAATATGCATAGCATATTCAAATAATTGATTGTGTGTTTTGCCTGACACTCCTTTGTGGGTCATTTGTACTCCGTGACCAACATCTTTTAAGCTATCAACACTATCAACTTGTTTAATATGCGTCTCATCAGATGAGAAATAGCTGTCGGCCTTAATGGCTTGCTCAACCTGTGCAAAGTTAGCACCCGTTTCTAATTCAACATAAACCATACGCCGATGTACACCAGTGCCCAATGGAATAGTCATTGATAGCGCATCTCTTACACCATCAATAGCTTTAGCGGCAACACTATGCCCCATACTCATACCGGGACCAAAATTAGTGTAGGTAATACCTTTAGGTGCCATAGCTAACATTAAGGTACGAATAATAGAGTCTGAACCCGGATCCCAACCCGCTGAAATCACTGCAACACGGTTATGCTTTTTCGCCACCTCATCCAGTTCTGTTTTTAATGCAACGATATCACTGTGGACATCAAAACTATCAACGGTATTAATACCTAAGCTCAATATCGATTTAGCCAAATCTTTAATGGCTCTCGTTGGTGAACATAATAAAGCAACATCCACCTTACCTAAGCTTTTAATATCATTTGTTACTGTTATATTTCGCAGTTCATCTGGAATATTTTGACTATCACGGCGAACCACCCCCACTAACTCAAAATCAGGTGCTGCAAGTACTGCATCTAGTGCAAAGCGCCCAATATTGCCATAGCCCACAATAGCGACTTTTATTTTAGTATTCATTTATTTCCCTGTTCTCGTTGTTAATCATTATTGAATGATAATAATGTTTAATAATCAACGAATAAACCATATAAAAAGTTTTTTTGCTACTGGTTCATCAATTTAGCTATTCCCTTATTCATAAAGCATGTAAAATCGCTCCACTTTCCTCTGATTATATTTACAACACTATTTCACTCGTTTTTAAGAAGGTTTTCAATGCATCAATCTGATGTAGCGGATCGCTCACTTTTTTCCCTTAGCTGGCCTATTTTTATTGATATTTTTCTTCATCTTGCCACGCTATTGATTAACACTTACATGATAAGTCATGTCTCTACTGCCTATTTAGCTGCAATGGGCGTAGGTAACCAAGTTTTTGATCTTTTTATCACCATATTTAACTTTATTAGCGTGGGATGTAGCGTTGTTATTGCTCAATATTTAGGCGCCGGTAAGCGCGATAAAGCCAGTCAAGCTATTCATATTTCTATCGCCTTTAACTTTTTGCTGGGCTTTAGTAGTGCCATTATTATTCTCTTTTTTGGCTACAACATTCTAAATGTAATGAATACGCCAGAGCATTTAGTACAAGATGGCTATAACTATCTCCATATTTTGGGGATTTGTCTTATTCCTGAAGCAATTTCAATTATCTTAGCAGCCTGTTTGCGGGTTTATGGTAAATCGAAAGCGGCGATGTATGTGACGTTAATTGCCAATATTGTCACTGTTATCGGCAATATGATTGTACTATATGGTTTCTTTGGGCTTCCACAATACGGTTTAGTGGGTGTTGCATGGTCAACGGTTGTCGGTCGTATTATTGCCGTTGTCTTATTATGTGGTCTTTTATTCTATGGATTAAGAATTAAGTTCGATATAAGACTATTAGTGATTTGGTCTAAAAATATGTTAGCTAAAATTCTACATATTGGTTTACCTGCTGCAGGTGAAAACCTAGTGTGGATTCTACATTATATGACCGCCTCTGCCTTTATAGGATTAATGGGAGAAGTTCCTCTCGCCGCACAAACACTCTATTTCCAACTATCATTATTCTTAATGTTATTTGGCATTGCGATTAGCATTGGTAATGAAATATTAGTCGGTCATTTAGTTGGTGCAAAACGATTTGATGATGCATTTACACGGGGTTTTAAAAGCTTAAAAGCAGGTGTGCTATTTACTATTGGTGTGGTGATTATTTATTGGTTTATGCGTGATCCTATTTTGTATTCTATCACCGAAGATCAACGCATTATCGACCAACTGTTGCCTTTATTTATTTTATCGGTCTTTTTGGAGCCTGGGCGTACATTTAATATTGTTATGGTTAATGCGTTACGTGCAGCCGGAGATGCCAAATTCCCACTCATTACAGCCGTTTGTTTTATGTGGGGAGTTGCTATTCCTATTGGCTATTTCCTTGGTATAAAAATGGAAATGGGTTTAATTGGGATTTGGATAGGTTTTCTTTGCGATGAGTGGCTACGAGGCTTAACGAATGCATGGCGTTGGCGCTCTCGTAAATGGCAAGCTAAGCGCTTAGATATTTGATGCTCTTTCAAGGCCTAATAATATTATTAGGCCTTGAGAAACTAGCTATAAATAAGTTAACTTGCTACATTATTCATTAATGATTTTAAATTTATTTAAGCTTTATAATTCATGCTTATCATTTTATTTATCGCCATTTTTTACAAGATTTTTATCTTTAGCCAGTGAACGACTAACCGTCTCATTTATACTATTTGATAAAAAATATTTATAATTATTAATATTCCCAAATTCAGATTTTATTTTTTCGTCTGAAGTTAATATGCTATCGATGATTGATGCTAAAAATTTATTTTTAATCTCATTTAAAGACGAGTCATTAGTAGATGATAAAATACTTTTAGAGTGAGAATGTAACTCATCCTCAAATTGTATAATTTTTCCTTTCTCTAATGTAGGTTTTTCTTCTAAAACAGAGATAATATCATTAATGATTAAATTTATTATTTCATCAACTTTAAACTTTTTGTGTACTTTAGATAAATCTCCAAATTTATCATTATCATCTTTCATTGAGTGAGGCGTGTTTATTACTTTATTATCTGATTGTATATTTTCATTCTTTTTCATATTTTCAATATTAGAAATATGAACTTTAAATTCTGAATTATTTGAAGTTTTATGAAAAAATGGTTTTATAAAAGAGGATATTGTATTATAACAACTTAATATAGCTGATTTCAATTTTGTATTAAATTTATAACTCTCATTATTAATGCTTTTTAGCGATAATGGAGTGTTTTTAAAATAACTTTTAATTTGCATATCTGCTCCCTAATAGATTTAGCAGAATTAAATATTATACTTTCGCTAAATTCTATCAATAAGTAATTAATTTTTAGTTAATTACTCACCACTATCTTCACAAATAATTTTAAACATCAAAAATCACTAAAAAAATCAATAAATTACACTAGCAAAAACTTATTTTTGTTTTTTCTAAAAATAATTATACTTTAAAATATTTTCATAATTAAAAACAGTTTTTTAATAATGAAAAAACAAAAATTAAACATTGATTAACATTAAAATTTTCTTGTAAAAAAAATTATTTTTTTATAATTCTTTAATGCTTTTTTTGTGATAAAAGTAACTGTTGTTCATTCTCAATAATGAGACAACAGAATTTTATTAAATAAAATACAAAAAACACAACGGAGTCTAATCATGAACATTGTTGATCGGTTTATTTCTTACACCAAGGTGAATACTACAACAAATAGAGAAAATGGCGCCGCGGGGATTATGCCTTCATCGGAAGGTCAGCGAGTCCTCGCTTTACAATTAGTCGAAGAGTTAAAGACGTTAGGTGTTGAAGATATCAAAATTCGCGATACTGCCATTGTTACCGCGACACTACCTTCTAACCTTGATTATGAGGTTCCTACCGTGGCTTTCTTTGGTCACTTAGATACCAGTGCAGAACAAACTAATGATACTAAAGCACAAATTTTACCTTATAAAGGTGGCGACCTTTGCTTAAACAAAGAACTTGAGATTTTTTTACGTCAAAGTGAATTCCCTGAATTAGAAAACTATATTGGTGACGATATCATCGTAACAGATGGTACTAGCTTATTAGGCGCTGACGACAAAGCGGCTATCGCCTCTATTATGGATATGTTGCAATATTTTAAACAACATCCAGAAGTCAAACACGGTACAGTTAAAATTGGTTTTGTACCCGATGAAGAGCAAGGTTTACGTGGTGCAAAAGCCTTTGATGTAACAGAATTCGGCGCAGACTTTGCTTATACCTTAGATTGTTGTGGTATTGGTGAACTTGTATATGAAAATTGGAATGCCGGTGATGTTGAAATAACCTTTATCGGAACCTCAGCACACCCGATGTCAGCAAAAGGTAAATTAAAAAATTCACTGTTAATGGCTCATAAATTTATTGCGATGTTACCGGGCGGTGAAGCACCGGAATATACCGAAGGTCGTGAAGGTTATTATTGGGTTAAACAACTGGCGGGTAATAGCGCACGTACCGTATTAAAAATGGATGTGCGTGATTTCACAGAAGCAGGCTACGCCCATCGTATGGCATTTTTAAAACAACTTTCAGAGCAATGTGAAGCGTTATGGGGTGAAGGGACTGTTGTTTGTAAGCAAGCCGATCGTTATGCAAATGTCTTTAATAGTCTACAAGGTGAAAATCGATATCCTATCGATATTGCTATTGATGCTTATAAAGCCAATGGTATTACCCCTCGTCCAATCCCTATGCGGGGTGGCTATGATGGAGCAGCATTATCGCAAAAAGGATTACCTTGCCCTAATATCTTTACCGGGGCGCACAATTTCCACTCTATTTATGAATATCTTCCCGTTAAATCGCTTTATGCTGCCAGCGATGTATTGAAATCTGTCGTTAAGATCACCGCAGAGCGTTTTGCCCCCGGAGCTAAAGCATGATCCAAATTCTTGCGGTCTTAATTGTCGTTATTATTGTCGCTAGAATGATCTTAAAAGGATATAAAGCCGAGCCGGTTTTGTTAGTTGCTGGTTTAATCTTAATGGCACTAACAATGATATTTGGTTGGGGAGATATTCTGCCTAAAAATGTCAAAACAACCGGTATTAGCTGGCTAGATCCCTTTGAGGTTATGCGTGATCTCTTTAGTAGTCGTGCTGCAGATTTAGGTCTGATGATCATGGCACTCATGGGATTCGCCCATTATATGGATCATATTGGTGCTAATGAAGCTGTTGTACGTGTTGCAACTCGCCCATTGAAAAATATGCGCTCACCTTATGTGTTGCTATTTTTCTCTTTTTTACTCGCGAGTATTTTGCAACTTGCTATTCCGTCAGCCACAGGATTGGCCGTTCTACTAATGGGTACCATGTTCCCCATTATGATAGGACTAGGTTTATCTCCAGCATCTGCTGCCGGTGTCATTGCAACTTCATTAGGCGTTGCTTACACGCCAACAGCGATTGATGCTATTCGAGGTGCAAAAGCGGTTGACTTAGGCGTGGTTGAGTATGTGCTTTACTACCAAGGGCCTGCGGCGATTGCAACTGTATTAGCTGTTGGTATTACCCATATCTTCTGGCAACGCCATTGTGATCGCAAAGCGGGTTTTGTACCCCAATTAGGAAAAATAGCAGAAGAAGCCAAAAGTGATAAAAATATCCCCGGCTTTTATGCCCTACTGCCAATGTTACCTATTATTATGGCAGTAAGTTCATCAAGCCTATTTGTTGAAGGTATTCACCTTGATGTCGTCACTATTGTATTAATTTCAATGGCAATTTGTATGCTGATTGAAACATTACGCTTACGTGATTTTAAATCAGTGTGTGCAGGCTTCCAACATTTTCTAAAGGGTATGGGTTCTGCATTTAGTAATGTTGTTGGGCTATTAGTCGCAGCGGGTGTTTTTGCTCATGGTATTAAAGTCAGTGGTGCAATAGACAGCCTGATCGTTATGGCGGAATCTGTTGGTCTACCACCATTTGCCATGGCATTAGTGTTCGCTATCGTGACATTGGCTGCCGCAATTATTATGGGCTCAGGTAATGCACCTTTCCTTGCATTCGTTGAACTTATTCCACAAATTGCCCATAGCATGGGGGTTAATCCAATTGCAATGATTTTACCTATGCAGCAGGCATCACATATGGGACGCGGCATGTCTCCTGTGGCTGGCGTGATCATTGCGGTTTCCAGTGGAGCTAAATTGCAACCCTTTGATGTGGTAAAAAGAACTGCTGTTCCTCTTATGGTTGGTTTTGTTTTCCACTGCGCCATTATTGCTATATTTTATTATTAAGTAACTCGCCTGAAGCATTTATTTGCTTCAGGTAATTACAAATATTCACCATCTAAAAATTAATAGTAACTATTTTATTGTTAATCATTTTAAATAAAAAATAGTAAAGAATATTTAAATTATTATTTTACTATTATCTACATCATGCAAAATAGATAAATATATTTATAAAAAAACCTCAGATTATTCTTATACCAAAGCTGCAAAAAGTCATAATATTCACTATGTTAAATAATGATTGTAAGTGATGCTATCATCATCACTGGCTGTTCATTTATTTAACTATTCTGAGTTAGCCCACATTAAGTATGATATTATACTAACAATAGAATGAGTCATTCATTCTATTGTTTTTTATTTATAATCATCAACTATCATTAAAGAAATTATTTTGTTCGATTTGAGACTATTACTGCTACATCAAATTCTTCAATAATCCTCACTTATTCAAGATAAAATATTACTAATTTAATATCTGTAAATAGTATTTTTTTCTCAAAATTTACACCCACTTAGGAAATTCAGAAAACATTTTCTCCAATAGATTCAGTATGATCAAAGCATCAAAATTACAATATAACGCCTTGAATTATTAAACTATTTATTGGACATAATGCAATGAAAGAACAATTATCTTCCTACTGGAAAATATTAATTGAAGCTGTTAAGCAACAAGTGAAGCCAGCTTTAGGTTGTACCGAACCCATTTCACTTGCATTAGCTGCTGCCACTGCAGCTCGTTATCTGCAACATAATATCACCCGTATTAGCGCAGAGGTTTCTCCTAACTTAATGAAAAACGGAATGGGAGTGACTGTACCGGGCACGGGTATGGTGGGATTATCCATTGCGGCTAGTTTAGGGGCTGTTGCTGGAGATAGTGAAGCAGGTCTAGAAGTATTAAAAAATGCCACACCAGAACAAGTTGAGTTGAGTAAAAATCTATTAAATTCAGGCATTGTCTGCGTATCAATAAAAAAAGCCTGCCAAGAGGTGCTTTACTCTGAGGTTACCGTTGAAGATGGTGAAAACAGTGCCACCGTCATTATTGCAGGTGATCATACTAATATTGTTAAAATTATCCATAATGGTCAGGTAGTGCTTGATAAATTATCATCACAATCTGAACAAACGGCCTCACCTTGCCAAATTAAGCAAGCCTTAACCAACACTAACACACGAGAAATCTATCAGTTTATTACTCAAGCTCCTGTAGAAGAAATTTCTTTTATTTTGCAATCGGCGCAATTAAATGACGCATTATCAAAAGAAGGCTTGAACAATACTTACGGTTTGCATATTGGTCAAACCTTACAACGCCAGCAACAACGTGGCTTGTTAGCTAAAGATCTGCTTTCTGAAATTATGATCCGCACTTCAGCGGCTTCTGATGCACGTATGGGCGGTGCCGTACTCCCCGCAATGAGTAACTCAGGTTCAGGAAATCAAGGTATTGCAGCTACAATGCCTGTTGTGGTGGTTGCTGAATATTTACAGGTTAGTGAAGAAAAAATGGCAAGAGCATTAATGCTTTCACATTTATTAGCCATTTATATTCACCATAAATTCCCGGCACTTTCCGCACTATGTGCCGCAACAACCGCATCAATGGGAGCTGCTGGTGCTATTGCGTGGCTAATGGAAGAACGCTATGAACCCATGGCAATGGCAATTAGTAGTATGATTGGCGATATTAGTGGCGTGATTTGTGATGGTGCCTCTAACAGTTGTGCGATGAAAGTGTCGACAGGAGCAAGTGCCGCTTATAAAGCGGTATTAATGGCGCTAGATGATACCTGCGTGACGGGTAATGACGGCATTGTCACTCATGATGTTGATATGACGATCGAGAATCTTTGTGCATTAGCTAGTCGAGCAATGCAACATACTGATGTACAAATTATTGAAATTATGGAATATAAAGCTGTTGCTAATGGCTAATTAGTATAAAAAAACACCCCATAATGGTTATTATGGGGTGAAACATAAGATCCCAGGAACAGGATCCTCCTCAAGTCCAGGAGCATGATTAATATTCGTTACTGCTATTTACTGCTTACTACTTACTGCTATTACATCACTACCAACAAACACTTTTCTCAAACAATCGCTATTACTCATATTCTTTAGTGTTATGCATTAACGCATCGAAACTGGCTTTTATTTCTTCTTCTGGCAGATGAATACCAATAAAGACTAAGGTGCTTTGACGAGTTTCATTCTCTTGCCAAGGTCTATCCCAATCAGCGCTATATAATCGTTGCACTCCTTGGAATAACAATCGGTTAGGACTATCTTTAATATTTAAGATCCCTTTATAACGTAATAAGTTATCGGCAAAGCTCAATAACAAAGACTCCATAACATCAGAGACTGCTTGTAACTCAACGGGATAATCAAAATTTAGTACAATAGACTGAATATCATCTTGTTTTTCCGGCTGAAAACGAAACAGGGGTTGCTTGACCTCTAAAGTATCATTCAACATAAAGCCTTTTACGTTAAATAATAGTGCTAAATCAATGTTCCCATTGATCACCGTATAGGTAGGCGCTCTAGCATTAATACGTCTTAAACGAGCAAGTAATTGTTGGCTCGCAGGTTGAATATCTGTTTTAGTTAATAGAATGCGATCCGCATAACCAATTTGAGATTGAGCAATAGCAAATTGATCTAACTGTTGCTGAGCATGGATTGTATCAACCAGTGTAATAATGCCATCTAATAAATAGCGTTGGCAGATCACTTCATGAGAAAAAAATGTTTGTGTGATAGGCCCCGGATCAGCCATCCCTGTACACTCAATCACTAGGCGATCAAACACAATGTCACCACGATCAAGACTATCGCAGAGATCGAGCAAAGTATCTTCAAGCTCATTCGATTTACTACAACAGATACAGCCATTGGTGAGTGTTTTTATTTGTGTTGCTCTATCACCAATAATTTCATCATCGATAGGCACTTCACCAAATTCATTTTCAATCACCGCAATTTTATAGCCATGCTCCTCATTGAGCATATGGCGTAAAAGCGTTGTTTTTCCCGATCCTAAAAAGCCAGTCAATATTGTTACTGCAATAGGTTCCATTATTTGTCTCCTTTACAGATTATTAGCAACAGCGGAAACCACCTTTACCATCACCGCCACCATAACGGGCTTCCTGACGTTCACGGAAAAACTCGTTATAGGTCATCACTGGTTTATCAGGATGGTTGTCCTTCATGTGCTGCACATAGTTATCATAATCAGGAATACCTATTAACATACGAGCGGCTTGTCCTAGATATTTTCCAGCTTGCCCTAAATTACCAAACATAAGTTTCTCCTAAGCCCCGCACTCATTAAGTGAGTGCGAGGGTTTTTAGCCTATTCGCCTAAGATTAATGACCTGAAGATATCTTCACATCTTTTGGCATAGGTACATATGGTGTTTCTTGTGCTGACTCTTTCGGATTTTTACGTGCTTTCATTGCGGTACGGATACCGTAGAAAATAATGCTGTAAACAACCACTAAGAACAGAATACTTAAACCTGCATTGGTGTAGTTATTAATCACAATGTGGTTCATATTGGTGATTTCTGCGGCAGTAAGATCTGCCCCACCGGCTAAGATTTTCGCTTTGTACTCATTAGCAAGATAGAAGAAACCTTCCATTTGCGGATCATTACTGAGCAGTTTTAATCCTAGCGCCCATGTTGTACAAATTAATAACCATACTGCAGGAATAACGGTTACCCAGATGTATTTCGTTCTCTTCATCTTGATTAAGATGACCGTACCTAAAACAAGTGCAACAGCCGCTAACATCTGATTGGAGATCCCAAACAGTGGCCATAAGCTCTTAACACCACCCAGTGGGTCAACAACACCTTGGTACAATAGATAACCCCATAAACCGACACAACCTGCTGTACCGATAACACCAGCAATAAAAGAGTCTGTTTTCTTCAAGTATGGGATAAAATTACCTAACAAGTCTTGCAGCATAAAACGACCAGAACGAGTTCCTGCATCTAATGCTGTTAAAATAAAGAGTGCTTCAAATAAGATCCCAAAGTGATACCAGAAGCCCATATCTGCCGCAGGTAAAATTTTATGGAACACCATAGCAATACCCACCGCTAACGTAGGTGCACCACCAGCACGATTAAGTACAGAAGGCTCACCTATATCTTTGGCAGTTTGTAAAATCTCATCAGGCGAGATAACAAAGCCCCATGAGCTAACTGTCGCAGCCGCGTGTACGGTGACATCTTTTAATTGATCCATAATCATTGCGGTGTTTTCACCCCCTAACTCATGCAGATTTGGCATTGTAATGCCTAATCCGGCAGGCGGTGTATTCATCGCAAAATAGAGACCTGGTTCAATAATAGAGGCAGCCACTAATGCCATGATCGCAACAAATGATTCCATTAACATTGCACCATAACCGATAAAACGCGCATCCATTTCATTGGCGATCAATTTAGGCGTTGTACCTGATGCAATCAGTGCGTGGAAACCAGAAACTGCACCACAAGCAATAGTAATAAATAAGAATGGGAATAGAGCCCCTTTCCATAATGGTCCTGTACCATCAATATATTGGGTCATCGCGGGCATTTTTAACTCAGGATTAAGAATAACAATCCCGATAGCTAAACCAACAATTACACCAATTTTTAGGAAAGTCGCTAAATAATCACGAGGGGCTAAAATCAGCCATACTGGTAGTAAAGCAGAGATAAACGCATAACCAATCAACCCAAAAGTAATAGTGGTGTCTTTAAAGGTTAATGCTGGTCCCCAGTAAGGATCACTCGCGATAACGCCACCAAACCAAATAGCGGCAATCAGTAAAACAATACCAATAACAGAAACTTCACCCACACGACCTGGGCGAATATAGCGCATATAGATCCCCATAAATAGGGCAATAGGTACTGTTGAACAGACGGTGAATACTCCCCAAGGACTTTCTGCTAATGCTTTCACTACAATCAGAGCTAGCACCGCAAGAATGATGATCATGATAAGGAAACAGCCGAACAGCGCGATAGTTCCCGGTACAGGCCCCATCTCTTTCTTTATCATCTCACCGAGAGAGTTACCATTACGGCGCGTCGAAATAAACAGCACCATAAAGTCTTGTACGGCTCCAGCAAGTACCACCCCAGCTAATAACCACAATGTACCGGGTAAATAACCCATTTGGGCAGCCAATACTGGCCCGACAAGTGGTCCAGCACCCGCAATAGCGGCAAAGTGGTGACCAAAGAGGACATAACGATTAGTTGGAACATAGTTCAAACCATCATTATTAATTACTGAAGGAGTGGCTCGAGTAGGATCGAGCTTCATTACTTTTTGAGCAATATAAAGACTGTAATAACGATAAGCGACTAAGTAGACCGCAACAGAAGCAACAACTATCCATAATGCACTGACGTGTTCACCACGGCGTAGTGCAACCACTGACAGACAAAAAGCACCAATAATCCCGAGGATCACCCAAGGTATGTGCTTAAGAAATGTATTTTTGTTCATGAGACACCTTTTTTTCAGGCAAGACCGAACAGCCAAAGAGTAGTACGGGACAATTGATAATAATTTGAGCGAATATGAAAATAATGACCCGCAGTGACATCATATGAAGAATGTCTGATGAATAGTGTTATTAAATCGCTAAACGGTTATATAGTGAGTTAAGCGGTCTATTTTCTCAGTTGAGTGGTTTTACTGATGTTAAAAGGTATTTTTTTTGTGATCGAGATAACAAATTTATGACTATCAATAAGTTAGAAAACTATTAATTACATAAAAAATCTTTTTTATTATACAAAAAAGGGAGATTTAGATCACAAATAAGCAACAAATAGTCATTATTAATATAATTGAGGCAATATTAACAATATCAGTCAAGGTGACAGTAAAATCAAAAAAAAAGCACCTCATTATATTGATAACAAGGTGCTTTTTTATTAAATCTTTTGTGTATTAATAGTGGATCTTCTGGCGTCCCGCGATAGAGTGTGACAACGTGGTACCATCCACCATTTCTAATTCACCACCAACAGGCACGCCATGTGCTATTCTGCTAGCAGCAATATCATATTGAGCGCATATCTCAGCAATATAGTTTGCTGTAGCTTCACCTTCCACCGTAGGATTGGTGGCTAAAATCACTTCTGATATAGGCTCTTGGCTTAGACGCTCTTCAAGTCTATCTAAGCCAATATCCATGGGACCAATGCCATCTAGCGGAGATAGATGTCCCATTAACACAAAGTATCGACCTGCAAACTGCCCTGTCTGCTCGATAGCATGAATATCTGCCGGGCTTTCCACTACGCATATCTGACCATTTTGCTGACGTCGAGCATTAGCACAGATCGTACAATGCTCTTCTTCAGTAAATGTTCGACAATCACAACAGTGACCAATTTCAGACATTGCACGCGTTAATGCTTGTGCAAGTCGCATTCCTCCGCTTCTATCACGTTGAAGCAGATGAAAAGCCATTCGTTGCGCTGATTTTGGCCCGACGCCGGGTAAACAACGCAACGCTTCCATTAATGATTCAAGAAGAGGGCTAGTTTGCATTAGAATGGCATCTTAAAGCCTGGTGGCAATTGCATACCATTAGAGACTGATGCCATCTTCTCTTTTTGTGTCTCTTCAATGCGACGTGCAGCATCATTAAAGGCGGCAGCAATCAGATCTTCTAGCATCTCTTTGTCATCTTCTAACAGACTAGGATCTATTTCAACACGACGGCAATTATGAGCACCATTGATAGTGATCTTCACTAAGCCAGCACCAGATTCACCGGTGACTTCTAAGTTTGCGATCTCTTCTTGCATTTGCTGCATTTTTTCTTGCATCTGCTGGGCCTGTTTCATCAGATTGCCCAAACCACCTTTTCCGAACATAATTGTCTCTCTTTGTAAAAGCTACGCTGTATAGAAATATACAACATGTTGCGATTAAACAGGCCGGATACTCTCTTCATCCAATTCAGCATCAAAATAGTGCTGTAATGTCTGAATGGTTTTATCCGTAGTAATCGATTGACGCGCTAACGCCAACTTCTCTTCATAAATGGCTTGTCGCCATTCTAACGGCGTTTTAACCGTTAGATTATCATCTTCTATAATTGTGAGTGAAATTGCTTTTCCATGCAATTCACTTAGCGCATTTGTCAGTGTTCGTAGTGCATTTGCTGAATTTAAATGTTTCTGCTTACTGCGTAAATGCAAAATGATCGTTTCTTCACCGACCGTCTCTTTATAGGCATTTAACGCTAACTGCTGCACTAACTTCGGCAATGGCATTTTAGCTATTTCCGCCGCCCACTCGTCCCGCTGTTGCGACTCTTGCGCAATTTTAGCGGCTAATTCAGGCGTTTTTTCATACTCAAGAACTTCTTTGATCTCTTTCGGTGAAGAGACCACGGGCTCAGTTACTTGTGCCTGTGGATTTTGTGGCTTCCATTGATAAGCTTCTTTTTTCTTTTTCTCGACTGCAACAGATGACCGTTTTTCATTAACCCTTTGCTGGCGTTTTTCACTGACGGCTGCTAGCCGCTCTAATGCACTAGCAGCCGGCTTAGCCTGTTTAGGCGTCGCCGGTTGAGGCTTTTTTGGTGGCGTTTCTTGCTCAGCTCCCCTTATGGCTTGCCGTGCTCTTAACAGTTGTGCCGCAGGGCTATTTCCTAATGCAGCACTGTTTTCTGGCGACGGTGATACTTTGGGTGTCGCCGTTGCCATATTGCTTCTCACTTGAGGCGCCGATGTTTCAACTCGCTGTTGATTCGGCTGTGATGCTAAAGGCAATGTTTGCGCTAAAGGAGCCGTAGGGATTTCATCAATGACAGTTTTAGGATGAAAAGCAAGCGCCCTGAGAAGGGTCATTTCTACACCCATACGTCTGTCTGGCGCATAAGCCAACTCTTTTCGCCCAACTAATAAAGTTTGATAATAAAGTTGTAAATCTTGTGGCGACACTGATTTGGCTAATAAACGTAAACGCTCTTGTGTAAATTGCTCTTGGGGATTATTTTCACTCGGCAAAAGTTGTAACATCGCAATTTGATGTAATAATGAGAGCGTTTCGACTAAAAAGTTTTCCCAATCCGTTCCTCTTAAAGCAACCTCATTAACCAACGACATCACTTGTTGACCATCTGCTTTTACTAAAGCTTCAATCAGTGCTAATGGTTGTGCATCATCAATCGTGCCTAGCATACGACTAACGACTTCTGTACTTACAATACCTTCGCCACTCGCAATTGCTTGGTCGGTTAGGCTTAATGCGTCACGCATACTTCCATCTGCTGCACGGGCAATTAATTGGCGTGCTCGCACATCATTTTCAATGTGTTCTGCGGATAGTACTTTCTCAAGCTGTGTCGCTATTTGGTCAACATCAAGTGCCCGCAGGTGAAATTGCAAACAACGAGATAAGATAGTAACAGGTAGTTTTTGAGGATCTGTGGTAGCCAACAGGAATTTAACGTGTTCAGGTGGCTCTTCTAACGTTTTAAGTAACGCATTAAAACTATGACGAGAAAGCATATGCACTTCGTCAATAAGATAGACTTTAAAACGACCACGAGCCGGCGCATATTGAACATTATCGAGTAGCTCTCGTGTATCTTCAACTTTCGTTCTTGATGCCGCATCGATTTCTATTAAATCAACAAAACGCCCTTGCTCTATCTCAAGGCAATTAGCACATTTACCACAAGGTTTACTGGTTATACCTGTTTCGCAATTCAGCCCTTTAGCAAATAGACGGGCGATCGTCGTTTTTCCAACACCGCGAGTGCCAGAAAAAAGATAAGCATGATGTAACCTTTGGTGATCAAGACCATTAGCCAATGCGGTCAAAACATGACGTTGACCGACAACATCGTTAAAAGTTTGTGGGCGCCACTTTCGGGCAAGTACCTGATAGCTCATTGATTCCGCTAAATATGAACAAGATTTATCTCTATGCTAACACAGGGATAGCCTATTGAGCGAGATCTGTAGGAAACAAATGAGATATTGATGAAATTATCCGCACACTTTAAAGCGGTGACTATTGTGCGGGCTCAATGTATTGAGTCATACATTTTGATACACCCGCACGATGATGGGCATTTACCAGCAAATGCATTAAGCATCTGATTGACACTAAAAAAGCATTAATGCCCTGGGAAATTAACTAATGTGAAGCTATGGATCCCTTCTTTTTCTAGACGCTCAATACCGCCTAAATCAGGTAAACAGATAATAAATGCAGCTTCTGTTACAGTTCCACCTAAACGACGAATAAGACGAGCAGTTGCTTCGATAGTACCACCAGTTGCTAATAAGTCATCAACCATTAATACTTTATCTTTATCCGTAATGCTGTCTTTATGGATCTCTAATGTATCTGTACCGTACTCTAGATCATAAGTTTCACTAAGCGTCTCACGAGGCAATTTACCTTTTTTACGCACTGGCACAAAACCCACACCTAAACGTAAAGCAACTGGGGCACCAAATAAGAACCCGCGGGCTTCGGTACCTACAACTTTAGTGATACCCTGACCTTGATAGTGCTCAACTAATAAATCAATCGTTGCCTGATATGCCGCAGGATTATCCAGTAATGTCGTAATATCACGGAATAAGATCCCTTCTTTAGGGTAATCAGGAATGGTTTCAATGCTGTCTTTAATAAATTGCAGTTGTTGCGCGTTAGCAGTCATAATCAGTGCCATAATAAAAAACGAAACGATAGAATCTATGCAATATGCCGTTAAAATGCAACAGAAAGCCAGTGAACAACTCTTTTTTGTTGCTTTAAGTCAATTCATGTTTTTAGCAAAACAGGTACAAAGCCCAAATGAAAAAAACAGATCCATTGAGTTTGTTTAAAAAACAGATCGACAATCTCGCCGAAACCTTAGCGCCAATTGCAAACAAAAAAATTGCAGCACCTTGCTTCGACACAGCACTATTTCACCACCGCAGTGATTCTCTTGGTGGTTATATGCAACAGATCCGCGATAATTTTACTCAGTTAATAACTTGTGTTGAGGCACAACGTAGCCAGCAAGTTAAGTTTCTGGCAACACAAATCCTACAACAAATTGAAGCATTAACTCGTGAATTATCGACACAAACACTAAGAAAGCAAGAAAACCAGCTTAGTCAACGCAAAAAAAGTGTCGATTTATACCAAAAACTTGCCCAACATCAGGATTACGAGCGCCGATTACAGTCGATGATCCAAGATAGAGAGCTTGCTTTAACTCAAGCACAAAGCTTTGTACGCCAACAAGAATTACAAAAAGAGATTGCTGCTCTTGAAAATCGCCTAGCGCGTTGTAAAAGTGCCCTAGTTTCTATAGAAAAGAGTATTGAACGACAAGAAGATAAATATTAATCGGAGCCATAATGGAATTAAAAGATGCCCCTAAATCAGTTCAGTTAGCGGTTGATTTGATCTACTTATTTGAAAGCAATCATATTGATCCCAACACCGTACTTGAGGCACTGGAAATTGTGCGAGTTGATTATGAGAAAAAACGAGATAATCAAACCGCTAACTAAACATCTTACTATTTAATTAAATGGCGTATTCGCTTCAGGTGTTGAACCATCAAGAGGGCCTTTTTTTATTTCTTGCACTTCTTCCCCTTGTTTATTATGCAGATACACTTCTAATTGGTTAAACGCGATATTGATATCATTTTCATTGCAAAGTTTATCAATAGCGCGGTTGACTTCGTCGATAGCAGTATTTCTATCCCCAAGCGTTCTAACATAAAAACGTAATTCATGATTTAACGTGCTAGCCCCAAATTCGGTAAACAGCACCACAGGCTCTGGCTCAGTCATCACTTTGGGATTATCTTTTGCTGCTTTCATTAAAATGGTTTTCACTTTATCCAGATCAGAACCATAAGCAACACCGACTTGAATGATAATACGTGTGACAGTATCAGATAATGTCCAGTTGATCAGGCGTTCGGTCACAAAGGCTTTATTCGGGATAATAACCTCTTTGCGATCAAAGTCCGTTACCGTAGTTGCTCGGATACGAATACGACTCACTGTTCCAGAATAAGAGCCAATTGTCACCGTATCACCAATTCTGACCGGTCTTTCAAATAAGATAATTATCCCTGAAACAAAGTTAGCGAATATTTCTTGTAAACCAAACCCTAAACCAACCGTTAAGGCTGCCGCCAACCATTGTAGTTTTTCCCATGCTACGCCTAATATCCCCAGCGAAACAATTGTACCTATCGCAATAATAATATAGGTCAGAATAGTCGTAATGGCATAAGAAGCGCCTTGCTGTAATTTAATTCTTGAAAGAATAAGAACTTCGAGTAAACCCGGTAGGTTTCTTATCATAAACCAAGAGATAGCCATAATGGCAAAAGAGAGGAGTAAGTCAGCAACCGTCACTGCTTTAACCACATTACCTAACTCTGTAGGCAAATTATAATGCCAAAGCGTAATACCATCTAAGTAAGTAAAGATTGTAATAAAGTCAGACCAAATACCATAAAAACTGGAAGCAAAGATAATAAATAAGATCATTGTGGTTAATCTTAATGATTGTTGGTTTATCTGCTCCATATCCATCGGTGGCTCTTGGATTGGCTCGAGAGTGTTATCATCCCCCTCTTTTTTCTCTTTAAGCATCGCTTGTCGGCGCTCTAGCGCTCGACGATACGCCAGTCGTCTTGCTGCAACAGTAAGGCCGCGTAAACTCGCGTGGTAAGCAATAAACCACAACATAAGTAGATATAAACTATCAATCCAACGATTGGCTAAACGTAGTGCGGTGTAATAATAACCAAAAATAACTAACCCCATTAAAAGTAAAGGCGAGAAAGTTAATAAGGTGATAACCACCGTTCTCACAACATGATTACCCTTTTCTTGCCACATTTCACGACAAAAAGGTAATGCACACAGACTAATAAAAAAGAGTGAAATAATTGTCACTAATTGACCAATCACATCACCCACTAACAATAATGGGTTATTAATACCATAAGCGGAAAGTAAAATAATTGGCAACATGGGAAGCGATAAACGTAATAAACGTTTACGATTTTGTTGTACTCGCTCTAGGGGGATCTTAAAGTGATTAACGGCCACTCCATTATCCGACATTAAACGATAAGACCACTCAAACATCAGCCAAAATACCGCAAACTGCCAAGTAAAAGACCAGATAAACTCTTGTTGCACATTAAAGCTATTAATTAGCCAATATCCTATCGCTAACACAATACAAGAAAGGGGTAATGTTTTTAAGAAAACAATCCCTAAAGCTAATGGAGTATGTAACTGCGTATCTTTATTAAGCTTATTAATATCAGCACTTAATTTATCAAACTGCTTATCAAATTTTTTACGTTGCCAAACCAGTATGCTACTGAACAAAATTAGCGCAATCAGTACAGGATATGATTTTTTAGCCCCGGTCAACAGATTTTCATTTGACCAGTTGAGTTTAAAACTTTGAAATTCAGCCACTGCCTGATCTGGAAAGGTTGAGAACCAACTGAGGTTAATCGGTTTATTACTGCTTACCCAGAATATTTGTTGCGCTAAGGTGTTTTCTAATGAACTCACCACACTACGTAGCTGTTGCTGATCCATCTGTAAATTAATAGATTCAGAAATTTGGCTACCCAGTTGATTATTGAGCTTATCCAGTAGATCTCGTCGCGCATCAATCAGTTGTAATAATGCATTATGTAGCTCTTTTAGCTCATTTTTATCAGTAATTTCCGGATGTGTGGCTTGGTACTCTTGCATTAATTGGTCGATATAGAGATTCGGCTGAAAAATCTGATCTCTTTGTTTATTGATTTCAAACTGTTCTAAACGTAAGTCGGCAATTTTATCCGGTAACTTATTGATAAAGATATCATCAGGTAGCTCAATTTGCTCTTCAAACAGAATACGAGAGAGCAACAGACTCCCTTTCAATACATCAATTTGCTCTTTAAGATTGCGCTCTGATTGGATAGCTCTATCTAGGCGGTTTTTGACCATTAAACTATGGCGATTTAACTCATTATTATTTTGTGTAGTAATAATCAGCTTATCGCTGAGTTTTTTATTAATATCAGCTTGAGCTAAATAAAAAGCGTTATTTTTAATCGCCTGATTACTCAGCTCTGCCGTCTGCGCCTCTTTGGCAACCTCTTCTGAACTGTCTAAACGTTTATCACTTAAGATCTCTTGCAGTAGTTGAGCATGCTCTTGAGAGAGGTCAATATAGGCTGAACTATAATCACGCTGTAATTGTAATAAGCTTTGTAGCTGTACATTAGATTGCAGTGTTCGTTTTTGAAAACTGTTTTGTTGTTGCAAATAATATTGTTCTAATTGTAAAAGTTGCACAGAAGAAGATCGCATTTGAGCTTTATCTGCACTGCTTTTATTTAATGCAATTCGTATTTGTTGCAATCTTTCTGAGTTATTAAATAAAACAGATTGCGCCCTTTCTGGTTGCGTTTGTAAAACAATAAGCTCATTACTGTAATTAGCTAAATCTTCCTGTGCTTTCGCTAAGGATTGTAAAACCTCTTCTAATTGCGACTCTAAAGTTGCAAGCGGTAGACTCTCTAAAGATTGACGGTAGTCATCAACTTCTTTGTTCGCTATTTTCTGTTTTAATTGACTTAATTGATTTTGAATACTGCGTAGCTTTTCTGGTAATTGCTCTACTGTCTTATTATAGTCGTCTGCTTTTTTCTCTAGTTGTTGAATATTATCAAGAAGTAGCAATGCCTGCTCTAGATCACCAATAGTGAGTTTATCTTCGGCACTTAAGTCACTACGTTTATTTAATAAATTAAGCTGGTTTTGAATACTTTCTTTGGTGGGTAAATTATTGCTGACTGTTTCTGCTTTAGCCGGGGTAAAAAGTATATTTCCTAACAAAACAAAGAGGATAGAGACAATAAATATTGTCGAAATAAAATGATTTAATCGAATAAAAACGTTAGATCCACGCATATTGAGCAACTTGTTCAATGAATATTGAAAAACTGCCTCTTAGTATAATCCAATTACTTGAAATTGGCAGTGTCATAGAACAAGTCGCCTAGATGTTTCTCCCCTGAGAAAACAGAATATTGATCAAAAAGTCAAAATCTTATCCGCGTCGAGAGTCCATTGTGCTAAGTCCACCAATGTCCCAAGTTCAGCACCATCCACTAAAGGTAATTCACTGATACCACGAGTATCTGTACAGGTTTTGCATAACTTAACAGGGACGTTTTGTGCCGTTAAAATTTCTAACATTTGTTGGAGGTTGTAACCTTCTTTGGGTTGCTGATGAGCCAGTGCACCGGTTACCGCATCAGACATTAAAAAGATATTTAATTGCGTTTCTGGATGTTGCTCTTTTAAAGTAATAGATAAACGCAGTGCGTTAAATAATGATTCATTACCGTATGCTGCACCATTTGCAATCACTAATACTTTGCTCATGAACTTCTTCCTTATGTTTAAGAATAAATTAAGATAGCGCCGATATTCTCATATTTACGCTATGCTTAATCATATCAATAAAACTATCAACCAAATATTGACTTTCCTCTTTAATAGAAAAACTTTCTGGTGAAAATAACCAATTTTCAGCAAGCCCTGTCATCATAGCTCTTAACATAATCGCAGCTCTTCTTAAATCAAGGTTGGCAGGAAGTTGTCTTTTTTCGATACAGCGAGATAAAGATTGCTCTATTCTAGAGTAATCGGCTGCACATAATTCTCGGCGGATTTCAACAATTGGTGTCATTTCACCAACAAATTCGCACTTATGGAAATATATTTCTAGAAGTGCATTATGTTTCGGATCTTCGACAATTGATGTCAATATGTAAATAAGCAATTCTCTTAATACAAATAGTGGATCATCTGGATATTTTGATTGATACTCTAATTCTAATGATTCTATTTTTAAGTCGGTGAGTTCACACGCTTCAGTAAATAAATCCACTTTATTCTTAAAGTGCCAATATATTGCACCTCGAGTTACTCCGGCCTCGGTTGCAATATCTGAAAGTGATGTGGCAGAAACACCTTGCACAGTAAATAGCCTAAGTGCAGCATCAATAATCTGCTGTCTTGTCTCTTGTGCTTGGCGTTTAGTTTTTCGTGCCATTATTCCTCGATTTTGACTGAAGTTAATTTACATACATTCATGTATGTTTGTACTATACATCGCAATCATTCATCAACTTAATTATTTTTTATCCCGGGAAACAACTTTTGAATAGAGGTTTTCTTATGCGAAAAAACAGAGGGGTTTTGCCTCTGGCTCTGTTAGTGCTTTCAGGCAGCTTGGTTATTGCTGGATGTGGCGACAAAAATCAGTCTGCTGGAGGTCCACCTCCTGCTCCTGCTGTAGGTGTTGTTACATTAGATGCGAAACCACTGACTATCACAACAGACTTACCTGGTCGTACATCTGCTTATCGTATCGCAGAGGTTCGCCCTCAGGTTGGCGGCATCATCTTAAAACGCAATTACACCGAAGGTAGTTATGTAGAAGCAGGAACATCTTTGTACCAAATCGATCCTGCTATTTTTCAAGCTACATTAAACAGTGCTCAAGCTGATTTAGCAAAAGCGAAAGCGAATGCTGAAATTGCTCGCCTAACTGTAGAGCGCTATAAACCTCTACTCGGCACCAATTATGTCAGTAAACAAGATTTTGATACCGCAACATCTCAGTACGCTCAAGCTGTTGCTGCAGTAAAAGCAGCTGAAGCTACAGTGACTAATGCAAAAATTAATCTTGAATATACCAAAGTCACCGCACCAATTTCTGGCCGTTCAGGTAAATCAACGGTAACAGAAGGCGCATTAGTTGCACCTGGTCAGCAAGTGGCTTTAACAACCGTTCAGCAAATCGATCCGATTTATGTCGATGTGACACAATCGAGTGAAGATTATCTGAAATTAAAAAATGAAATTGAAAGTGGCATTGTTCGTCAAGAGCAAGGTAAACCTGTTGTTCACTTAACCTTAACCAATGGTCAATCCTACGCTCAAAAAGGTCATTTAGAATTTTCTGATGTGACCGTTGATGAATCCACAGGCTCTATCACTATGCGTGCAATCGTACCTAATCCTAAAGGTGAATTACTGCCTGGTATGTTTGTTCGTACAAAATTAGAAAATGGTATTCGTCAAAATGCTATTTTGATCCCACAACAAGCTGTTATTCGTACTCCTCGTGGTGAAGCAACAACCATGGTCGTTAATAAAGACAACGTGGTTGAAGTGCGTACTATTGAAGTATCACAAGCAGTTGGTAATAAGTGGCTAGTGAATAGTGGTGTTCAGGTTGGTGACCGCGTTATCGTTTCGGGGCTACAAAAAGCAAAACCTGAAATGAAGGTTACGCCACAAGAAGAAAATTTAGATGCAACAGCATCAACTGAAAAATCTGAACCAGCGAAGGATCCTCAATAAGGAGTCGATGATCTATGCCTAAGTTTTTTATAGACAGACCAATATTTGCGTGGGTAATTGCCATAATTACCATGCTTGCTGGTCTTTTGGCACTCATCAAACTGCCTGTTGCACAATATCCAACGATTGCACCGCCAGCGATTTCCATCTCTGCGGTCTATCCAGGAGCTGATGCAACCACGGTACAGAATACTGTAACCCAAGTTATCGAACAGAATATGAATGGTATCGATAACATGGTTTATATGTCTTCAACCAGTGATTCTGCAGGTATGATGAATATCACGCTGACCTTTGAAGCTGGTACTGACCCTGATATTGCGCAAGTCCAAGTGCAAAATAAATTGCAATTGGCAATGCCTCTTTTACCTCAGGAAGTACAACAACAAGGGATTAGTGTCGATAAATCTTCTAGTTCATTCTTAATGGTTGCAGGTTTTATCTCTGGTGATGGCTCGATGTCACAAGATGACATCGCCGACTATGTAGGTGCAACAATTAAAGATCCATTAAGCCGTGTCACAGGGGTGGGTGAAACGCAGTTATTTGGTACACAATACGCGATGCGTATTTGGTTAGATCCAGATAAACTGGTGAAATATAACATGACCACACTTGATGTTATTAATGCGATTAAATCGCAAAATAACCAAGTGGCGGCAGGTCAATTAGGTGGTACGCCACCAGTGCCTGGTCAGCGTTTAAATGTATCTATCATTGCGCAAACTCGACTTAATACACCTGAGCAATTTGCTGATATTCTGATGAAAGTCAATCAAGACGGTTCACAGGTTAAGCTAAAAGATCTGGGTATTGTTGAGATGGGGGCTGAAAACTACAGCACGATTGCTCGCTTTAATGGCTTACCTGCAGCAGGTATTGGTATTAAACTGGCAACAGGTGCTAACGCCCTTGATACCGCAACAGCAGTACGTGCGGCACTGGCTGATATGGAGCCGTTCTTCCCTTCTGGATTAGAGGTCGTTTATCCTTACGATACAACACCATTTGTTAAGATCTCTATTTTTGAAGTAGTTAAAACGCTCGTTGAAGCCATTATGCTGGTATTTGTAGTCATGTATCTGTTCTTACAGAACTTCCGTGCTACATTAATCCCAACCATTGCTGTGCCCGTCGTATTATTAGGGACTTTCGCCATATTGTCCGCGTTTGGCTATTCGATAAACACCTTGACGATGTTCGCGATGGTACTAGCCATCGGTCTACTGGTTGATGATGCTATCGTTGTAGTAGAAAACGTTGAACGTGTGATGCAAGAGGAAGGACTGTCACCTAAAGAAGCGACACGTAAGTCTATGGGACAAATCCAAGGTGCATTGGTGGGTATTGCCCTCGTGTTATCTGCGGTATTTATTCCAATGGCATTCTTTGGTGGTTCAACGGGTGCGATTTACCGACAGTTCTCAGTTACTATTGTATCAGCGATGGTGCTGTCTGTTTTCGTGGCATTGATTTTAACCCCTGCACTTTGTGCGACATTGTTAAAACCAATCCCGAAAGGCAGCCATGGTGTACAAACAGGTTTCTTTGGTTGGTTTAACCGCGTTTTTGAAAAAAGTAGTCACCACTATACAGACAGTGTTTCTCGTACACTGCGTGGTACAGGTCGTTACTTACTGATCTACGTCTTACTTGTTGCTGCTATGGCAATTATGTTTGTGCGTTTACCGGCGTCTTTCTTACCAGAAGAAGACCAAGGGGTCTTACTGACAATGGTTCAGTTGCCCGCTGGATCAACCCAAGAACAAACTCAAGACGTATTAGCACAAGTCAATGACTATTTTAATACTAAAGAAAAAGATGTGGTTAAGTCGGTCTTTACCGTCAGCGGCTTTGGTTTTGGTGGTCAAGGTCAAAACATGGGGCTTGCTTTCGTCGTATTAAATGATTGGGATGAGCGTAAATCAGACCAAGACAAAGTCCCTGCTATTGTCGGTCGTGCTAACCAAGCTCTTTCTCAAATTAAAGAAGCCTTTGTTTACTCCTTTAATATTCCAGCAATTGTTGAGTTAGGCTCTGCAGGTGGTTTTGAATTCGAGTTAATCGATAATGCCAACCTGGGACACGAAAAACTCATGGAAGCAAGAAACCAATTGCTTGGAATGGCAGCACAAGAGCCACAAATGTTGACGGGTGTGCGTCCTAACGGTCAAGAAGATACCTCTCAGTATCGTCTTTATATCGACTTAGAAAAAGCACAAGCTCAAGGTGTTGCGGTCAGTGATATCTACTCAACATTAGGTACGATGTTTGGTGGTAGCTACGTTAACGACTTTATCGACCGTGGTCGTGTGAAGAAAGTTTACGTTCAAGCAGAATCACAATTCCGCATGTTGCCACAAGATATTGCTAATCTTTATGTTCGTAACAATGCGGGTCAGATGGTGCCTTTCTCATCCTTCATTGATACTAGTAAAGATCCTTGGTTATATGGCTCACCACGTTTAGAGCGTTATAATGGTTTACCAGCTGTCCAGATCCAAGGTAGTGCAACACCGGGACAAAGTAGTGGTGATGCAATGCTAATGATGGAACAACTCGCCAGCAAATTACCAAGTGGTATTGGCTACGAGTGGACGGGTATGTCATACCAAGAACGTCTATCAGGTAACCAAGCGCCAGCACTGTATACTATTTCATTAATTGTAGTATTCCTTTGTTTGGCGGCACTCTATGAGAGTTGGTCAGTGCCTTTCTCAGTTATGTTAGTCGTACCTTTAGGGGTCATTGGTGCGTTAGCATTTACTACATTGAGAGGGCTTGAAAACGACGTTTACTTTAAGGTTGGGCTACTTACCACCATTGGGTTATCGGCGAAGAACGCCATATTGATTGTCGAATTCGCCAAAGACTTAATGGAAAAAGAGGGTAAAGGGCTAGTAGAAGCGACGTTAGATTCCGTTAGAATGCGTCTACGTCCAATTCTAATGACATCGTTAGCCTTTATGCTTGGGGTTATTCCTCTGGTATTAAGTAACGGTGCAGGCTCCGGTGCGCAAAACTCAGTAGGTACAGGGGTATTCGGTGGTATGATTGCCGCAACATCCCTTGCTATTTACTTTGTTCCTATTTTCTTCGTTGTGATCCGCAGAAGGTTTGCGAAGAAAAACGAAGACTTAGAGCACCCAAACTATCCGCACCAAACTAAGTAATCACTATGCTATACCATAGCCAACATAATTTGTTGGCTACCCATCAAAAAGGTCGCTTAGCGGCCTTTTTGTTTTATTTTAATTTTTCGTGTTAATCCCGCCCCTTTATATTGTTATCAATTAAAGAAAAACATATCCCTAATCAATAAATCAGTTTAATTTTTTTCTTATATATGACTTTTTGTCAAATTTAACACACTATTTTTTATTAATATCAGCTTATCACCAAGACTATTTAGCGATATAAGACATTTTTAGCAAACAAATACTAGGATAATCATCAAGTTAATTATCCTTACTTTTACGCTTCTCAACTAAATTTTTACGAAAATAGACAAATTTCTATCGCTCAGATAGTGACTTATGCAATAATAGTGCTATATTAAGCGTACAGTACTTTTATTTTGTACACTTTTTCAACTTGCATTGAATGTAGTTTCGTATTTAAATACCTTTTTCAAATTACACCATTACTATGTAGAAATAATAAAAACAATTATTAAACATTATTGGTATATGAATAAAATATAAAGTTGCTGTTTATTTTAAGATTGTTTAATTAATTCATTACTGAATTAAGCCGCAAGCTTCATTAATAGCTAATTTATCAGTATTAATTATTAGTGTTTCTTTAGCATAATTCAGTCACAATAAGCTATGGACGAATATTCACCAGAAAAAATAGATTTAGCTGAATTGTCATTTTTATGTGAAGAGCTATTACAGCAAGCATTAAGCTCATTAGATAAAGGTACCGCAGTTTGGAACAATGATCTAAGTAGCACAAAAAGCGTTGACCTTAATGCCCTAATTGATCACATTATGGGCTTTAGTTGGCTGTTTAAGATAAAATATCCTGATAAACACGCTATTAACACTTTAATGGAAGAGTGCATAGAAGAGACTTATCGGTTATTCGGTAGTGACTCCATTTCCTACTCGGAATTGAATAATTGGAAAGAGTTAAACTATTCACTGTTAACGCTTATCGATAAAAATCCTAAAAGTTATATCAAGTAAATTAAATTACCTTTAGTTTTATTTAAATTATAGAGAAAAGACAACATGACTAAAACAGACTATCTAATGCGTTTAAGAAAATGCACCTCAATCGAAACCCTTGAAAGAGTGATTGAAAAGAACAAATATGAACTGACCGATGATGAGTTAGAGCTATTTTATTCAGCTGCAGACCATCGCTTAGCAGAGCTAACCATGAACAAACTTTATGACAAGATCCCAGCATCTGTTTGGAAATTTGTAAGATAATCGTATTAGCAAGTAACCATTAGTATCCTCTTATTTTTACTATCTCTTTATAGTAATTGGGTTAATAGTTCTTATTTTTAGGTATCGTTTTATTCATGCTTTTTTAATAAGTAAAATGATTACACACTATCATGCCGTGCTTATAACGGCATGACGGCATAATTCTTACAACTTCTCTTATTATTCATCTATAACGCGTAGGCGATAATAGGTGAAAGGCATTCTGTTTCTTATTAATTCACCAAACCCATATTGAGAGTAAATATAGTTAAAAAAACTATTAATTAAACAATATGTAAATAGAAATATGTTTAGATGCAAACGTTCAACGATACGATTACGATGAAGAAAGTAACTGGATAAAAAATAGCGGGATTGCAATGCAGAAATTGGGTGGGGCCTTGCCAGCGACATCCCGGCACACACGACACCTGCCATGGCTGCTTCCTTCCGGACCTGACCGAGTTAACAAGTTAGTGTTGCGGGAGAACCAACAAGACCCCATAGATTGTCTTATTGCTAAGACGATATGCATTATCTTTTAAAGCTATCCAAATAGCAAGGAAAGCCAGACCAAGTGCTGATAAATTACTCAATAAGGCCTTATGCTTTGCCAAATTCTTTCAATTTATGCCCTCTATTTAGCTAATATCGCGATTGCTCCCCTATCAAATAAGGTGTTACGGCATTTTTAGCAAAATATAAACAGCAGATTATTTTTTTATCCGATAGCGGATTGTATATAATCAAAACTATAAAACATAATCTATCCGATGATATATAGGTAAACTATGAGCCAGGCATTAAAAAAACTTATCAACTTAATGGAGCTTGAAAAAATAGAAGAAGGCCTATTTAGAGGTCAAAGTGAAGATTTAGGTTTACCACAAGTCTTTGGTGGACAAGTTGTTGGCCAAGCTCTTTATGCGGCAAAACAAACAATTGCTGATAATCGCTATGTTAATTCATTTCACAGCTATTTTTTACGACCTGGTGATAGCCATAAGCCTATTATTTACGATGTGGAATCTATCCGTGATGGTGGCTCATTTAGTACTCGTCGCGTCAGTGCTATCCAACAAGGTAAGCCTATTTTTTATATGACCGTCTCTTTCCAAGAGTTTGAAGAAGGCTTTGAACATCAAGATATGATGCCTGAAGTCCCTTTTCCAAATGACTTGATCTCTCAAGATGAGATATTGAAAAAACTTGCCCCAAAATTACCCGAACCTCTAAGAACACTCGCATTAAGAGAAACACCTTTTGAAGCACGCCCCGTGCAATATTTTAGCCCGTTTGGTTATGAGAAAGCACCTGCGGAACGTTATGTTTGGTATCGTAGTCGCGGAGAAATGCCATCTGATCCTTTCCTACACCAATACTTATTAGGTTATATCTCTGATTTTGATTTTTTACCCACCTCACTGCAACCTTATGGTTTAGGTTTTATGGATCCGAGTTTACAAGTGGCTACCATCGATCATTCCATGTGGTTCCATCGCCCATTTCGTGTTGATGACTGGTTACTTTATGCTATTGAAAGTCCATCAGCCTCAGGTGGTCGCGGATTTGTGAGAGGAAAAATGTTTAATATGAGTGGGCAACTAGTTGCCTCTTCTGTTCAAGAAGGTGTTATCCGCCAAAAACGAATAAAATCAAACAAATAACGCAGTGAGAATATTCCCCCCTCAGTTGAGGGGGAATAGACCATTACTGCTCGTACGCTCTTTCTCCATGAGTGGTTATATCTAATCCATCATGCTCTTCTTCTTGTGAGACACGCAATCCCACTAGCTTATCGGCAATTTTAAAGGCAATGTAAGCCACAACACTTGACCAAATAAGCGTAATCACAACACTAAATAATTGAGTTAGCACTTGCTTACCTAACGTCATATGTTCGCTATAACCAATGCCCCCTAAAAATGAAGCCGTAAATATCCCCGTTAATAAACAGCCCGCAATACCACAAGTACCATGAATACCAAAAACATCACAGACATCATCTGCTTTTAACCAACGTTTAAGAACCACAACCCCCCAAAGCCCGATGATGCCAGCAATAATACCAATAACCAAAGCACCAATAGGGCCTACGGTTCCCGCGGCTGGGGTAATAGCAACTAATCCCGCAATACATCCTGAACAACTACCTAACATAGAAGGTTTCCTTCTCACTAGCCATTCAGCAAATGTCCACGCAAGAACTGCACCTGCGGTAGCTACAACTGTATTTAAAAACGCCAATGCAGCAATACCATTAGCACTCCCTGCAGAGCCTGCATTAAAACCAAACCAACCAATATAAAGTACCGCTGTACCAGTAAAGACCATAGGTAAATTATGTGGTTTAATCGCAGTATGTTGATAATCACCTCGTTTACCTAGTAAGTAAGCACCAACAAGCGCTGCTACAGCGGCATTAATATGGACAACCGTTCCTCCCGCAAAATCTAATGCTCCATCATCGATAAGCCAACCACCTTCTCCCCATACCATATGGGCAATAGGAATATATGAAAAAGTAAACCAAATAACAGTAAAGATAAGCAGTGCTGAAAAACGAATACGTTCACCTAATGCGCCAACAATCAGGGCCACGGTGATCACCGCAAAAGAGCCTTGAAATACAACATGCACATATTGATTAATTTCACCAGCAACAGAATCGACTGAAATATTATGTAGAAAAGTAAGTGACCACCCACCCCAAATCTTATTTCCAGCAGTAAACGCCAAACTATAGCCAAACATAATCCAAAGGATAATCACTACACTGAAAATCAACATCACTTGCGTCATTAGTGATAATACATTCTTACTGCGTAGTAACCCGCCATAAAAGAGTGCGATACCGGGAATAGTCATAAAAAACACCAATGCACTACAGATCAGCATAAAACTGTTGTCCGCTTTATCTATGTCTATTGTGGTGGCTCCGATAGCTAACTGAGGTAATAGAAAGTATGTAAGTGCTAACGTAAAAAAATAACTAATAAATCGTTTCATTTGTTAGCTCCTCTACAAGGCTTCTTCACCAGACTCTCCTGTACGAATACGGATCGCCTGCAATAACTCTAAAACAAAAATTTTGCCATCTCCTACTTTACCAGTATCAGTAACTTGGCTTATGGCTTGTAGCACAGGCTCTAATTGCCCATCACAAACCGCTAATTCTATTTTTACTTTAGGAAGAAAGTTAACCTCATACTCAGCGCCCCGATAAAGCTCGGCATGTCCTTTTTGTCGCCCATATCCTTTTACTTCACTGATTGTCATTCCGTTAATCCCAAGCTCAGAGAGTGACTCTCTTACATCTTCTAATTTAAATGGTTTAATAATCGCGATGATATATTTCATATAATTGCTCCATACGGTTTTAGAAAGCGCCATACTGATAGAGCAAGAGATATGCCAATAGTTATTTCATTGATAAATAAATAAAAAATAAATATCACTCACTAACTTAGTGCAATAAATGCTCTTATCATGTCCACAATGCTAAAAATTGGGGCAAAAAGTGAGGCAATAAAAAACCCAGCATTGGCTGGGTTAGGATGAATGGAATTTAGATTATATCACTCAACAACGGCTGGCTCTTGAACTTGTAATGACTCTTTAACTTGTTGTAATTGGTACATATTGTAATAGCGACCTTTTTGTGCCAATAGTTGTGCATGTTTACCTTGCTCAACAATCTCACCACGATGAAGCACAACAATTTCGTCAGCATCGATAATGGTTGAAAGGCGATGAGCGATAACAATTAATGTGGTTTTTTCTCTTATTTCCGTAAGGGCTTTTTGAACAGCTTGCTCTGTACCCGAGTCGATATTTGCCGTTGCCTCATCTAAGATAAGAATACGGGGTGGAAATAATAATACTCGAGCTAATGCTAATAACTGTTTTTGTCCCGCGGATAAGCGACTACCCTGTTCACCTAAGGGGGTTTCTAAACCGTCAGGTAATGTTTTTACCCAGCTATTTAATTGTACTGTTGCTAATACTTGCCATAAGTGAGCTTCAGAGCAGTGACGCCCTAAAGTAATATTGTCACGCAAAGTACCTGATAATAAAACAGGATCTTGCTGTACCATCGCAATACCGCTTCTTAATGCCTGATGGGAATAGCATTCTAATGGATGGTTATCTAAGTAGATATGTCCTTTTTGCCATGGATAATTTCCCATAAGCAAACTGGCTAAGGTACTTTTTCCACTGCCAGTATGCCCCACAAAAGCGACAAAGTGGCGAGCAGGTATATCAAGATTAATCTCTTTTAATACCCACTGCTGTTTTAGATACGCAAACCACAAGCCGTTAATGGCTATATCTCCTTGGTTAATGGTATAGCTTGCATTGCCATATTGCTGCATTGGGGCGTCCATTAACTCAAAGACTCGTTCACCGGAAACAACCGCTTGTTGTAATAAAGATTGTTGAGACGTCAGAGTAATAAGAGGTTCATTAAGACGACCTAAATAGCTGATAAAAGCATAAATTACTCCAACACCAATCACAGCACTACCTTGATATCCAAACAGTATCAATAAGCCACATAGCACCAATGCAGAGAGCATACTGAGTAACGGGCGCAATAGTAGCCCATCAAGTTTTAGTGCTTTCATACGTGCTTGATAATGTTGCCAGCTATCATCTGACATTCTCTTACCGAAGCGAGCTTGTTGACGAAATTGCTGGATAACCGACATACCATTAATCACTTCATGAAAGCCATCATTAATATTGGCAAGATAATGACGCACATTGCGGACAATCGGTGTACTTAGCCGTTGATAAAGCATCATCACACCAATAACCGCAGGGAAAATCGTCATCGCCACTAATGCCATTTGCCATTCGAGTAGAAACATAGCGATTAACATCACAACCACCAATGCTATAGCACGAAATAGAGCAGGAAAGACGTTAACAAATAGATCTTTGATAGTTTCTGTATCATTGGTAACACGAGAAATCAGCTGTCCTACAGGCTGATTATCAAATGCACTTAATGGCTGTTTTAGCGCAGCACTCATCACATCTGCTCGTAACTGTTGTACCACCCCAACAGCGGCATAATTAAAGACGATTGTTTGGTAATAGTGCAATAGTGCCGCAATAATTTGTAATAGAATAAAAGCAGCAGCAAGACCTAATGCGTCTCGCCATTCAACTTGATGAGTCGCTACTTTAGCATCAATAAAATAACTAATAAGTAAAGGTCCACCCACTTCTGCAATCGCTGCCACCCATAACATCACCACACCTAATGTCATCGGTTTGCGATAGGTTTTGCCATAAGCTAATAATCTTTTTAAGGCCGGCAATAACGTTTTAATGGATTTATTATTATTTATCGTCATCTAATGCGGCCTCGAGTTGTTGATAATGGTACATATCTTGATACCAACCTGGCACTGCAATAAGTGTTTGATGAGTACCTTGCTCTATGATTTCGCCTTGTTTTAATACCAATATATTTGTTGCATCAACCAGTGCAGATAAACGGTGAGCACTAATAATAATGGTTTTCTCTTTACGCCATTGAGCCAGATTTTGTAAGATCTGGTATTCAGTTTGTCCATCAACGGCTGATAACGCATCATCTAATAACAAGATTTCCGCATCTAACAGTAAAGCTCTAGCAATGGAAATACGTTGCTTTTGTCCCCCCGAGAGCATGACCCCTTTTTCACCAACTTGAGTCAGATATCCTTCGGGTAAATTTAAAATATCATCGTGAATATTGGCGATTTTGGCTACTGCCTCTATCTCTTCTTTGGTAGCATCAGGGCGTCCTAAGGCTATATTTCCGGCAATCGTATCCGAAAAAAGAAACGGTGTTTGGTTGACAACAGCAAGTCTTCCCCGCCATTCATCCAATTTTAATTGGTAAAGGGGGACAGATTGAAAACGAATATCCCCTTCACTGACATCATATAAGCGCTGGATCAGCGCTAACAAAGTGCTTTTCCCCGCCCCAGTCATACCGCAAATACCCAACATATCCCCTGGAGAGAGTGTAAAATGAATGTTTTTTAGTACATCAACTTGCTGTTTGGGGTAATGAAACGCTTTAATATCTACCGCTAAAGTTCCTTTTTGATGCATTAGTGATAGTTGACCATCAACCATAGCCGGTTGCTCATTGAGTAATGCATTGATCCTGCTATAAGCCGCACTACCACGCTCAACAATATTAAACATCCATGCCAGCGCTAACATAGGCCAAATCATTTGCCCTAAATACATTACAAAACTGGTTAATTCTCCCAATGTCATCGTGCCATTGAGAACAAAATAACTTCCTCCCGCCACAGCAAGTAAGTTAGCAAAACCAATTGCCATAAAAATAGTGGGGTCAAACAATGCATCGACTTTTGCCACTCGCATATTTTGTCGACCCGTCTCTTTTGCAACCGTTTCAAAACGTGAAGCATGTTGCTGTTCAAGACCGAAAGATTTGATCATACGAATGCTACTTAAACTTTCTTGCGCTTGATTATTCAATGAAGAAAATAGTGCTTGTGCATTTTTAAAGCGGTGATGTAGTTTATCGCCATAGCGTTTAATTAATATTGCCATTAATGGCATAGGTAACAATGAGATAAGTGTCAATTGCCAACTTAACTGAATACTCATCATCACTAACACCGCAAGTCCCATTACCATAGAGTCAACAAGGGTTAACACCCCTTCCCCTGCGGCAAAAACGACTTTATCAACATCATTAGTGGTACGTGCAATTAAATCACCCGTGCGATAACGTTGATAAAAAGCCGATGATTGAAGACTAAGTTGGCGATAGATTTGCATACGTAATTTCACTGCCAGTTGGTAAGAAGCACCAAATAACCACAGTCGCCAAATATAACGTAATAAATAGACAGCAAGGGCGATCAATACCATGATCCCGATCCACCCCATAATTTGCTGAAAAGACAGGCTATGGCTATCAACACCATCAACAATAATCCCGACGATTTTTGGAGGGATCACTTGTAGAACGGCGATAACCATCAATAAGAAAATAGCACCGACATAACGACGCCATTCGCTGATAAAATACCAACTGAGCTGTGAAAATAGAGCCACGCCTTAAATCCTAAGGTTGTACAAAAATAAAAGTGCCAGTTGGTAAAGAGGGATCTTATTCAGGTATCGGCATTGCCGTTGTGTATTTAATTTTTTCCATTGCAAAGTTAGAAGTTACGTCAATAAGCCCAGGAACGCCGTTAACCATGCGTTTGTAAAATTGGTCATAACTTTTCATGTCTACAACTTCAACATGCATTAGATAATCACACTCACCCGCCATTCGATAGAATGTCAGTACTTCTGGCATTTGCTTAACGAATGATACAAATTGTTCATACCACTCGCTATTATGTTGCTGTGTTCTTATCATAACAATAACTGTTAAGCCAAGCCCAATTTTTTCGCTGTCGAGTAATGCAACACGTTTACGAATATACCCTTCATCCTCGAGTCTTTTCAATCGTTTCCAGCAAGGTGTTGAGGTTAGGTTAACCGCCTCTGCCAAAGTATTCAGTGAGAGGCTTGAATCTTCCTGTAATAGCGTTAATAGTTTTCGGTCAATCTTATCTAACATAAATACTCCTTTAACATATGCCCCTACAAAAAATAGTAATAATCTACCCCTGCTATAAGAATAATCTCTTACTGATAATTTGGTGATAACTTGTCATAATATCTGCAATATTATGCGTATTAATCCTTAAAAAATATCAATATTCAGGAGTATTCTGATGAAAAAAACGGTCGTTGTCTTTAGTGGTGGACAAGATTCGACAACCTGCCTAATCCAAGCACTAGAGCAGTATGATGAAGTTCATTGTATTACATTTAATTATGGACAACGTCATAAAGAAGAAATTGAGGTAGCACAAAGAGTCAGTCAATTATTAGGTGCAACCGCACATAAAGTTTTGGATGTCAGTTTACTCAATGAACTCGCTATCAGCAGCTTAACACGTGACAATATTCCTGTGCCTGATTTTAAACAGAGTGAACAAAGCGATATTCCTAGTACCTTTGTACCTGGTAGAAATATTTTATTTCTTACATTAGCCTCCATTTATGCTTATCAGATTGGTGCTGAAAGCGTTATTACCGGCGTATGTGAAACTGATTTCTCAGGTTATCCAGATTGTCGCGATGAGTTTGTTAAGGCTCTAAATCATGCGGTAAATTTAGGTATTGCTCGTGATATTCAGTTTATCACTCCGTTGATGTGGTTAGATAAAGCGCAAACTTGGGCACTCGCTGACTATTACGGTAAGTTAGATTTTGTACGCCACAACACCTTAACTTGTTATAACGGTATTCAAGGTGATGGTTGTGGTCAATGTGCAGCTTGCCATTTAAGAGAGCGTGGACTTCATGGCTATTTACAAGACAAAAATGCCGTCATGGACGCCATGAAAAATAAAGTTGGCCTTAAATAATCTGTCAAAAATGTGTTAGCTTTGTTTTCTGTGCGTTTACACCCGTAGCAGTTATTTTTAATTCGCGGCCTGTTAGGTTGCTAATAAAGTCGTCGAAGCCGTGATAACTAATTAACCAGTTGTTTTACCCAGTTTTCCCCTGTGATTTTCTCCGCCCTGAAAACAACAGAGCGGGGAATTATTCTATACCAAAACCAATTGACCTCCTCCATGCCCTAAAGGACGTGGCTCCCTACAGCGGTTCAGACCACAGTCTGACTCGTCTCGGTGGGTTCCTGCTTCAGCGAGTGGGCTGACTACTCCCTCCCTTACACAGGTAAGTACGGTATATCCTGCCGCTAATATGTTACGATCACCGATAAAATTAGACGGTTAACTGGATAACATCAATGCTAATCAGCAGACTGGCGTACATACTCCAATTTTTCTCGTAACTGATCTGTAAGTGTTAATGCTTTTTTAGTATTGATATCAACGAGTACAAAAGTCACTAATGCATCTGAAATCAATGCACCATCTTGTTTTCTCACTATTTTTTGAGACAACACGCCACTTTTAATACCGACTTCTGCAATATCACAACTAATGATTAGTTCATCGCCTAAATTAGCGGGCAAACGATAGTTGATATTAATATTCGCGACAACGAGTGCTAGACCATGCCGTTTAAACCAAGCGAGATCTAAGTGTTGTTCAATCCAATCCCATCTCGCTTGTTCTAAAAATTCAAGGTAACGTGCATTATTCACATGCTCAAAAACATCTAAATGGAATCCATAAACTTTAATTAATGTACTCATATGACTTTATTACCTCTTGATATCCCTAACAAACTTTAGCTAAGAGAAATTTCTATGTAATATCTTAAATATAGTCAAAAATATCAAATAGGGTATATTTCATCCGATTATTTATTACCCAAATTAAAATACCATCTGATTATTAATATTATATAAAGGCAATTCTGTACCCCTTTTTGATCACAAAAAAGGGGTACAGTATTATCGAGTAATTAGTTGATAATAATTAGATCTTTATTTTGTTCAATAAGCTTCATACCAATACCAAAGACCTTGGCGAGATCATCAAAAGAAGCAAAACGCCCCACTTTTTCTCGATAATCGATAATGGCTTGCGCTTTTGCTTTTCCGATCCCTTTTAGCGTCATTAATTCATCAAGTGTTGCACTATTAATATCCAACTTTCCTTGTGCACTAGCGTTTACCTCACTGATAGCACTCTCTTTTTGATCCCCTTTTTCAATCAACATGGTTGATGTTGAAGGCGATATATCATCGGCATAAGAGAGTGGTGATAACCCTAAACCTAATGTTAAACATATTGATGCCATAAATGCTGATAGTGTTTTTTTATCCATTTTAATCATCTCCTTTTTGTAAAAATAACTGTATATTCAACAGCAAACAGCGATTACTGAATGCCATCAAATAATGCCAAGCCTTAAATAATTCAGCAATTAGCAACCATATGAATTACGAGAGAGTAAGAAAAATAAATTGAATAAAAAAATAGCGTTACAAAAAATGACGTGACTGCTCGCAATTTCTAATCTTGAATATAATTTTAGCCATAAAAAAACCCAGTCGAAACTGGGTTTTTATTCAATCAATCTAAGATAGTTTATTGATAATCTTTATCAAAAATCTCGATTTTTGCTTTTTCTCTTAAATCGCTGAGCATAAGTTGTAAAGCTTCTTCTCCCATTTGGGCGCGATAGAGATTAGTCATAAATTCAAGCTGTTCTGCCGTTGGCTTACCATCAGTGACACTATCTAGTTGGATTAAGACCACTTTTGAACCCGGTACATTAGACATACCGTACTCTTTTTTACCTTCTGCTGGTTTTGGCATAGCAAAAATAGCACTTTGTATCGGATCTGTGGCTGATGAATGAACCACGCTTTCTACCTCACCAAACGAGATATTTGCTTCTTTCAATGCCGCCTCTCCTTTACCTTCTTTTAAGGCTGCAAGGAGTTTCTGAGCTTGCGCATTCATCGCTTGAGAAGCTTTTTGCTGTTTGACCAGTGTAATAACCTTGTCACGTACTTTATCTAATGGTTGGGTTGATGCAGATTTATATCCTTCGACACGAACAATATAAGCACTATCATTACCAAGGGTAACCATATCTGAGTTCATGCCTGTAGGGCCATTGTCATCAACCAGTGAACCACCAAAGATAAGCTGTGTTAACTTTTCGTTATTCAAGGCTGCTGGTACATTGTTTTCATCAAACCAATCTGTATTGATTACAGTGACGTTCCCTGCTTTTGCTGCTGTCGCTAGCGTGTCGTTATCATTTGAAGCGGCTTGACTCACTTTTTGCTGCAATGCGAAGAAATCATCAATGGCTTTGTTTTCACGCATTTTTACTAATAAGTCAGCTTTAATGTCATCAAAAGGTTTTACCACCGAAGGTTTAATATCATCAAGACGGAAAATAGCATAACCGTTGCTGATTTTAACTGGCTGTGAAATTTGCCCCTTCTCAGTCAAACTCGCATTTGCTAATTCTGGTAGCTCTTGACCAATAGTGATCCAGCCTAATGAACCATCTTGTTTAGCAGAAAAAGTATCAATGGATTTTTCTTTTACTAAGGTGACGAAGTCAGCGCCATTTTTCAACGCATCTTCAGCTTCTTTCGCAGCGGTTTCATCTGCTAAGACAAGTAGACTGTATTTTTTTTGTCCGGGAACAGTAAATTCACTGATATTACTATCGTAATAAGCTTTAACTTCATCATCTGAAATAGTGATGTTGCTTAAATCTTTTTGGGCTTCTAACTGAATATAGCTCACTTTAACTTGTGCTGGAGCGATAAACATAGAGGTATTTTGGTCATAAAAGGCTTTTAATTCTTCATCTGATACTGTCTCTTTTTCAAGGAATGGCTGAATATCTAATGAAGCGAGACGCACATTACGACTTTGTAGCATTAAGCCGGCAAAGTCTTTAACTTCGCTCTCTAAAGCAAAGTCAGTGCCTTGAATAGAATAACGTAATTGTTGATTAATCAGATTTTGACGAATTCCTTCAGCAAAGGCATCAGCGTCAATATTATTCGCCGTTAATAACTCAACGTATTTCTTGTTATCAAATTTACCATCAGTTTGGAAATAAGGTAGCGCAAAAATCGCGTCTCTGATTTGCTGGTCGCCAGCAGAAATACCTAACTCTTGAGCAAATTGATCCAGCAAAGCTTGGTTAATCAGCACATTCAATGCTTGTTGGCGGATCATTTTTTGTCCCTCATCTGATGATGCTAGGGAAGCAAAATTGTCACCCATGTCTTTTTGTAGTTGTGCTCGGCGTTGTTGATAAGCTTGCTCTAACTGAGCACGACTTATTTTATAACCGTTAACTTCAGCGGCATCATTAACACCAGAACTAAAGAGATATCCGCCCACACCAGTTAGGACGAAAGAGAGGATGATCACAGCTAATAGTATCTTAATAAAAGGATTATTAGCAGTTGAACGAATGTTGTCCATCATAACGAGACTAGGCTCCGTTTGGTGAAAAAATTATTTTTTATTGGTGTTACACGACTATTTTGAGCACAGCTAATTTAACATGCTCATCGCTGGCTTAATATCAAAATGTCGCAACACGCGACAATCCTTAGAAATAGCCAATCCCGTATAAAATTTGAGTCTTAACACACATCTTACAGATACAAAATAAACAGCTCTAATTGACTCATTGGTCAGTTAAGTCTTTAGCTAACCATGAGATGCTTTCATGTTGTCTATTTCAGTTATAGAACAACGTGCTATTCTATCAAATGACTACTTTAGTTTCACGTCTTATCACCAGAGAATACTCGGTTTAATCCCCTTTTCTGTGGTAAAAAAGAAAAGCGCATCCTTTAAAGATGCGCTTTATTTCTTAATCGATTCGTTTTCTGTTTATCCATAACGTCAACCCAATAACACATTAGGCAGAAAAACGATTTACTCAATTATTGATTTACTGCGTCTTTTAGACCTTTACCCGCACGGAATGCAGGCACTTTGGCCGCAGCAATTTGAATTTCTTTACCTGTTTGTGGATTACGGCCAGTACGTGCTGCGCGATCACGTACGGTAAATGTACCGAAGCCCACTAATGCAACGTCATCACCTTTTTGTAAAGATTCAGTGATTGAAGCTACCATTGCATCTACAACACGACCCGCTGCCGCTTTAGTGATATCTGCATTCGCAGCAATTTTGTCGATCAGTTGAGTTTTATTCACGCTTTTCATCCCCATAATTTATGCGTTATTTTTTACCATTAATGGCAAATTTTGCAAACGTCGTTATATCAAGCCTTTTTATATATAGCAAGACTGATAAAACAGGACTATTAATTAATAAACCCCATTAAATTAACGACACAAAAAAAGACTGGCAAGCTTTTATTGCTTATCCAGCCTTTTTTTTAGTGAAATATTATGATTCACATCACGATTTAGTGTTATTTGTTAGTCACTACTTCGATGCCAAATGGCGATTTCTCTAGGGCTAACGTTAAAACTTCCTCAATTGTTTTCACTGGGTGAATATCCAGATCAGCAACAATGTTTTCAGGAATTTCTTCTAAATCACGTTTATTTTCATCAGGGATAAGAACTGTCTTAATTCCGCCACGATGTGCCGCAAGTAACTTTTCTTTTAATCCACCGATTGGCAATACTTGACCACGTAAGGTAATTTCTCCCGTCATTGCAACATCTGAACGAACTGGATTACCCGTTAAACTGGAAACCAACGCGGTACACATTGCAATACCCGCACTTGGACCATCTTTTGGCGTCGCGCCTTCTGGTACGTGTACATGAATATCACGTTTTTCATAGAAGTCGCCATTAATGCCCAGTTTGTCAGCTCGAGCACGAACCACAGTCATCGCTGCTTGAATCGACTCTTGCATAACTTCACCTAACGAGCCAGTGAAGGTCAGTTTACCTTTACCCGGTACACTTGCCGTTTCAATCGTCAGTAGGTCACCACCAACTTCTGTCCAAGCAAGCCCTGTTACCATACCAATACGATTTTCTGTATCAGCACGACCATAATCGACTTTACGTACACCTAAATAATCTTTCAGATTATTTTCATCGATTTCAATATGCTTGATAGTACTATCCATCAGCAGTTGTTTAACCGCTTTACGACATAATTTAGAAATTTCACGCTCTAAGCTACGTACACCCGCTTCACGCGTATAATAGCGAATAATGCCCATAATCGCGCTATCGTGGATTGTTAGCTCATTCTCTTTCAGTGCATTACGTTCAATCTGTTTTGGTAACAGATGCTGTTTTGCAATGTTGAGTTTTTCATCTTCGGTATAACCCGATAAGCGGATCACTTCCATACGATCGAGTAATGGCGCCGGAATGTTCATGGAGTTAGATGTCGCCACAAACATAACATCGGATAAGTCGTAGTCCACTTCAAGATAGTGGTCATTAAAGGCGATATTTTGTTCTGGATCTAACACCTCTAATAGTGCTGAAGCTGGATCACCGCGCATATCTGATGACATCTTGTCGATTTCATCTAATAAAAATAGCGGGTTTTTAACGCCAACTTTGGCCATTTTTTGGATTAACTTACCAGGCATCGACCCAATGTAAGTACGACGGTGACCACGGATTTCAGCTTCATCACGTACCCCACCTAATGCCATACGCACATATTTACGCCCTGTCGCTTTCGCGATAGATTGACCTAGCGACGTTTTACCTACCCCAGGAGGCCCTACCAAACACAGGATTGGCCCTTTAATTTTGCTGACACGAGACTGAACCGCGAGATATTCAAGAATACGCTCTTTCACACGTTCTAAGCCATAATGATCCGTATCAAGTACTTCCTGCGCTTTCACTAAGTCTTTTTTCACTTTGCTACGGCTATTCCAAGGAACTTGTACCATCCAATCAATATAGCTACGGACTACTGTTGCCTCAGCAGACATTGGCGACATCATTTTTAATTTCTGAAGTTCAGCTTCTGTCTTTTCTCTCGCCTCTTTGGGCATTTTCGCCGCTTCAATTTTGCGTTTTAACGACTCCATTTCATCAGGTGCATCATCCATCTCACCTAATTCTTTTTGGATCGCTTTCATCTGCTCATTGAGGTAGTACTCACGCTGGCTTTTTTCCATCTGCTTTTTAACGCGGTTACGAATGCGTTTTTCAACTTGTAGCAGATCGATTTCTGATTCCATCATCGCCATTAAATACTCTAGGCGTTCTGTTACATCAGACATTTCAAGCACAGCTTGCTTATCTTTTAATTTCAAAGGCATATGCGAAGCAATGGTATCAGCTAACTTCGCAGATTCTTCAATCGCATGCAATGAGGCTAATACCTCTGGCGGAATTTTTTTATTCAGCTTGATATAACCTTCAAACTGATTGATCGCCGTGCGATTTAGTACCTCTTGTTCACGCTCATCAACAACGGGCGTGTCTAGATATTCCGCTTTAGCTTGGAAATACTCACCATTATCAGATAATGTGGTAATTTTTGCGCGGCGAATACCTTCAACAAGCACTTTTACGGTTCCGTCAGGCAGTTTCAGCATCTGTAAAACAGAAGCCACTGTCCCCACAGAAAAAAGATCATTAACACCTGGTTCGTCAGTAGATGCATCTTTCTGCGCAACCAGCATAATTTGTTTGTTGTCGTTCATCGCAGCTTCTAAGCAATGAATAGATTTTTCACGACCAACAAACAACGGGATCACCATATGTGGATATACAACGACATCACGTAATGGCAATACAGGTATTTCAATACGTTCTGGACGCTCAGGATTCATAGAGCTCTCTCTTCGTTTTTAGCTTAACGCTTTTACAGGTAATTTTATTCGCATCTCACCAAATAAAATTAATTCTACGGATTGTCAAAATATATAAGGGCAGTTTTCCGACATTCAATAGCATTCCCTATTAAAAAAACAAAATGAGGGAAAATTCCCTCATTTTTATTGCGTTGGCACGCGTTATCCTATTTTTTTGCCCTAAAAGGGAGAAAATAGATAATATCAGACAAGAGGTATTGCTGATTTTCGCTATATTATTCACCCGATGCCTGATTTTCAGGTTGACTATATATAATCAGCGGTTCAGATTTCCCATTGATTACATTTTCATCAATGACCACTTTCTCTGCATTTTCAAATGAAGGAAGATCGTACATTGTATCAAGTAATGCAGCTTCTACAATGGAACGTAAACCACGCGCCCCTGTCTTACGCGACATAGCTTTTTTAGCAATCGCGGTTAACGCATCTTTACGGAACTCTAAATCTACACCTTCTAATTTAAACAATGCTTGATACTGTTTAGTCAGGGCATTTTTAGGCTCTTGCAGAATTTGAATTAACGCATCTTCATTGAGCTCACCTAATGTTGCAACAACAGGCAAACGACCAATAAATTCAGGGATCAGACCAAATTTAATCAGATCTTCTGGTTCAACTTGCGCTAATAACTCCCCTTCACTCGCTTTCTCATTTTGGCTTTTCACTTCTGCACCAAAACCAATACCTGAATGGGTATTTAGACGTTGCGCAACTACTTTATCCAGTCCGGCAAAAGCACCACCACAAATAAAGAGGATCTTCGAAGTATCTACTTGTAAGAATTCTTGCTGTGGATGTTTACGCCCGCCTTGAGGAGGTACAGAAGCTACTGTCCCTTCAACTAATTTCAATAATGCTTGCTGTACACCTTCGCCAGAAACATCACGTGTAATTGATGGGTTTTCAGATTTACGAGTGATTTTGTCAATTTCATCAATATAAACAATACCACGTTGTGCTTTTTGCACATCGTAATCGCATTTTTGTAGTAGTTTTTGAATGATGTTTTCAACATCTTCCCCTACATAGCCCGCTTCTGTTAGCGTTGTCGCATCGGCCATGGTAAAAGGTACATCAAGATAACGTGCTAACGTTTCTGCTAATAATGTTTTACCACTACCTGTCGGGCCAATCAGCAGGATATTACTTTTCCCTAGCTCAACACCATCGGCTTTATCGCCATTACGCAGACGTTTATAGTGATTATAAACGGCAACTGCCAATACTTTTTTCGCCAGCTCCTGACCGATAACATAATCATCAAGATGTTTACGGATTTCATGTGGCGTTGGCAATTCACTGCGTTCATGATGAGGTGCTAATTCTTTTATTTCTTCACGAATAATATCAACACAAAGGTCGACACATTCATCACAAATATAAACCGACGGGCCAGCGATTAATTTCTTTACTTCATGCTGGCTTTTACCGCAGAAAGAGCAATACAGAAGCTTCCCAGAGCTATCTTTGCGCTTATCTGTCATCAGTTAACCTCACTTAGTTATTCCTCTTATCAGCGAATAAGAGGAAGAAAGACTTTTTTATCTAGAGATTAATAGCAGCTTTCTTTATATCAATCTATAACAAAGAAAACCTGTTAACTCCATAGCTATTACAACGGAATATGACTAGCTGCGTTGTGTATAAACTTTATCAACTAAACCATATTCTAACGCTTCGTTAGCGGATAAGAAACGATCACGCTCAGTATCTCTTTCTATTTCTTCAATAGATTTCCCCGTATGTTGAGCCATTAACTCATTCATACGCGATTTCACTTTCAAAATTTCTTGAGCGTGGATTTGAATATCTGTCGCTTGGCCTTGGTATCCACCTAAAGGTTGGTGGATCATGACACGTGAGTTAGGTAGACAAATACGTTTACCTTTTGCACCTGCAGATAATAAAAATGCACCCATTGAACAAGCTTGTCCCATACAAATAGTGCTAACATCCGCTTTGATATATTGCATTGTGTCATAAATCGACATACCTGCAGTGATCACACCACCCGGTGAATTAATGTACAGGTTAATATCTTTTTCTGGGTTCTCAGCTTCTAAAAACAACATCTGAGCAACAATGAGATTGGCCATATGATCTTCAACTTGGCCAGTCAGGAAAATGATACGTTCTTTTAATAAACGTGAATAAATATCGTAAGAGCGCTCACCTCGTGAAGTCTGCTCTATAACCATCGGCACCAAAGCCATATTAGGTGCGAATTGTTCCTGGGTGTCGTTAAATGACATATCTGTCTCCTATTGCATTCTTATTGGTGCCAATGACAACAATTTTACTTGAGATAATTGATCATGACCATTGCAAATGATCCAATCTCTCACAAGACATTCAAGGCGCCTCGCGAGGAGTGATAAAATGACTATAGAATTATCTGGAGATAATCGCTCAAATTTCAAGACAAAATTTGATAAATATACACAAACTGAAAAAAACCCGTGGTTTTTACCACGGGTTTTTGCTTAAAACCGATATCGCGGTTAAAAATTAACCCATCTGAACTTCATTCATTAGTTCAGTGAAGTTAGTTTCTTTTTCCGTTACTTTAGCAGTTGCTAAGATTTTTTCTACCGCTTGCTCTTCTAATGCTAAATTACGGATGTTATTCATCAGTTGTTCGTTCTTATTGTAGAACTCAACAACTTCTGATGGATCTTCATAAGCTGAAGCCATTTCGTCGATCAACGCTTTCACACGCTCGTCTTCTGCTTTCAGTTCATTACTATTGATCACTTCACCTAACAGTAATCCAACGATAACACGACGTTTTGCTTGTTCTTCGAACAATTCACGTGGTAATTGCAGAGCTTGTTTTTCATCACCACCGAAACGTTGTGCTGCTTGACGTTGCAGAACTTCAATTTCGCTATCTACCGCAGCTGCAGGTACGTCAACTTCGTTAGCTTTCACTAAGCCATCGATAACTTGTGATTTAACACGTGTACGGATCGCATTTTTCAGCTCACGTTCCATGTTTTTACGTACTTCGGCACGTAAACCATCAACTGAACCATCTGCAATACCGAAGCGTTTGATGAACTCTTCAGTTAATTCTGGCAGTTCACGCTCTTCCACTTTTTTCAGGTTGATAGCAAATTGTGCTTTTTTACCTTTTAAGTTTTCAGCGTGGTAATCTTCTGGGAAAGTCACATCGATAGTGAATTCTTCACCTGCTTTATGACCGATAAGACCTTCTTCGAAACCTGGGATCATACGACCTTGACCCATTGCCAGTACGAAATCTTCAGCTTTTCCGCCTTCAAATTCTTCACCGTCAATAGAACCATTAAAATCAACAGTTACACGATCTTCTGCCGCAACTTCACCTTCTTTATCTTTCCACTCGGCTTGTTGTTTACGCAGAGTTTCTAGCATGTTATCAACGTCTTCGTCTTTAACTGTCACGATAGGTTTTACCACTTCAATGCTTTCCAGATCTTTCAGTTCGATTTCTGGGAAAACTTCGAATTCTACAGAGTATACAAAGTCTTCACCTTCTTTGTATTGCTCTGGTTTGTAATCAGGTGCACCTACTGGGTTAACTTTGTTTTCGATGATAGCGTTGATGAAATTACGCTGCATCAGATCACCCAGAACATCATTCAGAACAGACATACCGTAACGTTGTTTAACCATAGACATTGGTACGTGTCCTTTACGGAAACCATCAATGCGAACAGTTTTAGCAGCTTTTTTCAGTTCGCTGTCTACAGCTTTTTGGATATCAGCGGCTGGTACGGTGATTGTGACACGACGCCCTAGGCCTTGAGTCGTTTCAACAGAAACTTGCATCTTGTTACCTCAAAATAAGTTTTAGTGCTCGGTCTACTTTAAAGGAAGCTAATCTACGGCAAGTAGTATTAGACTTAATACTCCTTTCAGAACCGGGGCCGCCACATTTAAAAAAACGAGGATCCCTGATATCAGAAGCATCCCGAAACCTTACTGAAAATTAGACGCGACATTATAACGATCTAGAGGGGTTGAGTCGAGAAAGAGCCGTTTTATTCCTCAATTTTTTCATAAAAACAAGGTTAACACTGCTTTTTAGCCCCATAAAGAACAAAAAATACGCATCTTAGTCATCATTTACTCACGATTAACAATCTTCTTATTAATCTTGCTGGCTTCCACCACGACATCCTGGAGAGTGTAATGCTTTATCTTGTTGTTCATTCCACTCGCTCAAGGTAAAAGTGTGCAGAGCTAAAGCATGAACGCCATTATCTAATTCATGAGATAACGTTTGATAAACATCACGATGACGTGACACACTGCGTTTATCATTAAATAAGTCACTCACAATAACGACTTTAAAATGGCTCTCCGAGCCTGCAGGTACATTATGACGATGGCTTTCGTTAATGACTTGCAAAAAATGGGGAGAAAAGCGTGAAATCAGCTTATTCTCAATATCATCACGGATCATCTCAGTCCTTATAACATAACAATCAAAAAAAGAAGTTATCTGTTAGTTAAGTGAATAAATAACTTTTCGTAATACAGATAAATGGCTTTCTTGTCTTAAACATTACCTATGATAATCGCTTATTTTTTCTCTTGAGTAAAATGCTCACCTTAACAAGAGAAATGGCGTGAGTTATAAATCTGTTCTTATCACAATAAAACGTATTGATAAAAATCAGATAATTTCGTTCATTAAAGGGATATTAGCTACGCTTTTGCAGTGGTATGATAGGCAAAATAGCCACCCTTATCTGCTGAGAAAACGGCAGAATTACTTAATCGAGACACTATCATGATAAAAAATTTACTTTGTGCCGTGTTTGCGCTGACACTGCTAGCAGGATGTGCAACACCAAGCAATAAATTATCGATTGAGCCAGTGATGTCTGTACCACCATCAGATCCAACTATGCGCCCAATTACACTTAGTATCACCAGCCAAGATAAACGACCTTCGAAAAACTTAGCGGAAATGAGTCGTAATGGTAAGTTAGAGGTTTTAGTACCTACACGTGATTTAGCTTTTCTAATGCAAGAAATCGTTCAAAAACAGATGATGGCACGTGGCTATACTTTTGGCTCTCCAGCCGCAGCTGACGTAATTGTGGTGATAAATAAACTGAACGCAGATATTAGTGAAGGAAGTCTACGCCATAATATTAGTGCTAAAGCAGATATTTCCGTTGTTGTCAGCATGCCTAATGGCAGTACAAACACCAAAACCTATCGTACTAGCTACAATGTACAAGGCCCATTTGGCGCATCCAATGATAAAATAGCGGCAGCGATTAATAATGTTTTATCTGAGCTTGTCAGTGATATGGCAAAAGATCCTTCTGTCAGCCAATACATCAAATCTAACGCTCGTTAATTAATAAAAAACGGCTTGTAAAGATAGCAAGAAACAAGCCGTTAAAAGGAATTTTGCATGCTTCAAGCCGCCTTTAAACAGACCACTTGGTATAAATCTTTTATTTTACTGTTACTTGGTTTCACTTCGGGCTTCCCCCTTGCATTAACAGCAGGAACCTTACAAGCATGGATGACAGTAGAAAATATCGATTTAAAAACGATTGGTTTTTTCTCATTGGTTGGCCAAGCTTACGTGTTTAAATTCCTCTGGTCGCCGTTTATGGATCGCTATACACCTTCATTCTTAGGCCGCCGCCGAGGATGGATGTTATTAACACAAATCGGTCTTGTGTTAGGTATTGCGGGTATGGGCTTTTTAAACCCTAGCCATCATTTATGGTGGTTAGCCTCGTTAGCCGTCATCGTCGCTTTCTGTTCTGCCTCACAAGACATCGTCTTTGATGCCTATAAAACCGATATCCTAAAAGCCGATGAACGAGGCACAGGTGCAGCAGTCTCTGTGCTGGGCTATCGAATAGCGATGCTGGTTTCTGGGGGTATGGCGCTATGGCTTGCAGATAAATATATTGGCTGGCAAAACATGTACTGGCTAATGGCTGCCTTAATGGGCATTGGTATTATCGCCACGCTATTAGCTCAGGAGCCAGAAACCGCCGTCAAACCTCCACGTACACTCTATGAAGCCGTTATAGAGCCTTTATATGAGTTTTTCTCTCGTAATAATGCATGGTTAATTTTACTACTTATTGTGCTATACAAAATGGGAGATGCCTTTGCGTTAAGCTTAAGTACCACATTCCTTATTCGTGGCGCCGGATTTGATGCAGGTGAAGTGGGATTAGTCAATAAAACGCTTGGATTGGCAGCAACCATTGTCGGAGCCTTATTAGGCGGTTTATTAATGCGCCGTTGGACTTTATTCAAAGCGCTGATGATCTTTGGTATTTTGCAAGGGGGGTCAAATATCGGCTATTGGTATTTAGCTATCTCTGAGCAAAATATTTATAGCATGGGAGCGGTAATCGCTTTCGAAAATATTTGTGGTGGTATGGGAACGGCGGCTTTCGTTGCTCTACTAATGACACTATGCCATCAATCTTTTTCAGCAACACAATTTGCCCTTCTTTCCGCCTTAGCGGCTATCGGCCGAGTCTATGTCGGTCCTGTTGCAGGCTGGTATGTAGAATCCCATGGCTGGGAAGCGTTCTATCTGTTCTCTATTGTTGCCTCTGTTCCCGGTATTCTTTTGCTGATGATCGCTAAAAATACACTCACTTATACGCAAAAAACTGGCGAATTCTTACAACGAACATTATTTATTAAACAATACCGTTTAGCGATTTATGGTTTACTCTTTGCCGTATTACTATTTTTGTGTAGCTTAATATTACTTATTATTAATTCGCTACCAAATTTAGAGATGTTTCAGTCAGTTGATTTTATACAATCTATTAATAGTGAATTATTAAGCGAGCTTACTTCTACACTCTTCTTATATGGTGTCATTATTGGCGCCGTTAGCTTAATTATCGGGACTATTTTAGATTACTTGGCACTGAAAAAAACGGCTAATTAAGTTGCCTCAATCTATTATCTATTCAAGGACAGCCTAGGCTGTCCTTTTTCTATGTTATCTCTTTATGCTCAAACAGAAAATGATAGGTGATATAACAAATTATCTAAACAGTCTGACTTTTACTGATTTACCTTTAATTTTACCTTGTTGAAGGCTTTTCCATACCTGTTTAGCAATGGACTGTTTTACCGCTACATAGGCATGAGTTGGATGGATATTTATCTTACCAATATCTTCTCCACTAAACCCTAAATCTCCAGTTAATGCACCAAGGATGTCCCCTGGACGCATTTTTGCTTTTTTACCGCCATCAATACATAGTGTTGCCATTGTCGCAACCAATGGTGTGATTGATAAACCTGAAGGGGCTGATTGCCAATTCAGTTTTATATTCAACATTTCTTCCAGAGCATTGGCGCGAGGGATCTCTTCTGGTGCGCAAAAACTAATCGCTAAACCACTTTCTCCCGCTCTGGCTGTTCGTCCAATTCGATGTATATGAACTTCCGGATCGTGTGATAATTCATAATTAATCACCATTTCTAGCGCTTTGATATCTAAACCTCGCGCAGCGACATCTGTGGCGACTAACACTCGACAGCTACCATTAGCAAAACGGATCAATGTTTGGTCGCGCTCTTTTTGCTCCATATCGCCATGTAACGCAAGGACACTTTGGTTGCTTTCGGTCAAAGCTTCATACACATCTTGGCAATCTCTTTTGGTATTACAAAATACCACACAAGAATTAGGTTGATGATGACTCAAAAGCTTTTGTAATAATCCCAATTTGCCATAACGGGAGATCTCATAAAATTGTTGTTCAACCGCTGGCAATTCATCCGGTGAATTAATCTCAATAGTGACAGGATCTTGTTGAATTTTTCGACTAATTTTAGCGATTTCATCCGGCCAAGTTGCAGAAAAGAGCAAAGTTTGACGTTGTGTCGACATTTGAGAAATGATGTCGCTAATATCATCAAAAAATCCCATATCCAGCATTCTATCTGCTTCATCAAGTACCAATGTTTTTACATCAGCAAGTGTGACAGTCTGCTTGTTTAAATGATCTAACAAACGCCCCGGAGTCGCGACAATAATATGAGCAGCATGAATTAATGAATCCCGTTGAATGCTAAAAGGCACACCACCACACAGAGTCAGAATTTTAATGTTAGGCAGAAAACGAGCCAGTCGACGTAACTCATTAGCGACTTGGTCAGCTAATTCTCGTGTTGGACATAATACTAATGATTGAGTATTAAATTGTTTTGCATCAATACGTTGCAATAAACCTAAGCCAAAAGCTGCTGTTTTACCACTTCCGGTTTTTGCTTGGGCTCGAACATCTTTCCCGGCAAGAATAGCAGGTAAAGACGCTTCTTGGACGGGAGTCATCGTTAAATAGCCAAGCTCATTAAGATTAGTAAGTTGCTCAGCAGGAAGTGCATGAAGATCAGCAAATGAGGTCACAATAAAATTCCGAATTAATAAGAAAAAAACAGTTATCTGCCATGATACTATCCCTTTTTTATGGTGTCGTGAGATATTTCGCCTCACCTTCGTCATTTCTGTTAATTAAAACTTATTGCCATCATTATTTTTCTTCTCCCACTCTATATTCTTTTCATTAACATACCAAAATAATAAAAATAAACTAATCAATACTAAACTTCCGATAAAGAAAATCCAGATCAATATTCTAGAATGTGATCATATTTTAGATACAAAACACTATAAAAAAAACACTTTATAAATTATAGTATCAAAACAAACAGTGAGAATAATTCACACCACAAACAATACAACAGAAAAACTAATTATATATTATGATAAGAAAATCAATTTTATTGTTTATTACAACAACATGCACTTTACCTGCACAGGCTAATTATCTCGGTGGATTTGCTAATATCAGTATCAATTATCTTGACTGGACGACACATACCACCCATAAAACAGGCCAAACTTCCCATAAAGATGATTTTGCTTATTTAGAACTTGAAGGGGGAGCCCACTTTTCATGGGGTGAGTTTTATGGCTTTTTTGACTTAGAAAATCCTTTTAATAATCGACAAACACAGCCCGGCGATAATCAGCGCTATACCGTCAAAGGAACTAGCCGTATTTATTTAGCTGACAGTGGATTAAACCTTTATGGCCATGTATATGGTACTTGGTCACTGCCCGGAAAAGAATATGGCGGTAATTTCCATGAGGTTAATACACTTTATGGTATTGGGTATAACACACAATTAGCAGATATCTGGTTTAAACCTTTTATAGCTTTACATTATGTCGATCAAACTTATTATTCAGGAAATAATGGCTATGTGGTTGGTTGGGTTGCCGGTTACGATTTTAACCTGGTAAATCAAAAATTTAGCATCACAAATTGGCATGAGATGGAGTTTGATCGTAATAAACGTTATGGCAATGGCGGAAAAAATGGCTTTAATGGAGCTGTCGCTATTTGGTGGCACCCCACCGCTTCCATTACTACAGGTATTCAATACCGCTATGCTTATAAAAAGTTAGGAGAAAACTTTTTACAAGATGGTGTGATCTATAGCTTAAAATATAACTTCTGATGGCTAATTGTTAATTTTTGTGACAGCGAATCACTTTTTATTCGCTGTTTGTCATTTTTAGCAGTTAATAAAAAAATTTCTTCTATAATAGAAATATTCAACAAACAATCAATCTGCGATATAAAAAATCATATAGCGATTAAATAAAGATACGAAACATCAAGATAAAACGAAATTTGCTTTCTAATACTCCTCAGATCTGTATTGTGTTTACTTTTTAAACAAAAAACGTTTTCTTACACTTTTTGCTGTAATTTTTTTTGTAAAAATATGTATTTATTTTAAAAACATGCTACTTTATGAAATTATAGTTAATTCACAATAATTAAATTAACATTTATTTAATAGTTTAATTACTTGTGATCACATTAACACAAAAGACTAACCAATCACTTACTTACCATTACAATTGTTTACACTGTCGCAACCTTACCGTAAAATGTCCTTACTGATACTGATGAAACAACAATAGAACCTTTATCATTTGGGTCGTTGGATGAGACTTATGAAATACATAAAAAGTATTGGGACACTCTCGCTATTAGCAGCCGCTGTTCTTTTAAGTGGTTGCGATATGGCGTTAATGAATCCCAAAGGCGCTATCGGCGCTGAGCAAAAAACATTAATCCTCATTGCGCTTGGTTTAATGTTGATTGTTGTGATACCGGTAATTCTGATGGTGATTGTTTTCGCTTATCGCTACCGTGAATCCAATACTAAAGCAACTTATCGCCCTAATTGGGCTCACTCAAATAAAATTGAGCTTGTCGTATGGACCGTGCCGATTATCATTATCGTGATATTGGCAACCATCACATGGAAAACAACCCATGAACTTGATCCCTATAAACCACTAGTTTCAGATGAGAAACCGGTTACCATTGAAGTGGTTTCAATGGACTGGAAATGGTTGTTTATCTATCCAGAACAAGGTATTGCAACCGTTAACGAACTGGCTTTCCCAACCAATGTTCCTGTTAATTTCAAAATTACCTCTGATTCTGTCATGAACTCATTCTTTATCCCGCGCTTAGGTGGACAAATCTATGCCATGGCTGGAATGCAAACCAAACTTCACTTAATTGCTAATGAACCAGGTGAATACCAAGGTATGTCAGCAAGTTATAGCGGACACGGTTTCTCTGACATGAAGTTTACCGCCATTGCGACACCTGATCGTGCAGGCTTTGATGCATGGGTTGCAAAAGTAAAACAGTCATCAGATACGTTAAATACCACCGCTGCATTTGATGAACTTGCTAAACCAAGCCAGAAAAATCCAGTGACCTACTATTCAAGCGTGAAGCCGATGTTATTCCAAGAGACCATCTCTAAATTTGGTCATACAGGTCATGGCGCTCACACCGGTAGCAATCAGACTGAACACTCTGATGCAACAATGAATATGAACATGAGCCACGCGGCACATGCAGGAGCAGAGGAATAAAGGCATGTTCGGAAAATTAACTCTCGATGCAATCCCGCTACAAGAACCCATTGTTGTCGTAACCCTAATCGGCATCATTCTTGGCGGTCTTGCTGTTGTTGGCGCTTTAACCTATTTCCGTAAGTGGAAATGGCTATGGAGCGAATGGTTAACCAGTGTTGACCATAAAAAAATTGGTATTATGTATATCATCGTTGCAATGGTCATGATGTTCCGTGGCTTTGCCGATGCCATTATGATGAGAAGCCAACAGGCACTCGCCTCAGCGGGTGAAGCTGGTTTCTTACCACCTCATCACTACGATCAGATTTTTACCGCACACGGCGTTATCATGATTTTCTTCATGGCAACACCTTTCGTTGTCGGTCTGATGAACCTTGTTGTACCTTTACAAATTGGTGCGCGTGATGTGGCATTCCCATTCCTAAACTCACTGAGTTTCTGGTTCTTTGTCGTCGGTGTACTGCTTATCAATATCTCTTTAGGTATTGGTGAATTCGCTCAAACAGGTTGGTTAGCTTACCCACCACTTTCGGGCTTGGAGTACAATCCTGGGGTCGGGGTCGACTATTGGATATGGAGTTTACAGATATCCGGTATTGGTACGCTTCTAACGGGGGTTAACTTCTTCGCCACTATCCTGCGTATGCGTGCACCAGGCATGACAATGATGAAAATGCCAGTGTTCTCATGGGCTGCATTATGTACTAACGTACTGATTATCGCTGCATTCCCAATTTTAACCGTCACTATCACACTACTGACGTTAGACCGCTATCTTGGTACACACTTCTTTACCAATGATATGGGCGGTAACATGATGATGTACATCAACCTTGTTTGGGCTTGGGGTCATCCAGAAGTTTATATTCTTATTCTGCCAGTCTTTGGTGTGTTCTCTGAAGTTACCGCGACGTTCTCTAAAAAACGTCTATTCGGTTATACCTCTTTAGTCGGTGCGACCGTTGTTATCACCGTCTTATCATTTATCGTTTGGTTACACCACTTCTTTACCATGGGCTCAGGTGCCAACGTTAATGCCTTCTTCGGTATAGCCACCATGATCATCGCTATACCCACAGGGGTTAAAATCTTTAACTGGCTGTTTACCATGTATCAGGGCCGTATCGAGTATAAAAGCCCTATGCTATGGACAATCGGTTTCTTAGTCACCTTCTCAGTAGGGGGGATGACTGGGGTACTATTAGCGGTTCCTGGCGCAAACTTTGTATTACATAACAGCTTGTTCTTAATCGCTCACTTCCACAACGTCATTATCGGTGGTGTGGTGTTCGGTTGTTTTGCTGGTATGACTTACTGGTTCCCTAAAGCATTTGGCTTCACGCTTAATGAAAAATGGGGTATCCGCGCATTCTGGTTCTGGTTTATCGGTTTCTTTATGGCCTTTATGCCACTGTATATCCTTGGCTTTATGGGTATGACTCGCCGTTTAAGCCAAAATATCAACCCAGAATTCCACCCAATGCTGATGGTTGCTGCTGGTGGTGCCGCTCTGATTGCTCTTGGTATTGTTTGCCAAGTTATCCAAATTTACGTCAGTATCCGCGACCGCCACTTAAACCGTGATTTAACAGGTGATCCATGGGGTGGACGTACTCTGGAATGGTCAATTTCTTCTCCTGCACCTTTCTATAACTTTGCCGTTGAACCGCAAGTGAAAGCTCGTGATGAGTGGTGGGATCAGAAAGAAAAAGGTACTGCTTATCAGCGCCCTGCAAAATATGAACCTATCCATATGCCAAAAAATACCGCAGCAGGCGTCATTATCTCTGCATTTAGCTTAGTGTTTGGCTTTGCCATGATCTGGCATATCTGGTGGTTAGCTATTGTTGGGTTCGCAGGAATGATAGTCACTTGGATCGCGAAAAGCTTCGATACAGATGTTGATTACTATGTCCAAGTACCTGAAATTGAAGCCATCGAGAATAAGCATTATGAAGAACTGAAAAAAGCAGGTGTGAAATAATGTCAACTCAAACTTTAAATAACGCAAACGCCCATGAGCATCATGGGCACCACGATGCAGGAGCGACGAAAGTTTTCGGCTTCTGGATCTATCTAATGAGCGACCTTATCCTGTTTGCCAGCTTATTCGCCACTTATGCGGTGCTTGTTAACGGGATTGCTGATGGTCCTTCTGGTAAAGAAATCTTTAGCCTGCCTTTTGTTTTAGTTGAAACCTTCTTACTACTGTTTAGTAGTATCACTTTTGGTTTCGCCATGCTTAGCATGAATAAAGGTAGTGTTAGCCAAGTCAATCTGTGGCTATTCGTTACCTTCTTATTCGGTTTAGGCTTCGTGGTAATGGAAGTGTATGAGTTCCATGAACTTATCGCTGAAGGTTATGGCCCAGATCGCAGTGCATTCTTATCGGCATTCTTTGCCTTAGTATCAACACACGGTCTGCACGTAACAGCGGGATTAGTTTGGATTATTATTATGATGATCCAAGTATCACGCCGTGGTTTAACTGATGTTAATCGCACCCGTTTAAGTTGCTTAAGCCTGTTCTGGCACTTCCTTGATGTTGTCTGGATCTGTGTGTTCACCGTAGTTTATCTGATGGGAGCGATGTAATGAGTCATCCAAATACTTCTCCTTCAGGCGCAAGCCACGGCAGCATGAAGTCCTATCTGATTGGCTTTATTCTGTCCGTTATCCTCACCGTGATCCCATTTTGGATGGTGATGGAAGGAACAGCTACAACCTCAACTATCTTATGGACAGTCGTTGGTATGGCCGTCGTACAGATTGTTGTTCATTTAGTCTGTTTCTTACATATGAACACGTCCTCAGAAGAGCGCTGGAACGTTATCGCATTCCTATTCACCTTGTTGATTATCGGCATTGTTGTGATTGGCTCACTGTGGATTATGTACAACCTGAACATCAATATGATGATGGATTAAGAGTTGTCGCTATGATTAAGCAATACCTACAAGTCACCAAACCAGGAATTATTTTCGGAAATTTAATTTCTGTGATAGGTGGTTTCCTTCTCGCCTCAAAAGGCGAGATTGACTACCCCCTATTTTTCGCGACTCTACTTGGGGTGTCTCTGGTCGTTGCTTCTGGTTGTGTTTTTAACAACTATATTGACCGTGATATTGACCGTATCATGGAAAGAACGAAGAATCGTCCATTAGTTCAAGGATTAATCGACCCGCAAATTAGCCTTATTTATGCCTCAGTATTAGGTATTGCAGGTGTTGTGCTGCTCTATGTAGCAGCCAACCCACTTGCAATGTTTATCGCTGTATTCGGCTTTATTATTTATGTTGGGGTTTATAGCCTCTATATGAAACGTAAATCTGTTTATGGCACACTGATCGGTAGTTTATCAGGCTCTGCACCACCGGTTATCGGCTACTGTGCTGTTAGCGGTGAATTTGATGCGGGTGCAGCAATTTTATTACTTATCTTTAGTTTGTGGCAAATGCCTCACTCTTATGCCATTGCGATTTTCCGTTTTAAAGACTACCAAGCAGCCAATATCCCCGTATTACCTGTTATTAAAGGGATCTCAGTCGCTAAGCGCCATATTATTCTCTATATTCTGGCCTTTATGGTTGCAACGCTGATGCTGACTTTAGTGGGATATGCAGGGTATAAATACCTGATTGTTGCCTCTGCAGTCAGTATCTGGTGGTTGGGCATGGCATTATCTGGTTATAAAGCAACCAATGATAAAGTGTGGGCAAGAAAATTATTTATATTTTCTATCATTGCCATTACATCATTAAGTGTAATGATGTCTGTTGATCCCACCAGTTCAACAGAAACGGTTCTCGCTTATCTGAGATAATGTAATTTCAATTGCAAAAAATGCTAATGCCAGTCAATCATGACTGGCATTTTTAGTTTAAATGCCACATTCAGCCTTATCAGTACAATTTCGTCTTTTTTTGTATCCCATTTATTGATTAACCTCGTGACAAAATACTATTACAATGAGGTATCAGTAATACGAGGTAATCCATGAATGATAATAAAATGACTCCATTAGAGCGCAAAGCGACATGGGGACTAGGAGCTGTTTTCTCTCTTCGCATGCTTGGCATGTTTATGGTACTTCCCGTTTTAACCACCTACGGACTGCAACTACAACATGCGACAGAATCGCTAATTGGATTAGCTATTGGTATTTATGGATTAACTCAAGCAATCTTCCAAATTCCTTTTGGATTTTTCTCAGACAAATTTGGCCGAAAATCAATGATTGTTTTCGGCTTAATTATTTTTATTGTTGGTAGCCTTATTGCTGCTTTAAGTGACAGCATTTATGGCATTATCATCGGGCGAGCATTACAAGGTGCTGGAGCTATATCTGCCGCAGTGATGGCTCTGTTATCTGATCTGACCCGCGAACAAAATAGAACCAAAGCAATGGCCTTTATTGGCATTAGCTTTGGTATTACGTTTGCCTTAGCCCTTGTTTTAGGGCCAATACTCACACATATTTTTGGCTTACAAGGTCTATTTTGGGGCATTGCCCTACTCGCTTTCGGCGGGATTATGATCACCCTCATTACCGTACCGAATAGCGAACATCATATACTTAATCGAGAATCAAGTTTTGTACGAGGAAGTGTCAAAAAAGTTTTATTTGATGCGCAATTATTAAAGCTTAATGTCGGGATTTTTTCACTACACACTTTATTGATGGCCGCTTTTGTCGCACTTCCTTTGATCATGCATAATGCCGGATTAGTTAATGAGAAACATTGGGTTGTCTATCTAGTCACTATGCTGATTGCCTTTATTTCAGTATTACCCTTTATTATCTATGCAGAAAAAAAACGTAAAATGAAACAAGTGTTCTTACTGTGTATCTTTCTGCTGATTATTGCTCAAGCTATTTTTATGATTTCAGGAACCAGCTTGTGGCTAATTATTTTAGGTATTCAGATATTCTTTATTGGTTTTAATATTATGGAGGCACTGCTACCTTCATTAATTAGTAAAGAAGCACCGGCAGGTTATAAAGGCACGGCAATGGGGATTTATTCCACCAGCCAATTTCTAGGTGTAGCATTAGGTGGTATTTTAGGTGGATGGCTCTACCAACATTACGATGCTCAAGCAGTCTTTGCTGGATGTTTATTGATTGGCTTAGTTTGGTTTGCCATTAGCTTAACATTACGTCAACCACCTTATGTTAGTAGCTTACGTATAGAATTGCCGGCACATTTATCAAATGCTCAACAACAACAATTAGAGCAGAAATTTAAGCAACAACCTGGTGTTAATGAAGTGGTAATTATGGCACACGAACAAAGTGCTTATATTAAAGTGGATACCAAGCAGACACCAAGAGCGACATTAGAATCGTTAGTGCTCGGCGTTTAAACCTCATATACCCTGTAAATGCGCTGAATAAACCAAACAGCGCATTTTTTTATACTTTCGTCATTAATCACGAAAATTGGTAAATTGGAAAGGCTGACCTAATTCACCCTCTCTAACTAATTTCATCACAGCTTGCAAATCATCACGTGATTTACCTGTTACTCGTACTTGCTCACCTTGGATCTGTGCTTGTACTTTTAATTTGCTGTCTTTGATCATTTTAACGATTTTTTTCGCTAAAGGAGTATCAATACCTTGTTTTAAGGTCGCTTCTACACTGTATGTTTTTCCGCTGTGAGTCATCTCTTCAGGGATATTTAAAACAGCACCATCAATCCCTCTTTTTGCCATTTTCTCACGCAGAATATCTAATAACTGCTGCACCTGAAATTCAGATACACTAGTTGTTTTTACTGACTCAGTTTTTTCGTTTAATTCAAAACTTGCTTCAACATTACGAAAATCCCAACGAGTAGTCAGTTCACGTTGTGCGTTCTCTACCGCATTGCGCACTTCATGTAAGTCAACTTCAGATACGATATCAAAAGATGGCATTCGTTCTTCCTCAATAAATAAAAACAACCTGAATAATAGCTGTTTTTCACTCAGCAAAAAAGCCATACTCATGTCATTACTCTTGACTTTCCATATAACAAAGCAGAGATAGCTTCAGCAAGTGAAGATAAACGATGTTATAATTTGATATAGCTCTCAATTTGCATTGATAAAATTACCGAACTGTTAATAATATTAGGTTAATGTTAGATGAATAATATGGAGCGCCTGTTTACCATTTAGCAGGAGAAAAATGATGAAAATAACCGTATTAGGATGTGGTTCAATTGGTAAACTTTGGATTGCAGGATTAACGCAACAAGCCCATGAAGTACAAGGATGGTTAAGAATACCTCAACCTGATTTTGACGTTAACGTTGACTCCATTAATGGTATCCCATTTCAACAACGCATTATAGCCAACCAAAAAACATGGCTACAACACAGTGAGTTACTGCTTGTTTGCTTAAAGTCTTGGCAAGTTTCAGACGCGGTTAATGCACTTATCCCTCACCTCTCTGCTGATTGCCCGATTTTACTGATCCATAATGGTATGGGAACACTAGATGAACTCACCCTACCTGAAACACCGACTAAAAGAGCGATATTACAAGGTATAATAACTCATGGTGCTTATCAACAAGATCAAAAAGTGCTCCATACAGCAGAAGGGATCACCCACATTGGCCCACTAAATACAACAGCACGTCAATACGGTTATTTAGCTGAAATTTTACATCAAGCTTTACCGGATGTAGCTTGGCACAATGATATTCATACTATTAGCTGGCTAAAATTAGCCGTAAATTGTGTTATCAACCCTTTAACGGTGTTTTATCAATGTCGCAATGGTGATTTATTAAAATACCCTGAGCATATCCAGAAAGTCTGTGATGAAGTTTATCAGGTAATGGAGCGAGAAGGTGTTATACCTACCTCTAGATCACATTTACATGGTTATATTATCGATACCATAGAGCAAACTGCTAATAATTACTCATCTATGTATCAAGATGTGAAATATCAACGCCATACCGAAATCGATTATATTACAGGCTATCTATTACGTAGGGCATCAGAGCAAGGACTCGTGTTACCCGAAAATAAGCGACTTTTTCAATTTATAAAACAGAAGGAAGGCAATTATGACCATATCCGCACTCATCTGTCTAGCTAATGGTAGTGAAGAAACAGAGGTTGTTACCACCGCTGATTTACTCGTTAGAGCTGGAATTAAGGTCATACTTGCTAGTGCTGAAGATGATGTTGATGACTTAGTGATCACCTGCTCACGAGGGATCAAATTAATTGCTGATGTCCCATTAGTTCGTGTTGTTGATCACCATTATGATGCCATTATTTTACCCGGAGGATTAATAGGTGCAGAAACCTTACGAGATAGTCCTCTTGTGGTTGAAAAAGTACGCCGCATGCACAGTGAAAATAGACTAGTTGCCGCTATTTGCGCAGCTCCTGCGATCATCTTAGAGTCTCATAACCTCTTTCCAATAGGCAATATGACAGGTTTCCCCGGCTTAAAAGATAAAATCGAACCTAAAAAATGGGTTGATTATCGGGTTTACTTTGACGAAAGAGTCAATCTGATTACTAGCCAAGCCCCTGCTACCACTATAGATTTCGCACTTAAAATTATTGAGCGCCTAAAAGGTAAAGCAGTTGCAGCTGATGTCGCTAAACAACTTGTATTACCACCAGGTATTTATAATTATCAAGATGAATTTACTGGGTTTGGGGATAGGTAAATACCATATATAGGATCTCTTACTTAACACCTAATCTTATTAATAAACATATTATTTAATAGTTATAAATCTATTTTTAAGACTTATTTCAATGTTTGTTTCTTGTTTTTGATTTCAAAAAACATACTAACAGGTTAAAATGTAAAATAACTTCTGGAGGATAAGGCATAATGAAAACTCTCCAATATCACAAGAACTTACCCAAACTTGTTACTTTAATTTCTATGGGATTAGCCTCAGTGCCAGCAGAAAGCTTCAAACATAACCAACTATCATTTACACCGGATATCCAATATTCTTTCAGTTCAGCGCAATTTAACCAATTCGTTGCTATCCCTATTGATGAAGCTACTGAAAAAATGAATATTTTAGCCGAATCAATTAATAAACATTTAATTCATTTAAAAGAGAAATGGATAAATCCTCCTCATTATTTTATTAATGAAGATGATTATTATCAAATAAACAAAAGTATAAAACGTTTAGATAATTCTTTAACTGATATCAAAAATATTCTTCTTTCATTACCAAAGAGTGATACACAAAAAAAACAAAGTGTACTCTTATTTGGTCGTTCTTTAGCTCATTATCGGAGTGTATTAACAGAGTTTATTTCATTTATAGAACAAACTCATCAACCATCAAAAACAACTAATAAGAAACCTAATATAATAAGTGCTGATATGCAAAGATTAATACAAACAGAGCATAAAAAGTTAGGTCTAAGTAAACCTAAATTTAATAACCATTAATAAATATGATCGAAATTTCAATACATCCTGATATTGAAAATAAAACTATTGCTAATGAATACGCTAAATTATTAAAACTTTGGAAAGAAAAAAAAGTATTATCTTGTTATTTAGGTGCTGATGGTAAATGGGAAAATAGTGCGAAATTATGTCAATCTCTCATTTCTAAAATACATATCAGAATACCTAATGAACCTAAGTGGCATGAAAATATGCCTCAAATACAAAGAAAATCAAATCATTACTTAGTTTATTGTCAACATTGGCTTTACCCAAATAGATATAAAATTATTGCTATTATGTCACCTAATGCACACGAGTTAGCAAAAACATCATTCCTAGCAGAGTTGGAAAAAAGGGCTGAAGAATTTCAAAATAATTTTTAATAAACACTGCATTTTAATATATCCCCCCAAAATCATATTAGCATCCTAATTATTGGGGGGTATCTCTATTATATTATTAATACGACTTTCATAAAAAATAACTATATTACTTCTTACGATACACTTTTACGTTATTAAAGCCTTGTTCACGTAAATACAGTGCTTGTAAACGACTCATCATACCTCGCTCACAATAGAGCAAATAAGTTTTGCTGTTATCTAAATCACCAAATTGTGTACTTAATTTATAAAATGGTAATTCTTTAACATCTACACCCTCTAATTTTAATGGTGAGTTTTCTTGCTCTTCTGGAGAGCGAATATCCAGTACAACGTCATTCGTTGCAAACTCAGAGACCATTTCAACTTCTGTTACTTGCTGTACCGTCTCTTCAGCAATACGGCGAATATCCATATTCTTAGCATTTTCAACAACACTATCGAGAATAGAAAAATCAAATTTTTCTTCTTCAGCTTCGATTTTGGCTTTAACCGCTTTTACTGTAGGATTCTTGGAGATAACACCACAAAACTCTGGCATAGTACGAGCAAAATCTTCCGTACCAATTTGGCGAGCGATATTAATGATATTTTCTTTATCGTGTGTGATAAGAGGACGCAGAATTAAGGTATCCGTCGCATTATCAATTAAACGTAGATTGGTTAATGTTTGGCTAGAAACCTGCCCTAATGCTTCACCTGTTACAATAGCTTGTACGCCATAACGCTCAGCAACACGAGATGCCGCACGCACCATCATACGTTTCAGAACAACCCCCATCTGGCCATCATCAATTTTCTCTAAAATTTCTGCCACAACGGGTTCAAAATCAACGGCAACAAAATGTACTTTATGAGAGCGTCCAAAGCGGTTCCAAAGATAATGTGCAACTTGTTTAACGCCAATTTCGTGGGCTGAACCACCAAGATTAAAAAAGCAGTAATGAACACGACTACCGCGGCGCATCAACATATAACTTGATACACCAGAATCATAACCACCAGAGATAAGTGATAATACATCTTCTTGTGTACCAATAGGGAAACCACCAATACCTTCATAGCGAGCATTAACTAGGATCAGCTTATCATCTTCAATTTCTAGATTAATGGTCACATCCGGACGAGTTAATTTTACTTTTGCACTTTCAACGTGTTGGTTAAAACCACCACCCACATAACGCTCTACTTCATTAGAAGTAAAACTGTGTTTACCACGGCGTTTAGCTCTTACGCAAAACGTTTTGTTTTCAACTAAATGACCAAAGGCAGCAAAGGTCTGTTCAAAAATATTATGTAAATCGGTATAGCTATGCTCTTCAACTTGTAAAAAGTGATGAATACCTGGGATACGAGTTAGCGCATCACACACCGCTTCGCTTTTACTTTCGTCTTTACTGACAACCACAATGTTGTCCCAGTGGCGAACAACCGTGATATCATCACCTAATGTACTTAATACATTGCGAATATTACTGGTCAGAATTTTGATAAAACGTATACGAACAGATTGGCTTTTGATCGTGATTTCGGGGAATAATTTAATAATAAACTTCATAGTCAATGGTCATAGGTTATTAAGTAGAGACATAAACTACAGTGATATTAATTGACTGGAGTTTATAAAAGTCACAAAGTATATCACCAATATTTAGGCCTCACCCGCAAAAATCGCTGACTGAATAAGAAATTTTCTTCTCAATTGTAGTAAGATGATCACTATTATTCAGCTAACATGTTTTATCATCAAAAATATTATGGCTAAAAAAACGACATCAATTAACCAAGACACCACGCAAACTCCAAGTTTTGAAGCTTCGATGCAAGAACTTGAGCAAATAGTTAACCGCTTAGAATCAGGTGAATTACCTTTAGAAGAGGCCCTTAATGAGTTCGAACATGGTGTTCGTTTAGCTCGTGTGGGACAAAAAACATTACAAGATGCTGAACAACGTGTTCGCATCTTACTCAAAGAGGATGATGACGCTACACCTGATGATTTTATCCAAGAGGCTGAATAATTGAGTAACGCAACTTTATGTACGGATGCGTTCCGTCAAAAATTACATTCTGCACATCAGCGTGTTGATGAAGCACTCAACCAAGCGCTACAAACGTTGCCTTTTTCTGATATGCCACTCAGCCAAGCAATGCGCTACGGAGCACTCTTGGGGGGGAAACGTTTACGCCCATTTCTCGTTTATGCGGTAGGAGAAATGTTTAACGTACCTGTTGCTAATCTTGATGTGCCAGCAGCCGCTATTGAGTGTATTCATGCATATTCACTGATCCATGACGACTTACCTGCAATGGACAATGATGATTTACGTCGAGGAAAACCCACTTGTCATATTGAGTTTGGCGAAGCCAATGCCATTTTAGCGGGTGATGCATTACAAACCTTGGCCTTTGAAATTTTAGCCAAAAATGCGATGCCTGATGTCGCCATTGCCGATCGCGTAGCCATGATTGCTGAATTAGCCACAGCCAGTGGTTTAGCGGGTATGTGTGGTGGACAGGCACTTGATCTTGATGCCGAAGATAAATCAATTGATCTTGTCGCTCTTGAGAAAATTCATTTACATAAAACAGGTGCGTTAATTCGTGCAGCGGTTCGCCTAGGGGCACTTAGCGCAGGGCAAAAAGGGCACGATGTGTTACCTGCACTGGATAAATATGCCCACTCTATAGGCTTGGCTTTCCAAGTTCAGGATGACATTTTAGATGTTATTGGGAACACTGAAGAGACTGGAAAGCGACAGGGAAGTGATCAAGAAGCTGGAAAAAGTACTTATCCGGCTCTACTTGGTTTAGCACAAGCACAAAAGAAAGCACAGGAATTGTATAACGAAGCATTGGATGCCTTAGCGTTTCTTGAACAATACGAGTACGATACCTCTACGCTAAAACAATTAGCGAATTTTATCGTAGAACGGAAAAACTAATAAAAAATAAAAAGAGCAGCTTACCTGCTCTTTCCCTATTACAAGTCATTAATTAATAGGCATCACATGAGCATTGATATCGAAAAATATCCCACATTGGCGTTGGTTGAAACACCCGAAGATTTACGCCTATTACCAAAAGAGAGTTTACCTAAACTCTGTGATGAGCTAAGGCTATATCTTCTTAACAGTGTCAGCCGCTCAAGTGGTCACTTCGCCTCAGGTTTAGGTGCTATTGAGTTAACGGTTGCGCTTCATTACGTTTATAAAACTCCCTTTGACAATCTGATTTGGGATGTGGGCCATCAGGCTTATCCTCATAAAATATTAACGGGTCGTCGTGATCGCATTGATACTATTCGTCAAAAAAACGGCTTACATCCCTTCCCTTGGCGTGATGAGAGTGAATATGACAAACTCTGTGTTGGTCATTCATCCACCTCTATCAGTGCTGGACTGGGTATGGCTGTTGCTGCAGAGCAAGAAAAACTAGGCAGAAAGACTGTTTGTGTGATTGGTGACGGTGCAATTACGGCAGGAATGGCATTTGAAGCCATGAATCATGCCGGTGATATTAATCCAGATATGCTAGTGGTACTTAACGATAATGAAATGTCGATTTCAGAAAATGTCGGGGCACTAAATAACCACCTTGCACAACTTCTATCTGGCAAACTGTATACCACGCTACGTGAAGGTGGCAAAAAAGTCTTTTCTGGTATTCCCCCAATTAAAGAATTACTGAAAAAGACAGAAGAACATATTAAAGGCATGGTTGTGCCCGGCACCATGTTTGAAGAGTTAGGTTTTAACTATATTGGTCCAGTTGATGGTCACGATGTTATTGCTTTAGTACAAACGCTCACGAATATGCGCGATCTAAAAGGGCCGCAACTTTTACATATTATGACCAAAAAAGGTCGGGGTTACGCTCCCGCAGAGCAAGATCCAATCAGTTGGCATGCGGTACCTAAATTTGATCCAAAGACAGGTACTTTACCTAAAAGCCCGAATGCACGCCCGACGTTTTCAAAAATTTTTGGGGACTGGTTATGTGAAGAAGCCGCCACTGATGAAAAGTTAATGGCAATCACCCCTGCTATGCGTGAAGGCTCTGGTATGGTGCGCTTTTCTAAAGAGTACCCCGCACAATACTTTGATGTCGCAATTGCGGAGCAACACGCCGTCACCTTCGCTGCTGGATTAGCCATTGGTGGTTATAAGCCGATCGTGGCTATTTACTCCACCTTCTTACAACGCGCTTATGATCAAGTGATCCACGATGTGGCTATCCAAAAACTCCCGGTACTCTTTGCTATCGATCGTGGTGGCATTGTTGGTGCGGATGGTCAGACCCACCAAGGAGCTTTTGATCTCTCTTTCTTACGCTGTATCCCTAATATGATTATTATGGCACCTAGCGATGAAAATGAGTGTCGCCAAATGTTGCACACAGGTTACCATTATCAAGAAGGGCCTGTCGCTGTACGTTATCCTAGAGGATCAGGGGTTGGTGCGCTATTACAACCGCTGAGCGAACTTCCTATAGGAAAAGGTATTATTCGTCGCCAAGGTAAAAGTATTGCAATTTTAAACTTCGGAACCTTATTACCCGAAGCCTTAGATGTTGCAGAAAAACTGGATGCAACAGTTGCAGACATGCGCTTTATCAAACCACTAGATAAAGAACTGATCCTTTCTCTTGCCAAACAACACGACATACTGGTCACCTTAGAAGAAAATGCCATTATGGGTGGCGCAGGTAGCGGCGTTAACGAGTTATTAATGCAAGAGCGTTGTTTAGTGCCCGTACTCAATTTAGGGTTACCTGATCTTTTTGTGCCACAAGGTGGACAAGAAGAGATCAGAGCCGATTTAGGACTTGATGCAACAGGCATTGAAAAATCGATTAAAGCTTATCAGGCTCATTCTTTGAGCTAATATTTCAAAAGTCTCTCTTGCTTGTAAAGCCGGAGAGACTATTGATAAGGTTAATAAATTCTGACTTTATTTTCTTGTAAAAACTGCCCTTATTTCTTTTCTTTTTTAATTATTTTCAAATCTTGTTAAAGATCACTTTTTAATGAAATTAACTGTAATTTATCAATTTTAAAATTGAATCCATTCAGCGTTAATTGATTCAATCAGTTAGATTTTTCCTTTTTTCTTTCCTTTAACGAAACGTTTCGATCACCTTCACAATATAAATAAATCCAACTTGTTTTCCTATTTTCATTTCCTACTATGTAGAACAGCGAAACGTTTCGCTGAGGAGGCAAAGATGAAAAAAGGTGTATTACTTAATAGTTCAATTTCTAGCGTAATTGCACGTTTAGGACATACTGACAAAATAACGATTGCAGATGCTGGATTACCCATACCCTCCTCTGTTGAGCGTATCGATCTTGCTTTAACTCAGGGGATCCCTGACTTTATGTCAGTGTTACAAACGATCACCCATGAAATGCAAGTCGAAGCCGTTATGCTTGCCATAGAAATTAAAAATATAAACCCACTTCTTTTTAGTGAGATAACCCGTTATTTGCATTTATTAGAACAACAACAAAAAAAACCTATCGAGATCATTTATGTCACTCATGAAGAATTTAAAACACAACTTCCAGATAATAAAGCGGTGATAAGAACAGGTGAATGCTCTCCTTATGCCAATATCGTGCTGTTTTCTGGTGTGACTTTCTGAGGCCAATATGGAAGCATTACTTGAATTAAAAAATATTGATAAATCATTTCCAGGCGTAAAAGCATTATCTGGTGCGACGTTACGAATTTATCCTGGCCGAGTGATGGCACTTGTTGGTGAAAATGGCGCAGGTAAATCCACACTAATGAAAGTGCTAACAGGTATCTACCAAAAAGACGCAGGTGAAATTATTTATCAAGGGGAACGTTGCTCTTTTAATGGTCCTAAGTCTTCTCAAGAAGCCGGAATAGGTATTATCCATCAAGAACTCAATCTTATCCCTGAATTAACCATTGCAGAAAATATCTTTTTAGGTCGCGAGTTTACCCGTGCATTTGGTGCCATTGATTGGAAAAAAATGTATGCAGAAGCGGATAAATTACTTGCTCGCTTAAACCTTCCTTATCGCAGTCATCGCTTAGTTTCTGAATTATCCATTGGTGATCAGCAAATGGTTGAAATTGCCAAAGTACTCAGTTTTGGCTCTAAAGTGATTATTATGGATGAACCGACAGATGCATTGACAGACACCGAAACTCGCTCTCTGTTTAGTGTGATAACTGAATTAAGAAATCAAGGTTGTGGCATTGTCTATATCTCACATCGATTAAAAGAAATTTTTGATATTTGTGATGATGTCACTGTGTTGCGCGATGGTCAATTTATTGGCGAAAAGCCCGTTTCTTCACTACAAGAAGAGACACTTATTGAAATGATGGTAGGCCGTAAATTAGAAGATCAATACCCTCGCATCCATATTCCTGCAGGAAAAACTAAACTTAATGTCTCTCACTTAAGTGGTGCAGATATACATGATGTCAGCTTTTCCCTACATGAAAATGAAATTTTAGGTATTTCAGGGTTAATGGGCGCAGGCCGTACTGAATTAATGAAAATGATTTACGGTGCATTGCCAAAAACACAAGGTAGCGTGGCGTTAGAAGGTAAAATTTGTCAGATCAAAAAGCCTGCAGATGCACTTGCCCAAGGTATTGTTTATATCTCTGAAGACAGAAAACGCGATGGTTTAGTGCTAGGTATGTCAGTAAAAGAGAATATGTCACTGACGGCGCTACCTTATTTTAGTCGCACTATGGGGATCTTAAATCATAAAGAAGAGCAATTAACTGTCAGTGACTTTATTAAATTGTTCAACATAAAAACCCCGTCCATCAATCAGATCATTGGTTTTTTATCAGGCGGTAATCAGCAAAAAGTCGCTATTGCTCGCGGACTAATGACTCGTCCTAAAGTGCTTATTCTTGATGAGCCTACCCGCGGTGTCGATGTGGGGGCGAAAAAAGAGATTTACCAATTAATTAATAAGTTTAAACAAGAGGGATTAAGCATCATTTTGATCTCTTCAGAAATGCCAGAGGTAATGGGAATGAGTGACCGCATTTTAGTTATGCATGAAGGTCGTATCAGCGGTGAGTTTTCTGCCAATAATGTCACACAAGAGATGCTAATGGCGGCGGCTGTTGGTAAACAATATGGTGCTACAGTAGGAGTTTGAGATGAGTACAAAATCAATACCAGCGTCAAAACGATGGTTCTCTAAGGCTTGGTTATTAGAACAAAAATCACTCATTGCCTTATTGTTGCTTATTGTCGTGGTTTCAACACTCAGCCCGAATTTTTTTACCTTAAATAATATTTTTAACATCCTACAACAAACCTCTGTTAACGCGATTATGGCTGTGGGTATGACATTAGTCATTTTAACTTCTGGTATCGATTTATCGGTAGGCTCATTACTCGCTTTAACCGGTGCTGTTGCTGCTTCTATGGTAGGGGCTGATGTTAATGCGTTAGTGGCTGTTGTCGGTGCTTTAGCATTAGGAGCCGCTATTGGTGGCGTTACAGGTGTCATTATCGCTAAAGGTAAAGTGCAGGCATTTATTGCCACATTAGTGATGATGCTGTTATTGCGTGGTGTCACGCGTGTTTATACTGATGGCAGTCCAATAAATACAGGATTTAGCGATAATGCCGACCTGTTTAGCTGGTTTGGTATTGGACGCCCCTTTGGGATCCCCACCCCTATTTGGCTGATGATGATTGTCTTTTTAAGCGCGTGGTATGTATTGCATCACACACGCTTGGGTCGCTATATCTATGCCCTTGGAGGAAACGAAGCAGCAACCCGTTTATCTGGTATTAGTGTCGATAAAATCAAAATTATTGTTTATGCGCTTTGCGGTTTATTAGCGGCCCTTGCCAGTGTCATTGAAGTTGCTCGTCTTTCTTCCGCCCAACCAATGGCAGGCAATGGTTATGAACTGGATGCTATCGCCGCTGTCGTCTTAGGTGGTACCAGTCTTGCTGGCGGTAAAGGACGCATAATGGGCACACTTATTGGTGCGTTAATTTTAGGCTTTCTCAATAATGCACTCAATTTATTAGGCATATCATCCAATTATCAAATGATAGTCAAAGCTGTTGTCATCTTACTTGCCGTGCTGGTTGATAACAAAAAATAATACGCTTTCTCTTAATCCGAACCCCGACAGGAATATATTATGAAACTAAAAAAAATAGCAACGCTTCTCTCAGTGGTTGCTCTAAGCGCTACCATAAGTGCCAATGCATTAGCAAAAGAGTCTATCGCCCTCGTTATTTCAACGCTCAATAATCCTTTCTTTGTCACCATGAAAGACAGTGCACAAAAAGAGGCGGATAAATTAGGTTATGACTTAGTCGTACTTGATTCAATGGATAATCCGGCCAAAGAATTGGCAAATGTGCAGGACTTAACCGTAAAAGGCACCCGTTTAATGCTCATTAATCCAACGGATTCTGATGCTGTAGGTAATGCCGTGTTAATGGCAAATAAAGCTAAAATTCCTGTAGTAACCCTAGATAGAGTAGCCAATAAAGGTGAGGTTGTTAGCCATGTTGCTTCTGATAACCGCCTAGGAGGAAAAATGGCGGGAGATTATATTGCGGAAAAAGTGGGTAATGATGCCAAAGTGATCCAACTAGAAGGGATCGCCGGAACCTCCGCTTCTCGTGAGCGTGGAGAAGGCTTTAAACAAGCTGTTGATGCTCACAAACTTAATATATTAGCAAGCCAACCTGCTGACTTTGACCGTACTAAAGGCCTTAATGTTATGCAAAATCTATTAACCGCTAATCCTTCAGTGCAAGCGGTATTTGCTCAAAACGATGAAATGGCATTAGGGGCATTGCGTGCATTACAAACAGCAGGTCGTACCGATGTCTTAGTCGTTGGCTTTGATGGCACAAATGATGGCATTAAAGCGGTTAACCGAGGTGTTTTAGGTGCGACTATTGCACAACGCCCCGATCAAATTGGTATTATTGGTATTCAAACCGCTGATAAAATTCTGAAAGGGGAAAAAGTGGATCCCACTATTCCTGTTGAGCTTGAATTAGTCACTCAAAAATAATCACCCATCTAACCACGTAGTACTTTCGCTGCGTGGTTAGTTTCGTTATAAACTAGGCTTTCAAAGGATAAAAGGCTATGACAACTCCCCGCCTTGCTGTTTTAGGTAGCATCAATGTTGACCATATTATGAATATTGCACAATTTCCCAAGCCCGGAGAAACCGTGATTGGTCATGACTATAAAATAGCATTTGGTGGTAAAGGGGCAAATCAAGCCGTCGCTTGTGGACGTAGTGGTGCCGATATCACGTTTATAGCCTGTGTGGGAGATGATGCTATTGGTCGCGAAATCATCGCTCAATTAAAAACAGATAATATTGATACTGATGCAATTCGTATTATTCCCAAGACACCTACAGGTGTAGCAATGATCCTAGTTAATGAACAAGGCGAAAATGTCATTAGCATTGTTGCCGGAGCAAATAGTGCACTCACTCCAAGCCATTTGCATCAGTATCGTCATATTATTGAACAAGCAGATGCTTTATTAATGCAATTAGAATCCCCTCTAGACACTGTCTTTGAGGCAGCAAAACAAGCCAAAGCACATCAAACAAAAGTGATTTTAAATCCCGCTCCTGCACAGCCGTTATCTGATGAATTTCTGAGTTTTATTGATATTATTACGCCAAATGAGACAGAAGCCGAAATATTAACCGGTATTTCTGTGCATGATGAAGTGGGTGCAGCTAAAGCGGCTAATATTTTGCACAGCAAAGGCATAAAACACGTTTTAATCACTTTAGGCAGTCGTGGAGTATGGTTTAGTGAACAAGGCACCGGTATGATCATTCCCGGTTTTCGTGTTGAAGCAGTTGATACTATTGCCGCAGGTGATACCTTTAACGGTGCATTTGTTACAGCGATATTAGAAGGTAAATCAGCTCATGATGCGATCCGTTTTGCCCATGCAGCCGCGGCAATTGCAGTGACACGTCATGGCGCGCAATCCTCCGTCCCTTGGCGTGATGAAATTAAGTCATTTTTAGCAGAGCGAGCATAATATTTTGGCAACAATGAAAGATGTCGCCCGTTTAGCGGGTGTTTCAACATCCACCGTTTCCCATGTTATCAATAACAATCGTTATGTGAGTGAAGGTATCCGCGCAAAGGTTAATCATGCAATAGCAACCTTAAATTACGCCCCTTCAGCATTAGCTCGTAGTTTAAAAATGAACTGCACACGTACCATAGGGATGTTAGTTACCGCCAGTAATAACCCCTTTTATGCTGAAGTCGTTCGAGGTGTTGAACGAAGTTGCTATGAACAAGGCTATAGCCTCATTTTATGCAACACCGAAGGCGACTATGAGCGCATGGATACTAGCCTGGAAACCTTGCTACAAAAGCGTGTCGATGGGCTGTTATTAATGTGTACTGAAGCCCGCGCACCATCAAGTGAAGTATTAAATCGTTATCCACGGTTACCCATGGTGATGATGGATTGGTCTCCATTTGAATACAGTAGCGATATTATTCAAGATAACTCCCTATTAGGGGGAGAATTAGCCACGAATTATTTAATTGAAAAAGGTTTTACTGACATCGCCTGTATTGCGGGTCCCCAAGATAAACTTCCCGCTAAACATCGCCTACAAGGCTACTATAATGCGATGCAACAAGCTGGGTTACCCATTCGTAAAGAGCTGGTTTTAACCAGTGATTTTGAGTTTGCGGGTGGCTTTAGTGCAATGCAAACACTGCTCTCACTCCCTATACAACCACAGGCCGTATTTACCTGTAATGATGCAATGGCGGTCGGTGCTTACCAAGCGATTTATCAAAAAGGACTACGTGTACCTGATGATATTTCTATCGTCGGTTATGATGACATCGATTTAGCCTCTTATATGATCCCCCCTTTAACGACTATTCATCAACCCAAAGATGAATTGGGCAAACTTGCTGTAAGCCAATTATTACGTCGTATGGAAGATATTGAAGCACAAGCCAATCTATTAGTGTTAACACCCAAACTGATTGAACGAGGCTCGGTGATAGCTCATAGGAAATAATCTTTTACATTAATAGGTTAATAGGTTGTGTATATATTTCACACAACCTATTTGGTATCCTATAAAAACTGCTATATGGCAGTTTTTATAGGAGCTATTACTATGATCCAGTATGGCAAAGTATTTATGAGCAATAGAACACAAAATGTTCGATTACCCGCTGAGACTCGATTTCCGGATGATGTAAAAGAAGTTTTTGTTCGCGTCAAAGGCAAAGAGAGAATAATCACACCTATACAAAATGCATGGGATAGCTTTTTCTTATCAGAAAAGTCTGTAACAGATGATTTCTTATCTGAAAGGCCTGATCAAGCCACAAGTGAAAGAGGATCCTTTTATGATTAAATATCTATTAGATACAAATTATTGTTATATTCACTATTAAACGCAAGCCTGAGTTTTTATTACCAAAATTCAACCAACATGCTGAACAATTAGCTATTTCTACAATTACACTCGCTGAGCTCATTTTTGGTGCTGAAAAAAGTGTAAATCCAGCCAAAAACTTAGCTACGGTTAACGACTTTGTTTCTCGACTGACTGTTTTATCTTACGATGACTTAGCAGCTTTTCATTATGGAGACATTAGAGCAACACTAGAAAAACAGGGAAAACACGTTGGTGATAACCACTTACATATAGCAGCACATACTAGAAGTAAGGGGCTAATAGTCGTTACCAATAATACTCGAGAATTTGAAAGAGTTGATGGTTTAAGAATTGAGGATTGGACCGTTATTAACTCAGACCCCCAAACTGATTGAACGAGGCTGGTGATAAATTTTATAAAATAACAACAAGAAGATTAACACTATTATTACTGATACTCTCTTTTAAAGAGAGAGTAGTTATTTTATCTAAGTTAACAAAATAAATAATTATAAAATCAATAAGTTAATTTATGTTTTTAAATGATATTATTTCTTATTATTTTGTGTATTACCTTCTATATTTAATCTACTTTTTCTCATCTTTTATCCAATAATCCATGAAAGATGCAAAACTCTATCAGATCTATTATACTCTTATTCTTTCGCATTATCTGTGGCAATACTATTTTTGGTCATTTGGGTCATCATATTAGACTTTTTACGCTAAAACGATAATGTGTCCTTTTGTTTATCGGGCAAGTGTTATCCTCTTTGTGACGATTAATCACTTCCCATTTTGAAAAAATTTGAGAGTATTATTATGTCATTACCTTCTTGTCCTAAATGCAACTCAGAGTATACCTATGAAGATGGGGCAATGTATGTCTGCCCTGAATGTGCCCACGAATGGAACGATGCTGAGCCAACAACTGATAGCGATGAGCTGATTGTTAAAGATGCCCATGGTAATTTATTAGCCGATGGGGATTCAGTGACAGTCATTAAAGATCTAAAAGTAAAAGGTAGCTCAACGCCGCTCAAAATTGGTACAAAAGTTAAAGGGATACGTTTAGTGGAAGGCGATCATAATATTGATTGTAAAATTGATGGCTTTGGACAAATGAAATTAAAATCTGAATTTGTGAAGAAAAGCTAATCTTGAATTATCATTAAAATGATTAATAACATTATTTTGATTTCAGAGGCGCTCATTAAGCGCCTTTTGTTTATAGCGATATGATTTATTTATTATCACCAAAGTGATCAAACCCTTTCAGATTAGGGTGCACTTCTTTACCTTCACGTAAATAACGTATACCTTCTGCAATTGGCATAATTTGCCCTATGCAATGAAAGTCAGCGCCCGTATGGGCTAAAGCAATATCTAAAGCCCCACGATTTATTTCAGGCACGGTAAAGCATAGTTCATAGTCTTCGCCACCACTTAATGCCCAAATTTCAGCTTGCTCTTTACTCACCTGTGATTTCATTGCCGCAGAATAAGGCAACGCATCTAAGTTAATACGAGCACCACAACCACTTGCCGTTAAAATATGGTTTAGATCTGAAATAAGACCATCAGAAATATCAATAGCAGCACTTGCTAAAGATCTTAATGCTTGCCCCTGTAAAAGACGAGGCTGTGGACGCAAATGCCTAGTAATAAAATAGTCTCGGCTTTCTGGTTGACTAGGTTGTAATCTATTTTGTAAAACCGCGAGTCCTGCCGCGCTATCACCTAAAAAGCCTGTAACATAGATCCAGTCACCAATTTTAGCCCCTGAGCGTAATAGAGCCATACCTTGAGGAACTAAACCTTGTATTGTGATGGTTAAGCTCAATGGCCCTTTGGTTGTATCCCCACCAATCAATTGAATAGAATAATACTCTGCTAATGCAAATAGAGAGCGACTAAAGGCCTCAAGCCAATCATTATCAACTTTTGGCAATGTTAAAGCTAATGAAGCCCAAGCAGGATCTGCCCCCACCGCGGCTAAGTCACTAATATTGACCGCTAATGCTTTATACGCTAAATCTTCAGGGGAAATGGTTGGCAGGAAGTGTATTCCACTGACTAAGGTATCAGTACTAATTGCCACTTGTTGCTTTTCAGGTACAGTCAATATTGCACAGTCATCCCCAATTCCCGTACTCACATCTTTGCGTTTAACTGGCTGAGAAGTGAAATATTGTTTAATGAGGGAGAATTCACCACAAGGCATTATCAATTTCCTATGAAGCAATGCTTATTAAATAAAAGGCCGGAGTAACCGGCCTTGGATTATTAATTTACCATAGAGGAAACGTGAAGAACGTTATTTTTTACGTACAGTTGGTGCAGCTTTATCTAACACGCCATTGACAAATTTATGGCTGTCATCAGCACCAAACACCTTAGCCAATTCAATCGCTTCGTTAATGGCTACTTTATAAGGAACATCTTCACGGAAGCTGAGTTCAAACATAGCTAAACGTAAAATCGCTTTTTCAACTTGGCCTAGCTCTTCCAGTTGACGTGATAAATAAGGCTCCATCGCCTTATCTAAACGTGCTGCATTGATTGCAACACCCACTAAAAGCTCACGGAAATAAGCAATATCTACACCTTGGGTATCCTGCTCGGATAAAAACTCCAATTCCACATCCGCGATGTCATTTCCGGATAATTGCCATGAGTAGATAGCTTGTACAGCACACTCACGAGCACGACGACGAGCAGCAGGTTTCACAAAATTCCCCTTTAGTTAAAACAGATGATTAGCCTTTAATGGCTTTAAGTACATTGATCATTTCAAGTGCTGTCATTGCAGCTTCAGCACCTTTATTGCCCGCTTTAGTACCAGCTCGTTCAATTGCCTGCTCAATGCTTTCAGTGGTTAATACACCAAAAGTCACAGGGATCTCACTTTGCATTGCAACATGAGAAAGGCCAGAGCTGCATTCGCCAGCAACGTATTCAAAATGTGCGGTTCCACCACGGATAACAGTGCCTAACGCGATAACTGCATCATATTTGTCGCTTTCTGCTAATGCTTTTACAGTTAATGGCAACTCATAAGCGCCAGGAACCCAAACGACGGTAATATTTTCTGAGGAAACTTGTCCGATACGCTCAAGTGCATCAACGGCACCTTCTAACAAGCTATCATTAATAAAATTATTAAAACGGGCAATTGCAATCGCTACACGTGCGTTTGGCGCCGCGACAACACCTTTGATTACGTTCATAGGTTACCTTTTTCTCCTATCCGCGGGGCGCGGATTTTATCACATTCTTTCCTTTACTGCGCTCAGTTTTATGATAACACAGCAAAGGAGCCAAAAATCCTTGATAAATCAAGGTAGTTAGTTGGCTGATAACAATGTCGTAACGACAGGGAATAACACACACGGCGCTATTTTACTACAAATAGCGCCATAGACACACATATTTGCATCTATTAATAACGAGGTTTTAAACAAACGCGGATATCAGGACCGATTTGTTGAAGAGAATCTATTGTAAATTCAGGGGCTTCAGATAATGACGACAGTGGTGAAATGGATAATAAACCTCGAGCATCATTGCCTAAAATTTTCGGAGCAATATAAATGATAAGCTCATCAACAAGACCAAGCTCTAATAGTGCGCCAGCAAAATGTGCGCCACTCTCAACCCATACACTATTAATATTGCGTTTACCTAACTGCATCATTAATAACACTAAATCGACACTACTATTTTTGCCATTAGTAGGAAGCAAAATTTCTGAGACATCACCTTGCCAATCTTCTTGCTGAGAGTGAGTCCGAGCAAGCAAGCACTCACCTGCAAGTTGTGTAATTTTATAGTCGGGAGTTACCCTATTTTGGCTATCGGTAATAATGCGAATAGGCTGGCGTAATGACTCTAGTGGATAAATCGCTTTTATCTCATCGGATAATGCTTCCCAACGCACATTCATTGCAGGATCATCGGCTAAAACAGTGGCACTCGTTGTTAAAATAGCACTAGCTTGCGCGCGAAAGTTTTGCACATCTTGTCGCGAAGCGTTAGAGGTTATCCATTGACTTTCCCCTGATGCTAATGCCGTTTTACCGTCTAAAGAGGCGGCCAGTTTTAATTGGATATAAGGAAACCCTGTTCTCATACGTTTAAAAAAGCCGATATTCAATTTTTCAGCTTCTTGCATTAATACGCCATGAGAAACATCAATACCTGCAGCGACTAATTTATGTAAACCACGTCCTGCCACTTGAGGATTGGGATCTTGCATTGCAGCAACAACACGTTTTACCCCGGCGTTGATTAAAGCATCAGCACAAGGAGGCGTTTTACCAAAGTGGCTACATGGCTCAAGCGTAACATAGACAGTAGCACCTTTGGCATTTTCACCCGCCATATTTAATGCATTCACTTCGGCATGTGGACCACCTGCATGATGGTGATAACCTTCACCTATAATCTTCCCTTCTTTCACAATCACGCATCCCACATTTGGGTTAGGTGATGTTGTAAAACGTCCTAATGCAGCTAACTCTATCGCTCGACGCATATAGGTTTCATCATTAGCCGGCTCATTGCCCGTAGGATTGTTGCTGTTGTTAATTGTCATCATAGATTTATTATTTATCGTTATTTTCAAATAGTCGTGTGAAGCGAATGATTAATCTTGTAATTTTGCAATTTCTTCGCCAAAATCGCGCACATCTTCAAAACTGCGATAAACCGAAGCAAAACGGATATAAGCAACTTTATCCAGTTTCTTTAGTTGTTCCATAACAAAATTACCGATCTGTTTGGAAGGTATCTCTCTTTCGCCCGTTGCCCTTAATTGTGATTTGATATGATTAATGGCAGCTTCAACATCATCAGAACTCACAGGGCGTTTTTCTAATGCTTTGAGCATTCCTCTACGTAGCTTTTCTTCATCAAAAGGCTCACGGATTTCATCACTTTTCACAACACGAGGCATCACAAGCTCTGCGACTTCAAAGGTAGTAAAGCGCTCATGGCAAACAAGGCATTGACGACGACGGCGCACTTGTGAGCCATCACCAACAAGTCTCGAATCAATTACTTTGGTATCTACGGCTGTGCAAAATGGACAATGCATAGTTATTCCTACTGTTGACAAAACTCCTAAACAGTGTACCTGTTCAGTGAACAAAAAACACCCTGTCAGTCATTAACTGGCAGGGTGTTTGCGATGTTTATGTCAGAAAAACGCTCTATTAAGGTAAGAGTGTTGTCTGATCTGCACCCTCTTTTTCCACTTTTTGAACAATCAGGTGTTCGCGTTTCATGCCCATTTTCAGTGCTAATGCAGAAGCCACATAAATAGATGAAACAGTACCGAATGAAACACCGATTAACATCACTAAAGAGAAGCCTTTAAGCATTGAACCACCAAAGATATAGAGCATCAACACAACTAATAATGTTGTTGCTGATGTCATGATGGTACGGCTTAATGTCTGTGTTAGTGAAACGTTCATGATCTCATAAGAGGTACCACGACGAATTTTACGGAAATTCTCACGAATACGATCTGATACCACGATACTATCGTTCAAGGAATAACCGATAACAGACATCAATGACGCGACAATGGTTAAATCAACCTCAATTTGGAAGAGTGATAAAATACCCAAAGTGATCACCACGTCATGGGCAAGTGAAATAACAGCCCCTAATGCTAGACGCCACTCAAAACGGAATCCAACATAGATCAGAATACAGATAAGTGCAGAAAGTAACGCCATTGCCCCTGTTTGAGCCAATTCACTCCCGACACTTGGCCCAACAAATTCAATACGTTTGACTGTTGCATCATTATCAATTTCAACATTGATAATATCGATGACTTTCTTACCTAATTCTTGACCAGCCTGTCCTTCAACAGGAGGCATACGCACCATAATATCGCGGCTGCTACCAAAGTTTTGTAACAGAGGATCTTTATAGCCGGCGGCTGCCAAGCTATCACGCATTTTATCTAGATCGGCCGGTTGACTGAGATTGATCTCAATAACCGTTCCTCCAGTAAAATCTAATCCCCAGTTAAATCCTTTCACGGAAATGATAGCAATAGATGCTACCAAAAGCAGAAACGAAATAGTAAAGGCGACGTTGTCCCAACGCATAAAGTCAATGACTTTACGACCATGGTTTAATTGTTCAACAGTATAATCCTGTGCCACAACGTGCTCCTTAAATAGACAGTTTCTTGATGCGTTTACCGCCATACAGCAGGTTTACAATCGCACGTGTACCCACAATAGCGGTAAACATGGATGTCGCAACCCCGATAGCAGTTGTGATAGCAAACCCTTTAATGGAGCCAGTACCGACTGCATAAAGGATCACGGCAGTAATTAACGTGGTTAAGTTCGCATCAATAATACTGGAGAAGGCACCTTTATAACCTTCATGGATAGCTTGTTGTACTGAGCGACCATTACGTAACTCTTCTTTAATACGCTCGTTGATCAGTACGTTAGCATCGACCGCAACCGCAAGGGTTAAGACAATACCCGCAATACCAGGCATGGTTAACGTTGCACCGGGTAATAATGACATGACCCCCACAATTAACACCAAGTTTGCTAATAGCGCCGTACTCGCGATCACACCAAATTTACGATAATAAATAATCATAAAGGCAACAGAGGCTATCAGACCCCATAAACAAGCTTCTAAACCTTGAGTTATGTTCTGAAGACCTAATGTTGGCCCAATGGTTCTCTCTTCAACGATTTGAATAGGTGCAATCAATGCTCCAGCACGTAATAACAGAGATAATTGACGTGCTTCATTCGCATTAGAGATACCAGTAATGCGGAAGTTATTACCTAAACGGGTTTGAATATTAGCCACGTTAATAACTTCTTCATTTTTTACCAAAATTGCGCGATCGTTTTCATCACGTTTACCGCTGTCTTTATACTCTACAAAAAGAGTAGCCATCGGTTTACCGACGTTATCTTTGGTAAAGTTAGACATAATAGAGCCACCAGCACTATCAAGTGAAATACTTACTTGAGGCTGGCCGTACTCATCGGCTTGTGACGTTGAATCGGTAATATGGTCACCCGTCAATACAACACGTTTATAAAGAATGGTTGGTCTACCATCTCGAGTGTATTTCACTTCTGAGTCACCCGGGATGCGTCCTGTTTCTAAGGCGGAAGGATCAACATTAGTATTCACTAAACGGAATTCTAATGTTGCTGTTGCACCTAGGATTTCTTTCGCACGAGCCGTATCTTGAATACCCGGTAATTCAACAACAATGCGGTCAGCACCTTGGCGTTGAACTAATGGCTCAGCAACCCCTAATTGGTTGACACGGTTACGTAGGATGGTGATATTTTGTTGTACCGCATAAGTACGCGCATCACGTAAACGCTCGTCGGTAAAAATAGCTTTTAACGAGTTATTATCCCCATTTCTAAAAATGAGATCTTGGTTACGACGCGCAAGATAATCTGATGCTTTAGAACGGTCATCAGCGTTGCGGAAACGGATTTCAACACCATAATTATCCGTTTTGCGGATAGAAGAATATGGAATGCCTTCGTCACGTAATAAAGTACGTAAACTATCAACATTTTGTTCTTGAAGTTTACCTAACGCGGTTTCCATATCAACTTCCATTAAGAAGTGAACACCACCACGTAAGTCTAACCCTAATTTCATCGGCTCACCGCCAATGGCTTCTAACCATTTTGGCGTAGCTGGTGCAAGGTTAAGTGCAACAACGAACTTGTCACCTAACGCAGGTAACAACGCTTCACGGGCACGTAACTGAATGTCAGGGTTACTGAAACGAGCCAAAATCGCACCATTTTCAAGGGCGATTGATTTCGCTTCAATTTTTTCTTTATCTAATAAAGATCGAACTTGATCCAGTGTTTGCTCATTGGCGGCGGTTCCCCGCGCGCCAGTGATTTGAACAGCCGGATCCTCACCATATAGGTTAGGAAGTGCGTAAAGCAGACCGATGAGGATAGCGAATATCAACATCAGATACTTCCACAAAGGATAACGGTTTAGCACGGCAGTTCCCTTTTCCCTTTGGGGAAATCAAATTAAATAGCTTTCATTGTGCCTTTTGGTAATACAGCGGCAACAAAGTCACGTTTGATAGTTACTTCAGTTGTTTCATTCAGAGCAACAACGATATAGCCGTTATCTGAAACTTTAACAACGCGGCCGATTAAACCACCAGTAGTTAACACTTCATCACCTTTACCAATAGATTCCATCAGTTTACGGTGTTCTTTAGTACGTTTTTGCTGAGGACGTAGGATCATAAAATAGAAAATTAAAATAAAGATCACTAACATCGGTAAAATAGACATAAAGCTTGCTTCAGGTGCTGCTTGTCCAGCAGAAGCAACAGCATCAGAAATGAAAAAACTCATTCACTTTTTCCTCATTGTTGTCGATATCGACGATACTCAAGTTATAAGCCCAATATCATACACAGAATTGGGCTTTCTCGTATACATTAATCGCACTTACTCGCACTGCTATTTAGCGGTGGAACTGGTTTACCAATACGTTCGTAGAACTCATGCACGAAATCTTCGAAACGTGACTCATCAATTGCTTGACGAATTTCAGCCATTAGACGCTGATAATAGCGTAAGTTATGGATAGTATTCAGCCTTGCTCCTAAAATTTCGTTACAGCGATCAAGATGATGTAGGTAAGCGCGACTATAATTTTTACAGGTGTAGCAATCACAATGTTCATCCAGAGTTGATGTATCTGAACGATGTTTAGCATTACGAATTTTAATGACACCATTTGTTACAAACAGATGTCCATTACGTGCATTTCGTGTTGGCATCACACAGTCAAACATATCGATACCACGACGAACACCTTCAACTAAATCTTCAGGTTTACCTACACCCATTAAATAACGAGGTTTATCCGCAGGGATTTGTGGACAAACATGTTCTAAAATACGGTGCATATCTTCTTTAGGTTCACCAACAGCTAGGCCCCCAACAGCGTAACCGTCAAAGCCGATTTCCACTAGCCCTTTCACCGAGATATCACGTAAATCTTCGTAAACGCCGCCTTGAATAATACCGAATAATGCATTTTTGTTGTTTAATTCATCAAAGCGTTGACGACTACGTTTAGCCCAGCGTAATGACATCTCCATGGAATTTTTAGCATAATCCCAATCTGATGGATATGGCGTACACTCATCGAAGATCATCACAATATCTGATCCAAGATCGTACTGAATTTCCATTGATTTTTCTGGGCTTAAGAAAATCTTTTCACCATTAATTGGGTTACGGAAATGCACACCTTCTTCTTTAATTTTACGCATTGCGCCTAAACTAAAGACTTGGAAACCACCTGAATCGGTTAAAATTGGCCCTTTCCACTGCATAAAGTCATGCAAATCACCGTGTAATTTCATGATCTCTTGACCAGGACGTAACCATAAATGGAAAGTATTGCCTAAAAGGATTTGTGCACCTGTGGCTTCAACTTCTTCAGGTGTCATCCCTTTAACTGTACCGTATGTCCCTACAGGCATAAATGCAGGTGTTTCAACGACACCGCGTTCAAACTTAAGACGACCACGACGGGCATGACCATCTGTTTTATCTAATTCGTATTTCACTCATCCTCCAAGCATCAGAAAAACAGTCCAATGCATAATAAAAACAGCACATTCTAATCATTTGTTAGACGGCTGTATATGTTACATCAACAAAAGCTGTGCTTAGTCAAAGAGATCAAGCAGCAAAATTGACATAACCGGTCATAAAATGAAAAAAAACGTTAAAAAATAGAATAAAGCCCTACTCTTCACCCACTTTTTCATTGATAGCTAAAGGATTACGCGTAATAAACATCGCATCACCATAACTGAAAAAACGATACTTCTGTTCAACCGCTACGTTATAAGCATTCATGGTATTTTTATAACCAGCAAATGCAGAAACCAGCATAATTAAGGTTGATTCTGGCAAATGGAAGTTAGTTATCAAAGCATCAATAACTTGATATTGGTAACCTGGATAAATAAAAATTTGCGTATCATCAAAAAAAGGAGCAATTAATGCATCTTTGGCAGCTTTAGCCGCACTCTCTAAAGAGCGAACAGACGTTGTACCCACGGCAATCACCCGATTACCTCGTGCCTTACAAGCGAGCACGGCATCTACCACCTCTTGAGGGACTTCAGCATACTCGGAATGCATAGTGTGTTCTTCGATATTATCCACACGAACAGGCTGGAAAGTACCAGCACCAACATGCAAAGTGACAAAAGCCATCTCAACGCCTTTGTTACGTAACGCTTCTAATAACGGCTCATCAAAATGCAATCCGGCTGTGGGTGCAGCTACTGCACCGGGACGCTCATTATAGACCGTTTGATAAAGCTCTTTATCGGATCTTTCATCTGGACGATCAATATAAGGAGGAAGAGGCATATGACCGATACTATTTAAAATAGTCAGCACATCTCTTTCATCATCAAAACGGATTTCAAATAGTGTATCATGGCGTGCAATCATGGTTGCTTGTACACTTTCGTCTTCCCCTAAAATCAGTGATGCGCCCTCTTTGGGTGACTTTGATGCACGAACATGGGCTAACACACGATGTTCATCTAGCATACGCTCCACTAATACTTCTATCTTGCCACCGGAGGCTTTACGACCATAAATACGCGCGGGGATCACTCTAGTATTATTAAATACAAGTAAATCACCGGCATTGAGTTTATCTAATACATCCGTAAAGACACCGTGAGATAAATTGCCCGTTTTCCCCTCTAGGGATAATAATCGGCACCCACTACGTTGGGGGTGAGGATAGTGAGCAATTAAGGACTCAGGCAGGTCAAATCTAAAATCGGATACACGCATAATTAAACGACTACTTTCATAAAAAACAGGCGCACTAGTCTAGTGCTGCATGTTAATCAGTGCAACAAAGAAGCACTTTTTTATTTAAAAAGCGCTATGATAGTACAATGAACTATCTTGCTCACTTACACCTCGCCTTTAGAGCGAAAAGCTCCTTATTAGGCAATATGATGGCGGACTATGTAAAAGGTACGCCGAGTAACGATTACAGCCAAGCGGTAATTGACGGCATTCGCATGCATAGGCGTATTGATGTGCTGACTGATACTCATCCATTAGTTAAACAAGCTCGACAACTTTTTCCGAATGAATACCGCCGCGTTGCACCCATTACTTTGGATATATTTTGGGATCATTTTCTCTCACTACATTGGGATAAATTTGAACCTGACATACCGCTCTTGGAATTTGTTACTTATGTGCGCAATACCATTGAACCGGATTTATGGCGAACTCCGGAAAAATTTCAAGAGCTCAATGAATATTTATGGCCCCAAGCGTGGTTGACTCGTTATGCTGATAAAACTTATATAGCACAGACGTTAAAAGGCATGGCAAAAAGAAGACCGCGTTTAAGTGCGCTTGCAGGCTCTTATATTGCACTAGAAACGCATTATAAAGAGTTAAGTGAGATTTTTTGGCAATTTTATCCACAATTGTTAGAAAGAGCACAACATCATCAGCTGGATGACTGATACATTAAGGCTCTTTTTATTCATCTGTTTGTCATGGTTAAGCATTACATTGAATCGAGCAAACAGAGACTACGTCAATTTATCTTTTTATTGGTAACGATCCGTTAACAAGCGTAGTATTCATTTATAAAGTTGATTAGAATAGATAGTTATACAAGGAGTCATAAATAAGTCATTTTTGTTGTATAAAATTCATCGTTATAACCTATCAAATAGATTGTTCTGTATGATTTTATCAATAACGATTGATTATTTATGCTGTATACATCATTTAAAAACAGGGCATCACCCTAAATTTAAAAACAGGGTATCCCCTAAATTTACTCTAAATAGTTCGAGTGAACGCAGTCAACAACGCGACAACTTGAAATATGACGAGTATAAACTCTTTCAATTTACAGGAGTACATTATGGTTCTGGTTACTCGCAAAGCCCCAGATTTCACAGCAGCTGCTGTTTTAGGTAACGGTGAAATTGTTAATGATTTCAACCTGCATTCATTTATCAAAGGCAAACCTGCGGTTATTTTCTTCTGGCCAATGGACTTCACTTTTGTTTGCCCTTCAGAACTGATTGCATTTGATCACCGTTTTGAAGAGTTCCAAAAACGTGGTGTTGAAATCATCGGCGTTTCTATGGACTCAGAATTCGTACATAACGCATGGCGTAAAACAGCTATCGATGATGGCGGTATTGGTGAAGTAAGATACCCAATGGTTGCTGATATCAAACACGATATCATTAAAGCATACGGTATCGAACATCCAGAAGCGGGTGTTGCACTACGTGGTTCATTCCTGATCGACAAAGAAGGTGTCGTTCGTCACCAAGTGGTAAACGACCTGCCATTAGGCCGTAATATTGACGAAATGATCCGTATGGTTGATGCACTACAATTCCACGAAGAGCACGGTGATGTTTGCCCTGCACAATGGGAAAAAGGCCAAGAAGGTATGGGCGCATCTCCAGACGGTGTTGCTAAATATCTGAAAGCGAACTCAGGCAAACTGTAATATTCCAGTAAGCTAAACAAATATTTGCTAAAAGCCTGTGAAACAGGCTTTTTTATTAATACTCCATCTATTCTTTTGTCTTTCAACTCAATTTATTAAGATTACTATTTGTACATAACATTATTATTTATTCGCTTAAAGATGATTTTGTGATCATCTCTTCAAAAAAAATTCTCGTCATTAATAACTTCTCTCTATACTTATTGTTACGTAATTGTTAACCACATTAATACTAGCGTATACACACCTACTTTCACTTATCTCTATTGAAACTAACCCACTGTTATTAATGGATATAATCATGATTACTATAAAAAAAACGCACCTGCTGTTACTTACCACACTTTTTTCACCTGCACTCTATGCCGCCTATGAGCCAGCGGTTGAAGCACAACAAGGTATGGTGGTCTCTTCACAACATTTAGCCTCACAAGTAGGAAAAGATATTTTGCAAAAAGGAGGGAATGCCATTGATGCAGCTGTTGCTGTTGGCTATGCACAAGCTGTGGTAAATGCTTGTTGTGGAAATATTGGCGGTGGTGGTTTTATGACTATACACCTTGCTGATGGCACCAATACCTTTATTAATTTTCGAGAAACGGCGCCTACGGCAGCGTCTAAAAATATGTATTTAGATAAAGACGGTAACTTGATTAAAGAGGCAAGCCTATACGGCTATCTTGCCTCAGGGGTGCCGGGTACAGTGAAAGGACTTGATGCTGCATTAGAAAAATATGGCACACTTTCACGCCAAGAAGTGATGGCTCCCGCTATTAAACTAGCCAGAGAAGGCTATATTTTAACCCGTGCTGATACTGACGTATTAGACACCACCACAGAGCGATTTAAACAAGATCCTGAATCAGCAAAAATTTTCTTAAAGCCTGATGGAACACCATGGCAGCCTGGCGATCGCCTCATTCAAACAGACTTAGCCAATACACTTGAACTTATCGCCAACCAAGGTGCTGATGCTTTCTATCAAGGGGAAATCCCTAAAAAAGTAGAACAAGCTTCAAAACAGCATAATGGGTTATTAACCAAAGAAGATTTTGCGAACTTCACTATTACCGAAACACCTCCCATTACCTGTACTTATCGAGGTTATGAATTTATCTCTGCTCCTCCTCCCAGTTCAGGGGGCGTCACTATTTGCCAAACACTGAATATTTTAGAAGGCTACGATCTGAAATCGATGGGTTTTAACTCTGCCGAATATGTTCACACGCTCACAGAAGCTATGCGTCATGCTTATATGGATAGAAACACCTTTCTTGGCGATCCGCAATTTATAAACAATCCAACAGAAAAGTTATTAAGTAAAGCCTACGCCGCAGAGCTTCGCCAACAAATTACACCGAATAAAGCCACCCCATCAGAAAAGGTACAACCCGGTATTGCACCTCATGAAAGCCCTGAAACCACCCATTATTCGGTGATTGATAAAGATGGTAATGCCGTTTCAACCACTTACACCATCAATGGTCGTTTTGGTGCTGTCGTTATCGCCCCGGGGACTGGCTTTTTCCTCAATAATGAGATGGATGATTTTACAACTAAAGTTGGCGAGAAAAATCTTTATGGCTTAGTACAAGGTGAACGAAATAGTATTGCCCCATTAAAACGTCCACTGTCCTCAATGAGTCCAACCATTGTGACTAAAGATGGCAAACCCTTTCTTGTATTAGGCTCACCGGGAGGCTCTCGTATTATCTCAATCACCTTACAAACGGCACTTAATATTATTGAGTTTGGTATGTCCCCCCAAGAAGCCGTCAATAGCCCCCGAATTCATCATCAATGGCTACCTGATGAGGTTTATTATGAACAACGAGGATTATCAAAAGATACCTTAGAAAAACTTTCTGCCATGGGATATAAAATGGTCGAACAAACGCCATGGGGCGCGGCTGAATTGATTATGGTCGGCCTTCCAGGAGAACAAGGAGTGATCCCTGCTTCGTCAGGTAATGATTCTGCTGTTTCAGGGGCGATACGCGAAGGTTATCTTTATGGTTCAAATGATGTTCGACGTCCAGCAGGTAAAGCCGTGGGCTACTAACCATAAAATTATATAATACCATTGGCAAAAGAAACCTTCTCTTTATTAGACAAGGTTTCTTTTTTTATGAAAATGATCTCGTCACTGTTTTACAATTTATTAATATCTTTTTTTATTAATAATAATCAAGATTCATTTTTCATTAAATAAATAATTAATATTAAATATCAATTCATCATTAAAACAATAATTTCAAACGTAATATAAGAACAAATATCTTTATATTCTATTTAAATAATAGAATATATATAAACAATATTAATTATCCTTCGTAATTACAGATAAGAACAATAATCACTTAATTTAATTTTTTAACTAACGATAATTAATTTTATTTCTATGATTGCAGTCACAGAATAAATTTTTTAATAACCACAATATCATAATGGTTAATGAAAAATACGTAAAAACCGAATGTAACATATTGTAAATACAAATATTTAACAATTCACCACAAGCTATTTTCAGTAATAAAAAGTGTTGATAACTATTATGTCTATTCTAAACCAATCGTTATTATATTTTATATACAACGAAAAACAAGTAGAGAAAAGAACACATTTATCATCACAAATTATTTCTTATTTAAATTAGTTAAGCGGAGATAAATATTAATGTCTGATACACATCATCGTCCTATATTAGATATTGGACTATCAAGACTAGAGTTTCTGCGAATATCCGGTAAAGGGCTGGCAGGGATCACCATAGCACCCGCACTACTTTCTCTTTTAGGTTGTAAGCAAGAAGAAATAGACAGTGGCGTTATTCAACTGACAACCACACCTAAAGGTGTATTAGTGACTAATCGTGCCCGTTGCACTGGCTGTCATCGTTGTGAAACAGCATGTACAACATGGAATGATGGTAGCGTTGGCTCTTTCTTCTCCCGTACTAAAATCCATCGTCATTTCTATTTTGGTGATAAAGGCATTGGCTCTGGAGGGGGCTTATATGGCGACTTAAACTTTACCACTGATACTTGTCGCCAATGCAAAACACCCGAGTGTATGAACGTCTGCCCAGTAAAAGCTATCCGTTATCAAGAAGAGTTTGGCTGTATTGTCGTTGATACTCGTCGTTGTATCGGCTGTGCCGCTTGTACAACAGCTTGCCCGTGGATGATGGCAACCGTCAATCCACAAACGAAAAAATCCGGTAAATGTAATTTATGTGGTGAATGCGCCTCAGCATGCCCAACAGGGGCATTGCACATTATTGAATGGAAAGAAATTACCGTTTGATTTTTCTTAGCAATCACCTCATTGACCCCTCTTTAGATTAGGAAGCAATATTATGATTAACGGCTGGACTGGCAATATACTAAGAATTAATTTAACTACCGGTGCCATCTCTCGCGAAAGCTCAAGCCAATACAAATCCTTAATTGGTGGTATGGGCTTTGGCTACAAAATTATGTATGAAGAAGTTGCACCCGGTGTAAAACCTTTTGATGAAGAAAACAAAGTGGTATTTGCGGTAGGCCCGCTAACAGGATCAGGCGCACCCTGTAGCTCTCGCGTCAATATCACCTCTCTTTCAACCTTTACTCGCGGTAATTTAGTGGTTGATGCCCATATGGGAGGCTTTTTTGCCGCATGGATGAAATTTGCCGGCTATGATGCGTTGATCATTGAAGGTCAGGCAGATAAACCCGTGTGGATCCATATTGATGATGACCAAGTTTCCATTGAAGATGCCTCTTTTTTATGGGGAAAAGGAACTCGTCAAACAACAGAAGAACTTTGTGCTCAAACAAGCCCTGAAGCGTGTGTTGCTGCTATTGGCCCTGCAGGTGAAAACCTTGTCCCTCTTTCAGGACTTATCAATAGTCGTAACCACAGTGGTGGTGCTGGAATTGGTGCCGTACTTGGTGCTAAAAAATTAAAAGCGATTGTGGTTGAAGGAAGCCGTGGCGTTAATGTTGCCGATCGTAAAGCGTTAAAAGAGCTTAACGACTATATGATGACACAACTCATTGGCGCAAATAATAATCACGTCGTACCAAGTACCCCGCAATCTTGGGCAGAGTATTCACATCCGGGTTCACGCTGGACTGCACGTAAAGGGCTTTATTGGGGAGCGGCTGAAGGTGGCCCCATTGAAACAGGGGAGATCCCACCGGGCAATGCCAATACTGTCGGCTTTAGAACCATGAAATCAACCTTCGATCTTGGCCCAGAAGCAGAACAATACACGGTAAAAATGGGGGGATGCCACTCATGCCCTATTCGCTGTATGTCACAACTTAATGTCCCGCAAGCGAAAAAATTTGGCGTACCTCAAACAGGCGGAAACACTTGTGTCGCCAACTTTGTTCATACCACCATTTTCCCTAATGGCCCGAAAGATATTGAGAAAAAAGGCGATGCCAATGTTGTTGGTAATCTTGTCGGCCTCAATATTTTTGATGATATGGGCTTATGGTGCAACTACGGTCAGCTTCATCGTGACTTTACTTATTGCTATACCCACGGCGTTTTTAAACGCGTTCTTTCTGAAGAAGAGTATAACGATATTCCTTGGGATAAACTTGAAGAAGGTGATCCCGCATTTATCAAAGATTTCTATTACCGCTTAGCCCATCGTAAAGGTGAATTTAGTCACCTTGCTGATGGCTCTTATTTAATTGCACAACGCTGGAATTTAGGTGAGGAATATTGGGGTAATAAGAAAAATAAACTTTGGTCACCGATGGGTTTCCCTATTCACCATGCAAATGAAGCTTCTGCTCAAGTAGGCTCCATCGTCAACTGTATGTTTAACCGCGATGCGATGACACATACTCATATCAACTATATCGGTAGTGGTTTACCGCTAAAATTACAAAAAGAGATTGCAGGTGAACTATTTGGCTCTGGTGATGCTTTTGATGAAACCAAAAACTACACGCCGATTAATAAAGCAAAAATTGCCTATACCAAATGGACCATTTTGCGTAGTTGCCTACATGATGCCGTGACATTATGTAACTGGGTATGGCCAATGACCGTATCACCTCATAAAAGCCGCAACTATCGTGGCGATTTAGATATGGAAGCAAAATTTTTCACTGCCATTACCGGTGAACCAACCACTTCTCAAGATCTTGATTTAGCCTCAGAACGCATCTTCACTTTACATCGTGCTTACACGGTTAAGTTAATGAACACAATGGATATGCGTAATGAGCATGACCAAATCTGTTCATGGGTATTTGATAAAGATCCTGATATTCCTGTCTTTACGGAAGGGACAGACAAAATGGATAGAGAAGATATGCAACTCTCTCTCACCCTATTTTATGAAGAAATGGGCTGGGATCCACAATTAGGCTGTCCAACAAAAGCAACTTTAGTACGCCTTGGATTACAAGATGTTGCTGACGATTTAGCATCACGTGGCTTATTACCCAATTAATAGGTAAAGGAGATCATGATGAATAAACAGAATGCATCAGCCTCTATACCACCTGATATTGCTCATGATGCTGATATTACTTTAGAACAACCGGATATTTCTCTTCGTCGTTGGCTATTGCCGTTATCAGAGAGAGGTATTGGGCATGGTACTCACACCTTAACGGATACCACAGAAGAGCAAATTGAAGATATCGCGCAATTATCGGCTGAACAACACCTAGCCAATGCAATCCGTCAATGTTCAAAAGAAGGTGAACTATTAGCTATTTCCACGCTGTATGATGCGCCTTATTCACTCTCTGAAGAAGAGGTAATGCAATTAAGAGTCGCGTTGAACGAGGACGCTTTCGTTGATATTACTTATTTAACACATAATGGTGAAGATTATTTCTATTCTGACACTGTTATGTCAGATAACTATGCACAATTACAGCTTCTCAATAGATATACCGATATTTGTACTGCCATTGCAGGTTTAGTTCGCTTTGAATGCGAAACCTACCCTCGTCCATTGAAGCAAAGCATGTTGATGTCGGAGCCTTTTTATTACACCGCTGCAGAAATAGACGATGCATTGACGCTGATGAAAACTCACCCTGATTTTCAAGATATTCAGCAAATATTCGCCTCTAACAATGCCCCTTACCTATTTAGTAGCACCCTAATGAGTTATGGCAAGGCGAGAGGGTTAACAGAATGGCTGGAGGTAGAACAATATGAAAATCCTTAATGCTTCACCCTGTCGACGAAATGTTCTGTGGGTATTACAACAGCATCAGATTGAGGAGCAAAAATAATGCATGTTTCTCGCCGTAAATTTGTAGCAGGTATAGGTACTGTGATCTTTTTCAGTGCGCCACTGGGTAGTGCCTTAGCGGCAGCCACAGATAAAAAACCGATACGCTATGCCATGATCCATGACGAAACACGCTGTAATGGCTGTAATATTTGTGCCACAGCGTGCCGTCGATTAAATAAAGTACCAACCGGAATGGCGCGAATGGATATTGCACACATTCCATTAAGCTTAAAAGAAGATAACGATAAGTACCATTTTTTTAGACACTCATGTCAGCAGTGTGAAGATGCTCCTTGTATCTCGGTTTGTCCTACGGGCGCATCTTGGCGCGATGAAAGCAATGGTATTGTTCGCGTTAATAAAGAGAAATGTATTGGCTGTAGTTATTGCATATCAGCCTGTCCTTACCAAGTTCGTTATCTTAATCCCGTAACACATGTTGCTGATAAATGTGACTTTTGTCTTGAGTCTCGATTACAAAAAGGGTTACCACCGATTTGTGTCAGCGCTTGCCCACAAAACGCCCTACTCTTTGGTAGAGAAGATAGCCCACAAATTCAGCAATGGCTAAAAACACATGACTACTATCTCTATCAACTTGATGGAGTAGGAAAACCGCATCTTTATCGACGTGTTGGACCTCATGTACAAGGGGGAGATAACGTATGAGTGCAATAAATATCATGCCAAATGCAGCACAATTTCAAGCCTCACTCAAACAGTATGTCTTAATCTATACACCGGACTATTTGCCACTTTGGTTAATTGTTGCCGGCGTATTATTTGTCGGCATGCTACTTGTACTCGCACTTCATGGTTTTTTACGTTACCGCTTCGCCACACCCCATGGAGAGCATCATCAAGAAGAGAAACTCTATCTTTACTCAAAAGCGGTACGTTTATGGCATTGGAGTAATGCAACTTTATTTATCTTACTCCTTCTCAGTGGCGGGATTAACCATTTCGCCCTACTCTCGGCACATGACACGGCGTTACTCGTCAATGTGCATGAAATTTGTGGTTATCTACTCTTAGTATGCTGGTTGTCCTTTGTGTTAATTAATCTTGTTGGTGGCAATGGTAAATTTTACCGTATTGACAGTAAAAACTGGTTGCAACGAGTATTAATGCAAACACGTTTTTATCTTTACGGCATTATTAAAGGGGAAGATCATCCTTTTCCAGCCACTCCCAAGGTTAAATTTAATCCACTGCAACAAATGGCTTATTTAGGTGTGATGTATGCATTAGTACCATTACTTTTAATCACTGGGATCTTACTGCAAAATCCCATGTTTATCCCTGCTGATGCTGTGCTATTTAAAGCTTGGTTATTAATAATTCACCAAATACTAGCCGTGTGTAGTGTCTTTTTTATCTTTGGTCACCTTTACCTGTGTACCACCGGAAGAACGCCATTCCAAACCTTTCGCAGTATGGTTGACGGCTACCATAGACACTAATAAATAGATGGATCAAGGAGCTTATATGTCAGTCCCTTCACAGGAAAATATCACACTAACCAAAGAAGACTTACGCCAACTGCATGTTTCAAGTTCACTTTATCGTTGGTTTTTGCGTTATTTTCCCCATGGAGGTACTTACCGTGCTATCCATAATGAATTGATAAAACAACGTCAAACACAATGGATAGAAAGCTTAATTCAATATATTTATCTGCGTCATTTTAGTCAGTCCTCTTTTGCCAAACAGGAACAAGAAGTGATAGAAAACATCTTGTCCCTGTTAGGCAATGAAAAACAAACCGGTGTGACATTACAACGTTTACCCTATCACCAACCGCAATCTAGCGACGAAAACATCCAGTTTTCCACCGAATGGCATCAACTGATTGTCAAAAGCCAACAATTTAACACCGCCCTTGCATTATGTGGTCGTGATAATATTGTCGCCTTTTCCGGTGATGAAAACAGTATTGCTAACACTGGTTATAGTAACCAATTAATCAACAGCGGATTTGCTGGAAAGATCAGTAATACGGCAGATCAATGTCGTATTGGTAGCTTAGGAGGACGCTCTCGTATTTGTAATAGTGGCAACGATGTTAAAATTTACGCTTCTGGCCAAGGGGCGCATATTGCCAATAGTGGCATAAGAAACTTTATTAATGCGACTCAATCCCGTACAAAAGTCACCAATACTGGTGATTTAGCACATATTACTGTTACTGGCGATAACGCCATTGCTATCAACACAGGTGATAACTGCACACTCTCTGTATCTGGGGATAACAGCGTGTGTATCTCAACAGGGCATCTTCAGCAATTTTGCTTAGGAAAAGGCGGTAGTGCTGTGATTGCCTATCACGATGGAAAACGCACCCGCTTTAACGTTTTCTATGAAGGTGAAGATAATATTGAGGCCGGCATTCACTACTACTTAGATGAAAAACAGCGCCCTGTTGCAATGGATAATATTACTTAACTCAATAATTAATAAAAAATTCTCATAGAAGCTATTGGGCAAACATGGAGACGAAACACGATAACTTCGCATTGTTTCACAAAGATTTAGAGTTATATTTTATATTTTTGATATAAACAGCAAAATATATTTTTAAGCATAAAATGTGAATAAGCTATTATCACCACTTGTGACCAAGTTATGCATTAGGGACTACTGTGATAGTTGTATTAGCATCCTTGTCTTTCTTTATAAAAGAACCATTTTTATCTTTAATATATGCAGAATTACCTATCCTAATTTCCTCTTCATTTAAAGAATACATTATTGACATCACTTTATCTTTTTCTATACATTTTTTGTTACTTTTAATTTCAGTAAAACATAATCGATCGTATTTTCCTTCTTCTAAATATCCATCACCGTAATTCCATATAGAAATCAAAAATAAACTATTTTTATTCTTAAATAAATCATACTTTTTATCTAAAACATCTTGATTGTTTTTCCACCATATTATTTTTCCATAATCAGTTATCGGAAAATCCTCAACCAGAATAGAGGTGGTATACGTATCTTTATGTACTCCCATAACTTTAACGGGAATAAAAAACTCATACACTACAAAAAAAATAAAAGATAGCAAAAATATGATTATTGTTATTTTATATTTAAAAGCCATTATTTTGGACTCCGAATTTTTATATTAATAGTCGCTTCCATATTGGTCATAAACGGTTTAAAGCCTAATTTGTCATATCGCTGTAATACAAACCAAATTCTAAAAAATCTGAAATTATGATAAAGAGCAGACATAATATCATTACTATCTAAACCAAAATGATCTTGAATTTTATAATGAATAATTGCATCACAATAATCATTGTAAATTTCTAGCTTTTGTAAAGTAATGGTCGTTGACCAAGTGTCATGTACGGTAATCCCCAATCCATTCACTCTATCCTCAAGACGATCGAATTTAGGAAGCACGCTATCGCCTATATAACTTTTTAGCACCAAGTGAATATCAATACGGTCTTTTATACTTCGAGTATTCCAATTAATAGATTTATTAAAAACGTCTCTTATTTTCAGTAATGAACTATTATCAGAATCATCTTCTAAAATTTGCTCTCTGATAGCATCGTTTAATAAAGGATCATTATAAGGTGCGCCATCATTAAATTGCATATGAGTTATCATTTTATTAATAAGGATCGCATAAGGACTACGGAAGGCAAACATTGATGATAAATGGCGAAATTCATCAAACAAGATTTGTGCACATTCAGCTTTTCCTATTTTTGATATCACTATGTTATGATTATTCGCATCATAGACTTTATTAAAAAATCCATCATTTTCTATTGTTTGGAAAGTGTATGGATTTACTCTCATTGAAACATCACGCAAATTAAATTGATTTCGTAGCTGATCTCCACTCAAATCTCCGTAACGCATATCATCTGCACTGTAATCATCCATACGTCTTTGAGTTTGGTATATAACCAATGGAGTAATTATCGCTGACATAATTCTGCCTTGTATAAACTCTTAAATTGTACTTGAGATACTATATCCCGACGTACCAGCCATGATGTGATTACATGTAATACTTTCATAGTGTATTGTAATTATTTCACTGGGTAATGAATCACTTTGAGTTATTGTGCTGGCATTCACCTGGGAATAATTAACAATTGATGCATTAGTTAAAACAACAGTCATATATTTTTCTTGTGAACCAGTAGCGGAGGTTCGATAGTAATCAAGTTCACATCTTAATATTTCATTATTTGTGATGGCGACAATGAGTAAAGGCGTTGATTTATCGACATGTTTGGTAATTGACATTGGATGGTGGCTCAGATTTTGGGCTCTGTTTATATTGAATGAAGAAGCTATTACTAATATCTCATCAGTATGGTTTTCTTGATATTTATTTCCTATTGAGTCCCAAGTAGAGCACCCTGCTGAAATTAAGCCCTGTTTATTTCCATTTAAACGTAAGTAAATATTATTAGCCATGATTAATTCACCTTGATTATGAGCAGTTTTAAACACTCTAAAGCAATACTGCTAGTATAGTATTATGATAAAAAAACATACAAGTAACCTACTATAGGTATTAATGGAGTGTATTAGAAACAACATGGGTGATGATTATTTAGCAACTTACCAATAAAATATATTCGCTGGTATTACTCTCTATGTTTAATATAACTTTTTATAGATGAAGATAATATTGTGGTGAGTACTTACTACTATTTAGATGAAAAACAGCACCCCGTTGCAATGAATAATTTTACTGAATGCTTATAATTAGTAAAAATCCTAACAGAAGTTAGCTTGTAAAAATGGACACTATAATGTCCAATTATGCCATATTATGCTATAATTGGACATTATAGTGTCCATTTTATGTTTAGAGCTAATAATGAAACTCTCATTACTTACCGATATTGATGTTAGTCGAGCTTTTGCTACTCATTTACGAAAACGACGAGAAAAAGAAAAATGGTCTCGGGAACATCTTGCCGAGCGCAGTACCGTCCCTGCATCAACAATTAAAAAATTTGAGTTACAAGGCAAAATTTCATTACGACAACTACTGTTACTTTGGCAGTGTCTTGATGATTTAAATAACCTTTATGCCGTTGTTGACCCTAAAAAAGCCAATAAGCCTCGTATACCAAGAACCATTGAAGAGGTATTACAAGATGAATTTTAAGCTAACATGGTAAACAACCACCATTAAACATAATCAAACATCTTGCAGAAATAGCTGGTTTTGAAAGTTGGCAACAAGCACAAACGTATATCCATCATACTGTTGATATTATTAGTCAATTCTCATCGTTAGCTAAAGAGTATGACGTTTCAAATTCCGTTCGTGCTGATATTGATAAAACGCTTACTAATCGCCTAAAAGAAAATCAACACTTACTTTAATTTCGTAAAAAAGGGAAACTTCCGTTTCCCTTTTAGATTTTAATTTAATGTATTTTAGCTTATTTGTTTATCCCAGAGTGGATCACTTTTTTATGTTGTGAGCCAGCTACTTTATCGTAAATAGCGCATATAACAATAGTCACTAATACAGGAATTAACCACGCTAATCCTTGCTCACTTAATGGTAATTTAGCCGCCCAATCCGGTAATAAATGTTTTAAATGATCAGATGCTTTAATGGCATCAAAAATGCCAAAAAATAAGCTTATTGCCATTGCAGGGGCAATAATACGGCTTGGATTATGCCAAAAACGTAAAGTGAAACTCATCAGAATAATCACAATACAAGGAGGATAAATCATCACCAGAACAGGAATGGAGAACGCAATCAGTTTACTTAAACCAAGATTAGAGACTACCGCGGAAAATACAGCCAAAATCAATACTAATGTACGATAAGAAATAGGCAAATAGCGGCTAAAAAACTCCGCACAAGCACAAGTTAAACCTACCGCGGTCACCATACAAGCTAAGAAAATAAGCAGAGCTAAAAAGAAACTACCAAAATTACCGAAAGTATGTTGCACATAAGCATGTAAAATATCTGCGCCATCTTTTGCTTCTGGAATAATGCTGCCGCTAGCAGAACCAAGCTTAAATAAACTAAGATAAATCGCCGTTAATAACACACCCGCGATAATTCCCGCCCACATAGTATAACGTGTTAATAAAGACGAATTATCAATCCCTCTTGAGCGGGCCGCATTGACAATAACAATACCAAAGACCATCGCGCCTAACGTATCCATGGTAAGATAGCCATTAATAAAACCTTGGGTAAATGCCATATCTTGATACGCTTGTGTAGCGGGGATCGGCGTTCCTGCTGGCCAAAATAGCGCAGCTAAACCTAATACAGCTAAGGCTAAAATTTTAATCGGTGCCAGAATGTGACCAACACTATCAAGTAATTTTCTCGGATACAGTGAAATACCGATAACAATTAAAAAGTAAATAACACTATAAATAAGTAAGGCAATATCACTATCACCCACTAAAGGGGCAATGCCAACTTTAAAAGAGACCGTTGCGGTTCGAGGGGTGGCAAATAAAGGGCCGACAGCAAGATAAGCGACTATTGCTAATAAAAGTCCCATAGATTTACCAATGGGGGTGCTTAATGCTTCAATTCCCCCTCCCACTTTCGCTAATGCCACCACTGTTAGCACAGGTAAGCCAACTCCGGTTAGCAAAAAACCAATGGCCGCAGTCCAAACAAACTCCCCTGATTGCAACCCCACCATCGGGGGAAAAATAATATTCCCTGCTCCAACAAATAGAGCAAAAGTCATAAAACCTAATGCCAGAATGTCTCTGGAAGTTAATCGATGTGCCATAAGATTTGTTAATATATCGTTATTAGATGGTTAATTTACATTTACTATATAAAGTAAATACAACAAAAATATCAGCAGTATCTATTTTGCTTCATGATGGGTTATTCAGAATAATATTTAAGAATAATCATTTTACACAGAGCAATTACATATTAAATAGAAAAAAGCGCCGATAACTGCTCACAAGTAAAACTTTTATAATGAAAAAAGGCAATAGCTGATCTAAAAAGCAGAATAATCATCTAAAGTATTTTTTCAGGCCAGTGATAACTGTTATATATCGCCAATTATCCCCGATATGATTTGTATATTTTTCACTCACCAAACGGCAATCTAGCCATCAATTAAAGTTCCCATTAATTAATAATATTAAAATTTAACGCTACGATATTAGATTTTATTGATATTGATTTGATGGGTATATGACAAAAATACCTTTATCACCTCTTTTAAAAATAGGTAATAAAGGTACTAATAAAATAAGAATAAAAACGAAATTATTTTTTTTCTGTTAACAATGTTTGCGGCATGATAAAAGAAAAAGTGCTTCCTACACCGACTTTACTTTCAATATTCAGTATTGAGTGATGATGTTGTAAGGACTTTTTGACAATCGCCAATCCAAGCCCTGTACCACCGGTGTGGCGGGAGCGCGCTTTATCTACACGATAAAAACGTTCGGTTAAGCGCGTTAAATGTTCAGCACTGATACCCGGCCCATTATCTGACACACTAAACAACATACCTTGTGGTACTTTTTTCCAACTCACGCGAATAGTCGTACCCTCAGGGGTATGATTTATGGCGTTATAGACAAGGTTAGATACGGCACTACGCAATTGCTCTTCATTACCACGAACAGCCCATTTATGGTCAATATCAAAGATGATATTTTGTTGTTCTTGGCTTAATGAGTGCGCGTCATGCTCAAGCACGCTTAATAGCGCAGGCATATCGACAACCGTGTTCAAATCAATATGAGGCGCAGATTCAATACGTGAAAGCTGTAACAGTTGTTGTACTAATAAGTCCATACGCTTTGCTTGCTCTTGCATGGTCTTAATCACTTTATGTTCAGCCGGGTTTTCTGCGGTATTCTCTTCCATCATCTCAAGATAGCCTTGAATAACCGTTAAAGGTGTTCTTAATTCATGGCTCACATTAGCAAAAAAATCACGTCGCGAATTTTCTAACTTATTCTTCTCGGTCACATCGCGAGCAACCATTAAACGTTGATCATCCGCATAAGGCATCACCCGAAATTCAACAATAGCACCATTATTTAATGCAATAGTTAAAGGGCGGCTAAAATCGGCGACGGTGAAATAATGTAAAAAATCGGGATAGCGCAATAAATTAAAAATATTTTGTCCATTATCATCAGGCCAACGAAAGCCTAGAAGATGCTGAGCAAGACTATTACACCAAAAGATATTTCCTTCATTAGTGATCATCACAACGGCATCTGGTAGGCTCTCCGCCCCGCTACGAAAACGCTTAATTAAATCACCTAATTCTCGACGGCGTTTACGGTTACGTTGCTGTGTTTGTCGTATACCATAAAAAATAGGCTCCCAGCCCCCTTTCCCTTCTGGGGGTAATACCGATCTATCGAGCCATAACCATTTAGATAATTTCATTAAATTATAGGCGTGCCATATCAAGGCACTCAGTAATGAGACCACGAGCAACCAAGGAAGGTGGCCGATAAATAGTGATAATACAAAGGCAGGTAAACAAAATAGAAATAGCCCCCACACGAGGGCTTTCCATGAGAGTCGTTCTAACACCAGTTAATTACTCCCTTATCAACTCAAAATCGAGCAGAGAAACGATATCCCGTTCCTCGTACCGTTTGTATCATTCGGTCATGGCCATCTTGCTCTATAGCTTTACGCAATCGACGAATATGTACATCGACAGTACGATCTTCGACATAAACATTGGTGCCCCAAACATAGTTTAGCAACTGCTCTCGGCTATATACACGTTCGGGATGGGTCATAAAAAAGTGGAGAAGTTTAAATTCGGTAGGCCCCATATCAATGGGTTTATCTTGACTGGTAACTCGATGTGAAACAGGATCAAGACTTAATCCATTAAATTCAATCACATCTTCTGCCGACATCGGTGACAATCGTCGTAAAATAGCCTTTACCCGAGCCACCAGCTCTTTAGGCGAAAAAGGTTTAATCACATAGTCGTCTGCACCTGTTTCGAGACCTTTGACTTTATCTTCTTCTTCCCCTTTTGCTGTTAGCATAATAATAGGAATATCACGGGTATTATTTTCACGCTTCATCTGTTTAATCACTTGGATACCCGAGCCTCCGGGGATCATCCAATCTAATAAAACCAGATCAGGGTAAGGGTCAATCAGAAAACTCAATGCAGTATCATAGTCCTCAGCTTCAATAGGCTGAAAACCATTTTGCTCTAATACAAAACAGATCATCTCTCGAATTGCGGTTTCATCTTCAACAACAAGAATACGCCTTGCCATACTCTATCCTGTGTTATTTATATAGAGGGTCATAATGATTATGAGGCACTTTTATGACAGATTTATGACTGACTATGACAATACTGGAATACAGTGTCATTGTTAAGGTAAATAAGGCTAAAATTGGTGTAATTTCACTCAAAATACGTAGCTCATAGGTGGATTTTCACTAAAAAAGTAAGGTGCGCTATACTGACGGCAGTTAACATTAAGGGATAGCAATGCGGATTATTCACACCTCAGATTGGCATTTAGGACAATATTTTTTTACAAAAACTCGCGCCCAAGAGCACCAACAATTTCTCGATTGGCTATTAGCGCAAATCCGTGAACAACAAGTTGATGCAGTTATTGTTGCAGGGGATATCTTTGATACTGGCTCCCCCCCCAGTTATGCCCGAGAGCTTTATAATCGATTTGTCGTCGCAATAAGAGATACTCAGTGCCAACTGATTATTTTAGGGGGTAATCATGATTCTGTGGCAACGCTAAATGAATCTAAATCACTGTTAGCGTGTTTAAATACCACCGTCATTGCTAATGTTCACACTGAAACCCCACAAGCCCCTATTATTCTTTATCAAAAAAATCACACACCTGGAGCATTACTTTGTGCAATCCCCTATTTACGCCCTAGAGATATGATAAATAGCAAAAGTGGGCAATCGGGAGCAGACAAACAGGGCGCTTTAAAAGAAGCGATCGCAGATTATTATCAACGCCAATATCAAGCCGCGCTCGACTTACGAAAACAACTCAATGTTAACATCCCTATCATTGCCACAGGGCATCTGACAACGATTGGCGCCAGTGTTAGCGATTCGGTACGTGAAATTTATATCGGCACATTAGAAGCCTTTAACGCAACCCTATTTCCTCCATTTGACTATATCGCCCTTGGTCATATTCATCGCCCACAGCGCGTCAATAAATCGGGTCATATTCGCTACAGTGGTTCACCTATTCCATTAAGTTTTGATGAAAGTGCACAACAGAAAAGTGTTTGTCTTATCGATTTTGAGCAAGATAAGTTAGCGGAAATGACACTATTAGCCATCCCTGAGTTTCAGCTATTACGCACTCTTTCAGGCTCGTTACAAGAAATTGCCACACAACTCGAAAAGTTAGCAACACAATATAATGAAATGGATACCACGATTTGGCTAGATATTGAAGTTTCAACTCAAGATTATCTCAGTGATATTCAAACCCGTATTCAAGAGCTAACTCAATCGCCACTCTTTGAAGTGATCGTATTAAGAAGAGCGAGAAAACAACGTCAAGCACTGATGCAAAATGAGAAAGAAACCCTAACTGAACTGACTGTATATGATGTATTTGAAAGGCGCTTAGCTCAACACCAGTTTGAAACCGAGGAAGACAAAACACGGTTAACCACACTCTTTAAGCAAGCGGTTGAAATGGCAGAGCAAGAGGATAACAACGCACGATGAAAATCTTAAGTCTGCGCTTTAAAAACATTAACTCACTCAAAGGCGAATGGAAAATTAACTTTGATCAAGAGCCTTTTGTTAGCAATGGGCTATTTGCCATTACAGGCCCGACAGGTGCGGGTAAAACCACGCTCTTAGATGCAATTAGTTTAGCCTTATATCACAGAACGCCACGCTTAGATAAAGTAACCCAATCTCAAAATGAATTAATGACTCGTCACACTGCAGAATGTTTAGCTGAAGTGGAATTTGAAGTTAAAGGGGTTGCCTATCGGGCATTTTGGGAACAACGTCGTGCTAATTATAAAGAAGAGGGAAACTTACAAGCCCCACAGGCTGAGTTAGCAAAAATTAATCGTTTAGGCGGTGAAGATAAAGTTTTAGCCAATAAAATTAGCCAAGTAAAAGAAAAAATAATCTCGATCACCGGATTAGATTTCGATCGCTTCACTAAATCCATGTTGTTATCACAAGGGCAATTTGCTGCATTTCTCAACGCTGATGATAAATCTCGTGCAGAGCTACTTGAAGAGCTTACTGGTACAGATATCTATCGCCATATTTCACAAACAATTTTTAAACATTGGCGCGAAGAAGAGCAGGCTTTAAACACGCTAAAACAACAAGCTCAAATGATGGCATTATTGGATGCAACAATACGCCAAGAGCTATTAACACAACAAGCCAATATTCAAGCACAAGTAACAAGGTTACAAAAAGAGCAACAGGAATACCAAGTTGCTAAGCAATGGCAAGAAAAAGCGCTAGAAATTCAGCAGCAACAACAATCAGCCCAAGCGGGACTCTATGAGGCTCAACAGGCATTAATTATTGCTCAACCCGATATTCAACGCTTAGAAAAAAATGAGCCAGCAGAAAAAATTCGCCCTCTTTATGATGAAAAAAATCGTCGTCTTACAGAGCAAAACTATTTAGCAACACAGTTAACAAGCTTAAAAACAGAAAAACAGGCTATTGAACAGCAAAGTCTACCTATCAATAAAAAATTGGCAGACTTTCATGAACAATTAAAAACGCATCATGAGAAAAAACAGCACACTTTACAGTTAATTCGTGAGAAGGTACTGCCTTTAGATAATCAATTGGTGCTGTTACAACAAGAAATTAGTACTAATAACCAACACAAGCATAAATTAGAAAAAATATGCGCTGAATATCTGCAACATTCTCAGTTAGCCGAGAAAAAATTAATCACCACACAACAACAAGTTAATCAATTAAATAACGACTTAACACAACACGCCTATCATGCACAACTTGCGGAAAATCTACCCTTATGGCAACACTATTTTCAGCAATATAATGAAATATCAAACCAATATCTTGCCAACCAAAAACGAGAAACAGCAGAGCAGGAAAAAGTCATAAGTTTGGAAAAAGCATTACAACAAGCTACCCAAACATTAGCCACCCAACAAGAGCAACTTAATTTACAGCAACAGCAACTACAATCTTATCAAACACAATTGGAAGCGCGTCAAAAAGCAGACAAACCCGATGAAATAAAACCGCGATTACAACAAATTAATCTGCAAAAAAATGCATTGGCAAAAATTATAAATTTACACACTCAATTACAACGTAATGGCAAAGAGCAGCAACATTATCAAACTACATTGAGTGAAAATCAGCAAAAAATAGCAACTCTAACCCAAACGATTGCAGAAAATGATCTGGCACTAAAAGAGAAAGCACAACATCTTAAAGATTTAAATGACAACTATCTTTTGCTACAAAAAGTCGCCGAATATGAGCAAGAGCGTGCACGTTTACTGAAAGATAAACCTTGCCCTCTATGTGGCTCAACACAGCATCCTTATGTAGAAACCTATCATGACATCAAACCAGATGAGACAAAGCTACGTTTAGAAGCATTACAACAGCAGGTGCATTCACTCACCATCACCTTAGCCGAACAGCGAACCCAACTGGTAAACTATGGCTCACAAAATAGCACCTTGAGTGACAATATCGCTCAGTTAACCCAAGAGAATAGCGTACTGACCCAACAGTGGCAGACGTTAGCACAAGCACACCATTTACCGTTAGTTGATGATGCAGATAACTTACTGACATTAGAACAATCATTAAATCAGCAAGAGCTTATTCTCACAGAAAAACTTGACAGTTATCAGCAATTAGAAGCCCAAACACATCAAAAGAATACGCATTTTCTCAATGCAAAAGAGCAATTTAATCAACAACAACAATCGGTTAAGCAACAGCAAAATGATTTAGATTATTTGCAAAAAACAATCAAAACCTATCAGCAACAAAGCGAGCACTTGCACCAACAGCAACAACAATTAGCACAACATATTCAGTCAGCGATTGAAAAACAAGGCTATACACTCCCTGAATTTGAGCAGTTCACGCCATGGTTGGCAGCTCGTCAACAAGAGCACCAGCAATATCAAAGTCAGTTAAAAGAGCTTCAGCTATTACAACAAAGCCTACGTGAACAGCAAGTGACGCAAAATGAAAAAAAACGTTATTTAGCAGAAAAACAGGCTGAACTTGAGGCGCTATTAGCAAAATTAAGCCAACAACAGCACCAACAAACACAATGGCAGGATCAACGACAAGCCTTATTTGGTTCACAATCTGTAGAGCAGGTACGTAGTGAACTTGATAAACATAGCCAATTTTTACAAACCCAGATTGAGCAATATACTCAAGAAAAAAACCAACTAGAAAACCGACTTAATCAATTAATTGGCCAATATCAAGAGAATGAAAAAGCCCTACAACGAGCAATAACACAAGCACAACAAGCCACTGAACACTATCAACACGCGTTAAAAGAGAGTCTTTTTGCCGATGAAAATGACTTTTTAGCCTCTCTATTATCGGTAGAGGAAAGAACACGTCTACAAGAGCAGCAAAAACAGCGACTTGATAAACTTTTACAAGAAAAAACGCGCCTTGAGACTCAAGAAAAAGCCTATCAACAACATTTATTACAACAACCATTACTCTCAACCCAATGTACTGCTGAGCAATGTAATATCCATTTAGACGACTTAGCAAAGCAACACAAAGCGTTGCAAGAAACACTATTTAGTCTGCAAATACAATTACGCCAAGATGATGAAAAACGGATAGAGCAACAAACACTATTAGCGCAAATAGCCAAACAGCAAGCGCATTATGATGATTGGAGTTATTTAAATGAGTTAGTTGGCTCTGCATCTGGTGATAAATTTAGTCGCTTTGCCCAAGGGTTAACCCTCGACCATCTTATCTATCTGGCTAATCGTCGCTTAGAAAAACTACATGGTCGTTACTTTTTACAACGCAAAACGACAGGTAGCCTTGAATTACAGATTGCCGATACATGGCAAGCAGATGCTCTACGCGATACACGTACACTTTCTGGTGGAGAGAGTTTTTTAGTCAGCTTATCCCTTGCCTTAGCGTTATCTGATTTAGTCAGTAATAAGACGCAAATTGAGTCACTCTTTTTAGATGAAGGCTTTGGCACTCTCGATCCTGATACACTAGATATTGCTTTAGATGCCTTAGATAGCCTTAATGCTTCTGGCAAAATTATTGGTGTGATCAGTCATGTTGAAGCGATGAAAGAGCGTATTCCGGTACAAATAAAAGTGAAAAAAGCGGGGGGTTTAGGAATAAGTCAGCTAGCACCTGAGTTTAGATATGGTAATAAGAGCAATGAAAATCAATCAGTTAAAGACTAGCTCTAATAATTTGATGTAAGTGGTTAAAATTTTTAGATATCAATAAATCACCCACAGCGTCTATAGTATGTGCATAGATTAGCTCAGGCTAAACAGCTTTAAACGCTTATATTTATCAAGGAGATAAGCATGTCTAACGCATTCACAGAATTAATGAAAAAACGTAGAACAATTTATCATTTAGGTAATCAACTGCCTATTAGCGAAGACAGAGTTGCTACGATCATCAAAGAAGCGGTTAAAGAAAGCCCTAGCGCATTTAACTCACAAACTTCTCGTGTTGTCGTTTTATTTGGTGAACAACACCAGAAATTATGGAATATCGTTAAAGATACTCTGAAAAAATTAGTCCCTGCGGATGCATTTAGCGCAACAGAAGCCAAAATTAATAGCTTTGCTGCCGGTGCAGGCTCCATCCTTTATTTTGAAGATACTGATATCGTTAAAGGGCTTCAAGAGCAGTTCCCACTGTATGCTGAAAACTTTCCTGTTTGGTCAGAGCAAGCCAGTGGTATGGCTCAGCTTTCTGTCTGGACTGCACTTGCGGCTGAAAATGTAGGGGCATCACTGCAACACTACAATCCAATTATTGATGATGAAGTTCACGCAACTTGGGATATTCCTCGCCATTGGAAATTAAGAGCACAAATGGTCTTTGGCTCTATCGAACAAGAAGCAAGTGAGAAAAATTATATTGAAGATGACGCTCGTTTTAAAATCTTCAAATAATAGAATTTAATATAGACATCTGATCCAAATACCCTCTTTTTATTTTCATTCCTTGCCCACAGCCTCTGTGGGCTTTTTTTTGCCCACGACAAATAATAAAGGGAGCATTAGCCCCCTTCTTTTATGACTTGATCAGTTTAATATCATGCTTTCGCTGCTTTTTCTGAGCTTCTTGACATCCTCCACGCCCTAAAGGACGTGGATCCCTACTGCGTTCAGACTGATGTCTGAATCACCTCGGCGGGTTCCTG
>PPYF01469110.1_pt1 | contig 224064 bp, 223 predicted proteins | sample 1559871 | NCBI WGS metagenome assembly PPYF01 (sample SAMN08240021, study PRJNA423297) | Human gut metagenome, whole genome shotgun sequencing project. | reverse complement strand
CCACTATTTCAGTACCTGATACATCGAAATGCTCATAGCTGTGGCTTATTCACTGAGATATGAAAGGTTGAAAAACCTTAAATTTTCAATAGAAAACACTTGATTATATGAGGAGGGAAAATATGGCATCAAGTAAGGAATATCTGCAGTTTATTTTGGAACAGTTATCTGAACTGGAAGACATTACATATCGGGCGATGATGGGAGAATTTATCATTTACTATCGGGGGAAGATAATCGGAGGTATTTATGATGACAGATTATTGATAAAGCCGGTGAAATCAGCAGTTTCCTATATGCCTGCAGCTTCTTATGAAAGACCTTATGATGGGGCAAAAGAGATGCTGTTAGTTGACGAAGTGGATAATAAGGAATTTCTGGCAGGTTTATTTCGGACCATGTATGATGAACTTCCGTCTCCAAAAGCAAAAAAGAAAAAATAGCCATATTAAAGGGGAAATTTTATGAAAAGGGAACTGGGAATCGCAAGATGTGGCCTTGCATGTTGTCTGTGTTCCGAAAATGTAAGCTGTCAGGGGTGTGATTCCGGGCAATGCCCGGATAAGGACTGGTGTGAAAACAGAAAATGCTCCATAGAAAAAGACTACTCCCATTGTTATAGCTGTTGTAATGAAGAATGCAGGAAGGGACTGCTGTCCAAAATAAAGCCTTATGGTTTTTCTTTATTTGCTAAAAGATATGGAGAGGAAGCCCTGCTGGATTGCCTGGAACGTAATGAAAAAAATGGTGTTGTATACCATCGGCAGGGAATTGTCGGTGATTATGATGAATTTGATGATGTAGAAGAACTGATTCGGTTTATTAAGGAGGGAAAGTGAGGGAACTCAGATTTCCGGTACATAAAGGGAAATAAAGTTAAAAAAATTTTTTTACACAGTAGGAGCGGCCAGCAACAATAAACAGAATTTTACAGGAGCTAATATTATATGAACCTGACATACAAGAGAGCAACCATTCAAGATATAGACATGTTGACAAAGACAAGAACAGAGGTACTGAGAGCAGCTAATCAGCTTTCCGATACAGTGGATATGAGTCATGTGGAAAGAGAGTCTTATAATTACTATAAAAATGCATTAAATAACGGTTCCCATATTGCGTATCTTGTTTCTGACGGAGATCATTTTATAGGGACTGGCGGTGTGAGTTTTTATCAGGTAATGCCTACGTATCATAATTTAAGTGGCAGGAAGGCTTACATAATGAATATGTATACAAAGCCTGAGTACAGAAGAATGGGAATTGCAGGTAAAACACTGGATATGCTGGTCAGAGATATCAAAATGAGGGGGATTACAGATATTTCACTGGAAGCAACTGATATGGGAAGAGCCTTATACGAAAAATACGGGTTTGTAAAAATGGACCATGAAATGGAATTGCCAGAGGAACAATGGTGATAAACTTCCTAAATGTAGCCTGAGAGAGAAAAGATGATTTTTATAATGATGTAAGAGCTATGAGAGATATTATGGAATGTCTGCAAAAGGAGATATACGAAAGATGCCAAAAAGAAACAAATAAATTTGGTATGGGATGCTACTATCATATTGCTTCTGTAGTAAGAAATGCAGAAATTCTGGCAGATAAATATGGTGCAGATAAGGAAGTGGTTATGATTGCAGGTTGGTTACATGATGTAGCCTCCATTACTGATTACAGACTATACGAACTTCATCATGTGCACGGTGCCCAAATGGCATATGATATCTTAAAAGGATATGGATATGATGCTCGAAAAATTCCTTTGGTGCAGGAATGCATTAAAAAGCATAGAGGAAGTGTGAATTTAGAGAAAAACAGCCTTGAAGAGCTGTGTGTTGCCGATGCTGATGCAATTTCCCACTTTGACAGTATACCTGATTTATTGTATTTGGCTTATGTTCAGAAAGGGATGGGAATTGAAGAGGGTAAGGAATTTGTAAAGGAAAAACTAAAAAGAAGTTTTCAAAAATTATCGCCAGAGAGTCAAAAATACTACAGGTCAAAATTTCAAAAGGTTATGGAAGTCTTAAACTGAAAAAGAGGCATTGAATTTATAAAGGAAAGAAAAGTGATTATACAAGTTGAAAATAACAAAGAAAAGGAAATGATATCTCGTACAATATTAGAAGCCTTGCCTGACTGGTTTGGTATTCCTGAGGCAAGGGAAGAATACATTGTGAATAGTGTAAATCAACAGCTTTTTGCTGCAGTAAAGGAAGAAAAAACAATCGGCTTTCTTTGCCTTAAACAAACAGGGAAAGATACTGTAGAAGTGTCTGTTATGGGTGTACTAAAAGAATTTCATCGCCATGGAATAGGGCGGAAGCTGTTTATGAAGGCAAGAGAAAAAGCAATTAAAGACGGTTTTTCTTTTATACAGGTAAAAACCGTTCAGATGGGTCAGTATGATAATTATGACAATACAAATAAATTTTATATAAGCCTTGGCTTTAAAGAATTTGAAATATTTCCGACTCTTTGGGATGAGTGGAATCCCTGTCAGGTTTATGTAATGGCTTTATTATAAGTGCAGGGATAGAAGTTTTATAGATATACGGGGTGAATAGTCCTTGAAAGCTATAGGATCAGATAATCCATCAGACGAAATAAAAATATTTTGTTAATGCAAAACAGAATTAATGCTTGTATCTCAGATAGTATTATGTTAATATTTATTCATAAATTATGAAAGAAACTCAAGGAAAGGAACGGACTATGTACTGGAAAACACCTGAAATCCAACTTGAAAATGGTTGCAAAATGGCTGTTTACGGGGATAGTACGCTCTTTTTTCAGGTGAAGGATACGAAGTAAACAGCGAAAACGCATTATTTTTATCCATATATGAGCAACTATCTCCTTTATCAAATGAATGAATATAATTTGAAAAGGAGATTTTTTATGCATAAATTTAATATAAAAAAACAGGTCGGGAAGCTATATGGCATTACGGCAATAGGATATTTCCAGATTGCAGGAGCCTCCTGGGTGGCTCTTCTTGCGGCAAGAGGATTTTCGCTTATTGAAATTGGAATCATAGAAAGTATTTTTCATGCTGTAAGCATATGTTTTGAGGTTCCATCGGGAGTAGCGGCGGACGTATTTGGACGTAAAAAGACCCTTGTTATAAGTCAGATCGTATCGCTGATATCCAATATTTTGATGATTTTTTCAGGCGGATTCTGGTCCACAGCGCTGGCAATGGGCTTTTCTGCTTTAAGCTATAATCTGTCATCCGGCACAAGAGAAGCGCTGGCATATGACAGCTTAAAGTATGCCGGACAGGAAGAAATATATAACAGATTTGCTTCTGCAGAAATGGCTCTTTACAGAATCAGCAGCTCAACGGCAACCTTATGTGCAGGGCTGGCGCTTTTTCTCGGATATAAGACAGCCTATGCAATTGACGTTTTATTCAGCATTGGAGCCCTGAGCATTGCATTGTGCTTAAAAGAGGTTGAAGCTGATTGTCAAAATACAGAAAAAAGGCAAGAAAGCATACTGGAAAAACTGAAAAACATAGTTCTGGAAAGCGGGAAATTTCTGCTAAATAACGGAAAAGCCAGAACTATTATGATCGTCAATTCTCTGATTGGGGCAGTTTCCACACTTGTGCTTTTTTTCCTGCAGGCAAAACTTCCAATGGCCGGACTGAATTCTCTGGCGTTGGGACCGGCTTTATTTATAATGGGACTGGGAGCAGTTGTGGGAGCCAGAATGGTTGCTTATTTTCCTCAATACAGCTATAAAAAACTGCTTACACTAAGTGCTTTTGGAGTTGGATGTGCTCTTGCAGCAGCCCTTACCGGGAATGTCTTGATTATGATCGCAGGTGGATTTCTGGGAGCGCTTGCAGATGATTTTCTGGAGGTAAAAACAGATGTGATTCTGAATGAAATGATTCCGTCTGAGCAGAGAGCAACCCTGATTTCTGTAGGCTCTTTTATGTTTTCCATAGTAATGATTTTTTTATCAACGTTTATGGGGTGGATGCTTTCCTGAATAGGCTAAAGATATGGAAACATGGAGAACATTGTGATCCATATTTCTGCGACAGCAATATTTTTTCTAAACAGAGGACATCAGATGGGATGATAGGGGATTTCTTTTATAAATGATGCTTTGTATGATGAAAACGGAAAAGAAACAAAATACAGCGGCTGAATTATATGGTCTGCGGTGATATTCTGGAAATCAATGAGTAAACGAAAACTGCCGGCAGATCATTCTGCCGGCAGTTTGGCGTAGCGTTATAATTATTTTGCTGCAGCAGCCTCTGCAATCGCTTCAATTGGCGCTTGCTCTTCAAGAACAGAAACATTTTCAACGTTTTTATAGAATTTTTTTAATGCAATTTCTGTTTTTTGTTCTGCTGAGAATAAAGAGCATGATTAATAAAGTTACTGGAAATATAAGTCCAAAGCCCATACCTGCGCGGATATTGTTTCCTGTATTTTGTGTTACACGCCCCACGATTGCCGGCCCGATGCTGCCGCCCAGATCGCCTGCCATGGCAAGCAGCGCAAACATGGCAGTTCCTCCCATGGGGAATTTTTGTGAGGAAATGCTGATGGTTCCGGGCCACATAATTCCAACAGAAAAACCACAGATAATGCAGCCCACAAGTCCTGTAAATGGTGAGGAGGACATGGAAGTGAGAAGGTAGCAGATCACGCACAGAATACCAGATCCTGTCATAAATTTCATAAGATCTATCTTATCTCCATATTTTCCCAAAATGATACGGCTGATGCCCATTGTAACCGCAAACATGCAGGGACCTGCCAGATCTCCGGCTGCTTTTGACAATCCCAAAGCAGCTTCTGCGTAAGCGGAAGCCCACTGCGCCATGGCAAGTTCTGAAGCGCCGGAGCAGATCATCAGACAAACTGCAATCCAGAATATAGGCTTTTGGAACAGTTTTTTTATTCCCATTCCTCCCCCTTCCTCTACCAGATGTTCGATAGGGCAGGTGGCAAAATTATAGATATTGACAGCAGGGATAAGGGCCCATAATACGGCCAGCCATTTCCAGTTATCCATTCCAAATACCATAAAAAACAAGGTGGAAATTAATATTGTCCCAACAGATCCCCAGCAATAAAAGGAGTGCAGCAGGCTCATGGTGGCTTCTTTGTTTTCAAAGGGACAGGCTTCCACAATAGGACTGCAGAGCACTTCGATAAGACCGCTTCCAATTGCGTATATGATCACGCTGCACATGATTCCAATAAAGGGATTGGGCAGGAGATCCGGCAGAAATGCCAGCCCTACAAGTCCGGCAGCAGCGCATATTTCAGAGCTTACAATACAGGTACGGTATCCGATTCTGTCTACATATTTTGCGCAGAATGCATCTACCAGAAGCTGAGTAAAGAAAAAGCATGTAGAGATCAGGGCGATATTTCCAAGAGAAATATCATAGTCATGGTGGAATTCTAAGAACAACAATGGAGCAAAATTAGCAGTAATTGCCTGTGTGATAAAGCCCAGATAACAGGCAAGCTTTGTCTTTTGATAGTTTGGCATAGCAGATTCCTTCCTTTTCCTGAATGTTGCATCAAATTTTTCTGTATTTTGGATTATATAATACAAAAGCAGGGGTTTCATTGATTTATATCTGATATTTATTGTATAATATCGTAAAACAGATCATGGAGGAATGATGATAGTATGGCATCTGATCAGCCTTTCAGCAAGATTGTCACAGATGAAAATTTAATGGAAACTGCTCAGCATGGCAGCAGAAATTATCCCTTTGCTTTTTATTATGAGGATTTATCTTTATTTGACTTTAACTGCGTGGAATGGCACTGGCACATGGAATTAGAATTTGTGTATATGGAGTCCGGGACCATGACTTTCTGGATTGGAGAAAAACAGTTTGTTTTGTCCCAGGGAGACGGATTATTTATTAACTCCAAAATCCTGCACCGCTTTTATTCATCTGACGGCGCAGTAATTCCGAATTTTTTGTGTATGCCTTCTTTTATTGCTGTGCAGGACAGTCTTATTTATAATAAATATATTTTGCCTGTGATTTCATCTTCTCTGGAATTTCAGATTTTTAAAAGAGAGGTTAAGTGGCAGGCCAAAGCTCTAGAGCTCATAAAACAGATCATTGCAGTTCAGGAAGATAAAGCCTTCTGTGAGCTTGCAACATCGTCCCTGGTTCAAAAGCTCTGGCTGGAGATATATGAAAATTCAGATATGAATAATGAAAAAGACAAGGTAAACGCTGCCGTTTCTTTTCAGGCGAGACTGCAGATCATGATGCAGTATATCCATGAAAATTATACTCATGATATCTCATTGGATGATATTGCCTGTTATGCAGGAATCAGTAAAAGCACAGTATTAAATCTTTTTCGTAAATATCTGCATATTACCCCCATTCATTATCTGATTCATTACCGGCTGAAGGAGGCTGCGCTTCTGCTTGTAAAAACCGAGAAAAAAATCGCTACGATATCAGATGAAACAGGATTCCATAACGTGGATTATTTTTGCAGATTATTTAAAAAGCATTACTGTCTGACGCCGACACAATACCGGAAAAAGAAAGCCTTATTTTAATTATGACATACAGGTGTCATATTTGGAGTGCTATATTAAAGGAGAGGGCAGAATATGAAGATTGAACGGCTCATTGGAATTTTGTCTGTTTTACTGCAGAAGGACATGGTGACTGCGGCTGATCTGGCTGATATGTTTGAGGTATCCAGGCGGACGATCCAAAGGGATATTGAAGATCTGTGCAGGGCAGGGATTCCCTTAATGACCAGACAGGGAACAGGCGGCGGTATTTCTATTATGGAAAATTACCGAATGGATCGGACTGTTTTTACAGCAAAAGAGATGAAGGATATTCTGACTGGTATTCACGGTCTTGACAGCATTCACAGAACAAACAAATACGGACAATTGATGGAAAAAGTCTGTGCAGGCTCTTCGGATTTTGTGACAGGAGATCAGAATATCCTTATTGACTTATCTTCCTGGCATAAAAAGTCTTTGATCCCTAAAATTGAAATTTTACGTACAGCAATTGAGCAATATAGAATCGTGAAATTCTTGTATTTTTCTCCGGAAAAAAGCACCAGAAGAAGGATTGAGCCGTATTATCTGATTTTTCGCTGGTCCAGCTGGTATGTGTGGGGCTGGTGCTGTAAATGTAATGAAAGCCGGCTTTTTAAGCTGAACAGAATGGAAGAACTGGAATTAACAGAAAATATTTTTGAAAAGCGTAAGGTATCTTTACCTGATTTTGATTATGAAAACATGTTCCCAGGAAGATTTCCAGTAAAGGCAGTTTTTTCGGGGAAATGCAGATGGAGGCTGGTAGAAGAGTATGGAAAGGACAGTTTCCAGGAGCAGAAGGATGGAACGCTTTTATTTTACTGGATATTTTCAGATAAAAATCATCTGATCAGATGGCTTCTGACCTTTGGAGCCGATGTAAAAGTTCTGGAACCCTCAGAAATCAAAGAAGAGATAAAAGCAGTAGTGGAGCAAATAAGGAGAAATTATCAGGAGGAATAGAAATGGCATTTGATTATAAAAAAGAGTATAAAGAGTTTTATCTTCCACCGAAAAATCCGGGAATCATTGAAATACCGGAAATGAATTATGTGGCAGTTCGGGGAACCGGGGATCCTAATGAGGAAAATGGAGAATACAAAAAAGCAATAGGACTTCTTTATGGAATTTCTTTTACGATTAAGATGAGTTACAAAGGTTCTCACAGCATTGAAGGGTATTTTTCCTATGTGGTACCGCCACTGGAAGGACTCTGGTGGCAGGAGGGCAGCCGGGAATGTATTGACTATGGGCACAAGGATGCCTTTCAGTGGATTACTATGATACGTCTCCCGGATTTTGTAAAAAAAGGTGATTTTGAGTGGGCAGTAAAGGAGGCATCTGCTAAAAAGAAAATGGATTTTTCCAAAGTGGAATTTTTTACTTATGAAGAAGGAATCTGTGTACAGTGTATGCACACGGGCAGCTACGATAGTGAAATGGAAACCATTCAGAAAATGAAAAAATATGCCAGTGATCAGGGGTATGAACCAGATTACTCCCACCGTTTCCATCATGAAATTTACCTGAGCGATCCCCGTCGGACAGCAGTGGAAAAACTGCGTACAGTTATCCGAAATCCGGTCAGAAAAATAAATGACAGAAGATAAAAATAATCGTTTCAGAATGGTACAACAGGCTACAGGAGAAAGAGGAATGGATCAGCCAAAAAAAGAATGCAATATTCACCACCAGGGTAATGATATATACTGGATGGGGAAATTACAGCCTGTTACCAGATTGGAAACATGAAAATCCATACAAATACTTTCCTTTTTCTGGCTAATGCTATAGTATACAGAAAAAAGGAGGAGTACAGCATGGCATTAAGTGAAAATATTAAGAAATTACGGGAAGAGAAGAAATTTACTCAGCAGCAGCTTGCAGACAGGCTTTATGTGTCGAGACAGACAGTTTGCAGATGGGAAAATGGTTCCAGATGTCCGGATCTGATTACTGCAAAGCAGTTGGCTACGGAACTGAATGTAAGTCTGGATGAACTGATTTCTGATGAAGATGTAAAGGATTACCAGAAAAATTATGGAATATGGAAATCGGAGAAAGTAAGATCCAGGAAGAAGCTTCAGGAACTTCAGAAGAAAACATTATCTTTTATAGAAATTATCGGGGCGTTATTTCTGACAGCGACAATATTTTTTCGTGTTCAGATGCATCAAAAAGTACCGGAATGGTGTACGATAGTTTGTCTTTGTGTTGTGTTAGGAGCTGTTGTGCTGAATCTTGTGATTTCCCGGAAACTGAGAAAGATAGAAGACCTTTGAGGATTGTAATTCCTGAGACAGATGATATAATTCATTAGGAAAGTATCAGATTCAGAGTTGACAAAAAGAGCAGTTCTGCAATAAATCGGAACTGCTCTGAATGTGATTCTTTCATATTGTACCCAGTCGCGGTATTTTAGCCAGTTCTTATATGGGGATTGTATTGTTCCCAGATGGCCAAAATCGTCGAAGATGATGAGAAATCAGCTGAAAACACGCTGATTTTTGTGATGTAAAACATTGCAGGACATACTTTCAAAGCCTCCCGTTGGCAGGCTTTTTCAAAACAATATAAGAAGTCAGGATAATCAGGATGGTGCATAACACCTTCCCAGCTGTTTCATGGAACTATGTCCACAATCCGGGCAGATAGAAATATCAAAGTCCCACACAGCCTTTAAAAGCTCAGACATGGACATCTCTGTAAACCGTCTTTTAAAACGCTGGTGTCCCTGCAGAGTAAAAATGAGTTTCAGATTTTTTCTCTTCATCCGGTTGTTCAGGAAACCATAATAACGGATCTTCTGAAAACCGGACGGAAGCACATGCATCAGGTATCTCCGAATGAATTCTGTATGCTCCAGAGTGATCTGGCGCCTGGGCTCGCCGGGCTTTTTTCCCTGGCGGAGAATGTGACTTCCTTTTCCGTGACGGAAAGGATACGGTTGTTGGAGATGGCAATCTTATGGGTATACCGTCCAAGGTATTCGAGCGCATTGCCAAATCCGTGAAAAGTTTCTTTTATGTAAGGGCACCAGTCTTTGCCGTAAAGATTATTTTTGAACGCCTTCCACTCATAGGAATTCCGGAGTTTTTCACAGGAAGAAGAGAGAACGATCTGTCCTTTCCGGTACATGGAATCAAGCTGGGAAAGATATTTCCCTTTAAATTTATCCCGGAGTACCCCGACAGGAATGAAAAACTTGTTTTTTGACCTGCGTATCTTCTTGTCATATGTGAGGCCGCCGCCGGAAACAATACAGTGCATATGCACATGGTAGCCGATCTCCTGGTTCCATGTATGGAGCACCTGGATGATGCCGGGTGTCGCACCGAGATACTTCTTATCGTAAGATAATTCAAGAAGTGTTTCGGCACAGCATCTGTGAAAAAGCCCGTACAGAAGCATCTGGTTACAATAAATAAGCGGGTTTAACTCATGGGGCAGGGTGAATACCACATGAAAATACGGTGCATTAATGACTTCTTCCCGGCGTTTATCCACCCAGATTTCTTTTAAGACAGCCTGGCAGTTTGGGCAGTTCCGGTTACGGCAGGAATTATTGTGGAATTCCGTATGGCCGCACTCGGTACATTGGCAGGCATTGGCTCCGAGAGCACCGGATTTACAACGCATGACAGCGTGGGAGACTTTTTTCTGGATGTCAGAAACAGGGTGCCCGGAAGAAAGAAAAGAGTCAAAAGAACACTGCCAGATCTTCTGGATTTTGAGATCACTCATAAAACCCACCTGCCATTCTGTCAAAAGGATTGGAAGAAGCCATCAGAGCATTTGATGCCAGATGTACGTATATAACCGTGGAAGAAACAGACCGGTGTCCCATGAGCGCTTTCAAAGTGAGCAGGTCGGTTCCGTCTTCATAATGGTAGGTGGCGAAAGCATGGCGGAATGTGTGACAGGTAAAACGGTGCTCCCATCCGAGTTCTTTTTCGTGTGCAAGGATAAAGCTGGGGATACGCTGGTGATCGATGGGTCTGTCCGGTTTTTTCTTCTGTGGAAAGAGCCAGTCTTTCGGCCGGGAACCAGCCGGAAATGAATACCAGTACCGGAGGATGAGCTCCCAGACGTTATCAGAAAGAGGTACGTAACGGTCAGAGCGGTTCTTGGAAGCACGTATATGAATACGTTTTCTGGAATGTTCAATGTCAGAGCATTTCAGATGACGTACCTCGCCCACCCGCAGCCCGGAAGAAAACATAAGGCAGCGTATGGCCTTAAACTTTATGTCAGAAATGGAAAACAGGAATGTTTTCATTTCTTCACGTGAAGGGATAAAAGGGGTATAAGAGTCAAATTTTCTGAAAGGGAGCTGATAGGGGTCCCAGGGCTTATGGAGGACATAAAGTGTAAAAAATCTCAGCTGTGAGATGCAGGCATTTATCGTACGGTCAGAAAGATTTCTTGTGTTCTGGACCCAAAAGATAAAGTCCCGCATCTGCTGCCATGATGCATCTTCCGGTGCAGTGGGGCCGTTGTCGGAAAGGTACTGCAGATAAGCGGAGATATAGGTAGAATACGAAGCAATGGTGTGGTCAGTAAGACCGCGCAGAGAGAGCATCTCCCTGAAAGAAGTTAAATATTTGTCCATAAGGAACCTCCTGTAAATGAAATAAGATTGATTTAGAGTCAGGATATTTCAAAACAGGTGGTGGACGGATAAAAAAGTAAAATATGTACTTGTTGAGTTTAAAAATCCATGATAACATAAGCATAGCAGTTTTTTTGTATTGTTTTAGGTTGTCTTGTGGTGATTCAACAATAAAACATATATAAGAAAACTGCTACTTTTATTTTGAGGAAAACTGATTTTTTTGAAAAAAAGCAATGGAATCACGTACTTAGGACTAGCCGTCGCGCTAGCGACTTGGTACAATAAAAAAAGAAAGCTTCAGGGAAGAGATAGAGAAATAATTGATATGGAGAATTATATGCAGACAACGGGAATTAAACAGACAGTGATACAGGAAATCCAGGAGTTAGCAGTGAAACATGGTGTTTCCAGAGTGATTTTGTTTGGTTCAAGAGCAAGAGGTACTTTTAGAGAGAAAAGCGACATTGATCTTGCTGTGGAAGGTGGAGATTTTATAAGGTTTTCACTGGATGTAGATGAAAATACCTCAACTTTATTGAAATATGATTTCATCAATCTGGATGAGCCTATCCAGGAGGAACTTCGCGCATCGATTCAAAAAGAGGGGAAGCTGTTGTATGAAAAAATTTGATCATTTTAAATCAAATCTTAAAATATTGGAGAAGGCAGATAAAGAAGATTTGACAAATGAATTTATTTTAGGTGGAATTATTGATAAATTTTTTATTCAGTTTGAATTGGGATGGAAAGTTTTAAAAGAATTATTAACGTATGAGGGACAAGCTGTTGCTGCAAGTGGCTCTCCAAGAATGATTCTAAAAGCAGCATTTACAATTTATGATTTTTTGGAGGAAGAGCTTTGGTTGAATATGTTAAAAGCGAGAAATGATATGACACATATTTACGATTTTTCAGCAGCAAAAAGAATGGTAGAAATTATATTAAAAGATTATATTCCAGCTTTTCAGAGGATGAAAGAAGAAATAGAAGATATTTATGGAAATGAGCTTGATAAAATGTAAAAATATTGTCATATAGCTGCAAAAAGGAGAAATCTATGATTATTGATATCATTGAATATCAGCTTAAGGATGGAAGAACCGCACGAATCCGCAGTCCAAAAGATGAAGACATTCAGGAGATGCTGGATTTTCTGTATGTTTCAGCTGGAGAGACAGACTTTCTTATGCGTTGTCCGGAGGAATGCGGCAGATATACAACAGAAAGTGAAAAACAGCGTTTTGACAGAGTAAATAAAGCGGACAATGAAACCATACTTCTTTGTTTTGTGGATGGAAAGCTTGTCGGGAGCGGACAGATTATGTGGAGTAAAAGGATAAAAACCAGGCATCGGGCCAGCATATCTGTTACAGTGCTGCGTCAATTCTGGAGTCAGGGAATTGCAGTAAAGCTGATTCAGGAGCTGATAAAAATTGCAGAGAAAAATCCGGATATTTTGCAGATAGAACTGGAATTTGTAGAGGGGAATACCCGGGCCAGAGCCTTATATGAAAAAATGGGATTTCGAATTACCGGGGTCAAGCCAAATGCGATCCGGCTGAAAGATGGAGCTTTATTAAATGAATATTCAATGGTGCGGAAAATAAAAAGGCAGCCTTCTGCTTTATCGAAAACTTGACTTTTTGAAGAGAACTGTGCTGTAATTAAAATAAAAAAGAAAGCAGGTGGGGTTTTGAAGGGAATCGCAGATCTGCACATCCATTCCCGGTATTCCCGGGCGACAAGTAAACAGGGAACACCGGAGTATCTGAATCTGTGGGCAAGAAAGAAAGGAATCTCCATAGTGGGAACAGGAGACTTTACCCATCCGGAATGGCGGAAAGAGCTGGAAGAAAAGCTTGTTCCGGCAGAGGATGGGTTCTATTGTTTAAAAGAGGATTCTGTTCTGGAAGAGAGCAGAGAGTATGAAGGAGAGGCTCCCAGATTTGTACTTTCCGGTGAGATCAGTTCTATTTATAAAAAGAACGGAAAAGTCCGAAAAGTACATAATGTAATTCTTCTGCCGGGTCTTGAGGATGCAGAAAAGCTTTCGAAAAAGCTGGAAACCATAGGAAATATCCATTCGGACGGCAGACCGATCCTGGGTCTTGACAGCCATGATCTTCTGGAAATCATGCTGGAAATCTGTCCGGATGGAATACTGATCCCGGCCCATATCTGGACGCCTCACTTTTCGCTTTTTGGCGCATTTTCCGGATTTGATACGATGGAAGAATGTTTTGAGGATCTGACTCCTTATATACATGCGGTGGAAACCGGTCTGTCCTCTGATCCGCCGATGAACTGGCGGTTTTCGGCGCTGGATCGCTTCCAGCTTATTTCCAATTCAGATGCTCATTCTCCGGCAAAGCTTGGAAGAGAGGCGAATCTTCTTGATATTGAAATGAGCTATCAGGGACTTTATAAAGCGATTCAGGAGGGCGAAGGCCTGGAAGGAACCATTGAATTTTTTCCCGAGGAAGGAAAATATCATTTTGACGGGCACAGGAAATGTCATCTCTGCCTTACTCCGAAAGAGGCTGAGGCTTATGGTGGAATCTGCCCTGTCTGTGGAAAAAAGATCACCATTGGGGTGGATCACAGAGTGATGCAGCTTTCAGACAGGGAAGATGGAGAAGCCCGGAAAAATAAAAAGCCTTATGAAAATCTTGTGCCTTTGCCGGAAGTGATCGCAGCGTCCACAGGCAAATCCTCCGGCAGCAAAAGGGTGCAGGAACAGTATGAAAATATGCTGAAAAAGCTTGGATCTGAGTTTGATATTCTGAGGAAGATTCCGGTGGAAGAAATCAGGAAAGAGGAGGGCTATCTTGTCTCTGAGGGTATCAGGAGATTAAGAACCGGACAGGTGAAAAAAAGCCCCGGATTTGACGGGGAATATGGTACCATCAGTCTTTTTGATCCGGAAGAAATCGAAAATCCCAATGGACAGATATCGTTTTTTAATGAGTGGGCAAGAGAAAAGGAACCAGGCATTCAGGCGGTGGATTCCTGTATCTCAGGAGGATTGACTCAGAAAAAAACGGAAGAGCTTTCCGGGCTGTCTGTGGAAGACAGAGAAGAGAGCGTTGCTGAGAAACAGAAGGAAACCATTCAGCAGTTAAATGAAAAGCAGAAACAGGCAGCTGAGACAATCGCCCGCAGAATTGCTGTTGCAGCAGGCCCGGGAACCGGAAAAACAAAGACTTTGATTTCCCGGATTCTGTATTTACTGGAAGAGAGAAAGGTAAGTCCGGGAGAAATTACAGCAGTAACTTTTACCAATCAGGTGGCAAAAGAACTGAAGGAACGACTGGAAAAACAGCTTGGTTCCAGACGGAGTGTAAATCGCATGCATATCGGAACATTTCATTCTCTTTGTCTGGATTTTTTGAAAAAACAGGGAAAAGAATTCTTTATAGCGGACCCCTCTGCACTTTCAGAAACAGCCCGGGAGATATGTAAAGAGTATGGACTTTCCATAACGCCGTCGCAGTTTTTGAACAAAGTTTCTGTACAGAAGACAGGAGCATTTTTTAATGAGGAGCCGGAATTATGGGAAGAACTCCTGGAAGTATATCAGAAAAGATTAAAAGAAGAAAACTGCTGTGATTTCGATGATCTTCTGTTGGAAACGCTGAAGGCTTTTCGGGAAATACACAGTCCCGGAAACAGAAAAAAACAGCCCTGTGAGCGATGCTTTTCCTATCTGATGGTAGACGAATTTCAGGATATTAATCCTGTTCAGTATGACCTGATCCGTGAGTGGAATAAAAAAGGAAAAGAGCTTTTTGTGATCGGAGATCCGGATCAGTCTATTTATGGATTCCGTGGTTCCGATTCCGGATGTTTTCTTAAAATGAAAGAGGAATTTCCGGAAACCTGTATGATCTCTCTGGAAAATAATTACCGCAGTACCGGAAATATTCTTAATGGCGCCCTGGCTGTGATCCGGAATAATCCCGGCATGGAGCGCTGTCTGAAACCGTGGAAAGAGACCGGCTTACCTGTACAGATTGCTGAGGCTCCATCCAAAAGATCAGAAGCCATTTTTGTGGCAAAAGAGGTGAGCCGTCTGGTTGGCGGTATGGATATGCTGGAGGCTCAGGAGCATTTTTTAAAAGAAGGTATGACCGGAAAAAGAAGCTTTCGGGATATTGCGGTTTTATACCGGACCCATCATCAGGCGCGGATTCTGGAAAAATGTTTTCAACAGGAGGGCATTCCCTATATTGTCAGTGGCAGGGAAGAGTTTCTGGAGGATCCGCTGATACAGGGCAGTATCAGTTTTTTCTGTTCTCTGGCAGAACCGGATAATCCATATTATAAAAAGGATGCCTTGAAAAAGCTGTGGGATCTGGAAGAAAATGAGATCAGCGGAAGTATTTATGAAGAGTTAAAAGCCAAATATCAGGACAGATGGAAAAGGGAAAAGCCCCAAAAATTCATGCAGAGCTGGATAAAAGATCTGGAACAGGAGGGAAATCCAAAGCTTCAGAATCTGGCAGATATGGCTATTTTTTATCCGGATATCAGAGCGTTTCTGGATGCGGTTCTTCTGGGAGAAGAGGGGGCTCTGAAACGCTGCGGAGGAAAAAATATTTCAGGAGATGCGGTATCCTTGATGACCTTGCACGCATCTAAGGGCCTTGAATTTCCTGTGGTGTTTATGTTTGGAATGGAAAAGGGAGAAATTCCTCTGGAAAGGGAGGAAAATCCCGCAGATATCCAGGAGGAACGGCGGCTGTTTTATGTTGGAATGACCCGTGCCAGAGAAGAACTGTTTCTTACCTGCGCTCAGGAACCGTCCTCATTTCTGGATGAAATTCCTGAAACATACACGCAGCGGAAAACAGTTGGAAAGCAGAAAAGGGTGCAGACCTATGAACAGCTCAGTCTGTTTGATATGGCGCCTGAGAAATAATATTTTTTCAGAAAACAGATATGAGATTTTAGCTGAAAGGGAAAACAGAATGGATTTAAAAGAATTTTTTCAGCAGAATCCAAGGGCTGCTCTTGGGTTTTCCGGTGGAGTGGATTCTGCTTTTTTGCTTGCCATGGCAGTAAAATATAAAGCTCAGGTACAGCCTTACTTTATTAAAACAGCTTTTCAGCCGGAGTTTGAGCTGCATGATGCCAGAGAGCTTACCCGGCGTCTTGGTGTGGAGCTTACAGTGATTGAGCACGATATTCTGAGCAGCCGGCAGGTGGCGGAAAACCCGGAGAACAGATGCTATTACTGCAAAAAAACACTGTTCGGACTTTTAAAGGAAAAAGCTTTGAAGGATGGTTATACCATGCTTCTGGATGGAACAAATGCTTCCGACGATTTTTCGGACCGGCCGGGAATGCAGGCGATCCGTGAGCTGGAGGTTCGTTCGCCTCTTCGGGAATGCGGACTGACAAAAACAGAGATACGAAGGCTTTCCAAAGAGGAAGGGCTTTTTACCTGGAACAAGCCTTCCTATGCCTGCCTGGCAACAAGAATACCTGCGGGTACTGTGCTTACAGAACCGGAGCTTCAAAAAATCGAAAAGGCTGAAGACAAGCTGTTCAGCCTTGGATTTATGGATTTTCGCATCCGGCTTTTTCATGGGGCAGCGCGTATTCAGCTTCCGGCAGAGCAGATGGCAAAAATGACAGAAATACGGGAAGAAATTTACAGGGAACTGAAGCCATACTTTAAGGCAGTTCTTCTGGATCTGGAAACACGGAAGTCGGTTTGAGAAAATAGATAAAGATCTATAAATGAGCAAATAAAAATCGAATAAAACAGTTTCTTATTTACCGCTGCGTAATGTAGTACATACACAGAGAAAAAATTCAACAGGATTAAGGAGGAGCCGAAAATGAGTCAGTTAAATGAAACGCTGGAGCTGATGCAGACAAGAAGAAGTGTTCGTGATTTTAAACCGGATATGGTTCCGGAGGACATTATGGATAAGATTATAGAAGCGGGGCTTTGGGCAGCCAGTGGAAGGAACCGCCAGTCTCCGATCATTATCAAGGTTACAGATAAGAGTGTCCGTGACAGACTGTGCCGGTTAAATGCGGAAATTATGGGAACGGATTCCGATCCCTTTTATGGCGCGCCGGCAGTGCTGATCGTCCTTGCAGATAAAAACGCCCCCACATATCTTTATGACGGAAGCCTTGTAATGGGCAACCTTATGCTGGCTGCCCATTCTCTTGGAATCGGAAGCTGCTGGATCCACCGGGCAAAAGAAGAATTCGATGGTCCGGAGGGAAAGGAGCTCCTCAAAGAACTGGGAATTGAGGGGGACTATGAGGGAATTGGTCATTGTGTGCTGGGATATGTAAATGGAGAATATCCGGAAACAAAAGCCCGGAAGGAGAACCGAGTGTATTCCATAGACTAAAATGACTGGTCCGGCTGACCGGTTTTGTGAGATTTTATTCAGTCCTCAGCTGATCTGCATAGGTATGCTCAGTCAGCTCAGAAAGTACCGCGATTTTTTTATTAATGATCGGGCGCATACAGTTTGGCACATGCTCCTGGTGCGCCCGGTGTATGGCAACGCATTCCTTGCAGTTGCCGTGATATCTGCATGCTTTTGTGCAGGAGCAGTGATCCTTATGGGCATACTCTGTGCGAAAAGCAGAGGCAAATTCTTCCTGGATTTTAAGGCCTTCTTTTCGATTGCCCAGATGAAATTCTTTCATAGCTCTTTTTTCTGTTTCATTATTGTCGATAATCATGATTTTCCTCCGTTTTTGTGAAGTTTTGTTTTACAGGCTTGAGATGGTTGTCAGGAAACGAATATTTTTGACCTGATTCTGTTTGTAGTGACATTGTAACTTAGTCAAAATCTGTTTCAAATCATCTTTGGTGACGGCGTTTTGCTCTGTATGTCCCGGGATTTGGACATTTATGAGAGAACACCTTACAGGACGGTACTGTGTAAACAGTAACACCTGTCTGTTGCAATATCATAATATCACGATATTTTATTGAAATATACCATAATAAAAGGTAAAATATATATGAAAATCACCAAACAATGAGAATATTGCCAGTGGAAATCGTAATATATTTTCCTGTAAGGAGAAACGCCATGGAAACAATTAAGGATAATACCCCAATATATTCCCATAACCCCTGTCACAGTACCAAATTCCCCCTTCTTGTACTTGACGTCAGCAAAAAAGTCTGCAAACCTTTTAACGAGGGATTTCAGATGCTGCACTGGCATGAGGAAATACAGTTTGTGGCAGTGCAAAAAGGCGTGGTACATTTTAAGATATGGGAAAAGGAATATGAGCTTTCAGAGGGAAGCTGTATGTTTATTAACTGCAATGTTCTGCATCATATTTCAGAAAAACAGGATTGCAGCTATCACAGCTTTCTGATCCCGCCTAAAATGCTGGGATTTTTTGAGGGAAGTGCCATGGAAGAGCAGGAGGTTGATACAATTATCAAAAATCCTGCAGTCACAAATATGATTTTTCTGGCACAGGAACAAAAAGACAAAAAGGTTCTTAAAGCCATGAATCAGCTGGATGACCTTTATTTTTGTAAAACCAGGCCTGCTCATTGGGAATATGCTCTTTCTCTTTGTATCTGCAGGTTGTGGCTGGAAGCAACAGAGAGAATCATGGAGTTTTATGGCTGCGGAGAAGCCTTCGGATACGGTGACGGCGGAAACCGAAACAGAATACTTCCGGAAGTTCTTCAAAAAGATCATGAGCGTGTCCAGAAGCTTCTGAACTTTGTCCATGAAAATTACAGAAACGGGATTACTCTGGAAGAGATTTCCAGGGCGGGAAATGTCAGCATCACAGAATGTCTCAGATGTTTTAAAAGGTATACGAGAGAGTCTCCTTATCAGTATCTTCAGAAATACAGGCTTCAGGCGGGAGCTTCCCTTTTGGAAACAACAGGGGACAGTGTAACTAAAATTGCTCTTCGGGTGCATTTTCCATCGGCCAGCGCATTTATATCTGCATTTCGGAAAGCCTACGGCATTACGCCAAAAAAATTCAGGGAGAGTAAGCAGATAAAATCTCCTTCCCTCCCTGGCTGATAAAAATTTCCGGGCTTTTATGGTGTCCCGTAACGGTCTGGAATTGTTCTCAGCTTATTGCTGTGAAGCTTCTTTTATTTCCGAGATATCCGGCTGGGCCATAAGGGAATAGTTGGTGTAATAAACCACAAATCCCGGTTTGGCTCCTGCCGGTTTTTTTACATGCTTTTTCTGGATATAATCAATTTCCACCTTGGGGGCAGTGCGGCCTTTGGAGTAATAGGCAGCCAGACGTCCGGCTTCTTCAAACGTGCGGTCAGGCAGTTCTCCGTCAGGGGTTTTTACGATCACATGGGAGCCTGCCATTTTTTTTGCGTGGAACCACCAGTCATTTCCGGATGCCTGCTTAAAGGTCAGCTCATCGTTCTGGAAGTTGTTTTTTCCTACAAAGATATCAAAGCCGTCACTGGAAACATAGTGGAAGGGCTTTGATTTTTCCTGAATTTTTTTGCCTTTTTTGGAAGAATAATGTTTTTTGATAAAACCGTATTCTGTCAGCTCCTCCTTGATCTGACTGAGATCGCTTTCAGCCCGGGCAATGTCCAGGGCATTGGAGATGGACTCCAGATGTTCGATTTCAGATTCTGTTTCTGCAATCTGACCGGTAAGAGCCTCTTCCGTACGTTTCAGCTTGGTGTACCGGTCGAAGTATTTCTTTGCATTTTCTCCCGGAGTAAGGGTGGGATCAAGAGGAATGGTAACCTCTTCGTTTGTATAATAATTCAGGGCCTTAAAGGACTTGCAGCCTTCCTCCAGACCGTATCCGTAGGTATTGATCAGCTCGCCGTAGATCCTGTATTTTTCCTTTTTGGCAGTATCCTTCATCTGTTTTGTCTGAAGGGCATACTTCTTTCGGTTTCTTTCAAGGGCAGTCTGAACGATCCGGCGAAGGTCAGAAGATTTCTGGCGGATACGGTTCAGGGTATCTCTGGAAGAATAGTAGGTGGACAGCATGGAAGATACGGTTTCAAATTCCACGCTGTGATATTCCGGTCCGAACTGGGTCAGAGGAAGAACGGCATATTCTACCGGTTCATTTCCGCGATAAATGATATTTGGAGTAAAATCCCCTTCCTGTATCTGCTCCATCAGTCTTTTGAATGTATGATACAGATGGACGCAGGCGGTTTCATCCAGAGAGAGGGCAGGGTCATTGCCATCAATGGATGCGCGGTAACAGATTTCCTCTGCAATAAGAGGACTTAAACCCGTAAGGGAAGAATAGAGCGCCCTGGAAATATTGCAGGGCTTTTTGCATACTGCGCTGATAAATTCCTCCTCGTTAATAGTAAGGGGATCTGACTTTTCCTGAGTCTGGGGAAGAAAATACTGCCGGCCCGGAAGAACCTCTCTCACAGAGCTCATGTGAGAGGACACATGTTTGATGCTGTCAAGGACCATTCTGTTTTCATCGCAGAAAATAATGTTGCTGTGTTTGCCCATAAGCTCCATGATAAGAATTTTTTTACAGGGATCTCCCATTTCATTTAGATGCTCCAGCTCAAATTCCACCACTCGCTCCATTCCCGGCTGTTTTATAGAAGCGATTTTTGCGCTGCCGATATGTTTGCGCAGAAGCATGCAGAAATTGGGCGCAGTAAGGGGGCTGGGCTTGTTTTTATCAATAAAATAAATCAGCGGAAGAGAGGCGTTTGCAGACAAAAGCAGTCTGCACTGTCCCTGACCGCCTTTTGCCGTGATCAGAAGTGCGTCTGATTCCGGCTGGGCGATCTTATTAAAACGTCCGCCGTCAAGATATTTATGTAATTCCTGAACCATTGCTGCAATGGTAATTCCGTCAAAAGCCATAATGAGTACTCCTTTTTTCTTTCTGGCTACAGTATAGCATGTCTGTGAGAATTCCGCAAAAGAATATGTATGGTAATTTGCCGGGCTGACAGTCGCAGAAGTTATTTTGTTACCGTTTACACGGTACTGTTCCGTAACCGGAATGAACAGGAACTTTTTGATCGGATACAGAAAAAACAGTTTGACTACCCTGTTTAGATGCTCTATAATAAATCTGTATGTAAACATATATTGTGTCTGATGGAATATGCAGACATACATCATGCAAAAAGAAGTAACCTGCAAAGTGAGACAACATTATGATAAAAAGTATGACAGGCTTTGGCCGTGCCGAGGCCGTGACAAAAGAGTGGAAGATCACAGTTGAGCTGAAGTCGGTAAATCACAGATATCTGGATCTGAATATCAAGATGCCCAGAAAACTGAACCTTTTTGAGGGACAGGTCCGTAATCTGATGAAGACTTACATGCAGCGGGGCAAGGTAGATGTTTTTATTACCTATGAGGATTATACTGCCGGAAGTGTGGCTCTTAAGTACAATCGTGATCTTGCAGCAGAATATCTGGGATATTTTAAAGAGATGGAAGAGGAGTTCCGGTTGAAAAATGATATCGGTGTAGCTGCACTTTCCAGATATCCTGAGGTTCTGACCATGGAAGAGCAGCCGGTCAATGAGAAAAAACTGTGGACCTGCCTTGAGGGACCTCTTCATGAAGCGTGCAGACGCTTTGTGGATACAAGAGAGACCGAGGGAAGAAACTTAAAAAATGATCTCCTGACCAAGCTGGATGCGCTGGATGAAAAGGTCAGCGCAGTGGAAGCCCGTTCCCCTGAAGTGGTTCAGGCGTACAGAGAAAAGCTGGAAGCAAAGGTTCATGAGCTTCTGGAGGATTCTCAGATTGACGATAACCGTATTGCCGCAGAGGTTGTGATCTATTCAGACAAGATCTGTAATGATGAGGAAACAGTACGGCTTCACAGCCATATCCGGGGCATGAAAAAAATTCTTACAGAAAAAGAAGGAATTGGCCGTAAGCTGGATTTTATGGCACAGGAAATGAACAGGGAAGCCAACACCATTCTGTCCAAGTCCAATGATATTGAAATTTCTGATATTGCCATTGATCTGAAGACTGAAATCGAAAAGATCCGTGAGCAGATTCAGAACATAGAGTAACGGAGGCGGAAATCGGTGGCAAAGCTGATCAATGTAGGTTTTGGAAATGTAGTAAATTCTCAGAAAATAGTTGCTGTGGTAAGCCCGGATGCGGCTCCTGTCAAGCGTATGGTTCAGAGTATCAAAGGAACCAGAGCGCTGGTAGACGCCACACAGGGACGTAAGACAAAGGCAGTGATCGTTACTTCAGACGATTATGTGGTGCTGTCGGCGCTGCAGCCGGAAACGATCGCAAGACGTTTTGCGGAAGCATACGATTATGAGGAGCGAGGAGAGGAACATGAGTAAAGGCGTTTTGGCAGTGGTATCCGGATTTTCCGGAGCCGGAAAAGGAACAGTCATGAAAAAGCTTCTGGAAAGCTTTGATGACTATGCGTTGTCGGTTTCTGTAACAACCAGAAAACCAAGACCGGGAGAGGTGGACGGAAAGGATTACTTTTTCCGCACAAAAGAAGAAGTGGAAGAAATGATCGCTCAGGATCAGCTTCTGGAATATGCCCGGTATGTAGACAATTATTATGGAACTCCCCGTTCTTATGTGGAGGAAAAGCTTTCTGAGGGCAAAAATGTGATCCTGGAAATTGAGATCCAGGGCGCGATGAAAATAAAAGAAAAGATACCGGAAGCGGTTCTTATTTTTGTAACGCCTCCTTCTGTGGACGAGCTGAGAAGACGTCTGGAAGGACGGGGTACTGAGACACAGAAAGTGATCGAATCCCGTCTCAGCCGCGCTGCTGAGGAAGCGGAAGGAATGGAAGATTATGATTATCTTCTGGTAAATGATGACCTGGAGGAGTGTGTAAATGAACTTCACCGGATCATTTCAAGTGAACGCTGCAAGACACAGCGGAATACAGAGTTTATTAACAGAATCCAGGAGGAATCCCGGGGATTAATGAAAGGAGATTTATAATATGATACATCCGTCATATTCAGAACTGATTCAGGCGATCAACAACAATGCAGAGGAAGACGACAACACTATGATGCTGAACAGCCGCTACTCTCTGGTACTGGCTACCAGCAAACGTGCCCGTCAGCTGATCGCCGGCGCTGAGCCTATGGTAAGAGGAGCTGCAGGAAAGAAACCTCTGTCCGTAGCCATTGATGAATTTTATCAGGGTCAGGTAAAGATCGTGGCTGACAACACAGAAGAGGAAGAAACTTCAGAGCCGGCAGTGGAAACTGCAGAGGCTGAAGCAGAAAGCGCTGTACAGACAGCAGAAACAGAAGAATAAAAATAAAAGGGGCGGTGTAAATCGAACTCCCGGCGGCATTTTTTGAGGATTCCGGCGGAAAGATGATTCTGCAGCGCTCCTTATATATATCAGGAGAACATATGAAAGTATTATTTATTTCACTTGGCTGCGACAAGAACCTGGCAGATTCCGAGGAAATGCTGGGGCTGCTTACGGGAAAGGGCCATGAGATCGTGGACTCTGAAGAAGAGGCAGAGGTAATTGTCATCAATACCTGCTGTTTTATCCATGATGCAAAAGAAGAGAGTATTGAAAATATTCTGGAGATGGCGGAGTACAAAAAAGCAGGAACCTGCAAGGTACTGATCGTGACAGGCTGTATGGCGCAGCGCTATAAAGAAGAGATCATTGAGGAGATTCCTGAGGTAGACGCAGTTCTGGGAACCACCTCTTATATGGATATTCTGAAAGCGATCGACGAAGCCTGTGAGGGAAGACATTTCCAGGAGTTCCGGGATATCAATGAACTTCCGGAGGATTCCGGAAGAAGAGTTCTGACTACAGGCGGCCATTATGGTTATCTGAAGATTGCCGAGGGTTGCGACAAACACTGTACTTATTGCATTATTCCTTCTCTCAGGGGAAGATTCCGTAGTGTTCCTCAGGAGCGGCTGATCGCTCAGGCAGAGCATATGGCGGAACAGGGGGTAAAAGAACTGATTCTGGTAGCTCAGGAAACTACCATGTACGGTACGGATCTTTACGGAAAAAAGACTCTTCATCTTCTTATGAAAGAGCTTTGTAAGATTAAGGGAATTCGCTGGATCCGTGTTCTTTACTGTTATCCGGAAGAAATTTATGATGAACTGATCCAGGTTATGAAGGAAGAAAAGAAAATCTGTCATTATCTTGACCTTCCCATTCAGCATGCCAGCGACCGGATCCTGAAAAGAATGGGCCGCCGCACAACCAGAGCCCAGCTGACTGCCACCATAGAAAAGCTCAGAAAAGAGATTCCGGATATTGTTTTAAGAACAACGCTGATCACAGGCTTTCCGGGAGAGACAGAAGAGGATCATCAGGAGCTGATGGAATTTGTGGACGAAATGGAGTTTGACCGTCTGGGAGCCTTTACCTATTCTCCTGAGGAGGGCACTCCTGCAGAGACCATGGAAGATCAGATTCCTGAGGAGATAAAAGAAGAAAGACGGGATGAGATCATGGAGCTTCAGCAGGAGATTTCTCTGGAAAAGGGAAATGACCGGATCGGTCAGGAGCTGCTGGTCATGATCGAAGGCAAGGTGTCCGGGGAGAGCGCTTACATTGCAAGAACCTATGGAGACGCCCCGAAGGTGGACGGATATATTTTTGTTCAGACAGGCGAGCTTCTTATGACCGGAGACTTTGCAAAGGTTCGGGTGACCGGAGCCCTGGAATATGATTTGATAGGAGAATTGGCAGATGAATACACCGAATAAACTGACTGTTGGAAGAATGATACTTGTGCCCTTTATGGTTCTGTTTTTACTGACTGACCTGGGCGGAGAGGCAAACCGTTATATATCCCTTGTTATTTTTGCCGGAGCCAGTATTACGGACTGGTTTGACGGTTATCTGGCAAGGAAACACCATCTTGTAACCAATTTCGGAAAATTTATGGACCCGCTGGCAGATAAGCTTCTTGTGTGCTCTGCCATGATCTGTATGATCGAGCTTGGAAGACTTCCGGCATGGATCGTTATCATTATTATTGCAAGAGAATTTATTATCAGTGGATTCCGTCTGATCGCAGCAGAAAACGGAGTGGTGATCGCTGCAAATTACTGGGGAAAATTTAAAACAGTTTCCCAGATGATCATGATCATTCTTCTGATTCTTCATTTCGGAGGAATTTTTGCAGTACTGGAGCAGATCTTTATCTGGCTGTCTCTGGCGCTTACCGTTATTTCACTGATCACTTATATATGGCAGAACCGTTCTGTCCTGTCCATGCAGGAATAAAAACGGCTGTTTCAGAATATCGGGGATACAAAAAGGAGGCTGTAAAAGATGATTACAGAACTGGTAGCAGTAGGAACTGAGATTTTACTTGGCAATATCGTAAATACAAACAGCGCGTATCTGGCAGAAAAATGCGCGCAGCTTGGACTTTCTCTGTATTATCAGACCGTTGTGGGAGATAATGAGCAGAGAATGAAGGATACCATTAAAACGGCCCTTGACCGTTCTGACGTTGTGATTCTTACCGGAGGCCTGGGGCCTACGAAGGACGATCTGACAAAGGAGATCACAGCGGAAGTTATGGGGCTTCCTCTTGTGGAAGACGCTCACAGCAGAGAGCTTCTGGACGCGTACCTGAAGCAGTACGAAAAAAATGACGCTCAGCGGAGAATCACTTCCAATAATTATAAACAGGCAATGGTACCTCAGGGAGCCCTTGTTCTGGATAATCATAACGGAACCGCTCCGGGTCTTATTATTGAAAAGAACGGAAAAACAGCAATCCTTCTTCCGGGACCTCCAAATGAGCTGAAGCCTATGTTTGAGGAGGAGGTTTTCCCGTATCTTCGTAAAAAACAGCCGGAGATCATTTATTCACAGATGGTAAAAATCTGTTCCATCGGAGAAAGCCAGGTGGCAGAGGAAATTCAGGATCTGATTGAACAGCAGTCCAACCCTACCATTGCTCCTTATGCAAAGACCGGGGAAGTACATCTGAGGGTTACAGCCAAGGCAGAAAGCGAAAAAGAGTGCAAAAAGCTGATCAAGCCGGTTGTAAGGGAGCTGAAAAGCCGGTTTGGCAAAAATATTTTTGCAACAGAAGAAAAAAAGACTCTGGAAGAGGCAGTAGTGGATATGCTGAAAGACCAGAAGCTTACCCTTTCTCTTGCAGAGTCCTGTACAGGCGGCGCTATTGCGTCCAGAATTGTAAACGTTCCCGGCGCCTCTGAGGTATTTCTTCAGGGCATGGTAACTTACAGCAACCGTGCCAAGCGGAAAAGCCTTGGGGTAAAAAAATCAACACTGAAAATGCATGGCGCTGTTTCTGAGAAGTGCGCCAAGGAAATGGCAAAGGGCGGCTGCTTTGTTACAAAAACAGACATCTGTCTTTCTGTTACGGGAATTGCCGGACCGGACGGCGGCACAAAGGAGAAGCCGGTAGGTACTGTGTTCATGGGCTGCTGTTATAATGGAAAGACTGTTGTCCGTGAATATCATTTTACAGGCAACCGGGCAAAAATCCGGGAACAGTCAACTGCGCATGCGCTTGCCTTTTTAAGAGAATGTATTATGGAGGGTGTCAGCAAAAAAGACTGATTCCCTAGCGGATCATTCGCATAAGACTTACAATGCGGTCAATTTTTGCAGCTTCCTGAGGGGATTTTCCCATTTTGAGAACTTCCAGAACAGCGGAGATTTCATTAGAGGAAAAATTAAGCCCGTTTCCTTTTCCCCGGGAAGCTGCATCCATCAGAAAAGGGAGCATATCTGAGGCGTTTTTGCCTGTTCCCTGTTCTGCAAGATTCTGAAGCATTTCCAGTTTACTTTTATCCATATCTGCAAGTCTGGGGTCATTCTGCCAGTTTTTGTCCATAGGATCTCCTTTTTTAATTATTCGTTTAAAATCTGAAGCATTTGTACCAGGATCAGCATGTTGGTAAGCTGATCCACTTTTTGCCGGCTTTTGCCATAACTGAATCTGCGGATATCCTGAAGCATTTCCACCGGATCGGCAGCTGTGTTTTCGCAGATCTGCATGTCAGCGCGTTCTGGAGAGAACAGCGCCATTGTGTTGGATAATTCCTCCAATTTCGTATAAAGAGAAATGATCTGCCGTGCAGAAGGCGGGAGATAAGGAACGGCTGCCTTGATAAGCTGTGTCTGGTCGCTGCTTACCATCTGGTCAAGAGCGGTCTGAGAAATAAGTTCCTGATCCATAGTCAAGACTCCTTTTTTATTAATATATGATTCTTCTTAAAGAATATGTGACTGAATTTTCAGGCGGAAGGTGTGTACCTGAAAAATATCTGCTACATATAATATATAGAAAGCAGATCAGGAAGTGACAGAAATTGAATGAAAAAAAGCAGAAGCTGATTCTGGACGGCAATGCCTTTTATGAGATAGATCTGGAGTGTCTGAAACAGAAAAAAGAAAAAGAGCACAGAGAAAAACAAAGGGCTGAGCATCAGAAAAGGCAGAGGAAATAACCTCTGCCTTAAAAAGACCAGATAGATCAGCAGCAGCCGTTATTGCCGCCGCATCCGCCGCAAAGCAGAAGCAGGATAACGATGATCCAGCAGCAGTCGCCATTATTACCGCCGCATCCGCCTCCATTGCCGCCCCAGCTGTTGTTGCCGCAGAGGCACATGAGAATGATAATCCAGAGAATACAACTGCAGGAGCTGCCGCCCCACATATTGTTTATGGAAGAATTTCCACATCCGCAGCTGTTGCCGCAGCCACAACTGTTTTCACATCCGCAGCCACATCTTTCTTCTCCGCATCCGCAGTTCGTAGCAGCCAAATCACTCATTATAAAATCCTCCGAAATTTGTTTTACACTTCATCTTATGTGAAGGGGATGTCCATTGTGACACTGTTTATTGACATAAAAAAATATTTTCAGTATACTCAGTTTAAAATATTATGGAGATACAAACGAGATGTTTCTGAAGAAAGGGGAGTTTATGCATCCATATGTAACTGTGATTCTGCTCACTGTGGCAGCGATTCTGCTGCTGGTGACCTGGATCTTATATGAAAACAGAAAGCAGAAAAAAAGAATGCTGAGAAAGATTCAGAGGATTTACGGTAAAGTACCGGAAAGAGAATATGCTGCCGGAGATCTGAAAAATATTTCTCATTACTTCCTCAGAAAAAAGGGGGACGATTTCTGGATTGATGACATTACCTGGAATGACCTTGATATGGACAGAATTTATATGCTGATCAATCAGACAGTTTCTTCGCCGGGAGAGGATGTCCTTTACGATATGCTGAGACGACCGGTTTTTCGCCAGGAGGATATTGACCGAAGGGAAAAACTGATCCGTTTTTTTGCTGAAAATAAGGAAAAACGGGAGCAGATGCAGATCCTTCTGTCAAATGTGGGAAAAACCTGGCATGGTTCACTGTCAGATACCATACTGGCTCTGGAGGAGGCGCCTCAGGTAAATACAGGTCTTCACTGGGTTATGTTTGTCCTGCTTATTGTAACGCTTGTGGGTGTTCTGCCCTTTTATCCGGCGCCTGGTTTTCTGCTCTTTGTGCTTTTAAGTACAGTGAATGTGGTCTATTATTATGCAGGAAAAGACAGACAGAGGATCGGAGCTTTTCTGGACTGCTTTTCCAGCTTTCTCTGCATGCTGGAATCCGCAGAGAGGATGGAGACAGCGGACTGGCCCGAGATCAGTGAACAGATGGAATATATCCGCAAAGGGAAAAAGGCTCTTTCCGGATTGAAAAAACGTGTGTTTTTCCTCACAGGAAGAAACGATACCTCAGGAAATCCGGCCCAGCTTTTTCTGGATTATATCAGGATGCTTTTTCATGTGGATATACTTATCTATAACGGAACTCTGAAAACTGTACAGGGAAAAACACAGGAGATCATGCTTCTTCTTGACAATATGGGAGAACTGGATGCAGTCATATCCATTGCTTCGTTTCGGGAGCTTCTTCCTCTCTGGTGCAGTCCCTGCTTCTGCGAAGAAAAAGGAAAGCATATCCGTCTTCTGGCAGAGGATCTTTATCATCCTCTTATACAGGAACCGGTAGCCAATACCATTGAGACAGAGGGGAGCGTTCTTGTGACAGGCTCCAATGCATCCGGTAAATCTACGTTCCTGAAGAATGTTGCCATTAACAGTATTCTTGCCCAGACAGTTCTTACCTGTACCTGCTCTCATTATGAAGCGCCTTTTTTGAAGGTGATGACTTCCATGGCTCTTCGGGATGATCTTTCCGGAGGGGAAAGCTATTTTATTGTGGAGATCCGGTCACTGAAAAGGATCCTTGATGAAAGCAGAAAACAGGAACCTCTTCTGTGCATTATCGACGAGGTTTTAAGAGGAACCAATACCATTGAGCGCATTGCCGCTTCCTCCCGGATACTCAGCGCTCTGAACCGGGACTGGATTCTTCCTTTTGCGGCCACGCATGATATTGAGCTGTCATATATTCTGGACAGGCAGTACCGGAACTATCATTTTGAGGAGGAGGTACAGGAGCATGAGGTTCTGTTCCATTATCTTCTGAAAAAAGGCAGAGCCACCAGCAGGAATGCCATAAAGCTGCTTTCCATGCTGGAGTATGATCCGGTCATTGTAAAAGGAGCAGAAGAGGCGGCGGCAGATTTTGAGCAGACAGGAGTATGGAAACCCTGTGTGAAAGAAGGAAGATAAAGGGGATGACAGTTTTATGCAAGAGCTGGGATTGTATGATATACATTGCCACATAGTTCCCGGTGTGGATGACGGGGCGGTAAACCTGGAGGAAGCTGTAAAAATGGTAGAAGCCCAGTATAAACAGGGGATTCGTACAATTATTGCAACGCCTCATTTTCGTAAGGGAATGTTTGAACCTTCTGCTTCAGAAGTAAAAAAACAGTTTCAGATTTTAAGAAAAACCGTATGGGAGATCAATAAGGATATGCGGCTTTATCTGGGAAGTGAATTGTATGCCAGTGAAAATATGATCTCTCAGATAAAGGATAAACGTGCGATGCCTATGGCCGGCTCTAATTATGTGCTGACAGAATTGTATGAAGCTATCACTGCTTCTCAGGTGCGGGCATATCTGGGAATACTGATTTCTAAAGGATATCGTCCAGTGATCGCTCATGCAGAACGATATGGATGTATGAGAAATGATATTAATTTTATAGAAGATATGATTGAAATGGGAGCATATATCCAGCTGAATGCTGACAGTGTGATCGGGAAAGAGGGATTTGCCTTAAAAAGATTTTGCAAAAAACTTTTGAAAAGCGGAAATGTCCATTTTGTAGGTTCAGACTGTCATGGAATAAAAAGAAGGCCGTCCAGAATCGGAGAGGCTTATGTTTATATCTGCAGGAAATTCGGACAAGAGTACGCAGATGAAATTTTTATTTATAATCCCCGCAGGATACTGGAGGACGCACGGCAAAAACGAGCGGGTACAAAGAAAATCGTATAGGATCAGGAGGCAGATATGCAGGTAAAAATTTATACAGACGGAGCGGCAAGAGGAAACCCGGACGGACCGGGAGGCTATGGAGCAATTCTCCATTATGTGGATACAAAAGGGCAGCTTCATGAAAGAGAGCTGTCCAGAGGCTATAAAAAAACGACAAACAACCGGATGGAGCTGATGGCGGCTATTGCGGCGCTGGAGGCTTTGACAAAGCCTTGTCAGGTGGATCTTTATTCAGACTCCAAATATCTGGTGGATGCGTTTAATCAGCACTGGATCGACTCCTGGCTGAAAAAGAACTGGAAGCGGGGGAAAAACGAGGATGTAAAAAATGTGGATCTGTGGAAGCGCCTTCTGAAGGCAAAAGAGCTCCATCAGGTTACCTTTCACTGGGTAAAGGGACATGCGGATCATCCTCAGAACGAACGCTGCGATCAGCTTGCCACATCCGCGGCAGACGGCACGGAGCTGTATGAAGATGAGGGACTGAAGCAGTAAGTTTTTTGCTTATTGTTCATTTGGCATTCTGACCTGTATGTTTCGGGATAGTAAGCTGTAAACAGTAACCTTTATTACTTTAAGTTGATAAACTGGTCTCAATCCCTCTTGACAAATAAAAAGGGGCTTTGTATACTTTTAGAAGTATATGAAACGGCTTGGAAGAGAACAAGTAGCTTCAGGGAAGCACACAGAGAGCTGCCGGAGGGTGAGAGGCGCGTGCGGAACTTTTGTGAATACATCTCGGAGCTCTGCACCGAACCGGACTGTTTGAGAACAGGCAAGTAGGCTGCAGCGGAGCGGCACACGTTATCGTGCTCAATGAGGCAGGAAAAATGCAATTTCCTGTGAATTTAGGTGGTAACACGGGACCCGGTTCTCGTCCTAAAAGGACAGGAACCGGGCTTTTTTATAACAGGAGGAAAAGAAATATGACAGTTTGGGAAGAACTGCAGGCAAGAGGACTGATTGCCCAGGTAACAAACGAAGATGAGATCAAAGAAATGGTAAATAATGGAAAAGCCACTTTTTATATTGGCTTTGACCCCACTGCAGACAGCCTTCATGTAGGACACTTTATGGCGCTTTGCCTGATGAAGCGTCTTCAGATGGCAGGAAACCGTCCCATCGCACTTCTTGGCGGCGGAACCGGAATGATCGGTGATCCCTCCGGAAGAACCGATATGCGTCAGATGATGACAAAGGAAACAATTCAGCATAATATCGACTGCTTCAAAAAACAGATGGAGCGTTTTATTGATTTTTCTGATGGAAAAGCTCTTATGGTCAATAATGCAGACTGGCTGATGGATCTGAACTACGTGGAACTTCTCCGTGAAGTGGGAGCTCATTTTTCCGTAAACCGTATGCTTACGGCAGAGTGCTATAAGCAGCGTATGGAAAGAGGCCTAAGCTTCCTGGAGTTTAACTACATGATCATGCAGAGCTATGACTTCTACATGCTGTTCCAGAAGTACGGCTGCAACATGCAGTTTGGAGGAGACGATCAGTGGAGTAATATGCTTGGCGGAACAGAACTGATCAGAAGAAAGCTTGGCAAGGATGCACATGCTATGACCATTACTCTTCTTCTGAATTCAGAGGGCAAAAAAATGGGCAAGACTCAGTCCGGCGCTGTATGGCTTGATCCGAACAAGACTTCTCCTTTTGATTTTTATCAGTACTGGAGAAATGTGGATGACGCGGATGTGATCAAATGTATGCGCCTTCTTACCTTCCTTCCCATCGAGCAGATCGAGGAGATGGCAGCCTGGGAAGGAAGCCAGCTGAATCAGGCAAAAGAAATTCTTGCTTACGAGCTTACTAATCTGGTTCATGGCGAGGAAGAGGCGAAGAAAGCCCAGGAAGGCGCCAGAGCTCTTTTTGCAGGCGGAGCCAATACAGATAATATGCCGTCCACAGAGCTTACCGATGAAGATTTCCAGGAAGGAAGCATTGATCTGATCACCATGCTGGTAAAGACAGGTCTGGTTCCCACCCGTTCAGAGGGACGCCGTGCCATTGAGCAGGGAGGAGTATCTCTTGACGGTGAAAAAATTACAGATATCAAACACACAGTTTCCAAAGATGCTTTTGGAGAGGAAGGCCTTGTGCTGAAACGAGGCAAAAAGAAATTCCACAAGGTGTGTGTGAAATAGAGGAGGAAACGACAATGAAAAAATACGGAGTAAATGAACTTCGTCAGATGTTCCTGGATTTTATGGAAAGCAAGGGACATCTGGTTATGAAGAGCTTTTCTCTGGTTCCCCAGGGAGATAAGAGCCTTTTTCTGATCAATGCAGGTATGGCTCCTTTAAAGCCATATTTTACCGGAGCAGAGATTCCGCCCAGAACAAGAGTGGCAACCTGCCAGAAATGCATCCGTACCGGCGATATCGAAAACGTGGGAAAAACTGCCCGCCACGGTACTTTCTTTGAGATGCTCGGAAACTTTTCCTTTGGCGATTATTTTAAACATGAAGCCATTGCATGGTCCTGGGAGTTCCTGACAAAGGTTGTGGGACTTGATCCGGAGCGCCTGTATCCGTCCGTATATCTGGAGGATGACGAGGCTTTTGAGATCTGGAATAAAGAGATCGGTATTCCGGCTGAGCGTATTTTCCGTTTTGGAAAAGAGGATAACTTCTGGGAGCACGGCGCAGGCCCCTGCGGTCCATGCTCTGAGATTTATTATGACCGCGGTGAAAAATACGGCTGCGGCAAACCGGACTGTACCGTAGGCTGCGAGTGCGACCGTTATATCGAAGTGTGGAACAATGTATTTACTCAGTTTGAAAATGACGGAAACGGCAATTACGAAACACTTCAGAATAAAAATATTGATACAGGAATGGGACTTGAACGACTGGCGGTTGTTGTTCAGGATGTGGATTCCATTTTTGATGTAGATACCATCTGTTCTCTTCGTAATCTTGTATGCCAGGTTGCTGGTAAGGAATATGGAAAAGATTATCAGACAGATGTTTCCATCCGTCTGATCACAGACCATATCCGTTCCGCTACTTTTATGATCTCTGACGGTATCATGCCTACCAATGAAGGCCGGGGCTATGTCCTTCGCCGTCTGATCCGACGTGCAGCCCGCCACGGCCGTCTTCTGGGTATTGAGGGAACCTTCCTTGCAAAATTAAGCGCAGAGGTGATTTCCGGTTCCAAAGACGGTTATCCGGAGCTTGAGGATAAAAAAGAATTTATCTTCAAGGTACTGACAAATGAAGAAAACCAGTTTAACAAAACCATCGACCAGGGACTTCGCATCCTTGCTGATATGGAAGAGGAGATGAAGGCAGCAGGAGCCAGAGAGCTTTCCGGCGAAAATGCATTCAAGCTTTATGATACTTACGGATTCCCTCTTGATCTGACAAAAGAGATTCTGGAAGAAAAGGGATACGGAATCGACGAGGATGGCTTCCAGGCGGCAATGGAAGAGCAGAGAGTCAAGGCTCGTACTGCCCGCGAAGTAACCAACTACATGGGTGCGGACGCTACGGTTTATGATGAGATCGATCCTTCTGTGACAACAGAATTTGTAGGCTATGAGCATCTGACTTTTGAATCTCAGGTTACTGTTCTGGCGGGAGAAAGCGAGCTTGCCTCTTCTCTGGTAGAGGGACAGAAGGGAACTGTTTTTGTAAAAGAGACTCCGTTTTATGCTACCATGGGAGGCCAGGAAGGCGATACCGGTGTGATCGAGACTGCAAACGGTAAATTTGTGGTAGAAGATACCATCAAGCTCCGCGGAGGAAAAATCGGTCATGTGGGACATATGGAATCCGGTATGATCTCAGAGGGAGAGACTGTTTCTCTGAAGGTTGCAGAAAGCAGACGCCGCGATACAGAGAAGAACCACAGCGCAACCCATCTTCTGCAGAAAGCTTTAAAAACAGTACTGGGCTCTCATGTAGAACAGAAAGGTTCTCTTGTGACTCCGGACAGACTTCGTTTTGACTTTGCTCATTTCCAGGCAATGACAGAGGAAGAACTTGAAAAAACAGAAGCTCTTGTAAATCAGGAGATCCAGGCAGCTCTTCCGGTAGAAACTGCTGTCATGGACATTGAGGAAGCAAAAAAATCAGGAGCTATGGCTCTGTTCGGCGAAAAGTACGATCAGAAGGTCCGTGTAGTTTCCATGGGAGATTTCTCAAAAGAACTCTGCGGCGGTACTCATGTAAAAAATACTTCCTCTATCATGCTCTTTAAGATTGTTTCTGAGGCAGGTGTTGCCGCAGGCGTGCGCCGTATTGAGGCTCTTACCGGAAATGCGGTCGTGGATTATTATAAGAAGCAGGAAAATATGCTGAAGGAAGCTGCAAAAGCATTAAAAACACAGCCGGCTGAGGTGACAGAAAAGATCACTCATATGCAGGCGGAAATAAAAGTGCTTCACAGTGAAAATGAATCTCTGAAAAGCAAGCTTGCACAGGGATCACTTGGCGATGTTATGGATCAGGTTGCGGAAGTAAAAGGCGTGAAGCTTCTGGCAGCCAAAGTGGAGGGCGTTGACATGAACGGTCTCCGTGATCTGGGAGATCAGCTGAAAGAGAAGCTGGGCGAGGGTGTTGTTGTCCTGGCGGCAGTAAACGGCGCGAAGGTAAACTTCCTTGCCATGGCTACAGATGCAGCTCAGAAGGCAGGCGCTCATGCAGGAAATCTGATCAAGGGCGTTGCAGCTATCGCAGGCGGTGGCGGCGGCGGTCGTCCGAATATGGCTCAGGCCGGCGGAAAGAACCCGGAAAAGGCTCAGGAAGCCATTGACGCAGCTGCCGGAATCCTGGAGCAGCAGCTGGCCTAAGCTTCTGCGGTAAATCCCTGCAAAAATATTGCAAAATATTTTGCAAAAATATCCAAAAGCTGTTGACGAACCTTAAGGCTATGATATATAATATAACTCGTGCAAGAAAAATACCCAGACAGTTGTATTTTAGCACAATCTACAACTGGAGGGAGGTTAGGTGTGAGTCTATGTCAAACGTTATCGTAAAAGAAAACGAGACTTTAGATAGCGCTCTTCGCAGATTCAAGAGAAGCTGTGCAAAAGCAGGTATCCAGCAGGAAATCCGCAAAAGAGAGCATTACGAGAAACCAAGCGTTCGTCGTAAGAAAAAATCTGAAGCCGCAAGAAAACGTAAATATAATTAATTGTGCGCAAAAATCCCTGGCTGTATAGTCAGGGATTTTTAAAAACTCTAATTGTTACTTTATTAACAACATTACAGAAAAAGTGAAGTGAAGCTATGAACCTGATTATCATGCCCCTGAAAAAAATTGCAAAGCTTTTATTTAACAGGATTTTTTATGTGGCGGTAGCCCTGCTTCTTCAGCTTGTATGGGTGTTTCTTTTTGTGTGGGAACTGGCAGGTTATTCTCAGTATATTTCCCTTGCCATTACAGTACTTAGTATTGTGATGGTGCTGTGGATCCTGAATAAAAGAATCAATCCTTCTTATAAGCTGGGCTGGACAATGCTGATCATGGCGTTTCCTGTTTTCGGACTGCTTTTATACCTGCTGTTCGGACATTCCAGGATCGCGGAGGAAATGCAGAAACGTTATACCCGGGTCCAGGAGGACAGTATTCCTTATCTTCAGTCAGATCCCCGGGTCTGCAGGAAAATACAGGAGGAGGATCCGTCTGCGGCAGTCCAGTCGGAATATATCTGCCGTCATTCCGTGTATCCTGTGTATGAACATACAAAGGCGGAATATTTTCAGGTAGGCGATGACATGTTTCCTGTGCTGGTGAAAGAACTGGAACAGGCAGAGCATTATATTTATATTGAATATTTTATTATTAATGACGGCGTTATGTGGAGGACGATTCTGGATATTCTGGAACAGAAAGCCGCTCAGGGAGTGGATGTACGCCTGATCTATGACGGATTTGGCTGTCTTACTACGCTGCCCTACAAATACGATAAATTCCTGCGGGAAAAAGGAATCCAGTGCAAAGTATTTAACCCTTTCCGCCCGGTGTTAAATATTATCCAGAATAACAGAGATCACAGAAAGATCTGTGTCATTGACGGAAAGACAGGCTTTACAGGAGGAATCAATCTGGCAGATGAATATATTAACCAGAAGGAACGCTTCGGCCACTGGAAGGATACGGCGGTAATGCTGAAAGGCGATGCCGTGTGGAGTATGACCATGATGTTTCTTCATATGTGGAATGTGGTAAACGGCATTCAGACACCTATTGATTACGCTGCCCATTCACCCCACGCCTATCATCCGGAAGAGTTTGAGGGAAGCGGATTTGTACAGCCCTTTACAGATACTCCTCTTGACGGGGAGACACTGGGAGAAAATGTTTATCTGAATATTATCAACCGGGCAAAGCGTTATGTGTATATCTGTACGCCTTATCTGATCATTGACAATGAAATGATGACAGCTCTCTGCCTTGCTGCAAAAAGCGGAGTAGATGTGCGGATCATGACTCCGGGAGTGCCGGATAAAAAAATGGTATTCCTTCTTACCCAGTCTTATTATGCGCAGCTGATAGAAGCCGGTGTAAAAATTTATGAATACCAGCCCGGATTCCTTCATGCCAAGTCTTTTGTCTGTGATGATGAAATTGCTGTGGTGGGAACCATTAATCTGGATTACCGAAGTCTTTATCTGCATTTTGAAGATGGCGTATGGATCTACAAAAACGACGTGATCCGGGATATTCTTGAGGATTTTCTGGAAACCATGCATTACTGTGATCCTATCAGTCTTGAATTCTGCAAAAACAGAAATATATTTGTGCGGGGATTTCAGAGTATTCTCCGTGTATTCGCGCCTCTTCTGTGATTTTTGAAGAAGCAGTCATATTTTCGGGTTTCTCCTTTTAGAATAGAATAGAACACCCAAACGGGAGGTTTTCTATGACTAAAAAACGGAGGAACCTTTTTTGTGCCCGGATACTTTGCGCAAGTATCCTTTTTTCGTTGGCAGCGCCGGTATCTGCGGAAGAAACTGCCTCTGCAGTTTCTGTGGAGGCTCCGGAATATGTGCTGATGGAGCCGGAAACAGGGACGGTGATCCTGGAAAAAGACAAAGATGTTCCAAGAAGTCCCGCCAGTGTTACAAAGGTTATGACTCTTCTTCTTATTTTTGAAGAAATAGAAAAAGGAAATCTGAAACTGGATGACACGGTTATAACAAGCGCTCATGCCAAATCTATGGGAGGCTCCCAGGTTTTTCTGGAGGAAGGAGAAACCCAGACGGTGGAGACCATGATCAAATGTATTGTGATCGCTTCCGGAAATGATGCCAGCGTGGCTATGGCAGAACATATTGCAGGCAGCGAACCGGAGTTTGTAAATGCAATGAATAAAAAGGCGCAGGCTCTGGGCATGAAAAACACGCATTTTGTGGACTGCTGCGGGCTGACAGATTCTGACGATCATTATACCACTGCCTACGACATTGCGCTGATGAGCAGAGAACTGATCCGTAAGTATCCGGAAATCCTGAACTATTCTTCCGTGTGGATGGATACGATCACACACAATACAAGGCAGGGTTCCAAGGAGTTCGGGCTGTCTAATACCAACAGGCTGATCCGTACATATGAAGGCTGTGTGGGACTGAAAACAGGCAGCACAAGCAAAGCAAAATTCTGTGTTTCTGCTGTGGCAAAAAGAAAAGGGATCACTCTGATCGCTGTAGTTATGGCTGCTCCGGATTCCAGGACAAGAGTGAAGGATGCCTCAATGCTTTTTGATTACGGATTTGCAAAATGCAGTCTTTATACAGACGAAAATCCGGGGAAGCTTCCAGATCTGAAAGTGATAAAAGGCATAAAAGAAAAAACAACTCTGACTTTTGGAAAAACCTTCCGCTGTCTGAGTACAGACGGAACAACTTTTGATAAAATAAAAAAGAAGCTGATTCTTCCAAATGAAGTAAAGGCGCCTGTAAAAAAGGGACAAAAAGCAGGAGAGCTTGTCTATTATCAGGAGAACAGAGAGCTTGGAAGGATTCCTGTGATCTATGCAGAAAACGTGAAAAAGGCCGGATATCTGGACCGGCTGAAACAGACGGCGGAGGAATTCTGCCTGTGAAAAGATACCGGATATCATACTGTGGCTGAAGGTTACTGTTCACAGGTACTATTCCGCCAGGTGTTTTGGAATGCATTTTGGCCAGGTTACTGCAAACGGAGTGAGCATTGGGATGTTTGCCTGAAAGAACTTTCCGGCATCTGACAATTCTTTTGACAAGAAGGATGGCTGAGGGGTATAATAAATTCCAAATAGGTTACAGACTGAACAGAAATATGAGAGGAATAAAGATAAAATGAAAGAGATCAGGACTGAGGAAGCAGTAGGGCATGTGCTTTGCCATGATATTACCCAGATTATCAAAGACGAAAAAAAAGGCGTGCTATTTAAAAAGGGCCATGTAGTAAAAGAAGAGGATATACCGGCGCTTCTGTCAGTGGGAAAAGAGCATCTTTTTGTATGGGAAAAACAGGAGGGAATCCTTCACGAAAACGAAGGGGCGGAGATTCTGTATGAAATCTGCGCCGGCAGACATATGCACGGAACAGAGGTAAAAGAAGGCAAAATAGAAGTGATCGCTGACTGCGACGGTCTTCTGAAGATCAACAGAGCTGCTCTTCTTGGCGTAAACAGTCTCGGAGAGATGATGATCGCTTCCAGACACGGGGATTTTCCGGTAAAAAAGGGAGATAAAATCGCAGGAACAAGAATTATTCCTCTTGTGATCGAAAAGGAAAAAATGGACAGAGCCCGGGAGACTGCAGGCCGCGAACCGATTTTTAATATCCTGCCTTTCCGGGAAAAAAAGGTGGGGATCGTAACGACAGGAAGTGAAGTGAAAAAGGGACTGATCCAGGATACCTTTACTCCTGTTCTGAGAGAAAAGCTTGCAGAATATTCCTGCCAGGTTATGGGGCAGACAACGCCGGGAGATGAAAAGGATCAGATTACAGGGGATATCCTGAAGTTTATTGAAAATGGAGCGGATATGGTGATCTGTAGCGGCGGAATGAGCGTGGATCCGGATGACAGAACTCCGGGAGCCATCCGCGCTACCGGTGCGGAGGTCGTAACCTATGGAGCTCCGGTTCTTCCGGGAGCCATGCTTCTTCTTGCCTATTACAGAAAAGGGGAAAAAACCATCCCGATCCTGGGTCTTCCGGGCTGCGTGATGTATGCAAAAAGAACTGTGTTCGATCTGGTTCTGCCGAGAATCGTGGCAGACGATCCTGTCCGCAGGGAAGAAATTGCAGCCTATGGGGAGGGCGGACTTTGCCTGAACTGCAGAGTATGTACTTTCCCTAACTGTGGATTCGGAAAATAAAAGCAGTCAGAGGAGCAGAATGAAAACATTCATAACAAAAACCTATCAGATAAAAACAGAAAAGCTGAAAGGCGGTCATCCGGTACGTTTTGCTGTCCTGGCAGATCTTCACGGGCTTGTATTTGGAAATGAGAATCAGGATCTGTTTCATGCAATTGAAAAAAGGGGAGCCGATGCAGCGCTTGTTGTGGGAGACATGGTTGTGAGAGCAGATGTGTCTACGGTTTCGGCAGTTACCGGATTTTTGTGCAGACTGGCAAACAGAATCCCTGTTTTTTATGCTCTTGGAAACCATGAGTATGAAATGCTGCTGAACCCGGATACGTCCGCAGAATATCTTACTTATGAGCATGTGCTTACCAATGCCGGCGTGTGCTTTCTTCATAATGAGCATGTGTGCATGAATATCAGAGGAACAGAGTTTACCTTTTACGGACTGGAGCTTCCGGAAGAATATTATCGGAAGCCTTTTTCTCCATATCCTGACAGACAGGATATGAGAGAATTGGTTGGAAAACCTTCAGGAGACGGGATTTCTGTGCTTCTTGCCCATAATCCGAAATATGGAGACGTATATTTTGAGTGGGGAGCAGACTTTATTTTTTCCGGGCATTATCACGGGGGAATCTTGAGATTTAATGAACATCACGGACTTACCTGTCCCCAGTATCTTTTGTTTCCTCTATATTGCTGCGGGGATTTTCACAGACAGGAGCAGCATATGATCGTCAGCGCCGGTCTGGGAGAGCATACCATTCCTGTGCGTATTCATAATCCCAGAGAACTGATCCTTGCAGAGCTTGTTCCGGACGAAGGCGGGCCAGGCGGAAATACTGCGCAGAAAACAGGAGGGGACAGCTGAAATGGCCATACCCATAAAGATAAATGTATTTGAAGGACCGCTGGATCTTCTTCTTCATCTGATCGAAAAGAATAAAATTGATATTTATGATATTCCTATTGTGGAGATCACGGATCAGTACATGGAGTACATTCATGGAATGGAAACAGAGGATCTGGGCACTATGAGCGAATTCCTTGTAATGGCAGCTACGCTTCTGGATATCAAGTGTAAAATGCTGCTGCCCCGTCAGGTCAATGAAGAAGGGGAAGAGGAGGATCCCAGAGAGGAGCTTGTTCAGAAGCTTCTGGAATACAAGATGTACAAATATATGTCCTATGAACTGAAGGACAAAATGGATGGAGCGGCAGGCGTGTTTTTTAAAAAGCCCACCATACCGGATGAAGTGATGAAATACAGAGAACCGGTGGATCCTCAGGCGCTTCTGGCATCTCTGACGCTGGAAAAGCTGAATCAGATCTACAAATCCATTCTGAAAAAACAGGAATCGAAAATCGATCCCATCCGAAGTAAATTCGGTACCATTGAAAAAGAAGAGGTCAGCCTTTCTGATAAAATGCTGGAAATGAAAGCATATGCGGCAGAAAACAGACGTTTCAGCTTTCGGGGGCTTCTGCAAGGCCAGACCTCCAAAATCCAGGTGATCGTTACATTTCTGTCTATCCTGGAATTGATGAAAATGGGATACGTTCATGTAAAACAGGAAGAGCTGTTTGACGACATCCAGGTGGAGGTAAAAGAGGATCCTGATACCTGGAAGAACCTGACAGAATTTGCGGACGAATAGGGGAATAAGGAGAAATATGGAAATAAAAAGAACAGAGGCAGCCATTGAGGCCATCCTTTTTGCCATGGGGGAATCTGTGGAGCTTTCCCGGATTGCCGCTGCGGTAGGGCAGGACAAGGATACTACCCGCAGGCTGCTGCATCACATGATGGACCGGTATCAGGAGGAGGACAGGGGGATCCAGATCATAGAGCTGGAACAGTCCTATCAGATGTGCACGAAAAAAGAGTATTATGAGAACCTGATCCAGATCGCCCTGCATCCCCAAAAGCCGGTTCTTACGGATGTTATGCTGGAAACACTTTCGATCATTGCCTATAAACAGCCTGTGACAAAGGCGGAAATAGAAAAGATCCGCGGAGTGAAATGCGATCATGCCATTAATAAGCTGATGGAATATGAGCTTGTCAGAGAGCTTGGAAGGCTGGACGCGCCGGGACGTCCGATTCTTCTTGGTACAACAGAAGAATTTCTGCGTTCTTTCGGGGTGCAGGCTCTTGATGAGCTTCCGGTTATGGATCCGGTACAGCTGGAAGATTTCAAGGCGGAAGCAGAAGAGGAAATCCAGTTAAAGCTGGACGTATAAGGAGGAAGGATGAAATGCCAACCACATACACACACGATTTATTTGGAAAAAAGGTTTACAGACAGCTTCCGGAGGAAATTCGAAAAGTGATACGGGAAAACGGAAATCTTTTTCGGATCGGCCTTCATGGACCGGATATTCTGTTTTATGACCTGTTCAATCAAAAGGTCTGCGGTCTGGGAACGGAAATGCACAAGATACCTGCAGCTTCGTTTTTTTTAAGAGGGATGAGCATTGTAAGAAGAACAGGAGACGAGAGGCTTCTGGCTTATCTTCTGGGATTTGCCTGTCACTATCTTCTGGACAGCTCCTGTCATCCTTTTGTGGATGAAACGGCTGAAAAGAAGATTCTTTCTCACACGCTTCTGGAAAAAGAATTTGACAGAACACTGATGGTGGAAACGAACAGGAATCCTCATCATTATTATCCGTCAGACTGTATTGTGCCCAGGATGGATTATGCAAAAGTTATACACTGCATGTTTCCTGAGATTACAGCAAAGAATATTTTCCTTTCTCTGAAGATGATGAAATTTCTTACCAATGCAATGGTTTACAATAATTCCGGAAAACGAAGGCTTTTGGCGGCCATTGTCACAAGGATCGCAGGACGGAAGCGGTCTGCGGCTGTCCTTGAATATTTTATGGAAAAGGATCCGGTTCCGGGGTCAGAAGCTCCTGTAAAGGAGCTGCATCAGTATTTTGATCAGGCGGTACGGGAAGCGCCTGCGTACATTGAGGAACTGTTCCGTTTATCCAGAGAGAAGAGAATGCTTTCAGAGAGATGGAACCGCACCTACAACGGATAGATGCAGGGAAAACACAGCCTGCTGGATAAACAGGGAGCTGAGACAGAGGAAAAGCAGAATAAAGCGGACATGTATGCATAAACTTATCCTATAAGCATAAAAAGGCGGGGATGAATATGAGACATGCTGCATTACTTCTGCTGACATCTGTCTTTCTTTTTGGGGAGTTTGCTTTTGGTTCTCAGGCTGTTGCGGCTGAGACAGTCTGTGAAAATACAGAAAAGGAAGCGGCAGATTCTCCGGGCAGCCTTTACGCTCTTTCAGCTGTTCTGATGGATGGAGAGTCCGGGCGTATTCTTTATGAAAAAGACGGGGAAACACCCAGGCCCAATGCCAGTACCACAAAAGTAATGACCTGTATTCTGGCTCTGGAAAACGGGGCAGGCGACGATTACGTTATGGTGTCAGATAAGGCGGCGGCGCAGCCGGATGTACAGCTTGGCATGAGGGAGGGAGAGCAGTATTATCTGGAAGACCTTCTGTATTCTCTTATGCTGATGAGCCACAACGATACAGCGGTAGCCATAGCGGAACATATCGGGGGAAGCACGGAAGGCTTTGCCGGGATGATGAATGAAAAAGCAAAAGAGATCGGATGTACGGATACGTATTTTATTACGCCCAACGGTCTGGATGCAGAAGATGAAAAGGGAGTGCATCATACAACTGCCAGAGATCTGGCTTTGATTATGCGCTATGCCATCAGAAGCGAAACCTTTTTAAAGATCACCCAGACCCGGGAATATTCGTTTACAGATCTCGATGAAAAAAGAGAATTTTCTGTTCACAATACAAACGCTCTGCTTACTATGACTGACGGGGTTCTTTCCGGAAAAACAGGATTTACAGGGGACGCGGGATATTGTTATGTGTGCGCCTGCGAAAAAGATGAAAAGACTTTTGTGGTGTCCCTTCTGGGATGTGGCTGGCCAAACAACAAAGGATATAAGTGGAAGGATTCTTTGAAGCTTCTGGATTACGGGGAAGATAATTTTGATTATGAGAAGTTCTGGAAAGAACTGAAGTTTCCGGAAGTACCGGTGAAAGACGGAGTGGAAAAAAACATTACCTTTGGGGACACGGCTGTTGTAAGCGGGATTCCGTCTGTTTCCGAAAAAGAAAAGAATAAAAAAATACTTATGAAAAAAGGTGAAAAGATCAGCTGCCGCCTGGAGATGCCGGAAAAGCTTCAGGCGCCGGTAAAAAAAGGAAACAGGATCGGAACTCTTATTTACAGCCTGGGAGAAGAGGAACTGGCTTCTTATCCGGTGCTGGCTGACCGGAATGTGGAAAAGGTTTCTTATGGCTGGTGTGTGGACCAGGTGTTTCATGATTTTTTTCACTGAATATCAGTTATAGGAATATCCGGAATTTTGCTGAAGGGGAAATTCCCGGCTTTGGTGCACCATGTACCACAGGCCGGGAGTTTTTTTGAGAGAAGAGGTTAAAATTTTAACAAAAACGTATTACCCTATTGAAAAATTTAGAAAAAAAGGTTACAATTATAATCGGCTGAAATTTTGGTTATACTTAAAATTCTTATAAAATGGAGGGCAAACGAGAATGAGTAACGCAACACCAAGTTTAGCAGGCACAAGAATCACTTCTTTGCTTGACGCGAACAGTTTTGTTGAAATCGGAAAAAGTGTTACAGCAAGATCCACTGATTTTAACATGACTGAAACAAAAGCACCTTCAGACGGTGTGATCACCGGATCTGGTGTGATCGACGGAAATCTTGTCTATGTTTACAGCCAGGACGCTTCTGTTCTGAACGGAACCGTTGGAGAAATGCATGCAAAGAAAATTTCCGCACTGTATGACCTTGCAATGAAAACAGGCGCACCGGTAATCGGTCTTGTTGACTGTGCAGGTCTGAGACTCCAGGAGGCTACAGACGCTCTGGAAGCTTTTGGTTCCATTTACCTGAAGCAGACACTGGCATCCGGAATGATCCCGCAGATCACAGCGATTTTCGGCACCTGCGGAGGCGGTATGGCCGTTGTTCCGGCACTGACGGATTTTACTTTTATGGAAGCAAAAAAAGGTAAAATGTTTGTAAATACTCCAAATGCGCTGGAAGGCAATCATGTGGACAAATGTGATACAGCATCTGCTGATTTCCAGAGCCAGGAGACAGGTCTTATTGACGGTACAGGAACAGAGGAAGAGATCCTTGGTCAGATCCGTCAGCTTGTAAGCCTGCTTCCTTCCAACTTTGAGGACAATGATTCTTTTGTAGAATGTGCAGATGATCTGAACCGTACCTGTGATGATCTGGCTGCATGTGCAGGAGATACTTCCCTTGCACTTTCCAGAATCGCAGATGAGGGACTTTTCTTTGAAACAAAGAAAAATTACGGAAAAGATGTTGTTACAGGCTTCCTTCGTCTGAACGGAGCAACTGTAGGTGCTGTGGCAAACAGAACAGAGATCTACAACGAAGAAGGCGAAAAAACAGAAGAATTTGACGGCACCATCTCTGCAAGAGGCGCAAGAAAGGCAGCAGCCTTTGTAAAATTCTGCGACGCTTTTGATATCCCGGTTCTGACACTTACCAATGTGACCGGATTTAAGGCAACTCTCTGCAACGAAAAAATGATGGCAGCATCCATCGGTGAGATGGTTCGTGCTTTTGCAGATGCAACTGTACCGAAGGTAAACGTAGTGATCGGCAAAGCTTACGGAACCGCATATGTTGCCATGAACAGCAAATCTGTAGGCGCGGATCTTGTGTATGCATGGGACAGCGCAGAAATCGGTATGATGGACGCTTCTCTGGCAGCTAAGATCATGTATCCGGGCGCAGATGCTGCCTCTCTTAATGAAAATGCAGCAGAGTACAGAAACCTTCAGTCAGGTGTGGAATCTGCAGCGGCAAGAGGCTATGTAGATACTGTGATCGCTCCGGCTGATACCAGAAAATATGTGATCGGAGCTTTTGAAATGCTGTTCACAAAAAGAGAAGACCGTCCGGCTAAAAAGCACAGCGCAGTCTAAGTGAGGTGAGCATATGAATCAGATGTTAAAAAAAGCATCCTCTGTCTGCGCAGCAGCAGTGTGCGCCGCATCACTTATGTTTTCCGGCGCTTCCGTTGTAATGGCTGGCAGTGAGATCGACGAGGAAATCATGACTCAGATCACCATGACTGCAGAGGGACTGACTCAGACGATCATTCCGCTCAGTGATGAAGAAATTGAGGCATATCTGGAATCCGGTGACGAATTTACCGAGGGAGCCATGACCGCATGGGATGACGCCAGGGATGAAGTAGGTGAACTGAAAGAGGCCGGAAAGGCCGAGGTGGAGTTTTCCAATCATCAGTATACTGCCACAGTTCCGGTGGATTTTGAAAAGCTGGATGCAAAATTTGTATATGTATTTGAGGACGTGGAAGGTGTGCTGACACCTGTTTCTGCTTCTGTAGACGTTCAGTACCCGTTATCCACAACCATGAAAAATGCCGGATTGAATACAGTTATGGGACTTGGAATCGTATTTGTGATCCTGGTTCTTCTGATCTTTATTATTTCTCTTTTCAAATTTATTCCGGGTTCACCGGCAGCTGCAAAAAAAGAGAAAAAAGAAGAAGCTCCGGTACCGGCACCTGCCGCTGTTCCGGTTCAGGAAACAGTGCAGGCAGCTGATGATACAGAACTGATCGCAGTTATCGCAGCAGCGATCGCGGCCGCAGAGGGAACCACAACAGACGGATTTGTCGTGCGTTCTATCCGCAAAATCAACCGCCCAAGAAGATAATTGACAATTAGGAGGATTATAAAATGAAAAGTTATACAATTACTGTAAACGGAACTGCATATGAAGTAACTGTAGAGGAAACTGGAAGTGCTGCTGCACCGGCTCCGGCAGCAAGAGCAGCAGCTCCTGCTGCACCTAAGGCTGCACCGGCACCCGCTCCGAAAGCAGCAGCTCCTGCAGCTGGTGCAGGCGCTGTAAAAGTGACAGCATCTGTACCGGGAAAAGTTCTTAAGATCGTTGCATCTGCTGGACAGGCAGTAAAAGCAGGCGACAGCATCGTGATCCTGGAGTCCATGAAAATGGAAATTCCTGTAGTTGCACCTCAGGACGGTACAGTTGCAAGCATTGATACAACAGAAGGTGCTTCCGTAGAGAACGGAGATACCCTGGCTACTATGAACTAAGACGGGAGGTATTCAGATGTCTTATGTAACAGAAACCCTGTCTAACCTGATTCATCAGACAGCCTTCTTTAATCTTACCTGGGGCAACTATCTGATGATCGCGGTGGCATGCGTATTCTTATTCCTTGCTATCAAGAAGGGATTTGAACCGCTTCTTCTTGTTCCTATCGCTTTTGGTATGCTTCTAGTAAATATTTATCCGGATATTATGGCTCGTCCGGAGGATATGTCAAACGGAGTAGGCGGACTTCTTCACTATTTCTACCTGCTTGATGAATGGAGTATTCTTCCGTCCCTGATCTTCATGGGCGTAGGAGCCATGACAGACTTCGGTCCGCTGATCGCAAACCCGAAGAGCTTCCTTCTCGGCGCTGCGGCTCAGCTTGGTATTTATGTTGCATACTTCCTTGCGATCTTCATGGGATTCAATGGAAAGGCAGCAGCAGCAATCTCCATTATCGGCGGTGCTGACGGCCCGACTTCTATCTTCCTTGCAGGAAAGCTTGGACAGACTGCCCTGATGGGACCGATTGCGGTGGCGGCATATTCCTATATGTCTCTTGTTCCCATCATTCAGCCTCCGATCATGAAGCTCTGTACAACAGAGAAAGAGCGTAAGATCAAAATGGACCAGCTTCGTCCGGTCAGCAGGCTGGAGAAAATCCTCTTCCCGATCGTGATCACTATCGTAGTATGCCTGATCCTTCCTACAACAGCTCCGCTGGTAGGTATGCTGATGCTTGGTAACCTGTTCCGTGAGTCCGGCGTTGTAAAACAGCTGACAGAGACAGCTTCCAATGCGCTGATGTACATCGTAGTTATTCTTCTGGGTACTTCCGTAGGTGCTTCCACAAGCGCTGAGGCATTCCTGAACCTGGATACTCTGAAGATCGTAGCTCTTGGTCTTGTTGCCTTTGCTTTCGGTACCTTTGGCGGTGTTATGCTTGGAAAACTGATGTGCAAGCTTTCCGGCGGAAAGATCAATCCTCTGATCGGCTCCGCAGGTGTATCCGCAGTTCCGATGGCGGCCCGTGTATCTCAGAAGGTTGGCGCTGAGGCAGATCCTACCAACTTCCTTCTGATGCATGCTATGGGACCAAACGTTGCCGGTGTTATCGGTACAGCCGTGGCAGCCGGAACCTTTATGGCTATTTTCGGTGTCTGATCTGTTGTGACAGACAGATGCCTGTAATCGTCAGATATATTGAATTTCCTTGTGAAAACTGATTAAAGGAGAATAAATAATGGCAGAATTAGAAAAAAAACCTGTTAAAATCGTGGAAACTGTTCTGCGTGATGCGCATCAGTCTCTGATCGCAACAAGACTCAGCACAGAGCAGATGCTTCCTATCGTTGATAAAATGGACAAAGTAGGCTACCATGCAGTAGAGTGCTGGGGCGGCGCTACTTTTGATGCTTCTCTTCGTTTCCTGAAGGAAGATCCATGGGAAAGACTTCGTAAATTCCGTGACGGCTTCAAAAACACAAAGCTTCAGATGCTGTTCCGCGGACAGAATATCCTCGGATACCGTCCTTATGCAGATGATGTGGTAGAGTATTTTGTACAGAAATCTGCAGCAAACGGAATTGATATCATCCGTATTTTTGACTGCCTCAACGACATGCGTAACCTGAAAACCGCAGTTAAGGCTGCAAACAAAGAAAAAGCTCATGCTCAGGTTGCTCTTTCCTATACTCTTGGCGATGCTTATACTCTGGAATACTGGACAAACATTGCAAAAGAGATCGAGGAAATGGGCGCAGATTCTATCTGTATCAAGGATATGGCAGGACTTCTTCTTCCGTATCAGGCTACAGAGCTTGTAGGCGCTCTGAAAGACGCAGTTAAGATTCCGATCGACCTGCATACACACTATACCTCCGGTGTTGCTTCCATGACCTATATGAAGGCAGTAGAGGCCGGCGTAGATATCATTGATACTGCAATCTCTCCGTTTGCTCTGGGTACTTCTCAGCCGGCAACAGAGGTTATGGTTGAGACCTTTAAGGGTACTCCTTACGATACAGGCTTTGATCAGCAGCTCCTTGCTGAGATCGCTGACTACTTCCGTCCGATCCGTGACGAGGCTCTGGACAGCGGCCTTCTGAATCCGAAGAACCTTGGCGTAAACATCAAGACTCTTCTGTATCAGGTACCGGGCGGTATGCTTTCCAACCTGACTTCCCAGCTGAAAGAGCAGCATGCGGAAGACAAGTTCTACGATGTTCTTGAAGAGGTTCCGAGAGTTCGTAAAGACCTTGGCGAGCCGCCTCTGGTTACTCCTTCTTCACAGATCGTTGGTACACAGGCTGTATTCAATGTTCTTATGGGCGAGAGATATAAGATGGTTACAAAAGAAACAAAGGATATCTTAAGCGGTAAATACGGCGCTACTGTAAAACCGTTTAATGAGGACGTTCAGAAAAAATGTATCGGAGATACTCAGCCGATCACCTGCCGTCCGGCAGACCTCCTGGACAACGAGCTTGACAAACTGGAAGGCGAGATGGCACAGTACAAGAAACAGGACGAGGACGTACTTTCCTACGCACTGTTCCCACAGGTTGCTACTGAGTTCTTCAAGTACCGTCAGGCACAGGAGACAAAGGTGGACGAGACAGCAGCGGACACAAAAAACGGAGCTTATCCGGTATAAGGTTTTTATAAAAGAAAAGTCAGGGGGCTGTGCAGGAAAAACTGTACAGCCCTTTGCTGCATGAAAGGATAAGGATGAAAAACAGAGTCATAATTGTTGGCGGAGGCGCAGCGGGAATGCTGGCGTCGATTTTTGCAGCTAAAAAAGGCTGTGAGGTCACACTCTTTGAAAAAAATGAAAAACTTGGCAAAAAGCTGTATATTACAGGAAAAGGGCGCTGCAATGTGACCAATAACTGTGATCCGGAAGAACTTTTAAACAGCGTTGTAACAAATGCCAAGTTCTTATACAGTGCCTTTTATACCTTTACCAGTCAGGATATGATGGAATTTCTGGAGGAAGCGGGCACGGCTCTTAAAACAGAGCGGGGAAACCGCGTTTTTCCCTGTTCCGATCACTCGTCCGATGTGATCCGGGCACTGGAGCGTCAGATGAAAAAATACGGAGTTCGCATCCATCTAAAAAGCCAGGTAGAGCGGCTGCTTCTGGAAGAGGGAACGGCGGCAGGGATCATTCTGACAGACGGCAGCGTTCACAGGGCAGAAGCGGTTATTGTGGCAACGGGAGGTCTTTCCTATCCCACAACCGGTTCTACAGGAGACGGATATCGTTTTGCCCGGGAGGCGGGGCATACTGTGACCGATTTAGCCCCCTCTCTGGTTCCTCTTCGTACAAAAGAAGAGTATATTCCGGAAATGGCAGGTCTTTCCCTGAAAAATGTGGAGCTGACCGTGAAAAACGGAAAAAAAGTCCTTTACAGGGATTTTGGGGAGATGATGTTTACTCATTCCGGAATTACGGGACCTCTGGTTCTTTCTGCCAGCGCCAGACTGGGCACGGCCCTCAGAAAATCAGGAGAGCTTTCGGCTTTTCTGGATCTGAAGCCTGCGCTTACGCCGGAGCAGCTGGATGCCAGAATACTGAGAGAGTTTGAATCCGGAAAGAATAAGCAGTTTAAAAATGTGATCATCGTTCTGTTTCCCTCCTCTCTGACACCGGTTATGCTGAAGATCGGAGGGATTTCTCCGGAAAAACCCATTCATGAGATTTCCAGAGAGGAACGCCTCCGGTTCGGTGCTCTTGTAAAAGCATTTCCCTTTACCATCAATGGTTTCGGAGAATTTAAAGAGGCTGTTATCACCAGAGGGGGAGTTTCTGTAAAAGAGATCAATCCTGCAACTATGGAATCAAAGAAAATACAGGATCTTTATTTTGTGGGAGAGGTGCTTGACCTGGATGCGGTGACAGGAGGCTATAATCTTCAGATCGCATGGTCAACTGCCTACCTTGCAGCTATGGCTGTATGCGGAGAATAAAGGAGGACAATGAAATGATCTATAATATTGCCATTGACGGCCCGGCAGGAGCCGGAAAAAGTACGATTGCCAAAAAGGTTGCCGGAGAGCTTTCCTGTGTGTATGTAGATACAGGTGCCATGTACAGGGCAATGGCTCTTTACCTTCTTCGCCGGAATGTAAACAGAGAAAATCCGGATGAGATCGGAGAGGCCTGCCAGGGAGCGGAAATATCCATAGAGTATAAAAACGGAGAACAGATCGTTCTTTTAAACGGGGAGAACGTGAATCCGTTTCTCAGGAAAGAAGAGGTAGGCAATATGGCTTCTGTAAGCTCTGCAAATCCAAGGGTGAGGGAAAAGCTTCTTGACCTTCAGAGGAAGCTTGCCGCTTCCATGAACGTGGTTATGGATGGAAGAGATATCGGTACTACGATCCTTCCCAATGCAGAGGTGAAGATCTATCTGACTGCCAGCTCTTTTACAAGAGCAAAGCGCCGTTATCTGGAGCTCCAGGAAAAAGGCCTGTGCTGTGACCTGGAAGAGATCAGAAAAGATATTGAAGAGCGTGACAGTCGTGATATGAACAGGGAAATTTCTCCCCTTAAGCAGGCTGAGGATGCGGTTCTGGTAGATTCCTCTGAAATGACCATTGAGGAAGTGGTAAAACGTATTTTACAGATTTTTCATGAAAAAGTGATATTATCAGACGAGGTTGGAAAAAATGAAAGTTAAGACCGCAAAAACAGCCGGCTTCTGCTTTGGTGTAAAAAGAGCGGTGGACAAGGTGTACGAGCTTATTGAGAACGGAGTTTCGCCTATTTATACGCTGGGTCCGATCATCCATAATGAAGAGGTTGTCTCGGATTTTGAAAAAAAAGGCGTTACCGTGATCTCGGAAGAGGACATTCCGAAGCTTCGTGAAGGGACGGTTGTGATCCGTTCCCACGGCGTGGGCCGCAGGATTTATGATATGCTGAAGACTGCGGGAATTTCCTTCGTAGACGTAACCTGTCCTTTTGTTCTGAAGATACACAGGATCGTGGAACGGGAAAGCAGGGCCGGAAAACAGATTATCATATTTGGAGATCCTTCCCACCCGGAGGTAAAAGGGATCTGCGGATGGTGCGAGGGTTCCTGTACTGTTCTCAGAAACAGAGAGGATGCAGAAAATTTTGTCCCGGATCCGGGGCGAATACCCTGCATTGTTTCGCAGACGACATTTAATTACAACAAATTTAAAGAATTAGTTGAAATTCTCTGCAAAAAGAGGTATGATAATAATGTTTTAAATATTGACAATATTTTAAACACTATTTGTAATGCTACCGAAGAACGGCAGAAAGAAGCACAGTCCATAGCCGGAGAGGTAGACACTATGCTTGTCATCGGCGGCAGACATAGTTCCAATACTCAAAAGCTGTTTGAAATATGTAAAGAGGAATGTGAAAATACTTACTATATACAAACACCTGTAGACTTGGATTCTGAAATGTTCCATCACAGTAGTTATGTAGGTATTACAGCAGGGGCATCCACCCCAAAGAAAATTATTGAGGAGGTTCAAGAACATGTCAGAATTAAGTTTTGAACAGATGCTGGAAGATTCCGTAAAAACTATCAGAAATGGAGAGATCGTGCAGGGTACTGTCATCGACGTAAAAGAGGATGAGATTATCCTGAATATCGGCTATAAAGCAGACGGTATTATCACCAGGAGCGAGTATTCCAACGACAGCTCCCTTGTACTTGCAGACGTTGTACACGTAGGTGACACAATGGAAGCCAAGGTTCTTAAAGTGAACGACGGTGAAGGTCAGGTTATCCTGACATACAAGAGACTTGCTGCTGAAAAAGGCAACAAACGTCTGGAAGCTGCATTCGAGTCTCAGGAAGTCCTGAAAGCGCCTGTAACTCAGGTACTGGACGGAGGTCTTTGTGTAAACGTTGAGGAAGCAAGAGTATTTATTCCTGCAAGCCTTGTATCTGATACTTACGAGAGAGATCTGTCCAAATATGCAGATCAGGAGATTGAATTTGTTATCACAGAGTTCAATCCGAGAAGACGCCGCATTATCGGTAACCGTAAACAGCTTCTTCTTGCAGAAAAAGCTGAGAAGCAGAAAGAGCTTATGGAGAGAATCCATGCAGGCGATACTGTAACAGGTGTTGTTAAGAATGTAACAGATTTTGGTGCATTCATCGATCTTGGCGGAGCTGACGGTCTTCTTCATATTTCCGAAATGTCCTGGGGCAGAGTAGAGAATCCGAAGAAGGTATTTACTGTTGGTGAAGAAGTTAAAGTTCTGATCAAAGAGATCAACGGAGATAAGATTGCTCTTTCTCTGAAATTCCCGGAAGAAAATCCGTGGCTGACTGCTGCTGAGAAATTTGCAGTAGGCAACGTAGTAGAAGGAAAAGTTGCACGTATGACAGATTTCGGTGCTTTCGTAGAGCTTGCACCTGGAATCGACGCACTGCTTCATGTTTCTCAGATTTCCAGAGAGCATGTTGCCAAACCGTCTGACGTACTTTCCATCGGCCAGGAAATTCAGGCAAAGGTTGTTGATTTCAACGGCGAAGACAAAAAGATTAGCCTCAGTATGAAAGCTCTGGAAGCTCCGGCTGCAGAGGAAGCAGAAGGCGAAGAGGCATAAGAAGAACTGCTTTGTCAGTCTGAATACAGAAGATAAACTGAATTAACAAAAAGGATCATTACAGTTATGCGTATATGGCAGACTGAAATGATCCTTTTTTCTTTCTTTACCGAGAAAGGAGTGCGTTCGGTACTGACCTTTCTGGTACATAAAAATTTTTGTGAGAATGCCTCCGGATGCATACAGAATATGATCTGAGACACAGGAGACGGTTTATGGCCTCGGAATTTCTAAAAGCTGAGAAGGCATGGAAGGGTACTTTTTAGATACTGCGCCTGTTTTTCCGGATTGTTCAGGAAAGCTTCGCTGCAGGGAAACCAGGTATAACAGGTTTCCGGAGTGGCGGGAATCCTCAGACTTTTGTCCATGTACTGACTTAACTGTCTGGGCATGGCGGTATCTTCTCCGGGAATATAATCATAGGCTTTGTAATCTCTGTAGTACTGGCGTATTTTCTGATCTGTGGAAGTGACCAGAAGAGCTCCTTCCTGATCCCGGACAGTAATATAAAAATCTGTTCCCTTTTTGGAGACGGGTTTTGGCACAGGAGCCGGAAGCCGGAAAGAAAGGATCATCCGGTCTTCATCTGTTTCCGCTTTCAGAGGCTGATAATTGCCTTCCATCAGAACCCGGTATCCGAGCATGGAAAAAATGCTGCCAAGTCCCAGGAGATCCTCCTGATTGTGACCGAGGATGGTCTGTTCAGGCTCGGCCTTTGGATTTTTTATGTAGGATTTATAAAGACGAATGCACTGTCCGCCATCGCAGTGGAGGCGGGAGTCCAGCCCCAGGAATTCTTCCAGATCCGGCTGTTTCATTCGTTCCAGCTTCAGGAGATCTTTACAGGGCTTCAGTTCCTGATACAGATCCAGGACAGGGAGATTTCCGAAGGGAGAGGGCAGATTGTGTTTTTTGTAACGCGCTTCCAGATACGGCTGATCGAATCGTCTGCCATTATATTGGATTGTGGAGCTTGCAGAAGTCAGAAAATTAAAAAATTCACAAAGAATTTCAGGTTCCTCATCCTCTTTTTCCGCCATCCACTGATGGAGAAACCATTTGTTATTTTCCTGCATTACCGCGCCAATCAAATATAAAAAAGTGGAATATCGTGATAGTCCGGTGGTTTCGATATCATAAAAAACAGGGGCGTTTCCACAGTCGAAAGAGACGGAATTCGATAATTTTTTAACAGTCTCGAAGTCCGGAAACCCTTGTAAAATAGGCATTTTTTTAACAATCATATTTTTTCATTCCTTTCGTGATTGTACTTAATTATACACAAAAAAATAAAAAAATAATAGTGAATTTTTTCATAAATTGAGTTATAGTATAAACATCGTTACTGTTCAGATAGGCATGCTTCCTCCGGGCATTTTGGCATATATATGCAAAGCTCCCGGGACATTCAGGGCAAAATGCCATCACCGAAGGTCAGATGGATTGTAACGGAACATCAGCAGATGTTTGTCTGAAACAGGAATTTAAAACAGAAAGACGGGATGATTATGTGGAATCTGACAATTAACGGAACAGATCTTTACCATATTTTAAACTGGTTTTTTATTTACAGCTTTTTGGGCTGGGTATGGGAAACCTTTTATGTTTCTACAAAGCATGGAGAGTTTGTGAACCGAGGCTTTGTCAGCGGGCCTTTTTGTACAATCTATGGCTTTGGGGCAATATCTGTTTATCTGATTCTGAAGCCGATAGAAAATCATGTGCTGCTTTTGTTCTTAGGGGGCATTGTGGTTGCCACAGTGCTGGAATATATTACGGCGGTTCTGATGGAGAGTATTTTTCATACCTCCTGGTGGGATTACAGCGACCAGAAGTTTAATTTTCAGGGACGTATCTGCCTGGGAGTTTCTCTGGGATGGGGAGTTCTGACAGTTCTTCTGTTCAGGGTTCTGCATCCGCTTGTAGAGAAACTGGTTGCTCTTTATCCGGTGTATGTCGGAAAAATCTCAGTATGCGTAATAGCAACGGGGTATCTGTGTGATTTCTGCCGTTCCGCATCTGCAGCCTTCCATTTGAAGGAGAGAATTCCTTACTGGGAGCAGGATCTGGAAAAGAAGCGGGTGGAGCTTATGCTGAGGCTAAATGTGAAACTGGAATCGCTGGAGCTTCCCAAAGGTGCTTCTCCTGAACTTCTCAGAGAAAAGCTGGAAGATTCAGAAGCTCTCAGGATTTTAAGCGAAAAGCGTCTTGCATTCCAGAAAGAATTCACAGAAGAGCTCCGGGCTTACAGAAAAACGCTGGTAAACAGAACAAAGGGAAATACCAGACGTTTCCTGAAGGCTTATCCTCATCTGAATCGTGGATACCGTATGCGCCATAAGAAAGATAAAAAATAACTTGCAAAAGGAGGAAATAGATATGGGAAAACTTACCTTTAAGGGTGGGATTCATCCCTATGAGGGCAAGGAACTGTCCAAAAACAGTCCGATTGAAAAGTATCTTCCAAAAGGAGAGATGGTTTATCCGCTGTCTCAGCATATTGGAGCTCCGTCTGTTCCCTGTGTGAACAAAGGTGACCGGGTCCTGGCAGGACAGAAGATCGCAGAAGCCAACGGATTTGTATCCGTACCTCTGCACGCTTCTGTTTCAGGAACCGTAAAGGGCTTTGAAAAAAGACTGACTGCTGCGGGAAGTATGGCGGATTCCATTATCATAGAAAACGACCAGCAGTATGAAGAGACAGGATTCCAGGCAGCAGAGCTTTCTGAATTGTCAAAAGAGGAGATCATAGCAAGGATCCGTGAAGGTGGCGTTGTGGGAATGGGAGGAGCCGGTTTCCCTACTCATGTCAAGCTGTCTCCGAAGGAGCCGGATAAGATTGAATATGTTCTGGTAAACGGGGCGGAGTGCGAGCCTTATCTGACCAGTGATTACCGGAGAATGCTGGAAGAACCGGACAAGATCGTTGCGGGTCTTGAGGTAATGCTGAAGCTTTTTGATCATGCAAAAGGCTATATCTGCATTGAAGATAATAAGCCGGACTGTATTGCAAAGCTCCGTGAACTGGTAAAGGGACATTCCAGAATTGAAGTGAAAGAGGTTATGACAAAATATCCTCAGGGCGGCGAGCGTACTCTGATCTATGCCACCACCGGAAGAGAGATCAATTCCTCCATGCTTCCGGCAGATGCAGGCTGCGTGGTGGATAATGTAGATACAGTTGTGGCTGTTTATAAAGCGGTTATTCTGGGACGTCCGGTTATGAACAGGATTGTGACAGTGACAGGAGATGCCATTGCCAGTCCAAAAAACTTTACGGTTCTTACAGGAACAAATATGGAGGAGCTGATCGAAGCCGCAGGCGGACTGAAAACAGGCGCTGCAAAAGTAATCTCAGGCGGTCCTATGATGGGATTTGCCATGTTTGACCTTCATGTTCCCTGTGTAAAAACAACATCTGCGTTCCTCTGTCTGGAAAAGGATGCTGTTTCAGAGGCACAGAAACAGATGACAGCCTGCATTAACTGCGGACGCTGTGTGCGCGTCTGTCCGGGACGTGTTCTCCCTGCCCGTCTTGCCACACTGGCAGAAAGAGGGGATATGGCAGGATTTGAAAAATTAAACGGAATGGAATGCTGTGAATGCGGCTGCTGCAGCTATGTATGCCCTGCAAAGAGACCGCTGACTCAGAGCATCAAATCCATGCGGAAAATGGTTCTTGCCAGCCGCAGAAAGAAATAGGGGAGGTAAACCAATGGAACAAAAGTATAATGTGTCATCCAATCCTCACGTAAGAGATGGTATGACAACAAGCAGAATCATGCAGCTGGTAGTGATCGCGCTTCTTCCTGCAACACTGTTCGGAATCTGGAATTTTGGTTTTCGTGCATTCCTTGTTGTTGCGGTAACAGTGGCATCCAGCGTTATTTTTGAATGGCTCTATGATCATTTTATGCACAAACCAAATACAGTAAAGGATTTCAGCGCAGTTGTTACAGGACTTCTTCTTGCTCTGAACATGCCGGCGCAGATCCCGCTGTGGATGCCGGTTCTGGGAAGCGCATTTTCTATTATTGTAGTAAAACAGCTTTTTGGCGGACTGGGACAGAACTTTATGAACCCGGCTCTTGCAGGAAGGTGTTTCCTGATGATTTCCTTTGCAGGAAGAATGACAGACTTTGCAGTGTCAGATCATTTCCGGGGAGTTGTGGATACTGTCACAGGAGCCACTCCTCTGGCAGCTCTGAAAACCCAGGGATTTGTAGAAGGTACCTCTGTACCGGTACAGAATCTGTTTTTTGGAAATATCCAGGGAACCATCGGAGAGACTTCCGCTCTTGCGATCCTTATCGGCGCAGTGATCCTTCTTGTATTTAAGGTGATCGACCTGAAGATCCCGCTTACATATATCGGCAGTTTTTCTGTGTTTGTGATCATCTATATGCTGTGCACAGGAATGGGATTTGATGTAAATTATCTGTTAAGTCATCTGTTCGGCGGCGGTCTGATGCTTGGAGCATGGTTTATGGCAACCGATTATGTGACAACGCCCATTACCTTTAAGGGACAGCTTGTATACGGCTGCTGCCTTGGCGTGGTAACTGCAGTGTTCCGTCTGTTTGGCGGTTCTGCAGAAGGTGTTTCCTATGCGATCATTTTCTGCAACCTTCTGGTTCCGCTTATTGAAAAAGCAACCTATCCTGCTGCATTTGGAAAAGGAGGGAAAAAATCATGAGTATTGTAAAAGACACGATTTCCATTACTGTCATCACCCTCGTTGCAGGTCTGGCTCTGGGAGTGGTTCAGGATATTACTGCGGATCCTATTGCAGAGCAGAAGATGAAGGCAAAACAGGAAGCCTATAAATCTGTTTTTCCGGATGCAGACAGCTTTGGGGAAGTTGAACTGGGAGATAAGACACAGGAGCTGGCCGGCGTACTCAGTGACAGCGGCTACGGCGCGCAGACCATTGATGAAGTAATGACAGCCTTTGACGCTTCTGACAATGAGATCGGATATGCGTTTACTGTGACAACCTCCGAGGGCTATGGCGGAGACATTCAGTTCGCCATGGGCGTACAGAAAGACGGTACACTGAATGGAATCTCTATTTTGTCGATCAGTGAAACTGCAGGTCTTGGAATGAAGGCAGACACAGATGATTTTAAAAATCAGTTCCGGGATAAAAAGGTGGAAAAATTCCAATACACCAAAACAGGAGCAGCATCAGAAGATGAAATTGATGCCATCAGCGGCGCGACAATCACCACCAATGCTGTAACCAACGGAGTAAACGCAGGCCTTGCCGCATTTCAGTACATGGAAGGAGGAGAACAATGAAAGCAAATACACCATCAGAACGTCTGATCAACGGTATTATTAAAGAAAATCCTACTTTTGTGCTGATGCTTGGTATGTGCCCTACACTGGCAGTTACCACTTCAGCAGTGAACGGCATCGGAATGGGACTGACCACCACAGCCGTTCTTGCAGCATCCAATCTACTGATTTCCCTGCTGCGCAAATTTATTCCGGACGGTGTGCGTATGCCCGCATTTATTGTTGTTGTGGCATCCTTTGTAACTATTGTACAGATGCTTCTGGAAGGCTTCCTTCCGGGTCTTTATGCATCTCTGGGATTATATATTCCTCTGATCGTTGTAAACTGTATCATTCTTGGCCGTGCGGAAGCATATGCATCCAAAAATCCTCCGATCCCATCACTTTTTGACGGTATCGGAATGGGGCTTGGATTTACGTTAAGTATTACCTGTATCGGCGCAGTCAGAGAGCTGATCGGCGCAGGACAGCTTTTCGGTCAGCAGATTCTGCCGCTGGCAGATGCTGCAGCCGGAAAAATGGGATATGAGCCGGTTACAATCTTTATTCTGGCTCCGGGAGCATTTTTTGTTCTGGCTCTTCTGGCAGCTCTTCAGAACAAATTCAAGATCGGCGCGGCAAAGCGCGGGATTGATCCGAGTAATCCGGACAAGTGCGGCGGAGCCTGTGCTTCCTGCGGAAATACCATGTGCAAAGGAGGTAAACATTAATGAAAGAATTAATGCTTATCATTGTAGGTTCTGCACTTGTAAATAACGTGGTCCTCAGCCAGTTCCTGGGACTGTGTCCGTTCCTGGGCGTTTCCAAAAAAACAGAAACCGCAGCAGGCATGGGAGGAGCCGTAATCTTTGTTATTACGCTTTCTTCCTTTGTTACAAGTGTGATCTATCAGTTTATTCTGGTTCCCACTCATATGGAGTACCTGCAGACCATTGTGTTCATTCTGATTATTGCAGCCCTTGTTCAGTTTGTGGAAATGTTCCTGAAAAAGGCAATGCCTTCTCTTTATCAGGCTCTGGGAGTTTATCTTCCTCTGATCACTACAAACTGCGCTGTTCTGGGTGTGGCCCTTATCAATGTACAGAAGGACTACAATATCCTTCAGGGCACTGTAAACGGTTTTGCCACAGCAGTGGGCTTTACTCTGTCCATTATCGTAATGGCAGGTATCCGTGAAAAAATCGAGTACAATGACATTCCGGAATCCTTCCGCGGCTTTCCTATTGTTCTTATTACAGCAGGACTGATGGCAATCGCGTTTTTCGGATTTTCAGGACTGATCTAAGGAGGCGTAAATATGAATATCGGAGCAATTATCGTAGCAACTGTTGTAGTTGCGGCAGTGGGCCTCTTTATCGGCATTTTTCTTGGAGTTGCCGGAAAGAAATTTGCAGTGGAAACAGATGAAAAAGAGGTGGCTGTCCGTGAGGCCCTTCCGGGAAATAACTGTGGCGGATGCGGCTTCCCCGGCTGCGACGGCCTGGCTGCGGCGATCGCCAAAGGAGAGGCGCCGGTTAACGGCTGTCCGGTAGGCGGAGATGCAGTAGGAAAAGTGATCGCAGGGATCATGGGACAGGAGGTTGTGGAAACGGTCCGTCAGACTGCGTTTGTAAAATGTACCGGAACCTGTGAAAAAACAAAAAGCGATTTTGTATACACCGGTGTTGAGGACTGTGAGATGATGGCCTTTATCCCGGGCGGCGGTGCAAAAAGCTGTTCCTATGGCTGTATGGGATTCGGAAGCTGCGTAAAGGCCTGTCCCTTTGATGCCATCCACATTATCAACGGTGTGGCTGTGGCAGATAAGGAGAAGTGCAAGGCCTGCGGCAAATGTGTTGCCAAATGTCCGAATCATCTGATCGAGCTGGTTCCCTATACCCAGACCACCTTTGTGGGCTGCAGTTCTCATGATAAAGGAAAAGCTGTTACTTCTGCCTGTGAGGTGGGATGTATCGGCTGTAAAAAATGTGAGAAAACCTGTCCGAACGGCGCTATTACCGTAACAGATTTCTGTGCTCATATTGATTATGAAAAATGCACCAACTGCGGCGCATGTAAGGAAGTCTGCCCCAGAGGCGTGATCCTGTAAAAAATATAAGACTGTTGTACATACAGTAAGATCCCGGTTTACAGATAAAACTCTGCACCGGGATTTTGTATTACCGGGAGAGCAGCGCATTCTGTATGAACCTTTACGGACGCCGGAGGATGAGGGAGATTTCTCGAATAGATGTTTGCTTTTTTGCGATAACTGTGATATCATAAATCGATACAGGAAAAATCAAGCACAGGAGCGGCAGCTTATGATTTCATTTATATATGGCACAGTAGTGGATTCCACAGAAACCTCAGTGATCGTAGAGGCAGGCGGGATCGGCTATGAGATTTTTATGACAGGCTCTGCCATTGAACAGGCAGTCCGAAAAGAAGGACAGGTAAAGATACATACGCATTTCCATGTGAGAGAGGATGCCATGCAGCTTTTTGGCTTTTTAAGCAAGGATGATCTTCAGATGTTCCGGCTTCTTCTGGGCGTCAACGGAATCGGCCCAAAGGCGGCGCTTGGGGTTCTCGCAGGGCTTACGGCAGATGAACTGAGATTTGCTGTTTTATCGGATGATGCAAAAACCATTTCCAAAGCTCCGGGTATTGGAAAGAAGACGGCTCAGAAGCTGATCCTGGAACTGAAAGACAAGCTGAAGCTGGAGGATGCTTTTGAGAAGAAGCTTGCCCATGAGCAGGATGCGGCAGCCATTTCAGGGACAAATATCCTGGATGGAAGCAAAGAGGCGGTGGAAGCACTGGTTGCGCTGGGCTACAGCAGTACGGATGCCCTGCGGGCAGTACGTAAAGTAACAGATGTGCCGCCGGATGATGTGGAAGCCATTCTGAAAGCAGCCCTCAAAAATCTGTAGGAGTTTATATGGAAAAAAGAATGATCACCACTGATGTAACAGAAGAGGACTTTCCTCTGGAGGGAAATTTAAGGCCTCAGACACTGGAAGAGTACATTGGTCAGGAAAAAACAAAAAAAACACTGAAAATTTATATAGAAGCAGCCAAACAGCGAAAGGATGCGCTGGATCACGTGCTTTTTTACGGCCCTCCCGGACTGGGAAAAACAACTTTGTCCGGAATCATTGCAAATGAGATGGGAGTGCATATGAAGGTCACTTCAGGGCCTGCCATAGAAAAGCCGGGCGAAATGGCGGCGATCCTTAACAATCTTCAGGAGGGAGATATTCTTTTTGTGGATGAGATCCACAGACTGAACCGGCAGGTAGAGGAGGTCCTTTATCCTGCCATGGAGGATTTTGCCATTGACATTATGATCGGAAAGGGGGCGTCTGCCCGCTCTATCCGTCTGGATCTGCCCAAGTTCACACTGGTGGGAGCGACCACAAGAGCAGGTCTTTTATCTGCGCCTCTCCGTGACCGTTTCGGCGTGATGCATCATCTGGAATTTTATAATCATAAAGAACTGGAAACGATTATTCTCCGTTCCGCGCAGGTGCTGGACGTGGAGATCGACCAGAAGGGGGCGGCGGAGATCGCTAAAAGGTCAAGGGGAACGCCAAGACTTGCCAACCGGCTTTTAAAGCGTGTCCGGGATTTTGCTCAGGTAAAATATGACGGGAAGATCACCTATGAGGTGGCTGTTTTTGCCCTGGATCTTCTGGAAGTGGATCAGTACGGGCTTGACAAGATCGACAGACGGATCCTTAAAACTCTGATCGTAAACTTCAAAGGAGGCCCGGTGGGTCTGGAAACACTGGCTGCAGCTATTGGAGAAGATTCCGGTACATTGGAGGATGTCTATGAGCCATATCTTCTTCAGAACGGCTTTTTAAACCGCACGCCAAGAGGGCGTATGGCCTCGCCTCTTGCCTACAGTCATCTGGGCTATGAGAAGATTTCATAAAAAATTCTATACTTTTCGACAAGTTTCGGGTATAATAAAATATGAATGATTTTTTCTGTCTCCGGGAAACCGTGATTCTGAAGGAAAATGAGACAGGAACTTTAATGGAAAATCAGGGAAATTTTATATACACAGGAGGCTTTGTATGGCAGTCAAGAATACGGCACAGGTAGTGATCGGGGGAAAGATCATCACTCTGGGAGGCTATGAATCAGAGGAGTATTTTCAGAAGGTAGCGTCTTACATAAATAATAAAATTGCGGAGCTCAGTGAAATGCCGGGTTATTCCAGGCAGCCAATGGAGACAAAGCATACTCTGCTCAGCCTGAATATTACAGACGACTATTTTAAGGCAAAAAAGCAGGCGGAAATTTTTGAACAGGATCTTCAGCAGAAGGATCAGGAAATGTATGAGTTAAAGCATGAACTGATCGCTCTCCGTATGAAAATGGAGGAAACGGAAAAACACCAGCAGGAGTCAGAGCACCAGCGCATCCTGATGGAAGGGAAGATCAAAGAGCTGGAAGGCGAAATTGAGTCATTACTAAAGTAAAAGTCAGAGGGGGATTGCTTCGGTAGTCCCCTTTGTCTGTTTTCAGGGATTCTGAAAACAGTTTCTGTACAGCAGAAAAGAGAAGTGAGGGATTATGACAGATATGAATAAAACAGAGCTTCTGGCGCCTGCAGGTTCCTATGAAGCCTTTGAGGCAGCCCTGGGAGCAGGGGCAGACGCGGTGTATGTAGGCGGTCCCGATTTCGGCGCCAGGGCTTATGCGAAGAATTTTACCCAGGAGGAGCTGATACGCGCTGTGCGTACAGCCCATCTTCATGGGAAAAAATTATATCTTACAGTAAACACATTGCTGAAAAACAGAGAGCTGAAGGAGCGGCTTTATGATTCCCTTCTTCCATCTTATCTGGAGGGACTGGATGCGGTGATCGTTCAGGATATGGGAGTTCTGCGCTTTATCAGGAGAAACTTTCCGGATCTGTCCATTCATGCAAGTACGCAGATGGCTGTTACCGGACCGAAGGGAATGCGGTTTCTGGAACAGCAGGGAGTAACCCGTGTGGTTCCTGCCCGTGAACTGACGCTTGAGGAGCTTGCTTCCATGCACAGGGAAAGCCCTATTGAGATTGAGGCGTTTATACACGGGGCGCTCTGCTACAGCATATCCGGTCAGTGCCTTATGAGCAGTATGATCGGAGGAAGAAGCGGAAACCGGGGAAGATGTGCTCAGCCCTGCCGCCTTGCTTATCAGGTAAGGGAGCAGCAGGGAGGATTTAAAGGGAAAGAAACCTGTCCTCTGAGCCTGAAAGATATCTGTACCCTTGATATTCTTCCGGAAATCCTAGGTGCAGGAGTGATGTCCCTTAAAATCGAAGGAAGAATGAAGCAGCCGGAATATACGGCTGCAGTTACGGGAATTTACCGGAAGTATCTGGATATACTAAAGAAAAATCCGGATTCCTATCAGGTGGATGCTCAGGATCGGAAATATCTTCTGGAGGTATTTAACAGAGGCGGTTCCTGCTCCGGATATTATAAACAGCAGAACGGCCCTTCCATGGTGGCTTTTTCCAATCATAAAAAAACAGGAGATATCTCTGTGCCTCTGAAGCAGAAAAAGGAAAAAATAAACGGAACACTGATGCTGTATCCGGAAAGCCCTGCAGTGCTTCAGGTTTCTCTGAAGGATACAGAGACTGTTGTATCAGCGGGGGAGGTTCAGTATGCCAGAGAGCATCCCATGGAAGAAGCGCGGATCCGCCAGCAAATGGAAAAACTGGGAAACACAGAATTTGTCTGGGACAGTCTTGATATTCAGTCCGACGGAAATATTTTTGTGCCTGTAAAGGTTTTAAATGAACTGAGAAGAACTGCTCTTGCACAGCTGGAGCAGGAGTTTCTTGAAAAATACAAAAGAGAAGCTCCGGAAAAGATTCTCCGGGGGGAAGAAGCGAAGATACAGCCCGGAGTCAGATCAGAGGATCCACTGGGTATCTATGCCTCCTGCGAGAAACCGGAACAGGCAGAGGTCCTTATGAACAGTCCGGAGATCACAGGCCTTTATCTGCCTTTTGATGTGATGGAAACCTGTATGGAACAGGGACTTCAGAAGGAAAAAGAACTGTACCTTTCTCTTCCGCGGATCACCCGTGGGAAAATGCCGGAAGAGTATCGAAAAAAGGCTCTGACCTGGCTTTCTATGGGAATGAAAGGCTTTCTGGTAAGAAATCTGGAAGCCTATGGAATGCTGAGAGAAGAGGGGCTTCAGAAATATTGTGTGGCAGATGCGTCTCTTTATACCTGGAATGATGAAGCCTGCGCGTTCTGGAAAGACGAGGGGATTCTGAGAAATACTGTTCCTCTGGAATTAAATGAAAAGGAGCTGCGCCACAGAACAAACCGGGACAGTGAGTTTATTATTTATGGTTATATTCCTCTGATGCTGTCTGCCCAGTGTGTGCGCAAGAACACTTTTCAGTGTGACAGAAAAGAAGCGCATATGGTGTTAAAGGACAGATATGATAAGGAATTTCCATGCGCCTGCGTCTGCTATCCCTGGAAAACCGGAACTACAGACCAAAAAGAGTTCTGTTATAATATTATTTATAACAGCATCCCTTATGGACTTTTAAATGAAAGCCAAAAGGTAAAGGAACTTAAAACAGCATCTCTCAGACTTTCCTTTACTCTGGAATCTGCAAAGGAGACAAAGGAAATCGTCAGAGAGTTTCTGGACGTATATGTTTACGGAAAAAAAGCTTCTGCCCGTGAGTTTACAAAGGGACATTTTAAAAGAGGAGCCGAATAAGGCATATGATTAATGTAATTGTTGAATTATCAAAGTATCTGATCCTGACGCTGATGATCATTTATACCTTTCACTGTTTTTACACAGTGCGCCAGCAGGATGAGATTGAGAGAAACGAACTTCTGCGCCAGCAGATGGTGCTGATCTTTTTTATGGATTTCACTGCATTTCTGGTGATCTATCTGAAAACCTTTAATTTTCAGGTGATTGTTTTTTATGTTGAAATGATGGTGTTTTTTGCAGCGGTGCAGATCCTGTACAGGATTTTTTACAAAAAGGCATCCCTGCTTCTTCTGAACAATATGTGTATGCTTTTAAGCGTGGGATTTATCATGCTTTGCAGACTGGACATCGCCACAGCCACGAAACAGCTTGTGATCGCGGCGGCAGCCAGCGGAATCGCGCTGATCATTCCGGTTATGATCCGGAAAATGAAATTTCTCCGAAGGCTTACCTGGCTTTACGCAGGAGTGGGCATCATCCTGCTTGCGGCAGTTTTTCTTCTTGCAAGAACAAGCTACGGAGCAAAACTGTCTCTGATGGGAATTCAGCCCTCTGAGGTTATTAAAATTACCTTTGTGTTTTTTACAGCCTCTCTGTTTTCCAGAGCAAACGATTTTCGCACGGTTGTGCAGGCAACTGTAGTGGCGGCTCTTCATGTGGGCATCCTGGTGCTTTCCAGAGATCTTGGAAGCGCGGTGATCTTTTTTGCCGCCTATCTTGTAATGCTCTATGTTTCCACAAAAAAGCCTCAGTATCTGGGACTTGGACTGGCGGGGGGAAGCCTTGGGGCGGTGGTGGCATACTTCCTTTTCGGTCATGTGCGCCAGAGAGTCAGCGCATGGAGAGATCCGATGGCTGTTTATCAGAACGAGGGCTATCAGATCGTCCAGTCACTGTTTGCCATCGGAACAGGCGGTTGGTTCGGCATGGGACTTTGCCAGGGTTCGCCGGAGTCTATTCCGGTTGTAAAAAATGACTTTATTTTCAGCGCTATCTGTGAGGAACTGGGCGGGATTTTTGCAATCTGTCTGATTCTGGTATGTATGAGCTTTTTCCTGATGATCGTAAATATTGCTCTCAGGATCAAAAATCCGTTTTACAAACTGATTGCTCTGGGACTGGGAACAGAATATGCATTTCAGGTCATCCTCACTATTGGCGGAGCTACCAAGTTTATTCCTATGACAGGCGTTACCCTGCCGCTGGTAAGTTACGGAGGAAGCTCTGTAATGAGTACGATCCTGATGCTTGCCATTATCCAGGGACTGTATATTTTAAGAGAAGACGAGGACGAGGAATTTGAGAGACGCAGAAAAGAAGCAGCGCAGAGAATTCGAGCAAGAGAGGAAGCGCGCAGAGCGAGAGATATCTAAAAAAAGACGTGCCAGAAACAGAGAATATACATTTGTATCCTGGTTTTTTGTGGCTGTTTTTATGGCAATGATCGGATATCTTGTATATTTTAATGTGGTAAAAAGCGAAGACTTTATCAACAGTCCGTACAACACCAGACAGGACACCTTTTCGGACCGGGTGGTAAGAGGACAGATTCTTTCTTCTGAGGGAGAAATTCTTGCCAGGACGGATGTTTATGATGACGGTACTGAGGACAGGATCTATCCCTATGCAAATGTGTTTGCCCATGTGATCGGATATGATTCCAACGGAAAAAGCGGACTGGAGTCAGAGGCAAACTTTCAGCTTCTGACCTCTCATGAGTTTTTCCTGAACCAGATGAAAAATGAATTTCTGGGAAGAAAAAATATGGGAGATACCGTGATCTCCACTTTGAGCGCAAACCTGCAGACAACCGCCTATAATGCTCTGGGGGACAGAAGAGGGGCTGTGGTTGCCATGGAGCCTTCTACAGGAAAGATACTTGCCATGGTCAGCAAACCGGATTTTGATCCCAACTCCATTGAAGAAAACTGGGAATGGCTGGTCAGTGATGAGACAAACTCCAGTCTTTTAAACAGAGCCACCCAGGGACAGTATCCGCCGGGATCTACCTTCAAAGTGGTGACAGCTCTTGACTATTTCAGAAAACATGGAAGCTTTAACGGATATTCCTATGTCTGTGAGGGAAGTATTACAAAAGAAGATCATACCATTCAGTGCTATAACGGGACAGTCCACGGACAGGAGGATTTTTACTCGGCCTTTGCCAGCTCCTGCAACTGTGCATTTGCGCAGATGGGGCTGGATCTGGGAGGAGGATCTCTGCTGGAAACAAGCGAGGATCTGCTTTTTAATAAAAAGCTTCCCCTTGCCTCCTACAAAAAAAGTACCTTCAGCCTGAACGGAAAGTCAGGAATCCCTCTTACCATGCAGACCTCCATCGGTCAGGGAAACACCCTTGTTTCCCCTGCCCATATGGCAATGATCACCTGCGCTATTGCAAACAACGGAGTGCTTATGAAGCCGTATCTGATTGACAGAGTAGTAAACAATACAGGAGATCAGGTAGATGAAACTGCTCCGGAGGTGTATAAACGTCTCATGACAAAAAATGAGGCAGTGATGCTGGGAGAGCTGATGAAAGATGTTGTAGAATACGGAACCGCCTCTGCTCTTTCCGGACAGGGCTATACGGCGGCAGGAAAGACCGGTTCCGCCGAATATGATGAAAACGGCTCCAGTCATTCCTGGTTTATCGGATATTCCAATGTGGATGATCCGGATCTTGCGGTTGCAGTGATCGTTGAAGGAGGAGGTACCGGAAGCGAGGCTGCTGTGCCGATCGCCTCTCAGCTTTTTAACGCTTATTACTACAACTGACCGGAACAAACAGTTGCCAGCAGAGGCAAAAAGAGTTATACTATATCCAGTTTGAAATATCATTCACACGCATTACAGGAGGGACTTGCAGATGATAGAAGCAACGAGCTGTGGCGGTGTGGTAATTTATCGTGGAAAAATACTGGCTTTATACAAATCTTACAGAAACAGATATGAAGGCTGGGTATTGCCAAAGGGAACCGTTGAAAAGGGAGAGACCCATATCCAGACGGCGCTTAGGGAGGTCAAGGAGGAAGCAGATGTAAACGCTTCTATTGTAAAATATGTAGGCAAAAGTCATTACAATTTTACAGTTCCCGAGGATATGGTCACCAAGGAAGTTCACTGGTATCTGATGACGGCTGATAATTATCATAGCAGACCTCAGAGAGAGGAATTTTTTGTGGACTCCGGGTATTACAAGTTTCATGAAATTTATCATCTTCTCCGTTTTTCCAATGAAAAACAGATTGTGGAGAAGGCGTATCAGGAATATCTGGAAATGAGGAGTCAGGGACTCTGGGGCAAAAAATAAACAGGGTTGTGTTTTACGCAGCCCTGTTTAGATTTATCAAAAAGGGGGAATCCTTTAAATGCTGAAATGGCATGACCATTATTACGTAGGAGAAAGTGTACGTGATGAAAGCGCAGTCCGTGAGAAGCTGGATGCAGGAAAACCTGTGCCCGGAATTTATCTGGTGACTTTTTCGGACAACCCTCATAACATTCTGGAGATCATTCCGGCTGTGACCCTGTTCCAGAAAACTGCTGCCAGACTGTGTCCTGAGATCGTAGGCATGGCAAAGGGCATGGATGAAGCCATGGAACTGGTGCAGATGATCGTACAGACTGTGTATGAGGAGACAGGGGATGTCCTGGTGGAAAAATATTTAAAAAACAGGTGAAGGCATGTTACATATCTTATGGATGCTGATAAAATTGATATTGATCCTTCTGGGAACGGTTTTGGGACTGGCAGTGCTTGTTTTGCTGCTGCTTTTGTTCTGTCCTGTCAGATACAGCGCCGAGGCTTTAAAAGAAACGTCCTCTTTTAAGGAAACCGAAGCCGCAGTTCGTGTAAGCTGGCTGTTCGGAGGCATTTCCTTTACTTTCAGAAGGATACAGGGAAAAAATACTCAGAAACTTTGCGTTTTTGGGATTCCGGTTCTGAGCCTTCTCCAAAAACGGAAACAGAAAAAGGCCGCTGCCGGGAAAGTGCAAACGGCAGAGAAAAGCCCTTTGTCTGAACAGCCGACTGAGAAGCCGCTGCCCGAGACAAAAATATCCCTGCCTGAGACAGAAATATCCCTGCCGCAGGAAAAGAAACCGGATATTCCCTATGGTTCTGCCGAAGCAAAACAGAAAAAAGATCCGGAAACAGGCACTTCTGATCTCAGTGAATCAGACGAGAAGATCCGGACTGAAAACAAGAATAAAATATCAGCACTTCCGGACAAACTAAAAGAAATCATGGACAGGCTTGCGCAGCTTCCTTCCATGCTCAGCAAAATTCCGTTAACAATCCGGAGGATTTATGATAAGATAGACTGGTACAGACAGTTTTTTGAGCATCCCAGGACAAAGGAGGCAGTGAGTCTGGTTCTTGACCGGAGCAAAAAACTGATGCATCATATTTTCCCAAAAAAGATAAAGGGGAAGGTGACTTTTGGAAGCGAAGATCCTTCCATAACCGGAACCGCTCTTGCAGTTCTGGGAATGACAATGCCCTTCCATAAAAACAGAGTGGAGATTGTTCCTGTTTTTGACAATCAGAATATTCTGGAGGGAAATATAAAAATAAAAGGCAGGATCTACGGCTTTGTACCGGTGAAAATGCTGGCAGAGCTTTATTTCAATAAAAATATTAAATATATCATCAGCCGATGGAAGCATAAGGAGGTCTGAAAATGGCAAACGAAAATAATTTTAAGGACACGGTAAATTCCCTTTTTAAAGGACTGGACACATTTATTTCAGCAAAAACCGTTGTGGGGGAGGCAGTCCATGTAGGCGATACCATCATCCTTCCGTTGGTAGACGTTACCTTCGGCGTAGGCGCGGGAGCCTTTGAGGGGGACAAAAAAAGCAACGGCGGCGGTGGAATGACCGGAAAGATGACGCCGAGCGCTGTGCTGGTGATCCAGAACGGAACTACGAAGCTGGTAAATATTAAAAATCAGGACGGACTGACCAAGGTTCTTGATATGGTTCCGGATTTTGTGGACAGATTTGCCGCAGGAAAAAACAGCAGTGAAACAACCGGCACAGAAATCTGATTTTATCTTTTTATTTGTGTTCCCGGAAGTATTTGCCGCATAAGATAGTATAGACCAAAGAGAAGAGGTTGTGCGATGTGGGAAGACTTCTGGGACTGATGCTTTTTTGTATAGGGATTGGAATGGTGATCGGAATGCTGATCGCGGAAAGTGTGATTATTGTGATCGCAGCAGGTCTCTGTCTGCTTTGCGGATATCATATGTTTTGCAGATAAAAAATTCCCCACGCTTTTGCGAGGGGAATTTTTAAGTTTGAGTTTTATGCTCTTTCAACTTTTCCGGATCTCAGACAAGAAGTACATACATACATCTTTTTAGCTCCGCCTGTAGCAGTTTTAACTTTTACAGACTTTACGTTGGATTTCCACATTTTATTGGATCTTCTATGGGAATGACTTACATTATTTCCGAAGTGAGCACCTTTTTCACAGATTGCACATTTAGCCATGATAGCACCTCCTTGACGCTTTTTTTCAACAGATTTTATTTTAACAGATGAAAAAGGCTTTTGCAAGCAAAAAAAGGAAAAATATAAAAATAATATTCCTTTTTCCGGGAAAAAAGGTTATAATACATACATATTAAAAAAATGGAGGTACCTATATGAATGGACGTATAGATTCCGGACTCGGACAGATAGTGATTGACACCGATGTGATTGCAACCTATGCAGGCAGTGTGGCAGTGGAATGCTTCGGCATTATCGGCATGGCTGCAGTCAGCATGAAGGATGGTCTTGTCAAACTGCTCCACAGGGACAGTCTGAAACATGGTATCAGTGTGATCATTACAGAAGAAAATAAAATCCGTCTGAATTTCCACGTGATTGTGGCTTACGGTATCAATATCAGCACGATTGCGGACAACCTTGTCAGCAATGTCAAATATAAGGTAGAAGCTTTTACCGGCATGGAAATTGAAAAGATCAACATCTATGTGGAAGGCGTACGTGCAATAGACTAAGGTTATGAGGAGGAACTTGTGGTGAGTATAAAAACCATAGATGCAAAAACACTGGCCAGAATGTTTCTGGCAGGAGCCAGAAATCTGGAAGCAAAAAAAGAATGGATCAATGAACTGAATGTTTTCCCTGTACCGGATGGAGATACAGGAACTAATATGACCATGACGATCATGTCCGCAGCTTCTGAAGTAAGCTCTCTGGAAGAATTTGATATGGAAACTCTGGCAAAAGCTATTTCTTCCGGATCCCTTCGCGGCGCAAGAGGAAACTCCGGAGTTATCCTTTCCCAGCTTTTAAGAGGATTTACAAAAAGTGTAAAAAAAGCAGAGCGTCTGGATGCCCTGGCCCTTGCCGCAGCCATGGAACGGGCAGTGGAGACAGCATACAAGGCTGTTATGAAGCCAAAGGAAGGAACCATTCTTACAGTGGCAAAGGAGGCAGCTCTGAAAGCTGCGGAGATCGCTCCTGAGGCAGACGAGCTTCAGCCGTTTTTTGAGGAGGTCTTTGCCCATGCGGAGGCAACTCTTGCCAGAACGCCGGAAATGCTTCCTGTTCTGAAAGAGGCGGGGGTAGTGGATTCCGGCGGACAGGGGCTTCTGGAAGTTCTCAGAGGCGCCATGGACGGCTTCCTAGGCAAAGAGATCGACTATTCTGTTTTTGAAAAGAGCAGTTCTCCTTCTGTAACAAAGATCTCTCCTCAGGCAGAGGCAGATATTAAATTCGGCTATTGTACAGAGTTTATCATTCTTCTGGATAAAGCTGTTTCAGAGGAAGAGGAACATAAATTTAAAGAATTCCTTACTTCTATTGGCGATTCCATTGTTCTGGTTGCAGACGATGAGATCATTAAAGTGCATGTGCATACCAATCATCCGGGACAGGCTATTGAACGTGCTCTGACCTATGGCGCTCTTTCCAGAATGAAGATTGACAATATGAGAGAAGAGCATCAGGAAAGACTGATCAAGGATGCGGAAAAGCTTGCAAAAGCGCAGGCAGAGGCAGAGCCGCCAAAGGAAAACGGCTTTATTGCGGTTTCTGCAGGCAGCGGACTTACAGAGATCTTCCGTGAGCTGGGTGTGGATTACCTTATTGAGGGCGGACAGACCATGAACCCAAGTACAGAGGACATGCTGAATGCCATTGCAAAGGTAAATGCGGAAACCATTTATATTTTCCCGAATAATAAAAATATTATCCTTGCTGCAAATCAGGCCCGCGATCTGACAAAGGATAAAAAGATCATCGTTGTTCCCACCAAGACAGTTCCTCAGGGAATCACTGCCATGATCAGTTTTGTTCCGGAAAAATCAGCAGAGGAAAACGCTCAGGAAATGGAAGAGGCAGTTTCCAAGGTTCAGACAGGTCAGATCACTTATGCGGTCCGCGATACACGTCTGGATGACAAAGAGATCCATGAGGGAGACATCATGGGAATCGGAGATAAGGGAATTCTTGCTGTAGGTAAGGATAAGGAGCAGGTTGCTCAGGATACCATTGAAGCCATGATGACAGAGGATGCGGAAGTGATCAGTATTTATTACGGAGAAGACGCATCAGAGGAAAAGGCAGAAGAACTTGCTGCTGCTGTTGAAGAGCTTTATCCTGACTGTGAAGTAGAGCTTAACAGAGGCGGACAGCCGATTTATTATTACATTATTTCTGTAGAATAAAATGGGAGAAAGTTTAAGAACTCTGAAAGGAGTGGGAGAAAAAACGGAGAAGCTGTTTCAGAAAATAGGTATTTCTGACACGGAATCCCTTCTCCGGTATTATCCCAGGAATTATGATGAGTATGAAATGCCGGCAGATATTGCAGATCTTAAAGAGGGGACGGTGAAAGCCGTCTCCGCTGCAGTATGTTCCGGCGTTTATGTAAATCCGGTACGAGGAAAACAGGTCGTTTCTATTACCGCATGCGACAGTACAGGAAGGATCTCCATTACCTGGTTTAATGCTTCCTATCTGAAAAATACTCTGAAAAAGGGAAGTGTTTTTGTATTCAGAGGAAGAGTGATCAGACGGCAGGGCAAGCTTCAGATGGAACATCCTGAAATTTTTACCCCTGCAGCCTACGAGGAGATCCTTCACAGCCTTCAGCCGGTCTACGGGCTTACGGCAGGTCTTTCCAATAAAACCATTGTAAAGCTGCTTCACCAGCTTCTGAAACAGCAGTCACTGAAAAGCGAATATCTTCCGGAAGAGATCAGGGAAAAATATCAGCTTTCAGATATCAACTATGCGCTCCGCACCATCCATTTTCCCCAAAATATGGATGAGCTTCTTGTATCAAGAAAGCGCCTGGTATTTGATGAATTTCTGTTTTTTATTCTTTCTGTCCAGCTTCTGAAAGAAAAAACAGAAGAGGCGGTGAATCTGTTTCCCATAAAAAAAACATGGACAACAGAGCAGGTGATCGAAAATCTTCCCTACAGGCTTACCAGCGCCCAGCTGAATACCTGGCATGAGATCGAGCGGGATCTTTCCGGGCAGTCTCTGATGTCCAGGCTGGTGCAGGGAGATGTGGGAAGCGGAAAGACGATCCTTGCCTTTCTTGCCATGATCCTGACCTTTGAAAACGGATACCAGTCTGCGCTTATGGTGCCCACAGAGGTTCTTGCCCGCCAGCACTTTGAGGCGTTTCAGACACTTGTCCGGGAACAGGGGCTGGATATTCCGGTTGTTCTTCTTACCGGTTCTAATACGGCAAAGGAAAAAAGACTGATTTATGAAAATATCAGGGAGGGAAAGACCTCTGTGATCATAGGAACCCATGCGCTGATCCAGGAGGCTGTGCAGTATCGGGATCTTGCCCTTGTGATCACAGATGAGCAGCACCGTTTTGGTGTAAAACAAAGAGAGGCTCTGGCAACCAGGGGGAATCCTCCGAACATTCTTGTTATGAGCGCAACCCCTATTCCGAGAACTCTTGCCATTATTCTGTACGGCGATCTGGATATTTCTGTGATCGACGAACTGCCGGCAAGAAGGCTTCCTATAAAAAACTGTGTTGTAGATACTTCCTACCGCCCAAAAGCCTATCGTTTCATTGAACGTCAGATACGGGAGGGCCGCCAGGCATATGTGATCTGTCCTATGGTAGAAGAAAGCGAGGGTATGGAAGCGGAAAATGTCCTGGATTATACAAAAAAATTAAAAGATGCTCTGCCGGAGGATATTTCTGTGGAGTTTCTTCATGGAAAAATGAAACCAAAGGAAAAAAACAGGATCATGGAAGAATTTGCAGCCGGAAGCATCCAGGTTCTTGTTTCCACAACTGTTGTGGAGGTAGGCGTCAACGTTCCGAATGCAACTGTGATGATGATAGAAAATGCCGAGCGCTTCGGTCTTGCCCAGCTTCATCAGCTCCGGGGACGGGTGGGACGCGGAGAATATCAGTCTTACTGTATTTTTATTCAGGGCAGTCAGGAAAGCACCACATCCAAACGTCTGGAGATCCTTGGGAAATCAAATGATGGTTTTTATATTGCGGCAGAAGATCTGAAGCTTCGGGGACCGGGAGACCTGTTCGGCATCCGTCAGAGCGGACTGATGGAATTTCGTATCGGAGATATTTACAATGATGCAAATATTCTGAAAAATGCCAGCGAGGCTGCCGCGCAGATTCTTGCTCTGGATCCGGATCTTTCTCTGGAACAGAACCTTCCTCTTAAGGAACAGCTTGATTTCTGCAGGGAAGACGGACCGGAAAATTTTGGACTTTAGGAGATACAATCCTGCAATATCAGGACTTTAGTGAAATAAATTGTTGCAAAAAAACAAAAAACGTAGTATTCTAGTACCGTAATAATTTTATTTCACCTTGTAAGGAGGCTATTATGGCTACAAGAACAACAACAAAGAAAGCAGAACCTAAGACAACAACTGCAAAAACGGCTATCGAAAAAGAGGCTCCTGCAAAGACTGCTGCAGAACCGGCAAAAGCGGACGCAGCTACAGCTAAAAAAAACACTGAGAAAACAACTGCCAGAAAAACAGCAGCAAAGAAAACCGCAGAAAAATCTGTCTCTGCAAAGAAACCGGCGGTAAAAAGAACTGCAGCAAAGAAGACAGCATCAGTAAATGCAGAAGTATATGTACAGTTCTGGGGCAAAGAGGTGTATGCAAAGGATATCGTGGAAAGCGTTAAGAAGATATGGACTGACGAGATGGGCAAAAAAGAATCAGAGCTGAAAGACCTGAAAGTATACATTAAGCCGGAAGATAACGGAGCACATTATGTCATTAACGGTGACATCACAGGCTTCCTTGGTTTATAAGAAACAGAAAAAAGCTCAGGGGACAGTTGTCACCTGAGCTTTTCTTCTGACCGTATTCTTAGAACTGGCTGTTCTGAACACCGCCGGACATCTGACGTTCCTGTTCAGCAATCATTTTACGGACCATTTCACCGCCTACAGATCCGTTCTGTTTAGATGTCAGGTTTCCGTTGTAACCGTCAGTAAGCGGCACGCCAAGCTCATTGGCAACCTCAAATTTGAAACGGTTAAGAGCACCCTTTGCTTCCGGTACAGTTACTTTGTTAGAAGAACTTGTGTTTGACATGATTCATTTCCTCCTTGGTTGTTTTTGTTATTTGGATGTTACACTGGTAGTATGTGAAATTTACGGAATAATACACTAGAATATACTGTCTCTGCTTCCAGAAATTTGAAATTATTAATTTTCTGTGAATTTTGTATATTCTATAAGATTTAATTGCGTTTTTTTTGGACATTTGTTATAATATCAAGGGAAATAAAGAATGTATAAAGAAGAAAAATAAAGAAACTATAAAATGTATTGGTGAGAATGGAGAGATGATCAATGAATTTAGGAATCATTGCACACAACAGTAAAAAAGTACTTATTGAAGATTTTTGTATCGCTTATAAGAATATTCTCGCTAAGCATGAAGTTTATGCCACGGGAACCACTGGAAGAAGGATCGAGGAGGCTACAAACCTGCATGTGCATAAATTTCTTGCAGGCAGCATAGGCGGTGACAAACAGTTTATGGAAATGATCGAGCGCCAGGATCTTGACATGGTGATCCTGTTTTATAATCCGGCAATGCTTGATCCCAAGGAACCGGATATTGCATCCATTACCATGCGCTGCGATCAGTATAATATACCGGTGGCTACCAATATAGCTACCGCAGAACTTCTGATCCTCGGACTTGCACGCGGGGATCTGGATTGGAGACTGAATCTTAAATGAGAGTAATTGCAGGAAAAGCCCGCCGTCTTCCTCTGAAGACACTGCCGGGTTCAGATACACGGCCCACCACGGACCGTATAAAAGAAACTTTATTTAACATACTTCAGCCGGAAATACCGGACTGTTCTTTTCTGGATCTTTTCAGCGGAAGCGGCGCCATTGGTATTGAGGCTTTAAGCAGAGGCGCCGCATCTGCTGTATTTGTAGAAAAAAATCCGAAAGCCTGCTCCTGTATCAGAGAAAATCTGACATTTACAAAACTTGCGGAAAATGGTAAACTGTTAGCCATGGATGCATTACAGGCACTGCGTTCCCTGGAGGGACGCCAGGTGTTTGACTGCATTTTTATGGATCCGCCCTATGAAAAAGGCCTGGAACGTCAGGTTCTGGAATATCTGGCGGAAAGTACACTGGCAGATGAACATACGCTGATCATAGCAGAGGCAGATCTTCACACGGATTTTTCCTATGTGGAAGAAATCGGTTATGAGATCAGCCGCTCCAAGGAATATAAAACCAACAAGCATGTTTTTCTGTACAAAAGAAAGTGAGAATACACATGGTAACAGCAGTTTATCCGGGAAGCTTTGACCCGGCCACCTACGGTCATCTGGATGTGATCCGCAGGGCCAGCGTTTCTTTTGACAGAGTGGTAGTGGGAGTTTTGCATAATTCTGCAAAAAGTCCGTTGTTTTCTGTGGAAGAACGTGTTAATATATTAGAAAAGGCGACAAAGGACATCCCAAATGTTATTATAAAGCCATTTAACGGGCTTTCTGTTAATTTTGCAAAAGAGAATGAAGCCCAGGTTATAGTGCGCGGACTTCGTGCGGTTACAGATTTTGAATATGAGCTGCAGATGGCACAGACAAACCGCGTTCTGGCACCGGATGTAGATACGGTATTCCTGACCACAAGTCTGGAATATGCCTATGTCAGCTCTACGATCATGAAGGAAGTTGCCCGCTTTGGCGGTGATTTAGCGAAATTCGCACCGCCTGAGATTATTCAGGCTCTGCATTCCAAGATGCAGGAACAAAATGAAGAGAAATAAGGAGAATGTACAATGAGCAGCAGAATTGAACAGATTATTGACGACATTGAGGAATTTATAGACAGCTGTAAATACCAGCCTCTGTCTAATACAAAGATTATTGTAAACAGAGATGAGATCGATGAGCTTATAAAAGAGCTTCGCCTGAAAACACCGGATGAGATCAGACGTTACCAGAAGATCATCAGCAATAAGGATGCGATTCTGGAGGATGCACAGTCCAAAGCAGACGCGATCATTGCAGATGCACAGGCTAAGGCTCAGGAGCTTGTTACTCAGCATGAGATCATGCAGAAGGCTTATGCACAGGCAAATGATACTATTAATGCAGCCAATAAGCAGGCTCAGGAAATCCTTGATTCTGCCACACAGGATGCAAACAGCATTCGTCTCAGCGCGATCACTTATACAGATGATATGATGGCAAGCATCGGCTCTGTTCTGAATCAGACACTTGAGGATGCCGGCGGCAAATATAAGAGCTTTATTGAAGCCCTTCAGACCTGTCTGGATGTTGTAAATCAGAACCGCCAGGAGCTTGCTCCTCAGACTGCGCAGGCAGCAGCGATCACCGGAACCTATCACGACAGTGAACCGATTCCGGAGGAGGATGAGCTGTTAGACGACCTTGAGGAAAACTAAGGCACAGATAGCAGTAATTGCTGCGTTGAGGCATTTTGCAGAAATATAAGGCAGAACAGAAAGATCTCTGTGAAGAAGACTTTTTGTCTGCGCGAGAATACAGACTCCGCCAAAAGCAGCCATGGGCATGGAGCAGAGATATCTGAAAACAGGAGACAGGTCTGATCTTGCAAGCTGATGAAGTCCGGTTGTAAGTTCCAGGGCACCCAGAAACAGATATTCTGTCATTTCCCCTGCACTCCAGTAATGCCTGATAAAGGCAGACAGGATCGAAAACAGGAGAATATAACCACCCAGCCGGGTGATTGTTTCAAAACCATTCATAATGGAGGCATCCAGCAGAGTTCCGGTAACACCGGGCGCGGATGGCTCCTTATTTTTTTTATCAGAAAAATTATCCGGAGTTTTTGTATGGTTTCTGTAAACAAAAAAACGGAAGATAACCATAGTGAGGAAGCTGGCTAAAATCAGCGGCCCATAGATAAGCCGGGGGTGAAACCTGTCATTGAGACAGATATGAATCAGATATGTATAAATAAAAACAGGACTGGCATGATTGGTAAAGGTAAGAAGATATTCCGCTTCCCTTCGGCTGATCCTGCCGCAGCCATACAGGTCTGAGGTGATCTTGGTTCCCATAGGATAGCCGCACAGAAGTCCAAGAAGCAGGGCGTAGGCTCCTGAGGGGGAGATGCCGAATACATGGCTCCACACAGGAGCCAGAGGCTTCAGAAGTTTTTCGGCTGTTCCTGTATGAATGAGGATCCCGGTAAGGATAATAAAAGGAAGAAGCGTGGGAAGCAGGGTGTTCAGCCACAGCTTCAGGCCATCTCTGGAAGCGGCTAATGCCTCTTCCGGAAAACGCAGCAAGAATATCAGCAGCAGGAGAGTACCTGCAGTATAAAAAATTCGCTTCATATACAACCATCGTTTTTTCTTTAATATATGGTTTGTATCAAATAAATATGAAGAATTTTCATAATCACATGAAATGGAGGAACAGAACATGAGAGCATTGGAAAACTGTGAACCAAAACGGGTATTTTATTATTTTGAGGAGCTTTGCAAGATTCCTCATGGTTCCGGAAATACAAAGCAGATCAGTGATTATCTGGTAAGCTTTGCAAAAGAACACGGACTTGAATATGTTCAGGACGAGATGAATAATGTTGTGATTTACAAACCGGCAACAGAAGGCTATGAGGATGCGCCGGCAGTGATCCTTCAGGGACATATGGACATGGTATGCGAAAAAAGACCGGATGTAGATCATGATTTTACAAAGGATCCTTTAAATATTTCTGTAAAGGACGGATATGTAACGGCAAACGGAACAACCTTAGGCGGTGATGATGGGATCGCTGTGGCTTACGGCCTTGCGCTTCTGGAAAGTAAAGACCTTGCACATCCTGCGCTGGAGGTTCTGATCACCGTTGATGAGGAGATCGGTCTTCTTGGCGCGGAAGGCTTTGACTGCAGCGTCTTAAAGGGAAAAAGACTGATCAATCTGGATTCTGAGGCAGAAGGAAGTCTGTGGATCAGTTGTGCAGGCGGCCTTTCCGGTATCAGCACCATTCCTGTACAGAGAGTGGAGGCAGAAGGTCAGAAAGCAGCAGTAAAGATCACAGGACTTATGGGCGGACATTCCGGAGCGGAGATTGACAAAAAGCGTGCCAATGCCAATGTTCTGATGGGAAGATTCCTTTACAGCCTTCAGCAAGAGACTGCTTATGAGATCATTTCTCTGGCAGGCGGTCAGAAGGACAATGCCATTACAAGAGAAGCAGATGCAGAGCTTCTTGTGGAGGATATAAATTCAGTAAAAGCATGTGCGGAAAAGCTTCAGAAAGGCTTCCGTGAAGAATATGCAGGAACAGACGAGGGCATCACAGTTGAAATTACAGATCTTGGCGTTGCCTCTGCAAAAGTTCTTCATCCTACCAGCAGAGAAAAAGTTCTGTTTTTCCTGATGGAAGTACCTTTTGGCATCCAGAAAATGAGCGGAAGCATTGACGGTCTGGTGGAAACCTCTACAAATATCGGAATCGTGAAGCTTGGAGAGGATGAATTCCTGGGAAGCTCCAGTGTCAGAAGCTCTGTTGAGGCAGCAGGAGCAGCTCTTTCCGATAAGATCTGCTATCTGACAGAATTCCTCGGAGGAGAATATACTGTTCAGGGAGCTTATCCGGCATGGGAATACCGGAAAGACTCTCCGTTGAGAGACCAGATGGTTGAGGTTTATGAGGAAATGTATGGAGAAAAACCAAATGTTGTGGCAATCCATGCAGGTCTTGAGTGCGGTCTGTTCTACAAAAAAATCGAAGGACTGGACTGCGTTTCCCTTGGACCGAACATGAAAGATATTCATACATCTGAGGAGGTTCTTGATATTGCCTCCACAGAGCGCGTATGGAAATATCTTGTAAAAGTCCTGGAATCTCTCAAAAAATGAAAAAAGTAAGAATTACAGTTCTGCGTAAAGAATTTTATCCGGAGTACGCAGATGAGTATCTGACAGAGGGACAGTCTGTGGGTCCGTGCCCTTTACTCGAGGTTGGGGATGAATTTATTTTTGAGGGCAGCGCGAAAATGCCGGAGGGATTTTGTCCGTGGGCCTGGATTGATATTTACAGAAGTGTCAGTGCAATGTCATCCGGTTCCAGCAATAAACCGTGGACGAAAAAGGATGGACAGACAATTGTATGCTGCACAGATGGAGTACGCCCGGTAGTGTTTTGTGTAGAAGCTTTCGGGGAAAATGATGAATCTGTGGAGTAAAATATAATACGGTATAAAAAGCGCCGCTGTGGAATGTATTTCTGCAGCGGCAATTTTCGTTTTTCTTCCGCATATATTAAACTGCAGGTTTGAGCTGGAGGATTTATGAAAAGAAAAAAGATGTTTCTGATAATTACCGGATTTTTTTATCTTCTGTTTCTTACAGATCTGGAAGGGATCATACGGGATCGGAGCTGCGCCTCAGTTTTATCCGGAGATGTTCTGAAAAGTGAAAAATTCCGGGAGCAGAGGATGTCCGGTGAGCTTTATAAAAAGCTGCATAAATCTTCCGGAGAAAGTGGGGACTGGATTTCTTTACTGACTGCTTCCATGGCGGAAGGGGGATTTTATCCTGAGAAGGTTTCCGAAAATCAGGAGCTTTACAGAAAATATAAACCGGAGGAATTTCAGCTTCTTCTGAATGCTTACCGGGCAGTGTGGGAGGATGTGAGATATTTTCCCGTTGCTTCTTCAGAAATTGTTTTTGAAAATACCTGGATGGCAAAAAGAGAATATGGGGGAAACCGGAGCCACGAAGGGACGGATCTGTTTGGAACGGTTCGTGAGTCCGGATATTATCCTGTTATCAGTATGACAGACGGCACAGTGGAACAAAAAGGATGGCTTCCTCTGGGCGGCTACCGGATCGGCATCCGTTCTCCTCATGGGGGATATTTTTATTATGCGCATCTTTCCGGATATGAAGCAAATATCAGAAAAGGGCAGACGGTTGCTGCCGGAGACATTCTGGGATATATGGGAAATACCGGATACGGATCTGAGGGAACCAGAGGGAAATTTCCGGTACATCTTCATCTGGGAATCTATATTGAAGTTCCCTTTCAAAAAGAGCTGAGTGTAAATCCATACTGGCTTCTGAAAATTTTTGAGAAAAAAATCAGAAACTATACATATTAAATTACATAATCTTTTAAAAGTATGCTATAATATGCAGGAGTATCAAAGTGTACTCCGGTATTTTCCTGCAAGGAGTGATTTATATGGAAATACAGTTATGGAGAAGTATTTTATGCCCTTACCAGCTTGCTGTCAGAGAGCTGACAGTAAAGTTCGAGCATATGATAGAGGAGCATAAAAAAAATGATCTTTATTCGCCTATTGAGCAGGTTAGCGGGCGTGTAAAAAGTGTTACCAGTATTCTGGAAAAAATGCAGCGCAAGCATATCCCCATGGAACGGATGGAAGAGGAAGTGGAGGACATTGCGGGAATCCGTATCATCTGTCAGTTTGAAGAGGATATTGATACAGTGGCGGCTCTGATCCAGAAACGCAGTGACATGCAGATAAAAAGTGAAAAAAACTATCTGAAGCATATTAAACAGAGCGGTTACAGAAGCTATCATCTGATCATTTATTATACGGTGGAAACCATTGAGGGACCCAAAACCATTCAGGCGGAAATCCAGATCCGTACCATGGCAATGAATTTCTGGGCAACCATCGAGCATTCGCTTCAGTACAAATATAAGGGAGAAATGCCCATGCATGTGGCAGAGCGCCTCAGCAAGGCTGCGGATGCCATTATCGCGCTGGATCAGGAAATGTCTTCTGTGCGAAACGAGATCATGGATGCACAGAATTCTTCCAGAATGCAGTCCAATCTTGTAAAAGATATTCTTTCCAGCATTGAGAATCTTTATAAGAGTTCCAATAAACGGGAGGTGGAAAAGATCCAGGATGAATTCCTGAGGGTGTTCCGAACCAAGGATCTTCAGCAGCTTGAGCGGTTCCACAGACAGCTTGATATTATCGCAGAGGGCTATCGCGCCCAGTCAGTGGCAAATTAGGAGCAGATACATGCATGAATTTTTACCAGTAACAGCACAGGAAATGAAAGACCGGGGATGGGAACAGGTGGATTTTGTTTATCTGACAGGAGATGCCTATGTAGACCATTCTTCTTTTGGCAGTGCCATTATCAGCAGGCTGCTGGAAAGCCACGGCTACCGGGTTGGCATCATTCCTCAGCCTGACTGGCGGAAAAAAGAAAGTATCCAGGTGTTCGGGGAACCGCGCCTGGGTTTTCTTGTGACCGCTGGAAATATGGATTCCATGGTGAATCATTACACCGTGTCAAAAAAACACCGCCAGAAAGACTCGTATTCTCCCGGAGGCGTCATGGGACTGCGTCCGGACATGCCTACAGTGGTTTACAGCAATCTTATCCGTCAGACCTATAAGCATACCCCCATTATTCTTGGCGGGATCGAGGCAAGCTTAAGACGTCTGGCCCACTATGATTACTGGGAGGACCGGGTAAAAAGAAGTGTGCTTCTTGATTCCGGCGCAGATCTGATCTCTTACGGAATGGGAGAACATTCTATCATTGAAATTGCAGATGCCCTGAACAGCGGTATTCCGGTAGAAGAGATCACCTACATACCAGGTACTGTTTACAAAAGTAAAACAACAGATACCGCCTATGACCCAGTGGCGCTTCCGTCTTTTGATCAGGTCAGAGACAGCAAAGAAGCCTATGCGGAAAGTTTTTCCGTTCAGTACAGAAATACAGATCCTTTTACGGCAAAACCGCTGATCGAGGATTACGGCACACGGGGCTATGTGATCCAGAATCCTCCTGCGCTGCCGCTCAGTACTCAGGAGATGGATGATGTTTATGATCTTCCCTATATGGGAACCTGGCATCCGATGTACGACAGTCAGGGGGGGATTCCGGCTCTGGATGAAATCCGGTTCAGCCTTACCAGCAACCGCGGATGCTTCGGAGGCTGCAGCTTCTGCGCCCTTACCTTTCACCAGGGAAGGATCCTGCAGACAAGAAGCCATGAATCTATTTTAAAAGAAGCAGAAAAAATGACGGAGGATCCGGCATTTAAAGGATATATCCACGATGTAGGAGGCCCTACGGCAGATTTTCGCCAGCCTTCCTGTCAGAAACAGCTGACAAAGGGCGTATGCCAGAATCGGCAGTGCCTTTTTCCCACGCCCTGCAAAAATCTTACGGCAGATCACAGCGACTATGTGACGCTTCTTGGGAAGCTCCGGAAGATTCCTGGGGTAAAAAAAGTATTTATCCGTTCCGGAGTGCGGTTTGATTATGTAATGGCAGATAAAAATCCTGCGTTTTTACAGGAACTGGTCCGTCATCATATCAGCGGACAGCTTCGGGTAGCGCCGGAGCATGTGTCAGACCAGGTGCTCCATTATATGGGAAAGCCTTCTCATAAGGTTTATCAGGATTTTCTGAAAGCCTATGAAAGGGAAAACAAAAAAACAGGGCAGAAGCAGTACGCAGTGCCGTATTTTATGTCCTCTCATCCCGGATGTACCATGAAGGAGGCGGTAAAGCTTGCGGAATATGTAAGAGATCTGGGATTTACACCGGAACAGGTGCAGGATTTTTATCCTACGCCTTCCACGCTTTCCACCTGCATGTATTATACAGGAATCCATCCTCTTACAAAGGAAAAGGTTTATGTTCCGAAAAATCCTCATGAAAAAGCCGTTCAGAGAGCTTTGATGCAGTATAAAAATCCGGCAAACCGGTCGCTTGTTCTGGAAGGGCTGAAAATGGCAGATCGGATGGATCTTGTAGGTTTCGGACCAAAATGTCTGATCCGCCCGGAGCGAAAGAACAACGACGGGGGAAAGGCAGGCAGAAAAGGGCACCCTGGAGAGAAAAACTCTGCCGGTAACAGAAAAGGAAAATCACGGGAAGTATCAGGGAAAAATTTTGCCGGAAAATCTGTAAAAAAAACAATACGTAATACACATAAGAAAAAAAACAGATAGAATGAAGGAGAATCACATGAGCAAAAAAAAAGCCGGGAAACATGCCAAAAAGGGTGAATTCGGTTACGTTGCAGCAGAGAAGAAACGAAAATTTCTGATCACATCCATTCTGTTTGCAGTGCCGCTTCTGATCTTTTTTACGGCAATGATTTATTTTAAAACAAGACTGACCATCTGGACGGTGATCGCTGTTGTGGGCTGTCTTCCTGCCTGCAAAATGCTGGTGAATCTTATTATGCTGTTTCGCTGTCCGTCCATGGATCCACAGATCTACAGTCAGATTCAGGACCATTGTGGAAGCCTGGTCATGTCCTATGAAATGTATATGACTTTTTATGAAAAAAGCGCGTTTATTGACGCCTTTGCCATTTGCGGCAATCTGGTGGTGGGATACAGCAGCGATCCTAAGATAGACACTGCCTTTATGGAAACGGAAGCCCGGAAAATTCTGAAAGGCAACGGATACCGGGCAAATGTAAAAATATTTAAAGACCTCAAGCCGTTTCTGGACCGTCTGGATTCCATGAACGAGCATAAAGAGTCTCTGGAGGAAGGAATCAAATTCCGGCCGGATGAGCGTTATCCGGAGCTTTCCAGAAATGAACTGATCCGCCATACGATTCTGGCGATCTGTCTGTAGGTGAAATATGAAGCAGTTTACAATCAACGGAAACGAGGCGGGGCAGCGTTTTGACAAGTATCTGGCAAAGCTTTTAAGAGAAGCGCCAAAAAGCTTTGTATATAAAATGCTCCGCAAAAAAAATATTACTCTGAACGGCAAAAAGGCAACAGGCAATGAAAAGCTGAACCAGGGGGACGAGATCAGGCTTTTTTTAAGCGATGAAACCTATCTGAAGTTCAGCGGAAAAGAAGCTGCGCCCAGGGCAAGTACGGATCTGGCGGTTATTTATGAAAACAGAGATATCCTTCTGATCAATAAACCGGCAGGAATGCTTTCCCAGCCGGATGAAACAAAAGAGCCTTCCCTTGTGGAGTATGTGACAGGCTATCTTCTGGACACCGGCGCTGTGACAGAGGAAGAACTGATCACCTTCCGGCCATCTGTGTGCAATCGTCTGGACAAAAATACCAGCGGACTTGTGGCGGCAGGAAAAAGTCTGGCAGGGCTTCAGGCTCTCTCAGAGCTTTTTCATGACAGGACCATCCATAAGGATTATCTTTGTATCGTAAAAGGTGTGTTAAAGGAACAGACGCATATCCGGGGCTATTTAAAAAAAGACTCCCGATGCAACAAGGTTACTGTATATAAAAATAAAGTTCAGGATGCCCAGCCTGTAGAGACTGTGTACACACCTCTTGGCAGCAATGGAAGGACAACACTTCTGAAGGTACGACTGGTTACAGGAAGAACTCATCAGATCCGGGCGCATCTGGCCTCCCGGGGATATCCCCTTATGGGAGACAGTAAATACGGAGACAGGGAGTTTAATAAAAAATGCCGGGAGCGTTATGGTCTGAGACACCAGCTTCTTCATGCATTCAGCCTGACCTTCCCTCATCTGGAGGGAGACCTTTGTGAGGTTTCGGAAAAAAACTTCCGCGCAGAGCTGCCGGAGCTTTTTGAGCACATTATAAAAGAAGAACATTTAGAGGAGAGTTATCATGAAAATCTGGAATGAAATCTGGGATTATGTAAAAATGATCATAATCGTAGTGGTTGTGGTGCTTTTTGTCAATAATTTTATTCTCATCAATGCAAAAATTCCTTCTGAGTCCATGGAAAATACCATTATGACAGGGGACCGTGTATTTGGATTCCGTCTTGCCTATGGACTGAATGTGGATCTGTTTGGAAACCATATTTCCAAAAAAGTAAAGGATCCGGAGCGTTTTGACATTATTATCTTTAAATATCCGGATGATGAAAGCCAGCTGTTTATCAAGCGTCTGATCGGCCTTCCGGGAGAGACCGTGGAGATCAGAGACGGAAAGGTCTATATTGACGGAGCCCTGGAGCCGCTGGATGACAGCTTTGTTCCTGAGGTGCCTACCGGAGACTACGGACCATATAAGGTTCCTGAGAATTCTTACTTTATGCTTGGAGACAACCGGGAAAATTCAAGGGATTCCAGATTCTGGGACAACACCTTTGTCACCTTTGATCAGATCGTGGGAAAAGCAGTGCTCCGTTATTTCCCATCCATTAAAATCCTGAAATAAGGAGCGGATTATGGCATGGGTCAGCAGAGGACTCCGGGGTTCTACTCTGGAGGAGCTTGTCAATCGTACAAATGAACAATATGCAGAAAAAAAACTGGCACTGATACAGAAGATCCCCACTCCTATTACGCCTGTGCGTATGGACAAAGATCATCACCAGATCACTCTGGCGTATTTTGAACAGCGCAGTACCGTAGATTATATCGGTGCTGTGCAGGGAATTCCTGTGTGTTTTGATGCAAAGGAATGCAGCACAGATACGTTTCCTTTAAGCAACATTCATTCACATCAGGTCGCCTTTATGAAAGCGTTTGAAGAGCAGGGAGGAGTGGCATTCTTTTTGCTCTTTTTCAGCAGTGAGGATATATTTTATTATCTTCCTTTACGCCAGCTTTTAATTTTCTGGGAGCGCATGGAAAAGGGAGGCAGAAAAAGCTTCCGCAGAGAGGAACTGGAACAGCAGTTTTACCTTCCGAGACAGAGCGGATTTTTTGTTCCCTATCTGGAGGGACTGAAAATGGATCTGAATTTACGGGATTGACAAGTGGTTTCGCATTTATTATAATCTTATTATTTAATATAGTATCGCAGTAGCGAACTAAAGTAATAATAAGGAGGAAGGAAGCATGCAGAGGATTTTTCATACACCTGAGGGCGTCCGGGATATATACGGCAGAGAATGCAGGCAGAAGCATGAACTGAAACGCCGGATCCGCAGTGTATTTCAGAAATACGGCTATGAAGAGATAGAAACACCCACATTTGAATATTTTGAAGTATTCAGTCAGGAGGTAGGGACGGTTCCGTCCAGAGAGCTTTATAAATTTTTTGACAGAGACGGAAATACGCTTGTACTGAGACCGGACTTTACACCCTCGGTATCAAGAGCCTGCGCTTCTTATTTTTCTCCGGATCAGGAGCCGGTTACTCTGTTTTATACAGGACAGACCTTTATAAACAGCTCCAGCTATCAGGGCAGGCTGAAAGAGATCACCCAGATGGGTGTGGAGCGGATCGGGGACGATTCTCCCGAGGCTGACGCAGAGCTTCTGGCAATGACAGTGGAAGCGCTTCTGTCCTGTGGATTAAGAGAATTTCAGGTCAGTGTGGGACAGGTGGACTATTTTAAATCTCTGCTGAAGGAAGCAGGTCTTGAAAAAGAGGCAGAAGAACATCTGAGAGCGCTGATCTCAGAAAAAAATTACTTCGGCGTGGAGGAACTGGTAGAAGAACAGAAGCTTTGTCCCCAACTGGCAGCAGTATTTCAGGAGCTTCCTCATCTTTTTGGTTCTGTGGAAGTACTGAAAAAAGCCAGAAGCCTTACAGATAATCAGTCAGCAGTCCGGGCAGTGGAGCGTCTGGAACGGATCTATGAGCTTCTGAAGGTTTACGGATATGAAAAATATATTTGCTTTGATTTTGGAATGGTAAGCCGGATCCAGTATTATACAGGGATTATTTTTCAGGCTTATACCTATGGAACAGGAGAACCGCTGGTAAAGGGCGGACGTTATAATGAGCTTCTGAAGCACTTTGGCGCGCCTGCCGCTTCTGTGGGCTTTGTGATCATGGCAGACAGTCTTCTTACTGCGCTTTCCAGACAAAAGATAGAGATCCTTCCCGATGAAGAACCCTATGTTCTCACCTACACAGAGGAAACTCTGGAGGAAACTCTGGTAAAGGCGCAGCGTCTGAGAAAAGAAGGGCGTTCTGTGTCTCTGAGAAAAAAGAAGGAGGGCTTATAATATGAGATATCTTACCATTGCCCTGACAAAAGGCCGTCTTGCTCAGAAAACTCTGGATATTTTTGAAAAGGTGGGAATTACCTGTGAAGAGATCCGGGACAAAAATTCCCGGAAGCTGATTTTTGTCAATGAGGAACTGAAGCTTAAGTTTTTTCTGGCAAAGGGTCCGGATGTACCCACATATGTGGAATATGGAGCGGCCGATATCGGCATTACCGGAAAGGATACGATCATGGAGGAGGGACGAAGGCTTTATGAGGTTATGGACCTGGGGTTCGGGGCCTGCCGTATGTGTGTGTGCGGGCCGGAAAGTGCAAAGGAGCTTCTCCATACCAACCAGCTGATCCGGGTGGCAACCAAATATCCCAATATTGCAAAAGACTATTTTTATAATAAAAAGCATCAGACAGTTGAGATCATCAAGCTGAACGGCTCCATTGAGCTGGCGCCTATTGTAGGGCTTTCTGAGGTGATCGTAGATATTGTGGAAACCGGAAGCACTCTGAAAGAAAACGGTCTGAAGGTGCTGGAGGAGGTATGTCCTCTGTCAGCCAGAATGATCGTAAACCAGGTCAGCATGAAAATGGAGGATGAAAGGATCCGGAAGCTGATCAGAGAGCTTCGGGACGTGATCAGTCAGTAGTTTATACAGACAGAAAAAGGGGGAACTGCTTATGCGTACAGTAACGCTTACAAAAGAGACAACAAAAGATATTCTGGAAAATCTTCTGAAAAGAAGCCCGAATCAGTACGGCAGCTACGAAACCGCGGTCAGGGAAATTCTTGCAAAGATCCAGGAAGAGGGAGACGGGGCGCTTTTTGCATACACGAAGAAATTTGACCGGGCGGAAATCACAGAACAGAATGTACGGGTTACGGAGGAGGAAATCCGCGAAGCCTATGAGACTGTGGATCCGGCTCTTGTGGATGTGATCCGGAAGTCTCTGGTAAATATCAGAAGCTATCACGAAAAACAGAAGCAGAACAGCTGGTTTACTTCCTCTGAGGATGGCACCATGCTGGGACAGAAGGTAACTCCCCTTGAAAAGGTAGGCGTTTACGTTCCGGGAGGAAAGGCGGTTTATCCATCTTCCGTTCTTATGAACATTGTTCCTGCAAAGGTGGCAGGAGTGGACCGGATTATTATGACAACACCTCCGGGGCCGGATGGGAAGGTGAACCCTTCCACTCTTGTGGCAGCAAATGAGGCCGGAGCAGATGAAATTTACAAGGCGGGAGGCGCTCAGGCAATCGGAGCTCTTGCCTATGGAACACAGAGTATTCCAAAGGTAGATAAGATTGTAGGGCCGGGAAATATTTTTGTTGCCCTGGCAAAAAAAGCAGTTTACGGACATGTGAGCATTGATTCCATTGCAGGTCCAAGCGAGATTCTTGTTCTTGCAGACGACAGCGCGAATCCGCGGTTTGTGGCAGCAGATCTTCTTTCCCAGGCAGAGCATGACGAACTGGCGTCTGCTATTCTTATCACAACAAGCAGAGAACTGGCTGAAAAAGTAAGCTGTGAGGTGGATGAGTTTGTGAAGCGCCTTTCCAGAAAAGAAATCATTCAGAAGTCTCTTGACCAGTTCGGATATATTCTTCTGGCAGAAACCATGGATCAGGCGGTGGAGGCTGCCAATGCCATTGCTTCTGAACATATGGAAATCGTGACCAGAAATCCTTTTGAGGTAATGATGAAGGTCAGAAATGCCGGAGCTATTTTTATCGGGGAATACAGCTCAGAGCCGCTGGGAGATTATTTTGCAGGCCCCAACCATGTGCTTCCCACAAACGGAACTGCCAAGTTTTTTTCACCTCTTTCTGTGGATGATTTTATTAAAAAATCCAGTATTGTCTATTATTCCAGGGAAGCGCTGAAAAAGATCCATAAAGATGTGGAGCAGTTTGCAGCTTCCGAACAGCTTACTGCCCATGCAAATTCCATTGCAGTAAGATTTGAGGGTGAGGAATAAGGAGGAGCTATGACAAGAGAAGCATCCATTGAACGAAACACAAAAGAAACAGAGATCAAGCTGAAGCTGAACCTTGACGGAACCGGGTATTCGGACATTATTACCGGCGTGGGATTTTTTGACCATATGCTGGACGGATTTGCCAGACATGGACTTTTTGATCTGTGTATCCGTGTTCACGGGGATCTGCAGGTAGACGATCATCATACCATAGAAGATACAGGGATTGTTCTGGGAACAGCCATTAAAGAGGCAGCTGCAGACAAAAAAGGAATACGGCGGTACGGAAGCTGTATTCTTCCCATGGATGAAGTGCTGGTACTCTGTGCTATAGACCTGTCCGGACGGGCTTATTATTCTTCAGACGCAGAGTTTTCCTGTGAAAAAATCGGAGATATGTCTTCTGAGATGGTAAGAGAATTTTTTTATGCAGTTGCTGTAAACAGCGGAATGAACCTTCATTTTAAGGTTCTGACAAACGGAAACAGCCATCATCTTGCAGAAGCCATGTTTAAAAGCTTTGCAAAGGCCCTTGACCAGGCGCTTTCCCGTGATGAGAGGATCACGGATGTGCTTTCTACAAAGGGAAGTCTGTAAACACCTGATAAAAGGAGAAAATCTATGACAAATAAACGATTGATTCCCTGCCTTTATCTGGAATCCGGCAGGGCGGTAACAGGATTCGGCCAGAGAAATCTTTTTGGAGACGGAGACGTAGAAGCTCTGGCAGGCTTTTACAGCGATAATGGCGCAGATGAACTTCTTGTTTTTGACTTTTCTTCCGGGGATGAGGAGCATGAAAAGGCCATTGCCCGGATCCGGGAGATCTGCGCCGTCTCAGAAATACCGGTTATGGCAGCAGGTAATATTAACCGAATGGAAGATGTAAAAAAACTGATCTATGCAGGCTGCGCCAAGGTTGCTCTGAATTTTTCCAAGCAGAGTAATATAGAACTTCTGGAAGAAATGTCCAAACGGTTTGGTCAGGAAAAAATGTATGTATGTATTTCTTCTCCTGAGGAATTTACAGAGAATAAAGATCTGATCGAAGATTATGCAGGAGGTATCCTGGCTCTGGATGCGGTACAGAACGAGGTGGAAAAGGCTTCGTCCATGCAGGTGATCCTCCATACGGAGGAAAATCATAAAGAGACTCTGATGGAGCTTATGAAACAAAAGGCTGTGGGCGGTTTAAGCGGAGCTTTTGTAAGCGCTTCTGACACAGATCTTACTGAATTTAAGGAGCTGTGCAGAAAAAACGGGATTCCCGTGAATATTTCTGAAAGCGCGATCTCATGGTCGGAATTTAAGCTGAACAGCGATGGTCTGATTCCGGTAGTGGTTCAGGATTATAAAACAGACGAAGTGCTGATGCTGGCCTATATGAACGAAGAAGCCTTTCAGACCACTCTTGACAGCGGAAAAATGACCTACTGGAGCAGAAGCCGTCAGGAACTGTGGACCAAGGGATTGACTTCAGGGCATGTACAGTATGTAAAATCCCTTACTCTGGACTGCGATAATGATACGATTCTTGCAAAAGTAGCTCAGGTGGGCGCTGCCTGCCATACAGGAAACAAAACCTGTTTTTTTAAGCCGCTTATGAAAAAGGAATATGACGATACCAATCCTCTCAGGGTCTTTCAGGAGGTATATGATGTGATCCTTGACAGAAAGGAACATCCAAAGGAAGGCTCTTATACCAATTATCTTTTTGATAAAGGCATTGATAAAATCCTGAAAAAAGTAGGAGAGGAATGCACAGAGATCGTCATTGCTGCCAAGAATCCGGACAAGGATGAAATGAAATACGAAATTTCAGATTTTCTTTATCATGTCATGGTACTGATGGCAGAAAGGGGCGTGACCTGGGAGGAGATCACCAGAGAGCTGGCAAGAAGATAAAGACATAGGAAAGGCCGGGTTTCTGGCCTTTTGTCATGTATAAAGGAGCAAACGTATGAAACAGAAAAAATATTCTCATGTAAGAAAAAGTAACTACCGTCCGCCCAAAAATCATTCCCCGCAAAAACATCCGGAAAAAAGAATGCGGGAGGAGCGTGAGTATGTAAGGAGCGTATCCCGTTCCAGATCAGCTGCTGACAGAAGAACAGCCTCTCGGAAACATGCCTCGTCTTATGGAAGTGTGCCGGAACGCAGACATCCCCGGAAGCATTCCTCGCCTTCAAGACTGATCTTGTGGAAAAAAACCGGAAAAATAAAAGCAGGTCTTCTGCTGCTGGTAATCTGTATCATAGGATGTTCAGCTATTTTTCTGGTGCGCAGTCTGGGAACCGGGGAAGCCGGAGATCATAAAAAGTCCGTGCAGACTGCAGCCAAAAAGAATGATGCCCAGGATCAGCCCCTTGATATGCAGAAAACAGAAGAGATCGCTTTTGATCCCCGAAGTACGGAGGCGACCAGACCGGAGAAGCTGATCGAGTACACAGAGCTGGAAGTAGACGGAACTCTGATGGAGAATGTGGATGGCTACGCTGCGGATCAGGAAATTGCTTTTGGAATGGGAGACAAGTACACAAAAGCAGATGGGATCGTTACTTTCCGCGGAAATAATTTCCGGGATACGGCTGCGTTTGGAACAGCAGATATAAAAGAAAATACTCTGTCCAAAATCTGGTCAAAGGATACGGGTTCTCTTTCTTCAGGAGATACGGTGTGGACCGGAAGCGGATGGACCGGTCAGCCTCTGATGCAGAAGTGGCCAAAGGAGATCCGGTCCCATATGAATATGTACGACTGGGCGAAAGAAAAAGAAAATCTTGTGGAAGTGATCTACGCCTGCATGGACGGATATGTTTACTTTCTTGATCTGGAAACCGGAAAAGAAACCAGAGACGCCCTGTATCTTGGCTATACCTTCAAAGGTTCCGGAGCGCTGGATCCCAGAGGCTATCCGATCCTCTATGTGGGAGCAGGATATAACAGCGATGAGGGAACTGCCCGGGTCTTTGTGGTGAATCTTCTGGACTGCAGCACCATGTATACCTTTGGGGACAATGATGAATTTTCTCTGAGGGGAAGTCTGAGCTTTTTTGATTCCTCACCTTTAGTGGATACAGAAACAGATACTTTGATCTATCCCGGCGAAAACGGCATTCTTTATCTTATTAAGCTGAATACTCAATACGATCCGGAAGCGGGAAGTCTTTCGATATCTCCGGGAAAAACTGTGAAATGGCACTACTACGGCACTAGATCTTCAGAAGAAACCTTCTGGGTGGGAATGGAAGACAGCGCCGCCATATATAAAAATTATATTTTTATGGCAGATAACGGCGGAAATATGATGTGTCTTGATCTGAATACCATGAAGCTTGTATGGGTTCAGGACATTCTGGATGATTCCAATTCAACGCCGGTGCTTTCTGTAGAGAACGGGCATCTGTATCTTTATGTAAGCACCTCTTTCCGACTGGGATGGAGAAGCTATGATTCTGCCACCATTCCTGTCTGGAAGCTGGATGCGGAAACAGGTGAGACCGTCTGGCAGACGGATTATCAGTGCTATACCGATGACGGCGTTTCCGGCGGTGTCCAGTCCACCATTGCCTCAGGCAAAAATAATCTTTCGGATTATATTTATGTGACTGTATCCAAAACAGAGGACAATGCCTCCGGCGTGCTTCACTGCCTGGACAAAAAAACAGGAGAGCTTGTGTGGGAGCATAAGTCAGGCTATGCCTGGTCCTCCCCGGTGTGCGTGTATGATAAAAAGGGAAACGGCAAAGTTCTCTACTGCAGCAGCGATGGAAATATGTATTTCCTTGACGGCAGGACCGGACAGGTATACGACACTCTTTCTCTCAGCGAAGGTGTGATTGAATCCTCCCCGGCCGTCTATGGAAGCACAGCGGTTGTGGGAACAAGAGACTGCAAGATCTGGGGTGTGGAGCTTCAGTAAAAAAGTATATTCTGGTGATTTAAAAGGATGGTTTTCCGGAAAACGGAACGCTGTCCTTTTTTGAGTTTTTCATCCCTGAGAAATCTTCAGACAAACAGAATAGGAGTTTTATCTGAAAATAAAACATATACAAAAAACATCTGGTAATATATAATGCTATTATAAATTACAGACAAAGAAAAGGACGCATAACAGGAAAAGGATCTGAACGGTAAATGAATCCCTGAAATGCTGTATTTTATTTCTGATATCATGCTGTAGGATATGGATAGCGATTGGAATGTTGATGATTCAGTATATGTAAAAAATGAGAAGGAGACAGGTTTATGGAACTGAAAAAGGTATGGATGTCCCCGGAGACCGGGAAGAAAAGTCAATATGGGTATCGGGCGGTTGGCGGTATTCTTGGAATTGTGTTTCTGATGACAGTGTTGCTTTTTACAGGAACGTTTCTGTCTCTTTCTTTTGGATTGCCTCAGCAAAGTTTTTCTATGATTCTGGTACTTTTTGCCACTGCCCTGAGTATTGCGCTGGCGGTACGTATGGGATATCGGGGAATGCAGGATGCCACAATTTTTTTTCTGACAGAAAATGACCGTTTATGGGTTATGGATGCCCGCGGGCTTTCCAGTCATGGGGATGGATTTCTGGGATTCGCTATCAGCTCCATGGAAACCCAGGCGTTTTTACGCAGGCAGGGGAAACAGCCTTTTCTCCCAAAAGGAGCAGATGAAATCCTGAAGGTATTAAGTATTAAAGAAAACCGCAGTCATTATGCTTTCCGATGCCAGGCATGTCATTCTGACAGACATGTGGTGCGGCGCACGTATTTTCTGGTTAAAGGAATTCAGGATGAACAAATGCTGTTACAGGAGCTGGAGCGGAGAAAAACCTGGGAGAATGTGCTGGAGCCGGCTGAGAACAGAAATCCTCTGTATATTCTTCTCAGCGGAGCTGCCTTCATCTTCTGTGTTATCCTGTGTATTCTGAGCCATCCGTCTGTTGCCAGGATGTCCGGTGAGATTTATTTTCCCTGTATGGGAGCTTCTATGGTAACATTTTGTTTTTTGCTTTACTTTATTATCCGCCAGCACCGTGGCGAATAAATAGCAGGAATATGGTTTGAATTTCTTTAATGATAAGCATCAGCCGCATTGTAAAAATAGAGGATACAGAAAAGAAAATTCTGAAAATTACTGCTGAGTTTGTGAAATTCCACAGTTACAGCTTCTTGAAGCATTGCATGGCAAAATCCAAAAGGACTATGAAATTTGAAATAACAAAAGAGAGGAAAAGGACTTGAAAAAAGCAATTATATATATCCATGGAAAAGGCGGGAATCATCGGGAAGCTGAACAATACAGGCAAAACTGTCCGGAGTGCAATATTTACGGGGTGGATTATCAAGATGATTTCCCCTGGGTTGTACAGGAAAAAATTCTGGATGTTTATAACCGGTTAAATAAAAAATATGACTGTATTTATGTGCTGGCAAACAGTATTGGCGCTTATTTTTCCATGCATACCCTGCAAAAAGCTGATATTAAAAAGGCTTTTTTTATATCACCGATCCTTGATATGGAGCGCCTGATTCTGGATATGATGAGATGGGCAGAGGTATCAGAGGATGAATTGGCTGAAAAAGAAGAGATTCCTACAGATTTTGGAGAAACCCTGTCATGGAAATATTTCTGTTATGTCAGAGAGCATCCTATATCATGGGAAATACCTACAGAGATTCTGTATGGGGAAAATGATTCTATGACAACACTTCAGACAGTGAAAAAGTTTATGGATTCACATGAGGCACACCTTACGGTTATGAAAGGCGGAGAGCATTGGTTTCATACGAAGGAGCAGCTTGCCTTTCTTAATGACTGGATGAGAAGTGTTGTCTGACAGCCTGAGAAAAAGATGATGAAAGTCTGCAGGCTCTCAGTTTGCAAGATAGGAGGAAAAACACTTTATGTTTGGATTTAAAAAGAAAAAGCAGAAACCATTGTGGATCATGGCAAAAGATGTGATGGATCTTATTCAATCAGATTATGAGACAGATATGTCTTTTACCCTGATAGAATTTCATTATCAGGGAGGCGCGTATCTTATGGGATCCTGTATCATTCCCCCGGATGCAGAAGAACGGAAGGAAAATATATCTTTTGTGTTTCAGGATCAGGCATATCAGACCTTTGAAGAGTTTCAGGAAAATGCCTGTATCGGGGGGATCAAGATTTATGAACTGGAAGAACCTGTTGAGATTGTACGGGCAGGGATCGTTGGCAATGACACAATGCTTAAGACTCCATGGGGTGACACCAGACTGGCCAAAAAGGCTTTGAGATAGTAACATATGGGAGAAAAAATAATGAAAAGCGGCAGAAACAAAGAAAAAATAATAGAGCTTATATCAAACTTTCCTGTGATACCTGGGCACAGAGATTCCGGATGTGGTTTGAAAAAAGGCTTATGTGGAATCCGATGAAATCGACTGACGGCGTAGAAAGGAAATAATACATATGAAAATTCTCCTGATTGAAGATGATAAAGAAATAAGCAAAATGTTACGCAGCTATCTTATGACCGAAAATTTTGAGGTTGTTTGTGCTTCGGACGGACAAATGGCCTGTGAGGCTTTTGACACAGACACTTACAGTATTGTTCTACTGGATCTGATGATTCCGAAACTTACAGGTATGGATGTGATGAAACACATTCGTAAAAAGAGTACGGTTCCGATCATCATTATATCAGCAAAAGATTCAGATTCAGACAAAACCCTGGGGCTTGGCCTTGGAGCCGATGACTATATTACAAAACCATTTTCTGTAACAGAAGTTATGGCGCGCATTAAGGCAAATATACGGAGGAGTACCGAATATACTGTCATACAGCCGGAGCATACGAAATTTGTATGGGGAAAACTGACTATGGATCTGGAAAATCACACCGTTACAAAATCAGGGAAGATTGTTGAGCTGACTGCAAAAGAATTTGACATCTTACGACTGCTGCTGGAACATCCTCAAAAGGTTTACACAAAGGCTCAACTTTATTCCATGGTCTGGAATGATGCCTATATGGGGGATGAAAATGCTGTTAATGTCCATATTAGCCGTTTGCGAAATAAGATAGAGGATGATCCCCGGAAACCACAGACTGTTGTAACTGTATGGGGAATTGGCTATAAGCTGGGGGCGTCGGTATGAGCGATGAGATAATGATATTCTGCCTGACTGTCTGTATTATATTTCTGGCCGGCATTGTCATATATCAGCAGTTTGCATTTCATACCGGAACCAAAGCAAAACTCCGTGAGATCAGCTGTAAATTAAAACAAATACTTGACAGCAACAGTGACGAAAAGGTGATGATATTTACTGACAATAAGGTATTAGTTGAACTTGCGGAACAAATCAACCGGATGTTGGAAAATCGGCAAAAAATAAAGGTAGAGTACCGGCGGTCTGAAATGGCGTCCAAAAGGATGCTTTCCAATATTTCTCACGATATTAAAACTCCCATGACAGTGATTCTTGGATATTTGGAAATCATGCGCCTGAACGGTATTCAAAGCAATGAAATGATGCAAAAGATAGAAAATACCGCACATCATGTCATGGAACTGATCACTCAGTTTTTTACTCTTGCAAAATTAGAGGCCGGGGATATGGATCTGACATTGGAAAAAGTGAATGTAAATGAAGCCTGCCGGGAAAATATTCTGGATTTTTATGAACTGCTTTCACAAAAAGAGTTTCAGGTGGAAATAGACATACCTGAGCAGACATTCTATACAAATACGAATAAAGACGCGCTGCAAAGAATGATGTACAATTTAATTTCCAATGCAATCCGGTACGGCAGAGAGGGAAAATATCTGGGTGTTTTTTTGCGGGCTGATCAGGCACATATTTATATAGACATTGCAGACAGGGGGCCCGGGATTGAAAAGGAATTTGCAGAGTCTGTGTTTGACCGTCTGTTTACAATGGAGGATTCCAGAAACAGCTCCATGCAGGGGAATGGATTGGGACTGACAATTGCCAAAAATCTTGCCCTGCAGCTAGGCGGCGACATCACTTTCGTAAGTCAGCCATATCAGAGAACAGTATTTACCATCACATTAAAGAAAATGGCCTGTTAAAAATACGGGCCATTTTTTCAGGAAAGAAATTCGTAAGATTTATTCAAGAGTTTTGAAAACTGAACAATCTATAATGTTAATGGAAAGGAGGGCTGGACAATGCCATTTATTTTACAAACAAACAGGCTTTCTAAAAAGATCGGCAGCAAAATGCTGGTCACAGATGTTGATATTCATATTCGTAAAGGGGAAATCTACGGATTTCTTGGCCCGAACGGAGCAGGAAAAACTACGGTAATGAAAATGATTACAAACCTTTGGAAACCTGCCAGCGGTACGATTGAGTTGTTCGGGGAAAGGCTGACACCAAAATCTTATGATGTTTTAAAAAGAATGGGGAGTATCATTGAGTTTCCTGTCTTTTACGATCACATGACCGGCCGGGAGAATTTGCAGCTTCATTGTGAGTATATGGGATATTACAATACCGGCAGTGTTGAAAATGCTATGCAAATGCTGAATCTGACTGATGCAGCAGATCAGCCGGTCAGAAATTATTCCCTTGGTATGAAGGAACGCCTTGGAATTGCAAGAGCTGTTATGTGTAAACCGGAGCTTCTTATCCTGGATGAGCCAACAAACGGACTTGACCCGGCAGGCATGAAACAAATTCGCGATCTGCTGAAAATGCTGAGTTCGGAATACGGCATTACAATTATGATTTCAAGTCACATACTGTCCGAAGTGGAAAGTATTGCGGATACTGTTGGAATTATTCATCATGGCAGAATGATGAAAGAAATCCGTATGCAGGATATTGAGGAAACGAACCTTAATTATGTGGAGATTTCTGTTACAGATGAAAAAAAAGCCGCTTATGTTTTGGCTGAAATGTTGAAACTGCATAATTTTAAAGAGTTTGACAACGGAAAAATCCGAATTTATGATCACTCAGTATCTACGCAGCAGTTGACAAAAACATTGGCGCTGAACGATGTGGAGGTTATGGGTATCGGAAAGAAAGCAGAAACGTTGGAGGATTACTTTTTGAAATTGACCGGGGAGGGAAATGATCATGTTTAAACTTATCAGGCTGGAATGGAAAAAGAATAATGTGGGAAAGTATATTCGCAATGCAGTGATCATGGCAGCTCTGATCTGTCTGTTTATTTTTGCTCTCTGTTATCTGGGAATTGCCAATGACCCTGAAACGGGTGTTCCTGATGCGGCGCCGGGAAACAGTGCGGTTTCTCCATCAATTGAGCTGTTTACAAGCATGGCTTTTCTGATATTTACCGGGGTCATGCTGTCCGCCTACATTGTAAACGCCTACAAAAATAAAACTATGAATCTTATGTTTTTGTATCCTATTAAACGGCAGAAAATTCTTATTTCTCAAATGCTTGCGGTGTGGATTTTTAATTTTGTGGCACTGGTGCTGACGAAGCTGTTCATTTATGGCTGTATTTTGTTTGGATCGCAATTCATGGTTTCTTCGTTTCCGCTAGATTATAACATGGCAGGAACAGAGTTTTATATTCAGCTGCTTTTAAAAGCCGCGGTGGTTATTACCATGAGTTTTATCTCTTTGTTTATCGGTATGGTCATGAAGTCCTCAAAAGCCACAATTGTAGCTTCTTTTTTGCTGATCTTTTTGACACAGGCCAATATCGGCGACTTTTCGTTTGCGGATAATGCCATTCTGCCTGTTGGGCTTATGGTACTCTCTTTGCTTTTTGCATTCCTGTCGGTTTATCATGTGGAGACCAGGGATTTAAACTGAAAGCAGTAATTATAATGTCATATAAGGCTGATAAAAGATGTTAAAATATCTTTTGTTTTAGACTACTACAAAATTCCCGAAAAATATAAAAATTATCTTGACAGACAGAAACAGCAATGTTATACTGTGAAAAAATTTAATATATTAAACTGTTGAAGCGGAGATAACGTCAATGATGCCTTTACAGAGAGTCCGGGAAGCTGAGAGCCGGATGAGAAACAAATTGTCAAATGGACCGCTGAGGGTGCAGTCAAATGGGGAAATTCCCAGAGTATTCTGCAACGTGTGGGCATACGTCAGTTGCCGGGGATATGCTGGTATCCTGCTAAGTGCACAGGTCATTCTGTGAATTCAAGGTGGCACCGCGGATAGTGTCGTACTTTTACTGATGTACGTAATTCGTCCTTGACAGAGATTTATTTCTGTCAGGGGCGTTTTTATTTTCCGGAATATCAGATAAATCCCGGACTGCTCTGGGCAGATTGCAGCGCTGAAAACATAATGAATTTTTAAAGTGGAGGTACAGATCATGAATATTTTACCGACTTTGGCAGATGTAAGGGAAATTGCTTCAGATGGAGCATACAAGGTAATACCGGTCAGCTGTGAGATTCTATCTGATTTTATAACGCCTGTGGAAGCAATAAAAATTTTGAAAAATGTATCTATGCATTGTTATATGCTGGAATCTGCGCGGGAAAATGAAAACTGGGGGAGGTACACATTTTTAGGTTTTGATCCAAAGCTGGAAATTACCTGCGCCCATGGGGAAATGAAAATCGGAGATATAAAACTGAAAACGGAACATCCCTCCGATTATTTCAGAAAAATTCTTGCAGAGTATAAAAGCCCCGGATTTGAATACCTTCCAGCCTTTACGGGAGGTCTTGTCGGATATTTTTCCTACGACTATATGGGATACTGTGAACCGACAGCAAAATGTACTGTGGAAGATACTGAAAATTTTCAGGATATGGATTTGATGCTGTTTGATAAAGTAATAGCATTTGATCATGTCAGACAAAAAATTATTCTTATTGTCAATATGTCTCTTGTGGATGTGGAGACCGGATATCACAAAGCAGTTATGGAGCTGAGGCAGCTTGCCGATTTGCTCAGAAATGGCAAAAAGACAAGGGAAACAGGTGGAAAGCTGCAGGGTGAAGTTACTGAACTGTTCAGTAAAGAACAGTTCTGCACTATGGTAGAACGGGCAAAAGAACACATCCATGAAGGAAATATTTTTCAGATTGTATTGTCAAACCGTTTATCTGTTCCTTTTGAAGGAAGCCTTCTGAATACGTATCGTATTCTCAGAACAATCAATCCTTCTCCGTATATGTTCTATTTTTCCGGAACAGATGTTGAAGTTGCAGGAGCTTCTCCGGAAACACTTGTAAAACTGAAAAATGGCACACTATATACCTTTCCTCTTGCAGGAACCCGTCCAAGAGGAAAAAACGGGGAGGAAGACAAAGATCTGGAAAAAGAATTACTGGCAGATGAAAAAGAACTGGCAGAACATAATATGCTGGTGGATCTCGGAAGAAATGATCTTGGGAAAATCAGTCAGTTTGGTACTGTAAAGGTAGAAAAACTTCATTCCATAGAAAGATTCTCTCATGTTATGCATATCGGTTCTACCGTAAGTGGAAAAATCAGGGCAGAATGTGATGCGCTGGATGCCATTGAGGCAGTATTACCGGCCGGGACGCTGTCTGGTGCGCCAAAGATCAGGGCCTGCCAGATTATTGGACAGCTGGAAAATAATAGACGGGGAATTTACGGAGGCGCTGTTGGTTATATTGATTTTACCGGAAATATGGATACCTGCATAGCCATCCGTATTGTTTATAAGAAAAACGGAAAAGTGTTTGTTCGCAGCGGAGCAGGGATTGTGGCAGATTCTATACCTGAAAAAGAGTACGAAGAATGTTTGAATAAGGCAAAAGCTTCTCTGAAAGCTCTGCAGCTTGCACAGGAGGTGAAGGCATGATATTGATTATTGATAATTATGACAGTTTTTCTTACAACCTCTATCAGATGATTGGCGAAACAGGAACAGATCTGAAAGTGATCCGTAATGATGAAATGACGGTAGAGGAAATCAGGCAACTTATGCCGGAGTGCATAATTCTGTCACCTGGTCCCGGCAGACCGGAAGATGCAGGTGTTCTTATAGATGTTATAAAAACAATGGGAAAGAGAACCCCGATTCTTGGCGTATGCCTTGGACATCAGGCAATATGTGCGGCATATGGTTCAAAAATAACGTATGCAAAAGAGCAGATGCATGGGAAGCAGTCGAATGTAACTTTTGACCTGGATTGCCCGTTATTTACCGGCTGTCCCCGGACTGCTCCTGTTGCCCGGTATCATTCTCTTATAGCAGATAAGGATACGCTTGCTCATTGTCTGAAAATTACTGCTCTTACAGAAAAGGGAGAAGTAATGGCTGTTCAGCATAAAGAATATCCGGTTTATGGAGTACAATTTCATCCGGAATCTATTATGACACCCAATGGAAAGCAAATACTTGGAAATTTTATAAAGGAGGCCGGCTTATGATTAAAGAATCTATTGTGAAGCTCGTAAATAAAGAGGATCTTACATATGACGAGGCTTATGCTGTTATGAATGAGATCATGAGCGGTCAGACAACCGCTACGCAGAATGCGGCCTTTCTTGCAGCTTTGTCAACAAAAAGTACAAGAGCGGAAACGATTGATGAAATTGCCGGATGTGCGGCGGCAATGAGAGCGCATGCTACACAGGTGGAAACCGGAATGGATATTTTTGAAATCGTAGGAACCGGCGGCGATAATGCACACAGCTTTAATATATCTACAACATCAGCGCTGGTTGCCGCTGCCGGAGGTATGAAGGTTGCCAAACACGGAAATCGTGCTGCATCTTCACAATGCGGTACAGCAGACTGCCTGGAGGCTCTTGGCGTATATGACGAGTATCTTGTAGAGCCATTGGCGCAGGTACTGATCAGCCTTGGAATCCGGCGTGGCATGGTGGTATATGGGCAGGACAGGCTGGATGAAATTTCCATGAGCGCTCCCACAACCGTGTGTGAGATTCGGGACGGATGGTTCCGGACTTCTGTGATCACGCCGGAGGAATTTGGTTTTACCCGTTGTACGAAAGAAGATATGAAAGGTGGTACACCAGAAGAAAACGCAGAAATTACACTTTCTGTTTTAAATGGAGAAAAGGGAGCAAAAAGAGATGCCGTATTATTGAATGCCGGCGCGGCACTTTATATCGGCGGAAAAGCGGAGAGCATAAAAGAAGGTATTATACTGGCTGCAGAAATAATTGACTCAGGGAAAGCATTAACTACATTACGCAGGCTGATTGAAGTCAGTAACCGTACGGAGGTATGTATATGACAATCTTAGAACAACTTGCGGATTATGCCAGAGAGCGTACAGAACAGGGAAAAAGGAAACGATCGCTGGAAGAACTGAAGAAACAGGCACTCTCATTGCCAGATAAAAAATTTGAATTTGAAAATGCAATAAAAAGGCCAGGGCTTTCTTTTATTTGCGAGTGTAAAAAAGCTTCCCCTTCCAGAGGAATTATCGTTCACGACTTTCCGTACGTTCAGATTGCAAAAGAATACGAGGCGGCTGGTGCAGAATGTATCTCGGTGCTTACGGAACCGAAATGGTTTCTTGGAAGCAATGAATACCTGAAAAGGATTGCTGGCGCAGTTTCAGTTCCATGTCTGCGGAAGGATTTTACAGTGGATGAATATATGATCTATGAGGCAAGAGTGCTGGGGGCATCGGCAGTGCTTTTAATCTGTTCCATATTAAGTGAGAGACAGATTAATGAGTATATCAGCATATGTGATGAGATGGGGCTTTCTGCCTTGGTGGAGGCTCATGACGAACGGGAAGTGACAATGGCAGTACAGGCGGGGGCGCGTCTTATCGGGATCAATAATCGTAATCTGAAAGATTTTACTGTGGATACACACAATAGCTTCCGGTTCCGGGAGATGATTCCCGGAGATATTCTGTTTGTTTCGGAAAGTGGTATATCTACCGGTCATGATGTAAAAAAATTGCGGGAAATTGGCGCAGATGCCGTGCTGATCGGAGAAACTCTGATGAGAGCAGAGCATAAAGGAGCAAAACTTGCCGGGTTAAGAGGGGTTATATGACAAAAATAAAACTTTGCGGATTGTCTCGCCTGTGTGATATCGAGGCAGTAAATGAACTAAGACCGGAATATGTAGGGTTTGTGTTTGTAAATACAAGTAAAAGATATATTTCTCAGGAAAAAGCAAAAGAATTAAAAAAGCGGTTGGCCCCGGAGATTAAAACAGTTGGAGTTTTTGCAGATAAACATCCTGAACAGATTGCAGAGATCTGCAGAAAAGGGATCGTAGATATGGTTCAGCTTCATGGCGGGGAGGATGAGGCGTATATCAGACGATTAAAGGCTCTTATGGCACAGCCGGTTATCAGGGCTTTCTGTATAAGAACAGCCGAAGATGTTGATAAAGCGGAAAAGTGTTCTGCAGACTATATCTTGTTAGATTCCGGAGCCGGATCGGGAACGACCTTTGACTGGGAGCTGGTACAGAATGTAGAGAGACCGTATTTTCTTGCCGGAGGGCTTCATATCGGAAATATAAAAAAGGCAGTGGAGCAATTAAATCTATATGGGGTAGATGTCAGTTCCGGCGTTGAAACAGATGGATGGAAAGACAAAAGAAAAATGCAGGCATTGATTGCAGCAGTCAGAAAGAAAGAGGGATGAAAGATCATGACAAATAAAAAAGGCCGTTTTGGCATTCACGGCGGACAGTATATACCAGAAACATTGATGAATGCAGTGACTGAACTGGAAGAGGCGTATGACTATTATAAAAACGATCCGAAATTTAATCAGGAGCTTACAGAGCTTCTTAACGAATATGCCGGAAGGCCGTCCAGACTGTATTATGCAGAAAAGATGACCAGAGATTTGGGCGGGGCAAAAATATATCTGAAACGTGAAGATCTTAATCATACAGGAGCCCATAAAATCAATAACGTACTGGGGCAGGCTCTGCTTGCAAAAAAAATGGGAAAGACGAGACTGATCGCTGAAACAGGAGCAGGTCAGCATGGAGTTGCAACAGCAACAGCAGCAGCTCTTATGGGAATGGAATGTGTGGTGTTTATGGGTGAAGAAGATACGATCCGTCAGGCGCTTAATGTGTATCGGATGCGTTTGCTGGGAGCAGAGGTAATTCTGGTAAAAACAGGTACCGCAACGTTAAAGGATGCTGTTTCAGAGGCCATGCGTGAATGGACTTCACGTATGGCAGACACTCATTACTGTCTTGGATCCGTTATGGGGCCTCATCCGTTTCCGGTGATTGTTCGTGATTTTCAGTCAGTGATTTCCAGGGAGATCGAAGAGCAGATGATTCAGAAAGAAGGAAGACTGCCGGATGCGGTGGTAGCCTGCGTGGGGGGAGGTTCCAATGCAATCGGAAGTTTTTATCATTTTATTGAAGATAAACAGGTACGTCTGATTGGCTGTGAAGCCGCAGGAAGAGGAATTGATACTGCTGAAACAGCGGCTACGATCGCAACCGGAAAACCCGGGATTTTTCACGGAATGAAATCCTATTTCTGTCAGGATCAATACGGACAGATTGCTCCTGTTTACTCTATTTCTGCCGGACTTGATTATCCAGGAGTAGGACCGGAGCATTCTTATCTGCATGATATCGGGAGAGCTGAATATGTGCCGGTAACAGATGAGGAGGCAGTGGGCGCATTTGAATATCTTGCCAGGACAGAAGGAATTATTCCTGCAATCGAATCGGCACATGCAGTTGCTCACGGAATGAAAATTGCACCTGCAATGGAAACAGATAAAATTGTTGTGATTACCATTTCCGGCAGAGGCGACAAGGACTGCGCATCGATTGCCCGTTACAGAGGAGAGAATATTTATGAGTAAAATAAGTAAAGTATTTGAAAAAGGAAAGGTGTTTATTCCGTTTGTTACATGTGGTGATCCGGATCTGGAAACAACGGCAGAAGTTGTGCGTGCTGCTGTTGAAAACGGAGCAGATCTGGTTGAACTTGGAATTCCGTTTTCTGATCCCACTGCAGAAGGACCTGTTATTCAGGAAGCCAACTTAAGAGCATTAAATGCCGGAATCACTACAGACAAAATTTTTACATTTGTAAAAGAACTGCGAAAAGATGTAAAAGTACCATTGGTGTTTATGACCTATGCGAATGTTGTATTTTCATATGGTGTGGAAAGATTTGTATCTGAATGCCGGGAGTCTGAAATCGACGGATTGATCCTTCCGGATCTTCCCTTTGAGGAAAAAGAAGAATTTCATCCACTGTGTAAACAATATGGCATAGAATTGATTTCCATGGTGGCTCCTACTTCTGAAAAACGTATTGCCATGATTGCCAGAAAGGCAGAGGGCTTTATTTATATTGTGTCCAGTCTTGGCGTAACAGGAATGAGGCAGGAGATTAAGACAGATCTGTCTTCTATAGTCAAGGCTGTTCGTGAGAATACGAAAATTCCCTGTGCTGTTGGATTTGGCATCTCTACACCGCAGCAGGCAAAGAAAATGGCAGAGTATGCAGATGGCGTAATTGTAGGCTCTGCAATTATAAAGCTTTTAGAACAGTATGGTGAAAATGCTCCACAGCATATTGGCGCTTATGTCAGAGAAATAAAAAGCGCCCTTTAAAAACACAGAGAACACATGGTTTTTGTCCGGCAACTCGGAGAATGGTCAACTCAGTGATGAAGGATAAGGGTTTCCATTCTTGCCTGTTTTCTTCTTTATCTGCGCCCTATCATCAATGGAACCGGAAACTACTATGTGGAAGTTTGTGAAACAGAATACAGAGAACCGCCGGTAAAGGCGGTTTTCTTCTTTTAAAACAGCGGGGGAACATAATATAGAAAAACTGTTAAAACTATTTTGCGATTGTACCGATAGAATAAACCCTCTGGATATTTGCATCTGTCCAAAAAATTTGCTTGAACTCTCTTTATAATAAGGATATAATATTTTGGGTTTATGTGCCATTCCATCATCTGTTCTTCTGTTTCATAGCAAAAAGTATCAGACAGGTCAAAAGAGTTTCAGGTAGTTCAGAAAATGGAAGAACGCTGTAGATAATAATGCATAAAAATCCATGCTGTATGCTGTCAGATACTATAAGTTACAGGATGTATAATTATACATTGTGTTATGTAATGGAAAAAAGTAAACTACGAAAAAAAGAGCGACGTATTTTGTTGGCATTACACAAAAACGAAAGGAGATATATGAGAAAACTTGCATTAGATGATGAAATTTTAATGAGCATTGACAAGGCCGCCCGCTATATCGGAGGTGAGGTCAACTCAGTGATGAAGGATAAGGGTAAGGTCGACCTGAGATTCTGCATGGCGTTCCCGGATGTTTATGAGATCGGCATGTCCAATCTTGGAATGGCTATCCTTTATGATATGTTTAATAAAAGAGAGGACGTATGGTGTGAGCGTCTGTTTTCCCCGTGGACGGATCTGGATAAGATCATGCGGGAGAAGAAGATACCTCTTTTTGCTCTGGAATCCCAGGAACCGGTGCGTGACTTTGATTTTCTGGGCATTACTCTGGGCTATGAAATGTGTTACACCAATGTTCTGCAGCTTCTGGATCTTTCTCAGATTCCGTTTCTGGCCAAAGAACGCGGGGAGGAATTCCCTCTTGTGATCGGAGGAGGCGCCTGCGCCTATAATCCGGAGCCGCTGGCAGAGTTCTTTGATCTTTTCTATATCGGAGAGGGAGAAACTGCCTATGATGCGCTTTTTGATGCTTATATTGCAAACAAAAAGGCAGGGGGAACAAAAAAAGATTTTCTTTTAAAGGCAGCGCAGATTCCGGGAATTTATGTGCCTGCTTTCTATGATGTAACCTATCAGGAGGACGGAACCATTGCTTCCTTTACGCCTAATCAGCCGGAAGTGCCTTCTAAGGTAGAAAAGCAGCTTGTCCTGGATATGGACAGAGACTACAATTTCCTGGAAAAGCCTGTGGTTCCTTTTATTAAAGCCACTCAGGACCGTGTGACTCTGGAAATCCAGAGAGGATGTATCCGAGGCTGCCGTTTCTGTCAGGCCGGAATGATCTACCGTCCTACAAGGGAAAGGGATATTGAGGATCTGAAGGAAGCTGCCCGGATCATGTTAAAAAATACCGGGCATGAGGAAATTTCCTTAAGCTCCTTAAGCTCCAGTGACTACAGTGAACTGAAGGAACTTGTAAACTTCCTGATCGATGAGTTCCGGGATAAGGCAGTAAATATTTCCCTTCCGTCTCTGCGTATTGACGCCTTTGCGCTGGACGTTATGAGCAAGGTACAGGATGTAAAGAAAAGCAGCCTTACCTTTGCGCCGGAGGCCGGTTCCCAGCGTCTCCGCAATGTGATCAACAAGGGACTTACAGAGGAAGATATCCTTCACGGGGCCGGACAGGCCTTTGAAGGCGGATGGAACCGCGTAAAGCTCTACTTTATGCTGGGACTTCCCACAGAAACCGAGGAGGATATGAAGGGGATCGCCCACCTTGCGGAAAAAATCGCAGAACGTTACTACGAGATTCCAAAGGATAAGCGAAACGGTAAAGTGCAGATCAATGTGAGCACCTCCTTCTTTGTGCCAAAGCCTTTTACACCGTTCCAGTGGGCGCCTATGTTCAGGGAAGAGGAATTTATTGAAAAAGCCAAAATCGTAAAAAATGAAATCCGTTCTCAGTTAAATCAGCGCAGCATCAGGTACAGCTGGCATGAACCGGATGTTACGGTTCTGGAAGGTTTCCTGGCAAGAGGCGACAGAAGAAGCTCCAAAGTAATCCTGAAAGCTTATGAAAAAGGAGCTCTCTACGATGCCTGGTCTGAAAGCTTCCGATATGACATCTGGAAGGAAGCTTTTGCAGAAACCGGCGTTGACATGGAGTTTTATACTCTTCGTGAGCGGGATACAGATGAGATCCTTCCCTGGGATTTTATTGACGCAGGCGTAAGCAAAGAATTTATGATCCGCGAATGGAAACAGGCAAAGGCGGAGACAGTGACCCCTAACTGCCGTCAGAGATGTTCCGGATGCGGGGCGAAAAGATATGGAGGAGGTGTGTGCCATGAAGGTCAGAATTAAATTTACAAAAACAGGAGCAATGAAGTTTGTGGGCCATCTGGATACCATGCGCTACTTCCAGAAAGCCATCCGCAGAGCAGAGCTTCCGGTGGCATTTTCCGGAGGCTACAGTCCTCATATGATCATGTCATTTGCAGCTCCTCTTGGTGTGGGAACCACAAGTATGGGAGAATACTTTGATATGGAGCTTACGGAAAAAGTTCCTACAGCAGAAATTGAAGATTGTCTCAATGCAGTTATGGTGGAGGGCATTACAATCAGCTCTGCAAGACAGGTAGAGGACGGCAAGGCAAGTACTGCTATGGCTCTTGTGGCTGCCGCAGATTATTTTGTTGCTTTCCGGCCGGGAAAAGAACCCTGCGGGAACTGGCAGGAGAAGCTGGCGGATTTTCTTGCACAGAAGGAGATCACAGTAACCAAAAAGACAAAGCGCAGCGAAAAAACTGTGGACATCCGTCCGTTTATTTATCAGATGGAGGCCTGTGACAGCGGCGTATTCATGCAGCTGGCTTCTGCAAGCTCCAATTACACCAAGCCGGAGCTTGTAATGGATACCTTTGTGCGCTGGCTGGATAAAGAACCGCAGGAGTTTGCCTATATGATTGAACGGAGAGAGGTTTACGCGGATGCAGGCGAGGATAAAAATCCCCGTTTCCTTCCGCTGGAAGCCCTGGGAGAAAAAGTTGAGTAAGCTGATCATCACAGAACTGAAGCTTTGGGGCTGCTCCTCCATTGTGTGCGCTGTCGCAGAAAATCAGAAGATCATGGAGCTGAGGCTTGAAGCAGCAGGGAAAAAAAGTATTCTGAATAACATTTATGTGGGACAGATTGAAAAGATCGCCCAGAATATCCAGGCGGCTTTTGTGCGCTTTGGGGACGGACTTACCGGATATCTGCCCCTTGTTCCGCCGGAACAGGTGATTTTTACTGCCGGAAGGAAAGGAAATGCCCCGTTAAGGGCAGGAGACGAGCTTCTGGTTCAGGTAAGCAGGGACGCTATGAAGGGAAAGCTTCCTGCTCTTACCACAAACCTGAACTTTCCGGGAAAATACCTGGTGCTTACAACAGGAAACCGCAAGATCGGATTTTCCGGAAAGCTTACAAAGGAAGAAAGCAGTCTTCTGAATAAATGGCTGGAACCGGAAAGAGAGCGCAGTGACAGAGGCTACGGGCTGATTGCCCGCACCAATGCAGCAGAGGCCTCCAAGGAGGAATTTCTTCATGAGCTTAGCTGTCTGAAAAAGATTTACGAGAAGGCTGCCATTAACGGACAGAACCGTACCTGCTTCAGCCTTCTCTATGAGGCAGAGCCTTTTTATGTGGCAGCAGTCCGGGATATATACAGCCGCAATCTGGAAGAAATTATTACGGACATTCCTGGAATCTATGAGAAGCTTAAGGAATATCTGAAGGACTTTATTCCGGAGGAGGCTGATAAGCTGAGTTTTTATGAAGATAAGCTTTTGCCTCTTCATAAGCTCTACCGGCTGGAACATGCTCTTGATGAGGTGCAGCAGGAAAAAATATGGCTGAAAAGCGGCGGTTTTCTTGTGATCCAGCAGACAGAGGCCTTTGTTTCCATTGATGTAAACAGCGGCAAATACACAGGAAAGAAAAAGGCAGAGGAAACCTATCGGAAGATCAATCTTGAAGCGTCTGAGGAAATTGCCCGTCAGATACAGCTTCGCAATCTTTCCGGAATTATCCTGATTGATTTTATCAATATGCAGAATCCGGATCATCAGGACGAGTTGTTCCATGTGCTTCAGAAATATCTTCGGAAAGATCCTGTAAAGGCCAGAGCAGTGGATATTACGCCTCTGCATATTCTGGAAATGACCCGAAAAAAGGTAAGAAAGCCTGTGCGGGAAGAAATTTTAGAGATACGGAAGCAGAGCGAAGAAAAATAAATTTTCTGTAAAAACAGGAGATAACGCAGATTAAGGCCTACAGGGGATAGAAACGGAGGCAGAGGAGGGATTTTTATGTATCTGGGGTATGCTTTAAGAAAAATGGCACGGGAACTTGGACTGGAAGTAAAAGATGGTGTTGTCTGTGGCATTTTTAAGAGATATGCGGTCAGCATGTGGGAGGGACTGAGTGGCACCAAAACCTTCAGTATTTCAGCAAAATTTGATGATAAGCTATACGAAAAGCTGGATAAAGATTTCAGTGAGCTGGAATATAAGTATCAGAGATTACTTTATATCAGATTTATGGATGATACTCTGACAGCTGAATTTTCTGATAATCCGGGAACCATGAAGCAGTTTCGAAATTGCTTTTTTGATGTTCTTTCTATTTTAGACCAGTATGATATCCCGGATGCAGATATCTGTCCTAAATGCGGACTTCCCATGTATGGACAGGGCGTATGGTCCATGTGTGAGATCATAGGAAGTAAAATCTGCCTGTATGCTCATGAACATTGTGCGGCAGCTATGGAACGGGAAGTAAACAGACAGCTGGAAATAGGGAAACGAACCCCTGTCTCAAAGGAGCAGTTTATTAAGGACATCAAAGGGGCTTATCCGGAAGAATCCATTAAAGAAATTGAAAAAGCGTACAAAGAAATAGAAGCAGAGCAAAACCCGGGAAAAAGATATCTTCCCGGATGGATCGGCGCTCTGGGCGGGTGCATCCTTAGCGCTATTCTTTTTGTTGTACTGTGTTTGATGGACAGCGGTTCCCACTATAGCAGAGGCGGAGGACTGAGCCTGGTAGCCTGCTGTGGCGGATTTATTATAAAAAAAGGATATGATCTGACAAAGGATACTTATGGGAAAAAGCGTTGCTTTACAATTATTATTATGACTGTGCTTTATGTTTTTCTGGGAGTTTTGGGAATTGCTGTTGTTCAGGAAGCAATGGCAATGAACCAGTTCAATACAGTCCCGGAGGGAATATCTATTGTGGAAGAATGCCGGCTATATATACATTCCGGAATACGATCAGTGTTATTGGATAAAGGACGCTTTCTGATCGGGCTGATTATCTTTACATCTGTTTCCCTGTTTATTATTATTGTGGATTTGTATAATGACGGAGACAGAGATGAGCGCATGCGCCGCAAACGCCTTCAGAAAAGGAAATAAGCTTATTGCCTAAAAAATTAAAAAAATTTCATTACATATCTTGACGAATGAAAACAACCGTGCTATCATACAAAGGATGCCGCACAAAGAGGTTGAAGCGGCGGGTTTTATGCCTGCCCACCATATTTGGCGAGTAAATTTTACAGGAGGTGCCACAGATGTACGCAATTATTGCAACAGGTGGTAAACAGTACAAAGTTGCCGAGGGCGACGTAATCAGAGTTGAAAAACTCGGTGTTGAAGCTGGTGAAACCGTAACTTTCGATAACGTAATCGCAGTCAGCAATGACGGATTAAAGGTTGGAGAAGACGTAAAAGATGCCAGTGTTACCGCTTCTGTAGTTGAGAACGGAAAGGCCAAAAAAGTCATCGTTTACAAGTACAAGAGAAAAACTGGATATCACAAGAAAAACGGTCACAGACAGCAGTTCACTAAAGTGAAAATCGAAAAGATCAACGCTTAATCTGGTGTTTGTATGATTACAGTGACAGTCACGAAGAAGAACAATTCCTATACAGAGTTTACATCAAAGGGACATGCCGGTTACGCCGAGGAAGGTCAGGACATTATCTGTGCTGCGGTTTCCGTTCTGGTGATCAATACCGTAAATTCTCTTGAAACTCTGACTCATGATCAGATTTCCGTAAAAGAAAAGGACGGTTACGTTTCTTTTGTTTTTACAGAGCCTGTATCAGAGGGAGGGACACTCCTTATGGATTCCCTTGTTCTCGGGCTGACAGAAATTGAGCATAGCTATTCAAAACGTTATTTAAAAGTAAAAGTCAGGGAGGTGTAACGACATGATGAAAATGAACCTTCAGTTATTCGCACATAAAAAAGGTGTTGGTTCTACAAAGAACGGCCGTGATTCTGAGTCCAAGAGACTTGGTGCCAAAAGAGCAGACGGACAGTTTGTAAAAGCTGGCAACATCCTTTACAGACAGCGTGGAACTAAGATTCACCCAGGCGTGAACGTAGGCTGCGGTAAAGACTATACATTATTTGCACTGACAGATGGTGTTGTAAGATTCACCAGAAAAGGACGCGATAAGAAACAGGTTTCTATCGTTCCGGTAGAGGCAGAATAATCAGTTTGGCGTAAGGGCTTCAAATCGTTCATGGTTTGAAGCCTTTTGTTTACAGTATAAGGAGCGACTTTATGTTTGCAGACAGAGCAAAAATCATTATCCGTTCTGGTAAGGGCGGAGACGGCCATGTAAGCTTCCGCAGAGAGCTGTACGTACCCAACGGCGGTCCGGATGGCGGAGACGGCGGAAGAGGCGGAGACGTTATCTTTGAAGTGGACGAGGGACAGAACACTCTGGGAGATTACAGGCATAAAAGAAAATTTAAAGCAGAGGACGGAGAAGAAGGCGGCAAAAGACGCTGCCACGGCGGAGACGGCAGGGATATTGTTCTTAAGGTTCCGGAAGGAACGGTTATTATGGAAGCAGAATCCCGCAAGGTCATTGCCGACATGTCCGGTGACAATAAAAGACAGGTTGTGTTAAAGGGCGGAAGAGGCGGAAAAGGCAATCAGCATTATGCAACTGCCACCATGCAGGTGCCGAAATATGCCCAGCCGGGACAGCCTGCTCAGGAGCTTGAGGTTCTTCTGGAACTGAAGGTAATCGCAGATGTGGGGCTGGTGGGCTTCCCAAATGTTGGAAAATCTACTTTCCTTTCCAGAGTTACCAATGCCCAGCCAAAGATTGCCAATTATCATTTTACAACATTAAGCCCTAACCTGGGCGTTGTGGATACAGAGAACGGCGGATTTGTAATTGCAGATATTCCCGGACTGATCGAGGGTGCGTCTGAGGGCGTAGGCCTTGGTCATGAATTCCTCCGCCACATTGAGAGAACCAGAGTTCTGGTTCACATTGTAGATGCGGCTTCTACAGAAGGCCGTGATCCGGTGGATGATATTTATAAGATCAACAAGGAGCTGGAAGCTTATAATCCGGAAATCGCAGCAAGACCTCAGCTGATCGCTGCCAACAAGATCGACTGTATCTTTGAGGACGGTGAGGAAAATCCGGTGGATCGCCTGAGAGCTGAATTTGAGCCAAAGGGAATTAAGGTATATCCTGTTTCTGCGGCAACAGGTCAGGGAATCCGTGAACTACTTTTCGGTATCCGGCAGCTTCTTGATGAGAGCCCTGCGGAGCGTATTGTATTTGAACAGGAATTCTTCCCGGAGGATGTTCTTATTACAGAAAATCTTCCTTATACTGTCACAAAGGCGGAGGATGATCCTCATGTCTTTGTTGTGGAAGGACCGAAGATTGAAAAAATGCTGGGCTATACCAATCTGGATTCGGAAAAGGGATTTGCTTTCTTCCAGCGTTTCCTGAAGGATGGAGGAATCCTTGACGAACTGGAAAATGCCGGCATAGAAGAAGGCGATACTGTGCGTATGTACGGCTTTGACTTTGATTATTATAAATAAGTGATATTTTAGAAAGGCTGGTTACAGTTATGACAAGTAAACAGAGAGCTTATCTGAAAAGCCTGGCAATGAAAATGGATCCGGTCCTTCAGCTTGGCAAGGGAAGTGTCACACCGGAGAATACCGCTTCTGTAGATGAAGCGCTGGCAGCCAGAGAGCTGATCAAGATCAGCGTTCTTCAGAACTGCCTGGACGATCCCCGCCAGATGGCGGAGGTTCTTGCAGAAAGAACACATTCCCAGGTTGTCCAGGTGATCGGACGTAAGATCGTACTTTACCGGGAAGGTAAAAAAGATAAGAAAAAGATCATTCTGCCATAATACAGGAGGAATGAATATGGCTGCACACCGAAAAAAAATAGGAATCATGGGAGGAACCTTTGATCCTGTTCACGTAGGCCATCTGATTCTTGGAGAAAAGGCATATGAGCAGCTGGGTCTTGACAGTGTATGGTTCATGCCAAGCGGAAACCCTCCGCACAAAAGGAACCGTCAGGGAAGAGCCAGCAATGAAGAGAGGATTTCCATGGTACAGAAGGCCATTGAGGGAAATCCTCATTTTGAACTTTCGCTGATAGAAATGAACGAAGACGGGTATACTTATACCTATCGGACTCTGGAGCGGCTGAGACAGCAAAATCCGGACACAGATTATTACTTTATTATCGGCGCAGACTCTCTTTATGACTTTGCCACATGGAAAGAGCCTGCCCGGATTTGTCAGGCCTGTACCATTGTGGTTGCTGCCAGAAACCATGTTCCCACACCCAGTCTGGATCAGGAAATGACATATCTTTCCCATCAGTACGGAGGATGCTTTATCCGGCTGGATACGCTGAATATTGATATTTCCAGTCAGCTGATCCGTCAGTGGATACAGGAAGGCAAAAGTCTCCGCTATTATGTTCCGGACCCGGTGGTTTCCTATATCCGGGAACATCATATTTATCTTGCGCCAAAAGGAGAACCTGAATACAATGGCTGAATACGATTTTATAAAAATACAGAAAAAACTTTCAAAATATCTGGATGAGAACAGATTTCATCATACCCTTGGCGTTATGTATACCTGTGCAGCTCTGGCAATGGCTCATGACTGCCCCATAGCGGATGCGCAGCTGGCAGGACTTCTTCATGACTGCGCCAAATGTATTCCCAACAAAAAGAAACTGAAAATGTGCGGGGAAAACAATATTCCGGTAACAGAATTTGAAAAGGAACATCCCTTTCTTCTCCATGCAAAGCTGGGCGCTTTTGTGGCAAAGGATAAATATGGGATCAGAAAAAAAGAAATTCTTTCTGCCATTGCTTTCCATACAACAGGAAAGCCGGATATGAGTCTTCTGGAAAAGATTGTTTATATTGCAGATTATATTGAGCCGGGCAGGGACAGGGTGCAAAATCTTCCTGAGATCCGAAAAATTGCCTTTCAGGATCTGGATGAGTGCATGTATGTGATCCTGAAAGATACCCTGGATTATCTGGAGGAGACTCCGGGAGAAATTGATTCTGCAACAGAAGATGCGTTTGCTTACTACAAAGATTTACATACAAAAAGGCAGGGAAGCTGATTCTCCTGCCGGAAAGGGGCTTTGATCTATGAACAGAGAAAAGGAAATGACAAAGATTGCTTTAAGAGCTCTTGATGACAAAAAAGCCATGGATGTAAAAGTAATTGATATTCATGAGGTTTCTGTACTGGCAGATTATTTTGTAATTGCCAGCGGAAGCAACCAGAATCAGGTTCAGGCTATGGTTGACAATGTAGAAGAGATGCTTACAAAAGCAGGATATGAGCCAAAACAGATTGAAGGTACCAGAAATTCAAGCTGGATCCTTATGGATTACGGCGATCTGATCATTCATGTATTTGATGAGGAGAACCGTCTCTTCTATGACCTGGAAAGAATCTGGCGTGATGGAAAGGTTCTGGAAATGGAAGAATTTCTGGCTGAATAAGACAGTCTGCATAAGACTGCTTATCAAGCTCAGGTTTACAGTAAAATTATTATGTAAACTCAAAAAAGAAATTCTCATCAGGAAGAGATTTTTGAGAATCCTGCGGTTTGTAAAAATAATTTCTGATAAGAAAGACGGATCCCCGGATGCTGTGGATGAAAACCAGCAGCTTCCGGGGATCCTTTTCTGTCTGATCTGATTAATTATAAAAACGAAATACGCCAAATACTTTGCCAAGGATCTGAAGATTTCCATGAACGAGAATTGGATCCATCTCATCATTTTCCGGCTGAAGACGATAGTAGCCGTCTTCTTTATAAAAGGTTTTGACTGTGGCTGCATCCTCCACAAGAGCCACTACCATATCTCCGTTTTCAGCAGAGGACTGCTGTTTTACCAGAACCTGGTCGCCGTCAAAAATCCCTGCATTGATCATACTGTCTCCCTTTACTTTCAGAAGAAAACTCTGGGCATTTGGCATAAACTCTGCCGGCACAGGGAAGTATCCCTCAATGTTTTCCACTGCAAAAATAGGCTGCCCTGCGGCTACGGTTCCGATTAAAGGAACATTTACAACCTCTCTGCGCACAAGATTAAACTGATCGTCAAGGATCTCGATCGCTCTTGGCTTCGTTGCGTCTCTGCGGATATAACCGTTCTTTTCCAGGGCTTCCAGATGAGAATGAACAGAGGATGTAGATTTCAGATGGACTGCCTCGCAGATCTCACGTACTGCCGGAGGAAATCCTCTGTTCAGAATCTCATTTTTAATATAATCCAGTATTTCCTGCTGTTTTTTACTGATTCTGCCGTATGCCATATTTTTACCTCCAAAATTTCCGCTTCATTCCGTTTTCGCTATTATACCATACTTTTTTCTGGATGGCAAACAAATATTCGGAAAATATGTTCGCAAACTGCAAAAAATTTATATTCCGGTTTATGGACCACAGAGAAAAAACTGTCTCTTTTTCTTGTCAGACAGGGTCTAAAATGTTACAATGGGTTCGTATATCTGAAAAAAGTTATTTAAAGGAGGCATTTTTTTGCCTGATCACAATAAATCACCAAGAAGCCCGGGGCTTCTTTCAAAAATAAAAAATATTTTCGGCCTGAATATCGGAACCATTATTTTTGGAGTGCTGCTGCTTTATATGATATTCAGTATGATCGTATATCTGACATCTGATACCGTAGAATCCTATCAGGTCATTTCCGGGCCTCTTTCCCGAAATGAAACATACACAGGGCTCGCCATACGTGAAGAGTCCATTTATAAAGCAGATTCTGACGGATTTATCACCTATTATGCGAGAGAGGGCAATAAGATCAATGCCAATGGACCTGTTTACGGGATCAGCAGCTCTAAGGCAACAGAAAACAGCGCCGAGCTGACTCCTGAAGAACTGACCAGCATCCGCAATGATATGATGAGTTTTTCCAAGGGCTTTAATCCAAGCAAATTTAATAATACGTACAGCTTTAAATATACTCTGGAGGGAAATATCCTTCAGTATGCAGGAACCTCCGAAGGAGGCGCGGTATCTCTGGGAGGTCAGGCGATTACAAAAGCAGACAGCGACGGAATTGTTCTCTATTCCATGGACGGCTATGAAAATAAAAGCGTATCCACTTTATCCGCAGTGGATTTTGATCAGAATGCTTACCACGAAACTGATCTGAAAACAGGCGGTTCCATAAAAGCGGGAGATCCTGTTTATACTCTTATCACTGATGAACGCTGGAGTCTGCTGATCCCTCTCAGTGAAAAACAGGAGGCAAAGCTTGCTGACAGAACGGCTGTCCGGGTGAAATTTTTGAAAGACGATAAAACTCAGAACGGAGATTTTTCTATTATAGAGATCGACGGCCAGAAATATGGTCAGATTGATTTTAACAAAGGACTGATCCGCTATGCTTCTGACCGTTTTGTAGAGATTGAGCTTGTGACCAACACTGTTACCGGGCTGAAGATTCCTCTGTCTTCCATTGTGACCAAGGAATTTTATACCATTCCGTCCAAATATGCCACAACGGATAAAGAAACTCAGCAGACTGGATTTATGGTGGAGGGTACGGACAAAAACGGAAATAACACTTCTGCCTTTGTTGCGGCTGATATTTATGCACAGATCGAGGACGAGAGTACTGAAACAGAAGAAGGAAAGGAACCGGACTACATTTATTATGTAGATAAAAAGAAATTCAAAGAAGGCGATGTGGTTGTCTGCCAGGAGGATCAGAGCCGGTATGTAATCAAAGACGTAGGAGTTCTGGAAGGCGTTTACTGTACCAATCAGGGATATGCTGTTTTCCGCAGGATAGAGGTTCTTGACCAGAATGAAGAATACGCTATTGTATCCCAAAATACTTCTTATGGACTTTCACGGTACGATCACATTGTACGTAATGCAGACAAAGTAAATGAAGAAGAGATTTTATATTAGTCTGGAGGCAGGAATTTATGATAACAGAAAATCTGGAACAGGTGAGAAAAAACATTGACGAGGCATGCAGAATGGCAGGGCGTGACCCGAAAGAGGTTACTTTGATCGCTGTAAGCAAAACAAAGCCGGTATCCATGCTGAAGGAAGCCTATGATGCAGGCGCCAGATGCTTTGGTGAAAATAAGGTACAGGAGATCATGGACAAGCATCCACAGCTTCCTGAGGATATTCAGTGGCATATGATCGGTCACCTGCAGAGAAATAAGGTCAAATACATTGTTGATAAGGTTTCCATGATCCATTCTGTGGATTCTCTGCGCCTTGCGCAGACTATTGAGCAGGAGGCAGCAAAGCATAATGTCTGCGTTCCTGTTCTTCTGGAAGTGAATGTTGCTCAGGAAGAAAGTAAATTCGGATTGAAAATGGACGAGGTTCTTCCCCTTATTGAAACTATTGCAGATTTTCCTCATATAAAGGTACAGGGGCTTATGACCATTGCTCCTTATGTGGAAAATGCAGAGGATAACCGTGATTTTTTCCGACAATTAAAAAAATTAAGTGTTGACATTGAGGCAAAAAACATTAATAATGTTAGTATGAGCGTTTTGAGTATGGGGATGACCGGAGATTATCAGGTGGCTGTCCAGGAGGGCGCAACAATGGTTCGTGTGGGCACGGGGATTTTCGGAGAAAGAAATTACGTGCGATAGCGAAACAAAGAATAAGATTGGAGATTAAAATGAGCGTTTTAGATAAGCTTTTAGATGCAGTGAAACTGAATGACGATTACGATGAGGACGATTTTCTGGATGATGATATCCTGGATGAATCCGATGATGATTTTCTGGATGATGACGAGGAAGAAAAGCCGGTAAAGAAATTTTTCCAGAAATTCGGAAAGAAAAAAGAGGATGATTACGACGAGTATGATGAACTGGACGATGAAGAGGAGGAAGAACCTGTTCAGAAATTCAGTCCGAAATCTGCTTCTTCTGTTTCCAGAGTTACTCCTGTAAAACAGGAAAAGCCGATCCGTACTTCATCCAGTAAGATCACTCCTATGAGAAGCAGCCGCAGAAGTTCTCAGTCTGTGAATATGGAAGTCTGTGTGATCAAGCCGACATCCATGGAGGATACCCGTGAGATTGCAGATACACTGGTTGACAATTCTACTGTCATTCTGAATCTTGAGGGGATTGATGTGGAGCTGGCGCAGCGGATCATTGATTTTACTTCAGGCGCATGTTATTCTCTGGGCGGAAGTCTTCAGAAAGTATCCAGCTATATCTTTGTACTGGGACCATCCAATGTTGACATTACCGGTGATCTCCAGAATATTCTGGGAGGATCTGTTCCGTCAGTAAGAGCAGGATATTAATATACGATGGAAAAAGACGATTTTTTCATTAAGAGAATCCGGGAACTGGCAAATCTCTCTTATCAGAGAGATATTGTCACCTTTTCGGATTTTCTTAATTTAAACGAACAAAATCTGGTAACAGGCCAGGCAGCGCGTTTTCCGGGGAGTGTTATGGAGAGCCAGGGCGGATATCACGGGGCGGAGCGTCAGATGATAGCTTTTTATCCCACAGATCTGGGATTCTACTGGGAATATCCGATCTGCTGTCTGGAAATTGAACCGAAGGCAGTGAAATTTTCGGAGGCGCTTACACATAGAGATTATCTTGGAACCATTCTTGGTCTGGGAGTGGAACGCTCTGTGATCGGAGATATTCTTGTAAAAGAACATGGGGCCTGGGTGTTCTGCCATAACAAGATCGCGGATTTTATTATGAAAAATCTCTGCAGGGTCCGTCATACAACTGTAACTGTATCAAAGGTAGAAAACCCGGAGGAGCTTCCCAGTCCCGGCTTTGCTGCAGTTTCCGGAACCTGTACGTCTGTGCGTCTGGATGCTCTTATTGCCATTGCCTTTCAGGCATCCAGAAGTAGCATGGTTTCTTATATCGAGGGCGGTCAGGTTTTTGTAAACGGAAAGCTGATCACTTCCAATGGATATGAACCAAAAGAGGGAGATATTATTTCTGTCAGGGGAAAAGGTCGGTTTATTTTTGAAAAAATTTCCGGAAAAACCAAAAAAGGCCGGACAGGGGTCAGTCTTTTGAAGTATGTATAAAAGAACAGGAGGTGTTCGAGCATGGAACACAATATCTTAAACGTTCGCCGTGAGGGAGAATTTTATTATCCTATTTATTTTGAAGAAGACTTTGCAGAGCTGTGCAGCGGACTGAAAAAAGAAAACCTGGTGGGCAGAAGGGTTTGTATTGTATCAGATTCCAATGTATTCCCCCTATATGGAGATAAGGTAAAAAAAATACTGGAGTCTGTGGAAGAATCTGTGGATGTTTTTGTCTTTGAGGCAGGAGAACCAAATAAAAATCTTGATACCGTCCAGAACCTGTACCGCACACTGATCGAAAATAAAATTGACCGTACCGGCTTTCTGATTGCCCTGGGAGGCGGAGTAACCGGAGATCTTACCGGTTTTGCCGCTGCCACCTATCTTCGCGGCATTGATTTCATACAGATCCCCACGACGCTGCTGGCGCAGGTAGACAGCAGCGTAGGCGGAAAAACAGGGGTGGACTTCCAGCAGTACAAAAATATGGTAGGAGCTTTTCATCAGCCCCGGCTTGTATATATGAATATGAATACTCTGAACACCCTTCCTGAAACAGAGTTTATCTGTGGAATGGGAGAGGTTCTGAAAACAGGTCTGATCTGCGACAGTGAACTGTTTCGTTCTGTATGCAGGCAGAAAAAGCAGATCCGGGGGCTTGACAGTCAGGTTCTTGCTTCTGTGATCCGCAGATGCTGTGAGATCAAGGCCGGTGTTGTAGAGCGGGATCCGAAAGAGCAGGGAGAAAGAGCGCTTCTGAATCTTGGACATACCATAGGACACGCCGTAGAAAAGCTTATGGATTTTCAGCTTCTTCACGGACAGTGTGTGGCAGTGGGAACCATAGCCACAGCTGCAATATCCCGGAACAGAGGACTACTGTCAGAAAAGGAATACCAGGAGATTCTTTGCGGATGCAGGGATTTCGGGCTTCCGGTTTCCGTACAGGGGCTGGATCCGGAAAAGATCCTGGAAGCAACCAGAAATGACAAAAAAATGGAACAGGGTCATATTAAATTTATCCTTATGAAAGGAATCGGCAACAGCTTTATAGATAAAACTCTTTCAGACCAGGAGATTCTTAAGGGTATTCAGGAGATTTTACAATGACTCAAAAACAGGAGCGAAATACAAGTACCTTTCCAGGAGCCCTCTGCGGCTTCTGGTGGTGCCTTTCTATTATTCTGCTTACAGTTCTTGACCAGTGGACAAAACACCTGGCAGAAATCCATTTAAAGGGAAATCAGGGCATTTCACTGATTCCCGGAGTTCTGGAACTGTCTTATCTGGAAAACCGGGGCATGGCTTTTGGGATGTTTCAGGGCAGACAGGTACTTTTTCTTATTCTGTGTATGGCCTTTTTCGCAGTGCTTTTGTATCTGTATGCGCGTATACCGAAAAATAAATATTACCTGCCTCTTCTGATAACAGGAGCTGCTCTGGCCTCCGGCGCGCTGGGAAATTTTATTGACCGTCTGCTTTACGGATATGTCATTGACTTTATTTATGTTTCCCTGATTGACTTTCCGGTCTTTAATGTGGCAGATATTTTTGTTGTGTGCGGAGGAATCGCTTTCGTTATTCTGGTGGGATTCTGCTACAAAGATGAGGATTTTGATTTTATAAAACGAAAAAGGGATAATTCATGAAGACTTTAAATTTTACAACCGGGCAGGAGGAAACTTCTGTCCGTATTGACCGTTATCTGGCAGAAAAATGCCCGAAATTTTCACGTTCCTATCTTCAGAAGCTTCTGAAGGAACAGGCTGTTTTTGTTAATGGAAAGCCGGTAAAAGCCAATTACAAAATCCAGCCGGAAACAGAAATATGCCTGGAAATTCCTGATATGGAGCCTCTGGATATTAAACCGGAAGCAATTCCGCTTGATATTCTGTACGAGGATGATTACCTTCTTGTAGTAAATAAGCCAAAGGGCATGGTAGTTCATCCCGCTGCAGGCCACACAGAGGGAACTCTGGTAAATGCAGTGATGGCTCATTGCGGAGACCGGCTTTCCGGCATCAACGGGGTTCTGCGTCCCGGAATTGTTCACAGGATCGACAAAGACACGACAGGGGCTCTTCTGATCTGTAAAGAGGATTCTGTGCACAGAGATCTTGCAGAGCAGCTGAAAGAGCATTCTATTAAAAGACGTTATAGGGCCATTGTGGCCGGAAATCTGAAAGATGATGAGGGAACTGTGGAGGGCCCTATCGGACGTCATCCTACTGACCGCAAAAAAATGGCCATCAACAGCAAAAACGGAAAACCTGCTGTAACACACTATAAGGTTCTGGAGCGGTTCGGACAGTATACCTACATTGAATGCAGGCTGGAAACAGGAAGAACGCACCAGATCCGTATACATATGACAAGCATCGGGCATCCGCTTCTTGGAGATACGGTATACGGTTCATCCAAAAATCCTTTTCACCTTCAGGGGCAGACACTTCACGCTATGGTTCTCGGCTTTGTTCATCCGGTAACCGGTGAATATATGGAATTTACCGCACCTTTGCCAGACTATTTTCTGAAGTTATTAGAAAAATTAAGAAAATAGTTGGCATTTCCCTGGAAATCATGTATAATATATGTCAGAAACATGTTCGCAGAAGGGAGTGTATCGCTTATGAGTAATACAACAAGTTCAATTATTACAATCGGAAGAGAATACGGCAGCGGAGGAAGACAGATCGGCCAGGAGGTTGCAAAATATTTTGGCATTAAATGCTATGATAAAGAACTTCTGGAGCGCGCGGCAAATGACAGCGGAATCTGTAAGGAGCTGTTTGAACACCATGATGAAAAGCCAACCAACAGTTTTCTGTACTCACTTGTTATGGATACCTATTCCTTTGGATATTCTTCTGCGGGATTCAATGATATGCCAATGAATCATAAGATTTTTCTGGCACAGTTTGATGCCATCAAAAAACTGGCAGAAGAGGGGCCCTGCGTTATGGTAGGCCGCTGTGCGGATTATGCGCTTTCAGACTGGCCAGACTGCTTCAGCATTTTCATTCATGCAGACATGGATGCCAGGATCCGCAGAATTGCTTCAAAATACGGAAAATCAGACAAAGAGGCAAAGGATATTATTATAAAAACCGACAAGAGCAGAGCCAGCTATTATAATTATTACACAAATAAAAAATGGGGTTCTGCAAAGGATTATAATCTCTGTATTGACAGCGGCAAGCTGGGACTTGACAATGCGGCAAAGATTATTATCAATGCCGTTCAGGTTTTTGATGAATCCAAGAAAAAATAAAATAGCAAATAAAAGGTTTTCAGCACCGGGGATCAAATATATTTCCCCGGTGTTTTTATGTAAATGACTGTGAATGAAGTGGACAGCAACACCTATGTATTTATACACAAAAATAACACTTAAAATTTATGACACATTTATGTAAAAATATGATATACTGATTTCCAGAAAACAGAAAGAAAGGAACAGTTATGAGACTTTTTATTCAGAGAGTTCTACAGGCGGAAGTGACGGTAGAGGGAAATACCGTGGGTAAGATCGGAAAAGGACTTCTGGTGTTTGTAGGCGCCGGAAAAGAAGATAACCGGGAAATTGCAGATAAATACCTGAAAAAGCTTCTGGGACTGCGTATTTTTGAAGATGAGGCAGGAAAAACAAATCTTTCCCTGAAGGACGTGGGAGGAGAGCTTCTGCTGGTTTCCCAGTTTACTTTGTATGCAAACTGCAAAAAGGGAAATCGTCCCAGCTTTATTGAAGCCGGAGCTCCGGATATGGCAGAAGAACTTTATGAGTATATGATCCAGGAGGCGCAGAAAACAGTCCCTGTTGTGGAACACGGCGTTTTTGGAGCAGATATGAAGGTAGCTCTTGTTAATGACGGACCCTTTACCATTCTTCTGGACGAGCATATATTATAAAGAAAGTGATCTGTATTGAGAACGGCATACATAAGGACCCGTTGAATTATGTGGCTCAGCCTGCAGACTAAACTTTATAAAAGTAATTATTTGTAAAAATTATTTATAAAAGCAGTATTTATTACAGCATGCTGAAAATCAGAGAACAGCCCTCGAAAACAGGAAAAAGGGGGCTGTTGTTGCAATCTATATCTATACGACAAACCCGAGTTTTTCATATAGATGTTGCCGGAAAGCCACTTCTGTGGTATAATTATACTGAAAATCATAATTTCAGTAAATGTGCTGTTGTGTTTTATTCCACCGTATATTTTGTATTTTCCAGTGCAGATACATTTGATGTCCTGTGATTGCATTGAACTTTTTACCTTTTGTGTCATCTGTTATTGTTATTTTTATTAAATAAAGGAGTTTTATTTTTTATGGAACCGAAACAAACCTACCATGAACATACTGATATTGAAAATACTTTGCGGCTTCGTCAGGTTCTTGCGACTTTGCCGCCTTTCTGCAGGGATTATTTCCGTGCTATTGACGCAACAACGACTACAAAAACAAGGATTTCCTATGCCTATGATATCCGCATTTTTTTTCAGTTCCTTCTGGATACCAACCCTGCTTTTAAGGATAAAGCCATGACTGATTTTTCTGTAAATGTACTGGATCAGGTAAAGGCTCTTGACATTGAGGAATATCAGGAATATCTGAAGGTTTACCATAACCATAACGGCGATAAAATGGAAACCAACAGTGAACGCGGCCTAAAACGGAAAATTTCTGCTCTGAGAAGCTTTTACGCCTATTATTATAAAAGGGAAATGATTGAGACAAATCCTGCCGTGCTTGTAGATGTACCCAAAATCCATGAAAAAAGCATTATCCGTCTTGATGCAGACGAGGTGGCTCTGCTTCTGGATCATATTGAACATGCAGGGGATACGCTGACCGGACAGAAACGCGCTTACTGGGAAAAAACAAAGGAACGGGATCTTGCCATTGTAACGTTGCTTCTAGGAACCGGGATCCGTGTTTCGGAATGTGTGGGACTTGATATTGAAGATGTTGATTTTAAAAATAACGGGATTAAGGTTACGCGAAAAGGCGGAAATGAAATGGTTGTTTACTTTGGATCTGAGGTAGAAAAAGCACTGAAAAATTATCTGGAAGTCAGGGAAAATATTGTTCCTCTCTCCGGTCATGAACACGCCCTCTTCTACTCTTCCCAGAAAAAACGAATCGGTGTGCAGGCCATTGAAAACCTTGTAAAAAAATATTCCCGTGAAATTACGACCACAAAAAAGATCACCCCTCATAAGCTGCGCAGCACCTACGGTACGGCTCTTTATCAGGAAACCGGCGATATTTACCTTGTAGCGGACGTTCTGGGCCACAGGGATGTAAATACAACCAAAAAGCATTATGCGGCCTTAGACGATGCCAGACGGCGTCAGGCAGCCACAGCGGTAAAACTGCGGGAGGACTGATATCCTCCCGTTTCTTATCCTTCTCTGGTACCAAGGATCTGCACAAAAATTGCTCCATTTGCATAAGAATCCTGTATTTTAACCGGATATTCTGTGTTGTTTTTGAATTTGTAGTCCAGAATTCCCCAGGACACGGTAGCATCCATACCACTGGGAATATAGGCAACAGGCTTTGAATGGGGATATCGCTCCACAATCTCAAGACCTGCATTGAGACAGGCTGCATAAAGGGTGGAGGAAACCTGACAGATTCCCCCTCCGATTCCCGGAACCAGCTGTCCGTTGGCTATGACAGGAGCAGACTGAAATCCTCTTTCTATGGTTCTTTCTCCTACTGTATCATTGTAGGAAAATATATCTCCGGGATTCAGAATCACATCATTACAGCTTCCGCATGCCAGCTGAATATTTGCGATCCGGCCGCTGCTTCCTCCTCCGTAAGTGGTATAACTTCCAAGCACATCCCGATAAAGCATGGAGGTCAGCTGTTCTGTTGAAAGCTCCGGTTCAGTGATGGCAAAAGAAATTCTTACATCAGCGCCCTCATCTGCCTGTTTCAGCTGTTTTTCTGCTTCTTTTACGTCAAAGGATACTCCCTGTACAGACGGAACTACTGCATAATTATTTTCTAGAAGTTTTATCCTGATCCCAGGTAGTTTCTTTTACCGTATTTACTTTTTCAATACCTGTTTTCCGGATTGCTTCATCCAGCTTTTCCGGTTCAGAAGCTTTCGGAAGGATTTCCAGAGAAACGGGTTCCTGATCTTTTAATTTAATCTTGTCCATACCTCTGACATACCATTTTCCGTGTCCGGGTCTGTAGGCTTCTCTGATTTCTCTGGAAGCATTCAGAGAAAGAACCGGAAAAATTTTTACTTCATAGTTTTTTTCTGCAAGGGATACGGTGATCTCAGAATCCTGATAATCTTTTTTGAATTGCTCCTGTACTGCTTTTTCTGCAGCTTCTATTGTTTTTCCCTGTAATGCAACCCAGTTTATGGAAACATCCTTCCAGATCACTTTATCATCCAGCGTGGTACACCAGTATAAATATCCTGCGGTCAGAATACCGGCAGTACCTAGTATTGCAGCCGCTGTTATTTTCCATTTATTTTTCATCATTTGTATATCTGTCCTTTTGTTTTTTAAAAAACAGGAGTTCTGCCCAACGGCAAAACTCCTGTAAAACCTTCCCCATTATATGTAGTTTTATAAAAATTAAATATTATAAAGCTGTTGCAATCTTATCCTGAAATTCAGCCGGAATTTCTTCTTTATCAAGAGATACGCTGATGATAAAGGAAATACCAAATTTTTCTCCGATTTCCTCAAGTTGTTCAAGAGTACCGGAAATATCAAGACCTTCCAGTTTAGCTGTGGTTAAAAAGCTGTCCAGATAAATCTGCTCAAGGTCATGATCCTGAGAAATAATTCCACAGATAAAGCCTACAAATTCATCTGCGTTGATGATCGGATATCCGGAAACATCGATCAGACGAATCTTATTATTCAGTTCATACATGTGCTTTGTGCTTTTGTCTAAGTAAACAATGCTGCCATTTACATTCTTAATTGCGCCGTTCACTTTGTCTAACAGTACTTTTGTTTTGCCCTTGCCTTTCTTTCCTACGATCAGTTCAACCATCCTGTTTTCCTCCTTAGACACAATATAATATTAATTTTTAACAAAAACTTTTATTAATATGTTTCAATTATAGTGCATTTTATCATAAAATTCAATGCCTAATTCTGAAAAAATTGTGTTTTTTCTAAGTTTTTTATTTTGCGTTGGCATTTTCAAGAAGGGAACTCATCTGCTGGTAAAGAAGCTCCTTAGTGGATGCGCCCATGACAATGGAAACATAAGGATCGCCATAAGCATTCTGGCTTAAAAGCGCCAGACAGTTTCCGGCATCGCTGGTGGTTCCGGTTTTTCCTCCCAGCACAGTAATGCCCTTGGGAGCAGTTGCCTCTCCGGTCAGATAATGGTCGGTTGCAGTCAGAGGCGTATTTACCTCTGTTCCGTCGCTGCTTTTATAGGAAATGGTATAGGAGCCAAGCTGAGTGATCTGAGTAAATTCCGGAAATCTCAATGCTTCTTTCAGCATCAGGTAAATATCATAGGGTGTTGTATAATGGTTTTCATCCTGAAGACCGTGAGGATTTGTAAAATGAGTTCCGGTACATCCAAGCTGAGCAGCATAGCTGTTCATCATATCCACAAATTTTTCTGTGGATCCTCCGATATGAGTGGCAATGGCTGACGCTGCATCATTTCCCGAATACACAAGAAGTCCGTGAACCAGTTCATCCATAGTAACCTTATCTCCCACCTGGAAACCGATCACCTGTGAACCCTCTTCCAGAGTAATGTTTTCTTCTGAGATAGTTACCACATCTTCCATATTTCCATACTGGAATGCAAGAAGAGCCGTCATGATCTTTGTGATACTGGCAGGATATACTCTGTCATAGGCTCCTTTGGAATACAATACCTGTTTGTTTTTGATATCCAGGAGAAGTCCTTCCTGATCTTCTTCCAGAGCTACAGTATCCCGAAGAGTGTCTCCGGAAACCACACACAGTTCTGCCGAAAAACCATCCGCCTTTCCCTCTGAACCGGCTATCCGGGAATCTGAGAATTCTCCGGAAGCGCTGTACTTTTGTACCGGTCCCCGGAAAAATGTCTTTTTGATCATAAACACAGCGGCTCCTGCTCCGGCAAGAAGCGCCGCGATCAGAAGTACCAGAAGAAAGGTGCGGATGATTTTTTTTCTTCGCATCTGTCTTATTCTTGCTGCTTTTCTTTTCCGGGCGGCTGACGAAGAGGCCTGTGCTCTTCTTTGCGGTTCCTGCTTTTGTTCCTTTGCCGGAGCAGACCAGTTTCCGGAATTTCTGCGTACTTTTTTATCCGGAACAGTATTTCTCTGTCTTTCGGTATCTGTTTTTCGTCTGCGAACAGGCTGTTCGTTTCTCATAAATACTCCTCTTTCTTATCTGACATTGTTTTCTGAAGTTCTTTATTATACAAGCTGCTCTGAAGACCTACGTTCAGAACAAGTCCCATTCCAATATAAAGACTGATAAGAGAGGTCAGTCCATAGCTTACAAAGGGAAGAGGCGTTCCTGTATTCGGCCCCATTCCGGTGGCTACGCAGATATTCAGAAAGCTCTGGAAAGCAACGATACTTCCCATTCCGCAGCAGATGATTTTTCCGGACAGATCCTTTGCCCGAAGTCCCATACGGATACATTCCAGAGCAATAGCCAGAAGAAGCAGGATAATGGTAGTACATCCGATAAAACCGTATTCCTCCCCTGCTACTGCAAAGATAAAGTCAGTCTGGTTCTCCGCCACAAAGTTTCCTTCATTTACCGATGCCACCGAATCGCCGGACAGTCTTTTTCCTGTCAGCTCCCCGGATGCAATGGCTGTCTTGGAATTATCCTGCTGTTGGGTGTCATCTGTGTATTCTTCATTTTCCGGATAAAGAAACGCCATAATACGGTCTCTCTGATAATCCTTAATAAGCTTCTGTTCCGGCTGTACCACGATCATAAGAAAGATCACCAGTAAGGGAACTGCAATCAGAAGCGCTCCTCCGATAATACGGTAGCTCAGTCCGGCAATATAGATCAGAACACAGAATACTACTGTGATCATGATCGTATTTTTCAGATCCGGCTGATCCAGGATCAGATAAAGAGGAACTGCCAAAAGAACTGCTGACTTTGCCAGTGTACGGAAGCTGTTCAGATCTTCTTCATGATCCATAAAAAACCTGGCAAAAAAGAGAATGATGATAATTTTGGCAAGCTCTGTAGGCTGGAACCGGATAAAACCGAAATCGATCCAACGCGCCGCGCCGTTTGCTGTATCTCCAAAAAGGCGTACGATCAGAAGAAGCACGATATTGCTGCCGTACATGATCCACTGAAAGTTTGAGATCCAGGAATAATCTATGAGAGACAGGATCACCATGATAACCAGACCCATGATCACACCCATAAGCTGCTTGAGCATCAGATCCTCACGGGCAGTACCTACCAGCACCACACCAATGGAACTGATGGCAAGCAGAAACAGAAGCAGTCTGAAATTGTAAAAACGAAGCTTATACTGTTTAATCATTTTGTCCTTTGTTCCTTTTTTGACCTGACAGGAATGTCCGCATGAAAAACAGGAGGTTCCTGAGTGATGCGGATCTTAACTTCCGTCTCGTCAATTGTAATATATTTTTTTACTGTATGTATCATATCGTTTTTCAGCATTTTCATCATCTGTGGAGAGCAGTCGATCCGTTCCGACACCAGAAGCATTTTCATTCTGTCTCTGGCATAGCCTGCGGAGCGGCCTTTTCCCTGTAAAGCGGTTTTCAACAGAATACCCTCCTTTTTCTGCGATCATGAAATTATTTTCTGAAAATCTGTCCCAGCCTGCGGAACATGCCTTTTTTCCGGCGGATTTCCATAAATGGAACCTCCTCGCCCAGAAGACGTCTGCAGATGTTTTTGTACTCCTCTTCTGCCTGAGACTTTTTGCCGGAAAGAGGCTCTCCCTGATTGGCAGCCACGACAATCTGCTCGTCATCAGGAATGGTTCCAATAAGGTCTACTGCCAGTATCTCAATTACATCGTCCACTGACATCATATCTCCTCTGGCAATCATATCCGGTCTTAAACGGTTGATGATCAGATGGATATCTCTCAGCCCTCCGGCTTCCAGAAGTCCGATAATTCGATCCGCATCACGGATGGCAGAAACCTCCGGAGTTGTTACTACAAGGGCCTTGTCTGCCCCGGCAACTGCATTTTTAAATCCCTGTTCGATTCCTGCCGGACAGTCCAGAAGAACATAATCAAATTCTTCACGGAGCTCCTCGGTCAGTTTGATCATCTGCTCCGGAGAAACGGCAGACTTGTCCTTTGTCTGAGCGGACGGAAGAAGAAACAGCTCCGGATGGCGTCTATCATGGATCAGAGCCTGTTTCAGTCTGCAGCTTCCGTTTATCACATCTACAAGATTATATACAATTCTGTTTTCCAGTCCAAGTACCACATCCAGATTACGCAGGCCGATATCTGTATCCACTACAACCGCTTTTTTGCCCATCATGGCAAGTCCTGTGCCGATATTGGCAACTGTTGTGGTTTTTCCCACACCGCCCTTTCCAGATGTAATAACAATGACCTCACCCATGTTTCTGATTCCTCCTAAAAGATATGTTCCATAATTCTGGTTTTCTCTCTGGTATTTTATACCGGACTGATATCAGTCATTGGATGTATTGCTGACATCCGTGGATGCATAGCCGGTCAGAATAGTATCCTTATCTGCCAGATCAAAAATGTATTCCATAATATCATTTGCTGTGGTGCAGGCATTTCCTGAGGAATATCCATTGGCAATACGGACTGCAATCGCATACTGTGGCTGGTCAGAAGGCGCATAGCCGATAAAAAGGCCGTGGTTCGGCTGCCGGTAGTCAATTTCTGCCGTACCTGTCTTTCCGGACAGCGCCACGCCCAGTCCGTTAAACTGTTCGTGGGTCTGTACCACACGGCGCATACCGTCATGGATATCTTCCCACACATGGGACGGCACATCTGTCATTTCGCTTTTTACAACAGTTTCATATGTTTTCTGTGTCTGTCCCTGGGAATCTGTCACCTTATCCAGAAGAGACAGGTCGTACACGGTTCCGGAGGTTGCCAGAGCTGTTGCATAGCGCGCAAGCTGACTGGTTGTATAAAGATGGTTACCCTGTCCGATATAGGACGGAACCGCCTTACTGTCCGAAACGTGAGGAGTCGCCTCTGAAATTTCAATTCCTGTGTTTTCATCCAGACCAAACTCCTCTGCATATTTCTGGAGCTTGGAAAGACTGAGATTTTCTGAAAACTCGTCTTTTTCGTTTTTTCCGGCCTCAAATCCGATCATGTTAAAATAATAGTTGCAGGACTGTTCGATCGCTCCTCTGATCTCAAGAGAGCCATGTCCGCTTTTGTTCCAGCAGTTAATAGGCGGATTGACCAGATCAAATTTTCCGGTACATTCAATGTAGGTACTGTCGTCTACCAGATTTTCCATCATTCCGGTCACTGCCGACAGAAGCTTCAGAGTGGAACCCGGAGCAGTTGTCTGCTGTGTGGCCTTGTTAAAGAAGGGACTGGAAAGATCCAGGGAAAGCCTGGTGTAGTAATCTGTATCCATCTCATTGCTGAGCCTGTTATTGTCATATCCCGGATAGGATACGCAGGCCACTACTTTACCGGTATTTACATCCGTAACCACAGCCGACGCCGAGCATGGCTTCAGTGCAAGCTGTGCAGGCTCAATCTCCAGGTTGGCGATTTTATTGATCATAAAATCATAGGAATTAAGCTCCCCGGATGCAAGCCGGGAATAGGCTTCGTCCTCTTTTGAAAGAACACCCTGCTCGTAAAGCACAAGGCAGAGATCCTGACCGGAAATCTGATCGTTCATAAGCAGATACTTGTACAGAAGCTTGGAAAAGCCAAGATCCGTTTTCAGATAATCTACTATATAAGAGGTCATGGCCTGATAGATTTCTGCAGAATCCAGGTATTCTCCCTTCGGAGAAATCACAGAAATATCGATCCAGTTCTGTCCCGCAGCATAATTCAGATATTCTCTGAGGCTGATGCTTTCTTCTTCTGCCCATGCCAGATAGGTAGGATCGGAAGTGTCAACCGCATCTTTGGAGATAACTCCCAGAGTATCTCTGAGCACAGTGTCGCAGATGTAAGTAAGATATTCCTGTACTTCTTCGGATTCATCCTTATATGCCGGCGGATTGTCGCCTGTCAGCCTGTTAGTTATTGTATCAAAAACTTCCTGCTGCTTTTGTTGAAATTTGGCATATAAATTTTTTTCTGTATCGGAAGCATCCTGGTCATTGAATTTTTCAATATCAATGACACTGTTTGCTACCAGAGCATTGTAAACGTCATAAATCGGCACAGAAATCTGGCTGGCGTCTTTTACACCCTCAAAATCAAACTTTTTTGTATTTTCAATACGGGTCAGGAGCACTCCTGCAACACGCTGTTTCAGAATCTGATAAATAGCACTCTGCCAGTCTGAATCAATGGACAGATATACGTCGTCTCCTGCAACAGGCGGCACAATGGTGTTTTCGTCAATTTTCAGAACTTTTCCGAGGTTGTCAACCGTTACCGTTTCCTGTCCGTCTGTTCCGTGAAGAAACTGTTCCATATACTGTTCGATTCCGGCTTTTCCGATCACGGCATCGTTGGAATAGTCGGGATTTTCTTTTTTCAGAGTTTCCAGTTCCTCTGCAGACGCCCGTCCGGTATAGCCCAGAACCGGCCCCATACTTTCATCATCAATATACTGACGCACAGAATCCTCAATCACGTCAATTCCCTGAAGCTGACTTTGATTTTCCATAACCGCAGCCACTGTGCTTTCGCTTACATTTGTGGCAATGGTAACAGCCATATATTTCTGGAAACTGTTTGTGTTAAGCTTGTAGCGCATGGAGGCAATATCCAGAATTTCCTGTTTGGACAGCTCTTTCGGAAGTCCATACTGCTCCAGCTCCTCCGGCGCATAGGCATCCTCACCATAAAGAACAATAGAAAATCCGTCGCTTCCCGTCAGATAATTCATCATATCTCCTGCAGTGGCAGAAGCCTGCTCTTTGGTAAGATCATCAATCAGAGGATGACCGTAGATGTCGGCCTTAAATCTGCTGAGCGTAAAACCTTCTCCTACATCAAACGCGTAATTTCCGTTTTCATCAAGTACAATGTGGAAGTCACCGGAAAGACTGTCTCCGTTTTCTGACAGGATCTGAAGAACCCGGTATGCTACTCCGTTCAGGGTCAGATTTTTTTCACGGGTGGTCTCATAGCTTCCGTTATCCTCAAAAGTCAGGGAATAGGACAGAATATTGGAAGCTACCATTTCGCCGTTTCTGTCATAAATATTTCCCCTTGTACTTTTCAGCACACGGGTTTTGGTGATGCGGTTTTCAAATTCGCTGATATAGTTTTCACCCTGAATGATCTGCAGTTCAAAAATCTGCCGGATCAGGATAAATGCCATTGCAATAAATACAAGGATCACCACAGTTGTTCGTTTCAGTTGAATTTTTTTGATCAGTTTTTTTATTTTAGTACCCAAATAGACTCACTTTCTTTCCTGACGGGGGTCATAAAATGATGATTGATATAATAAAAGATCCTGTATACGATCACCGTCAGAAACACGGTATAAACAATTTCAGGAATAATAATTCTGTACAGATAGGTAAACAGATTCATACGTCCTCTTAAAAGAAACTGGAATCCGTAGACAGCCAGATTATAAAAGAAATCCATGGCTGCAGCCAGAAGGATGGGAACCTTCAGGTCATTATCATAATAAATACGATAAGTATATCCGCTGATAAATCCCACATACATATAGATCAGCGCATAAAATCCAAGAATAGAGCCAAAAAACAGATCTGTCAGAAGACCGCAGAAAAATCCGGTCCACATTCCGCTTTTTCGCCCGCGCATCAGTCCCATGGAGCTGCACAGGATCAGAAGAAGGTTCGGTGTGATGGAGCCGATAGAAACAGAATGAAGCACAGTGGACTGCAGAAGAAAGCAGACAATAATGGTAAAAAACAGAACCAGCTTACTTTTCATTATTCTGCCTCCTTTGCAGTGTCCTCTTCTGAGGCTTCGTCACCTTTTTTCTCCTCTGCTTTTCCCTGCACGGCATCCTGTTTGTTGGTTGTGATCACAAACACGTCTTTCAAATGCTGAAAATCAACCGGAGTAACAAGAGTTCCTGTTTTGGTCAGGTTATTGGTATCCAGTTCGATCTCACTGACGTATCCGATAAATAATCCTTCCACATACTTGTCACTGATATTGGAGGTAACAATTCTTTCGCCTACAGAAACCTTGTCTTCTCTGTCGTAAAGCTGACTGAACCTCAGCTTTCCTTCGTCGATCAGCTCAAGATCTCCCTCTACCACACAGATATCGTCTGTACTTACGGTCATGGCGCTGACATTGCTGCTGTCATCAATAATGGAGCGGACAGTAGCCCAGTTGGAGCCTACCTCAGTGACAATGCCTACCAGGCCTTTTCCGGCAATTACATTGTTGTCCACGCGGATACCGTCATTGCTTCCGCGGTTGATCATAAACGTATCATACCAGTTTCCGGGATCTTTGGAAATGATCCTGGCAGCAACCTTCGGATAGTCTGTATATTCCTCATCCAGCTCATAGAGCTGCTCCAGACGGGCAAGCTCAGCCTGATCCTGCAAAAGCACATTGTTCTGCTCTGTGAGAGTGTCTACCGTTGTCTGCAGTTCCTCATTCTGCTGGATCAGATCCTCTTTTTCCCGGAAGCTGTCCTGAACGTCGGTCATCCACTGGCCTATAGATGCAATGGATTTTTCAAAAGGAACAATAATCAGCCCGGCTGCTTCCTTTAAAGGTGCTGAGGTCACACCGGAGGCAAGGGTGGCGACAATGGCGCTGACGCAGAAAAAGGTCATAATTGCCAGAAGATGTTTACTTTTTAAATGAATACGAAATCGAAATTTCTTTTTCAGGTTTTTCATGGATCATACCCCTAAAAAATTATAATTTACGTTGCTTTACAGGCTGCGCCCATTTTTCCAGTTCCCGGTTCCGGATGATCTTTTCCAGGCCGCTTACGGAAGAAGTTTCATAAAGCTGGGAAAGCCGGAAAGAAAAGCCGGTATAGCTTGCAAGGTAATTGTCTATGTACGGAAGCCGCGTGCTTCCTCCGGTAAGATAAATGCCCTCTCTGGAAATATGATAAGCGATCTGCGGAGGCGTTCTTTCAAGAAATGTTTTCATTTCCGCAGCAATCTCATTGACACAGTTCATAATTCCCGCGTTGACTACATATCCGGAAATGATCTCTTCTCTTGGAAGCCCGGAAATACTGTCGATTCCCACAACCTTGCGGGCGTCCTTTTTCTGATCGTTCAGTCTGCCCATGGCAAGCTTCAGCCGTTTCCCTGTTCTGGTTCCGATCTGAAGGCTGTATCGCTTTCGGATCTCGCTGCAGATGGCTTCGTTCATCTGTCTTCCTCCAATGGGAATCTTTTTGGAGATAATGATCTTTCCGTCTGTAATAATGGAAAACTGCGTGCTCTGTGCTCCGATGTTTACCACCATGCTTCCGGGATTATCCTCCAGGGTGATTCCAAGGGCAAGAGCATCTGCAATGGGAGCTTCCACCATATACACCCGGTTCTTCCGGAGCCAGTGGCCGTTGGCCACATGATAATACGCTCTTTTTTCTACAGCTGTCATATCAAGGGGAACGGAAAAAAAGATATCCGAGCCGATGCCAAGAAATTTATCAATTTTTTTCATCATACTGTAAAGAGCAATTTCCTGAAGCTCAAGATTGGCGATCATACCAAAAGCCATCGGCGAATTAACAACGATATCAACAGGTGATTTTTCAAACATATCGTATGCTTCATTGCCCACGGCGATGATCTTGCGCCCTTTTGACGCAATCATGTTTTTTTCAAGATAGGTTTTGTTTCTCAGAAAGGAATAGACCTTAATGGTACTGCTTCCAAGATCTATTCCATATGTTTTTTTTATCAGCATAAATCTGCCCCTTTATCTCATCATTCCCCGTTCTTTGAAGCTGGTGTAACTGCGATCCCCGATAATGATATGGTCAAGAAGACGGATTCCCAGTAATTCTCCCGCCTCATAGATCCGCTGTGTGATCTCTCTGTCGCAGCCGCTGGGTTCCGGATCTCCACCCGGATGATTGTGAACGAGGATCAGACTGACTGCATGGCAGCGGACAGCCTCCATGTATATTTCTCTGGGTGTGACAAGGGTGGCGTTCACCGTTCCCTTGGAGATCAGTCTCTCAGACAGAAGATGGTTTCTGTTGTCCAGCATCATACAGATCAAAAGCTCCTGCTCCTGATGACGGAGCCTTTCCATGTAATAGGAAGCAATAGAATCCGGATGATGAAAACTTAAAGACGGCTTTGCCGCTGCCATGGAAATGCGTTTGGACAGTTCCCCGATGCATTTCAGCTGAACAGCTTTCACCTTTCCCACCCCGTGGATTTTTTCGAGATCCGCGAGAGAACTGTGAATAAGTCCCGGCAGTCCGGGATAGGACGATTCCTGCATATGCTTCAGTATGTTATTTGCCAGAGCAAGAGAACTGCACCCTTTTGTGCCGCAGCGAAGAATTACTGAAAGAAGTTCACTGTCACTTAAGGTTTCTTCCCCTTCACGGATACATTTTTCGTAGGGTCTTTCTGTCTCCGGCAGATCCTTCATTGTTTGTTTCATATGGTTTACCTGCTGTTCTCTGTGCAGGTCCAGGAAAGAATCAACCTTTATTCTAGCATAAAAAGAGAGAGATGTATACTCTCTCCTTTGTTTTTTTACAATTTCATCATATATTCAGATGCGATCCACTCTGCGGTTTTTATTCCGTCCATGGCTGCGGAAGTGATCCCTCCTGCATATCCCGCGCCCTCTCCGCAGGGATAAATGCCTGTAATGTTGGAAAGGCCTTTCTGGTCTCTCACCAGCCGGACCGGTGAAGAGGTACGGCTTTCTATGCCGCTTAAAACCGCGTCTTTTCTGTCAAAGTCGGACAGCTTTTTCCCAAAGGCAAAAATGCCTTCTTCAATGGAATCCCCAAGCTCTTTGGGGAGAATGGAACGCACGTCTGTCAGAACATAGCCGCCTTTGATGTTTGGATGAATCTCTCCCAGTTGGCTGCTTGGCTGATGCGCGCAGAAATCCCCGAAAAGCTGTACCGGAACCTTTCCCTTTCCAAGTTCCCAGGCTTTTTTTTCGAGATCGCGCTGGAAGGCAATGCCTCCAAGAGCTCCCTCTTCCGGAAAATCCTCCGGAGTGACAGTTACGATCAGAGCGCTGTTGGCATTTTCTCCGTCTCTGGCCTGATAGCTCATGCCGTTGACTGCCAGAAGCCCCTGCTCAGAAGAGGCATTTACCACATAGCCCCCCGGACACATACAGAAAGAGTATACGCCTCTGCCGTTTTCACAGGTGTGGGTCACCTTATAGCTTGCAGAACCAAGGATTTTATTTTCCGGTTCTCCATAAAGATCCTGATTGATCATGGACTGAGGATGTTCGATGCGAAGTCCCACTGCAAAGGCTTTGGGCTCCATGGCAAGTCCCCTGTCCTTCAGCATAAAAAAGGTATCCCTTGCGCTGTGCCCTACAGCCAGGACACATACCTGAGCCGGAACCTGCTCTGTATGGTTGATCTCCACTGCCTTCAGCTTTCCGTTTTCTGTATAAAGATCCGTTACTTTGGAACGGAACCGGAAGGTTCCTCCCATTTCTTCAATCTGGCGTCTCATAGTCTGAACGATGTTTACAAGTACGTCTGTGCCAAGATGAGGCTTCTGCTGATAAAGGATTTCCGGATCAGCCCCTGCTTCTGTGAAGCGCTTCAGAACTTCTCGGTTTCTTCCGGAGGAATCTTTTACCAGGGTATTCAGCTTTCCGTCTGAAAAGGTGCCTGCGCCTCCCTCTCCGAACTGAACATTGGATTCCGGATCAAGAACACCGGTTTTCCAGAACCGGTTTACAGTCTCCATTCTTTTATCTGCCTCTTCTCCCCGTTCCAGAACCAGAGGACGATAGCCGGCTCTGGCAAGATACCAGGCGCAGAAAAGCCCGGCAGGGCCGCTTCCAACGATGACAGGTCTGGTTTCCAGGGGCTGATCGCCCGGTTTCGGAAAAGAATAATGCCTCTCGTTAGTTGACATAACATTATTACTGTGAATTTTTTTGAGGATTTTTTTCTCATTTTCAGCTTTCACATGCACAGTATATACGAATTTTTTATCCTCTTTATGGCGGGCATCCAGAGACTGCCGGATAATTTCATAAGAAAATAAAGTTTCACCGCAACGGAGAGTTTTTTTAATCTTCTGTCTCAGGTCTGCTTCCGTATGACTGATCGGAAGCTTCAGCTGGCTGATCTGTATCATATAAGCTCCTTTGCTCCGTGGATTCCGGCCACGGCTCCGCTGGACCATGCCCACTGAAGGTTATAGCCTCCGCATGCTCCGTCAATATCAAGAAGTTCCCCTGCAAAATAAAGACCTCTGTGAAGTCTGGATTCCAGAGTTGAAGGATTTATTTCATCGGTAGCGACTCCCCCGGAGCACACCTGAGCCAGATCAAAGCCCAGAGAATCCTTTACGGTAAGTTTAAAGTCCACAGCAGATCTCAGGGGATCCTTCTGCTTCATCAGAAGTCGTACAAGCCTGTCCGGAAGAAGGCCTGCAAAAAGCTCTTCTTCAGTTTTATAGGGACAGAGTTCTTTTCTTTTTTTCATAAGCCGCTTCAGTGTTTCTTCTGTGTATTCAGGCAGAAAGTTCACGAAAAGCTGAACCTGTTTTTTCTCTGCCAGAGCCCGGGCTGCATACCTGCTCAGCTGAAAAACAGGGATTCCTGAAATTCCATACTCAGTGAGCTGAACCTCTCCTGTTTCCTTTCCTGACGGACTTCCGTTAATAAAAAGCTGAACTGCCGCTTCTGTACGGACACCTGCCCACAGAGAAAGACTGCTGTTCTGACATTTCAGTCCTGTCAGCGCCGGAATAGGCTTTATGATCTGATGCCCCAGTTCACTGGCAAGAGCATAGCAGCTTCCGTCTGCGCCTGCAACTGCAGAGGCTTTGGAGCCTCCAGCAAGAATCACCGCGCCCCCCTGATAAGTCCAGGTTTCTGTCTGTACATTCCAGAGATTGTCCGAAAAAAATATCTTTTTTACATGTTCCAGGGTTTTGATCTTTACTTTCAGGCTTCGGGCTTTCATTTCCAGAAGCTCGGGAACACATTTTGCCTGCCCGCTTCTGGGATACAGCCAGCCTTTTCGTTCCGTTGTCAGAATCCCGATTTCCTCAAAAAAATCAAGGGTGTCTTTTACAGAAAACTGTTCAAAGGTTTCTCTGACAAATTCCGGATGGGTTCCTCTGTATGCTCCTTCGTACTGATCCAGATTGGTAAGATTGCATCTTCCGTTTCCGGTTACTGCAATTTTCCGGCCTGTTTTTTCATTGTGCTCCAGAAGGGTGACAAAGACTCCCGTTTTTGCCGCCTGAACGGCAGCCATCAGTCCTGCGGCGCCTCCGCCAATCACGATCAGAGAACGGGACGGGTCCACAGGCTTTTTTTTCTTTTTTGCAGGCTGATTTTCTTTCATAAATACCTCCCTGACTGGTGTTATCTGCAATCCTGTAAAATCATGGAAGTGTGATCAGATGTTTGTCCAGAAGCTTCTGTACAGACATCAGGATTCCAAGCTTCGCATGCTCCCAGGTCAGTCCTCCCTGGAAGTAAACTGCATAAGGAGGCTTCATAGGACCGTCTGCCGAAAGCTCAATGGAAGAACCCTGAACAAAAGCGCCTGCCGCCATAATCACCTGACTGTCATAGCCCGGCATATCCCAGGGCTCCGGGTCCACATAGGAATCCACCGGTGCGGCAGCCTGGATTCCCTTACAAAAGGCAACCACACGCTCCGGTTCGCCCAAAGTCACAGCCTGGATGATATCCTGTCTTGGCTCCTGTCCGTCCGGAATCACAGGAAAGCCCAGCTTTTCGTAAATATTTGCAGCAAAAACAGCTCCCTTTAAGGCGCCCTTTGTCACCATGGGGGCCAGGAAAAATCCCTGATAGAAGGAACGGTTTACACCCAGAGAAGCGCCTACCTCCATGCCAAGTCCCGGGCAGGTCATTCTGCTTGCGGAGTTTTCCACACATTCCTTTGTTCCTGCGATATATCCGCCGATAGGAGCAAGACCGCCTCCCGGATTTTTAATCAGAGAACCCACGATCATATCTGCTCCCACATCACTTGGTTCTACGGTATCCACAAATTCACCGTAGCAGTTGTCCACCATACAGATCACGTCAGGCTTAATGCTTTTTACAAAAGCGATCAGTTCTCCGATCTCCTTTACAGAAAAAGAAGGTCTTGTCTGATAGCCCTTGGAGCGCTGGATCTCCACCAGCTTTGTTTTTTCGTTGATGGCTTCCCGGATCCTGTCATAGTCAAAGGTTCCGTCCTCCTTCAGATCCACCTGACGGTAGGTGACGCCGTATTCTGCAAGAGAACCCCTGGCCGGACGGATTCCGATCACCTCTTCCAGAGTGTCATAGGGCTTTCCTGCCGGAGCTAAAAGCTCGTCTCCCGGGCGGAGATTTCCAAATAACGCAATGGCAAGAGCGTGGGTTCCGCAGGCGATCTGAGGACGTACCAGGCAGGCTTCTGTGTGGAAGGTATCTGCATAAACCTTTTCCAGAGTATCCCGCCCGAAGTCATCATAGCCGTAGCCTGAGCTTCCGTTAAAGCACTCGGAACTTACCTTGTTTTTCTGCATGGCAAGCAGCACCTTCATCTGATTATATTCTGCTTTTCGATCAAATTCCTCAAAGCGCTTTTTCAGAGATGTTTCCACCTGTGCGCCAAAATTATAAACCTCTTCTGAAATTCCTAACTGTTCATATATTTCTTTCATCATGCAACCTCTTTTTCTTTATTCAATCCTGTATTCTTACAGGTGTTCCTGCAACTGCAGGTCAGTTCCTGCCGGAGTATGCGCGGCAGGCTTCTTAATATGCGGGTATAACAAATATTAAAATCCGGTTCCTGTCTGTCCTGGTTTTACAGAAGAATCCCCTTCTTTCTGCATATTTCCAGCATATAGTCAAGAATCTGATCTTCCTGATAGGAAAACTGATCTTTGTTTACCCAGGTTAACTCCTGTTCTCTCCGAAACCAGGTAAGCTGCCGCTTTGCAAAATGTCTGGTATCCCTCTTCAACACTCTGACAGCTTCCTCAAGAGGGTATTCTCCGTCCAGATAAGCAAGGATTTCTTTATATCCAAGTCCCTGCATGGATACCATTCCTCTGTGGCAGCCCTCTTCCTTTAGCCTGGACACCTCTTCCAGAAGACCTTCCTTCATCATCTGATCCACCCGAAGATCAATTCTTTCATAAAGAAGCTCCCGTGGCATATTCAGCACAAAATAAGCCAGATTGTAGGGACTTTCATGCTGTTTCTGTTCTTCATTGTGAGCAGAGATGGGAGAACCGTTCTGATTATAAAACTCAAGAGCCCGGATCACACGCTTTACATTGTGGGCATGAATGGCATCTGCGCTTACAGGATCCACCTTTCTCAGCATTTCATGGAGATGCTCCCCGCCTTTTTCTTCTGCAAGAGCTTCCAGTTCCTTCCGGTAATCATTTTCCTGCTGAGCTTCTGTAAAATCAATATCCTTTGTAACTGCCTGAATATAAAACCCGGTTCCACCTACCAGAATGGGTATTTTTCCTCTGGAATAAATATCCTCCATGGCTTTTTTTGCCATCTGCTGAAATTTTACAATATGAAATTCTTCCTCCGGTTCCAGAACATCCACCAGATAATGAGGAATTCCCTGCATTTCTTCAGATCGGATCTTTGCGGAACCAATATCCATTTTTTTATATACCTGCATGGAATCTGCAGATATGATCTCTCCGTTTACTGCCTTTGCAAGGGAAATGGAAAGACTTGTTTTTCCTACTGCCGTCGGTCCGGTCAGTACGATCAAGGGCTGTTTCATATGGCTCTCCTAAACAATTCGTTTAAATTTCTTTTCCAGTTCTGTTCTTGTCATGGAAATAATGGTAGGGCGTCCGTGAGGACAGTGATAAGGGTTATCCAGGGTAAGAAGCTCGTCAATAAGCTTTTCCGCCTCTTTCGCTGACATGGCGTGATTTCCCTTGACTGCTGCCTTACATGCCATAGTCGCCAGTCTGGATGCAAAAATATCAAGGGCATCCTTTTCCCCGCTGCCGGATAGCTGATCCAGCATTTCCAGAAACAGAGCTTCTTCGCTGAACCCGTAAAGAGTGGCTGGAACCGCGCTGATCCGGTATTCTTTTCCGCCAAATTCCTCTATTTCAAATCCGAACTGAGAAAAGTATTTCTGATTTTCCTTCAGAATGTTTTCTTCCTGAAGATTTAAGGTTACGATCAGAGGCGGATTCAGATACTGGGAATCCACGGTCTTTTCCCGGAAGCTTTTTACAAGGCGCTCATAATAAACCTTTTCATGGGCGGCATGCTGGTCAATAATATAAAAATTATCCCCAAACTGCGCCAGCCAGTAGGTGTCAAAGATCTGTCCTACAAGGCGGATACGTTCCCGGGATTCCGGAGCAAGAAGCTTTTCCTCAAATAATTCCAGCTGACGGGGCTCCTGTTCTGCCATTTCATGACTGTTCTGATCCGATTCTGCTGCCGAAATCCCCGGTTCGGTTTCCACACTGATTACAGTTTCAAGGTTCTGAGCAGTCTTCTCGGGAGAGTCACTGGTGTGTGTAATTTCCGCTGGTTCTGAAAGAAAATCCCCGGATTCCGGTTTCTCTTTTTCTGAAATCCAGTGCTCTTTTTTCTGATTTGTGTTCTGTGATACCGGGACTGTATTTTTCATCTGACTGCGGCCAGTATTTTTTAATTCCCTGTTTTCTTCAGCCGGAAGCTTTGTTTCTGTTTCCCGTTTCAGCTCCTCTTCCTGCTTTTCACGGAGAGTTCCCTGAAAAAGATCTTCTTCCGAGGCGGAAAAAACCTGAGGCTTCTTTGTTTCCGTTGTATGAGAAGCGCTGTACGAAACGGAGGGTTCTTTTACGGTACTCTGGTAAGCCGGCCGTTCCATCCATGACTTTGTTTTTTCCGGGACAAAAGCGCCTGCTCCTGCATAAGCTCTGTCTCCGGATATTCCGGTTTCCTTAATTTCTTTTTCTGCATGCCCGCAAAGCTGTTCTCTTCTTTTTTTCTCAAAGGGCTCAGGCACAGATGACGGCTTAACAGGCTCCTCTTTTTTTACAGGTTCGGACTTTCCAAGAGTTACCTTTGGTATCATCTCTCTTCCCATCAGCGCCTTGCGAACAGTATCGTAAACAGCCTCATAAACCTCCTGCTCTCTGGCAAACCGGACCTCACGCTTGGCAGGATGCACGTTTACATCCAGATCATTTCCCTCCATCTGCATCTGAAGGGACACAAAGGGGAATTTATGCTGCATCAGAAAACCCTTGTAGGCGCTTTCTATGGCTTTTGTGATAATGTTGTTTTTTACATAACGGCCATTGATATAATAGTTTTCAAAGCTTCGATTTCCTCTGGCAATTTCCGGTTTTCCCACAAATCCGGTGATCTTCATAAAATCATTTTCAAATTCCGCGTCCAGAAGAGCCTTTGTGATATCCCTGCCGTAAACGCTGTAGATCACATCCTTTACACTGTAGTTTCCGGAGCTGTGAAGCTTTACCTGCCGGTTCTGGATGTATTTAAAAGAAATTTCCGGGTGGGACAGGGCAAGCTGTTCCATTAAGGTATGGATGTAATTGGCTTCTGTCATGTCCGATTTCAGAAATTTGCTTCTTGCCGGAGTGTTATAAAAAAGGTTCCGCACAAGAAAGGTGGTTCCCTCCGGCGCTCCAAGCTCTTCCAGAGAGTGTTCCACTCCGCCTTCAATAATATATCTGGAGCCGCTGACTGCAGACGGAGTTTTTGTGATCAGCTCCACCTGTGACACAGCCGCGATACTGGATAACGCCTCCCCGCGGAATCCAAGAGAAGCAATCTGTTCCAGATCCTCCACTTTTTCAATTTTGCTGGTGGCATGGCGGAGAAAGGCAAGAGGAATCTGGTCTGCCTCAATGCCTGCTCCGTTGTCTGTAATACGGATCAGCTTCTTTCCGCCGTCTGTGATCTCCACCGTGACCGCCGTGGCTCCTGCGTCAATGGCATTTTCCACCAGCTCTTTTACAACAGAAGAGGGGCGTTCCACCACTTCTCCTGCTGCGATCTTGTCAATGGTATTCTGGTCTAAAACTGCGATCTTTCTCAAACCAAACCTCCCTTTCTTCCTTTCTGCCGGCTTTGTCCTGAAAGTCTTTTACCAGCGGTTCTGTATTTTATTCTGAAGATTATAAAGAATATTCATAGCCTCCATAGGCGTCAGATGAGACATGTCCAGATTCCGTATCTCCTCCACAATATCATTGTCCTGTACGGTATCAAAAAGAGACATCTGCGCCATATCCACCTGGTCGTACACAATTTTCTGCTTTTTCTTTGAGGAGGAAGTAAGATCCTTAACTGCTGCCGTAATGTCTGCATCACTTAACTCTTCCACCAGCTCTTTTGCCCGGCAGATCACAGAGTCCGGCACTCCTGCAAGCTTGGCAACCTGGATTCCATAGCTTTTGTCTGCTCCGCCTTTGACGATCTTGCGGAGGAAAACAATATCATCGCCTTTTTCCTTAACGGCAATGCAGTAATTGTTTACGCCGGAAATTTTTCCTTCAAGCTCTGTCAGCTCATGATAGTGGGTTGCAAAAAGAGTTTTTGCCCCACAGAGCTTTGTGTCGCTGATGTGCTCGATCACTGCCCAGGCAATGGCAAGTCCGTCAAAGGTACTGGTTCCTCTTCCGATTTCGTCCAGGATCAGAAGACTTCTGGAAGTGGCGTTTCTCAGAATATTGGCAACCTCTGTCATTTCTATCATAAAGGTACTCTGACCGCTGGCAAGGTCATCAGAAGCTCCTACTCTGGTAAAGATCCTGTCCACAATTCCGATATTTGCCTTGTCTGCCGGAACAAAGCTTCCGATCTGAGCCATAAGAACGATCAGGGCTGTCTGGCGCATATAGGTGGATTTACCTGCCATATTGGGACCTGTAATAATGGATACCCGCTTTTTCTGATTGTCAAGATAAGTGTCATTGGCAATAAACATATCATGCTCGATCATCTGCTCCACAACCGGATGTCTGCCGTTTTTTATATCCAGAACACCGCTTTCATTGATCTTGGGGCGCACATAGTTATTTCTCTGGGCAACCAGGGCAAGGGATGCAAAAACATCAAGGGCGGCAACTGCCTTGGCAGTTTTCTGAATACGCACAACCTCTGCTCCTACCTTGTCTCGCACCTCACAGAAAAGCTCATATTCCAGAGCATAAAGCTTATCTTCTGCCCCCAGGATCAGATCTTCCAAATCCTTTAATTCCTGAGTAATGTAGCGCTCTGCATTGGTGAGAGTCTGCTTTCTTATATAATTTTCCGGCACCAGCTCCTTAAAGGAATTGGTGACTTCCAGAGAATACCCAAAAACACGGTTGTATTTAATCTTCAGACTTTTTATTCCTGTGCGCTCTTTTTCTCTGACTTCCAGCTCTGTCAGCCATTTTTTGCCGTCTGTACGGGAACGACGGAATTTATCCACATCTTCATGATAGCCTTCCCGGATAATGCCTCCGTCCTTCTGAGCCAGAGGCGGCTCATCCACAATAGCGCTTTTGATCAGAGACGCAATATCTTCCAGAGGATCCATGTCCTCATAAAGCTCTGTAAGAAGAGGTGTTTTAAAATCCTTCAAAATCTGCCGGATATGAGGAAGCATTTCAAGAGAGGATGCAAAAGCAATCAAATCCCTTGGATTGGCAGACTGATAGCTGATGCGGCTGATCAGTCGTTCCAGATCGTAAATCGGATTTAAGTATTCCCGGATCTCATCCCTGAGCATGGGACTTTTATTCAGTTCTTCCAGAGCCTCCAGACGCCGGTTGATCTTCTGAGCGTCAATAAGAGGCTGTTCCACATAAGAGCGGAGGGTACGGGCTCCCATGGCAGTTTTTGTTTTGTCCAGCACCCACAGAAGGGAACCTCTTTTATTTTTTTCACGAAGGGTTTCCACCAGTTCCAGATTTCTGCGGCTGGAGCTGTCGATCAGCATGTATTTTTCTGCCGCATAGGGACGGATTCCCGCCATATGGGAAAGCGCTGATTTCTGAGTCTCCTGAAGATAAAGAAACAGAGCGCCGGAAGCGATCACGCCGATGTCATAGTCCTGGATCCCCAGGCCTTCCAGTGTATTCACATGAAAATGCTCTTTTAAAGTCCGCTTACACAGGCTGTCATCGAAATACCAGGCATCCAGAGGGAATACACAGATACCCAGACGGTTTTTCAGATCGTCTGTATCCACGCCGCTCATAAAAAACGCATCATTGCAAATGATCTCGGCAGGAACAAATTTATTGATCTCGTCCAGAAGCTTCTGCGGTTTATCTACTTCTGTGAGAAAACAGTCGCCTGTGGAAATATCCGCGATGGCACAGCCAAAATGATCTTCCATAGACACAATGGACATCAGATAATTATTTTTGGATTCATCCAGAGAAGCTGCATCCAGAGTGGTCCCCGGAGTTACCACACGGATCACTTCTCTTTTTACCAGTCCCTTTGCTTTTTTCGGGTCTTCCACCTGCTCACAGATGGCAACCTTATAGCCTTTTTCAATTAATCGGTTAATATAGGTTTCCGCAGCATGAAAGGGGACCCCGCACATGGGGGCCCTTTCTTCCAGTCCGCAGTCTTTGCCTGTCAAGGTGATCTCCAGCTCTTTTGTAACGGTCAGAGCATCCTCAAAAAACATTTCGTAGAAGTCACCCAGACGGTAGAATAAAATACAGTCCTTATACTGCTGCTTTGTTTTTACATATTCGGCCATCATTGGTGACAGTTTCTTGATGTCAATAGTTGTATTTTCGTTTTCTGTGTTTATATTTGTATTCAAGTGCTTCCTACCTCATATCTTAAGTAAAACAATATTTCTGACAAATATTGCTGTAATCCTGTATTTAATCAGTCCTCATTCTAACACGGAAGAATGGAATTTTCAATACTCAACAACCTTACGTTTTCTTAGTTTTGTCCATATTAGCTGACAAATCGAAAGTTAAATGAGCTGATATTTCTATCAGCCCATTGTCGTATCTATTTGGGTGAAACATTTTACAGACAAGATTTCTGTATTTCTTCGATTTTCCCAATAAATTTCCTGTTCTTTATTTAATACTTTTGTTTAAACAACTGCTTCTATAATTTTGTTTCTGCTTTTCCTTATTTCATTCCCCTCTCCTGAACACCACCTGATTTTCTTTGATTGTCAGCAGTACTTTAACATCTGCCAGATCTTCTGGCTTTGCTGTCAGTGGATTCTGGTCTAATACCACAAAATCTGCTGTTTTGCCAGGTACAATGGTTCCTTTTGTATCTTCCTCAAAATACTGATATGCCCCGTATTTTGTGATTGCTTTCAGAGCCTCCAGAACAGAAATTTTCTGGTTTTCTCCAATGCTTCTGCCTTTTCTTGTGATGCGGTTTACGGCGCAGGAAACTGTTTTCATCATGTCCGGCGGAATTACCGGGGAATCCTGATGGAAGGTATACTTCATATCATATCCTATGGCATCCTTTACCGGAGAGATCTGGCTTCCGCGCTTTTCACCGAAATTCTTTAAATGAATGTCTCCCCAGTAATAGGTATGAGCCACAAAAAAGCTTGGGATCATTCCGATTTTTGCCATACGGTGAAGCTGTTCTTTTTGTACAAGCTGGGCATGTACCATAACCGCTCTGTGGATATCCTTATCTTCTCTTAAAGCCAGCTCCTTTTCAAACTGAGAAACATACTGCTCTGCCGCCGCGTCTCCATTACAGTGAGCCAGAAGCTGCTGCTTTTTGTCAAATGCCAGGTCAATATAGGTTCGCAGCTGCTCATCTTTGTAGATGGGATATCCGCAATAGTCTTTTTCTCCCTCATAGGGCTCTGTCATCCAGGCTGTCCTGCCCTGAGGTGAACCATCCAGAAAGATTTTATATCCGCCCATCTTTAAATGATTGTGATACTTTCCGGCATAATCATTTTCTTCCTCTATAAGCTCAGAAGCTGTGGTAATATCAAGATATCCGACTACATCGAGATGCAGCAGTCCCATGTCTGAAGCTGCTTTTAAAAGCTGGAACAACGGCTTTCCCACCATTCCGTCCTGAACGGTTGTAATACCATAGCTGGCATAAACCTTCTGGGCTTCCACGATCAGATCCATAAGCTCCTGTGGTGAACCAGCGGGAATTCCGGACTGGAATCTGAGAAAGGTTTTTTCTTCCATATATCCGTCAGGAATCTGTGTACCCTCCATGCGTCCGTAACGTCCGTCAGAAGTATCCTCTGTATGTTCGTCAATTCCCTGAAGCTGAAGGCCTTTGCTGTTTGTCACGCCCATATGGGAGGATGCGTGAATCAAAAGAACCGGATTTTCCGTACTGATCTGATCCAGAACTTCTCTGTTGGGGTGGCGCCCCTCCTTCAAAAAATTGTGATCGTAATTGCAGCCTGTCAGCCATGCGTCTTCTGAAAGATTCTTCTGGGTTTTGAAGGCTTTCATTGTATCTATAATGTCCTGAAAGCTTTCGCAGGAAGAAAGATCGCACTGTCTCATTGCATTTGCCACGCCCACAAAATGAGAGTGTCCGTCAATAAATCCCGGAAGCAAAGTGCCTCCGTGAAGGTCAATGATCTCATCCTGCTCTTTATAGAGCTTCATAATCTCATCCTGATCACCAACTGCAAAAATCTTCCCGTTTTCTGCACATACTGCTTCTGCATATAAGGCATCATCTTCCATGGTGATAACTGTTCCGTTAATATAAAATGATTTCACAGAAATTCTCCTTTTTTCATATATTTTAATCTTCACAACTTCTTCATACATCTTTCCCAATATCTGCATAATATGCGACTGTTTGAACAGGCTACATACACATGAAAATATTATCTGTATTTTCCCTGTATAGAATAAATAAAAGTAAAAAATCAGAAGAGACCAGATTTGAATCCAGTCCCTCCCGATAGAGTGCGTTTATTGATATCTCTTTCCGGTTCTCAGATTTCTCGTGTAGCTTCTTTCAGCCACTGTTTTTCCTCCTCATTCAGATAAGGAGAAATCTTTGTATAAACTTCTGCGTGATACTGGTTTAAAAGCTCTTTTTCATGGTCTGATAAAAGCTCCGGAACAATGCCGTCCAGATCAAAAGGAACCATGGTCAGGTTCTCAAAGCACATGAACTGTCCGTAAGCAGTCTTTTCTGCTTTTTTACACACGATCAGATTCTCGTGACGGATGCCGAATTCATTTTCTACATAATAGCCAGGCTCGTTGGAGGTGATCATTCCCTCTTCCAGAACGCAGGCGGACTGGCCGGGAGCTGTTTTCCAGCGGAAACGGTTTGGCCCTTCATGGACATTCAGAAGATATCCCACACCGTGTCCGGTTCCATGATTATAGTCTTCACCTAACTGCCATAATGGTTCTCTTGCAATGTAATCCAGATTAAGATCCGTACATCCATAACGGAATTTTGCTGCTGCAAGATTCAGGTGTCCTTTCAGCACAAGGGTAAAATATTTTTTTTCTTTTTCTGTTACCGGGCCAAGGACAACCGTTCTTGTGATATCGGTGGAACCTTCCAGATAATGTCCGCCTGTATCGCACAGTGCCAGTCCGTGAGGCTCCAGAGGAATATCTGTTTCCGACGACGGGCTGTAGTGACAGATTGCCGCATGGCCTGCATAGGAAACAATAGGATCAAAGCTGTTGTCCAGGAAGTTTTCCTGCTCCTTGCGAAGGGCAAATAAATGGTCTGCCGCGCTGAGCTCTGTGATGGTTGTTTTTCCTACGTTTTTTTTCAGCCAGTAGATAAATTTTGTCACAGCTACGCCGTCCTTGATGTGGGCAATGCGTTCATTTTCCACTTCAACAGGATTTTTGATGGCCTTTGGAAGAAGGGTAAGGTTTTCCTCATCCAGAATCTTCACACTGTCTGGAAGACTGCTTACCAGGCGGCTGTTTGCATTTTTTCTGGAAAGAAGAACCGTTCTGCTTTCCGGAATAGTCTTTACATACTGGTAAATGTCATTATAAGGTTTAAGAACCACGCCGTCTTTTTCCAGAGAATTTCTTACCGCTGTATCAAAAGCCTTCTCATTGGCAAAAAGAAGGATCTCATCCTGTGTCATAACAAGATAGGAAAGCACTACCGGGCAGCAGTGAATATCATTTCCACGGATATTTAAAAGCCACGCAATATCGTCAAGGGAAGTAAGAATGAAAGCATCCGCGCCTTTTTCAGCCATCTTATCTCGGATCTGCGCACATTTATCTGCCCTTGACTTTCCTGCCCATTTTTCTTCAAGCTCCATAACCGGCTCACAGGAAAGCTCCGGGCGGTTCTTCCAGATTTCTCCGATCAGGTCGTCCTCTACGGAAAAGCTGATATTTTTGTCTGCAAGAAGGGATTTCAGTTCCTCTGCCTCGGCAGCGCTTACGCATCTTCCGTCAAATCCAAGGCACATGCCTTCTGTCAGCTTATCCTTCAGAAATTCGTGAACGGTAGGAACCTTTGGCTCTCCCATTTTAAAAAGTGTGACAGTGGTTCCTTCAAGCTGCTGGGCAGCCTGGATAAAATATCTTCCGTCTGTCCAAAGTCCTGCCATATCAGAGGTGATCACCGCGGTTCCTGCAGAACCGGTAAACCCTGTAATATATTTTCTGCATTTAAAATAATCGCCCACATATTCAGAGCCATGAAAGTCGTCTGTGGGAACCAGATAAGCGTCCACATGTTTTTCTTTCATCAGGCTTCGAAGAGCGGCAAGCCGTTCCTGTACGGTCATTCTTTCCATCTCCTTTGTATTGATACTGGTACAGAGAATACGAAATAAACTGCTGTTTACACAGCACTATTTTGCGTGGAAATCCCCATGGAATTTTAGTATTCCCTCTACTGGTAAGTTTATCACAAATTTCGTTCATTTAAAACCCTACACGCCAAAATATTCATCCAGCTGCTTTTTAAATTCCTCAGGAATGTTCTGTGGAAACGGCATGCTGTCAATATCAGAAAGGCTTTCTGCAATGTGGGCTAAAAGTCTGGCGCTTCTTTCCAGGGACCAGGCAGAAAGTAGTTCCACGGTATCGTAATGAGTATGCATTCCAAAGCCGTCTCTGTTTAAGGTCATGGCAGGGATTCCCTTCCATGCAAAGGTATTGGAGTCGCTTCCCCAGATCTGGTTCTTTGTTGTCATGCCGATCCCTGTCTCACGGGCAAGGTAAGTAAGCATGGCGCACACAGACGGATCCGCGGTAACGCCGATCACGTTTCCGCCAACAAGCTGGCCGGCAAGATCTACATTCATGTTGAATCTGTGCTGATTCAGCTCCTGCTGGTGAAGCTTTACATAATGGCGGCTTCCCAGAAGGCCTTTTTCTTCTGCGCCAAACCATACAAATTCCACGGTTCTTCTTGGCTGATGCTCCTTTAAATAACGGCACACCTCCATAATAATGGCTGCGCCTGCCATGTTGTCATAGGCTCCCGGACCTTCCGGAACAGAATCGTAGTGAGCGGTAAGCGTCAGGATCTCGTCTGCTCTGTCCGTACCCTGGATCCTTGCCTCCACATTGCGGGAGGTGCGCTTTACTTCCTCTTGAATAAGAGTAAGTTGTGCTTTTTTTGCCCCTTCCGTTACCATCTCCACTGCGTCAAGATAGTGAACGCCAACACCCTGGATCAGTTCTTTTTCATTTAAGGATTCGTATACCTTCTGAGGAATGGCGGCAGCTCTTGGGATGCGGTCCTCTCCTTCATCCACAGGAGAACCGCTGATGCTTACAAAGCCTGCAACCCCTGCTTTTATAAGGCGAAGATACAGATCTTTCCGCACGATCTCGTTGACCATAACGATTTTGCCTGCTGCATGAGAAAGACTGATATCGTCTCCGTTTTCCACATACAGAAAATCTGCCTCTGTCCCTTCTTTTGCAGTGCTTCCGCATCTCTGATAGCCGGTTGCCTGATAGGTTTTATGATAGGGCTCTGTAATGGTAAGCTCTGCTTTTGTAATCTCCCAGGTATCAAAGGAAAACTCTTCTATATGACTTTCCATGCCAAAGCTTTTTAATTCTTCCCGGATCAGAGAAGCAGCCTTTTCCTCTGAGGGAGTTCCGGCCTCTCTGATATAGTTAAATTTTGAGACAAAATCCATCTGTCGCTGTCCGCTGATTGTGTTTTTACTCATAATGTCCTCTCCATTGTAATTGATTTGTGATATGGAAGTTACTCTTTCCAGCCTTCCATATGGCGCACGATCCTCTTATAAAAATCAACTGCAGGAGGAAGGGCGGAAAGACTGATATTTTCGTCGATTCCGTGGATGCTCTGATACTGCTGTTCATTGATCTCCAACGGAGCAAAACGGATGCTGTTTTCACACACCGGAGTATAGAATCTGGCGTCTGTGCCTCCTGTCATGGCATATGGAGCCACGATCACACCCGGATACATTTTTTTCACTACATGTTCGATCAGGCGGAACGGCTTTCCCTTATAATCCACCACCGGGCAGGGCTGATGGATCAGGATCGGCTCTGTTTCAATTCCGTATTTTTCAGCGATCTTTGATACCAGAGCCAGACTTTCCTCCACACCCTGATGATGGATAAAGCGCATATTACCTGTAACAGAGGCCTCCTGAGGAATCACATTCAGTCCGTCAGAGCCTTTGGCCATGGTAAAATTAAGGGTTGTGGTGATCATTGCAGCTCCAAGGGGATTTACCTTTGGAAGCAGCTTTTCCAGAAGAGGCTCCAGCTGTCTTTCATATTTCATGACTTTTCCCAGCGGTCCCTCTGTATAAGGAGCCATTCGCCGGAACATTTCCGCTACCGTAGGATTCATTTTTGAGGTAAATGGATTATGGTTCTCGATATCCATCATAAAAGCAGCCAGCCGGGTAAGAGGCGTCTGCTTCTGGGGAACACTGGCATGTCCTCCGTTTCCCTTTGCGGTAAAGCGGATATCGCCATAGCCCTTTTCCAGACATCCTACCATGGCAAAGCGGCCTTTTACTCCCTTCATGGGCTCTTCCTTGATCATTCCGCCTTCGTCCATAAGGAATTTTAAATGTACGCCGTTGTCCTGAAGCCATTTTACGGTAAGGGGAGCTCCCTCTCCGCCGATTTCCTCTGTACAGCTGCTTGCAAGGTAAACATCACACTCCGGCACATAGTCCTTTGAGATCAGCTCCTCCACAGCCTGAAGAAAGCAGAACAGGCTGCCTTTGGTGTCCACGGTTCCTCTTCCCCATACAGCGCCATCTGCAATTTCTCCGCTGAAAGGGTCATGCTTCCACTCTCCGGAGGCCTCCACCACATCCTGATGACTCATAAAGAGAATGGGCTCTCCCTGTCCTTTTCCCTTCCACTTAAAAAGAAGGCTTCCGTTAAATTCGTGTTTTTCACAGACTCTGTGTATATTTGGAAACAGCTGTTCCAGCACTTCATGGAATCTGTAAAATTTGCTGAGATCCTGCTGAAAGGCATTGGAAATCGTCTCGCAGCGGATCATTTTTCCCAGTTTTCCCCCATAAAACAGTTCTCTTTCATTAGCTTTACCGCTCATAATGCTCCTCCTTATCAAAGCTTGTCTTTTTTCCATAAAATATATCCGATCAGCAGCGCCATTCCGCCTGCCGGAATCAGCAGGATACTTGTCTGGGAAATGGCTGCCGGAACAAACACACAGAGAAGAGTCATGGAAAGCAGCGGAATGGCTGCGATCTTCATACTCTTTTTAAAATATTTCAGTCCCAACGCGCCAAAAAGCGCAGGAACTACCGTATCAAATGCAGGGGTCAGCACCGGATTTTCCAGAACCGGTGTCAGCGGAACCAGAAGAAGGACTCCAGCAAAGATCACCAGCATGGTCACAATGGAGCTGGACGCAACGCTCAAAGTAGAAATAATCTCATTTTCCGCAGTTCCCACCTCTGTTTTTGCAATATCCCTGGCATTCATGGCACAGGGGATTTTAAGATTTGTCACATTTCCGGTCAAAAAGGTAAGATAGCTTCCTCCGTTTCCAAGCATGGGTGCGTAAACAAGAAATTCCACAATTCCTACCGGAATATAAACGATCCCCACCTTGATAAACCCATTGATAAATCCTTTAAAGTCCGGGAAAGCTCCGTAGATAGCGCCAAGCATAAAAGGAACTGCAAGAAGCAGAAGTGCTGCGGATATCAGCATGATCCTTCCAAGGCGGTGCTGCTGTCTGTTAAATTCTTCCAGAAATTTTTCTTTATCCATATGATCCTCCTACAGATTGATCAGAACAGCTGCTGCCATTCCGATAATCATACTTACTGCAATACTGAAGTTTTCCAGCCACTCCATTTTTTTCTTTACGATCAGGTATTCAAATACCGCCATAGCCAGGGCGGAAATTCCTGCCACCAGAAGAGGCGTGCTGTTTTTAAAGGCTGTCCAGGTACCCACATAAGAACCGATGTATGCGCTGCACAGACCGATAAACATGGCAATGGTAGCATAGGTGCCAAAGCCGGGTCTGCCGCTGTCATTTTTCTTTTCTTTTTTCTGTACCTTGCCCAGATATTTTTTCAGTCCGAAAATGCAGCAGGTGATGCCGCTTAAAATTCCGGCTGTCATAACCAGGGCTATGGTAGTAAAGGCGCCAATGGACATCTCGCTTACTTTAAGGCCGGAAAGTCCCATTCCGGTTGCCGCGATCTCAGCCACGTTCAGCTCGTACTGTAAAGCTCCCACCACAGAAAGCCTCAGCCAGGATAAGGGAACTCCAAGGCTTCCGCTGAGAGCGATCACGCCCAGAAGGATACTGACGCCCGGAAGAACGGAAAAGGTTGCGCTTGACATAATGGCCCGTCTCATCACCTTCTTATCCATTCCAATGGCGATTCCCGCCCGGTAGCTTTTTACCAGAAACACCACACACATAATCAGGATAAACAAAAGCACGCCGCCTGTGATCAGATAAAAGGGCAGGCTGTTTACCTGTTTCAAATACTCGTTCATCTCTCTTTCCTCCACCTTTGTTTATTCTTTACGATTTTATCACAAAACCATACAAAAAGACAGAACATTTTACCGGTTTCCCTGCCGTAAAATATTCTGTCCCTAAAGCTGTTTTATTTTTTCAGATATTCAAAATATGCAAACAGTCCCTCAGCCATAACAGGATCGATGACCGGAATACCTGCTGCTTCTTCAAGCTCTTTTGCTATTCCGATCGTTGCCATGCCTGTACAGGCAAGAGCAAGCACATCCGCCCCCTGTTCTTTCAGTTTTCTTGCCATATTCACCGTACTTTTCCTGCCTTTTGATGTCATAAGATCCAGTGTGCTGTATACCCCATCCGGTCTTCCTATTAGAAGCTGGTCGGACTTAAGTTTTGCATAAGCTTTGGGGGCATAATCTGTAATCCCAAGTACACCGATTTTTTCTCCGTATTTCCGTGCAAGAGCAAGCGTTGTCTCACCGCCTCCGGTAACCGGGATTCCCGGAAGAGCTTCCCGGATCTCCTCCACTCCCGGATCGTCTGCACAGCTTACAATGATCATATCCACATCCCGGAAGCTTTTGGCAGTTTCCACGATTTTGGGGACTGCAAGCATACAAAGCTCAGGAGAGTGGATTCCTTCATACTGGTCGGGGATGCATTTTGTTTCCACCGTAAGCATTGGAAAATATTGATTCAAAAGTTTTTCGTGAGCCAGAAGAATATCCTGATCCTCTGTTGTCAGGACTCGTATCAGACCTACCTTGAATTTTTTCTCCAAAACAGCCTCCTCCTTTCAGATACAGAACACGCCGTCCTCGATGATCTTCTCATTATCCAGATAAAGGGTGGGACGAAGGATAATTCCGTCCATGTGGCACTCTGCCTTATTCACACCGCCAAAAGAGGTGTTTGTTCCAAAAGCAATGTGCACGGTTCCGTAAACTTTTTCATCTTCAAGAATAATTCCGTTTAATATGGCTGCCTCGTTTGTTCCAATACCAAGCTCACAGAGGGTTCCGTTTGTCTCATTTTTCAGAAGTACATCCAGATTCTCGCTTTTTTCTCCGGTAACAGAACGGAGCCTGCCGCCTGAGATCACCATGTGAAGAGGGCTTTCCAGCTTTCCGATACCCACCATGGAGCCGTCTATGATCATTTCTCCTTCAGAGCCGTTCTCAAGAGGCGCAATATAAGCTTCCCCGGAAGGAAGGTTTCCACACTGTCCCGGCTTTTTGTATACCCCGGGGCTTGGAACGCCGTTTCTTCCCTTCAGGGAAATCTTCAGAACCTTACCGTCCTTTTCAATGCGGGCTTCCGAAGCTTTTGTAAGCTTTTCTGTAATAACCTCTGTCAGCTTTTCTACCTGGTCGTAATCTGCAGTCATCGCCCCTTTGGAAAACATTTCTTCCGTGATCCCGGGCATGGTGGCAACTCTTGTACCTGCCTTTGCAGCCTCTATACGGGCATTGGTGTGAGTTAAAGACTGCGCCGTAGGAGCAACAACCACATCTGCGTTTTTCATGGCTGCCGCAACTGCCTTCGGAGGCTCCTGGCCGCTTAACTCCCTCTCCTTCATCACCATCAGAAGCCGTTCGCAGCCAAGGTTTCCGGCTGCTTCATAAAGAGCTTCCCCGATTCTTTTTCTTGTATCGTCTGTGACAATGAGAACCTCTTCTCCTTCTTTCACTGCCAGACAGGAAGAAAGGATTCCCTCTGCTGTTTTTATCAACTGTTCCATTTTCTTTTTTATCCGATTGAAAAAACGATCGGATTTTCCCTTTCTCCCGGCAACTTCCGGGACATCTGCGTCTGTGTGTAGCCTTACAAATCTGTCAGTTCAGAAACTACACGGGCCAGAAGTGTTCTTGGCAGAACAACCTTCTTACCGGTTTTTTGTGCGAACATTTTTTTCATTTCCTGAGTATATCCAATGCAGTCCAGCACAATAAGATCTCCCTCCATGCCACTTATTTCCTCTGCCGCCTTTTCCAGTTCCCCCCAGTCTCCGTAGGGAGAGGCAGCTACTACGCTTACTTTTTGTACATAATTTTTCCACTTTGCAGCGCACTGCTCCTCCTGAAGGGGAGAAGGGGTCAGGCAGATAATATGTGAGCTTTTGGTAAGCAGAGGAACCACCCTGTCCAGAATATCGCAGGGATAGATCAGAGGGATTTTTTCTGTGGAAAGGCTCTCCGGAAAGTTTCCTGTACAGAACATCATTACAAGAGCACAGCCCTCTTCCTCCATTTTCTTTATAGCCGCCTGAAGGCGCGGCAGGATAAAGCGTTCTGCAAAGGTCACAGAACTGCCGTCTGTAAGTCTGGACACCAGAACATAATCGTCCTTTTCCGGCGCAAAGGCTTTGATCTCCTCTTTTGTAAGACCGTCAAGTCCTCCTGCCTGGATCAGTTCCACAGAGCTGCCAAAGATCCCCATAATATCCTTTGTCACATCCACTCTGGGAGACTGTCCGATTGTAACCGCCCCGATTTTCATATTAGTCATGCCCCCTTATTCGTTTCCAAGAGTCTGCAGATGCTTCATGCTTCCATAAAGCTTCTGTAATCTTGCATATTCCTCCTCGTCATAGAAGCTGCACTGTCCTCTTCCAAAGGCCTTTGCCACCTCAAGCATAAAGCGGGCTGCCTCTTCCACGTCAGCTGCGTGAGTTCCTCCTGTAGCGCAGCCCGGAACCATAGTCTCAGCTGTAATGGCAACGCCTACAACAGGAGCATCTGTTGCTGTACAGGGCTGAAGCACACTGTTCAGATGGTGAACGTCGTTTCCATAGGGTGTGATATCCTGAGTTGCCAGCGGGAACACATACGGAAGCTTTCCTGTTGTGATCTGCATCAGCTCCAGAAGATCCTCAGAGGTTCTTAAAATATATCCTTCTTTTACTGTAGGAGAAATGGCAAAGCCTCTTGTATTGATTACACGGTTTCCCTTTGTGGTATCTACAGAAAGGATGGCGTCAAGCTCCGGAGAAACCTCTTCTCTGTTTACCTGGGACATTTCTACCGGAGAGCCCATAAAAGGAACCGGATCGTGAGGCGCTGTAGGAGCATCCGGACAGATATGGGTGGAAATAAATACGTCTCCGTCCAGAATATCTCCTTTATTCTGCATATCCAGAAGCTTTGCAGCAAGGGCTACGGCACAGAGAGCCCCGTCTCCGTCTGATACAAAGCCGATCCGTTCCGGACGGGCGCCGATTCCGCCAAGGCGTCCCAAAAGTCCAATGGTTGGTGCGTCTCCACCGTTCATTTTTCCGTTTTTGCCCGGAATACGCACTTTCAGCATATCTGTGCTTCCTTTTGGACCTACAAGCTCATATACCTCAATATTTGCATCCGGCTTAATGCCAAGAAGGTATTCCTTTACCTTTTCTCCTGTAACATAAGTGCTGTCCAGCACTTCATATGCATCAATGATCTGTTTCATTAACATGATCCTGTCCTCCTTATTTTTTAAGATAGCTGATCAGATCTTTTTTGATCACGTCCTCAGTTGCTTTTAAAAGCTCCGGTTCAAACATGGTGGGAGAAAGCTTCAGGTTTTCTTTATCTGCTGCAATCACATAAACCTCAAGGTCTTCCTCCATCATGGCTGTAGTTACAGGCTCGCCTGTCTCTGCATTAATTGTCATAATAAGATCCGGGAAGGTTGCCAGTCGCTTACCGTTTTTTTCTGCTGTGGCATATTCATTCCAGAAGGTAAGCTCACATCCGTCCACTGTGGCATATCCCACATCAAAGCCGCCGGTTGTTTCAATGGAAAATTTCTCCACCTTACCTTTTGCAAGTACCCGTCCCTTCAGGAAGCCGCACAGCTCTTTCACGCCCTCCTCCACAGAAGCATCAAGACCTTTTAAGAATGCTTTTCCTGTTTCAATGGCAAACTGTACGCCGCCGGGAGCGCCGTTCTCTTTCGCATAGGATACACTTACCGGATTTCTGGCTACTGCAACCAGACCGCCTGCCTCAATGGAAGCCAGGCGCACCAGCTTTGAGGTATGTTCGATACTTCCCTCAAAAAAACATTCCACATGGCTGCCTGTTTCCGGATTTCCTCCAACACAGGCCTGCACCGTCTTATAATCTGCGATCTTATGAAGATTCATGCTTCCCATAACTCCTGTGGGGTGGGCGCGGCCATTGCAGGGAAGATCCACAAGGGGAAGTCCGAGAACTGCTGCCTGAAGCCATCCGTTTACCGTTGCTTCTCCGCCCTGTTCATTGGTAATGATCCCGGCAACAGGAAAATCACAGTTTCTCTGAAGAAGAACAAAGGTCTTTACCAGATCTGCCGGAGTCATAAACTGATTCTCCGCATTTGGAGCGCCCACCAGGGAGGCGGTCAGTACCATGTCGTTATCGTCAAGATCCTCAGCACTTAAAAGTCTGAGATCTGCATACTCTACCGCAAGCTTTGCGTATTTGCGGCCTTTTTTTGCATCGCCTCCGCCGCCCCCTCCCAGGATGGTTCCTCCGTAAAGGGCAGCGTCAAGAATCTCTTCTGTCAGTTTGATTCCTTTTGTTTCCATAAATCAACCTTCTTTCTAGTGTGAGCTTATGTTACTTTTTCTTTCCAAGAGAAAGCGTTGCTGTGAAGAAACTGTACAGCGCGGCTCCTGCCAGAGAACCTGCGCCCAGAATATTCAGTGTCTGTTCGTTTTCTTTGTTGCGTTTTACAAGAACATAACGTAATACAAGGGCGATCAGGATTGTCAAACCGTTAATAGTGGAGCCTACCAGAAGACCTGTGGCAAAAAGGATGCCAACCTGTCTGGAACCACCCAGAAGCTGGATGATCGCGCCGGTAATCGCCCAGATCACAAGCCATTTGGCAACACCTGCGCCTGCACCGGCTTCAATGGTTGCGGCAAAGGTAGCGTCTACCGGAGCAAACAGTCCCTGGTCAAAATATTTGCCTGCCATAATGGCAACCAGAACAAAGGCAACCACAAATCCGATCATTTCAGAGTAATACTGCTGCTTTCTTCCTTCCAGCTCTAACTCCTGATCCTGACCGCAGCCGCGGAGAATATATCCACATTTCAGGTCATAGGCCATATCAGAAAATGCCGGGCCGGTAGCAGAGGTATAAGCTACAAGGATTCCAAGAGGAATTGCCGGGAAGCCGATTAGCATACCAACGATCAAAAAGATCAAAGCTGTGGCAAATCCCGGGAACCATCCGGAATACATGGCGGAAATACCAACGATCAGCTCAGAAGCAATGGCTGCAAATGCAGAAAATATAACCCAGATAATCAGCTGGAACATACTCATATCTGACCAGATTCCTGTAATTACTGCAAGAAGCACTGCCACGATCAGGTACGCCACATAGCCGCCGCCGAGAGCTTTTTTCATATTTGCCATACTGGAAGAAAACTTACCGGCAGCGCTGTTTCCGTCACTTTTTTTCAAAAGCATACGTCCGCACTGGATCAGGGAAATAAGACCAGCGCCGATCATAATTCCATGAGGCATGTACTGGAACATGGGCTGAGCCATCAGATCAGCGCCTTCTCCGAAAAGATCTGTAATAACCGGAAGGCTTGTTCCAAAAATATCAATGATAAATCCGTTTGTCTTAATAATGCCAATTACAATACTTCCCACGCCAAGAGCTGCCATGGCTGCAAAATCACCAAACCAGGAAACACCCAGAAGGTCTGTTGGAATACCGATCATCTTACCGCCAATACCGATTCCCATACCAGCCAGAAGTAAAAGAGCTTTTTTGCCCTTCTGTACAACTGCAAGAATGGATTCTGCGGAAGCTACGCCCGGAGGCCATGCCCCTTCTGCCGGAAACATTTCGCTGTCAAAGGTTTTATAAAGAATTGTGGCATCAATAATGGTTGCCAGAAAAGCTCCGATCAGCATCGGATACATCAGATCCATTCTTCCCATAATAACCGGTACACCGATGGGAAGAAGGAAGCAGTTGGCCGCTGAAAACGTAGCTCCTGAAATGGATGTCTGGATCAGATTCTGACAGTGGATACTCTGATATTTTTTAAGTATCGCAATGGGAATTCGCGATATGATAATCGCAAACAATGCTCCTACGATCGAGGTGTTGGGCGCCACTCCGGTACGCACGATCAGTTCCAGACCAATGATCGCACCAAGCACACTCATAACAATATTCAGGATCAGAATATGGGGAGCATATGCTTTCGGATGTTTTGATGCATGGATATGAAGCTGTGTGTAGTCTTTGTTTGGGTTGTTACTCATCTTGTCTCCTCCTTTTAGTAAAAAAATAGCCGATGCAGGACCGCCCACATCGGCTTCACGCTTCTTGTGTTAAGATGATATCACTTTAAATCAATAAAATCATCGTTTCCGAAGCACCATTTTTCTATTATAGATTGTGCATAATGCACACTTATTTCGTAAAAATAAAATATTTATTATGTGATTTATTATTCCTTTTGTTTCTTTTTTAAATTTTATTGTTTTATTGCATATATCGTCTTACTTTGCAGGCAAATTCCAGTTCCTGCAGTTCTTCCATATCGTCCAGATCTGTATTTAAAATCTCCTGTATTTTCTGGATACGGTGGGCCATGGTGTTTCTGTGAAGGTAAAGAGCTTCTGCTGCAAGCTTCCTGGAACCATGCTTTTGAGTAAGAACATCAAGAGTTTCCAGAAGAGCGCTTTCATGAGCTCTGTCATATTCTGCCAGCGGCCCCAGTTTTCTCTGAACAAACTGCCCCGTTTCCTCCTGCTGCGCAATATGAAGCAGGATCCTGTCATACTGGAGATCCTTCAGAAAAACAACTGTCTGCTTCTGTTTTTTCATCTTTCGGATCCGGAACCCTTCAGTAATCTCCTGATATATCTCCGGAAGCATCAGATATCCTGTGATCTCCTGGCTTATCAGCGCAAAGCAGGCGCAGTTATTGACTGTTTCTGTTTTTTCAGTCAGTTCCAGAGAAATCTTTTTCAGCATTTCTTCAGAACAGCTGCCTCCTATAATACAAAAACAGGATTTTTTACGGCATACACAGGTCCCCTGTATGTAATATTTTTCCAGAACGCGAAGAGATTCTTTGATCTGTATCTCCCGTTTCATTTCCAGAAGGGGCGAATAATCCCCGTTCTCTTCAAGCTGAAGAGTAATCACTCTTGCCGGAACCGGGGGCCAATGAAGGGCAAAGGTACGATGTTCCACTTCCTCTTCCTGAGTGATCTTGCCTGTCAGAAGCTCCAGAATAAGCTTCTGATCCTGTTCCAGCTTATTCTGCTGTCCCATCCGGTATCGGGCATCCATATGAATCTGATTTTTTGCCTCCACAACAGCCACCATTACCGGAAAGACAATATCCTGAAACCCCGCATTGTTATTCAGGAAAAAAAGAGGCAGCGCCAGCTGATCAGCCAGTTGAAGCGCTTCCGTCGGAAAATCATCAAAAAATCTTGTTTTGATCGCCAGTGCAGAACAGTTTGCCTCATGCATGTTTTGGATCAGCTCCAGAAGCGCCTCCTTATCGTTGCGGATGGCATAGCCTGTTGTAATTAAAAGAACATGCTCCCGCAGCCATTCCTTCATCTTTGGCTGTTCCATCATGTCATAGGATTCCACTTTGCGCATGAGCCCGTTTTTCCCTGCTACAAGCGAGGCGCCTCCGCTGCTCCATATTTTTTCAATATCTTTTACATATAACTCCATCTAAAAGCCTTCCTCTTTCATAACTCTGTTTTTTTTATGAATAACTAAAAGTATCAAAGGTTCCTTGTGAAATCTGTTCGAGACATGTCATTATAACTAAACGATGTCCTTCAGCATCTATCTGGCAACGGATGCAATTCTGACTGCGGAAGCCATGCCTCCGTCACCATATGATGGATTCTTAATAAAACTGGCTGACAACTGGCTCAGCTCCTGATGATGGTTTATTGAATGAATAATTTCATTTTCCCACCCAAGTAACCTGGAGTTAGAAATAGTTTCAATATCCAGTAATACGTCTGTTATGTTATTTCTATAACTGCAATTATGTTTTTCTATGATATACCGCATAAGTTCCCGTCGCTTGTCCATACTTTTTATATTTGCAGAAGCAGGGGCAGTCCGATAGTTGATCAGTGGTTTTTCAACAATTCCAATACAAGCCTCCGGCGTCGTTTCCAGCATGCTTAAAAAGAAATCCCAGTCCTCAAACCCTGAGCGCATAGATTCATCATAACCGCCGCACTGCTCATAAAATTTTTTACGAAGAATATGGGTTGCCGGACAGCAATTATGAGATAAAAAAGGAACTATCGTTCCGCCGGAAGGACAGACAACTGCATCTAAAACTCCAAAAGTACGCATCCAGGATGACGCAATAACCATGTCAGGACTCTTGCTAAGCAGTTCGCTGACATTTTCAATATATCCGGCTTCAAGCTTATCATCACCGTCAAGGATCAAAACCATTGAGGACTGTGTTTTATTTATTCCGGTATTTCTGGCTGCGGATACCCCCTGATTTTCCTGAAAATATACAGTTATTGGAACCGGTAAATTAACATCATTTTTAATACTGTTTAATATATCAAGAGAATATTGATCTGTGGATCCGTCATCTACAACGATAATCCTTTCAGGCAGTAATGTCTGATTACAGATTGATTGAACTGCTTCCAAAATCATATTACCCTGATTATAGCTGGTTATCACAGCTTCCAGATCTGTTTTTATGTAAGTTTTGCCGTTATTTCTATACAACATTTCACTCCTGTTTCTTTATTTCATATACTTCTCCGTTATTAGAAAGCGCACTCCATATATACTCTTTTTCTATGTTCTCACTCGTAAGCTTAATATATTTCATTATGTAAAGCCTCCGCCACCTTCTGATTTTTATATTTTTCAGCTCAGAAAACTGGAATTTTGTTATTTAGATTTATCCTTGAAAAAACCAATTAAAATTAAAACAATCCCGAAAATTGCTACTGGAATATAAATTACATTAGGTATATGATAAACAAATCTATCAATTCCAGTCATAACAATATAAATTATAATCCCCACACAGATTAAAATGCTTTTATCTTTCACTCTTGTTCTCCTTTACAATTGAAATTTATTGTATCTTCGTAATACTTTCTTCATGGAAAAATGCAGAAAATCTTTTACTCCCGTTTCCGTCCGCTCCGTTTCTTCTTCCGGTGATCTGGCGGAGGGGAGAAGGTCTGAATGTAGTCCTGCCGGATCAGTGCTGCATCCTGTGAAAGGAAAGCAGCTACACGCTCCTGATCGGAAGTTTGCTCCGGGAAGAAGGATGCAAATTTCTGTGCCAGCTGTTCCTCTTTTCCATATAGTTTAAGAGCTCCTTCATATCCTGTCAATTCTCTTAGCACAGCAGTGAATTCTTCATATCTTTTTTCTCTTATCTCCAAATCAACTGTCGCCTTTGCAGTTGTACCATTCAGATAAAGAATTTTCAGCAGAGTATCGTTCTTGGACCGATCCACTGTTACCCACAGAGCCAGCTTTTTTGAGATTAATTTCCCGCCTATCAGCATCCAGTTCTGGCTTCGGTAGATTTCCAGATACTTTTTCATAGCATCATCTTCAAATTCTATTGACTCAAAATGTTCTCCATCCAGCAACTGCTCCAACTGCTTTTTGCTGAGAATCTGATTCAGCACCGGAATGCTTCGGTAAGGTGTACATACATAGCGTCTCATTTTCTGAAACAGAGCCACAACCAGAACTGCTATGCCAAGTAAAAACAGGAAAAGCTCTCCATCCATTTCAATTTTCCCGGTTGCAGTTACCCAAAAGCCCCGCAGAACCAGCACAACACCAACTCCCCACAGTCCAAGAATCAGTAACTTTTTCAGCGGATAAAAATGAATCCATTCGATGATCTGCGCCTGTTGTCTGCCGCTCATAGGTTTATCACACAAAAGTCGGCGGGTGATCCACTGATTTAAAAATTGTGGAATCCATGCAATTCCAAACAGAAAAGCTGCAATACCGGCATAAATGGCAATCCCGATCCATCCAATATCCAGATAAGACTCCAGAAGCAGAGGGAAACTTAGCAGCAGCATAAGGAGAAAAAATGGAGCAGATGACTTCCGGTGTTCCTTTTGGATCTTTAGATCGTTTATGGCAGAATAGATGCACAGGAAAGCGATCATGACTGCTGACATCGCTCCTGACACCCAGTTTTTAAGATCTCCGAACCGCAGGACGTGTTCCTTCCTGTGCATACCATAAAATTTTCCAGTAATACCCGCATAGAGGCAAAATCCCAGGTAGGCTAGAGCAAAAAGCGCCCCTGTCAGTTTCAAAATTGTTTTTCCTGAAAGTTTTCTTTTCTCCATCTTTGTCCTTTTCCTATAAAATCACTATTGCCTGTGCCAATTTATTCTTCTGTTTCCCAGGTAAAGCTGGCTGCCTGTTCGTGGTTTCTGATGCCCTGATTCCTCTTGCTTTATAATACTGGTTTATGCATCCGGTACTCAAAAGCATTAGTCCGTTTTCAGATTTTGGTCCAGAATCACCAGTTCGCCATTACGTTCAATGATGCCAGGCTGAACCACAACGATTTTCAGGCCTTCCTGTAATTCCATGTACTGTGAAGCATAACCCCAGACCTTGACCTGATTGCCTTCCTCAAGCCAAATGGCAGGGCTTACAGTACCATCCTCATTCAAAATCTGGTTGGCAATACAGTAAAGCTGGCCGGTTGTATCCTCTGCGATGTAGAGAGATACATCCGAAGCGAGCGGCGTACCGGCAATAGATTTATATTCACCGACTTCTTCGCCCCAAATAGTGCCTTCACTGTAAAATCCAACGGCCATATTTTCTTCGTATCCCTCGATGATTGCATTGAAATCCTGAGCATACGGCTCCATCTCGGCTGTTGTCGTATCCTTGTAAGTTGCAATCTTTTCATTTGATACCTGTTCTTTTATTTCCTGCGGCTGATAATCCTTGTATTCAAAAATATTATCCGAAGCAAGTGTGATCGCTGTGTAGTCGTCACCCAGCATGACTTTATAAACAGCAATCTCATCATCACCAACAGTACGATTGATGTCGATATTTCCTGCGGAATTCAGTTCATATCCCTCTACACCTTCCAATGCCTTTTGTAAGGCTGTGTCAGACATAGCACAGTTGATCCCATTAAGTGTTACAAAGAAATCAGGATCTGGTCGATTCTTATCGGCAGAATATTCCAGTTCTACCACCGTCCCGCCCCCAGCAGGCTTACATGGCTCTGTCCCGTCATTTACGATTGCTACATCCATTTCCTGACCGTCTTTGGAAAGTTCCCCATAAATGCGATCGCCGGGCTGCAGAGAAACCTCATCTACATCATATTCTTCTGTTTCCAGACTCCATCCGGCCTGTATCAGCCGGGAAGTTTCCAGGGGAAGCGTATAGTGAGTACCATCCAGTATGAACTCAGGTGTTCCGTCATTTTTCAGCTGAGACAAAATGGCCTCATCTGTACACCCCTTATCACTGCCCGCAGCTGCCTGAGGTTTTGAAACGTATCCGGTCAGCATGCTGCCTGCCAGTACACATCCTGTCAGTAAAGTAATCCATTGTTTTTTCATAAGCATAAGTCCTTTCTGCGATAATATCCATTTGTTTTATGTATAACCCAAGTCGTATTCTGTATAACTGGCGATTATGCTCCTATCAGCAATCCGGCCACAAAAAGTATGATCAGAAAGACAATAAGACACATCCCACAGAAAACTGCAATCGTAGTGGATCAGTCCATACTTGATGATCAAAGTGCAGTTCAGCAATGTCTTTCTTGACCACTTTCTTCCTACGGTCAGCACAACGATCAAATTGACGATCCCCATGATAAAGGGCAGAAGGATCGATACTATCTGCAATGTGATCGCATTGCCAAAATGGACTGCCAAAAGAAAGAATGTATAAGACACAATTACATAAAGTACCGGGAGGATATAAGTCATTTAACAGCCTCCTTTCTTCGCCGGATCAACCAGAGAAACATCCAGATTAAGCTGACCGGAAACGAAAACAGGCTTAAAATAAAAAGTCCGGCTCCAACCGATCCAAGAATTGAATCTCCGGCAGCTATATTGCTGATGATTCCCAACAGTGCCAGACCAAAACTGAAGGAAAGCCAGCAAAAGAAAGCATATTTACTCTCTTTGGCGTTTGCAGGTACTCTTGATTCTCCCTTTTTGTTTCCAAGCTGATTTTTCAGCTGTTGGCTCAGAAGTCGTTCCTGTTCCTCTAATCCAGTATCTCCGATAGCCCTTGCGTAATCTGTCCGAAGCAGATGATATCCCATTTTATCCTGCTTATTTTTGGCTCGATGCAAAAACTGTTCCAAAGTTTCTTCTGCTTCTGCCCAGTGCTTTTGTTCCAGCAGAGCAGAGAACCAGTTTGCTGTAATGATATTTTGGGAATGTCTGCTGAGTGCCCAGGGACGCCAGTGATCCAGTCCCTGTTTCAGTTTTTCAAGATCATGGTCGCTTTGATAAGCCACCACATAGGGGTTCAGCTTCTTTGCCAGCCAGCATTCATATCTGCAATATGCGAAAAAGCACAGAGCCAGCAGAGCAAGGAACGCTACAACAGCAATCCACATAGTCTCGTAAGAAAAAAAGTGATCATAAATCAGACACACAGCTCCGGAGAGAGCCGCAATGCTGAAAACTGGCCATGGATTTCTCATAATAGCACCTCCTGTATTCTGTCCGTCACATGCTCCAGCAGATAAAAGATCGTCTCGTAATGGATGTACTGCAGGATATTTTCGTCAAACATAAATTTCAGGTTTGCGGGAAATTCCTCGTCTCCCTCCCAGAACTGAAGGATCACAGGCAAAAAAGAAAACGGGTACAGCTTTACCGCCACATCGCCTTTCAAATCTGTTTTTTCACCAAAAGATTCACAGGCCTTTTCAAGAGCCGCTACCTTTCCGTTAAAGCTGTCAGCGGTTTTCTGGAACAGATTTACTCCCGGAGGATTCGCCTTCACAATACCCTTCAGCATATTGATGGAACAAAATTTTCCGGACAGACTGCAGCTATCTTTTGAATAGCAAAGCACATCATAGATTGTCATGGACTCATTGAAATTTCCTTCAGTGACTGAGTGAAACCCGTCCTCAGACCATTCCACCACACCGTTTTTGCGGTTGATTCTGTAGGGTCTTCCCATAAAATCCAGGTACAGATACTGTCTGTCATTTTTCAGTGAAAATTTCTGAATCATTTTTTCCTGGTCATATTTTATAAATTCATCCCGCATCCTGTTCCGTGTGATCTCATAATTGGATACTTTCATTTTTCCCTCTTTCTTAATCTGCAGCTTCCAAATCAGCTGATTCGGTTATAGCTGTCATATTTTTATATTTCCGGTAAGTTTTATAAAAAGTCTGTCAAAAATCTCACAGCCTGATATTTCATAGACTTCATTGATTATTTTTGATTTTATCATACATTTACAGAAAAAGACAGAGTATTCTTACGGCCTGAAGCCAAATAAATACTCTGTCTTAAAAAACTTAAAAAATGATAGAATCCATATTTTTATTCCTGAAATCTTCTCTGTTCTCTTTCGCAGCTGATTATCAGCAGGTCTTTGCGTTCAGGCTGTATACTGTCCTGCAAGCACAGTCCTGCGCACTTTTTTCCTGACAAAGAAAAAGCATACTGCCTGAAGCACAATGGTAACCGTCCAGGATGCAGGATAGGAAATAAAAAGAAAATCAAGGGATCTGTGAGCCGGAAATACCAGGTAGATCCAGATAATCCTCATTCCAACCGTTCCGATCACGGAAAGAATCATGGGTACAGCAGAATAGCCCATTCCGCGCAGCGCTCCCGGAAAAAGATCCATAATCCCACAGAGAAAATAAGGAACTGTGGTAAAGGCAAGGATCTCCAGTCCGCAGGCTATCACATCTGCCTCGCTGGTGTAAATCCTGAGAAGGCCGGAACCAAAGAACCATGCTCCAAAACCCAGGCTAAAGGAAACTCCTACAGTAAGAATCATGCAGTTTACAAGAACCTTGTCCATTCGTTTCAGTTTACCCACTCCATAATTCTGACTGGTAAAGCTCATACATGCCTGAGTAACAGAATTGGCTGCAGCATAAAGGAAGCCAAAAATATTGTTGGCAGCCGTATAGCCTGCCATGGCAACGGAGCCAAAGGAATTTACAGAGGACTGCAGCATTGCATTGGAAAAATTAATAACCGTGCTCTGAAGTCCTGCCGGAATACCTACCTGAAAGATCTGCTTCAGATACTTCCACTTAATAGTAAGTCTGGAAAAACGGAGCTGATAGCTGCTCTCTGATTTATACAGGCATCGCAAAACCAGAATACAGGAAATCATCTGAGCGATAATGGTTGCAATGGCAACTCCCGCTACATCCAGACGGAACCGGATCACCAGAATCAGGTTCAGAACCGCATTGGTGATTCCTGAAATGATCAGAAACAAAAGCGGTCTTTTAGTATCTCCCACAGATCTTAAAATAGCTGCCCCGTAATTGTACAGCATAAAAAAAGGCATTCCGATAAAATAAATCCGCATATAAAGGGCTGACTGGTCAATTACATCTGCCGGAGTACCCATAAGCTCCAGGGCGAATCTGGAAAAGCCCAGTCCCACAAATGCCATCACAACGCCGCTGATCAGAGCAAACATAATAGAAGTATGTACGGTCTCGGACATTTCCTTTGCTTTTCCGGAAGCATAAAAACGGGCGCTTAGCACATTTGCTCCCAGAGAAACACCTATAAACAGATTGGTAAAAATATTAATCAGCGCTGTAGTTGATCCTACGGCTGCCAGAGAACGGCTGCCGCTGAATCTTCCCACCACCACAATATCCACTGCATTAAACATCAGCTGCAAAATGCCGGACAACATCAGCGGAATCGAAAATGAAATAAGCTTGGGCATAATCGAGCCATTGCACATATCAATTTCGTATTTGCTGTTTTTCAATTCTCTCTCCTCTTTTCCTCATTTAAGTAAATATTCTTTCCTGAAACAGTCTGTTCAACTGCAGAAAATACTTTTTCAGTCAGCCAGACTTCCCAGATAATAAAAGCCTTTACACTCCTCAAGCTTTACATTTACATAAGTGCCCAGAAGACTTTCATCTGCCGGAAAATGTACCAGAAGATTGTACTGGGTCCTTCCGGTAAAAATTCCCTTTTCCTTGCTTTCCTCTTCTACCAGAACCTCCTGAACGGTTCCTGCAAACCGGGAGGAACGGATTCTTCCCTGCTCCTGTACAAGGGCAAGAAGACGGTTAAAACGCTCCTTTGTCACATCTGCCGGAACCTGATCCTCTTTGGCGGCTGCCGGAGTTCCGGTGCGTTTGGAATAAATAAAGGTAAAGGCAGTATCGTATCCGGCTTTTTTTACCACATCCAGAGTCTCCTGGAAATCTTCCTCTGTCTCTCCCGGGAAGCCTACAATAATATCCGTTGTAAGAGAAATATCCGGGATGGCAGTACGGATTTTTTCTACCAGGTTCAGATATTTCTCTTTGTCATAGCGACGGTTCATCTCCTTCAGAACACGGCTGCTGCCGGACTGAAGAGGAAGGTGGAGATGATGGCAGATTTTTTTGCTTTTTGCCATTACCTCAATCAGCTCATCAGAAAGGTCCTTCGGATGAGAAGTCATAAAACGGATGCGCTTCAGTCCTTCCACTTCTTCCAGCATGGTAAGAAGCTGGGCAAAGGTCACTGGATTTTCCAGAGTTTTTCCGTAGGAATTTACATTCTGTCCCAGAAGCATTACTTCGGAAACTCCGTCTGCCACAAGACGTTCCACTTCCTTTACAATGGCTTCCGGTTTCCGGCTTCTCTCTCTTCCTCTAACATAAGGCACAATACAGTAGCTACAGAAGTTATTGCAGCCAAACATGATATTTACACCGGATTTGAACGTATAGTTGCGCTCTGTGGGAAGATCCTCCACGATCTGATCCGTTCCCTCCCAGATATCCACGATCTGCATGTCAGATAACAGCATATCGTAAAAAAGCTCTGCAAACTTAAAAATATTGTGGGTTCCAAACACCAGATTTACAAAAGAATAGGTTTTTTTGATTTTTTCTACTACCTGAGGCTCCTGCATCATGCAGCCAAAAAGAATGATCTTCATATCCGGATTCTGATCCTTCAGGCTGTGAAGATGACCCAGGCGTCCGTACACCTTCAGATTGGCATTTTCACGGACGGTACAGGTATTGTAAATAACAACATCCGCCTCCTCACTGTCCTGACGGATATATCCGATCTCATCCATGATCCCGGCCACAGCCTCAGACTGTTTCTCGTTCATCTGACAGCCAAATGTAGTAAGGCAATAGGTCAGAGGACGCCCGATGGTCTGCATTTTCTGCTGTGTCAGCGCTCTGGCAAGCTCAATAAAGGAACGCTGACGTTCTGTTTCATTCTGTGTCTCTTTTATTTCTGTATCTTTAATCATAAATATCGTTGCTCCTTGTTTTTTCTTATTTTTCTATGATACAGGAATTTTATAATTCTGTCAAAATTTTTCCGGATGCAGTGAATAAACAACAGCAACGAGCCAAAATTCATTTCAGATTTCCTGCGGCAATGGAATTTTGGCTTGTATGTCTCGGGGCTTTAGCATATTTTGTCAAACTTCCATGATATACAGGAAAAATAGCAAGCATCGAAGATAATCTGGCATGTATTCTGACCGGGCTGCCGGGAACAGAGTAAACAGCAAGGCCATCGTTGCCTCAAAAACACCCGGCAGTTCTCAGGAATCAGCTCCTGAAGTCTGCCGGGATCAACATTTTAAGCGGTTCTTTAAAGTTCGCCCACAGAAAAAATATACTCCAGAGGAATCGTGTAAATCTGCTGATACCGGTTTTCCAGAAGAGAGCTTTCCTCTTCACCCATACCGGACGGCAGCTCTATCCGAAAAGACGGCTGCCGGGTAAGCTCCGCATAATATCTTTCCGGTGTCCCTTCTCCCTGAACTGCATGCTCTTTTTTCTGCTGTTCCAGAGAAAACTTTTCCATGCAAAATCCTGCCTGCTTCTGAAAATGTCTTGCCAGCCGATAGCTTTTCTGGTTTACCCCAAAAGCCTGAGGCTGCCTGAAATATACGATTCTTTTATCTGCCTGTCCAAAAGAAAAAAATCCTTTTCCCTGATATTCCTGCAAAATACGCACCAGAGCCTTTGTTTCATTTTCACTGGCAGGCTCATGATAAATCCGCATTTTCCTGTAATAGCTGGTTGGAAAATTTTTCTGCAGATTCATGCCTCTTGCGTTACAGAAGTATTCTGTGCAGGCTGTCTCCTGCATACGGAGCATCTGTCGATAAACGGGATTTCGTATTACCGTGTAACCTTTTTCATAGATCTCATATCCGTCAGGATTCAGAAGGGGAATGAAACATATCTTCCACCCGGAAAGAAGCTGCTTCACGTCATAAAGCTCTTCCAGCACCCATCCGCATTCCCATGCCCGACAGTATTCCTTTGCCATGCGAAGAAGACAGGACGGCATATGCCGCTCCGTTCCGTTCAGCCCGCTGACACAAAAAATCACCTGGTCTCCCTGTCCCACCTCGATCATGGGAATCATCCGTTCATCATGACTGTTTCCAATTACCCGGAACTGCGCAATCGCCCTGTATCTCCGGGCAGTTTCCCAGAGTTCGTAATATAAACTTTCATAGGTAAAAATTGCTGTTTCTGTCATCTGCTTGTCCCCCTGCCCTTCATACTGAATATATATGAAAAGAGACAGGCTTTTAGACCTGTCTCCTTTATGGGCAAATTCTGTCAGATATGCTCAGAAGTTCTATCAGATATCTTCTTTTTTACGTTTTCTTACAAGCACATAGCCTCCCGCCAGCAGAGAGAAAGCTGCCAGAACGGACATGGTTCCAATCGGAGATTCATCTGCTGTGGATACGGCTGACTTGGACGTAGAATCGGAATCCTTTTCTGAAGCCGCCTCTGTCGCCTTAATATCTGCAACAGAGCCTCCGCTTGTTCCGTCATAGTTCAGACCGTCGTCCGGATGTTCCTTATTATAATTGTCAATATAATCTTTCCATTCAACATCGGAAATTTCTGCTGAGCTAAAGGAAGTTTTCATGTATTCAATTACATCTGTATCTATCCATTTGGCACCATTATAAGTCTGTTTCTGGAAAAAGATGTACAGAGGATAGGTAGCCGCCTCCCGGATTCCTTTTTCCTGAGAACCGATTCTCCATGACTTGTTTTTTGTTCCGTTTACAGACATGGACCAGTACAGCGGAATCCATCTCTCATCGCCGGAAATCGGCTTGGTATCATTCTGCCCTGCACCTACCACCTGAAAATCATAAAATTTTTTCGGGAAAAACTTCAGCGGATTTTCAAGGCCCGTCACCTTACTCTCTGTGACTTTATATTTACGCGGTGCTCGGGTAGTTACAGTAGGTACGACTTGCCCTGGCCGATTTTTCATATTCAGTTTTATTTGCAAATAGTCTATATATCCGTTATCTTTCGCTTTTGCAACAACAATCAACCAAGAATTTTTTTCAGGAACATTTTTAGCTACAACTTCAAATGTTGTATTTTTATCTGCCACTCTCGTCGCTTTACTTTCATCAATTTTCTTTTCAATTTCCTCTTTACTTGTTCCTTCATCTACAAAAAAATAATACCATTTACAATCCCTTATAGTGGATACTTTTACATTAACTGTATTGTGATCACGCCATTTTTCACTATCACTTTGATATCCTAAGAAATCCACATAATTATTCCATTCTTCATCTGAAATTTTCGCAGATTGAAAAAGGGTTTTTACATATTCAATAGTATCTGTATCTGTCCATTTAGAATTACTATAAATTTGTTTTTTAAAAAAAACATATATTTTATGTGTTCCAGCAGTTTTTATACCCTTTTCAGATGAAATATTCCAAAATGTTTGTTTTTCTTTATCGTTTGGTTTTTCCTTTGAAGACCAGTATAAAGGCTGCCATCTTACATCCCCTTCAGTGGGATTTGTATTATCCTGTCCCGCACCTATAACTGTAAATGAATATGCTTTTTTGGGAAAGAATTTTAATGGTTTTTCAAGACCAGTTATTTTGCTATCCGTTACAGGACATTCATCTGTTTCAGTCCCCTTTTTTTTCAATACAGCGCTCAGTCCATCCTCACCCAACACAACCGAGTAATCCTGTGTATCATACGCCAGCTGCTCTGCCGCTGCCTTAAACTCTTCGGAAGTAACATCTGTGCCATCTGCCTTTTTCCCTGCTTTTGCCACAGTTTTTTTATCTGCCGGAGCTGCGGCTGTCAGAGAGATGGAGGAACCTGTCAGCACATCTGTCACAACCACTGATGCATCCTGATCCAGATAAAGGTTTGCCCCGGTATTCTCCTTTATGGCAACTGTGCCCTGTACGGCAATATCCGTATTGCTGTAAATAGCTCCCATGGCTCCGGTATTTCCGGTAATCGTGCCGCCTTTCAGTACAATGCTTCCGCCGTTATTGGAAACAGCGCCGCCTTTTGCAGTGGTGTTGTTTCCTGTCAGAGTGACCCCTGCTGAAATGCCGAAAGCGCCGGAATCGCTGACATCTGCCAGGCTTCCCTCGGAAGGTTCTTCCTCACCTTTTCCGTTGCTTCCGTCTACAGTAAGATCAGAACCGTCTTTTACAGAAAACTGAAGCTCGCTGCCCTGTCCGGCAACGGTGAACATTGTTCCGTTAAATACTGTTCCGTCTTCCTTCTGCTCTCTGCGAATGGTGATTCCCTGAGAAGCAGCCACAATGCTGACCTTTTTGCCGGAAACAGAAATGGTTCCTGACAATGCAAGGCTGTCTGTGATCTCGATCACAGTAGATTCCTGAGCGCCGCTTTCTATGGTGGGAGCAGCATCGACCGCCTCCTGAAGTGTCTTATAATAGGTTACCGTTTCCTGATTATTTTCATCTATGGTAGTAATGGAAATTCCTGTTGGCTCATTTTCCAGAGTTTCCGGGGCTTCTGAAGGAACTGCCTCCGGTGTTGTCTCTGTTTCCGGAACCTGTGTAGGCTCTGCCGGTGTCTCCGGAACTGTGGGTGTTTCTGTGGGTTCTGCAGGAGTCTCGGTAGGCGCTTCCGGTGCTGTTTCAGGCGTCTGTGTAGGCTCTGCTTCCGGTGTTGGCTCTCCTCCTTCTTCCTGAGGAATCTCGCCGGAATTCTCTCCCTCAGTTACTTCAGATGAAGCTGCAGGGATATCATTTTCTGCTGCCAGAGCAGCGGAAGGAACGGTTCCGGCAGTCATGGCTCCAGCCAAAAGAATTGCAAATAACTGTTTTTTTCTCATTATGTCCTCCTATCTTACGGACGTATCTGCCCATTTCCGTAAATAATGTACTTGGTCGTTGTCAGAGCAAGAAGTCCCATAGGCCCTCTGGCGTGAAGCTTCTGGGTACTGATGCCGATTTCTGCTCCATATCCGAATTCACATCCGTCTGTAAATCTGGTGGAAGCATTGACGTAAACTGCAGCAGCGTCTACCTCATCCAGGAATTTCTGTGCATGCATATAATTGTTTGTAATAATAGCTTCTGAATGACCTGTGTTGTAACGATTGATATGCGCAATGGCTTCCTCTACAGAATACACTGTTTTAATGGACAGTATGTAATCCAGATATTCCGTTCCCCAGTCCTCCTGAGAAGCAGGAACCGCTCCCGGCATCAGGGAAAGAGCCTCCTGGTCTGCACGCATTTCCACGTGTTTTTCGCGGAGTCTTTCTGCCAGTACAGGAAGAAGGACTTCTTTCATACTGTCATGAACAAGAAGGGATTCGCAGGCATTGCATACGCCTACCCTCTGAGTCTTGGCATTCATGATAATGTCTGCTGCCATTTCCGGATCGGCTGTCTCATCTACATAAATATGACAGTTTCCGGTACCTGTCTCGATGACCGGAATCGTACTCTGATTTACCACTGCTTTGATCAGCCCTTTTCCTCCGCGGGGGATCAGCACATCCACATATTCATTCATTTTCATAAATTCCCCGGCGGTTTCTCTGGAGGTATCCTCAATCAGCTGAATAGCATCCTCTGTAATTCCCTGAGCCTTTAAGGTTTCGCGGATACATTTCACAATTGCCTGATTGGAATGAATGGCATCACTTCCGCCTTTCAGGATCACAACGTTTCCTGTTTTAAAACAAAGCCCGAAGGCATCTGCAGTTACGTTGGGACGCGCCTCATAAATAATTCCGATAACTCCAAGGGGTACTCTTTTCTGTCCTATCAGAAGTCCGTTGGGACGTTTTTTCATTCCCGTAACTTCCCCGACAGGATCTTCCAGATCTACAAGCTGGCGAAGTCCGTCCGCCATTCCTTCAATTCTTTCTCTGGTAAGAAGGAGTCTGTCCACCAGTCCTTCCGGCATATGATTTGCCTTTCCGTTTTTTACATCTTCCTCATTGGCCTTTAAAAGAGCCTCTGAATTTTTTACCAGGTGATCTGCCACAGCGGCAAGCACCTGATTTTTTTTATCTGTGGAAATGGTGCGGAGAGCAGCTTCTGCATCTTTTGCACGCTTTCCAAGCTGAACAAGCATTTCTTTCATAATCTGACCTCCCTGAATTTTAGCCTCTTATGCACTGTTTTTCCGTTACAACGATCTCCGGTGAAATATCTGTAGGCTCTGTAGGGACCTGTGGGAGAAGCTGAAATTCAAAGGCTGCTGCCACACGTTTTACCCGAGGATGTTTTTCCAGATAGCGGTCATAAAATCCTCCGCCATAGCCTACTCTGTGATTCTGTCTGTCAAAGGCAACGCCTGGCATGATCATCAGGGCGTCCTCCCACTGTACGATTTCTCCGGACACCGGCTCCGGGATCCCATAGTATCCCGGCTCCAGCTGCGCAAAATCTGTCAGTTTATAAAAAATCATATCAAGCCCCTGTACCTTTGGCACAGCGATTTCTTTTCCGTCTGCCCAGGCTTTTTCAATGAGAAAGCCTGTCATTACTTCATGATTGTAATCTGCATAAACAAGGATTCTGTCCGCTGTCTGATATTCCGGAAGAGCAGTGATATTTTTTGTGATCTCTTTGCTCCATTCCTGTATTTCTTTATCAGAACACGCTTTTCTCTCTGCAAAAATCTGTTTTCTAATGGCTTTCTTTTCTTCCATATTTTTCACCTAAATTCGTAATACTTCCATCTTCTTCTTTAATGCTGATATTGTCAAGCTGACTCCTTAAATTCATGCGGATGGTCGCAATATATTCTTTGCGGAGAGCGTCTCTTTCCTTCTTTTCTTCTTCTGTAAGACCCACACTTTTGGCTTTATGGGCAAGTGTATTGATGCGGTCGATTTTTATGTTATCCATATTTTTCCCTCGTATGATATTGTAGTAGTGTTTATAGACCATCTCCAGGGTCTCTATGTTATATATCAAAGCTTCGGCAGAATAGCTGCCTGCATCTGTTACAGCAGTTTTTCTATATAATCAATGAGATAAAATTCCTCTTTCTGGTTTCCAACAAATAAGGTTCCGTAATTACGGCCTTCCATAACCTTGTGTATCACATGGAAATCTCCGCCGTTGGCGATCACCATATCCGCTCCTGCAGCCGTGGCGATCTCTGCAGCCGTAAGCTTTGTTGCCATTCCGCCTGTTCCCACCTTACTTCCCGGGCCTTTTCCCATGCTTTTCAGCTTTTCATCCAGCTTTTCTACGGTGTCGATAAACTTTGCATCCGGATTGGTATTCGGATCGTCTGTAAACAGCCCGTCAATATCTGAAAGCAGGATCAGAAGGTCTGCGCCGATCAGAGCTGCGATAACTGCGGAAAGCGTATCGTTATCGCCAAAGGAATCCAGCGCTTCCAGCTCAAAGCTTGAAATAGAGTCGTTTTCATTGACCACAGGAATGGTATTCAGTGTCAGAAGCTCCTCAAAGGTATTTCGGGCATGCATGCGGTTCAGATTGTTGACCATGGTATTTTTTGTCATAAGGATCTGAGCTGCCATCTGATTATATTCGGCAAAAAGCTTCTGATAGATCATCATAAGCCTTGCCTGTCCCACTGCGGAGCATGCCTGTTTTACCTTCAGCTCTCTGGGGCGCTCATTGAGACCAAGGGCAGCAGAGCCCACGGCAACGGCGCCTGAAGTTACAAGTACCACGTCTTTTCCCTGATTGTGAAGATCACTGATCTCACGGACAAGCACCTCCAGCTTGCGAAGATCAAGTCTGCCTGTTTCTTTGTGGATCAGGGAAGAAGAGCCTACCTTGATCACAACACGTTTTTTATCTTTTAATAATTCCCGGTAATTCATTGTTGTCTGTCTCTCCAAATCTGTTTTATCTGTTGATTCCAAGGGCTGCCAGAGCCTCTGACTGTTTCTTTTCCATAACAGCCGCCTCTTCCGGTTCCATGTGATCATATCCCAGAAGATGAAGCATACTGTGCGCAAAAAGGAAGCTGAACTCTCTTTCTGTACTGTGTCCGTATTCCTCAGCCTGAGCATATACCCTGTCCACAGAGATCATAACATCTCCCAGCAGAAGCTCGTCTGTATCCAGGTCAAAGTATTCATCCTGATCCTCAATAATGGAATAGTCTGCAGGAGACGGAAACGGGATCATAGGAAATGAAAGTACGTCTGTGGGCGCATTGATATTTCTGAACTGGGCATTTACCTCCTTGATCTCCTCGTTATCCGTGATCACAAGATTCACGCTGGCCTCATAGGGGCACTGCTCGGTTTCCAGAATCTTATGTGCCACGCGGTTGGCAAGCTGCGTATAATCAATGTCCAATTTTTTTTCTGTTTCATAATCTATCTGAATCGTCATGATTTTTTCTCCTGACTGCGGCGGGCTGTACGGGGCTTCGCCGGCTTCTGTTTTTTCTCATATTCGTCGTATGCCTGTACAATCTGCTGAACAAGAGGGTGGCGCACAACATCCTTGCTGGTAAGCTGGCAGAAGCCGATATCCTCTATTTTTTTCAGCACCTTCATGGCAACATCCAGACCGGAAACCGCATCTCTGGGAAGATCCTTCTGAGAAGCGTCTCCGGTGATAATAACCTTTGAGCCAAAACCGATACGGGTCAGAAACATTTTCATCTGTGCAGGCGTGGTATTCTGCGCCTCGTCAAGAATAATAAAGGCATTGTCAAGGGTACGTCCTCTCATATAGGCCAGAGGTGCAACCTCTATCAGTCCTCTCTCCATATTTTTTGCAAAGCTGTCTGCTCCCATGATCTGGTAAAGAGCATCATAAAGAGGACGAAGATATGGATCTACCTTGCTCTGAAGATCTCCGGGCAGAAATCCCAGTTTTTCCCCTGCCTCAATAGCAGGACGGGTCAGAATGATGCGGCTTACCTCTTCGTTTCTGAAAGCAGTGACTGCCATTGCCATTGCAAGATAGGTTTTTCCTGTACCCGCAGGTCCTACTCCGAAAACAATCATTTTTTTACGGATCTGCTCCACATATTCCTTCTGTCCCAAAGTTTTGGGTTTAATGGGACGTCCCTGTATGGTATTGCAGATAAAATCTTTATCGATTTCTGTAAGAACCTCATTTCGCTGCTCCATGGCAAGAGCCAGGGCATAGCTGACGTTCTGTTTTGTGATGGTATTTCCTCTCTGCGCCAGAACTGCCAGTTCGCCGATCAGTTTTTTCGCCTGGGAAGCGCTTCCCTCAGTTCCAAGTATTTTCAGAATGCCGTCTCTTGATATCAGAGTGACATTCAATGTTCTTTCGATCAGTTTCAGATGTTCGTCGAACTGCCCGAATACATTCCCTTCCAGATCAGCCGGAATGTCCAGATGCAGCTCGATAATACTGTTAGCCATTCTCTGTTGTCCTTTCTTTTGGTTGCTCCAGTATTTCCACCGGAGTTTTCTTTCCGATTTTTTCAATGATCTCCAGATTTCCTCTGCTGATACAGGTTCTGTGATCCACATCTATTTTAACATTATTTGCAGATATTTGAACCCCCTTTTCCATTAATTTTTCTTCATAATCCTGAAGAATACAAAAAGCCTCTGTCTTTGCCTCCTTTTCTGTACGTATTATCTTTTTCTTCTGGTATCGGTTCATAGTAATACGGCCTGTGGAAACAGGAAGCCTAAAATTCTCAGTGAGCTTCATCGGAAGCTCTTCTGTCAGAGTATGCCAGCCCTTTTTATGCTCTGCTCCCCATTCCAAGTATAGCTTCCCAATCTTTAAAAAGCCTCCAGTTTCCTGAATATTTTCCCGTATTTCTGCTTCATACTCCAATGGAAGCTCAGCATAATAGGACAGCTTCCTTTTTATGTAAATATCTGCATCTGCATGGACATATTCATAGCGCGTCACTTCCTGACTGTCATTTTTTAATTCAAGACAGCCGGAAACCAGAACGTCTCCTGTTTTACAGTTTTCCCCTGGTCTGATCCGGGGAACTCCGGCCCTAGTAATGATCTTTACCACGGTTCCGGATTCTGTGGCTGTCAGATTGCAGGGTTCTACTTTTTCTTTTTTCTTTTTATTCTGAAAATCCCCTTCTTTTACTGTAATAACCAGTCGTGTTCCTTCTGTTCTTGCGGAAACCCAGGCTGTCTGAGGATATTCTTCCCGGATGGAAGCTGCAATGGCGCTGCAGTTTAAAGATTTTTTTTTCATACCATGGGAAACACCCTGATCCTCCAGAAACTTCAGGATTTCCGGTGTGCTGTTCGCCCTGTTTCCTTCAATATGGATATTCCAGATACGTCCGGAAAGCATAAGAAGAAGCATTCCGCACAAAAAAAATCCCAGAAAAAAAGCTTTTCTTTTTACGCCTTTTTCCACCCAGAAAGGAAGCCCCTGTTTTTCCAGAATATGAATTCTCACCTTTGTTTTTCTCCGTATTGGTCCCAGCAGAAAAAAATGGTTGACGGAAAAAATACAGGTAAAGCTCTTATCCTTATTTTGTCTCAGATTCCGGACGACAATTCCTCTTGCCATGCAGAGATTAAAAAAACGTTCTGTCTGTCCGCCACAGATAAGAACTTCCACATATCCGTTCAGAAAACAAAGGATTTTTTCCATAGCTTCCTCCTACCGTTCCGGAATGATCCGGGAGATTTTTCCTGTAACTGTCATCTCTTCCATGGTATACCAGGGAATTTCCAGATTTTTTCCCATGATTGTCAGTTTTCCCGAAAAAGTGCTTACAATGATTTCCTCCTCTGTCAGCTTAAGAATACTGCGGTAATTTTCAATAACAGCCTGGCTGCATCCTGTCAGTGTAACAACAGTCTCTCTGCAGGCAAGATCTCTGGGAACCTCAAGAGCAGTCAGACAGCCTTCCCTGAGCTGTTTTCTTTTTTGCTGAAAAAACAAAGCATCGACCTCCTCTGATTCCCGCCCACATAAAAACAGAAAAACCTTCGGCTTTTATCGTAATTTATGCCGAAGGCTTTATCTTTATTCCTGACGGAACAATACCATGGAAAACCATAATATTGTATTGCCGCCCAGATTGTATTCCATTTGCTGTTCTTCTACAATTTCCGCAGCCACTACTCCATGGCTTTCCAGACAGGGATGCATTTTTTCCGGATGCCTGCAGGGTTTTCCCTGGGGGAATGTACACTCCTGACAGATATCACAGGATTCTGTGGACAGGGTAAAAACGGAAAACCCCTGTTCCTGGAGAAATGAGGCGATTTCTTCTGTGATTTTTTCGTGCTGGTGTCTGGTGGAAAGCATTTCCTCCATATTCATAAGATCCGACACTTCCGCCACACTGGAAAAAAACACTGCCTGGGGATATCTGCTGATCCTGTCCCGGCACTGCTCCAGTGAACCTACAGCCGGAGGGCAGGCCCAGGTAGTGCCAAAACGTTCACATTCCTGACTGCAGATCGTGCGGACCCTTTCCCTTACCTGAATTCCCTTTGTGTCAAGAATACGGTACTCATACACCGGAAACTGAGAAATATATTCCTCAAATTTTCCCATATCCAACTGTTTTATCATAAGCTTATCCTTCCTTCTGTACTGCCTGTATCATAATCCGATCAAACAAACCGCCCATTGTCAAAAACCGGTAGAATTGCGGTAACCCTGGTATAGCAGAAAGTTAGTATTCGTTATACTAATTCAAAATGATCAGCGCCATAAATACAAGGTTTTCTTCACCGGCATTTGTCAGCGCATGACCTTTGCCGTCCGGAGTAAAGGTCATGTCTCCTGCTTCTACCATACGAAGTTCTCCGTTATCGCTGTAAATTCCTTTTCCGGAAAGAATGTAATAGGTTTCGCTTTCTCCGTGATGTTCATGATATCCCAGGGAACAGCCCGGTTCCAGAGTCACCTCTGCATAAAGACCACATTTTCCATTTAATTGTTTTTCATTAAGGATCGGCTTAAGAAAAACATGCCCGTTTCCTCCGCACATGTTTTCAATACGCTGAATTTCCATAAAAGAATCCTCCCTGGCAAAAACTTTTTTATTTATGATAAGGTTCATTGTTCAGAATACGGAATCCTCTGTATATCTGTTCCAGAAGTATCATCTGCATCAGCTGATGAGGAAATGTCATTCTGGAAAAGCTCAGCCGGAAATCTGCTCTTTTTAGTACCTGTTCACTTAGTCCAAGAGAGCCTCCGATCACAAAAGCAACCGAGCTTTTTCCTTCAATTCCCAATTGACCGATTTTTTCAGAAAGTTCTACAGAGTCCAGCATTTTTCCGTCAAGGGCAAGAGCGATCACGTAATCCTGGTCCCGGATATTTTTCATGATGCGCTCGCCTTCTGTTTTTTTGATCTGTTCGTTTAAAGCCTCAGAAGCCTTGTCCGGAGTCTTTTCATCAGCCACCTGACAGAAGGTAAGCTTACAGTATCTGCTCAGACGTTTTGCATATTCCTGTATCCCTGCGGTAAGATATTTTTCTTTGATCTTGCCCACAGATAAAATCCGGATCTCCATTATACTTCATAGTCAAGACAGATACGGTTGCAGGTAACTGTCCTGATAAAAGAAACCATTTTCTGATGTTCCGGGTGAACCTGATAACCGTCAAGAGCCTCCTGGGATTCCAGTTCACAGAAAAGTCCGATTTCATGTGTGCTGGCAGGAAGAGCATCTGTGACTACCTTAACAGATATCAGCCCCGGGACGATTCCCGTCAGACGTTCCAGCCCTTCTTTGATCCGTACTGCCGCTTCTTTTTTCTGTTTGTCATCTAAAGTTTCCTGAAATGACCACATTACAATGTGCTTTACCATGTTTTTCTCCTTTCTTTCCTTTACAGGCTTTCTTCAATAAAATTCTGGAATTCCTCCATGGACATCAGAACCTTCCGGGGCTTTGTGCCTTCCTCCGGTCCTACAACTCCGGCATCACAAAGCTGATCCATGATTCTGGCAGCTCTGTTAAATCCGATTTTAAACATACGCTGAAGCATTCCAATGGAAGCTTTTTCCTTATCAATAATAAACTTGCCGGCTTCCTCAAAATATACATCCCTTTCCTCTGCTCCGGATCCTCCTCCGGACAGACTGGCAGTATTTACCTGCTGTTCAATCTGCGGATTGTACTGCGCCGCGGGATTTTTATCTGCAAGAAAGTCCACGATGCTGCTGACTTCTTCGTCTGAAACAAAAGCGCCCTGCAGTCTGGCAGGCTTCTGATATCCCTGAGGATAAAAAAGCATATCTCCTTTTCCAAGAAGCTTTTCTGCGCCGTTCATATCCAGAATTGTTCTGGAATCCACGCCTGAGGAAACAGAAAAAGCAATTCTGGAGGGCATATTTGCCTTAATAAGACCTGTGATAACATTTACAGACGGCCGCTGTGTGGCTATGATCAGATGGATTCCCGCAGCCCGGGCAAGCTGAGCCAGACGGCAGATCGCATCCTCCACTTCTCCCGGAGCCACCATCATCAGATCCGCAAGTTCATCCACGATAATAATGATCTGAGGCATACGCTCCGGCGGGGTTTCTCCCTCGGGGATCCTCATTCCATCTACTTTTTTATTGTACTCCTGAAGATTTCGCACATTAAATTCCGCAAAAGTGTTGTAGCGGTTCATCATCTCTGTTACTGCCCAGTTCAGTGCGCCTGCCGCCTTTTTGGGATCAGTGACTACCGGGATCAGAAGATGAGGAATTCCGTTGTACACGCTTAATTCAACCACCTTGGGATCGATCATGATCAGCTTGACCTCTTCCGGTTTTGCTTTGTAAAGTATACTCACGATCAGAGTATTGATACATACAGACTTACCGGAGCCTGTCGCTCCTGCGATCAGAAGGTGCGGCATTTTGGCAATATCTGTAACAACAGGCTTTCCGGCAATATCCTTGCCTACGGCAAAGGAAAGCTTTGATTTTGCACCCTGAAACTCCTGGGACTGCAAAATCTCCCGGAGCATAACTGCCTGATTTTCTTTATTGGGAACTTCGATTCCCACAGCTGCCTTTCCGGGAATCGGCGCCTCAATACGGATATCCGGAGTTGCCAGGTTCAGCTTGATATCATCAGCAAGACCTACGATTCTGCTGACCTTCACTCCCATTTCCGGCTGAAGCTCATATCTGGTTACTGTGGGACCGCAGCTTGCGTTTGTCACAGTAACATTTACACCAAAATTATGCAGAGTATCCTGAAGCTTCTGGGCAGTCTGGCGAAGATGGGCATCGGAATCGCCTTTGCCCTTTCCGTTTCCTCTTTTCAGAAGCTTCAGAGGAGGATAATGATATTCTTTTTTTACTTCTGCATCCTTACTGGTAATCTCCTTCTGGATATTTCGGATTCCATTTTCTATTTCTGTTTTGGACGATTTTGGATTCTTATGAGGCTGAGAGACTTCCGATGCTGCGGACTGAACAGATGCTTCTGTATTTTGCTGTTCCTCTTTCCTGAAATCCTCAAAAGAATCTGAAATTTCTTTACTCTCGTCCTCATAAGCCTGGATTTCATCAAAATCCAAAGAATCTGAAGGCGAGTGTTCCATCTCTATATTAATATCAGTATGGTCATCAGCAGCCTCACTGGAAGAATCTGCCCGATGTATACTGAATTCCAGCTGTCCCTGACCGGTTGCTGAAGTTCGGACTTCAAAATCCTCCTCAGCGGCCTGAGCAGCAGTCTCTGATGTTTCTTTTGTTTTTTTCTTTTTTGGAGGAGTCAGTTTTGTTCCTTCCAGAAAGCCGTGAGAAGAAGCCTCTTTCTGTTCCTGTCTGGCATTAAGGGCCGCAGCCGCCTCACTGTTTTCCTGTTCCAGAGCCTGGGCAGCCTGTTTTTCTGCCTCTAACGTTTCCTCCAGCCTGCGTATTCTTTCTGCCTGACGGTTTTCCCTCTTCTGTCTGCGTTCCTGATCCCGGATCTCTTTTTTCAGATCCCGCTCCGGCTGCCCTTCCATATAGCGTTCATGTCCGCCCTTTACAAGGCTTACAATGCTGTCCCAGATTTTAAAAATAAAATCAAAAAAGGATCTCTGAGTAATCAGGATCATTGTAATAAGAAGCACAAGTACAATGATAATATATCCGCCTACAATTCCAAAAGCAGACGTAGAGGACATGCAGATCGCGCCTCCGATCACACCGCCTCCCGTATGAAGCTCTGAACTGCGTTTATAATAATCCATAAATCCCGTACCCGGAAGATATCCCTCTGTTAAAAGCTGTACAAAGCCACACAGAAAAAGAAAAAACACAAGGGCTGCCAGTGTTTTTTTGTACGCGAGAGGATTTTTTCTGTTGGACATCAAAAAGGCAGCACCCACAAAAAGCAGTACGGGAAATACATAAGCCAGAAGTCCCATAATCCCAAAGCAGACCGCGCTGATCTGGTCGCCTACAGCGCCGCCCAGTCCAAAATTACTGATAACCAGGATCATAGAAGCAGCCAGAATGATCAGCAGAATGATTTCTGTCTGGAATCCACTTGTAACATTTTGCTTTTTAGCAGTGGTTTTTCTTCTTGATGCGGTACTCTTTGCTGTTTTTCCTGTGGTTCCTCTTTTGCCTTTCTGGTTCTTTGATGCTGCCATATCCAGGCTTCCCTCCTACTACTTCTATTGCTTTTATTACTACCGGTATCAGAACCCGTTATAAGTTCTGATACCCTTTTGTTTTTTTATAACACATAATTACCGATAAGAGCAGCAAAGCCCACAATAAAACAGTAATATGCAAAATAACGGAATCTGCCCCTGTTCACAAGTCTGAGCAGTACACGGATGGTAAAATACCCCACAACTGCAGAGATGAGCATTCCCAGTACAAAGGTAAATCCCAGGCCAACGGTCATTGCAGGCGCGCTAAACTGTCCCAGCTCCACAGCCAGGGCTCCGATAATAGCCGGCACTGACAGAATGTAAGAATATTTCACTGCAAAACTCTGTGTAAATCCACTCATCAGACCTGCGCTGATCGTCAGTCCGCTTCTGGAAAGTCCGGGAAATACAGACAGTCCCTGACAAATACCAATCCACATGGCATTTCCGAATCCGGCGTCTCTTGCAGCTTTTTTTCCGCCCATTCTGCCAAGATCCACCACAAGAAGAACGATTCCTGTGATCAGGATTCCCGCTCCCGGCAGCAGCTGTGAAGAAGCCGCAAGCACAACAAGCCTTCTGGCTGTGTAACCCAGAAGTGCAGTCGGTATCATAGAAACAAGAAGCAGGAGCGCAAATTTCTTATAAGTACTGCTTACGATTTTTGCATATCGAAGTCTGTCTCCTGTTCTTTTATTATGGATATAAAGAGACAGATTTCCGATTGTATCCATCAGCATGTCCAGAGACTCCAGCAGAAGTCTTGAAATATCCTTCCAGAAAGTAAGTATCACTGCTGCCAGCGTACCAAAATGAAGCATTGCTTCCAGAAGAACACCCGTTTCGTGCTCCATCCCCAGAATGTTCTGAAGAATGCACAGATGTCCAAAACTGCTTACAGGAAGAAACTCCAGTATTCCCTGCACAACTGCAAGCAGGATCACATATAAAACTGTCATATTTTTAACCTTTTCTTTCGTCTGTTTTCTTCAAATGGCATGAAAGCTGCCGTTTTATTCCATGTAAAAGCCAAAAATTCAAAGTGTTTTCCCGGCTTTTGCTGTATCAGTATATCACAGTTCTGAAAAAGTTACAAGATATCCCCGGCAAAAAATCGAACATGTGAGCGAATACAGTTGCTGCTGCCGGACGCATCCCCGCGGAACTTTTTTATTTCCCTGAAAAATCCGTACAGACTGTACTATATTCCCGGTAAACAAAAAAAGGAAAACTGCCACAGCATACAGCCGTGACAGTTCCCCGAATCATCTCAGCCTGAACATTGCGTTTCCGCTTTTATACAGGCTATTATTATTTTAAAATCAGTTTGTGTGAGGCAGTCTCTCATCGATCATGTTCATCAGATGATCTGTGGAGCGAAGCGGTGCTACAAATGCAGCATCTTCCACAGCTGCAAGTTTTGCATTTTCACATGCAAGAACTCCGCCATAAATCTCGCCCATTTCTGCATAACGGTAAACCGGAAGCTTATCGTTCATCTCATCAGAAATATCCTCTACATCATCAAACGGCATTTCAACCTCATATACAGATCAACAAGACCCTGGCTGTTGTTCTTTGCTTTCAGCATAAGGATACCGTCGCGGGCTTTTCCGATATGACCGGAAACAACTGCGATGTCACCAAGAAGCGCAGCAGCCTCAGTAGTTACTACGTTCTGCTGGAATACGATCATTGCTTTCTTTGCATTTGCATAAAGCTCAGCGATCTCTTTTGCTTCTTCAGATACAGCAACACCTTCTACAGATGCCTTGAATGTATCAAAGCCTTCTGCACCTGTGCCCTTGCCCATATCAAGAAGAGCCTTTGCAACACCCTTGAAGAAACCAAGGCTGTTGTCTGTCTCAACAGTTTTATAAGCAAAGCTCATATGATCCTGTGCATATCCTTCCGGATTTACAAGGATAACCTTTGCTCCGTTCTTTGCTGCCTGTTTCAGTTTCAGACGGATCACCTGATTTTCTTTTGCAATAAAGCCTGCGCACAGGATCACATCTGCAGAAAGAACCTCGTTGATGGTGTTCGGAGAAGCGTTTACGCCCAGAACCTTTTCAAGACCGTTCTCTCTGTTGTTGAAGCAAAGAGTCTTAGCTCCGATAGAATCTGCGAACTTCTTGATCACATATGCTTCTTCGTTTGTATATCTGTCAGAAACTGCTACAGCAACTGCGTTTCTTCCGTATTTTGCGGCAAGAGATTCTGCTTTCTTTGCAGTCAGCATAAATGCTTCATGATAATCAACCTCTGTAAGCTCTCCGTCCTTTCTTGCCATTGGCTCAAGAAGTTTGCCGTCCATAACAGAACAGTCAAAGCCGAACTTTCCTCTTCCGCAGAGAAGTCCTTTATTGACAGCGCCTTCTCTGTCCGGAACAGCTTTTACCAGCATGTCTCCATAGGTTTCAAGATGCATGGAGCAACCTACTGAACAGTAAGCGCAGGTAGTATCGGTAGCCTCAGTGTCAAGCGGAACAGATTTTTCAAGAGTAAGATTTTCCTGAAGAGCGCCTGTAGGGCAGACACTTACACACTGGCCGCAGGAAATACATCCTGTCTCAGAAAGCGGCTGTTCAAGAGCCGGCATAACAACTGTGTCAAATCCACGTTTCACAAGGCCAAGAGCGCCTACTCCCATAACCTCATCGCAGGCACGAACACAGAGTCCGCAGAGGATACATTTATTCGGATCCCTTAAAATGAACGGATGCTCATCATGGAATTCCACTTCATTGATGTCTCCTGCCAGACGGTCCGGATCCACATCGTACATATTTGCATAGGAGATCAGCTTACACTCAAAGTAATCTTTACATCCGCACTCCAGACAACGATGAGCTTCCTCAACAGCCTGCTCCTCGTCGTATCCGAAGACTACCTCTGTAAAGTTGTCTTTTCTTTCTTCTGCATTCAGCTGCTCCATAGTCGGACGGCACATTCTCTCACGGTCTTCAAAAGTAGCCGGTGTTACGTCCTTTTTGGTTACATAATAGTTTGGCTCGTATTTGATCTCTTCTCCGCGAAGATAAGCATCTACGATCAGATAGCTCTTCTTGGCATCGCCAATGGATTCAACTGCGATGGAAATCTTGTCATTACCGCAGTCACCGCCTGCGAATACGCCCGGAAGTGCTGTCATGTATGTATCTTTATCATAAACAAGGCCGCCCTTTCTGGTAAGCTCAACCCCGTTCATTCCTTCTGCATTTACTCTCTGGCCGATTGCAAGGATTACAGTGTCCACATCAATCGTCTCTGTTTTTCCTTCTACCGGAACCGGAGCGCGACGTCCGGATGCATCCGGCTCACCAAGTTCCATAACCTGAAGAACCATCTGACGGCAGTGTCCGTTTTCATCAGAAATGATCTCAAGAGGATTGGTCAGGTTCAGGAAGATTACTCCCTCTTCCTCTGCTTCCTCGATCTCGATCATATCTGCAGGCATCTCATCTTTTGTTCTTCTGTAAATATTATAAACCTTGTCAGCGCCAAGACGTACTGCTGTACGGCAGGCATCCATAGCGGTATTACCGCCGCCTACAATGGCAACGTTTTTGCCAAGGTCAATATCTTCATTGCGGACAACTTTTCTGAGGAAATCAATACCGCCGATTACACCCTCGGCATCCTCGCCCTTGCAGCGGACACCGGTAGATACCCATGCACCGATACCAACGCATACAGCATCAAAATCTCTGCGGATCGCTTCAAAAGAGATGTCCTCGCCGATCTTTGTATTTGTAACCATGGTTACGCCCATTTTTTCAAGAACAGCGATTTCCTCATCCAGAACTTCTTTCGGAAGACGGTATTCCGGAATACCATAGCGGAGCATACCGCCAAGCTTTGGCATTGCCTCGTAGATCGTCACATCATGACCAAGCTGACGGAGGAAATATGCCATGGAAAGTCCGTAAGGACCGCCGCCGATCACAGCAACGTTCTTTCCTGTGTCTGGCTCGCACTCCGGAACAAACGGATCTTCACCGAACTCGTCAGTATCTGCTGCAAATCTCTTAAGGTTTGCAATAGCGATAGGCTCGTCTACCATACCGCGGCGGCATGCTGTCTCACACGGATGAGGACAGACACGACCGATAGATCCCGGAAGCGGAATGTTTTCTCTGATCAGTTTGATGGCCTCTTCATACTGTCCGTTTGCGATCAGACCTACATAGCCCTGACAGTCTGTACCTGCAGGACATGCAAGCATACATGGCGGACGGCAGTCACCCTTATGGTTGGAAAGAAGAAGCTCCAGGTTTGTTTTTCTTGATTCAATAACACGCGGTGTATTGGTATGGATGATCATATCCGGTGCGATCTCGGTTGCACAGGCCTTCCAGAGTTTCGGATTGCCTTCCATCTCTACCATACAAAGTCCGCATGCGCCGTAAATTTCTGTTCTCTCATCATAGCAAAGAGTAGGAATGAAAATATCGTTCTCTTTGCAGACATCGAGAATGGTCTGGCCGGGAAGTCCATAGACTTCTTTTCCGTCGATATTTAATCTGTATTTATTCACAGTCTGCACCTCCTATTAAACTCTCTTTACTGCGCCAAATTTACAGGATTCCTCACACTTGCCGCACTTGATACATACAGCAGGATCAATCTTATGCTGCTGTTTTTTCTCGCCGCTGATGGCGCCAACCGGGCAGTGTCTTGCACAGGCTGTACAGCCCTTGCAGTCCTCTGTAATCTCGTAGTGAATAAGAGCCTTACAGGATTTTGCAGTACATTTATGATTGTAAATATGATCCTCATATTCATTGCGGAAATATTTCAGAGTGGTGAGTACCGGGTTCGGAGCAGTCTGTCCAAGTCCGCACATAGCGCCGTCCTTGATCTTTCCTGCAAGCTCTTCCAGAAGCTCGATATCTCCGTCTTCTCCTTCGCCCTTTGTGATTCTCTCAAGAATCTCAAGCATTCTCTTGGTACCGATACGGCAGTAGTTACATTTACCACAGGATTCTTTCTTGGTAAAGTCAAGGAAGAAACGTGCCATATCTACCATACAGGTATCCTCGTCCATTACGATCATACCGCCGGAACCAACGATAGCGCCTGTCTTATTGATATCTTCATAAGTAACAGGAGTATCAATAAGATCTGCAGGAATACATCCGCCGGAAGGACCGCCCATCTGAACAGCCTTGAATTCTTTGTCGTTTTTGATTCCGCCGCCGATGTTGTAAATAACTTCTTTCAGAGTCATTCCCATAGGAACCTCAACAAGACCGCCCTTCTTGATTTTTCCTGCAAGAGCAAATACCTTGGAGCCCTTGGATTTTTCAGCACCTCTGTCAGCAAAGGCCTGTCCGCCATTGGCAATGATCCATGCAACGTTTGCATAGGTTTCTACGTTATTGATGTTGGTCGGAAGCTTCCAGTATCCCTTTGCAGCCGGGAACGGAGGTTTCAGTCTTGGCATACCTCTCTCACCTTCAAGAGAAGCAATAAGAGCAGTCTCCTCACCGCATACAAATGCGCCTGCGCCTGCTTTGATACGGATATCAAAATCAAAGCCTGTTCCAAACAGATTTTTGCCCAGATAACCCTTTTCTCTTGCCTGTGCCATGGCGATCTCAAGACGTGCGATTGCCAGTGGATACTCAGCACGGCAGTAAATGATACCCTCGGTAGCGCCTGCAGCAAAACCGCCGATGATCATACCTTCCAGCAGGGAGTGAGGATCGCCTTCCAGAACGGAACGGTCCATGAATGCACCTGGGTCACCCTCGTCCGCATTACATACCATATATTTCTGCGCGCCTTTATTGGATTTGATCGCATTCCATTTAAACCATGTAGGGAAACCGGCGCCGCCGCGTCCGCGAAGTCCGGAAACCTTGATTTCCTCAATAACTTCATCCGGAGTCATGGAAGTGATAACTTTGCGTGCAGCTTCATAGCCGCCTACCGCTATGTACTCATCAATTTTTTCCGGATTGATCTGACCGCAGTTGCGGAGAACGATTCTCTGCTGCTGGGAAAGGAACGCCTCATCCTCTGCCGGAATCACGTATTCCTCTACCGGCTTTCCGCCAATCAGATGCTCCTCTACGATTTTTTCTACTTTATCTGTAGTACATTTGACATATCTTGCTTCCAGAGTGCCTTCGTCATTATACACATCAACGATAGGCTCCAGATAGCAGGTACCGATACATCCTGTTTTATCAATAACAACATTTGTAAGATTTTTTTCTGCTACGATACGCTGGAACTCATCAGAGGTCTTCTTAGCTCCGGTAGCAATACCACAGCTGCCTTGTCCTACAACAACTTTCATATTTCTACCTCCTATGCGTTCTTTGCTTTATAATCGTCAAGAATCTTCTTAACAGAAGATTTTGTCAGGTTTCCGAATGTTTCCTCACCGTCTGCTGATTTTACCATCATAACCGGCGCAAGAGAACAGCAGCCAAGACAGGCTACGTTATTTAATGTAAACAGACCATCTTCGGTTGTCTCTCCGTCCTTGATTCCAAGATGTTCACAGACAGCTTCCTCGATCATGTCAGAACCATTTACATGACAGGCTGTACCTTTACAGAGCATGATCAGATACTTTCCGATCGGCTGTAAACGGAACTGTGCATAGAATGTAGCCACACCGTAAATTTTAGCAGGCATGATCCCTGTTCTTTCTGCGATATAATTGATCGCATCCATAGAAAGATACCCGTAGATATCCTGGGTCTGCTGAAGAATGGTGATCAGGCTTCCCGGCACCTTTGCATATTTTTCAAGCACCGGAGCCAACTCAGCGAAATCCGCGTTTCCGCTGTTCTGACATCCACACGTATTGCTCATATGATTTGTCCCTCCTGTAGAAATTATTTTAAACATCACTACTTATTCTCTAGCATTATATCACAAAAGGAGGGACAGTCAAAGGAAAAAGTGCATGATTTTTCATAAATTGTTAATAATGTGACTAACTTTTTCATGAAATTACATTTTTTTCTCAGCTTTCTGAAGGTCAATTAGTTCATACAGTTTGGCAAGAGCCTCTTTCATTCCTCCCACTTCATCGATCAGTCCTTCTTTTACAGCCTCCCTGCCTTCCAGCATGGTTCCCACATCTTTTACCAGCTGTGTGGTATCCAGCATTAGCTCTTCCAAGCGCTTCTGAGAAATGTGGGAATGAGAAGCAATAAATCCCGTGATCCGGTCCTGAATTTTTTCCATATTCCGATAGGTCTGTGCAACACCGATAAACATCCCACTGGAACGCACCGGATGAATCACCATGGTAGCGCTTGGCACAACAAAGGAATAGTCGGCCGATACGGCCATGGGAACACCAATGGAATGACCGCCTCCAAGAACAAGAGAAACGGTAGGAATACTTAAAGATGCGATCATCTCCGCAATGGCAAGCCCTGCTTCCACATCGCCGCCTACCGTATTTAAAAGAATCAAAAGGCCGTCCACATCTTCATCATCCTCCACCAGAGCCAGCTTTGGAAGTACATGCTCATATTTGGTGGTTTTACTCTGAGAAGGCGCTGACTCATGGCCTTCCACCTCACCGATAATCGTAAGAAGCTCCACATGATGTTTTCGTGGATTTCTATCCAGAGTCACCTGTCCCATTTCCTTTATCTGCTCATTTTTTCTGTCCTGATTTTCCAGTTTTTCCTGCTCATATCCAGTATCCTCTGGTTTTGTCTCTGCGTTTTTCTGTGATTTCCCATTCTCATCTGCTCCGGAAATCATTTTTTCCATTGGATGCTGTTCTTCTTTTATATTCTCCTGGTTCAGAAATTTTTCCTCTGCGTATCCATTCTCTTTTCCCTCATACTCTGACAGAACCTTCTGATCATAATTCATTTGCTGCCGTTTTCCTTTTTCGGACATGCAATCCTCCATTCCGCCGCCTTTTATCCGGCGGCACAAATAATATAAAAAACAATTCACACTTCCACAGTTTCATGGTACAATAAATTTAGTTTTTGATGCTGCAGTATTAACTGTGATCATCTCCGCCCGTCTATTCATTTACAGAAATGCCCCTCTGCTCAGGCGAACTATATTTCACCAGTTCGTTTATTACCTGATTCTGTTTTAGCTTTGCAATCCCATCTTAAATCTGCTTCTTTCCCGGCAACACCCCTGAAAAACCATCATTCATGAAACTATTATGTGTAAAACATGAATTTTTATTCTTTGTTATAAATGATCATATTCGAAAAAGCACACGAACTAATTTGTCTTTGTGGAATGCGCATATAGAGTTTAGTATTTCTTTTTATGTCCATATATTCCGAATTTTATTGTACAAAATTCAATATTTTCTTATTATATATTTCTTTATTGATGCCGGATCATACATAGTTCAGCGCTGCCTTCTGCAGGGAAATGGATGTTACCTGATATTTTTATCTGTAATGCAGTCAGACCAATATGTATGTTTCTGTTTTCAGCTTCAGCAGAACCTGACCAGTTGTATGGTAACGCATAGTCAGAACGTCCTTATGGCTATCGAAAGTAATTTATCATCTTTTATTTTTTCACTTGATTTATGTATCTGTACCATGATAATTCAATAGACTTTACACTCTTAAGTTTCTGTCATGGATGAGAAACTATCCCGATCAGAAAATATGATTCTTAATGAGCTGGACAGAGTACAGGCACATCTTGAAGGAGATTTGGAAAAAGTACAGAAAAATCTGGAAGAACTGAAACAGTTTTACAAAATTGATAAGTTGGAAACAGATAATACTTCGCTGCTTCTGAAAATGTACAATGACATGCAAAAAGAAATTGCAGAGATTAAGACTAAAATAGCATAAAACACAATCGCCGAAAGGGTGTAAAGCCTACTGAGTTATCAGGCGGTCCATTTGCATCTGTATAAATCCATATGTCCACTCACAAAATACAGAACACTCTTTACCATAAAAACAGACCATCTAAACAATCAGTATAGCATCACCGAAAGCCATTTTGTTATAAAAAGCATCATCATTTTTAAGATAAAACAGCCCTCATCTCCCTTATTTTAAAGGGTCTGAGGGCTGTTCTCAATTATTCATCCCAGTTGTGCCATACGTCAGTGACGTCATCGTCCTCATCAAGAAGATCAAGTGTTTTCTGAAGGTTTTTGATATCTTTTTCGTCTGTAAGCTCCACATAGGTCTGAGGAACCATAGCCACCTGTGCCTCCAGCATAGGAACTCCGGCAGCTTCCAGAGCCTCTCTAACTGCACTGAAATCATCCGGTGCTGTGATCACTTCAAAGCTTTCCTCTTCCTCACTGAAATCCTCAGCACCTGCATCAAGGGCAACCATCATCAGCTCATCTGCATCCATCTCGCACTCTTCCTTGTCAATGATGATCTGTCCTTTCTGATCAAACATAAAGGAAACGCAGCCCTGTGTTCCGATGCTTCCGTAGCCTTTTGTAAAAGCATTTCTTACATTGCTGGCAGTACGGTTTTTATTGTCTGTAAGAGTTTCTACGATAATGGCAACACCGTTGGGACCATAGCCTTCGTATGTAGCACGCTCATAGTTGTCTGCCGCCTCTGCACCTGCTGCTTTTTTGATACCGCGCTCAATGGTATCATTTGGCATATTATTTGCTTTTGCTTTTGCAATAACATCGCGAAGCTTGCTGTTATTGTTGGGATCCGGTCCTCCGGCTTTGACAGCCATAACGATCTCTCGTCCGATCACAGTAAAGATTTTACCTTTTTTGGCGTCGTTTTTCTCCTTTTTATGCTTTATGTTTGCGAATTTTGAATGTCCTGACATAACTCACTTTCTCCTTTTGTGTTCTTGTCATTTATTTTTTCGGCCCGCACCTTTCCTATTGTCCTGTTTCCAAGAGACAGGATCTTAAAGCGGTAACCGTTTGCAACAATCTCATGGTCCAGATCTTCCTCTGTGGGAATATGCCCCAGAAGCTCTGTGAGAAGCCCGTTCAGCGTCGTTACCTCAACCTCTCCAAAACTGATCCCCAGCTCCTCCTCAACATCCTCCAGCTCTGCAAAACCATCAATCAGAACGCTGTTATCTGTCTGAGTCCGGATAGCAATATCCTCGTCCTCATCATATTCATCAAGGATCTCTCCCACGATTTCCTCCAGAATATCTTCCATTGTGATCACTCCTGCAGTCTGACCGTACTCATCTACCACAACTGCCATATGTGCCTGTTTTACCTGCATAGTACGGAAAATATTGCTGATGCTTCCCGTTTCCGGCACAAAATCTGCTTTTCGGATCAGTCCCGGAAGCTCTCTTAGAGGCTTGAATCTTGCCCAGGAATTCTGGGTCATAAATTTAAGAGCGTCTTTATAATGGATCAGTCCTCTGATATTGTCCATATCATCCTCATAGACCGGATATCTGGAATTTCCTTCTTCCAGCATCTCATCTATGACGTCTTTCAGGAATCTTTCCTGGTCAAAAGCCACCACTCCGGTTCTGTGTGTCATAATATCACCGGCCTTGATATCATTAAAAGAAATGATATTCTGAATCATCTCTGCTTCATTTTTCTCTATGACGCCCTGTTCATGAGCCTCATCCACAATGGAAATGATCTCCTCCTCTGTAACCGCTTCCTGCTGTTCCCCAAGCGCTACTCCAAAAACACCGGCAGTAATACGCGCAAGCCAGGTAACTGTCAGAGTAAAAGGCCACATTATCGTTACCACTATGCTGACAAGCCGCACATAACGGAACGCATACTGTCTGGATCGGTAATCTCCGATCCTTCGGAACATCAAAATGCCAAAAGAGGCAAGAAGAACAACACAGAGAATCGAAATCAGTACCAGAGCCGGAAACTGATCTATGTAACGATGTGAGATCCGCGCCAGAAGAGGCACCAGAAAAACACCGATAAAGATTCCTGAAGCTGTTACGATCAGAGGAATGGCATTGACATATCTTACCGGTTCATCAATAAGCCTTTTCAGTAATCCGGCTTTTTTGTTTCCTTCCTCTGCCATTTTCTGTATTTCGCTCTGATTCAGATTTCTGACTGCTGCTGCAAAGCCATAAAGGATTCCGTTCAGCAAAATCAGTATCACTAGAACAATAAGCCCCGCCAGGGGCGATCGACTGCCGTCGTCCATTTTGTATTTCCTTTCTTAACTCGCTGTACATACAGTGTATTTCCCCGGAAATTACCTGTGAATCAGCATAATTACTGCTAAAATATAGCACTTTCCCTGCCGTTCGTCAAGAATTCCCGTCCAAAAAGTATCTTTCTTAAAAGCATCTTTTGCCCTGCCCAGGCAGAAAAAGGATCAGAAGCTCAGTTCCAGGCTAATCTCCAGCGCATGATTCACACGGTCAAGCATACACTGATCCAGGTGACACACCTTATCCTTCAGCCGCCGTTTATCAATGGTCCTTAACTGCTCCAGAAGGATCACGGAATCTTTTTCGATCCCGTAGGCAGAAGCATCAATTTCAATATGTGTAGGAAGCTTCGCCTTATTCATTTTTGATGTGATGGCTGCGCAGATCACAGTTGGGCTGTGCCGGTTTCCCACATCGTTCTGTATGATCAGAACAGGACGGATCCCGCCCTGCTCGCTTCCTACCACAGGTCTTAAATCTGCATAAAAAATATCCCCTCTTTTTATTACCACACAATTCACACTCCGATTCTGTTTTCTCTACTAATCAGTATTTCCAGTTTTTTCTTGTGTATACATGCGTGGTATTTCCAGTTTCTGCCGCCTTTACCTATTCAAAAAAGGTCAGCTCACCCCATTTCTTTCCGTTCTTTATATAAATTCTTGGTACCCGTTTTCCAATATCACAGGCAAATTCATAAGAAAACCTTCCTGATAAGTCTCCAAGAGTTTCCAGACTGAGAACCTCATCTCCGTCCTTTCCTACAAGTGTCACCTCGTCACCTGTGTGAACCTCAGGAATCTCTGTTACATCTACCATAAACTGATCCATACAGATCCGCCCGATCACAGGAGCCTTTTTTCCATGGATCAGGACCCATCCTTTGTTGGAAAGACTTCTGGGATATCCGTCTGCATAGCCTACAGGTATGGTGGCAACCTTCATGTTTTTTTGTGCAGTAAAGGTTCCTCCATAACTGACCGAAGCCCCTGCTTTCAGTTCCTTGACATAACTGACATGGCTTTTCAGCTCCATAGCAGGCAGAAGCCTTACAATATCCCGTTCCACCTCATCAGAAGGATAAATTCCATAAATGGTGATTCCGGCACGGACGGCATCCATGTTTGCTTTTGGCATACGGATAATGCCTGCGCTGTTGGAACAGTGCTGTACAGGAATTCTGATTCCACTTTCATGAAGCAGTCTCTCAAAGGTCACGTAACGTTCCAGCTGTTTTTCAGCAGGAGAGATATCTGTTTCGTCTGCTCTGGCAAAGTGGGTGAACAGTCCCTCCACCTCTACATTGGAAAGTTCTGTGATCTTCTTAATTTCCTGAACGCTTTCTGTGGTATCAGAAAATCCAATCCTGCTCATTCCTGTGTCAAGTCCAATATGGATATGTACTGTTTTTCCCTGACGGACAGCCTCCTCTGACAGCTTTTCTGCCATGGAGTATTCGCTGACAGTCAGCCGGATCTCCTGCTCCACCATATCAGGAAAATATTCCTCAAATACAATTCCCAGAATCAATATTGGCTTTGTTACCCCAAAGGCACGAAGCTGAAGAGCCTCCTCTGCGGTAGCCACTGCAAATCCCCAGATATAACTGTATCCGTGGATCAGACGGGCAATGGCTTCTGCTCCGTGGCCATATCCGTCCGCCTTGATCACAGCAATGATTTTTGTGCCCTTTGCGATATTTTTTTTCATTTCTCCAAAATTATGCGCAATAGCATCCAGGGATACTACTGCTTTGATTCTGTCATATCTCCTCATGTCTTCCTCCGTACTTCAATACCTCCGGAATTGTCAGGAGCAGATCTCCCGCCTTCATTCCATACATTCCCTTGTTCTCAGCTGCCAGATCGCCTGCTCTTCCGTGGATAAAAACTCCCAGCGCTGCGATCTCTGTCATTTCACCAACTGAAAGCGCCTCTCCTCTGTACATACAGAGCATTCCGGCAAGAACCCCTGCAAGTACATCTCCGCTTCCGGCTGTTGCCATTCCGGCATTTCCGGAAAGATTATACCATACTGTGCCATCGGAACCGGTCGTTACAGTACAGGCATCCTTCAGTACACAGACAGAGCCCGAAGCTCTGGCATATTCCAGTGCCGAGGCTTCCCGGCTGTCCTGCAGCTCTCCAATGCTTTTTCCGGTAAGCCGGCTCATCTCTCCCATATGGGGAGTCAGAATCACATGACTGCCCAGAAGGTTTTTCCAGGACGGATTTTCTGCCAGAAGGTTCAGACCGTCTGCATCAAGCACCACTTTTTTTCCGGATAAAGCTTTTTCCAGAAACCAGTGCACCTTAAACCGTGTTTTTTCCGAAATTCCAAGTCCCGGTCCCATCAGGATCACATCACACCAGTCAAAGGCATTCTGATAGGCCGCCTCTCCTTTTCCACAATCAATAATGGCTTCCGGAAGCAGGCTCTGCAAAGGAATACGGTTACTTTCATCGGTAAGAATACGTACCATTCCCGCACCGCCGGCAAATGCTGCCGCTGCGCAGAAATAGGCGGCGCCGCACATTCCCGGGCTTCCTGCCACTGCAAGAACCTTTCCGAAGGTGGACTTGTTTCCTTCTGGTGTTCTTCTGGGAATCTTTTTGGTATCTTCCACTTCCAGAATTCTCTTTTTCTCAAAAACACCAGACTCTCCGTAAACGCCAATATCGGCCAGAACCGTCCTTCCGGCATTTTTTCTGCCCGGATAAAGGCACAGTCCCGCCTTCAGAAATCCAAAGGTCACGGTAAGATCCGCCTCAAAAGCAGCACCCATCACTGCGCCGGTATCTCCGTTCACCCCGGATGGAATATCAACAGCTACTTTCCAGGCAGTCATCCGGTTCATGGTTTCTATCAGTTCTTTATATTTTCCCATAACAGGACGGGCCAGTCCCACACCGAAAACAGCGTCTACTATAGTAGTATATTCACGCCACTGCGGGTTATTCACAACCGGAACATGATAATTTGATGCAATGGAAAGCTGGCGCGCGGTTTCATGGGTAAAAGAGGAATGATTTCCTGCCACATAAATCTCAGCCTGATATCCATGAAGAAAAAGGATCCGGGCAATGGCAATTCCGTCTCCTCCGTTATTTCCGCTTCCACAGACACAGAGAATCTTCTCTTCTGTGTTATTTTTATGAAACACCTTTTCCATTTCTTCCACAGTTTTCAGAGCAGCCCGTTCCATAAGAACACAGGAAGGAATGCCTCTCTTTTCAATCGTATACGCATCCAGCTGCTTCATTCTCTCACAGCTTACCACTTCTTTCATCTGATCCCCTCCTTTTTGTATCTGTCTGCTTTATATCTTTTTACATCAAAAGGCTGTCAGCCCGGAATAGGGTGACAGCCTGCTGAGATGGGCTAATTTTCATGTTCCTGACGGTACTGGCTAAGATTGTAAGAAAGCCGCATAAGGCTCTCGGAAAGATGTACATTCTCTACGATCACATCATCAGGAGTATCCAGATCAATATGCGCAAAATTCCAGATTGCCTTGATTCCGTTCTCAATCAGAATATTTGCCATATCTCCGGCCTTATTTTTCGGAAGCGTAAGGATTGCGATCTCAATCTGATTTTCCTTCAGGAAAAACGGAAGATCACTGATCATCTGAATCTCAATTCCCCGCACTGCGATCCCTTCCAGTACAGGATTGATGTCAAAAATGCCCATCAGCTTAAATCCGCGTTTTTCAAAATCCACATAGTTTGCCAGCGCCTGTCCAAGATTACCGGCACCCACGATGATCATGGGATGAACCGTATCTAACCCCAGAATTTTGCCGATCTCTGTGTACAGATACTTCACATTATATCCGTATCCCTGCTGTCCGAATCCGCCGAAATTATTCAGGTCCTGACGGATCTGAGACGCTGTCACATGCATTTTTTTGCTGAGGTCATTGGAAGAAATACGCTCCACATTTTCTTCCAGCAGTTCTCCAAGATATCTGTAATAACGCGGCAGCCTTTTTATCACTGCTTTTGAAATTTGTTTTGCCTCCACGGGATGATCCTCCTTCTGATTTCCTATTAATTATAACGAAATGTTATTTTAATGTCAAATAAAGTTTTTTCACTTCGCAAAAACTTTTTGGTCTTTACAAAATCATTGTAAAAGCCTTATAATCTTACAGTACGTATTAAGATAATTAAGGCAATTTGCGGAGGAACAACAATGATTTTAGCATGTCAGGGCATCTGTAAATCCTTTGGCGAAAAAGAGATTTTAAAAGATGCCTCTTTTCACATAGAAGAGCGGGAAAAAGTCGCTCTGATCGGTAATAACGGCGCAGGAAAAACCACTTTGCTGCGCATTATTATGGAAGAGTTTTCTGCTGATTCCGGAAACGTGATACTGGCAAAAGATAAACGTATGGGATATCTGGCTCAGTATCAGGATATTTACGGACAGCGCACCATTTACGAAGAGCTTCTTACAACCAAACAGCACATCCTTGATATGGAAGAACGTATGCGCTCCATTGAACTGGAAATGAAGCATGTACAGGGCGAAGAGCTGGAGCAGCTTATGAACACCTATACCAGACTTACCCATGAATTTGAGCTGGAAAACGGCTACGCATACAAAAGCGAGCTTACCGGCATACTGAAGGGTCTGGGATTTGGGGAAGAAGACTTTGAAAAGCCGATTGAAACTCTTTCCGGAGGCCAGAAAACAAGGGTAGCTCTTGGCAAGCTTCTGATCTCCAGGCCGGATATCCTTCTTCTTGACGAGCCTACCAACCATCTGGACATGGAAAGTATTGCCTGGCTGGAAACCTATCTTCTGAATTATCCGGGAGCTGTTTTTATTGTTTCCCATGACCGTTATTTTCTTGACAAGGTAGTGACTAAGGTAGTAGAAATCGAAGCCGGTCAGGTGATTTCTTTCCAGGGCAACTACTCTTCTTATGCAGAAAAAAAGGCGCAGCTGAGAGACGCTCAGTATAAGGCATACCTGAATCAGCAGCGGGAAATCAAACATCAGGAAGCTGTGATCGTTAAATTAAAGTCTTTTAACCGTGAAAAATCAATCCGCAGAGCTGAAAGCCGTGAGAAAATGCTGGATAAGATCCAGAGACTTGACAAGCCGGTGGAAATCCAGACTCATATGCGTCTTTCTCTGGAGCCAAGAACCGTAAGCGGAAATGACGTTCTTACTGTAGAGGAACTGTCCAAAAGCTTCCCCGGCCAGACACTGTTTACAAATATCTCCTTTCAGATAAAAAGAGGTGAGCGGATTGCGCTGATCGGAAATAACGGGACAGGAAAGACTACCATGCTGAAGATTCTTAACAGCATCCTTCCTGCAGACTCCGGAAGCTTTTCCCTGGGCTCCAAGGTTCAGATCGGCTACTATGATCAGGAGCATCATGTGCTTCATTCAGAAAAAACTATTTTTCAGGAAATTTCGGATTCCTATCCCACACTGACGGAAACAGAGATCCGAAACATGCTTGCCGCCTTTCTTTTTACCGGAGATGATGTTTTTAAAGAAATTTCTTCTCTTTCAGGTGGAGAAAGAGGAAGAGTCTCTCTTGCCAAGCTGATGCTTTCAGAAGCCAATTTCCTGATCCTGGACGAGCCCACTAACCATCTGGATATTGCTTCCAAGGAAATTCTGGAGGAAGCTTTAAACAGCTACAGCGGAACCGTCCTCTATGTTTCTCATGACCGTTATTTTATTAATCAGACTGCTACAAGGATTCTTGACCTGACCCATCAGGCGATTGTGAATTATATTGGTGACTACGATTATTATCTTGAGAAAAAAGAGGAGCTGACGGAAAAATATGCGCCTGCCCCGTCTGATCCTGCTGAAACCAGAGCACCGGAAACAGATAACTCTGACAGCAAGCTTTCCTGGCAGCAGCAAAAGGAAGAACAGGCCCGCAGGCGAAAACTGGAAAACGAACTGAAAAAAACAGAAGCCAGAATCGAAGAGCTGGAAAAAAGAGATAAAGAAATCGATGAAACTCTGGTGCTTCCGGATGTGTGCACCAATGTGGCGCGCTGTACTGAATTAAGCCGCGAAAAAGAGGCGGTTCTGAAGGAACTGGAAGAATTATATGAAAAATGGGAATCCCTCGCCTGAGGTTTTCCCATTTTTGCTGTCCGAAACCGCTGTTCATATGGTCCAAAACAATTCCTGTTATTTTGATTTTTGTACGGTTACTTCATAATACGATCCAGTGACTCCCGCACGGCCAGAATAAAATCTCTGCTGGAAAGCACCTTTGGATGCTTAATGGTTGTGATCATGGCAAGATCCTTTGTCATCTTTCCTGCCTCAATCGTAGAAAGAGTTGCTTTTTCCAGTTTATCCGCAAACTCAGTCAGAGCTTTATTTCCATCCAGCTCTCCCCTTTTCCTGAGCGCACCTGTCCATGCAAAAATTGTTGCCACTGAGTTGGTAGAGGTCTCTTTTCCTTCCAGATGTCTGTAATAATGTCTCTGTACGGTTCCGTGAGCAGCCTCATATTCATAGTATCCGTCCGGAGAAACAAGAACAGAAGTCATCATGGCAAGAGAACCAAAGGCAGAAGAAACCATATCGCTCATAACGTCTCCGTCATAGTTTTTGCAGGCCCAGATAAAGCCGCCCTCCGCTTTCATCACGCGGGCAACCACATCGTCAATCAGGCTGTAGAAATATGTCAGTCCTGCCGCATCAAATTTCGCCTTAAATTCCTCTGTAAATATCTTCTGGAAAATTTCCTTGAATTTGCCGTCATAGGTTTTGGAAATAGTATCCTTTGCCCCGAACCACACATCCTGATTTGTATCAAGAGCATAGTTAAAGCAGCTTCTTGCAAAGCTTTCGATGGACGCTTCCATATTGTGCATTCCCATGGCAACTCCCGGAGACTTGAATTCCTGTACAAGAGAACGTTTCTCTTCCCCGTTCTCAGAAGTATATACCAGTTCCACCTTTCCAGGTTTTTCTACATAAAATTCTGTGTTTTTATATATGTCACCGTATGCATGACGGGCAATGGTAATTGGTTTTTTCCAGTTACGTACACAGGGTTCGATTCCTTTTACAACAATGGGAGCCCGGAATACCGTTCCGTCAAGAATAGCGCGGATGGTTCCATTAGGGCTTTTGTACATTTTTTTCAGATCATATTCCTTCATTCGGGCATGATTTGGAGTAATCGTAGCGCATTTTACTGCAACACCGTATTTTTTTGTGGCATTGGCAGCATCTACGGTTACCTGATCGTCTGTTTCGTTCCGGCAGGCAAGCCCGAGATCATAATATTCCGTATTCAGATCCACATAGGGAAGCAGAAGTTCCTCTTTGATCATTTTCCAGAGAATACGGGTCATCTCATCTCCGTCCATTTCTACCAGGGGTGTTGTCATTTTAATCTTATCCATGTATTTTATCTCCTCTCCGGTTGAAGCATGTTCTGTTTAGTATTGTACAAAAAAACTCCTCTTCCGTCAACGCTGATGCTTTCACTTCATAAAATATTTATGATTCTGCCCCTCTTTCGTCTACAGTTCCAGAAACCGTTCCAGGTTAAATCTGCCCCATCCCTGCTGGTTTCTGGGAAATCCCATATCATCTGCACTGTCCTTCAGCATCATTTTAATCTCCACATTGGTAAGAAGGGGATCTTTTTCAAGCGCCAGAGCAACGGCCCCTGAAACAAAGGGCGTAGACATGGAGGTTCCGCTTTTCATCCGGTACCCGCCCTTTGATGAACAGGAAATGATCCGGTTTCCGGGAGCTACAAGATCCGGCTTACATATACATTCAAACGTAGGGCCTCTTCCGGAAACTCCTTCCGTTCCCACAAGCATGTCACTGGAACCTACGGTAATGATCTTTCTGCTGCTTCCCGGCGCTGTAATGCTCCCTGGCAGCGGTCCCTGATTTCCTGCCGCTGCCACGACCACCAGCCCCCGATCCCATAATTTCTCCACTCCCTGTATCAGGCTGTTATGTTCTTTTCCGTTTTTACAGGTGGTTCCCACAGAAATATTCACAACACGGATATGGTATTTTTGCATATGACGGATGATCCAGTCAAAGGCGCACAATACATCTTCTTTGTTTCCGTTCCCAAACCGGTCCAGAACCTTCAGCCCGATGATCCCGCATCCAGGAGCCACTCCCCTGTATTTTCCCCCGGAGGCTGTTCCGTCTCCACAGAGAATTCCGGTTACATGAGTTCCATGCCCATTATCATCATAAGGAGTCTGTTTATGTGAAATAAAATCAGAAAAAGCACAGATTCTGTTTCCAAAATCCGGATGCGGAGAAATGCCTGTATCCAGAATTGCCACACCGATGCCCTTTCCGGTATAATTCATCATTTTCATGAATATACTCCAAAAAAGAAGATTTATTTTAATGTATTCAGTCTGAGAATTATTTGCGAATTTTATAGAATATGAATATTTTTCATAGATTTGCCAATACTGTAAACCATCGGAATAACTTAAGTATGGATCACAGATTGCAGCCGCCAGGATACTGACCGCCCTGATGAAACCCGCTGCATAAAAAGGAGGATTTTCATGGCGTTTATTTTATTTCTGATCATATTTTTCTGTCTGCAGTCCTTTGTCCTGTTCTGCTGTGTAGCTGCGGGAAATGACCCGGCTTCCCAGCTGATCTCAGATCAGGAACAGATGGACTATATCAGAACCTGGATGGAAAATCACCAAATGTAAAAAGCCTAAAAAACAAACCGCAGGGAGACATTCCGTAAATCTCCTTCTGCGGTTTCTTACATAATCTATGACGAATCAGAGACTTGCTCTGATCACCTTAGGCTTGCAGCCCGCGTCTTCCAGAGCCTTTACAATCTGATTTTTATGATCGGTTCCAAAGGCCTCCATAGTTACTTTCAGCTCTACGGCCGCATTACGGTTGGTGGTAACAAACTGGTTATGGTCAAGCTTAATAACATTGCCCTGATTCTGAGCTATGATGCTTGCCACACGTACCAGCTCTCCTGCTTTATCCGGAATCAGTACAGAAACTGTAAAAATACGGTCTCTCTGGATCAGTCCGTGCTGGACTACAGAGGACATGGTAATTACATCCATATTTCCTCCGCTTAAAATAGACACTACTTTTTTTCCGGTAAAGTCCAGATGGCGAAGAGCCGCCACAGTCAGAAGTCCGGAGTTTTCTACGATCATTTTATGATTTTCAACCATATCCAGAAAAGCCATGATCAGCTCATCATCTTCAATGGTAATGATGCTGTCCAGATTTTCCTGAAGATACGGGAAGATATGCTCGCCCGGAGTCTGCACTGCAGTACCGTCCGCTATGGTATTTACATGAGGAAGGGTTACAACTTCTCCTTTTTCCAGAGACGCTTTCATACAGGCTGCTCCTGCCGGCTCTACTCCGATCACCCTGATATGAGGATTCAGAAGCTTCGCAAGAGTGGAAACACCGGTAGCCAGACCGCCGCCGCCAATAGGCACAAGAATATAGTCTACAAGAGGAAGCTCCTGGACGATCTCCATGGCAATGGTACCCTGTCCGGTGGCAACTGCCGGATCATCAAAGGGATGGATAAACGTATAGCCTTCCTTTTCTGCCAGCTCCAGAGCATAAGCGCAGGCTTCATCATAGACATCGCCCTTCAGGATCACCTCTGCGCCATAGCTTTTTGTCCGTTCCACCTTAATAAGAGGCGTTGTGGTAGGCATTACGATGACCGCCTTTACCCCGAATTTGTGAGCAGCATAGGCAACACCCTGAGCGTGATTTCCGGCTGAAGCAGTGATCAGTCCTTTTTCTCTTTCCTCATCTGACAGCGTGCTGATCTTATAATAGGCTCCCCGCACTTTGTAAGCGCCTGTCCTCTGCATGTTCTCCGGCTTCAGAAAAACTCTGTTTCCGGTTAGCTCGGAAAAATAACTGCTTTTGATCAGCTTTGTCTCCTGGGTTACTTTTTTTACAATCTCTGAGGCTTCCTCAAAATTCTCCAGTGTAAGCATATTCATTTTCTCCTTCCCGTATTCTTAATCTTCTTTTTCGTTTACATCAAACAATGCATTTACAAAAGTATCTGCATCAAACTTCTGAAGATCGTCAATAGTTTCTCCCACTCCAATATATTTTACCGGGATATCAAGCTCTGACTGGATCGCAACTGCAATTCCGCCTTTGGCTGTACCGTCAAGCTTAGTCAGAATGATTCCTGTTACATTGGCAACCTCTGCAAACTGCTTTGCCTGAGTAAGAGCATTCTGTCCGGTGGTTCCGTCAAGTACAACCAGAGTTTCAAGATAAGCTTCCGGATACTCCCGCTCCAGAATACGGTAGATCTTTCTCAGCTCTTCCATCAGATTTTTCTTGTTATGAAGGCGGCCTGCTGTATCGCAGAGAAGCACGTCTGCGTTTCGGGCCTTTGCTGCAGCTACTGCGTCATAGACAACAGAGGCCGGATCCGCTCCTGACTGTCCGCCGATAATCTCCACGCCGGCGCGGTCTGCCCACTGGGAAAGCTGCTCTCCGGCAGCTGCACGGAAGGTATCTGCTGCCGCCAGAATCACCTTTTTCCCTTCATCCTTTAATTTTCCTGCCAGCTTGCCTACAGAAGTGGTTTTTCCTACTCCGTTGACGCCAATCATTAAAATTACAGATTTACGGTTTTCAAACTCATATTCTGTGCTGTCTACCCTCATCTGATCTTTGATGCTGTCGATCAGAAGCTGCTTGCATTCCATCGGGTTTTTGATATGCTTTTCCGCAACCTGTTTCTTCAGATTTTCCAGAATTGCAGAGGTGGCGTTGATGCCGATATCCCCCATTACAAGAATCTCTTCCAGCTCTTCATAAAAGTCCTCGTCTATACTGGAATATCCGCTGAAAATGGAGTCAAACCCCGCTACAATATTATCTCTTGTTTTTGCCAGTCCGCTGACAAGCCGTTTAAAAAAGCCCTTTTTTTCTTCAGCCATACTCATGCCTCCTTTTATTTGCTCAGCTGATTTTCTACAAGATCCACAGAAACCAGTGTTGACACACCCTTTTCCTGCATGGTGATACCATAAAGCCTGTCTGCTGCGTTCATGGTTCCACGCCTGTGTGTAATTATAATAAACTGTGTATTTTTCGTCAACTTCTGAAGATACGAAGCAAAACGTCCTACATTGGAATCATCCAGGGCCGCCTCAATCTCATCCAGCAGACAGAACGGAGACGGTTTCAGATTTTGGATAGCAAAAAGAAGGGCTATGGCAGTCAGAGCCTTCTCTCCGCCGGAAAGCTGCATCATATTCTGCAGTTTTTTGCCCGGTGGCTGGGAAATGATCTTAATCCCTGCTTCCAGAATATCCTCATCTTCAGCAAGCTCCAGAGTTCCTTTTCCTCCGCCGAACAGTTCCTTAAAGGCCTTATCAAACTCTCTCTGGATATCATGAAATTTTTCTGCAAACTGTCTGCGCATTCCTTCATCCAGCTCCTGGATAATACTTTCCAGAGTTTTTTCTGCCTGTACCAGATCCTCATACTGTCCGGAAAGGAAGGTATGTCTTTCCAGAAGGTTTTTATATTCTTCAATGGCATTGACATTTACAGAACCAAGTCTGCGGATTTCATCCTTGATCCTGGAAATATTTTTTTTCATTTCCTGTCTGTCATTAAGCTCCTCTTTTCTGTGGGAAAGAGCGCTGTTTGGAGTGATCTCATATTCCTCCCACATATAGGAGATCTGACTTTCCCTCTGCTCTTCCACCTTTTCCTCCTGGCTTTTCAGCCGGAAACACTCCTTATCAAGAAGAGAGGTTCTTTCTGATAGCTGATCCCGCTTTTCAAAAAATGCCTTGTGGCTTGTATTTCTCTCTTCCTTCTGCTGCTGTTTCTCTTCCTTCTGTTCCTGAAGTTCCTGATCCAGCTTTTCACAGGCCTCCACCGCGTTTTTCAGATTCTGGATTCCCTCCTGCCTGTGCTTTGTCTCTTCTTCACTTTTCTTGAGATTTTCTTCAAGCTCACGGCTTTCTCTCTGAAAGCTTTCCATCTCTCCTAAAAGACGGATCATGTTTTCCTGAAGGAAGTGTTCTTTCTGAGACAGAGAGGATTCTTCCAGACGAAGCTCCTCCAGCTCCTTTGTTTTGGATGCTTCCTCAGCCTTCCATTCCTCCAGTTCTTTCTGTTTGGTTTCAATAAAGGTTTCCAGTTCCTTCTCATCCCTCTGAGAAGCCTCCAGTTCCTTTGCAATGCTGGAATGATCTGCCCTGATCTCCACTGCCTGACGGCGCAGCTCTTCCTTTTCTCTGTCGATCTGGCCGTAGCTTTTCTGAATATCAGCTTCCTTTTCTTCCAGCTGCTTCAGATTCATTCCGGCTGTATTCTGTTCCACATACTGCTGTCTTAGTTTTTCCTGGAAATCCGCAATCGCATCTCTCAGAACATTTCTCCTGCTGCGATTATCTCCGATTTCCTTCTGAAGCTCCTGAAGCTCTTTTTTCAAAAGCTCCACGCTGCGCTCCAGCTCCTCGATCTCTCGTCTTCGTCCAAGGAGATTACTGTTATTTTTAAAGGCTCCACCTGTCATGGAACCGCCGGGATTTAAGGATTCTCCTTCAATGGTAACCATACGGAGGCTGTGCCTGTATTTTTTTCCAATAGCAATGGCATGATCAATATGATCCACTACCAGAACCCGTCCCAGAAGGTACTGTACCAGCCCGCTGTACTGAGCTTCTGCCTGAACCAGCGTATCTGCTGTTCCGATCACGCCTTCTTCTCTCAGCACTTCTCTTTGAGAAATACCGCCTCTTCCGCTCATATTAGACAAAGGAAGAAAGGTAGCCCGGCCAAAGCGGTTTTTCTTCAGAAATCCAATCATCCTTTTAGCTGTCTGTTCATTATCTGTGACAATGTTCTGAATGCTTCCTCCAAGAGCAGTCTCAATGGCGATCTCGTAATCTTTTTGTACATGGATGATGTCTGCCACTACTCCGTGGATTCCCGGTTCTCTGCTTTTCTGTTCCATTACGCGGCGAATACTGTTTCCGTATCCGTCATACCGCTCTGTAAGATTTTTTAAAGATTCCAGGCGGGAGGACTCTCTGTGATAGGCTGCCTGGCCGTTCTCCATCTGTCTGCTCTGATCCTTCAGTTTTTCCTGAAGCTTCTGAACCTCACCATCCAGACGCACACACTCTTCATTCATAGAAGCGATGGTATGGGTCACGCTGTCATATCTGGACTGCGCTTTGCTCTTTTCAGATGCAAGAGACTCCTCTTCTGTTTTTAAACGAAGGATGCGCTGGCTGACAGCAGCCTTACGGATATCCAGCTGCTCCATCATTGCGTCGAAACGCTGGGCCTTTCCTTTGGTGGTGGCACGGCTGTTCAGGATTTCAATAATCTCATTTTTTCCTTCTTCTACAGCTGAGGTACATGCTGCCACTTCAGCCTGAATGGTTTCCAGCCGATTGTTTTCTTCTTTCAGGCGGTTCCGCTGCTCTCTCAGTTTTTCATGAAGAGCTTCCTTTTCCTGTGTAAGAGTTTCTTTTTCCTTTTCACGTTTTTCCAGTTCTTCCTTCAAAACGCCCAGACGGTTCCGGTAATGATCACTGTTCTGCCGTCCTGCATGGATCTGCTCTTCCAGAATCTGGATCTGGCTTTCATACTGCTGTCTGGAAAGAGCATTCTGCTGCTGCTTTTCCTTCAGCTCTTCAAGTCTTGTATTCAGAGTCTCCAGTTCCTGTTCCAGACGCTCATATTCTACCTTTGTCTGCTCATACGCCTCTTTTGTCTCAGAAAGCTCTTCCTGTGCTCTTTCTGACTTTTCTGCCAGCTCTTTCAGAATATGCCCTGTTTCCTCATAATCCAGAAGAAAAAGATTTACATCCAGATCACGAAGCTCTTCTCTTTTTGTAAGATAGATCTTTGCTGTTTCCGACTGCTTTTCCAGAGGTTCCAGCTGCCTGGTCAGCTCGGTCAGAATATCTGTCACACGTACAAGATTCTGGTGTTCTTCCTCCAGCTTCTTGATCGTAGTATTTTTTCTCCGTTTAAACTTTACAATTCCCGCAGCCTCGTCAAAAAGCTCCCGTCGTTCCTCCGGCTTTCCACTCAGGATTTTATCAATCTGCCCCTGACCGATAATAGAGTAACCCTCCTTACCGATACCGGTATCATAGAACATTTCCTGAATATCTTTCAGACGGCAGTGGCTTCCATTGATCAGATATTCACTTTCTCCGGAACGGTACAGCCGTCTGGTAACCGTAACTTCATTAAAATCCACCGGAAGCTTATGGTCGCTGTTATCCAGGGTAATGGCAACTGAAGCAAAGCTTAAAGGTTTGCGGAGCTCTGTTCCGGAAAAAATAACATCCTGCATATTTCCGCCGCGGAGCTGTTTGGCACTCTGTTCGCCCAGCACCCAGCGGACCGCATCGCCTACATTACTTTTTCCACTGCCATTCGGTCCTACAATACCTGTGATTCCATTATGAAATTCAAAATTGATCTTCTGGGCAAAGGATTTGAATCCGTGTACCTCTATGTTTTTTAAATACATATTTCACCTTTACTGTTTGATTTTCCGGAGCGCCTGGTAGGCTGCAGCCTGTTCTGCGGCTTTTTTCGTATGTCCGGCACCGTTTCCTGCAGGAATACCGTTGATCCTTACCTCAACTTCAAACTGCTTGTTGTGATCCGGTCCGCTTTCTCCGGTAAGCACATATTCCACCGGCTGCTTTCCGTCCTCCTGCACAAGCTCCTGGAGGATTGTCTTGCTGTCGTAAAAAAGCTGTTTTCTCTCTATATCATTCAGAATGAATTTCAGCACAAATTCCCTGGCTCTCTCAAAACCGCCGTCCAGATAAATCGCGCCCAGAAGCGCCTCTGTGGCATCCGAGACAATGGAATCACGCATTCTTCCTCCTGTCATATCCTCTCCCCTTCCCAGAAGAAGATATTCCGGCAGTCCAAACTGTCTTGCACAATAGGCAAGACTGGGTTCACATACAAGGCTTGCTCTTTTTTTTGTCAGCTCACCTTCCGGAATCTGCGGAAAACGGGCATAAAGCACATCACTGCTGATCAGCTCCAGAACAGCGTCTCCCAGAAACTCAAGTCTCTCGTTACAGCCCAGCTTTCCGAGCTTTTTTTCATTGGCGTAGGAGCTGTGTGTCAGCGCCTGACGCAGTAATTTTTTATTGCGGAACCTGTAGCCGATCTTCTGTTCCAACTGATCCATAATCTTTCCCTCTTTCTGTTAATTCTCCTGATGGCCTTCCGGCTTTGCAGGAGGCTGAATCCGCTCTGCGATTTTTTCATTGATCTTCTGCTGTTTAAACTGAACGCACTGGAAAACCGCATTTTTAATTTCCACCGCTTTTGCGCTTCCATGAGTCTTTACCACAAGTCCTTTCAGACCCAGAAGAGGCGCGCCGCCGTATTTCGTTGTATCAAAATCCTTCAGAGTTTCTTTCAGAGCAGGCTTGATCAAAAGCGCTCCTATTTTACTTCTGAGATTCTTCATCATGCCGCCCTTGATCTTTTTGATCAGAGAGCCGCTGACACCTTCATAAAGCTTGAGGATCACATTTCCCACAAAGGCCTCGCACACGATTACGTCCGCATAGCCGGAAGGTATGTCTCTTGCCTCAATACTTCCAATAAAATTAATGCCCTCCGTTTCTTTCAGAAGCGGGAAGGTTTCTTTTACAAGAGCGTTTCCCTTTTCTTCCTCCGCCCCGTTATTGACAATGGCTACTCTGGGGTTTTTGATTCCCACAACCTGCTCCATATAGATTGAACCCATTTTTGCAAACTGAACCAGATGAGATGGTCTGGCGTCCACATTCGCCCCGCAGTCGATCAGAAGACTTACGCCTTCCATGGTAGGGATCAGAGGCGCCAGCGGAGGACGCTCCACTCCTTTGGATCTGCCAACAAGCACCTGTCCACCCACAAGAACAGCGCCTGTACTGCCTGAGGAAACAAAAGCGTCTGCCTCATGTTTTTTTACAAGATTCAGTCCCACTACAATGGAAGAATCCTTTTTTTTGCGGATTGCAAACACCGGAGGCTCTGCTGTTTCGATCACCTCTGAGGTGTGTACGATCTGTATTCTTTCTTCAGGGTATCCCTGATATTTATTTAATTCCTTTTTGATCACGTCTTCAAGTCCGGTAAGGATCACAAAAATATCCTCACGTTCCTTTACGGCTTCTACGGCTGCCTTTACCGGTTCCTCAGGTGCATTGTCGCCTCCCATGGCATCCACAACTACTTTTACTAATTCTGCCATAATACGCCTCCTGTTAAAATTTCAAACTTTATCATACTAAATCTGAAGGGGTAAAGTCAAGAGATGTCAGAAAATTAAAGGGTGTTTTGCAGATTCTCTCCATCCAGGACTGCCTCTGTAAGCCTGTCCCCCTCATAGGTCAGCTTCAGCGAAAAAAACGGGGCATCTTCCTTCAGAAGTTTCAGGAAGATCTTATCTCCCTCCCAGAGATTCAGATTCAGAAGCTCATCCTTTTTTACCCATTCCAGAACGCCTTCATCACAGTCCTTCACCTCTCCGGTGAAACCATCTGCTGTATAAAGACACATATATTCTGTTCCGTAATCCTTCTGTGTAAAGGTAACGATTCCCCGGAATTTCCAGGAGGTCAGCTTCAGTCCGGTTTCCTCATATGCCTCTCTTAAAAGACATTCCTCCGGACTTTCTCCCTCTTCAAAATGTCCCCCGATACCGATCCATTTATCTTTATTTACATCATTTTTCTTTGACACTCTGTGAAGCATCAGATATGCTTCCTCTTTTTCTACATAACAAAGCGTTGTCATGGGTCTTTTTTTCACAGTCCTTCACCTCCTGCAAAAATTTATTTTCTGTTCTGGGCTTCGATTTTTTCCGCAAGATCGTTCAGGTAAACCCAGCGGTCCATTTTTTCTTCCAGAAGAGCTTCCGCCTCTTCTTTTTCCTTTGTCAGCTCATTGAGCTTTCCGGAATTTGTGGCATTGGCCATAATATCCTGATCCAGCTTTTCAATCTTTGCTTCCAGCTTCGCAATATCCTCATCAATAGTATCGTATTCCCTCTGTTCCTTATAAGAAAATTTAAGCTTTGTGGGACGGTTTTGTTTCCAGGTCTTTGCAGAATCCTTTTCTCCGGAATCAGAGACTTCTCTGCTTCCTTCTGATCTTTTTCCGGAATCAGAATCAATGCTGTCTCCGAACCGTCTCTTTTTCGCTTCCAGATAATCCGTATAACCACCCTCATACTGTGTGAGGTTTCCTCTTCTGTCAAACTCAAAAATCCGGTCTGCAATATTGTCCAGGAAATACCGGTCATGAGACACAGCGATCACGATTCCAGCAAAGGAATCCAGATAGTCCTCCAGAATGGTCAGTGTGGGAATATCAATATCATTTGTGATCTCGTCAAGAAGCAGGACATTTGGCGCTGCTGCAAGCACTTTCAGAAGGTACAGGCGCTTCTTCTCTCCTCCGGAAAGCTTTTCTATTGGCGCATACTGCATGGAAGAATCAAACAGAAACTGCTCCAGAAGCTTTGTTGCACTGATCAGTCCGTCCTTTGTGGGAATATACTCTGCAACATCCTTAATATAATCAATTACCCGCTGACTGGTGTTCATTTCCTCAATTTCCTGAGAAAAATAACCGATCTTTACGGTTTCTCCAATCTCTACCGCCCCGCTGTCCGGCTGTATGATACCTGCAATAATTTTAAGAAGCGTAGATTTGCCACAGCCGTTGGGTCCGATGATTCCCAGCCGCTGATTTTTCAGCACAATGTAGTCAAAATCCCGGATGCATACCTTATCTCCAAAGCTTTTGGAAATATGATGAAGCTCAATTGTTTTTTTGCCCATTCTTGTCTCTACAGAATCAATCTCCACGTTTTTGTCGCGGACAGGCGCAGCGCCGTTTTTCAGTGTTTCCAGACGGTCAAGCCTTGCTCTCTGCTTGGTAGTCCTTGCACGACAGCCTCGTTTTGCCCATTCCAGCTCCATTCTGAGAATACTCTGGCGTTTCCGCTCTGACGCCAGCTCCATTTCTTCTCTCTCTGCTTTCATTTCCAGAAACTGAGAATATTTTGCCTCATAGGTATAAATCTTTCCGTGACTTAGCTCCAGAATCTTATTTGTAACACGGTCCAGAAAATACCGGTCATGAGTCACCATGATCACTACTCCCTTAAAACGGTTCAGATAATCTTCCAGCCATCCTGCCATTTCATTGTCCAGATGGTTGGTAGGCTCATCCAGAATAAGAACATCCGTGGGATTAATGAGAACTCTGGCCAGAGCAACTCTTTTTTTCTGACCTCCGGAAAGATGACTGATCTCCTCCTCATGATCCGCAATGCCAAGTTTGTTCAGGATCATATGAGCATCTGTTTCCGGATTCCAGTCCTGCTCCCGCTTTCCTGCAGTCACATAAGATAGGATTGTAGCTCCCTCAGGAAATTCCGGGTGCTGGGAAAGGCAGGAAATGCGCAGCCCGTTCTGCATGATCACCTGTCCCTCGTCCGGTTCCTCTGTTCCTGCCAGAATCCTTAAAAATGTTGTTTTTCCTGTTCCGTTAATTCCGATCAGACCAATCTTATCACCCTGATGGATTCCCACTGAAATATCATCAAAAATCACTTTATCGCCATAGGTTTTGCTGATGTGTTCCATATTTAAAATATTCATATCATTCTTCTCTCTGTACTTTCTTATTTATTTTACTGTAAATACTCAAATTGAAAAAATATAGCATGCTCTCCTGTGTTTAATCCGCACGATCTGTCTGCACAGGTAAGTATTCTTTTGTGTCCTCATATAACAGATCCCATTGTGCAAACTTCCGTATTTGTTTATTTTGAAACAACAAAAACTCTTCCTAATAAAAAACATTTCATTTACATTGCTTCTGTCATTTTTATGATTTTATTTTTTCTCATTTTCCGTCTTTGGAAACCTCTTCACATAGTAGATCACAAACAGCACTGCCGTAATGCCCCAGGATACCGGATAACTGAGCATAATTGTCTCAATTCCCGGAAAAACAGGAAGAACGGCCAGCATCCAGGTAATCCTCATGATGCACACGCCGCCGCAGGTTAAAATCACAGGCACAAGCACTTTTCCTGCTCCGCGGAGCGCGCCGGAAAGAATCCCAATGGCTACATAAAGAAAATAGGACGGCATCAGATAGCGCATCATATAAACACCGATCTCTACCACCTGGTTATCTGTTGTAAACAGCCTGTACAAAGGCTCTGCAAAAACGATCAGCAGGCCGCTGAGCAGAATCGCCGAGCTGTAGGACATTCCCAGACACACCCGCACACTTTTTCGCATTCGTCTTGTTTTGCCTGCGCCATAATTCTGTCCCACAAAGGTAGTAATCGCAATGGAAAAGGCATTGACTACCATCCAGAATACGGCATCGATTTTCCCAAAAGTGCCCCAGGCAGCTACATAGTCGGTTCCCAGACGATTTACAAATACCTGTATCACAATATTTGCCACACAGTACATGGCAGCCTCAATACCTGCCGGAACCCCGATTCGCAGAATTGCTTTAAGCGAAGCGCCGTAGAAACGGATCTTTTTTATTTCCAGCCGGAAAAATCCATGATCTCTCATCAGCATTCCCGTAACAAGAACTGCGCTGACTCCCTGACAGGATACTGTGGCAATGGCAACTCCCCGGACTCCCATTCCGGCAGCCACCACCAGAACAATGTCCAGAACAATATTTAAAATACAGGCAGTCATCAGAACATAAAGAGGTCTTCTGGAATCTCCCATTGCCCGAAGCACAGAGGCCCCCATATTATAAACAAGATTAAAAACAATCCCCATAAAATAAATATGAAGATAGGTTCTGGAATCTGCCATCAGCTCAACCGGTGTATTCATTGCTTCCAGAACTGCATCTGACAGAAGGAATCCCGCCACTCCGATAATCGCTCCTGCTGCCAGAGAAAAGGCAAAAGACGTGTGTACGGTTTTGTCCAGATTTTTCCTGTCCTGAGCTCCAAAAAACTGAGACACAACGACCGCAGCACCGGAGGTAAGACCAACAAACACCTCAACGATCAGGTTGACAATCTGATTGACCGAGCCTCCTACTGCCGCCAGTGCTTCCTTACCCACAAAACGACCGACAACAATTGTGTCGGCCGTATTATAAATCTGCTGAAAAAAAGTTCCGAATACAATCGGAAAGAAGAATAATAAAAGCTGCTTCCAGATCACACCCTCGGTAATCTGATTTCTTTTGTTCATATCCGCTCTCCCCCCGAGATAAAAATTCCTCTGCTATGCAGTATAGCAGAGGAACTGGGGAAAATCAATTTTTTGTTAGTTTAATATTTTGAGATTATGTGAGTGTTTCGCATATCCGCTGCGGGAAATTTCCATCTGGAGTTCTCTCAGGCGGTTCTCTTTATGCCGGAATGTCTCAGGAGCATCCTGAAAATGATAACTACTGCAGATACTTCCAAGCTTCATCATTATGGCTCTCCTTGCATATCCTGCGGCAAGACTTATTTTCAGGTATCCATATAAAAGACAACAACTGGCTTTGTGGAAAATTCCGTTTTCATACCGGGAATGGCTTCTCAGATAAGCGGCCATACAAAATACAAGAATCACAGCAAAAGAAATAATTGAAATCTGTTCTGCAAACGTCATGATCACCGACCTCCTTTAAAGAAGCATCTTTATTGTTGTCTATATACTAACTCTTTACTCTGTAATTGTCAATCTTTTTATTGTTAAATAAATATTAATCTGATTTTATCTGTTGATGTGAACAGGGGATTTTTATTTTTCCATTCCTGATAAGTTCATTTCGCATCATTATCCTGAATCAGATACTGTTTCCAATGGCATCAATAATTTCTTTGTAGTCCAGGTCTTCCAAACCATTTCCCGCAGTGGAGGGATAATGGATGACATTATTCCAGTTTTCCGTAACAACACTCCATTCCTCTTCATAAGGCGCAAACAAAACCAGCCGCTTAGATGAGTCAGAAATCTGCCCCGGACATTGCTCATCTCCCCACCAGGAAGTCAGCTCTCCAAAAGATTCTGCCATCCCAGAAGGATAGCAGGGAGATTTTTTTCCATATCCCAGCTTATGTGTAGAAGCATCTGTCCATACTACAATTATATTTCTTCTTTTATCGCCTCCCGGAGTCCATTTTGACTTAATTGCATATCCCAAAGCCTCCAGACCGTCTTCCGGTGTATCCCCGCCTCCTTTTGCATGAATACTTTTTACACACCTTTCAAAATCTTTCGACTGTTCAGGCAGCCGGAAAAAATCAGTTGTCATCATTGCAGAATCACCATCTGCCAGATAATCCCGAAAAGCAATAACCCGAATCCGCATTTCGTTAATATGCTTTCCTTTTCTCTCCATGGCCGCTGTCACGTCATGGTAAAAATTCAACGCATTGTTTTTTACTGTATTGATCACCGGACGCATACTGGCTGTTGCGTCAATACAAAATACCATGTCTACATTATACTTAAACAAATAATTTTCTCCCATTCTCTTTTCTCCCAACGTATCTTTTTATGCTTTTAGAATTCGTATCATTACTGGCTGACATCATTCTTATAGATCTTCCGGTTTATAAAAATAATTGCAGAAATCCTCCGACTCCTTTTCCTGGTGAATAATTACTTCTGGTTTTTTTCAAAAGTCACTGTATCCTCTTCTTCCCATTTCAGTTCTTCCGGCATCTTTTTTACCTTTGTCCCACATTTTCCGCAAAAATTTGAATCCTCTTTCAGCCTTGCTCCGCAATATCCGCAAAACATATCGTCCTCTCCTTTTTATCTTATGATTTTATTTATTTTATAAATCTATTTTTACTGCAAGTCTCCTGCCGTATAAAAAAACTCCTCTCCATTACCGGTGTTTTCCTCACTTTTTTCACTTACGTTTGATGTTAAATGCAGTATCAGCTTTGATGAACTTTCCCGATCAGGTTCCAAATCCTCCCATTTTTCAAGAAATTCTGCAAGGCTGTTGCGTTTTTCCGGATCAGGCACCAGCATTTTTTCCAGGATCATCCTGTTCCCGGAATCTGTAATATGGTGCAGTCTGACTTCCCCTTTGTCAAGAAGGGCCTCAAACACATAATGATATTTATCGTGATCGAAATCCGGCAGTTCTCCTGTCAGAATCTGATGAAAAATCAAACCCAGAGCAAAAACATCAATTTTGACAGACAACCGTTTATCTTCATCACCTATAATAGCCCGGGCCGTTTCCGGCGCAAAATATACAGGATCCCCATGAATTTCTTTATTAGCGGGAAGAACCTCTCTTTCCCAGAAACAATTATCAAAATCAATCAGCTTTGCCGTCACTGCTCCTGATTCCAGGCGCTTCAGGAGAATATTCTCAGGTTTCAGATCGCCATGCACGATTCCATTTTCATGAAGTCTGTAAACACTGTGTGCCAGTATTCTGCATAATTTCAGTTTTTCCTGCTCGCACAAATCTCCGATAGTTTCCCATCCAATTCCACGAATTTTTTCCATGGTCATGTAATACTTGGTTCCACACCTGAAAAATTCGCAGATGTTTACCAGATTTCCATCGGAAGCTTCATTCAGCGTGCTGTATAAGGAGACAGATCTGTTTTCGTACTTCTCACAGATTTTTCTTTTGCGCGCTGTCATTTCAGGTCCAAAAAGACTTTCATCTACCGGATAGACCGGCGCCAGAAACTCCTTGATAAAATAATCGCATCCGTTCTTTTTGGCAAATGCCCATTTTGAAAAACCACTGTTGTCGGTCTTTAAATCGCCGTCTATGACATATCCGTTAATTACTTTCATTTTTAATTTTCCTGATAAGCTTCATATTCCAGCTTATATTCCTTCCATTCACTTAACAGTCTCTCTTTTCCACTGTCTTCACAGGAATATTTCTGCTCTAATTCCTGTAATCTTGCAGAAAAGTAATGTTTCATATGGACAAAACTACCGAATCCTGCCGCATATATACACATGGTATAGTCATCTCCGGATATTCTTTTTAACAGCTGATCCATCTCTTTTTTCCATTGTTCCATGCTTTCTGATCTTTTCATGGTTTTCAAAAGAAAACGTTCAAATTCCATCGGAGAACGAAGATAACCAAAACATCCGTCGGTTGCCGAAATAATCAGTGCAGGCAGCTGTTCTATACCTGTTCTTCGATTTAAAACATAAGGATGGGAAGCAGAGATCACATTTTTCATGGGTGCATCCTCGGAAAGATTTTCCAGTGCATCCGTATTGGCAATATCATCCACAGTCACCTGATGCAGACCGCTGCTGTCCAGAATATATCCTCTGGAATCTCCTGCCCAGATAAATTCAGTCACTAAAGCATTTGATTTCCAGGGAGCAATCAAAACCAGTGACAGGGTAGATGGAAATTCCTTCATCAGATTACCTTTCAGCATACTTTTTCCACTTCCAAGCTCAGAACATGCCTTTAAATATCGATCTATCCAACGTTTCAGCTTTTTTACCTCTTTAGATCCGAAACACGCTCTCAGATCGTCCGAAAGGGCAGAAAACCATCTGCGGGACACTTCGGCAAGCACTCTGGAAGCCACATAGGCTCCACTGTGTCCTTCAAAAAATGGATATACCTTAGCACCGCTGCCTCCGCTTCCATCAAAAACACCGATGATTCCTTTTTCCCTGTCTATGTCAAAAAAGAAGCTGTCCTCCCCTTTTCCCGACACTTTTTCTCTGGTCAGGCAAAAGCAGTAATCTGTCACGGTTCTGAAATCCGATTTTCTGTTTCCGTCATTACAATCCTGCTTTTTTGTTTTATTGTTCATCTGAACTGTAATCCTCCTGACTATATCCGTCTGAAGATATGACTTCCTGTTCGCTTTCCGGTATTTTATCTTCATCTGTCATTCTTTCTGTTATTTCTTCACTTTCTGCCTCTCCGGCATCAAAAAAATCTTCTTCAGCTGTATTCATATCCAGATCTTCTCTTATTTCAGCTATCTGACCTTCCAGTTCATTCATCTGCTTTTCCTGCGCTTCAATCTGTTTTTTCTGAGCTTTCTGTTTTTCTGCAATGCCCTTATATTTTATTTGTTGTTCCTGAAGCTGAGCTTCCAGCTTTTCCATTCGTTCCAGTTTCTGTCCCAGATTATCGTTTCTCCTCTGCAATGCTCTGATATAAATACTACCGGACAAAATCAATACTGCAACACAGAATATAATTGATACTTTCACTATTCCGGATATACCGGATACTTTTTTCTGTTTTCCTCCTCATATCATCAAGTGTTTTCTATTGAAAATTCAAGGTTTTTCAACCTTTCATATCTCAGTGAATAAGCCA